>Ga0326727_10000022_pt1 | contig 705697 bp, 637 predicted proteins | sample MB2enrmetagenome_FD_207643 | JGI IMG/M metagenome (GOLD analysis project Ga0326727, IMG submission 207643) | Lab enriched peat soil microbial communities from McLean, Ithaca, NY, United States - MB29MY | ecosystem: Environmental > Terrestrial > Soil > Wetlands > Peat | place: USA: New York...
CTGCTCTCCTGTGATACAGTCCTCAAGAACGCTTTCCGTGTGGGGAATTCGAGGAGGATTGATATGCGGAAACTTGTGTTATTGCTGGTTGCTCTCGCGCTCGTATTGCTGGTTGCTTCGGTGTCGTTCGCGGCTGACACACAAACGGTGAATGGTTGGATCAGCGATTCGAAATGCGGCGTGAAAGGCGCAAATGCCGCAGCCGAAGAGTGCACGAAGAAGTGCATCGCTGCTGGCGCAGCTCCAGTTGTTGTCACCGACAGCGGCAAGAAAGTTTTGCAGGTTGAAAATCCGGATGCGCTGAAGGAGCACTTAGGACATCACGTTGCTGTGACGGGGGAAATTTCCGGAGACAAGATTCACGTCGATAGCGTGAAGATGCTGTAGGGAAAATTTCGACAAAGTTTTGGAACGGGGCGAGGTCTTGGATCTCGCCCTGTTTTTTCGAGGCTAGAAAAAAGCTTTCACCATAAGGTCCCTGGGATCGTACAGGGTAACCCCTACCGCACTACGCCTTCGAGCGGGGAGCTGGCTGTGGCGTAGAGTTTCTTTGGCATTCTGCCTGCCAGATACGATTGACGGCCGGCGATGACTGCGTGCTTCATGGCTTCGGCCATCAGGACTGGATCCTGCGCGCCTGCAATTCCTGTATTCATCAGGACGCCATCGTAACCGAGCTCCATGGCAATGGTTGCGTCGGAGGCGGTGCCGACTCCGGCGTCGACGATCAGCGGAACGCCGGTGATCAGTTCGCGGAGGATGCGGAGGTTGGCTGCGTTCTGAATGCCGAGGCCGCTGCCGATGGGCGCGCCTAAGGGCATGACCGCGGCCGCTCCGGCATCGACTAAGCGCTTGGCGAAGACGATGTCGTCGGAGGTGTAGGCCATTACGGTGAAGCCTTCTTTCACCAGGGTGCGCGTGGCTTCAAGCGTCGCTTGGACGTCGGGGAAGAGCGTGGCTTGATCTCCGATTACTTCGAGCTTCACCCAGTCGGAGAGACCGGCTTCGCGTGCCAGGCGCGCGGTGCGGATGGTCTCGTCGGCGGTGTAGCAGCCTGCGGTATTGGGCAGCAGGAAATATTTATGGGGATCGATGTAATCGAGGAGCGATTCCTTGCTGCGGTCGAGATTGACGCGGCGCACCGCGACGGTGACGACTTCGGCGCCGCTGGCCTCGAGGGCGCGCGCAGTCTCTTGGAAGGAACGATACTTGCCAGTCCCGACAAGAAGGCGGGACTGAAATTGTTTGCCTGCGATGATCAATGAGTCCGTCATGCGGATATTGTACGGCGGCGATGGCAGATCATGACACAGACAAGTCCGGGAACTCGAATCAAATCAGTAGGTATGTCCCCAGCGCCCAGGCGCTGGACTAAGTTTGGCCGCCCCTCCGGGGTCGGGTTTCGAATGACGAGCGCACCCGCTGAATCGCGGCGTGCCGACGACCGATGGCCGATAACCAGTTTTGCTCTTCAGAGTTAGTTCTAGTCGCCCGTGCCAGTTAGCGAGGCGGTTTGCGGGCTGTTGGGGGCACTGTCTTTTACGGTTAGTTGGCCAGTTCTTGCGCCGGTCTTGGTGGGGGTGAAGGTTACGTAGATTAGGCACTTCTGTTTCGAGCCCAGGGTGCTGGCGCAGGTAGTGGAGGAGACGGCGAAGTCTCCGCTGGTGGAGATATTGATGCCGGTTAGGGTGACGGTTTGCGCGTTAGCGAGGGTGAACTTCTTCGGATTACTTGTGGTGCCGACTTTTTGTTTGCCGAAACTGGCGCTGGCGGGACTTAAGGTGGCGGCGGCGACTCCGGTGCCGGAGAGTTGGATGGTCTGCGGGCTGTTGAGAGCGTTGTCGGTGAAGGTGAGGGTGCCGGTGATGGGGCCGGTGCCGGATGGAGTGAAGGTGACTTTGACTTTGCAGGTTTTGCCGACGGCGAGAGTTGCGCCGCAGGTGCTCGAGGAGATGGCGAAATCGGCGCTGGCGACGATGCTGGTTATGTCGAGCGTGGCGGAGCCGGTGTTGGCTACGACTACGGTTTTGGGATTGCTGGTGGTGCCGACGGTTTGAGCGGCGAAGATCAGCGATGTGGGCGAGAAGGTCACGACCGGGCCGATTTGCGGAATGAGCTCGAAGACGACGCCGCAGCCTCCGGCATCGACACAGTTGGAATCGGTGAGATCGCCGCCATAGGCAGTGGTGCCGTAGATATTTCCGCGGGAGTCGAAGAGCGGAGCGGCGTAGGGGAAACCGCCATCGCTCTGGCCGGTGAAGGCATAGACAGGAGTTTGAGACCAGTTCCCGGAGCCTCCGGGAGTTAGTTCGTAGACGACACCGCAGCCGTCGGTGGAGGAGCAGGCGGGGCTGGAGGCGTCTCCGCCTTGCGCGGTGGTGCCGAAGAGATTGCCGTTGGTATCGAAGATGACCCCGGAGTAGGGATAGCCGCCACCGACGCCGGCGTCGAAGGTGTAGAGGACCTGCTCAGTCCAAGGATTGCCGCTGCCATCGGGAGTGAGTTCGTAGACAACGCCGCATCCGTCAGTTGGCTTGCAAGTGGTGCCGGACCATGAGCCGCCGATGGCGGTGGTGCCGTAGAGATTTCCGGTGGAGTCGAAGACGACGCCGGCATAGGGATAACCGCCCTCTGCTTTTCCGTTGAAGGTGAAGAGAGTGGTTTCGTTCCACGGGACGCCACCGCCGCTGGGCGGGCTGAGTTCGAAGACGACTCCGTGTCCGGAACCGCCGCTGCTGGTGGTGCCATAGAGATTGCCAGCGGAGTCGAAGATGAGGCCGGCGACGGGAGAGCCGCCGTCATCGCCATATGTGAAAGACCAAAGGGTGGTTTCGGTCCAGGGGCCGGAGCCGTTGGCCGGAGGCGTGAGTTCGAAGACGGTGCCGCCGGTGCCGGTGCCGCCGCCGGCAGCGGTGCCGTAGAGATTTCCCTTGGAGTCGAAGATAACGTTGGAGTAGGGAACGCTGCCGTCGTTGCCGGCGGTGAAGGTGTAGATCGGCGTTTCGGTCCAAGGGCCGGAGCCGCTTTTGGGAGGAGTGAGTTCGAAGACTACGCCGCAGCCGCCGAGAGTGAGACAGATGGTGTCTTTGAGGTCGCCGCCGTTGGAGGTGGTGCCATAGAGATTGCCCTGGGAGTCGAAGGTCAGGCTGGACTCAGGATAGGCTCCGTCGCTGCCGCCGGTGAAAGTGTAGAGGACAGTTTGGGTCCAGGGGCCGGAGCCGCTGGGTGGAGGAGTGAGTTCGAAGACGATGCCGCAGCCGATGGGAGGATTCGCTCCCGTGCAGTTGGCACCGGAGGTATCTCCACCGTAGGCAGCAGTGCCATAGACATTGCCCTTGGAGTCGAAGATGAGGCTGGCGGCGGGTGAAGCGCCATCGGCGGAGCCGGTGAAGGTGTAGGGAACGCTTGGAGCGTATTGTGCTTGCGCGGAATGTGTAATCAAGAAGATGAAGGTTGGGAGCAGGAAAAGGGCGAAGGCGAAGCCTGGACGTGACTGCGGGGAGGACATAAAGATTCCTTCTGGGGGCGCTGGGTTACGGGCTCGTGAACGCCGGACTTGGGGGAGACTATCCCGGCGGGCGGAGTGTATCACCTTGAGGATTGTGGGTGCAATAGAAGTTAGAAAGCCAGTTACTCAGCTTTATCGAGCTTCCTGAGCGCTTTTGCCAGTTCCGGTAGTTTGGCATAGGCGACGGAGCAGCGAAGCCAAAGCTTGTTGTCCATGGCCGGATATCCGCTGACGGTGGCACCGGCGGGGACATCATTGGGAATGCCGCTTTGAGCGGTGGCGATGGCGCCGTCGCCGATTTTGCAGTGCCCGGCGACGCCGACTTGTCCGGCAAGGATGACGTGGTTGCCGACATTAGTGGTGCCGGCGAGGCCGACTTGGGCGCAGAGAAGGGTGTCTTCGCCGACGTGGCAGGCGTGGCCAATCTGGACAAGATTGTCGATTTTTGCGCCACGGGCAATGGAGGTGTAACCGACGTTGGCGCGGTCGATGCAGGCGTTGGCCTGGATCTCGACGTCGTCGCCGACAATGACGTGGCCGGCTTGGACGATCTTTCGCCAGTGGCCGTTGTCGTCTTTGGCGAAGCCGAAGCCGTCGGAGCCGACGATGGCGGCGTTTTGCAGGATGACATCGTCGCCGATCTCGCAGAATTCGCGGACGACGGCGTGGGTATGGGCGAAAAAATTGTGGCCGATTTTTGCTCCGCGGTAGATGGCGACGTGGGCTAGCAGGATGGCGTGGTCGCCGATTTCGACGTCTTCGTCGATGGTGACGTAGGGGCCGAGGTGGGCGTTCTTGCCGATTTTGGCGGAGGGATGGACGATGGCTGTGGGGTGAATGCCGGGAGCATAGCGCGGCGCTTGATAGAAGAGCTCGACTGCCTTGGCCCAGGCCAGATAGGGGTTGCTGGTGCGCAACATGCCGGTGGAGATGGCAGGAAATTTTTCGTCGACGATGACGGCCGAGGCACGTGTAGTTTTGGCAGCGGCAGCGTATCTGGGATTGTGGACGAAGGTGAGTTGGCCGGGGACGGCCTGTTCGATGCCGGAGATGCCGGTGATTTCGGTGGCAGGATCGGTGTTTTCGATGCGTGCGCCGATGGCGTCGGCGATTTGGGAGAGCTTCATGGAATTGGACCTCTCTGCGAAAGGTGATTGTAAATGGAGGGGAGAGGATCCGAGGGAATGGTCAGCGCAGGAGATGTTGCCAGTTGAGGATGAAATCGACTGGCGGAGCGGGACGATCGCCGACGGTTTGTGCGGCGAGGATGCTCTTGCCGTCAGAGGAGATGGAAATTATGAAGGCATCCGCGGGGAGTGTTAGGAGTTCCTTGGGCGGAGAAAAATCCGGCCGGCCGGCGTTGGCATGGACTTCTATGTTGTAGACCTTTTCTCCCTGCCGGTAACGGAGGTTTTTGCTATCGCCGGACCAATCGAACGAGCCGCCGACGCCGGAGGAAGAAATCTGCCACTTGGACCCGGCACCGGGAAAGGGCGTTACATAAAGTTCAGTCTTGCCAGTCTCATCGGATACGTAGGCGAGCCAGTTGTTATCGGGAGAGAGAACGGGCAAGCGCTCGGCGTATGGCCCGGTGAGGAGAGGCACGAGTTTCAGATCGCCGCGCAGGTCGATGTAATAAATGTCCCAGCTGGTTTTCGAATCCTGTTTGCTCACGAATAAGTAGCGGCCATCCTGCGAAATGCTGGCGACCTCGTAAGAACCCTGAAGACCGGGAAACATTTTTTCTTCGGCGCCGGAAGCGGTGAGAGCGCGCCGCGCAATCGAACTGTTGGAGAAGGCAGATTGCGAGATGAATACGCTCTTGCCGTCGGCTGCTACGACGGCACTCTCGATCAAGCCGGAATCGGCGGTAAGTCTCTGGACGGTTTTGCGGTTGGGATCCGCCAGCCATAGACTTCCTTCGCTACCGTTCGGGCTGGAGCGGGACAGAATAACCATTCCGCTTCCAGGGGAAAAAGAAGATCCGTTGTAGGGGGCCGGTTCGCCCCAGCGGTCGACGACCTTACCTGCGGCATCGAGCTGCACTAACTCACGATCCGCGACGGCAGCGTTGCGATAGAGGAGCAAATTGCGGCTCACGGAGAAATAGCCGAGATCGCGGGGACCAAAGTATTCGACGTTGGCGGCAATGGAAATCGCATTCCCCTCGAAGCGCAAGCTGGTGGGATCGAAGGCCTGAGCGGTGAGAGTCCCATCTTTGACGTAGAAGAGATAGCCGTCGCTGAAAACGACGTTGGAACCCAGCGGCAAGATCTTTTTCGGTTCGCCACCGTCGAGCGAAGCGGCATAGACACCGCCCAGCAGGCCAGTCTTCGCCTCATTAGCGCTGCTTTGTACATAGAGGAAGTGCTTACCGTCGGGAAGAAAGTAAGGATTGCGGTGAGTGAACTCAGGATCATCCTGGAGACGAGGAGTGACTTCCGCAGTGGCGCCGCCGCCATCGGAGACGGAAAAGAGTGGACCGGAAATTCTGGGAGCGAAGACGATAACTCCGCGGTCGTTCCAGGTGCCGCCGCGACCGTCAGGGGCATCGCAGAGAGCTTGCGCCGGGCCGCCCGAGGCCAGAATTTTCTTCAGCTTGCCATCGGCAAAGAAGCCGAGGTATTTGCCATCGGGAGACCAGAAGGGAAAGATGGCGCCTTCGGTGCCGGGCAGGGATGTGGCGTCGGTTGAGCCGACTCTCCGCACGAAGATGGTGATCGGGTTGTCAGCACCGGAAGGTGGGCTGCTTTTCGAGGCGAGAAAGGCGATTTGCCGCCCGTCAGGAGAGAGGACGGGCGCGCCCTGCATGACGGTGGCGTACTCGAAACCGGGGGGCGGCTCAAAGCTGGCGCGGATTGGCTGTTGATTTGAAGTGAGACGGACGGCGTAGAGGATCGCGAGAAAGGCGGCCGCGATGGCGACGAGCCAGCCCGCGGCCGCGGACGTCATCCAGAGTTTATTTTTTCGTTTGGGGCTGGTGGTGACTATCGCAGGAGCGCCAATCTGGCTGCCCCCGCCGGCGATCCACTGCAATTGTAGTTTTAAGTCGTGCGCGCTTTGAAAGCGGTCCTCTGGCTCTTTGGCGAGACAGATGCGAACGATGTGTTCAAGGGCGGGCGGAGTCAGCGGCTGCACCGCCGAAACGGGCTCGGGCTCACGATCCAGAATGGCGCTTGCGACTGAGAGCTGGCTTTTGCCTTCGAAGGCGCGCTTGCCGGTGAGCATTTCGTAGAGCAGGGCGCCGAAGGCAAAGATGTCACTGCGCGCGTCGGCCTCCTTGCCTTGAATCTGCTCGGGACTCATGTATTGCACAGTGCCGACCATGGTGCCCGTGACAGTGACGGGCGAGGCCATGTTGGAGATGGTGCCAGCCATAGTGGCCATGGAGGAGATGCTGGGAGATGAGGAGGGTCCGGCGCCGATGGAACTGGGCTTGGCGAGGCCGAAGTCGAGGAGCTTGGCGCCGCTCCTGGTGAGCATGACGTTGCCGGGTTTCAAGTCGCGATGGACAATGCCGGCGCGGTGGGCTTTTTCGAGGGCGTCGGCGATTTCGATTGCGATCTTGAGGACTTCATCGGTGGTGAGGGGCTTGCGGGCGATGCGGGCGGCGAGAGTTTCGCCTTCGAGGTACTCCATGACCAGGAAGTCGGTACCGTCCTGGCAGCCGACGTCGTGGAGCACGCAGATGTTGGGATGCTGCAAACCGGAGATGGCTTTGGCCTCGCGCTCGAAGCGGGCGCGGAAGTCGGCGTTGGAGCTGAGATGGGTGGGAAGAACTTTGATGGCGACGGTGCGATCGAGACGCGTATCTTTGGCGCGATAGACCTCACCCATGCCTCCGGCGCCGAGAGGAGATTGAATCTCGTAGGGACCTAGTTTTTGGCCAGAGGACAAGGGCATGGTGGGCGAAATTATACACGCATGGATCGTGGGGAAATGGGCGGTGAGGCTGCGGGTGAAGCTGAGGTTCAGTTAAGTTGCGAGTGTTTTTGCCGGGCTTTGCTCGGGTGGGTTGCAGGTCGATGAGTGAAATTTATCACCAACTGACGCCTGCCTCGGCCTCATATCACGGAGCGCCTCAACCGCGAGGAGAGCTTTTACCCAGATGCCGAGTTACGGTGGACTTGGTGGATTCTGCTACTTCGGGTTAGGCCAGGCCACGACGACTGCTGCGAGCCCTCAGCTACTTCACTCCTGTCCCCCCTAAAACAACAACTTGCGGTTTCACGGTCGCGTTGTCTGTAATGGTGAGAGTGCCTGCGACACTTCCAACCTTTTTCGGCTTAAACGTAACGGAAATCGTGCAGTAGGAGCCAACGGCTACGGTCTCTCCGCATGTGTTCGTCTCTGAGAAGTACCCTTTTGTCTTGATGGCAGATATGAAGAGCGCTGTAGCGCCGGAGTTGTAAAGCCGGGTATCCAGAGTGGTTTCGCTCCCGACGGTCGGTGACCCAAATTGCAGAGGACTTGGATAGAGGGCGCCTACGGGATGATTGGCGTAAGTCAGAACCAAGCTTGGAGAATTGCCGGGAACGACGCCAACGGCCAAGTCGAGTCCGCCGTTGCCGGAAAAATCAGCCGTGGCGAAAGACCAGTTGCTCGATCCGGTCGGGAGGTCGATGCGCTGACCGAACGTTCCATCGCCATTGCCTGGCAAGATCGAAACCCATTCAAATTCGGAAGTGAAAGCCAAGTCGGGTTTTCCGTCTCCGTTGAAGTCGCCGACGGAAGTACCGTAGAAACTAAGAATAGCGGGCACATAAGCAACGTTGAGGGGCGATTGGAAGGTCCCGTCCCCATTGCCTAAAGCAATTCCAACTCCCGACCCCACTTCAATGGCCAGGTCCATCTTGCCGTCCCCATTAAAGTCGCCTACCCCGAGAACCGAGTCGAACGGGAAGATATTTTGCACCGGTTGAAAATTTCCGTCTCCGTTGCCGAGAAGGATAGAAACGCCATTATCTGTAGTGACGGCCAGATCCGGTTTTGAGTCACCGTTAAAATCGGCGGTGTAAGTCTGAATAGCATCGGCCCCAATACTTGTTTGTGAAACGACCGTAAATGTTCCGTCTCCTTTCCCTCCATATACGGTGACGCCTTGCGTGGTTTGCAGGCCCGCGGCAACGTCGAGGTTTCCATCGAGATTAAAATCGGCAGCGACGAGGTTGTAAGGAATGGAACTGATCGGCAGATTGATCGGGCTGCGGAACTTGCCGTTGTTTTCTCCAAGAAGCGTCGTGAGGTACTGCTGCCCGCTGCCTTGGGCCACCACGAAATCGAGGACCTTATCATTGTTGAAATCCCCGGTCACCGATTTTGCCGGCACCTTCCCTGCGTTCTTGTCGGTCACGACATGGAAAACGTCTTTGCCCTTGTTCAGCAAGACCGAAACCGACCCCGGATTATTGAAACCGGTTATCGCCATGTCGGGCTTGCCGTCGCCATTGAAGTCGCCGTCCGCGAGCGAATACGGGTACGAAGGAACGGGATGAGTCAGGTAGCTGGCGAAAGTCCCATCGCCGTTGCCGATATCCACAACCACTTCGGCAGACTCAGAGTAACCTGCGAGCGAAGCGAAATCCTGGAAACCATCGCCATTGAAATCCGCAGTGACAATACCGACCGGGTTAATACTCGAAGGATAGGTCGCGCCCGGCTGTAAGGTTCCATCGCCCTTTCCAAGAAAGACGGTCGTGTCATATCCGTCATAGTTGGCGGTGACCACATCGGGGAAGCCATCTCCGTTGAAGTCGGCAGTGGCGACGACGTTCGGGCCACTAGCGGTGTCCTGCGTGCCATAAAAGACGGGGGTTTGGAAGGTACCGTCACCATTGCCGAGCAAAACCGAAACGCCGCCGGGATAGTACTGCCAGGGACCAGCGACTAGATCAAGCTTCCCGTCATGATTGAGATCCACAGCAGCGATCGATGAGGCTCCATACGTAGGGACGGCGGTAGCAATGTAAGAACCAAAAGTGCCGTTTCCCTTGCCGAGCAAGATCGAGACACCAAGATACGCGTCTCCTCCGCCAACGGCGAGATCGAGGTCGCCGTCGCCGTTGAAGTCGCCGGTAATAATGGTGGTCGAACCTGCCGTAGGATAATCGACCTCTTTCGCAAACGTTCCATTTCCCTTACCGAGAAATACGGCTGCGATTGGGTTGTTGTAACCTCCGGCTGCGAATGCCAAGTCGAGGTTGCCGTCTTTGTTAAAATCACCCACGGCGACACTCGAAGGGGAGTTAGCGAGCTGAAAGCCCACCGCTGCCTGAAATGTTCCGTCGCCATTCCCGTAGAGAATTTGAAATCCGGGGCTCGCAATGACCACTAGATCAAGCTTGCCATCGCCATTGAAATCGCCCACGCCTATTGCTGTCGCGCCGCCCTGCCCAACTGGGTATGCGACATAGGGTGCGAAAGAGCCGTCGGGTTGCCCGAGCAGGACCGAGACTGATCCGTTCCCAATTTCCGAATATGCCGTCACCGCAAGATCCAGTTTTCCGTCTCCATTAAAGTCACCAGTCGCGATCGACGAGGGACTTGACGGTACTGAAAAGGCACCCACCCCAAAGGCATAGGCTTGCGCCGCGGCTTGACGTGTAAGAGTAAGAATGGTCACGACGAGCCACAAAGTGACCAAAGTCCAGATGTACTTATTAAGCCTCGTCATCGTAATCACCTGAATTTATGAGGTTCGCCGGTATCTTTATTTCTGAGCGAGACCGTCTCAATATAAGCGCCTTTTAGATGTTTGCCTAGGATGAAAGAGATTGCGCGCAGAGTGACTTGTGGCGCACTTAAAGTGAACTTCGCTCGCCGTTCAATTGCAACGGTTTGCCTGACTGACGTAACCAAGTCGATTGCACTCAGAACCTCGGTCGGCAAGGTCGGTGAGCGCTCGCGATTTTCGCCAATCGACTTGCGAATCGTGAGGGTGTATCTTGTCGATCTTCGATGCTACGCATATACGTCGATGAGCCGCCCGCTCGAGGCAGCGGGAGCGGCTGAATAGAAAAGGTAATGGGCAATCGCGGTGCTTGCGACAGAACGGCTCCAGGCCAATCCAGAGACGTACTCGCCGCCTGAGGCTGTCGCATCGCTTTGGGAATCCTCTAGGAATGTTCCGTCGATCCAATTCGTTTCGTCCTGGCGCGTCGACGGCGACCAAGAGAAAGTGTCGCCGGAGGAAACAAAACTACTTTGGCCAGCTGGAGTGGTGACCGCTCTCGGAGCGAGAGGCACGATGCTGGTCGACACATCGGACAGCTGCGAGCGGTCGACCGGCGCCGGGAGCAATCTAATCGACATGGGAAATCAGCTCGCCAACACTCAATCTATCGGCAGTTCCGGCTGATCTCCCAAGAACACGGCGGTACATTGGCGAGCCGTGAGGGGCGTGAAGGTTCAGGATTCGAACAGGGTGACTTGACGTGTGTCGGGCGGGCCTTTGCGGCGACGACCGGCTGATCCTACTACCGCGAGGACTGTGACTGACGTTAGGGCTTCGCGGGGGACGAAGACTCGTTGGGTGTTGGAGCGGAGGTCGGGTGGGTTAATGAGGAATCCTTCGGGGGGATTGTGGGTTAGGTCGTTGGGGAGAATGCCTTCGATTATGTCGCTGTCTTTGAATTTGAGGCGGACCCAGAGACCTTCAGTGCGAGGACGAGTGGTGAAGGTCTTGCGGACCATGAGGTCGGCGTCGGAGAATTCGCGGACGAAGTAGACGGCCTTGATGTCGCGGAGGTCGATGGCGACGACGTTGCCGGTGGTGTTGAGGAGTTCGAGTTTGCCGTCGACGACAAAGTTGGCGGGCGCGACGTGTCCGTTGATGGAGTCGCGGTCAGCTTTGCGGACTATTACCTTTTTGTGCGTCGAGGACATGGGGTGTATAGCGGGGCCCTACATTCTATTGTGGCATGTTGCGGAGTTGGGGAAAAGTTACCAGGCGCTCACCTCGGCGGGGGAGCAGTCGGCTCCGGTCAAGATTCCCCCAGCGACTAGTCGCCATTCATTCGGCGCGGTTTACGGCACAAGTGAACTCCCGCCTTCCCTTCCGTGTTGGAAGTAGCCAGATTCCGCCGCTGAAGGGACGGGCACTTTCAGCAAGGAATCCAACAGTTTGCGGGTTCGGAGTAGCCAAACGGTAAACCTTGTGTTATTTTCTGTAGCTTGCTGAAATTGTGTATTTGCTGTATAAGTCTAATGGCTAGAGCGAGTTAGATTCTGCAACTTTGGGAACCCACGAAATCTCGCGTCCTTGCCTGTGGAAAAGCTGTGAATTAGCGGTGGGTTGAGCGTCCGCGAGTCAAATTTTGGCGCTTCGGGCCCAGGCACGACGATTAGGACGGCATGGCCGATTACATCTACACTCTGGAAACCCGGCTCTCGCCGGATCAGCAAAAGGCAGTGACACTGGTCGTAGACGCTGCAAAAGCGGCGGATATGAACGTGTATCTGACGGGCGGAGCGGTGCGCGACATCATCACCGGCTTCCCCATCCGCGACCTTGATTTTACGGTGCAGGGCAACGCGCTGAAGCTCCAGAAAGATCTGGAGAAGGCGGGCGCGGTGATTGGTGACGCGGACAGTGATACGCGGGCGCTGTTGCTGACGCTGCCCGGCGGGGTGCGGGCCGAAATCGCGATGGCACGGTCGGAGAAGTTTGAGAAGACTGGGAAGCCTCCGGTGATTGCTCCCGCGACAATTATTGAAGATTTGCGGCGGCGCGACTTCACGGTGAATGCGATGGCGCTTTCACTGAATGAAGGCTCGCGCGGGCTGCTGATGGATCCGTTTAACGGCGCGGCCGATATTGAGCTGAAGGTCATTCGCGTTCTCCAGAACTATGCCTTCCTGGAAGATCCGTCGCGTTTGATTCGCGCGACGCGGTTTACGACGCGCTTCCATTGGCCGCTGGAGGAGCGGACGCAGGCGCGGTATGAGTCGGGCAAGGAAAACGGATACATCGAGTACATCCGCAACAGCGCGATTGGATATGAGATCGAGCAACTGGCCTATGAAGACGACGCGCTGAGCGTAATGAAGGCCTACGAAAAAGAGGGCTGGCTGAAGGTGTTGCATCCGCGATGGAGCACGGCGAAAGTGGATGCGGCCGGGTTGAGTGCGCTGGCCAAGACGCGGCAGCAGATGAACGAGTTTGGATCGATGCCGGATATGGCGCCCGCCGTTTTGTATTTCTTGACGGACCGGATGGGCGACAAGGATATGGCGGAACTGCGGCGCGCGATTCCGCGGAAGGATCTGGTCGAGGCGTGGAAGGATCTGGAAGACAACGCGCGCGAGCTGTCGAAGCGGTTGATGGGGAAAGAGGCGGCCACGCCTTCGCGGACGTGGCAGTTGTTGACGTCGGCTCGTCCGGAGATGGTTTTATTTTTGGCGGTCACTGCGAAGCAGCAGGCAGTGTCACAGAAGATCAAGAACTTCTTTACGAAGTGGCGGCAGGTGCAGCAGAAGCTGCCATTGCCGGAGATGATCGAATTGCGGATCATGCCGCCGATGCCGGAGTATCCGCAGATAGCGAACGATGTTTTCTTGCTGCTGCTGGATGGCAAGTTGCGCTCGCGGACAGAAACGCTGAAGTATTTGAAGCCGCTGGCGCCGCCTCCGCCCCCACCGCCGCCTGCCCCGGCGAAGCGTGGGCGGGCTAAAGGCGCGGGAAAAGGCAAGGCAAAAGTTGGAGCGGCGGCTCCGGTTGCTGCGCCTGAGGTTGCTGCGCCTGAAGTGAAGACAGCTGGGCTGAAGAAAGTGGCTCCGGTGTCGAAGGGCGCGGCGAAGGTTGCGGCTCCGATTGTGGGAGCAGCGGTGAAGGCTGGGGCTGCGCCGAAAAAATCTGCGCCCGATCCTGTCAAGAGAAAAGCTCAGGAGAAGGCGGCGGCCGCGAAGGCGGTGGCCAAGTCGGGCGCGAAACCGGCAAAACCCGGCAAGCCGGCGAAGAAGCCGGTGGCGAAGAAGTCGGTGGCGAAGAAGTCTCCCGCCAGGGCAGCGAAGAAGAGCAGGAAGAAGTAGAGCGCGGGCTTCCTCTGCGCCCAGTAATATGTAACAATCTCGCCTCTGCCAATCCCGCCCATTCAAGGACACGGAATGTCCAGCCAACCTGCGAGTCTCACGTTTTCCGTCCAACGCTACCAGAACTGCCTCGTGGTCCACTGCGCTGGACGCCTGGTCTCTGGCCTCAATCATCTGCTCAACGCCGAGGTAGGCCGGTTGCTGCCCGGTCCGACCCATATCGTGCTCGACTTCCAGCACCTCACTCACATGGATAGCAGCGGCCTGGGCACGCTGGTCCGACTGTATGTACACGCCAAGTCCTCAGGCTGCAAACTCGAGATCGACAACATGGGCCCATCCATCCGCAATCTGCTCGGCATCACCCAACTGCTTTCCATCCTCGAAACCGTCGGACAGCACCACATCAAAATGGGATGACTGCGGCGATAACGATCGGACTCGGCACCAAATCGAAATATCATGCTCTAAGATGCCAACCCCAATCACCCTAGAGATCTGCGTCGACTCGCCGCGCTCCGCTGAAGGTGCAGTCCGAGGAGGCGCGCATCGCATCGAGCTGTGCTGCGCTCTCGCCGAAGGAGGCCTTACGCCCAGCGCGGGCCTGATCGCGACGGTGCGGGCTCATGTCGAGCTTGACCTCTATGTCATGATCCGTCCCCGCCCCGGAGACTTCTGCTACGACCCCGGCGAATTCGCCGCCATGAAGCACGACATCGCCACCGCAAAAGAACTTCGCGCCAACGGTGTTGTCTTCGGCATCCTGAGGGAAGAGGGAAGCATAGATGGGCCGCGCTGCCGCGAACTGCTCGACCTTGCGCGCCCGCTCGGAACGACCTTCCATCGCGCCTTTGACATGTCGCGCGATCTTAGTAAGTCGCTCGAAGAGGTCATTGCCCTGGGCTTCGACCGCGTTCTTACTTCCGGCGGGGAACAGAAAGTGCAGAACGCCGTGACCATGGTAAAGCTTCTGCGGGAACAGGCGGGAGACCGGATTGCGGTCATGATCGGCTCCGGCATCAATTCAGCGAACGCCGCCGAGTTGATGACGCAGACGGGCGTGCGCGAAATCCACGCCAGCGCCCGCCGCATTGAACCGGGCCCCATGCTCTATCGCAACAAAAAAATTGCGATGGGCGGACAAGCCGGGCGGGAGTACGAACAGGCGGTAGCCGATGAAGAAGAGGTCCGCAAACTGGTCCGAGCCATCGTGACGGCCGGAGTCTGATCTCGCGGGCGTTTTAGCGCCGGCTGCACGATTCCCAAAATTTCTGGAATGGGCAAAATCGAAGAACGACATCCGATAAAATCGACCTTTGCGCAAAAGTCACGCGCAAGAAAGCACGCGCGACGGGCGAAGTGCGAAGGATCAATCGTCGAAAGAGGAAGAAACGAGAGACGAAGTACGACGACGAACCCCAGAGCATCCCAGAGTATCAATGACCAATCCACTCACCATCGGCGTGCTGGCGCTGCAAGGCGACTTCGACGCCCATCGCCGCCGCCTCGAAGAACTGGGCGCAAAAGTAGTTCTGGTGAAGAAGCCGGAGCAACTCGACCACATCGACGGCCTCATCATTCCTGGAGGCGAATCCAGCACGCTTCTCAACCTTCTCGGCGAAGCGGGCTTTGAAAAACTGAAGCAATTCGTTCGTTCGAAGCCGAGCTTTGGGACCTGCGCGGGCGCGATTCTTCTCGCCAAGGAAGTCACGAATCCGCCGCAAGCCAGCCTCGGCGCACTCGACATCACGGTGCGCCGCAACGCCTACGGACGGCAAGTCGACAGTTCGATCCGTGAGGGCCGGTTCCAAAACCATCCTACGGAGATGGTTTTTATCCGCGCCCCGAAAATCGATCGCGTCGGTGAGGGAATCGAGGTCGTGGCCACCGAAAGCAACGACGCGGTTCTCGTCCGCCACGGTCAAACGCTGGCTGGGACGTTCCACCCCGAACTCAGCGAGGACCGCAGCGTTCACCAATACTTTCTAGATTTGATAGCGCGCCAAAAACAGCAGTCCGAAGGGCGCGGCTGAGAAGAATAGACGCCGGTAAATAATAAATATCTGAGCGAAAAATCCGCGATCCGAATCGCCAAACTAACGATTAAACCGCCGTCGGACTACCGTAGCGAGCCCTACCAAGCCACCCCCCAGCGCAGCCAGAACGCCAGGTTCAGGCGCGGCAGCGGCTTTCATCATCAGATGGGGTGAGGCGAATGAATTGGTGGCAAAGGCTGACAGGAAAGTAATCAAGCACAGGAATGAAAACCTAAAATAGCGCACGAGTCCCCCCACGATCTCAGCGCAAGAACCGTTCCAATCCGTGTGAATTCGTCAGATGTTTACAATCCTGCTTTGTCTAGCGGATTTATTGACATCCGCCGACGTTCCCATCCGGCGGTCATGTGGCGCGAAATGGGGCGCTGCGCAAGCCTTTGCACAAAGTTGCCCCTTTCGAGTCCATTTGCCGGAATGTCGCCTCGGTCTCAATCCGGTATCCTGTGCAATTCAGTCATCAGTTATGGAAGCGCCCGAGCTCGAGATCAGTTCCGTAGGCATCCGCTCCTACTTCCGCCTCCTGCGCGGGAATCGAAACTTCCGTTATCTCTGGAGCGCTCAGGTTGTCAGCGAGATCGGCGACTGGTTCTACACCCTCGCCATTTACAATCTGCTGCTTAATCTTACGGGGCGAGCCAGTTCGGTAGCGGTGGCGCTGGTTCTGCAAGTCCTCCCGCAAACTTTTATTGGGCCAGCGGCCGGCATAATCAATGACCGTCTCCGGCGCAAGCACGTCATGATCGCCGCCGACCTCGGACGCATGGTCATCGTCTTCTGCATGCTGTTCGTTCGCTCGCGCGAGATGGTCTGGCTCATCTATCCGCTGCTGGTCGCGGAAACGCTGCTGGCGGCATTTTTTGAGCCCGCACGAAATTCCGTGATCCCCAACATCGTCGCGCGCGAGGATGTCGTTCTCGCCAACACGCTCTCCTCCGCGACCTGGTCGGTGAATCTAATGCTGGGGTCAACCGCAGGAGGGGTCGTCGCCGCGCTCCTCGGCCGCGATGCCGTCTTCATCTTCAACGCGCTCTCATTTCTGATGTCCGCCGCGCTCATCCTGCGGATGCGCTTCGCCGAGCCTCACGCGGATGGCGCCCGCACCTTCCGCCTCCGCGAGCTCATCGATTTCTCTCCCATGCTCGCTGGCATCCGCTACGTTCGCTCGCAGGTGCGCCTGCGCGCGACGATTCTCGTCAAAGCCGGAAACCTGATTATTGGACCGAGCTGGGTTCTTTTCACGGTGATGGGCCAGCGCGAGTTTCCCATTCGCTGGCATGGTCTCGATCCGGCTCGCGGCGCATTTCTTGGCATGAGCTTGCTGCTCGGCGCCCGCGGCCTCGGGGCGCTGCTCGGGCCCCTATTCACTGCTCCTTGGGCCGGAGAAAGTAAGCGTCGCCTCGAGCAGGCCATTCTCTTCGGTTATCTGAGCACCGCGATTGGATATATGCTACTCGGCGTCGCGGGGCATCTCTGGGTAGCTTGTCTATGCGTGGGGTTCGCGCACATCGGCGGCTCGATGGTCTGGGTATTTTCGACAACGCTGCTGCAACTCCAGACCGACGACAAATTCCGCGGCCGCGTCTTCGCCGCCGACCTGGGGCTTTGCATGTTCACCATCGCCGCCGGAGCCTACATTGCGGGACGCTTCGTCGACTGGGGCTTCGCCGCCCGCCACGTGGCGGGCGCAGCCGGAGCGCTCATGCTGATTCCGGCGATTCTGTGGGGTTTATCGCTGAAGAAAAATAATTCCCGAGAACAAGCAGGCTGACGAATCGTTAAGAAGCCCAGATGTGCAGGTTTTTAGATGACCCGATGGACCAATCGCCCGATGACCCGATCTAAACGAGCCGGTCGATCTTGGCCGCCAGAATGAAGTCCGATTCGGTCAGGCCATCGACTTTGTGGGTCCAGATCTTGACTTCAACCTTGCCCCAGGCCAGGAAAATATCCGGGTGATGTCCCTGCTCCTCGGCGACGGCGCCAATGCGGTTCACAAAATCGAGCGCCGATTTGAAATCGGGAAACTTGTAGGCGCGGACGATATGATGCTGGTCAATAACATTCCAGTGTGCATGTTCGGGAAGCTGGTGGTGCATTGCGGCAAGTTCATCCCCCCTAAGCGGAGGAACCCTGCCGCGGCAGGGAACACAGGTTTTGTCGGCAAGGGCTGTCATGAGACGACTCACCTCTAGTTGACCCTTCAAAAATCTCGCACTCTTCCCGCTGCGCATGATCGAGGTTGTTGCGGCTGCTGCTCCCCGAAGATATATGACGGTGCTATCGTTTCGGCGCGAAGAAAGCGGCGGAACGAGGGGCGATCGGTGCCAGCCATTAAGTCCCGGCCTTGTTGAAGCTAACATAAGTCCGGACTAGTATGTTGTCGTGAAATGGTATTTTTGCAACGCCGTCATTCTCATCCTCCTCTGCGTGTTCGACCCCGCTACGGCCGATGGGCGCGCCGCTCACCAGTTGGATATCCCCTCCGGGTTCGATCTGCCAGCCGCCATGCAATCGCTATTTGATAACTATAACGCGGAAAGCAAGTCGTCAAAGTATGACGTTCCACAGACAACTTTGTTTGACCTGGACCACTCCGGGTTCGAACGGGGTGATGACATCATCGTCCGACCTTTTTGGATTTCCTCTATCGAAGAGCTGCGCAGGAGGAAGGTTGTTCTGCTTGCGTACGCGGTGCCCGATGTGCAGAATTACGAACCTCTATTTGAGGGGGATAGTCCTTTTAGCTGCCATGTCTGCGCTCCGCTGATCGGAGCCTTTATCTTTAGTCATGAAGAAGGACAGTGGAGGGTGGAGAATTCCAGAACAGTTGTGACACAGGCTGGCGGATGGGGAAAACCACCGGAGGATGTTCGTATTGTCAAGATCGGTCCGAACCGTATAGCTATTAGCATTCGCGACAATTTCCTGGCCCAGGGACAAACGACTACGATTGATAGGCTGCTGATTCCGTGGAAAGGAAAGGTGAACGAAGCGTTGGCGCGCGTTGTCGCGGATGATGACAAGGGCATGTGTGGAAAAGAGAAGCCGGCCCAGCCGTGCTATGCCAATTCTAGAAGCCTCAGGTTCTTATCCGGTTCAAATCCGGATTATTACGATCTGGTCCTAACGCTCAGCGGGACCGACATTGCACGCAACGGGGCTTCCGTGAAACCCGTCAGAGGAATCGAAAAGCTTTCGCTGAAAGAGGGCATCTACAAAACTGTATCGAGTACGGGAAGCAAGACATCCGTCGAGCGCTTTATGGAGGAGGTGGGCAAAACCCCATAGCGGAGCCTCCTCATGTGCAATTCAGCGACTGAAAAGGCTCAGAGCACTAGAACGGAATATCCTCATCCGTAATCGCCGAGCCGCCGACCGGCGCATGCTCGATCTCCGGAGGCACGCTCTGGTCAAAGCTATTTCCGCCCGAAGCTGACGCCCCGCGCGATCCACCCGAATGTTCGCCGCCCTCGCCGCGTCCGCCGAGCAGCACCAGATCGTTGGCCACGACCTCGGTCATATATTTCTTCTGGCCGGAGGTCTTGTCGTCCCACGACCGAGTCTGCAAGCGGCCCTCGATATAGACCTTGCCGCCCTTCTTCAAATACTCGCCGGCAATCTCGGCGAGCCGCTGCCAGAGCACGACGTTGTGCCACTCGGTGCGGTCCTGCCAGTTGCCGTCTTTGCCCTTGAAGCGCTCATTGGTGGCCAGCGTAATCTTCGCGACCGGCGTCCCCTGCGGCGTGTATTTCACTTCGGGATCTTTTCCCAGATTTCCGATGAGGATGACTTTATTGACGCTTTTGCCGGCCATAGTTGCGGGCTCCTTCCAAGAGACTGTCGCTCAAGAGGCCAACTATATCAGAATCGCGGGCAGGTAAGCCTGTGCGGTACGCACAAAGAAATTGTGATGAATCCAAGGAATTGTGATGGATCCGGATTTCCTCGGTGTTCTTCCGGGCCGCTGTAGTCCAAGCTTTATGGACGAACGAAGCCGTAAAGCCGTCGCGCTAAACAAAAATCCGAAACAGCATGAAATAAACCACCACGCCGGTCACCGAAACATAAAGCCAAAGCGGATAAGTCCACCGGGCAACCGCGCGATGGCGCTCAAATTGCCCGCGCAGCCCGCGCGACAAAGTAATCAAAACCAGCGGCACGATGACCACCGCCAGCACGGTATGCGAGATCAGAATCGCGAAATAGACCGGCCGCACCCACCCCGTTCCATGGAAATGAATCACGCCCCCATGCCCCGGCCAATGGTAGTAAAGGTAGGAAATCAGGAACAGACAAGACGTCACAAACGCGGCAATCATCACCGCCCGATGCGCCGCCATCTTGCCGCGCATAATCAGCCGATGGCCAATCACCAGCAGCACGGCGCTGCATCCATTCAAGGTAGCGTTGATCTTAGGGAAGACAGAGTAGTCAGTCATGCGAGAACAGTTGTAAGGGTAATGCCGCCTTCCTGGCAAGAGGCGAAGAGCAAGTTCAGAGGTCAGAGGTTGGATTAACCCCGCACATCGGGCATGACTGCTGTAATAGTGTGCATGACCCCCGGGCTTTTTCTACGACCGTCTTAGGTGCGATTCGTCGGCTCGAAGCTATCAGCTCACAGCTCAGAGCTTCTTTTCCTATAAAATATCGACATAATGTCCGATGTGGGCAGTCCCCAACCGTCAATCCCGGCCGCGCCGCCGCCGAACCGTCCCCTGCCCGTCATCGCCGTCTGGGCGCGCGATCTGCTTGTCTCTCTCGCCATCTCCGCCTTCATCATCATCTTTCTCTATCAGCCGGTAAAGGTCGAAGGCACCAGCATGATGCCCGGCCTCGAAGACCAGGAGCGCATCTTCGTCAACAAGTTCGTCTACCGCTGGGAGCCCATCCAGCGCGGCGACATCGTCGTCTTCCGCTACCCGCGCGACACCTCGAAAAGCTACATCAAGCGCGTCATCGGAGTCGCCGGAGACCGCATCCGCATCGAAAGCGGCCAAGTCTTTGTCAATGGCGAAGCGCTCGACGAAGACTACGTCCCCAGCGAATACGCCGACGCCCGCTCCTATCCCGAGGTGACCGTTCCCGCCAACAGCTATTTCGTTCTTGGCGACCACCGCACCATGTCCAACGACAGCCGCGACTTCGGCCCGGTCAACGAGCGCTACATCTACGGCAAAGCCGTGTTCGGATATTGGCCGATGGAGAAGCTGGGAAGGCTGCGCTAAGTAGCTGAACTTCCAACTTCCGGCCTGCGTGCTATCATGCGGAAGTTTCTTAGGAGGTCCTAGCCTTGTTCCTCTCGCTTCGACTCCCCGTCGCACTTCTCGCCTTCCAGATACTGTGCTTTGCTCAAATCTCTGCCGACGTAACTTCGGCTTCCGCCGAGGCAAATGGAATCTCGGCCGCAAAACTGAGCGCGATGGAATCGGCAATCCGGGGTGGCGACTTTAAGAAGATCGGCAGCGTTGTCATAGCGCGCCATGGCAAGGTCGTCTATGAGGGCTACTTCGATGGAGACGCCTCGACACTGCGCGACACTCGTTCCGCAACCAAGAGCATCACCGACATTCTTGTGGGAATCGCCATCAAGGAGAAGAAGCTAAGCCTCGATAGCCGCGTGCTCTCCCTTCTCCCTGAACGCGCTCGAAAACTGCAGAATTCCGATCCCCGTAAAGAGAAGATCACGGTCGAGGATTTGCTGACCATGTCCTCGCCGCTCGAATGTGACGATTGGAACGATGCTTCTCGCGGCAACGAAGAGCGCATGTACCTAGTTGAGGATTGGGCGCAGTTCATACTCGATCTGCCAATTCGTGGTCGCATGCATGTTGGAGAGACGCCGGATTTGCCGAAATACGGCAGGAACTTCAGCTACTGCACCGGCGGCGTCTTCGTGCTGAGTGAAGTTTTACAGAAGGCAACGGGCATCCGCGCCGACCGTTATGCCCAGGAGAAACTCTTTACCCCCTTGGGAATTCAGGGTCAGCAATGGGTATATTCGCCGCTCAATATTCCGCAAACTGGAGGAGGGCTACGCCTGAACAGCCGCGATCTGCTCAAGATTGGCCAACTCTATCTGAATGGCGGCCAGTGGCAAGGCCAGCAGATTGTAGATGCGGCGTGGGTGAAAGCGTCGACCGAGCCTCACGCGCAAATCGACGATCAGACCGACTACGGATATTTGTGGTGGCTTCGCAGCTTTCATTCTGGAAGCGCGGCCTATCCTGCTTTCTTCATGAGCGGGAATGGTGGAAACAAGGTGTGCGTTTTTCCTGGGCTGGATCTGGTCGCGGTCATCACCAGCACGAACTACAACACTCACGGCATGCACGAGCAGACTGACAAGTTGCTGACCGTCTACATCCTGCCGGCAGTAAGACCATGAAGGGATTTTTCCCACTTATCCACACCCCTATCCCTGCTAAAATCCTAAAAATCCACTCCCAGACACAGGGGCCCCCGGGTTGCGCGGTGTTCGCGTGGCGGGGTGTAGGAGTATAGATGCAAGCAACGCTTGCCCTCGAGGACGGTCGCGTCTTCCGAGGCAAAGGCTACGGCGCCAAAGGCGAGTGCTCCGGCGAAGTCGTTTTTAATACTTCCATTACCGGCTACCAGGAAATTTTCACCGACCCCTCCTATGCCGGACAGATCGTCGTTTTAACCAATCCTGAAATCGGCAACTACGGCACCAATCCCGAAGACAGCGAATCCACGCGCCCCTACATCGAGGGCTTGATCGTCCGCGAGTTCTCCAAAGTCAGCTCCAACTGGCGCTCGCAGCAGGTCACCGACGAGTTCATGGAGCAGTTCAAAATCCCCGTCCTCGCTGACATCGACACGCGCGCTCTCGTTCGCCACCTGCGCGACAACGGCGTGATGCGAGGCGTGATCTCGACGCTCGAATCCGACGCCGAAAAGTTAGTCATGAAAGCCCGAGCCATCCCCAAGATGGACGGCCAGGATCTCGCCAAAGTAGTCAGCACCAACCACACCTACGTCTGGGAAACGGGCGAGCGCTCGCACCTGCCCGACGAAATCGTCGGTGTAAAAGACGAGCCGCCGCGCTTTCACGTAGTCGCCTACGACTACGGCATCAAGCAGAACATTCTGCGCAAGCTGCGCGCCGAAGGCTGCAAAGTAACGGTAGTCCCCGCGCAAACCACCGCCGAGGACGTGCTGTCCCTGAAGCCCGACGGAGTCTTCCTCTCGAACGGTCCCGGCGACCCCGAGCCTTGCACCTACGCAGTCGATAACATTCGCCGATTGATGGGACGCCAACCCATCTTCGGAATCTGCCTGGGCCATCAGCTAACCGGCATAGCGCTGGGCGGCAAAACCTTCAAACTAAAATTCGGACACCACGGCGGCAACCATCCGGTAAAGCAATTGCAAAGCGGCAAAGTAGAGATCACCGCCCACAACCACAACTTCGCGGTCGATCCGGATTCGCTACCGCAAAGCGAAGTAGAACTAACCCACATGGACCTGAACGACCAGACGCTCGAAGGCATGCGGCACAGAAACCTGCCGCTCTTCACCGTCCAATATCATCCGGAAGCCGCGCCGGGGCCGCATGATTCGCACTACTTGTTCAAAGATTTCGTGAAGATGATGGAGGAGTTCAAGCGGTGAGGACCGGTGCAAAAATAGCGGTTTTCGTTTTGCTGACGTTCAACTTCGGGGTTGGTCAGGGTGCTCCAAATTTGCTGACAGGGCACTATGAGGGCACGGCAACCACGAAAAATCAGGAAGTCATTCCACTGGTCGTGGACGTTGACAGCAAAGGAGCAGTTCTCGCTGGAAGAATTGCGACGCCACAAGCGATCTATTCAATACTGTCAGGAACGCAGGATCGCGACAAGATAACCATTACGTTGGAAGCAGATGGCAATCAGGGAATGATCTCAGGAACGCTCAGTGGCGCAAAGCTCGTCGGCGTTTTCACACTGGGAGAAGAAAGTGGCTCAATTGATCTAACGAAAAAGAGCGCAACCCCGCTCTTGATAGGGAAATCGCCTTTCGCCACTCCCATCGTTTTCCTCGGCGTGTACCACATGGATAATCCTGGTCTCGATGAGGTGAACCTGCAGGCAGATGACGTCCTCACGCCGAAGCGCCAGCAGGAATTACAGGAACTGGTCGAGAAGCTGTCCCGTTTCAAACCCACCGTCATTGGGATCGAAGCTCCCTATGGTGATCACATCTGGCCCGATCGCTATCGGAAGTACTTGGCCGGGCAGTATACGTTGGGCAGAAATGAGATCGAGCAAATCGGATTTCGCCTCGGCAAATTTCTGAGTGTTCCCACGGTGTACGGGATCGACTATCCGATGTTCATGAATGGCCTGCGGCCGGATGAGATGGCGCAGTCCGATGCCAAGGAGCCAACTGAATCGAAGTCCTTGCAGCCATTATCACGCGAAGACGAGCTGCTGCGCCGCTCAACGATCACGGAGTACCTCTCCCATTTGAATAGCGCCGAGGAAATAAACAAGAATCCTGCGTACATGGGGCAGCTGCTACCGAACAGTAATGTCGCGATTTATGCGGGTGCTGACATGGTTGCCAATTGGTATAAGCGCAATTTGCGGATCTTCTCGAATATCAATCGTATCGTAACGCCGGGCCAGGATCGCGTCTTGGTGATTATTGGTATGGGCCACCTGAAGTTGTTGAAGCAATTCGCATCGGATGCGTCTTATTTTCAAGATGTTGATGTTGAGCCATACCTGAAACCCTAACCGCAGGCACGGCAAGATGGAGGGCCAGTACGCGCGCCCGCATTAACGACGAACAACGAACGACCGACGACTGATTTCTAATGCCCAAACGAACTGACATCTCGAAAATCCTGATCCTGGGCTCCGGCCCCATCGTCATCGGCCAGTCCGCAGAGTTCGACTACTCCGGCACGCAAGCCTGCAAGGCGCTCAAGTCCGAGGGCTTTGAAGTCGTGCTCGCCAACTCGAACCCGGCCACCATCATGACCGATCCCGAGTCGGCCGACCGCACTTACATCGAGCCGCTCACCCGCGAATATCTCGAAGAGATCATTCGTATCGAGCGCGAAATGGCTCCCAGCGCCGGTTTCGCGGTGCTCCCAACTGTGGGCGGACAGACCGCGCTCAACCTGGCCATTGAACTCGCCGACTCCGGCGTTCTCGAAAAGTACAACGTGCAACTTATCGGCGCGCAAATCAGCGCCATCAAGAAGGCCGAAGACCGTCTCTTCTTCAAAGACGCCATGCAGCGCATCGGCCTCGACGTGCCGAAATCCGCGCTGGTCAGCAACCTCAAAGACGGCATCGAATTCGCCGGCAAGATCGGCTTCCCGGTCATCAGCCGTCCCAGCTTCACCCTCGGCGGGACCGGCGGCGGCATCGCCTATAACCGCGAAGAGCTCATGGAAATCCTCGCCCGTGGCCTCGACCTCTCGCCCGTCCACGAGTGCCTCATCGAAGAATCCGTCCTCGGCTGGAAGGAATACGAGCTCGAGGTAATGCGCGACACCAAAGACAACGTCATCATCATCTGCTCCATCGAAAATTTCGACCCCATGGGCGTGCACACCGGCGACTCCATCACCGTCGCCCCCGCGCAAACGCTCACCGACCGCGAATATCAAATGATGCGCGACGCCTCGATCGCGGTCATCCGCGAGATCGGCGTAGAGACTGGCGGTTCCAACATTCAGTTCGGCGTCAATCCCTCCACCGGCCGCATGGTCGTCATCGAGATGAATCCGCGTGTTTCGCGGTCGTCGGCGCTGGCTTCGAAGGCCACCGGCTTCCCAATCGCGAAAATCGCCGCCAAACTCGCCGTCGGCTACACGCTCGACGAAATCCCCAACGACATTACGCGCAAGACCCCGTCTTGCTTCGAGCCCACGCTGGATTACGTAGTCGTAAAAATTCCGAAGTGGCAATTTGAAAAATTTCCAGGGGCCGACGAAGGTCTCGGCCCGCAAATGAAGTCGGTCGGCGAGGTCATGGCCATCGGCCGCACCTTCAAAGAAGCGCTACAGAAGGGAATTCGCGCCCTCGACACCGGCAAGAAAGTGGGTTCGGAAAAAATAGAGCCGAAAATCCTCACGCAGCGCCTGGTCACGCCGCATCCCGAGCGCCTCAGCTACGTTCGTTACGCTCTCCGCCAGGGCCACACCATCAAGCAGATCGCCAAGATGACCTCCATCGACCCCTGGTTCCTCTACCAGCTAAAAGAAATTAACGACATGCAGCTCGAGCTCGAAAAACACCCGATGGAAAGCGTCCCGCCCGAAATCGTCCACGAAGCCAAACGCATGGGCTTTTCCGACGGACGCCTCGCCCTAACCTGGCGTCTCGACGGCAAAGGCGGACAGGAAAAAGTCCGCCACTTCCGCAAAAAGCATCGTCTGCATCCTGTCTACAAGCGCGTCGATACCTGCGCCGCCGAATTCGAAAGCTACACGCCGTATCTCTATTCAACGTACGAAGAAGAGGACGAAGCCGCGCCCACCTCAAAAAAGAAAGTAGTAATCCTCGGCTCCGGACCCAATCGGATCGGCCAGGGAATCGAGTTCGATTATTGCTGCTGCCACGCCAGCTACGCCCTCCGCGAAGATGGCTACGAGACCATCATGATCAACTGTAATCCTGAGACGGTCTCCACCGATTACGACACCAGCGACCGCCTCTACTTCGAGCCGCTCACGCTGGAAGACGTCTTCGCCATCTGCGAGCACGAAGCGAGCGCAGGCGCGCCCGTCGGAGTTATTGTCCAGTTCGGAGGCCAGACTCCGCTCAATCTCTCTCTGCCCCTAAAAGCCGCAGGCATCAACATCATCGGCACCACGCCCGAATCCATCGACCTGGCCGAAGACCGCAAGCGTTTCGGAGCGCTCCTCGAGGAACTGCAAATCCCGCAAGCTCCCGGCGCCATGGTCACCTCGCCCGAGGCCGCGGTAGAAGCGGCGAAGCAAATCGGCTTCCCGGTCCTGGTCCGCCCAAGCTATGTGCTCGGCGGCCGCGCCATGGTCATCGCCTACGACGAAGACACCATCACGCAATACATGAAGCAAGCGGTCGAGTACTCGCAGGATCGCCCCGTCCTCATCGACAAATTTCTGGAAGACGCCATCGAAGTCGATGTAGACGCGCTCTCCGACGGCGAAGACGTAGTCATCGGCGGCATCATGCAGCACATCGAAGAAGCTGGTATCCATAGCGGCGACTCGTCCTGCGTGCTCCCAGCGGTTGATATTCCCGAGCCGCTCCTGAATCGCATGCGCGACTACACCTTCAAACTAGCGCGCGCATTAAAAGTAATCGGCCTGATGAACGTGCAGTTCGCGATTCCGCGTGGGAACGGCGCCGCCCATGTGGGGGCCGCCGCCGCTGGCCGCGCAGGCAGTGCGGAGCACCGCAGCACCCACGCAGCCGGCGAGCACGACAAAGTCTACGTGCTCGAAGTCAATCCCCGAGCCTCGCGCACCGTCCCCTATGTCAGCAAAGCCACCGGCGTCCCCATGGCGAAAATCGCAGCTCGCCTGATGACCGGCCGCAAGCTCCGCGAATTTCTCCCTGAGTACATCGAGCAAGCCAAAGACCTCGACACCGGCCGTAACTACTTCGTGAAATCGCCCGTCTTTCCTTGGCAGAAATTCCCCGGCGTAGACACCGTCTTAGGTCCTGAAATGCGCTCCACCGGCGAAGTCATGGGCGTAGCCGACAACTTCGGCGAAGCCTTCGCCAAGGCCCAAATCGCTGCCGGACAAAAGCTCCCCACCCAAGGCACGGTTTTCATCAGCGTCACCGACCACGACAAGCCCGGAGTAGTCGAAGTCGCCCGCCGCTTCGTCGATATGGGTTTCAAACTGGTCGCCACACACGGCACTGCCGACAAGCTTGAAGAAGCCGGTCTCGCCGTCGATCGCGTCTACAAAGTAAAAGAAGGACGCCCCAACGCTGTCGATCTCATCAAAGCCGAGCGTATTCACCTAATTGTCAATACACCCCACGGCCCCGATCCATATTTCGACGAGAAAGCTATCCGCCGAGCCGCAGTAACCGCCCGCATCCCGACGATTACCACGCTAAGCGCCGCCCGGGCAGCCGCCGAAGGCATTGCCGCTTTGCAACGCGGGGAAGTAAGAGTTCAAGCCCTCCAGACCCTCCACGCGGAAAGAATCGGCATGCGCCATTAGGCATGTGTTACAATTCTGTCATATGAGTAACACACTCACCATCCGCCTTCCGGAAGAGCTGATCGAACAGCTTCGGAAAAAGGCGCGACGCACCGGCTTGCCCATGAACCGGCTCGTACGTCAATCGATCGAGGCTACCCTGGCCCCCGAGAAGGTGAATCGCCTCATGGAGTTCGCGGGCATAATCAAAGGAGGTCCCCGTGACCTTTCCTCCCGTAAAGGATTCTCCCGCAAGTAGGATTCCCGCGATTGCCGACACGGGCTACCTGGTCGCTCTGCTACGGCGCGAAGATGAACACCACGAGTGGGCAACCGAACTGGCCGGCGAATTTCAATTACCCCTCCTGACGTGTGAGGCAGTTCTGGCGGAGGCCGCGTTCCACTTGCAATCGAGTGCTTCCGTTTTAAGGATGCTTCAACGTGAGGCCTTGCGCGTGTCTTTTGATTGCTCGAGCAACCTCGCGCAGCTTCAGGATCTCGCAGTTCGCTATGCCGATCGGAAGCCAGACCTGGCCGATCTCTGCCTTATCCGCATGAGCGAACTCTATCCTCGCCACACAATCCTTACCACCGACGAAGCCGATTTCCGCGTCTATCGCCGCAATAAGCGCGAAGTCGTTCCCATCCTTTGCCCCCCGCACCGAAAATAGTCACTCGATCCCGCTGAATCCTTTTTCCAGAAATTGCGCTCTTCCCTTATAGAGGGAAACCGTGAACGCAACCAGCATCTCCAACGCAGTCCGCAGCGCGCCAAAGTACCAGTGGATCGATGTCCGCTCCCCCGGCGAATACGCCTCCGGCCACATCCCCGGTGCCATCAACATTCCCATGGATCAGATCGAGGCCCGCCTCGACGACCTTCTCCCGTCCATGCCGATCCTCCTCGTCTGTCAGGCCGGCAAGCGCGCCCGCATGGTCGCGGGCCTGCTCGAGCCCTGCCGCTCAGATGTCACCGTTCTCGAAGGCGGCACCGCCGCCTGGGCCGCCGCTGGCCAACCGCTTGTCACCAGCGTAAAGTCACGTTTCTCGTTAGAGCGCCAAGTTCGTCTCATCGCTGGCCTCTTGGTCCTCATCAGCGTCCTCTCGGCGCTCACCCTGAATCGCAACTGGATCTTCCTCGCCGCCGTCGTCGGCGCGGGCCTGACCTTTGCCGGTCTGACCGACATTTGCATGATGGCCAGCCTGCTGATCCGCATGCCCTGGAACCAGCCGCGACTCACACGCGCGCCAAGGACTCGGCCGTCGATCCGCAGCCATGCAACCTGTGACCGCAGTCACAATCGCCCGCAGCCACGGCTGAAATAATGAAGAGTGAATTCCGAATCGCCGAATTTCGAACGGCTGGTCACCCAGCACAAAGACGCGGTCTACCGCCAGATGCTCCGCGTCTGCGGCAACCACGCCGACGCCGAGGATGTTCTGATCGAGGCGCTGCTCAAGGCCTACCGCCATCTCGATCAGCTCCACGATTCCGCCGCCTTCCGTGCCTGGCTCGCACAAATCGCCAGCCGAGTCTGCTGGCAGCTGCGCCAGCGCGAAGCCCTCATGCCGCTGCTGCAACTGTCGGAACTCGAAGAGCAGGGCACAGAAATTGCTTCGACAGAATCTCCCATCGACGCGCAGCTGGCGCTGGCGGAAATGAAAGCCTTGCTGCTGGCCGCGATTGCAGGCCTTTCGCCCGAGTACCGCAGGGTCTACGAGATGCGCGATCTGCAAAACATTCCGGGCGACGAGGTTGCCGAAAAACTCAATATCTCCCGAGCCGCCATGAAGTCGCGTCTGCATCGCGCCCGCTCGCTGATCCGCCAGCAACTCGACAGCGCGCTCACACTCAAGAACACAAGAGAACAAGAAAAACCAATCCCGCAATCGTAAAGACAGTCCGGAGCGCAAGCTCCAAGGAGCAATCATGATCGAAGTCCAGGTCGAGCATCTAGGCGCCGTCCAATTCGAAATCAAAGCCCGCCAGCACACCATCCCCTGCGACCAGCCCGCTGAAAACGGAGGCTTCGATGAAGGCATGACTCCGCCCGAACTGCTGCTCGCCTCGCTCGGTTCCTGCGCCGCCTTCTACGCCGCCGCCTACCTGCGCAAATTCAAGCTCGCCGTCGAAGGCACCAAAGTCCGCGTCACCGCCGACAAGCGTAAGGATCCCGCGCGCATCGACGACTTCCGCATCACCATCGACCTTCCCATCGGTCTCGATCCGAAGCACCTTGAAGGCGTCGAGCGCGCCGTCCATCAATGCCTCATCCACAACACACTGCTCAATCCGCCCAAGATCGCCATCGAAATCCACACTCCAGCTCCAGCCGAAGAAACTGTTAATCTTGGGAGGTAAGCTAAGAGCTAAAAGCTAGTAGCCAGGAGCTGTTTGCATGCTTTTCTCCGGAATCTTCCCGCCCATTACCACTCCGTTCTACGCCGACGGCGCCGTCTACTACAAAAAGCTCGAGTCCAATGTCGAGCGTTATTCGCGCACGCCCGTAGCTGGCATCGTCGTCCAGGGTTCCACCGGCGAAGCCATCCTCCTCTCCGACCAGGAGCGACGCGACGTCCTCAAAACAGCCATCGCCGCTGCCGCGCCCCACAAAGTGATGATCGCCGGCACCGGCATCGAGTCCGCCATCGAAACCCTGCGCCTCACCGAATACGCCGCCACTCTCGGTTATGACGCCGCCATGGTTCGCACTCCGCACTACTACAAGAATCAGATGCACCCCGCGAACCTGCTCGCCTTCTATCGCACGGTAGCCGACCAATCCGCTCTCCCTATTGTTATCTACAATTTTCCGCAAGCCACCGGTTACGACATCCCCGCCGAAGTCGTGATCGAGTTAGCCAGTCACCCAAACATCGCAGCCATTAAGGAATCCAGCGGCAACCTCGACAAAGTCAAGAAGATGGTGGAAGGCACCCGCCACATCAAGCGCGCCGCGACTGTAACCGAAACCTTCGCGGCCGTAACTCCCCGCATGCTCAAAGCCGCTGCCGCCGACGCAAAAGAAAAACAGGAAAAGGAGAGCAGGGAACTAGTTACCGTGGAAGCCCTGACCGGAACGCGCGGCGGAGACCCTTCTGTCCACTCGGGCGGCGCCGGCAAACCAAGTTCGGCAGCGATTAGCACGATCGGCAATCTCAAAACCCGCCAGAAAGAAGTAGGTTTCCAGGTCATGGTAGGGGCCGCTCACCAACTGGAACCTTCACTTGCCCTCGGAGCAGTTGGCGCGATCCTCGCCTTTGCCTGTCCCGCCCCCACCGCGTGCTATGAGATCTACGCTGCCATCAAAGAAGATGACCTTCCGTTGGCCCGCGAGAAGCAGGAGCGCCTCAAACCAGCTGTCCAGCGCGTGCTAGGCGAGTTCGGCGTCCCCGGCATTAAGTACGCCATGGACCTCAATGGCTACTACGGAGGCCCAGCTCGTTTGCCCTTCCTGCCGTTAACCGGAGATCAAAAAAAGGCAGTCGAAGAAGCAATGTCGAATCTTCGCAACTGAGCAAGCAATGGAAGAACGGGCCGCTGTCCGTGCCTCCAAACTTTCCGTCTTTTATTGTCCCCAGCCATTGCCTGTGTTACAAATTTTCCCGGTACGAAGCGCCTGAGTTTCTGTTGTTTCTTAACTGCCTCCAGAGCTGTGGTGATTCAAGCTCCGGTGCAGCAACCGCATCCGAAGCACTGACGGTGCCTGGAGATCGAGAGCAATGTCAAAACGCATGCTTGCAGTGCTGATACTCGCGCTCGTTGCGGCTGCCTCCGTGGCCGGCAAAGATGTTCCCGCACAAGTCATCGACTGGCCGCCCACTGGCGCAACCATCGTGCGCATCAGCCTCGGAAAATCCAAGGAAATCAGCTCGATTTCTTCCCAGCGAAACTACGTCATCGAAACCACCGCAGAAAATCTGTGGAGCAAGAAGATCTCGCGCCTCGGTTTCAACCTCTACATCTACGACAAGAATAAGGTCCGCATCGGCGACGGCTGGATTACTCTCGAGAACATCGCGCCCGGACAAACAGTCAAGTTCGAGACCACGGTCCACTGCGTGGGAGTTCCGGTGTCGTTCGAACTCACTCCCAACTCGCTTCCCGCGGAACTTCAACCGCTGGCTCCGCCGAGGCAGGTCACCATTACAGTGAATTCCGTTCCGCAGGGCGCCACTCTCTCCGTTGACGGCGTGCCCACCGGAACCACGCCCAAACTGGTTAAGCTCGGCGTCGGAAAACACAGTCTGGAATTCACAAAGGAAGGATTTAATCCCGGCAAATTTCCCGTCGAGATCGGTCCTGACGATACCTCCGGCGGCAGCGTCAGCTATGAACTCGGCAGCGCCGTCCATGACACCATCGAATTACGCGATGGCTCCGTTCTCTCCGGAGATCTGGTCTCCGTCAGCGGAATGCAAATCCAGGTACGCATTGGCGGTAACACCCAGACCTTCGACCGCAATCAGGTCAAGCGTATCCTGCTGACCGAGCGCGATCCGGCCAACTGAAGACGGGAGCGGGACCAGCGCGCTCGCCCACGCCCCCGTTCAGCTGCCGAAACCAGTCAGCGCTAAAGGACCCCCTCACAGAATCGCTTTGTACGGCAATCTCCGTGCGAATCCAACGTCGGATAAAATCCCGAAGGAGCCTCCCGTGCCTTCGAACCATCGCCTCCTCGCGCTAGTCACCCTCGTTGCCTCCTCCATCGCGCTTTACTTCGGAATGGGCCTGCATCCCTTCTGGTGGCTGATGTGGCTCGCCCCCATCCCCGTCCTCGCGGCCGCGTCCCGTCTTTCGCGCGGTTCAGCCTTCATCATTGCCTTTCTTGCCTGGACCATCGGCGGCCTGAACCTGTGGAACTACTATCACACCGTGCTGCACATACCGCTCGCCGTCGCCATGGTCATCATCCTCGGACCGGCGCTGCTTTTCGCCATCGATGTCATCCTCTATCGCGCATTCCTGCCAATCTCACTCTGGAGTGCCGCGTTGATCTTTCCCAGCTTCTGGGTCCTCTGCGAGTTCATCAATACCCGCACCTCGCCTCACAGCACAGCCGGCAGCATTGCCTACAGCCAGATGAATTTCCCTCCCATTCTCCAGATCGCGTCGGTCACCGGCATCTTGGGAATCACCTTCTGCCTGTTTCTGTTCGCCTCAACCGTCGGCGCACTGCTGAGCGGCTACGGAACCGCGTCCCAGAGGCGCAATCTCGCCGCCGTCGCGATTGTATTAGCAGCGGCCATACTCGGTGTCGGCCTCTGGAGGCTGTACGCCATTCCGCCCACGCAAAACACAATCGCCGTCGGCCTCGTAGCTTCCGACCTTCCGCAAAACATACTCGCGGAGCAGCCCGCTGACGTGCTCCGGCTCATGCACGAATACGCCGCCCAAGCCGAACTTCTCGCCGCCAAGGGCGCCAAAGTCGTTGTCATCCCGGAGAAAGTCGCCGTTGTGGGCGACTCCGACATGCCGGAAGTCGATGCGCTCTTCAAGTCAGCCGCCGCCGGGTCAGGGGTAACTATCGTTGTCGGCATCGTCCATCCCTCCGCTCCCAACCGCTGGAATGAAGCCCGCGTCTATTCCCCCGACGGCGTCGTCCGCACTTACGAGAAACATCACATGGTCCCCATCTTCGAATCGAAAGACCTTACGCCGGGGACCACTCGCACCACCTGGCAAGAATCTTCCGGCACATGGGGAACGGCTATCTGCAAGGACATGGATTTTCCCGATCTCAGCCGCCAGTACGGTGAAGAGGCAGTTGGCCTCATGCTGGTTCCGGCGTGGGACTTCGAGGTTGACGGCTGGCTGCACGGCCGCACAGGCATTCTCCGCGGAGTGGAAAGCGGTTTCAGCATCGCCCGTTCGGCCAAGGAAGGCATACTGACTGTAACCGATGCAACCGGGCGCGTCCTGGCTGAACGCCAGTCCAACTCGGCGCCTTTCGCCAAACTGGTAGCAAACGTCCCCGTGCGTCACCTCTCGACCATCTATGCTCGCTTCGGCGATTGGTTTGCCTGGCTCGACATTCTATTGTTCGCGGTCTTGGTGACCGCATCTCTATTCCGGAAGCCAGGCAGTGGTCGCTCGCAATCCTGAGACGGATTCCCAGTCCGGTGCGGAAATGCGATCACCTGCGCCGCGCCCAGGGCACAACTACCACGCGGCATTGCCATACCAACGCAGAACTCTCAGCGCGCGCAGTGTGTTCCAGCGGCTCGCCCTGCCGACCTCGGTCTCCATCTTTAACGGAATGTATTCGGGATGAACGAGGTTGAGCGGCCAGCGCCCGTTCTGGTGGCCGCGTTCCATCACGATTTCGACCGCCTCCACGGCGCGGCTGTCGGGTTTGCTTCCCGCATTCCGCAGATAGTCGAGCCCGCGCAATACGTCGTAGTGCCAGAACGTCGGGAACGAGAAGCGGCACCAGCGCTTGTCGATGACGTTGCCAGTTCGAAGTGAGTGGAACATGCGGCGCTCGAGCAGATAGTTTTCGGCCCGCATGCGAGCCCTCACGACCGACTTAGCGATTGCCGGGGAATTGCCCGTTGCCCGTTGGTATTCGAGCAGTCCTTCGAGCACGCAAATCGTGGTGTGGAATGAGGAATGCCGGCTCTTAGGCGCTTCGCAGTTCCATCCGCCATCTTCGAGTTGTTCGCCCAGCAGCCGCTTGGCCAGCGTCTCGTACGGTTTCTTGAAGTAGGCGCCGATGCCGAGGATTCTGCCGTTGATGCAGGGCTCGGTTTCTCCTTGAAGATAAGGCCGGTTATTGAGCCAGCGAAACACGAGCCGCGTGTCGACACGATCTATCATCCTGCGAGCCTGCTTGCTGGTGGGATCGAGACCGAGTTCCATCAAGACGGAGAGACTGTAGAGCGTAATCAGCAAGTCTCGGTGCTCTTTCGGCAGATCGTCACGCCACCCGCGCGGACCTCCGGCCCAGTGGCCGCCAGGAGATTGCCGGGCCAGAAGTCGTGCTCCCCAGCCTTCGGTTGCTACCCGAGACCGCTCGGCTGCAATCGCCTCAGGTGATTCACCGATGAGGTCCCTCATGACCTGCCAGCGAATGGCGGGGTCGGAATCGAGCAGCCATCGAAGGTGTGCGGGCCGGGGTGCGTAATCCCGCAGGCGCTTGACGGTCCGAGTCATGCTGCTCCCGCCTCTATCCTGCCTTGCCATCGTGACCTCCTGCATGAATAAGGATGAAAGGGTAATCCCCGTGTCCAGCACAGCCCTGTGCACGCCGTGGTGTAGGTTATTTCCGGGGCATCAGGTAGTGGCTGAATCTGCCCCGATTTTCAAATTCAGCCACTACCGGGCATCACACTACCTTGTGACATACATCACCTTGCGTTATGATTAGAACGAACGTTCGAACTATGGCGCCCCGCCCTAACCATCCCGCTTCCGACTCCCGCTTCGATCGCCGCTTGAGCGAAATTCTCGCCCATGCCACTGACGTTTTTTGCGAGAAAGGCTACGCAGGGGCATCCATGCGCGACCTCTCCCGCGCCAGCGGCATGTCGCTCGCAGGACTTTATCACTACTTCGGTTCCAAAGAGCGCCTGCTGTACCTGATCCAGAAACACACTTTCTCCACTATTGTCGCCGAACTCAAATCTCGACTCCATGGGCTCACCAATCCCGAAGAGCGCATCCGCGTTTTTATTCAGAACCATCTCGAATACTTCGTAGCCAATCAAAGCGGCCTCAAAGTCCTGGCCCATGAAGATGAAGCCCTGAAGAATGGCTTTAACTCCGAAGTCGCTTCCATCAAGCGCGAGTATTACCGCATCTGCCTCGGCCTGATGGACGACCTGAAGCGGCAGCGCAAACTGAATTTTAATTCCCGCACAGCCGTGATGAGCCTGTTCGGCATGATCAACTGGATCTACACCTGGTACAAACCGCGCCAGGATGGCACCGCCGCCGATCTCGCGCAACAGATGAGCGGGCTCGTCCTTTTCGGCGTGGGATGTCGAATCGAACGTGCGCCATTGCCGTCAATCCGTGCGCGCAACCAAACCTTAAAACCCTTCTCATCCCGAGCCGTGCGGAGGCGAAGCCGAGAACGAGCGAGGGATCCGCAGTCCGCCGCCATCACGGGTCGGTCGAAACGAACACTCTAAGGAGCAACTATGGCAACCACCATGCAGCCCGTCACTGCTGAAGCTACCAGGCAACTCGTCAACTATCGTGTCGATCAAGGCGTGGCCGTAATCGAGATGAACGATCCGCCCGCCAACACCTATACCTACGAGATGAACCGTCAACTCGACGACGCCATCCTCAAAGCGCGCATGGCCAATGATGTTTACGTGATCGTGCTGACCGGAGCAGGCGACAAGTTTTTCTCCGCTGGCGCCAACATCAAGATGCTGGCCAGCGTCGACCCAACCTTCAAGTATTACTTCTGCCTGCACGCCAATGAAATGCTGCTGCGTTTAGAGCACACGCCCAAACTGGTGATCGCTGCCATCAATGGCCACTGCGTAGGCGGAGGCCTCGAAATCGCCATGGCCGCCGACATCCGCATCGCAAGAAAAGACGCGGGCAAGATTGGGCTGCCCGAAGTAAATCTAGGCGTTCTCCCCGGTACCGGCGGCACGCAGCGCCTCTCGCGTATGGTCGGGAAAAGCAAAGCGATTGAGCTGATGGTGACGGGCAATACCTTCTCCTTCGAAGAAGCGAAAGATTTCGGCATCGTCAACGACATTTTCGAGCGCGAAGGTTTCATGGAAAACATCATGGAGTACGCGCGCCAGTTCACGCCGCCGAACAAAGCAGCCAAGGCCGTGGGCCGCATCAAACGAGCCGTGCAAACCGGCTGGGAGATTCCAATGGAATCCGCGTTGGCAGTTGAACGCGAAAATCAGCAGATCCTTTTCCAAAGCGAAGATGCCAAAGAAGGCCTGGCCGCTTATGTAGAAAAACGACCAGCAGAATTCAAGGCAAAGTAGAAAAACACGTGGGGACAGCCGCCCTCCGCTGTCCAGCCGAGCGAAGCTCGGCTACTGAAGCAAGACTAAGTGAGTCCGAGAAGATAGAAGGCTTTCTCGGTGCTCTCTGCGTCTCGGCGGTGAAAGGATTTTGACTCTATGCCAGGCAAAGTACCAAAAATCGGAACGTTCAGCGAATGGGAAGGACTCTTCAACGAATGGCGCAAGGAAGTCGGCGTCAACAAAGATGACGTCGAGGCTTTCCACTTCGATACCCTCTACGGTGCCATCGATACGCAAGACATCGAGTTCGGTTCGTACAAGGGACGGCGGAAGTGGGAGAACCTGCGGCAAGTTCCCACGCAGCAGATGCGCGACGCGCTTATGAACATGATCGTCTACCAGGGCGACACGGAGTTCGCCTCGGTCGAGCAGCAACGGAATCTCTTCGAGACTGCGCCTACCGACTGGGATCGGCGGGCGCTTACCCGCGTGATGATCGAAGAGATGCGGCATGGGTGGCAGATGTGCGCCTTGCTGATCGACTTCTTTGGGTATTCGGGGAAAGTCGAGGCGCAGAAGATGCTGGAGCGGCGAGCTTTCCAGAACCAGCGGCTGCTGGGGACATTCAACGTCGACATCGATAACTGGCTTGATTTCTTCACTTACACGGATTTCGTCGACCGCGACGGGAAATTTCAGTTGCAGATGTTGAAATACTCGTCGTTTGCTCCGCTTGGCCGCTCAACCTCATACATGTTGCGCGAGGAAGCCTTCCATATGGGCACCGGCAACGACGGTTTGCGCCGCGTGGTTGAAGCTGGAGTGATTCCGCAGTGGCTGATGCAGAAGTATCTCAACAAGTGGATCTCGAGTTCCTACGACCTGTTTGGCACCGACCATTCTTCTTCGGCGCACTGGGCTTATGTGTGGGGAATCAAAGGGCGTTACGACGAGCCGCAGAATGATAAGGCAGCGGATCTCGACGACCTTAACGACTACAACCGGCATCTCTACCGGCAAGAGGTTAGCGGACTGGTCGAGCGCCTGAACTCATTCCTAAAAGCTGGAGATAGAACGTTTTACACGCCGGATATCAAGTTCAACCGCAACATTGGGCGATGGGCAGGGAAGTCTTTTCATTCCGAGACGGGCGAGCCGTTGGACGACCGGGCTTACGCGGAGCACACGGCAGAGTGTCTGCCGAGCGCGGCGGATAAGGCGACGCTGCTGGATATCATTCGCAATGAAAAGAAATGGATACGGGAAAAGGAGGGGGCGCGGGATCCCTTCCTGACGATTGGCGAGCCGCGGCGGTCGGCGATCAACCTGTAGAGGGGTTGTAGGCGGGTCAGCGGTCACCGGTCACCGAACTTTGCTGACCGCTTACGGCTTACCGCTCCCGGCTTTCGGCTGTCGCAGCCATTGTGCATTCGCGTTTTGAGGTGGCCGTTCGCTGTGAGCTGTTGGCGGCGGACAGGAGGATACCATCGGGGGATTTCGGCAGCTTGAGATTGAGGTTCGGGAGGGTGCGGCTTGGGTTCGGCTGAAGAATCCTCCTTTGAATGTGCTGACGATTCCCATGATGGGCGAGTTGCGGGTTGCGCTGGTGGAGATCGAGGCGCGGACGGATGTGTCGGTCGTGGTTTTCGAGGGCGATGCGCGGGCGTTTTCGGCTGGAGTTGATATTGCGTCGCATGTTCCCGAGCTGGTGCGGGAGATGCTGGAGTCGTTTCATGCGGTGATTCGGGCGGTGGTGGCTTCGCGCAAGGTTACGATCGCGGTGGTGCGCGGAACTTGCGTCGGAGGAGGGGCGGAGCTGGCTCTGGTTTGCGATCTGGTGTATACGGCACGGGACGCTTCCTGGGCGTTTCCTGAGATCAAACTGGCATGTTTTCCGCCGGTTGCGGCGGTCGCCTTGCCCGCTCTGGTGGGGCAGAAGCGGGCCGCTGAATTGATTCTGACCGGCCGGACGATTAGCGGCGACGAGGCGGTGGCGATCGGGCTGGCGAACCGGTCGGCGGTTGCGGAGGAGTTGGATGGCGTGGTGCGGCAGACCCTGGATGAATTCCGTGCATTGAGTCCGCAGGCTTTAGCTCATGCCAAGAAGGCTCTTTATGGCTGGGACGCAATTCACTTCGATAAAGGGTTGGCGCGGGCGGAAAAGATTTACTTAGAGGAGTTGATCTCGACGGCCGACGCGCGGGAGGGGATCGCGGCGTTTCTGGAGAAGCGGCCGGCGCGGTGGAAATAGCTTCGAGCTTTCGGCTTTGGGCTTTGGGCTTTCGGGTGGGGATGCGAGGGAGAGGTCCGAGGTTGGATTGCGGAAGTTAGAGTGGTCCGTCTTCGCCGAGGAGCTTTGAAAAGTGGACCGGTTGCGCGGGAAATCTTCTGCGGCGGGCGATTTGTTCGGTGTTTGTTCGCTCAAAATAAATTTCGCGGAAAGCGACAAGGTCGCCGAAAAGCACCGAAAATCGCGAAAAACTCAAGATTTGCGATTGATTGCAAGGGACTTGCGGACCGAGGCGTGAGGGCATGGGTTGTCAAGTAGCGCCATAGTTAATGGGATCGCGGTGGGATGTTACTTGGCAGTTATTAGGTTTCGGCTGTCCGCTAGAAGATAAGTTATTTGTATGGAGTAAGGTGCGTCCTTCGTCCTTGGTTTGTCGTCCTTGGCCCTGCTTCATTTTTGTTTGGGGCTTCATTAACTTGGGGCCTTCGGAGCATGGCACATCAGGGAGAATACAGTCGACATCAACCGTGCGCGATGGCGAGCGCACCGATTAGCTCTGATTCCGCTCTGCGGGCATGAATCATGAGAACGGCGCTCCGGCGTTATTATTGCGCTCGCGTTTTGCACGTGAGCGTCTTTTTTCGTTTTGCGAGTCGCGTCACCGGTGCTCGTCCTCTCTACGCAAGGAGTTGGTTTCGATGAAGCCTGCGCTTCGCAGCCGGGATCATTTTCGTGCGCTCGTCGGCATGGTCTTAAAGATCGCGGTGAGAGAGCAGGCAGGGAATCGGTGAGTGTAATCTCGATTTCACTCATTACCTAACAGCAAAAGCGAAGGCATGGCGCAAGGTTGTGCAAACGCCTCGTTACAGAAGCTAGCTCTAGTAAGCCTCTAGCGCTTGACCATCCACAAGTAGAAATCTCGATGAAGTTTTGTGAGACTCCCTACTGCCTTCATGGATAACGACATTGCCTTCGGCTTCCAATAGACCGCCTCTGGGAAAGGGGGTGAAGGTCACTTTGTCTGCATAGACTGTCAGCAGGTTGTAGGTGCCAAATTCCCGCTCACAAGCCGCACGGTTCTCATGCGTACGCGAACACGAGCGAAGTCCTCGGCCGCCAACTACGACCTCGAACGGTATGCCATCATCTGAGGGAAGCGGAAAAAACTCACGGCCCTGACAACCTTCGTCCTTCTGCTCCTCTTCTTTCTCGATGCCGCCGGGAGCAGCACCGGGAGGAATGAATCCCGAGGCAAGTCCCCAACTCGCTCCATTGCAGACGATGTCGATCCGGACCCAGATATTGATTCTCCTACGCCTTAAGCGAGGCGTGTGACGGGTCAGAAGAAAGCCCCGCCCAACCGGAGGTGGAGCGGGGCAAAGCAAAACCTCATTACTTCTGCTGAAAGTTGAGGGCCGAGAGCCGACAAGCCGGACTCTATGGCGTCACCTTAAACACCGTCCCCTCGCCGTAAGCGCCGCCGTACATCGTCGTGCCGTAGAGGTTCCCCTCCGCGTCCATGACCAGGCCGCTCCAGGGATCCTGCCCACTCTTTCCTTTCCCCGTAAAACTGTGAAGAATCGTCTCGGTCCCCGACGGGGTCACTTCGAACACCGTGCCGTAGCCGTATCGACCGCCCTCGAAGGTCGAGCCGTAGAGATTCCCCTCGTTGTCCATGAGCAGGCCGCCGTAAGGCCCGGATCCATCCCAGCCCGCGCCAAAGTTGTAGAGAACCGTCTCGGTCCAGCCATTCTCTGTGGGCGTAAGCTCAAACAGCTCTCCGTTTGAAAAAGTGCCGCCCCAGCCGGTCTCGCCGTACAAATTCCCCTTCGTATCCACGATGAGGTTTGAGGGATTGCCCCCCTCATCGCCATTCCCAAAAGTCCAGAGCGTTGTCTCCGTCCAGCCGTTCTCTGTGGGCGTCAGCTCAAACGCCGTTCCGGTGTTGTAAGCGCCGCCCCACCAGGTTGTGCCATAGAGATTGCCCGCCGTGTCCATGACCAGGCTGGTGTTGGAATGAGCCCCGTCTATGCACCCCGGCTGCGAACAGAGGTTGTAGACCACCGTCTCCGTCCACGTGCCGCCGGAAGGCGTCAGCTCAAACACAATGCCGTTGTTAGAAGCGCCGCCAACCCAGGTCGTACCGTAGAGATTCCCGTTTCCGTCCATGGTCAGGCCGCAGTAGACAAGCCACCCATCCGACCCGCCGCAGAACGAGTGCAGAACCGTCTCGCTCCCCGAGGGGGTTACCTCGAACGCTGTGCCCACGCCGCAAGCGCCGCCAAACGCGGTTGTGCCGTAGAGATTACCGGACTTGTCCAAAACCAGCGACCAGCCCCCATTAAAACCCCCGATCGGCGAGCCCAATGGGATACTCTTTGCGCCCCGGGAGTAGTAGGGATAGCCTCCGTCCGCTCCTCCGGTGAAACTGTAAAGCACTTTTTCCTTGTAGGCCTTGCCAGTCTTAACCAGCTCAAACACGGTTCCAGCGCCGTAAGCGCCGCCCTCATAAGTCGTGCCGTAGAGATTCCCCTCCTTGTCAGAGACCAGGGTGGCGTAGGGATAGGATCCATCTGTGCCATTAAAACTCCGGAGAATCCTCTCCTTGCTCTTGCCCTGCGCCGGTTGAACCGCCACTACCGCCAGCCCCAGGACCGCTGCCAGCAGCAGCAATCCGGAACCAACTCGTTTCCATGAATCACGCTTCCATAAACTTTGTACGTAATTCATTGCGCCTCTCCTTTCATGAGTGACGACTAACCAAAAGAAGACTTACTTGCCAACAGTTTTCACTTCTGCGAGCTGGCCTCTGCAATCTGCAATCGAACCTTTGCCCTCTGACTTCTTGCTTCTCACATCGCAACGAAGAAGCCGCGTCACAGCTGCTCCCGCACTACCCTGAACCGGTACTGTGCTCTTCGGTAGCGAAAAAGGTCAGCCCGATTTGACACCGATTTGTCTCTCTTGTCAGCGAAATAAGGCACATGAGTCTGTGACATCGAGACGGGCGCGCTCAGGCACGGTTGGCGTTGAGTCGTGTCTCAAAATGCCGCGAAAGTTCTGAAGTTGAAGATTCGAACTCCAGCGGCCTATAAATCTCATGGTGCTGACGGTCGGGTACCCACAGTTGGACGATGGCGGGAGGAAAAGAGAGCGACGCTGAGCGGTGCTTGTCTGTTATATTGCGGCAGATGCGGGAGAGGCGATTTCTGCGGACGAGGTGACTTGTAGCGCACTTGGATGACAATCTGAAGAAGGCGGGAGTTGAGGGTAGGGCGGCGGTTGAGCCTGGTCCTTATAGCTCGGGGCACCTGATGTGCCGGACCTCGCTTTGGGGCGGGGCGGGATTTGTGGCCTGCGCTTACTTTACCTGGGGCGCGTTCGGGCATGTGATTCAGAACTCTTATTCATGGCCGCACGATGCGTGGACGGCGGCTACCTACGTGGTATGGATCGTTCTGCTGACGGCGTTGACTTTTGATACGCGGTGCTGGCAGGAGCGGTTGTTTTTTGGCGTGCTGGTGGTTAATTTTGTGATTGGATTTGGGTTGACGGTTTGGAAGACAGCTCCGGCGGCGGATGTGCGGGAGGCTCGGATTTGCACTGGGACGCTTTGGGCGCTGGCTGGGCTTTTGAGTCTGACGACGGTGGGACGGGAGAAGGCCGTGGGGCAGAGGTGATACGGCGAGACCTTCCGATATGATAGGAAATCCCGCCTGAAGCATCCGGGGCACGTGGGATCGGCCGATTCCGAAAAAATTAGGCGGCAGCAATGGATCAAAACCAAGTCCATCCATCATCTTTTGTCCTTGATTTTGATCCGGCTCATCGTGTCCTGCGGGTTCGACTTTGCGGAGTTCTTACCAACGACATTTTGGTTGCTGCCGATGTGGCGGTAAGAAAGTTTCTTGCCGATGAGGGGGCCGACTTTGGACTTTTTGACTACTCTGCCGTCGCTGAGGTGCAAGTAACTGCTGAGCAAGTGCGGGACTTTGCGGAAAACGAACCTCCGTCTGCAAGAATGAAGATGCGCATCGCGGTCGCGCCTCAGGCTGTCGTTTATGGGATGAATCGAATGTACGGCATCGTACTCGAATCAAAGCGGACTGACTTTGCTGTCGTTCGTACGATGGCAGAAGCGGAGGCCATGTTGGGCTTGGGAAGGCTGTTTTTCTCTCGCGCACTTTGACCGGCGGTTCGGCCACATCCATGATCTCCAAGGAACTTGTACCGATTGCCAGAGATCCCATGGAAGCGTGAGGGCGTGGTACGGTAGGGGTCATTCGACTCCGCGGAAAGATCGCTTCGCGTTCGGCTCCGCTTGACACAGCACTGAGTCGTTAGAGACAGGATGACATCGTTGGAACGGTTGAGAAGAAATAGTTCGAAGTGTGCGAGGTAGAAGATGGAGTTTGAGATTTCGGCGGGACAGGTGAAGTCGTTGCAGAAGGCCGGGGCGGAGTTTTTGTTGCTGGATGTGCGCGAGCCATGGGAGTTTGAGACGGCGCGGATTGAGGGCGCGAAGAATATTCCGATGGGAGATGTGCCGGCGCGGGCGCATCAGGAGCTTGATCCGGAGGCGCATATTGTGGTGGTTTGCCATCATGGCGTACGGTCGCTCTCGGTGACGAACTGGCTGCGGCAACAGGGGTTTGAAAAAGCGCAGTCGATGCGCGGCGGTGTGGATGGCTGGGCACGGACGGTGGATCCGAAGGTGCCGCTTTATTAGCTGGCAGCAGTCAGCCATCCGCCGTTAATCCTGCTTTGGTTCCTTTTTCAACAGACAGAGGCGATTACCGGTTTTGACCGTTGGTCAGTGAGCGAAGCCTTGGGATGAAAAAGGGATACAAAAGAGATCGGGAGCGCAAGCCACGGATGGTATATTGCTGGGCATCCGAAAAGGCAAAACGGAAATTCCGGTTCACGCCATTCTAAGGAGAATCCGATTGAGGACCATCTCACTGCTGGTTGCGGGGCTGATATTCGCGTCGACCGCCTCACTTGTCGCGCAGACCCAACCCGACGCCGCTGGCTGCAAGGACTCGCCGTATGTTTCGCGCTTCCCGGGCAGCCGGCTGGTGGAGTGCAGCGATAAAGCCGACGACGTTTTGACTGTTGTCGTCACGCAAAAGGGCGCCAACGTCAACAAGGATATCGAGGGCAAAGTGTCGAGGCTGGTCTACCACTTCCCGGAGACGGCCAGCAAGCCCCAGGTGGTGCGGAACTATGTGACGGCGATGCGCGCGGCCGGCTATCAGAACGTTTATGATTCTGGCGCCTTCGGCGACTCGACCTGGAAGAAGGGGCCGCTGTGGATCTACATCCAGATCAGCGGCAGCGGAAAAGTCGATGTGCAGTCGGTGCAGGAGATTGCGCTGACGCAGGACGTAGTGGCAACGGCCAAGGACCTGGGCAATGGCATTGAGGGCGTGGGCCATGCGGTGGTGCCGGGGATTCTGTTCGACACGGGCAAGGCCGATGTGAAGCCGGAATCGGCGGCGGCGCTGACGCAGGTAGCCCAGATGCTGACCGATCACCCGGCCTGGAAGCTCTACGTGGTGGGGCACACGGACAATGTCGGCGGCCCGGCCTCGAATATGGACCTCTCCAAACGACGGGCCGAGGCGGTTGTGCAAACGCTGGTGACGCAATATCACGTGGCGGCGGTGCGGCTAGGCAGCTTTGGTGCGGGGCCCTATGCGCCGGTCGCCTCGAATGACACCGACGAAGGCCGCACGCAGAACCGGCGGGTTGAGATCGTCAAGCAATAGAGCTAACTCAGAGCGGGTTGCTGGGCGCAGGATGGTTCGGGGTTCAATCATGAATGCCCTTGCACCAATATTCCTGGTCCATTCGAACCTCGACGCAGAGCACACCGCTGCCGCGCCGCGTCAGTCTATATTCATAGGAGTACGAATCTCCATCTAGTTCAATCCCCGTGTCGTCGAAGTAGGGGTGCTTGTTTAGGTGCCAATGGCCCGCTTCGCGAACTTTCTGCTCCGCTCAGGATGACACCCTCTCTTATTCCTGGATCGTTTCCTGATAGATTGTTTTGAACGCCGATGACTCGCCGGTGACCGGTCGCCGGTGACCGCTGATATCTGAGGACTGCCCTTGATAACCGACTGCCACATTCATATCGAGCCGTACGAATTGTTCACGCCTGCGGCCCTCGCTCTGATGAAGGCGAAGCGGGCTAATTTTGAAGAGATTGAATCGTATAGCAAGTCGCCTTCCGCGTTCCTCAAATATCTGGACCGGTGCGGGGTGGAGCGGGCCGCGCTCATTAATTATGTTGCGCCCGAGGTGATTGGGTTTGGGCCGGAGGTAAATCAGTTTGTGGCGGAGTATGTGAAGGCCGATCCGCGGCGGTTGATTGCTTGCGGGTCGGTGCATCCGCGGCATACGAAAAATATTCTGGCGGACGTGGAGCAAATTTTGCGGTTGGGAATTCGGATGATCAAGATTCATCCGCCGCATCAGCTGCTTTATCCGAACGATTACGTGCATGGCGTGAAGGAGCTGGAGATTATTTACCGGGCGGCGGAGGCGAATGGGATTCCGGTGATGATTCATACCGGGACTTCGGTGTTTCCGGGGGCGCGGAATAAGTTTGGCGATCCGATTTATGTCGACGATGTGGCGGTGGATTTTCCGAAGCTGAGGATTTTGCTGGCGCATGGCGGGAGGCCGTTGTGGATGGAGACGGCCTTCTTTTTGATCCGGCGGCATAAAAACGTCTATCTGGATGTGAGCGGGATTCCGCCGCGAAGGTTGCTGGAATGGTTTCCTCGGCTGGCGGAGATTGCGCACAAGACTTTATTTGGGACGGACTGGCCGGGGCCGGGCGTGCCGGATATTGCCGCGAATGTGGCGGAATTTAAATCACTGCCGATGTCGGAGGCGATGCGCGAGAGGATCTTTTGGGGAACCGCGGCGGATATTTGGCCGGTGTGATTGCAGAGGGCAGATCGCAGAAGTTAAAGCTTCCCATGGAGTTCTAGTGGAGGGTTGTCGGTTTGTGGGGTCAATGTGTCGGGCCAAGCGGAACGATTTTGAAGGGCACCGTTACTTGCGACAAGACCTGAACGGGAACGCCGTCGATCACGAAAGGCTTGAAGCGCATTGACTCGACGGCCCGCTGGCCGGCTTCGTAAACACCTTGATTCTCTGCGACGCGTGTGCCGATATCTCTGACCTTACCAGCACGGTCGACAACGATCCAGGTTGTGAAATTGCCTTGCAGTGGGCCATCGCGAAGAGCAGGCCAAGAGGGCGGATCCATGCCGAGTAAGTTCTTTCGCAGAGTGGTTTCGTCGACGGGCACCGTTTGTAGTGGCAGTGCGTCTCCGCCGGGTACTGTTGCGTCGAAGAAGTTCGGTGGTGTGACGCCGAGGTCTTCGAGGGCTACGACTCTGGCGGTGACCTCGGGACTTCCTCCACTAACCTTGCGCGCGACCTTGCGGCCGTGAAAATCGGAGTACTCTTTGAATTCTGCGCCCCAACCTAAGCCTCCGGCATAAAGCAGCAAGCCGGTGCTGTTTTGAAGCGCCACCCATGACCGCTGAATGTTATGAACCTCGGCCGTTCCTGTATTGGTGATCCAATTGACATTGGTCATTGGGCCCAGATGCCTGACTTCAGCATCTTTCACATGTGCCAGTACATCGTCCAGTGGGGGTATAGGTTTAACCAACTCGAGACCAATTTCCTGTAGCCATTCAGGGAAATAATCACCCTCGTTCTTCTGCCATCTGTGTCCGCCGTCGATGATCTCGATTCGATGGAATCCGGGGGATTGCAATTCTCGTTTCCACTGAGTAGGTGATGCCCACCAGATTTCGATCTCACCGGTGCGGCCAGAATCTTTGTCGCGTTCAAAACTGGGTGCGATAAGAGCTTTCAGGTGGAAGGGTTTCGTGCCGGTTTGGTCGAGAGTGCTACGCTCGGCGGCCTTCTTGATTTCCTTTTCGAGGTTCTCGGCATGGCTAAAGGCGGGCAATAGCGTAATGGCGAGGAGCACTATGATCCAGGGTTGCTTGCGCATGAGCAGAATCCTACCAAAAATACGTCCGCGACGAGGGAATGCGCAGCGCAGGGTGGTTGGGGTATAAAAGAAGGTTGCGGCGCCGGTCCGGGGCCGGCGCGCTGCGCTCAGCATGACCATGAAGCAGGTGCCGATGAGAGTGATCTGGCTCATGTGAGAGTGATGTGGATAGTGATGTGGTTCTGAGAATTTTCTGAAAGAGGAATTATGTCTAGTGTTGGGGTGCATGCGCCGAAGGGGTTGGAGGGAGTCGTCGCGACGAACTCCGGGATTTGTTACATCGATGGCGATGCCGGGGTGCTGGCGTATCGCGGGTACGACATTCATGAGCTGGCGGACCATTCGTCGTTCGAGGAAGTTTGCTACCTGCTTTGGTTTGGACGGCTGCCGAATGCGGATGAGTTGCGGCAGTTGAAGTGGCGCATGGCGGAGGAGCGGAAGCTGGATGCTTCGATCGTGTACCGGCTGCAACTGGCGCCGAAGCATGTGCCGGCAATGGATGTGCTGCGGACGCTAACTTCGACGCTGTCGTATTACGATCCCGAAAATACGAAGAACGATCACGACGCGAATGTGAACAAGGCGATCCGGCTGACGTCGCAGATTTCGATGCTGGTGGCGAACTATGACCGCATTCGGAATGGAAAGCCGCTGGTGGAGCCGGACCGGTCGCTGTCCCATGCGGCGAATTTTTTGCTCATGCTGAATGGCGAGGCGCCTTCGGCTACGGCGGAACGGGCACTGGATATTGCGCTGATTCTGCATGCGGATCATGAGTTGAATGCTTCCACGTTTGCGGCGCGAGTGGTGGCGGCGACTTTGTCGGATATGCATTCGGCGATTACGGCGGCCATTGGAGCGCTGAAAGGGCCGTTGCATGGGGGCGCGAATGAGGCGGTGTTCAAGATATTGATGGAGATCGATGCGGCGGGCGCGGACCCGGTGGAGTATGTGAAGGGGATGCTGGGGCAGAAGAAGAAAGTGCCGGGATTCGGGCATCGGGTGTATCACACGGAGGATCCGCGGGCGACGCATTTGCGGACGATGTCACATGATCTGGGGAAGTCGAGCGGGGACGGGAAGTGGTACGAGTATTCCAACAAGATCGAGCAGTACATCAGGGCCGAGAAGAAGCTGAATGCGAACGTGGATTTTTATTCGGCATCGACGTATCACACCCTGGGAATCGCTGTGGATTTGTTCACGCCGATTTTTGCGATGTCGCGGGTGAGTGGGTGGACGGCGCATGTGATCGAACAACTCGATGACAACCGGCTGATTCGGCCGCGGGCGGAATATATCGGGCCGGAGTATCCGCAGAAGTATGTGGGGGTAGAGGGGCGGTAGGGCGTCGGGCGGCGGCGCCTTCCGGGCAGGCTGGGGATTGTTCGGGAGAGCCTTTAACCGCAGAGATCGCTGAGTACGCAGAGTAAAGCTGACAATTAGTTTCTTTGTCCTTGCCGGTTGTGGCAGCTTTGAACTTCCAAACATCTGCATGCGGTGGTGAGGGGCGGAATCGGCGCGTCGGCGTGAGCTTTTGACCACGGGGCATACAAAGGAAACCGACCCTCGCATCAGTACAATAGGGAGTGATGATACGACGAGTGTATCTCGACAATAACGCTACTACGCCTTTGCTGCCGGAGGTGCTGGAGGCGATGCGTCCTTATTTTGGGGAACGCTTTGGGAATGCCTCGTCGATACATTCGCATGGGCAACAGACTCGGGCGGCGGTGGAGCGGGCTCGGGAGAGCGTAGCGGCGCTGATTGGGGCGCGAGCGGCGGAGATTGTTTTTACTTCGGGCGGGACTGAAGCGGATAACCTGGCCTTGTTTGGGATCGCCAAAGCTGGCGATCACATCATTACTTCGACGATTGAGCATCATGCGGTTTTGAACGCGTGCCGGCATCTGGAAAACCAGCCGTCAGCCATCAGCCGTCAGCCGTCAGCATTGCTGGGATGCGACGTGACTTATGTGCCGGTCGATGCTAGGGGGGCGGTCGATCCGGCGGATGTGCGGCGGGCTTTGCGGCCTTCCACCAAGTTGATCTCGATCATGATGGCGAACAATGAGACGGGAATGATCCAGCCCTTCGCGGAGATTGGCGCGATTGCTCGCGAGGCGGGCGTTTATTTTCATACTGACGCGGTGCAGGCGGCGGGGAAGATTCCGATACGGGTGGATAAGATTGGGTGCGATCTGCTGACGCTCTCTGCGCACAAGCTGCATGGGCCGCAGGGCGTGGGCGCGCTTTATGTGCGGAAGGGTACGGCGCTCTCGCCCCAGATGTATGGCGGTCGGCATGAGCGGTCGCGGCGCGCTGGGACGGAGAATGTTCCGGGGATTGTGGGGATGGGAGCGGCGGCGGAGTTGGCGCGCGCGGGACTCGAGCGCGGGGACGATTTGAAGATGGCGGAGCTGCGGGACCGGCTGGAGTCTGGATTGTTGGGGATTGAGGCTTGCGGCATGAATGGCGCCGGCGAAAATCCCCACACACCGCAAACGGCGCGTTGTATGGGGCACCATCGAGTTCCGAATACTTCGAATATTTATTTTGAGGGGATTGATGGCGAGGCTTTGGTGATTGCTCTGGATTTGAAGGGCCTGGCAGTGTCTACCGGGGCGGCTTGCTCGTCCGGCGCGATTGAGCCTTCGCATGTTTTGATGGCCATGGGGATGGGCGCGGAACGGGCTCGCGGGAGCATTCGGTTCAGCCTGGGGAAGATGAATACGGCGGAGGATGTGGATTTTGCCTTGCGCGTAGTGCCGGAGACGGTGGCGCGGTTGCGGGAACTGAGCCCTGTGTGGGGAAGGGCAGCTTCTAGCTATGAGCTTTGAGCTATGGGCTTGAACCCTAGAATTCGAGTGCATCGGGAGAATGCCTTGCGGCGGCGGTTGAGGGATGGAGATTGTTGGGGGCCTTCGACTCCGCAGAAAGTTCGCTTTGCGAACTTTCTGCTGCGCTCTGGATGACGACGGTGAATAGCAGTGTCGTAAGCGCGGAAGTTGACTTGGTTGCTCGAAGCTCATAGCTCAGAGCTCAGAGCTGAATTATGCAGAAGACTGAAACCATCGCCGTCGCAATGTCGGGAGGAGTGGACTCCTCTACCGTGGCGGCCATGCTGCGGGCCGAGGGGAACAATGTTATCGGCCTCACCATGCAGCTCTGGAATCAGCGGCGGCTGGCTGGGCATGAGGGCATGCCGGAGTCGGTTACGGGGCGCTGCTGCTCGCTGGACGATGTTTACGACGCGCGCCGGGTGGCGGAGACGATTGGAATTCCTTATTACGTGGTGAATCATGAGGAGCGGTTTGAGCGCGAGGTGGTGCGGCCTTTTGTGGAGGAGTATCTGGCGGGGCGGACACCGATTCCTTGCAGCCTTTGCAACAATCACTTGAAGTTTGACCAGCTACTTATTGTGGCGCGGCAGATTGGGGCGGAGCGGCTGGCTACCGGCCATTATGCGCAGGTGGCGTTTGACGAAGCGCGCGCACGATGGCTACTGAATCGGCCGGTTGATCGCTCAAAGGATCAGACTTACTTCTTGTTTGGGCTGACGCAGGAGCAGCTTTCGCGGACATTGTTTCCGCTCGGCGGGATGACCAAGTCGGAGGTGCGGGAGCTAGCTCGTACGTACAATCTTGTGATTGCAGAGAAGCCAGACTCACAGGAGATTTGTTTTGTTCCGGGCGGAGATTACAAGAAGTTTCTGGATGCCTACCTGGCCGAGCAGGGCACGGAGGCGCGTCTGGATGTGGGCGGCGAGATGGTCACGACTGACGGCTCGGTGATCGGGGAGCACGCGGGCGTGCATAACTTCACCGTCGGGCAGCGCAAGGGACTGGGCATGGCGACCGGGTCTCCGCTGTATGTGATTCAGATCAATAATGAGACGCGGCAGGTGGTGGTGGGGCCGGATGACGAGCTTTATACGCGGACTTTGCGGGCCCGGCGGGTGAATTTGATTTCGACCTCTGGGGTCAAGGAGCCGATGCGGGTCGCGGTGAAGATCCGGCATAAGCACGCGCCAGCTCCGGCGATGCTGGAGAGCGCGGGGCCGGACGAGGTTCTGGTGACATTCGACGAGGCCCAGCGGGCGGTTACGCCGGGGCAGGCAGCGGTGTTTTACGATGGCGATGTGGTGGTGGGTGGCGGGTGGATTGTTTAGCGAGCTACGACCTAAAACCTATGCTCTGAGCTTTGAGCTCTGACCTCTGACCTCTGACCTTACCCCACTCTGGCCAGCCTTTCTTTTACCCGTTATCTTCGGCCTTTACTCTTGCCCCTCGTTTTTCCAGCCAACATTTGGCTATGTTCCGCATCATACAGTGGCACGTAAGTCGCAATGCTTAGCGGCTTGCGGCGACTCTCTGGTGAGTGTTAACACGCACGGGCCACGGGTTTCCAGCCTGAGTGGCAAAAGCCACTTCGGCGCTCGGAAGGTTGCTGGAAACGGCGGCATTCACGGGAGCTGAAGCGGATCGATTTTTGCTCCGGCTTGAAACTCGTGGCTCGCGCCTTGAAGACGCCCCTGTATCGCCGGCAATTGGGCTTGCGGTCAGGGGCGATCTATTTGTTCGATCTCGCATTGTTCGATCTCGAATTCTCAATCCTGCTGCTTTTCGATGTGGATGCTTTCGATCAGCATTTGCGCGGGTTCGTTTGGTCAGGCAGCCGAGGTGGGGGCTACGCGCTTGGTGTCGGGTTACGAGCGTGGTGACCTTTCGGGCAGGGTGATGGCACGTTGGTGGGCTGGACCTTCGGACAGGGGCGCGGTAAGTTGTGCGCATACGGCGGAACGGGCTTAGTTGCTCCCCGATGTCGGTTCCGGCGTGGGGAGCGGACTATGAAAATCTGGCACCTTTGCTATGCGGCGTTAGGAATTGCGGTGGCGCGCTGGGTTTATAAGCGTCAGGCGCTGGCAGTAGAGGCTGATCCCGTGAGCCGTTTACGCAGTTCTGGCCTGCTGTAGGTTTTACCGTGCTGTGGAATGAAGGGCAGGATCGCGCCCCGTTGCGCGTCGCTTTGTTGAGCGCATCCTGCCCTTTCTTATTTGTGGCTGTCCGCTCCGTAGCTGTCCCTTCGACCGAGGCTGGATTGGTGCCTTCGGTAACTTTCCTCCTGTTACGTTCCGACTGAGAATTCTTTATAGAGCCTGGGTTGGTTCTTGGCCTTAGGCTTGGGGCTTTGTGGCACTGCCTCGCGGGTAGCAATGCCCGCGCCACACGGACCAACACTGCTATTTGAATTGATGTCGCGAACTACTTTTATTTTCGGGTTGGCTTTGCTGCTTGGGCTTTCTGCGGCGGCGTTTGCGCAGGAGGAGGAGCAGTCGCAGTCCTTGGGGGATATTGCACGGGATCTGCGGCGCGAGAAGGCGCAGGAGAAGGCTTCGGCGCCGGAGCCGCCTCCACAGCTGCCTGTGATTGACAACGAAAATCTGTCGCAGGTGATGGACGACAAAAGCCGGCTGAAGCCGGTGCCGGCGGACAAAACGGTGATCTCTCTGGCGCCGGGTGGGAACCGGATGACAGTGTCGTCGCCGGACGTGATGTGCAGCATGTCGTTCAATGCGCGGGCGAGTTCGCTGATTGTGAAGCCGGTACTGGTGGAGGATCTGCCACTGGAAGAGCTGGTGAAGCTGGACGGGCCGGGATCGATTCACGACGACAATTTGCAGGTGGATGTTTTCAATGGGACGGAATGGGCGCTGCGGGAGATAACGGTGGCACTGACCCTGGAGCGGCGTCCGGGAGAAGACGCGGAAATGGCGGCGGGGGCGCACGTGGTTCCGGCGGTGGAGGGAAACGCGGAGGCAGTGGTCGAGCGTCATTCGGACGTGACCTTGCTGTTTCATTTGAAGACGGAGACGAAGCCGTTTGCGCGCGCTTCACTGAGCCAGTATGTGGGCGTGACACCGGGTCCGGATGAAGATTGGCGCTGGTCGATTGTAGAGGCGAAGGGGATTCGTCCGGAGGGGTCGCGAGTGGCGCCAGAGTCCCTGTCGGAGCCGCTGTTTGGCGGGAAAACGCCAATAGTACCGGCGACAAATGCGCCCGCGAGCGGCGCGGCTGCGAGCCCGTCCGCACCGAAGCCTGAGGCGCACTAAGGGATTAGTTGAATTAAGAGAGACGTGCCAATCTGCCTTTCTTTCACCACCGAGTCACCGAGTCACGGAGCAGCCCTTGATCGGCAAAATAGGCGGACGAAGACCATGCTAAATGCCTTGGTGCCCTCTGTGTCTACGTGCCTCAGGGGTAGAGGCTCAAATGAAGACGCTACCGAATCGAGGGAAGATTGTTTTTGAGAGGGAGTGGGTGGTAGTCTAACCAAGTTGAGCGGGCGTAGTTCAGCGGTAGAACGCCAGCTTCCCAAGCTGGATGTCACCGGTTCGATCCCGGTCGCCCGCTCCATCGTCCAATCACTTAGAAATTCCGGCGCGGTCGCTGTGACCAGAATTGTGCGCAGTTTCCCGAGGAAAGCTAATCCCACGGGTTGCTTCGAAATCACCCGGCCGATCGCGCGTCGAAATCGACCGCTATTTTCCGGGTAGAACATGGCCGGACGCTTGATTGACCTGTGGTACCCTGTGACATCTAATAGAGCTAGTAAATCGAGGAAGATCGTGAGCGTCGCCGAAACAGTTATCAGCAGTCTCGGGGCCTACAACTGGAATGCACGAGTCTACGACACCCTCGCTCTTGCTTCCAAAATAGCCGCTGCTGTCAAGAATCGCGGCAACGTGATCCGGATTGCTTACCATCTTCGCGAGCTCAACAAGGCGCTTGAGAAGCTTATCGAGTTGGTTAACTCCGCGATGAAAGGCGAGCTTAAGACGGTCCCAAACGGGCTTGCTGAGCAAGTCACGCCTCAAATGCTGCGCTCCACTGCGGACAATTTTGAGCAGATATACCACACCCTTGACTATATTGTTGAAGGCTCTCGCCGGGCCGGCTTGACGAATAATTCGCTGACTGCGTCGTCCGTCAGGGGGCTACAGCGAACGATCGAACCTATTGCGAATCTGGCGGACTGGTTTGATCTAGCATCACAGCCTGAAGCAGTTGGCCGAATTTTTGAAAAGGCTCAGGGAGAGAGAGCGCGCGGAGAACTGACCGATCTCGCTGAGGTCGACTGAAATCTCTTGGCACGCAACGTTAAGCTCAGCAGCGCCGCAACGAAGTATCTCGCAAAGCTGGACAGAAACAATCGCAAAAGAATCGCCGAGAAATTGAAGTCTATCGCGGAAGACCCTTTCGACCTCCGATTATCATATCCACTAAAAGTGACGACCAAGCGAAGCTCTCGAATCGGGGGCTATCGAGTTCTTTTTGAGGTCTTTGATGACGAGATCGTCGTGGCAGAAATTGGACCGCGAGGCCAGATATATCGAGATATCTGAGTCCCGATGTTGACGAGCAGCAGTGCGGAACCCTGTCTTCAAAATATGGGAAGCCCACCGTTGGAACAGCGCCACTGCATAATGGTCTGTGGAATCCTGTAACCTGTTGATTCTCCGATCGCCGGATGGCCGATAGCAGCTTCCCAAGCTGGATGTCACGGGTTCGATCCCCGTCTCCCGCTCCAAATCACCGCAGCCAACTACTTGCCTGGTACGGCGGACGACGAGGACTGCATGGAGTGGAGCTGGAGGGCGCCGATTCCGAGGCCTCCGATGGCTCCGGCGACGACGCCGAGAATGATCAGGACGAATACATTTTCCAGAATTGACTTGTTCTTGGTCACAATTTCCCCTTCAGTGCGGTAGAGGTCTTGTGCCTATCATAGCATTCCCGGGGCCACTTACAAGCCTGCGTGTGAGGCGTAAGTTACTGAAGTAGCTGGGGATGTGGGCGCGGCCATTTGGCTGGCCTCGCGTGGCGAAAAAGCTTGCAGCCGTAAGGGACAATCTGTGGTTCTGCGCTCGGCGAGGTGCGGATGACCAATCTGCCTCGACGGATTGGCTGGGCGCACAATATCATGAAGAAAATTCTTTGTGAGGTGCAATTATGGCGGAACCTACGTATGACGAGTTGAAGGCCAAGCTGGCTGAACTGGAAAAACAGGTTGAGACGAAGAAGCGCAGCGGGGCGATGGAATTTCGGGTGAGCGAAAAGGGCGGCGTGAGCGTGTATGGGCTGGGGCGGTTTCCGGTGACGCTCTATTACGAGCAGTGGACGCGGCTGCTGGGAGCGGCCGAGGACTTGAAGACTTTTCTGGAAGAAAACAAAAGCAAGTTGAAGTTGAAGGAGTAGCTGCTAGCTCTGAGCTATGAGCCATGAGCCATGAGTTACAACCTCGCGCTTCGTTTCTAATTGCGGGAACAATCCCCACCCTAAAATCGCACCGAACGCAATTTTAAGGGTGGGGCCCTCTCTGGATCGGGCCCTCTCTGGATCGAACACCCTCGCCAGTTTCGCTCGTGCTCGGGATCACATTTCCTGTTTGGCATTGATTGCTACAATCGGCTGCTATGAGCGCTGTGGATGAATATGCCCTGGCCTTTGGCGCCGAAGATGCCTTTGAGGGATTTGAGCGGCTGATGCCGTTCCGCGTGCAGGATATTCTGCTCGTCTCCAACCTGTACGACTCTTTTATATTGCGCGAGGATGGGCGGCTGAATGAGCTGCTGATCGGCGAGTCGCGCGAGCTCAATTTGCAAACGATTCCTGGAATCACGCACGTGGCGAGCTGCTCGCAGGCGCTGGAGCTGGCGCGGTCGCAGGAGCGGTTCAATCTCATTGTCACGAATCTTGCGGTGGGCGAGATGAACGCGGCGCAACTGGCGCGCGAAGTCAAAAAGCTGGGGCGGGATATTCCGGTGGTGGTGCTGGCGTACGACTATCGCGAGGTAAAGAATTTTATAGCGCGCAATCCGGTGACCGATATCGATCGCGTTTTCTTGTGGCAGGGAAATGCGCGCATTCTGATCGCGATCGTGAAGTACGTGGAGGACAAGCGCAACGTTCGCAACGACGCGAAGATACTGGGCGTACCGGTGCTGCTGGTCGTCGAGGACAACATCCGGTATTACTCGTCGTTTTTGCCGGTGATTTATACCGAGCTGATTACCCAGTCGCGGCGGGTGATTGGCGAGGGCATCAACGTGGCGCACAAGCTGGTGCGGCAGCGGGCGCGGCCGAAGATTCTGTTGTGCTCGGAGTATGAAGAAGCGGCGCGACAGGCGCGGGAGTATCGGGAGAATTTGCTGGCGGTGGTGTCGGATGTGCAGTTCCCGCGGAACGGGGCGGCGGATGAGAATGCGGGGTTCGAACTGGCACACACGATCCGGCAACTGGTGCCGGATGTGCCGATTGTTTTGCATTCGAGCCACACCGAGTACAGGTCACGGGCTTATGCCGAGGGGTTCGCGTTCTTGCAGAAGCGGTCGCCGACGTTCTTGCGCGACTTTCGGCGGCTGCTGACGCAGCAGTGCGCGTTCGGAGATTTTGTTTTTCGCATGCCCAATGGGACAGAAGTTGCGCGGGCGAGCGACATGAATTCGCTGGAGGCGTTGCTGCATTCGGTTCCCGCGGAGTGCCTGAGTTATCACAGCCAGAGAAACCATTTTTCGCGATGGCTGACGGCGCGAACCGAATTTGCCCTGGCGCAGAAATTGCGCCCGCGGAAGGTCTCGGATTTTCCGGACTTGGAGACGCTGCGTCAGGACCTGATTCATTCGATCAACGAATACCGGCTGGAGCAAAGCGAGTTCCTGATCGGGGATTTCAACGCGGCCACGTTCAAGGCGGAGGGGAATTTCTTTTTGCGGATCGGGTCGGGGTCGCTGGGCGGGAAGGCGCGCGGGCTGGCGTTTGTGCGGCACGTGCTCTACAAACAGAAATTCGCGCGGCGATTTCCGGGGGTAAAGATCGGCGTGCCTCCGGCGCTGGTGTTGAGCACGGACGCGTTTGACCGATTCCTGGCGGAGAACAACCTGCTGGATTTTGCGATTGAGTGCAAGGACGACGCGGAGATCATGCGAAGGTTTTTGGCTGCGCCGCTGCCGGCGTCGTTGCAGCACGATTTGATCGCATTTTTGAGCGAGGTGAACTGGCCTTTGGCGGTGCGGTCCTCGAGTTTGCTGGAGGATTCGCAGTATCAGCCGTTCACGGGCGTGTATGAGACGTTCATGCTGGGGAATCATCAGCCGGATTTGCAGGTGCGGCTGGCGCGGCTGACCGAGGCGATCAAGCGAACGTATGCGTCGACGTTCTGCCAACATGCGAAGGCGTATGTGCGGGCAACTCCGTACCGGACGGAAGAAGAAAAGATGGCGGTGATCGTGCAGCGCGTGGTGGGCGCAGCGCATGGGGAGCGCTTCTATCCGGATTTTTCGGGCGTGGTGCGGTCGCGGAATTTTTATCCGGTGCCGCCGATGGCGTCCGAAGATGGGATTGCCGCGGTCGCGCTGGGCATGGGCAGGGAAGTGGTGGAAGGCGGAAAGTGCATGACGTTCTGTCCGCGGTATCCGCGGAACATTGTGCAGTTTTCGTCGGCGAAGGAGATCTTTTCGAATTCGCAGTCGGAGTTTTGGGCGCTGGAGATGAACGCGAAAGCGGGAGAGCTCGCTTCGCGGGATGGGGTGAGTGCGCTGCGGGAGGCACGTTTTACGCTTCGCGATGCGGAAGCGGATGGGACCTTGCAGGCGGTGGCGTCGACTTACAGCCGCGACAATGATGCCGTCTACGACGGAATGAGCCGGGCGGGAGCGCGGATTGTGACCTTTGCGCCGGTGCTGAAGCAGGAAGTCTTTCCGCTGGCTCCGATATTGCAGCAACTGGCGCGGGTAGGCGAAGAGGCGCTGGGACAGGCGGTGGAGATCGAATTTGCTGTGAGTATGGCGCGGAGAGAGATGGGTGAAGACGAGGCGTCTGGGGCGGTGGCGGAATTCGGATTTCTGCAAATCCGGCCGCTGGTTCTGTCGCGCGAAGATGAGGAATTGCGCATGGGTGACGTGAATGCGGCGGACCTGGTGTGCCGGAGTTCGATGGTACTGGGGAATGGGCGCATTCAGAATTTGTGCGATGTGGTGGTGGTGGACTTTCATCGTTTCGAGCGCGGGCGAAGCCAGGAGGTGGCGGAGTCGGTTGCACATTTCAACGCGAATCTGGGATTGGAGAACCGGGCGTATTTGCTGATCGGCGTCGGCCGGATCGGGTCGAACGACCCGTGGCTGGGGATTCCGGTGGAATGGGATGAAATTTCGGGAGCGCGCGTGATTGTGGAAGCGGGGTTCAGGGATTTTCGCGTGATTCCATCGCAGGGCAGCCATTTCTTTCAGAATCTGATGGCGTTTCAAGTGGGATATTTCACGGTGAATCCAGATGTTGGAGAGGGCTCGGTGGATTGGGCGTGGCTCGAGGAGCAGAAGGCGTTGGAGGAGCGGGGATGCGTGCGGCATCTGCGATTCGATTCGCCGCTGCTGGTGGTGATGAATGGACGGGCGCGAGAGGGGATGATATTTAAGCCGGGAGCAAGCTAGCTTGTGAGCCGCGAGCGAACTCTGAGCACTACGCCGTTTTCTATAGAAGCGAGTGATCTGAAAGAAGTGGGCGAGACTTTTGGTCCCGCCCTTTTTGTTGCCAGTTCTTGTTTGCGCGTTCTTTTCCGCGTTTCGTGTTGTTTACTTACCAGTGCCGGTCAGGTTGGAGACTTCCGGGCCACCGGGGGCGCTATCGCTTACTTGCAGCGTGCCAGTCTGAATGCCGGTTTTAGCGGGCGCGAAGACTACGCTGAAGGTGCACTTCGCGTTGGCGGCCAAGCTCGATCCGCACGTCGTGCCGGTGATGTTGAAGTTGCCGGTCGTCGAGGCGGAAATGCCAGTCAGCGACGTTTTTTGTTTGTTGGTTAAGGTGAAAGTCTTGGCGGCGCTGTCGCTACCTACCTTTGTTTTGGCAAAGGTGGCGCTGGCGGGCGTCAACGTGGCGGCCGGGGTTCCCGTGCCGGAGAGCGACGCGGTTTGGGGGCTGCCTTGCGCGTTGTCGTTCACGCTGAGCGTGCCGGTTCGCGAGCCGACCTGGGTTGGGGTGAAGGTCACGTCGATCGTGCAACTGCTGCCGACGGTGAGGGTAGTGCCACAGGTTTTCGAACTGACCGCGAAGTCACCGGTGGTGGTGATGCTGTTGATGGTTAGAGTAGCGTTGCCGTTGTTTTTCAGGGTGAGCGCTTTGGCGGTTGAGGTGGATCCGAGAACCTCGTTGCCGAAGCCGACCGAAGTAGGAGTAAGCGTTGCGCCCGGCGCGCCGCCGACGGTGAGTTGAATACCGGTTTCGGTGCTGAGGCTGGCGGAAGCGCCGGTAACGATCACATTGAACACGCCGATGTTGGCGCCCGAAGCAGTGAAGGTGAGCGTGCTGGTGGTGGTGGCGGGGTTGGGATTGAAATCGGCGGTAACGCCGCTGGGCACGCCGGAAGCCGATAGCGTTACCGGTCCGCTAAAGCCATGGGCCGCGACAATGGTGATGGTGCTGGTGATTGTGCCAGTTTGCGGAACAGTGACTTGGAATGGATTGGGGCTCAGAGTAAAGAAAGCTCCGGAGAACGAGTTCATGAGGCCCGAGCCGTTGGGCGATCCCCAACCGGTGGCCGGATCATAGCCGACGGTTGCGCTCAGACCGTTGCTGCCGCTGGTGATGTCGTGGAAATCGGTCGAGTAGGAAGAACCGAGGCCGATGGAGTAAATCTCCGGGTTGATGAAGCCGACCGGAGGATTGCCGTCAGCGACTACCTGCTGATTGACGAGAGCGAGGAAACCGGCCCACATGGGAGCGGCGAAGCTGGTGCCGGCGAGGCCTTCGCCGCAGCCGCTCTGGTCGGAGCAGTAGTAGAAGTCGAAATTGGCTTCGGCAGAGACGTCGGGACCGTTGCGGTAGACCTGCGAGCAGGCGGAGCAGCCAGCCGCGGCAGCGACCTGCCAATAAGGAATTGGAATCTTGTCGGGTGAGACGCCACCGCCGCCATCGGACCAGGCGGTTTCCGATTTCCAGGGTCCACCTGCACCTTGGGTTAGCAGATCGGTACCGCCAACCGAGACGAGGTAGTCGTCGTCGGCGGGATAGGCGCCGCCACCCCGCCACTCGCCGCTATCGCCGGCGGCAGCGAAGAGATTTTGTCCCTGGGCGGAGAATTCCTGGAAGATGGGATCGTCGGACTTGGGATCGGCGGGACTCCAGCCCCAGGAGCACCCGATCTGCGCATTGAGAGGGGTGGTGGTGGCAATGGAATTGAAGATGGCGACGTCATCGGAGCCAATGAACATGACGAGCCCGGAGAGGTTGGGCGCCATGCCGAGAGCCTGCTGCATGTCGATGGTTTGTTCGGTGTCATCGCAGTTTTCCGAGGCGAGGCAAGTGGTGGGCGTGCCGTCGACGGAGAGCAATGTGATGGGAACGTTGAGAGTCTGGTTCACGTTCTTGTAGTAAGTATTCAAATCGTCGAGGTCGGTGCCAGCGAATTCGAAGAGGCCAACCCACTGGCCGGCGCCGGTCAAAGTAGTGCCTTCGTAGTAGGCGGCACGCATATCGCTGCCGCAGTAGTCGCCCCCGGGACAGGAGCCTTGCACGGTGTTTTGATGAACGTCCTCGGGGCGCGGTTGAAGCAAAGGACGCGGGACCGAGAAGTTATCGAGGCCGGAGATATGCCAGAGTTGGAAGGGCAGATCGACGGTCGGTTCGCGATCGGGAGCGAAGAAGGAGCGCTTTTCCGTGGGATGCCGATAAAGACCCATCTCGATGTGGAAGGCTTTTTCGACGGCGGAGACCGGGGCGCTGACCTGAACGATCATGCGATTTCGGGCGGGGGCGCCGATCACCTTGAAGCCATTCGCCTTGGCGAAACGGACCACAGCGTCATAGTCTTCCTGGCTGGCGCCGAAGCGCGAGGTGAATTCGTCGACAGTGAGGAAGTGACGATAGGAGGAACTGGTGGGATCGTAGAGTTCCTTGAGGAAGTTTTCGAGTTCGGGTTGATGCCGGAGAGCGAGCATCAGGCTGAGCTGCATGGTGTCGGTTGCGGGAAGACGGCCGAGCGATTGGGCTTCACCGCTGACGACTAGATCGCGCGTGTGACGAGTGACGAGAGACTGCGGCTGCGCCTCGGAGGTCATGACCAGGACGGAAATCACGATGAAAGTAAGAAGGGCCGTGCTTACTCTGCGAATCATGCATTCTCCTTGATATGAGTTGCGGCGTGCGAGGGAGTGTTCTGGAGGATGGCGGCCAGAACCGGACGACTGCATCACGAAGTGTACAACCGAACGCGATTCCGCAATAGAGTGAAAGGACTTTCACTCATGGGCGCAATACTATTGGGCCTCGTAAGAAGAGGGCGGGAACAGTTTGTCCCGCCCTCTGGTCCGCTATTTTCGCCTACTTTTGCAACTTCGTTACTTGCCCGTGCCCGAGAGTTCGGAAACCTGCGGGCTGCCGAAGGCGCTGCTGTTGACTTCGAGCGTGCCGGTCTGCACTCCAGTTCCAACCGGGGCGAAGACTACCTGGATCGTGCATTTGGACTTGCCAGCCAGGGTCGAGCCACAGTTGTTGGAGGAGATGTTGAAGTTCCCGGTGGTTGAGGCCGAGATGCCGGTTAGAGCCGCACTTTCCTTGTTGGTGAAAGTGAACGTCTTCGCGGCACTGTCGGTTCCGGCTTTCGTCTTGGGGAAGTTAGCCGAGGCCGGAGTTAAGGTCGCATCCGCGGTGCCGGTGCCGGAAAGAGGAACCGTCTGCGGGCTGTTGGGAGCGTTATCGGTGAAGGTCAGCGAGCCGGTGCGCGCCCCAATTGCGGTGGGCGTGAAAGCGACATAGACGACGCACTCGCCGTTCACGACGAGCTGTCCGGTGCAGGTGCTGGTGGTGATCGAGAAATCACCGCTGGCCACGATGCTGGTGAACTTCAGATTCGCCTTGCCGGTGTTGGAAACCGTCACGCTCTTCGTTTTGGACGACGATCCGACCGCCTCATTGCCGAACGCCAATGAGCTGGGCGTGATCGTAGCCAGGGGAGCGGGAGCCACCGTGAGCTGAATTCCAGCTTCACCGGTGATGCTGCCGGCAACGCCGTTAACGATGATGGTCGAGGTGCCGGGCGCGGCGCTCGCCGCAACCGTGATGGTGACATTGCTGGTGGTGGAGGTGGGATTGGTCCCAAATGTAACGGTCACGCCGCTGGGAACGTTGGCCGCCGACAAAGTGACGGCTCCGGTGAAGCCGCCGAAGTCGGTCACGGTGATGGTGGTCGAGCCGGTTTCACCCTCGAGAACGGTGAGCGCGGCCGGATTAGCGGTCAGAGTGAAACTCGGTCCCGGAGGGCCGCCAAGAGCGTCGATTAGAGCCGAGCCGTTGGGGCTGCCCCAACCGGTGACCAGGTCATAGCCGACGACAGCCGGAAAGCCATTACTGCCGCTGGTGATGTCATGGAAGTAAGTGCCGTAGTTCGCTCCCAAACCATCCTGATAAATGGAGGGGTTGATGAAGCCGAGGGTCGGCATACCGTTTTGCGCTCCCTGCTGGTTGGCAAGAGCGAGATAGCCAGCCCACATGGGAGCGGCAAAGCTGGTTCCACCGTACGCGTTTTCGCTACAGGTGGTCTGGTCGGCGCAAACGTAGAACGACCAATTTGCATTGGCGGAAACGTCAGGCGCGTTGCGATAAACGGAGGACGCCTCGTTCTGGCTATTGACGATGCCGGCCTGCCAGGAAGGAAATGGAATATCGTCGGGTGGCCAGTAGCCGCCGCCGCTATCCTCCCAGGCTGTTTCCGAGGCCCATGGACCCCCGGCGCTCTGGGTGTTGAGGTCCGTGCCGCCGACGGAAGTGACATAGGCGGAATCGCAAGGCCAGGTTGGGTAGCCGGAGTTAAATTCCGCGTCGTCGCCCGAGGCGTTGAAGTAGTTTTGCCCCTGCGCCGCCATCTTCTGGAAGTAGGGATCGTCGGCTGCCGGTGAAGTGCCCCAGATCCAGGAGGCGCTCAACTGTGCGGGAAGCGGGCTGTAGGAAGACATCGAGCTGAGCAGCGCCGTGTCCGTCGATCCGATGAACATGACGAGGCTGGCGGTATTCGGCGCCATGCCGAGCGCCTGGGTGATGTCGATCGTGGGCTCGGTGTCATCGCAGCCCTGGGATGCATAGCAAGTCGTTCCCGTGCCGTCGACCGAATAAAGAGTGATGGGAGTGTTGAGAGTCTGACCGACGTTCTTATAGTAAGTGGTGACGTCGGCTAAGTCTGTGCCCTGATATTCGAGCAAGCCGATGGTCTGGCCGGCGCCGGTCAGAGGGCCGTTGCCGTAGTAGGCGGCGCGCATGTCGCTGCCGAGGAAGGAATCGCCAGGACCCGAACCGGTGGTGGCGTTGGACTTGGCTTTCGAGGTCCGGCGGACGAGGGCGTTGCGTGGGATGGTGTAGTTGTCGAGCCCCGAGATATGCCAGAGCTGGAAAGGCAGATCGACGCTGGGCTCGCGATCAGGGGCGTAGAAATTGCGATTCTCCGTGGGATGCTTATAAAGATTCATCTGCACATGGAACGCTTTTTCAATCGCGCCGACGGGTGCGGTGAAGCGGACATCCATGGCATCACGCGAGCCGCCAGTCATGGTGAAGCCGCTGGCCTTCGCGAACTGGAGGAGAGCGTTGTAGTCTTCCTGGCTGGGGCCGAATTGTTCGGTGAACTGTTTTACCGTGACGAACTGGCGGTAGTTAGGACTGGTGGAATCGTAAACATCCTTGAGGAAGTTCTGCAGTTCCGGGGCGTGGCGAAGAGCGAGAACGATATCGAAATGCAGGGTTTGGGCGGCGGGCATGCGGCCGATGGTTTGGGCTTCGCCGTTTACCACGGCGGGAATGGTATGAGTTGTGAGAAGGGGCTGCACTTGAGCCGGGGAGGCAATGCTGAGTAGAGCGAGCATTGCGGCGAGCGAAAACACGAGCAAACTGAATTTGCGAATCATGTATTCTCCTGGAAAACACAGACTGATGAAGGAATAGTTCCGGTGGGGGGATTCCTGAAACCAGAGCCGATAGACTGCGGACGAAGTGTACAACGATTTGGCGGCGGCGAATAGAGTGAAAAGACTTGCACTGGATGAAGTGCTACTAGGCCGGCTCGTACAAAGGGCGAGACTTTTGTCTCGCCCTTTTTGCCGCTTTGCTGGTTGAACTTCCCGCCTTTGCTGCCTACTTGCCGGTGCCGGTCAGCGAGACGCTTTGGGGGCTGTTGGGAGCGTTGTCAGTGAAGAGTACGCTGCCGGTGCGCACTCCAGTTTGGGTGGGCGTGAAGCTGACTTTAATGACACAGCTTGCGCCCGGAGCCAGATTAGTGCCATTGGCGCACGGCGTAATCTTCTTCGTCTGCTTGACGGCAACCAAACCGAAATCGCCAGTCGTTGTGACGCTCGAGATGGTCAGAGTTGAGGTGCCGGCGTTGGTGGCAGTCAGCTTCTTCTCGCCGGCCGCGGTTGTACCCACGAGTATCTTGCCCCACTTCATCGAGGTGGGAACGAGACTCATGACGGGACCGCCTCCGCCTCCGCCGCAATTCGGGAATGCGAACGAGGCGATACGGGTGGTCCAGTTTTCGTAGCCGGTGACTTGCTGATACTCGTCGATGTACCAGAAGGTACAGTCATCGGTGGGATCGACCTGCATGGCAGTGTAGTCGCCCCAACGATTGGCCGAGGAGCCTCCGCTTTGCGAGCCGGAGCCTTCAATGATGCTGGCTTCGGATTCCATGGAGCCGAGAGGATCGGTGGGCACGCGGCCAGTGAAGCGAACCGCAGGATAGACGCTAGCGCTCGATGCGCTGTAGCCCAGAGCGATGTCGGCGCTTTGATCTTCGGCCAGACTGGACATCCAGCGATAGGTGGAATCGGGCGCGAAAGTGCCTTGCTGGTTGAGCGTGACGCTGCCGGCCGGATCGTAGAGTTCATACCAGCGGATGGCAACGGGACCGCCGTTGTCGACGGCGTGGCTGAAGACAGCGCGATCATGATCGGCGAAATGGCGAATGGCGAAGCGATACATCATGCGGTCGCCGAGGGTGTCGAGTTCCTGCGTGGTGCCAGGTTGCGGAACGCAGGTGCCGAAGCCGACGCCGCAGGACAGATTGTCGTTGGCGACGTTGATGGTCGTCGGATTCGACATGGTCGCTTTGCCGGAGGAGAAGTTCAGCGTGAGGGTGCGGAGATAAAGCTGGCCTGGATTGTTGTTCTGCCAGGTAATAAATAGGCCAGGAGTGCCATCGACGGGAGTAGTGGGGCCGTCCATGTCGGAGGGAAGGTAGCTGCCCTCCGAAGAAGGAGTCTCCTTGCAAAGCATGGCGGCGTTGGCGTTGCCGGCCAGCATTTTGGTGCGGTCAAAGCCGCAGAGATCGGCGCCGCCGGAACCGGACGGAGGAAAGAGATTGTAGGTGGCGAGGTATGCGCTGTTGCTGTCGGTAGCCCAGACGCTGAGCTTGTCGTAGTCGTTGAGCGTAGAGCCGAACTGGTATTCGTAGAGAGCGTAGGAGCCGGCGGGATCGTTGGTGGTCGAGACGGCCACGCATTCCGAATAGCTACCCGCGTAGTTGTCGCCGATGCCGGCAATAATCCAGCGATCGGCGGGGCGGTCATAGAGCACGATCGGGTCGACAACATAAGTCGTGCAGAGACCGCCGATGGCGGCAAAGATGGTGGGGATATTGGTAGGACCCGAGAGGAGCGTGCCGGTCTTGGAATACGCGGCAACATCGGTGTTCACGGTGGTGAAAATTTCCGTCGGACCGACGGCAAGATTGTTGTCGGGAGGAATCCATCCGCTCTGGGCGATGCCGTCAAAACTGATGCCCTGGGAAGCGCCGACTTGCGGCAAGGCTTCGGTTTGGAGCGCGGGATCGGGCTGCCACGGACCCCGAGTGGCGCGGGTAGCGAGCGGACTGGGACGCGGCTCCGGCATGACGCGGCTGGGGAATAACGACAAGTCGATTGGCAGATCGGCGAGGCGCTGCGACACGCCGAAGGCCGAAGGATAGACCGCTTCGGAGGTTGCTTTCTTATTTGCCGCGAAGGCCAGGGTTGAAAAAGCTAACGTACTGACGACGAAAACGCGAAACAGTTTTGCTGCATGAACCATGGGAGTTTGTCCTCGTGAAGTCGTGGTGCGTGATGACGAGCCGCGTAACTGAATTGCGAGCATGGGAGCGTTGCCGGGATTCCTTGGGGGAGGCGGGCTACTAGCGCGTCTAGTTTATACGCCGGATGACGGGGAATGCACGCGGAATCCGCGGCGGGAGGCGGATTTTCAAGGGAAAGATGAAGTTGCCTGCATATGCCGTGCGGCGAGGGAGTGGCCAACCGTGGACGAAGCACAGGGTTCCGATTGCAAAAAAAAAGCGGGCGGGATTTGTATCCCGCCCGCAAGTTTCGAGTCTTGGTTGGACTACCTCGGTTATTTGCCGGTTCCGGAGAGCGCGACGCTCTGCGGGCTGCCCGGCGCGTTGTCAGTGAAGTTCAGCGAACCGGTGCGCGTGCCCACCTGGGTCGGCGTGAAGTTGACTTTGACGATGCAGCTCTTGCCGGCGGCGAGCGTGCTGCCGCACTTCAGCTTCGAGGTAAATGAGAACAACGCGAAATCGCCCGTGGTGGAGATGTTCGTGATGTTCAGCGTGGAAGCCCCGGTGTTGGTGACGGTGACCTTCTTCGCGCCCGCGGTCTTGCCCACAACAACCTTACCCCACGTGAGCGAAGTCGGATTCAGGGAGACGATCGGACCGCTGCTGGTGATCGTCAGTTGAACTGTGGTGGAGGCGGTCAGGCTGCCGGAAGCGCCATTGATGGTGACAGTGGACGTTCCCGACGCTGTGCCGCTCGCCACGGTGAGAGTCAGTGTGCTGGTCGTGCTGGTCGGATTGGGGTTGAAGCCAGCGGTGACGCCACTTGGCAGACCGGAGGCACTCAGAGTAACACTGCCGCTGAAGCCGTCCGCCGGCGTGACGGTAATGGTGCTGGTCCCCTGGCTACCGGCCGCGATGCTCAACGAGCTGGGATTGGCCGAGAGAGAGAACGAGGGCCCGGAGGGCGTGGTTAGAGCGTTGATCAAGCCAGCGCCGTTGGGACTGCCCCATCCGGTGATCAGGTCGTACCCCGGTTCCGCCGGGAAGCCGTTGTTGCCGCTGGTAATGTCATGGAAAGCGGCCGCGTATCCGGCACTCAAACCCAGCGGATAGATCGCAGGGTCAATGAAGCCGGGTGCAGGAGCGCCGTTCAGAACCGCCTGTTGATTGGCGAGAGCCATGTAGCCGGCCCACATCGGCGCGGCGAAACTGGTTCCCCCCTCGCCCGTACCGCAGGTGCCATCGGCGCACCAGTAAAAGTTAGTGTTGGCTTCAGCCGCGACGTCGGGGCCGTTGCGTAAGGTTTTTGATGCTCGGTTCTTGGAGGTGACTACGCCTGCCAACTGCTGCCAGGAAGGAATTGGAATGCCGTCGATGGAGATTCCGCCACCGCTATCGGGCCAACCAACTTCCGATTCCCAGGGGCCACCTGCGCCCTCAGTGGTCAACTCCGTGCCGCCGACACAGATGACATAGTCATCCTCGCAGGGATAGGCAAAGCCGCCGCTAACCCAGTGGCCACTGTCGCCAGCCGCGTCGAAAAAGCTCTGGCCTTGCGCCGCCATCTGCTCGTAGTAGGGATCATCGGTGCTGGGATCCGCCGGCTTCCAGGACCACGAGCTGCTGATTTGCAGGCTGAGTGGAGCTTGGCTGTTTGAAACCATCGCCGCCAGGCAGCCTGTCTCGTCGAAAGTTCCCTCATTGTAGGCGTCACCGCACACGTAATTGTAGAGCATGGTCGTGCCTGGTGCCATGCCCATCTCTTGCTGCATGTCGATGCTCTGTTCGATATCCTCGCAGCTGTCGGTGCAAGTGGTAGTGTACCCGTCCTCGGAAAGAAGAGTGGGAACATAAGGTTCGGTTTGCTTGGCGTTTTTATAGTAGTTAGCCAAGTCGGACAAGGTGGTGCCGGCCAACTCTAACAACGCCATGTTCTGGCCGGTGCCGGTGAGCGAACCTGTGCCATAGTAGGCGGCGCGCATGTCACTCGCGCAATAAGAATCGTCCGGACAAGATCCCGTGATTTGCGGGCTCTGTTTGACATCCTTGTGCACGATGTTCCTGTGCGGCAGCTCATAGTTGTCGAGGCCGGAGATGTGCCACAACTGGAAGGGCAGGTCGACAGAAGGTTCGCGATCGGGCGCGAAGAACTGGCGATTTTCTGTTGGGTGCTGGTAAAGGCCCATCGTAACGTGGAAAGCTGTCTCGACCTGCGCCACGGTACCGTTCAACTGAACGTCCCTGCCTTCAAACGATCCGCCGACAATCTTGAAACCGTTCGCCTTGGCGAACTCGACGACGGCATCGTAGTCCGCGCGGCTCGCGCCAAATCTTTCGGTGAACTGTTCGGGAGTGAGATAGTGCCGGTAGTTCGGGCTGGTGGGATCGTAAACGTCAGCCAGGAAATTTTCGAGTTCCGGAGCGTGACGAAGAGCGAGCACCATATTGACACGCATGGTCTGGGTTGCGGGAAGGCGTCCGAGCAACTGAGCCTCACCATTGACAACGGCATCGCGCGTATGGCGCGTCAAAAGCGTATTGGTTTGAGCGACAGCCGTGATCGAAAAGATCACCGCGACAGTAAGTAAAAGCACACTTACCCTTCGAATCATGACATCTCCTTTTTTGGGGCAACCGCTGGAGGACCTATTCCTGGCCCGAGTCTGCCAGAAACCACAGAGCGGACTGCGGGCTGAGTTTACAACGGATTCGCCGCGCGCAACAGAGTGAAAGAGTTTGCACGCGGAAGTGCAAGTCTAGGACGGACTCACGCAAAGCGCACTACTCCCCCTTCGGATCATGAGATCTCCTTAAACTAGTTGCTGGCAACCGCTGGAGGACCCATTCCTGGCGCGGTCTCGGCGCCGGAAACCACAGAGCGGATATGCTGCGTGAGTCTACACCGGTTTTGCCGGACGCGATAGAGTGAAAGAATTTGCACTGTAGGACGCGATACCAGCTGAGATCATAGAACCGGCGCGGCATTTCGCTGACAGCGCGGAGCTACTTCTGCAATCTACAATCCGCGCTCTTCAACAAAAGCCCCGATCCTTGTGGACCGGGGCCCCTGAATATTAAGCGATCTGCTTGCTAATACGTACGCGCCGTAAACAGCTGTCGGTAGCCCAACGTCTCGACGTCCTTGAATAGCGGCGTTCCGGGCGGCAGGCCGTAGGGCGTGGTGAAGTCCGGGTCGAAATAGTAGTCACGTGGATTTGGTGGCTGATACACCGAGTAGGTGCAGCACTTGAACGCCCCGGTGTTATAGGTGTTGTAGAACATTTCCACCATCGAGCCTCCATAGTGCATCGTGGAGGGCCCATTCTGCCAGTCTTCCAGGAAACGCAGGAAGTTGCCGATTCCTCCATCGGTACCCTCCGGATAGTTGTTACCGACCGTCTCCCATGATGGGTGGGGCCAGGTCATCGTCTTTCCCGACGCAACCGCCGTGCGGTAGTAAGTGTTCGCGGAGGCTTCCCTGTTGCCTTGCGGCTGCGAGGGTGAAAGAACCATGCTGTTCGTGTCGCTCCATGCGTTGGAGAGGAAAGTCACTGTGTCGGCAATGACTGCGGCCGGAGAGTGCAGTGGTGAAGTCATGTCCGGGCCGGGAATCCCGTTGGCTTCGTTCTTAAAGAAAGTATCGTTTGCGTTGCTGTTGTAGTTGCCCTGGATGTATACCGGATTCTCCGAGGCCACCGTGAATCCGCCATAGTAGTTGACACCGTTAACGACCACAGGGACCGGGCTGATCGGCAGACTGCCAAGCGCGCCATCCACCAGTTTCAAGACGTGGCGCGCTCCGCTCACCCAGTTCCTGCGTCCCGTGGTGCCGCACGACGTGATGCGCGGACTGTACGGATTGTCTGGAGTCGCGGCAGTGGTCTGCTGATTTAGATTGTGAGTGCTGTCATTCCACTGGCCTAATCCCAGGTTTGCCGTGCCGAAGCTGTCCAGGTAGCCATTCCCATTGACGTCCTCGGCCGTATCCAGTGTTCCGTTGGGAGTATTCGCGGAACTGCTGGGGTTGATCACATCCTCAAATCCAGAGTCTCCGGATTTTTCCGCTGTACCTGTGGGGGTCATCGGTGGATGCGGATTCAGCAACATTCCCCGCCGGTCCGAAAAATACAGTACGTATCCATTCTGCTGAACATAGTCCACACTGGTGCCGCTGGAGCCGATGGTGCCCTTCAGCCATGCCGCCAGGTTGCCCACATCGATTTCGACGGCGTTCATCACTCCGAGGGTCGAGCAGGTATCGTCCGACTGGTGAGTGGTGACATCCCGCGGCTCGCCTTCGCGGGCATCGTAGAAGTTGATGGGATACCAGTTGTATTGAGTCAGGCTCTGCGGTGTCGCGGAGGCCTGAGGGCTTACGACCGGGGTTGTAGGCGTAAGGCCAAACGCCCAGTCCGCATAGCTTCCCGTGGCCGCTACCTGTGGCAGATCCGCGATTACCTCCGGCACCAGGCCGCTCCATGCGGTGCATTTCTTGTTTGCCCCGCTTCCCGTTGTTGCCGTGCATGTCGGGGCAGTCCCAGTACTACTAACCGCTCCCGAAGCATCACGGTCCGACGGTTGCTGGAGCAGGATGATCGCGTGCGGAGTGATCGGGTTCGTGCCCGGCGCTGTCGGCGGAGTCAGACCGCGCGCAAATCCAAGTTGCAGCCATTCATTGGTGACCGGGTGCCAGACGCCCGAGGCGTCAATGTATTCCACCCGCAGATAGCCATCTATCAGGCTCCACGACGTAGTGGACCCAGAGCTGTAGTTCGTCAGGCCGACGGGGTTCGGAGGCGCGAAAAATGGATATGCCGGCACCGTGGGGCAGCCTGTCGGGTCGATAACACCTGTCCCCAGGGGGTAGGTATTGGGCGGACAAAGTCCTGTTTGCAATGCGGGCGCGCCGCTGGGCGGCACCTGGTAGTCGGGAGCATTGACCGCTCCCACAGCCGTGGGCGTGGGGTTCGCAGGCTGAAGTCCCTGGAGCGTGGGCGACGGATTTGTCCATATATAAGGTCCGTAGGGCCAGTCCATGGCGCACGAGGCCGAAGTTGTACATTGCGAGGAAGTCGGAACCACGTTGGATGCGGCCGCGAAGTACAGGTTATAGGTGTTACCGCTCCCCGGTGTCCCGAAGGTCGTTGAGTTGAAGTTGCCGGAAGGGATCGTGATGCCCCACTGATTTGTGGCGGTGGCGGTCGCATTGCCCGATTGCGCCTGCGCCTGTGCCGCCGACAGATTTGCCAGCCGCACGTTGTTCGCATCCGACGCTCCGCCCGGCAAGTCCGCCGGGTCGTCGCTCAAGAGGACCCGAATCTGGGCCATGTTGTATTCGCGAGACTGTGCCAGCGAGGTGTTGTCGGCTACGCCTGCGGTCGGACGGCGGATCAGTTCGTAATCGTGGATGCTTCCCGAAACAAACGGCAAGGACAGCAATTTGGCGCCCGTCCCAATCTGCCCAGAAGTTTTATTTCCGTAGTCTCCGTTGATGAGCTCGTGGTTCACACTCGAGGAAAACGTATTGAATGCCGAGTTGTAGCTCGAAGCGTAAGTAGCGATATTGAAAGCAGTGTTATAGCTCGTGGTAGGCGGCGCTCCTCCCACCCCTGTCACGCTGCCCGTCGCCGAAAGAAGGACGCAAGTACCCGATGCGCTTCCGGGATAGGGACAATCGCCCTCCGCCGTCGGGATGTATACGTTGCCAGTGTCGCTGACCGAACTCGCCGACAAGGTGTTCGGCAGATTGTTCGTCACCACGTTTCCGAATGCCTCAAGTTTGTTGTGAAAAGTCAGCTTGTACCCAGACCCCACGCCCAGATAGAGATCGCCGTTGGCATGCAGACGACCCGCAAAATCGATGGTGGGGTTATTGAAGAACGAGCAATCGTCTTCGCAAAACACGCCAAACTGAAACACCGGAATCAGTGCCACCTGCGCGCTCCGTGTCATGCTCACCTGCTGCCCCCCCAGCATGGCCGCCGTGGCTTGCAGGTTCACCGGGATCACCTGCGCATACAAGTTGGCTTCCGGGCCGCCACTGATCTGTCCCCACACTGGTTTGGGCAGAACTGCGGGACAAGGGTAGCCGACTTGTCCCGGCGTTACCTGATAGTCGGTCCATGTGACTCCCACCATGACTGGCTCGTTGGAAGCCGAGCCACCGTAGGCCGGTCCTCCGGCGCTGCAGATGTCCCCGGACGTGGGCGACTGCGCGTTCTGGAACACCGCGGCCAGGTCGGAAGACATCTTTTCGATGCCCCCCTCGGCAGCGTGGTAGGCGAGGTTATTTTGCAGATCGGTTCCCCCCACCTTGCCTTCGGTGTTGACCATCATCAACAGACCGATCGCGATCCCGGAGAGCAGCAGCAGCATCAGCAGGGAGGCAATTAGCGTGAATCCCTGGCTGCCCCGTTGCGCTATCTTCGTGCCCTGAGTTCTCGTGCGATGAATTCCCATGTTTTCGCTCCACATCGACTTCGTCCCTTTTACCCGCCCTCACCCCTAATTGTTGTAGGTATTGATGTAGGTCAGGTTCCGTGCGCTTACCGATGTCTGCAAATCCATACTTTGAAAGCCCTTGTCCAGCCCGAATTGAGAGCCCTTTTGGGTGGCATCGATCGCCATGTTCAAAATGTTGATCTTGGTGATCTGGTTCGGAAGCAGCCCGTTCGAAGCGGTATCGTTGGCATCGCCGGAGCCCGGGTTGGGTTGGTTCACCGCCGGCGTCCCGGTAGAAGCATTGAAAAGGTCATAGCTGAATTTCAAATAAGCAATGTTTTCCGCCACGGGCATGGGGGTGTGCCCGCTGATTTGCCGCATTAGCCGCGACGTAAGCGACGTGGAGCTGGTACAGGGCTGAATGGCTCCGGTTGTATCTACGCAATCGATGTAATAAGTGATCACCATGAGGCGGCACGGCCCCGTGCCACCGCAGGGCGCCGTGGAGGCCGATCCCGCAGCACCTACCGCCGCGGTGTTCAGTCCGCCGCCAGTGGCTGTCTGGTTCATCTTCAGCGGATCACTGTTGGCGAACGGAACGATGTAGGTCGTGTTCCCGTTCGCGTCGGAGCCCGTCGTGACCGCGCCGGTGACTTCGCCGATTATCGTCTTGCCGCCCAGCGTCATCAGCACAAGATCGCCCGCCGTCAACCCCGCCGCCGGGTCGTTTACGTGTTGCGGCGCTACCGCGTTGCTGGGCAAGCAACCGGCCCAGGGTGTAGCTCCCGAGGGCTGCGAAAAGGTCACTACACCCTTGGCTGTGACCGTGGGTATGTAGCAGTTCAAATAGAAGGTCGAGTCCGTGTACACCGAGGTGACCACGTCGGTAGGTCCAATCGTGCTATTAAGCGTCGGACCCTTCCCATATCCCGTGATAAGTCCGTACAGATAGGGCGTCCCACCCTGTATCGGGTAGGTCCCCGCTACCCCGTTGAGATAGCAGGTGCCCGACTGATCGCAACCATACTGTGGAGTGCTTCCGGAGGGCAGCGCGATCGCTGCGCCGTTCACCAGGCCCGCGCCCGCCAGACCAAGATCCTTCGTCAACATGTTCGAGGCGGCCCGAAAATCCTGCTGCATCTCTGCTCGCTGGCTCACCAGCCAGGTGGCGGATAGGCTCTTGGTGTACATCTGCACCGCAGCGGTCAACACGACCGACCCCAAGGCCATGGAGACCATCATCTCCACCAGGCTGAATCCCCGCTCGCGTGTTGTTAGACGATTGCTCATGCCGCCCTCATTAATTGAACTGTGAAATGTAGGAATTCACCACGTACGATTTCTGCGTCCGCGACTGCGAGGTCGAATACTGTATCGTGATCGTCACATTGCGAATCGATGTGATGACCGCGCCGTCCTGGTCGTACAACGGAGTGATGGCGATAGTGCGCTGGTAGCCAATCAGCGGAATCGAGATATCGTCGGCGGTCCCAAAAACACCATCCGGCCCCGGATCCACCAGTGTTTGCCGGAGGCCGGAGGCCACATCGTCTGCTGTCCCATAGATTCCGTCCGCTCCCGCCGCGTACAGTGGTTGGGCTCCGACTAGAAAAATGCCGCAACTTGGGGCCCCGCTGATGGGACAGTTTGGGGAGCCTACGTTGTTGATCTGGTCCCAGTTGATTTGCGTAGTATTGCGCGCCGTGACGATGCTTTCGTACCCCTCATCCGCCAGTTGCTTGGCGATCATGTCCTGCTGCGACGTTTGCGTTGAAGCCATCGCCAGCCCGAACACGCCCAGCAGGCTGACCAATCCCGTGGTCAGCACCACCATCGAAATCATGACTTCCATTAGCGAAAAACCAGCCTCAGCTCGCTTCGCGCCGCTGTGAATTCTGCTTTGATCGGCCATTCTGTGAGTGTTCATTGTCGTAGCCATTGATATCCTGTTCCCTTGGTATAGAGTCGCCAGCCGCGCATGCGGCCCGTGCCGCCCCACAGGGTGATAGCCCGCGAACTCAACAGGTCGCTGCTGCGTCCCAAGTAGAGAACGCCCCCGCTCCAGTAATTCATGCCGGCGCATGTGCCCGCACCCGCGCTGTTCTGCGAAGAGCCGTCGGGGCAGAAGTAAACAACCTTTTGGCCGCCCCCCGTCGTGGAGGGCGCCGGATAACCGAAATCAATGGCCACCGTGCCGCCGCCATAGCCATCCGGAGGGGGAGTGCTGGCGAATTGCGTCTGCACCTCGTACGTCACGTCGCTGGGCAGTTGATAGGTTGCCGAGGGCAGATCGCCCTGGAACCCCGCAATCGTGGGCGCGACCACGATGGTGTTGGGAATCGAAGAGTTCGAAAATGTTACCGAATAGGAAGTACGTTGCGAAATGGCGTTGTCACGCGCCTGCCGCAGCGCGGACATGGTTGTGTTATAGGAATTGGTAACATGCTGTTGGTTCATGATCGGAACCAGGCGCAGCACGGCGAAAGTGGAAAGAATGATCGTAATGGCGAGCACCATTGCCATTTCCAGCAAACTGAAGCCGCTGGCCGCGTTGTGGCGATTTCGAACCCCGTTGATTGATCGCATGTGATGGCGCCCGCTCTCGAAAGCTCCGACCCAATTCCTCGAGAATCCCCACGGACCTCTTGCGGAATAGACAGTCGTGTACGTTGATGGTAGGTAGGCGGCCGAGGTAACGTCAAAGTACCGGGGTACACCGTCCGTTCGTACAATGGCCGTTGGTAAGTAATAGGAGATAACGTTACTTACGAGCTATTAGCTTCTCGTTACGAGCCTCGATCAACTTATGAACGCGTCGCGAACCAGGGTCGCGGCGAGGCATGGCGGAGCCCGAGGTCGTCTGTTCAGCGGGCCCTATGTATACTGCCAATACGAATCTGAGTCGAGCATAGGCGCGTGGGGCGCCCGTAAGAAAACCGGTAAGAAAAAGAGCAAGGAAACTCGCAATGAACGCCGCGATTCGAACCCGCCAACTGCGTAAGGTATACAACTCGCCTCCACCGGCGGCTGCCGGAGGCGCGCCCACCGGCATGGGAAAGCGAGCCAAGGGCCCGAGGCCGGAGATCAAGGCGCTGGACGGAATCGATCTGGAAGTGGCTCCGGGACAAATATTCGGATTACTCGGACCGAATGGTGCGGGGAAGTCGACGACGGTTGGAATTCTGACGACGCGAGTGCGGCCCACCAGCGGGACAGCCTGGATCGGCGAACATGATGTGTGGCGCGACCAGAAGGCGGCGAAACGGCAGATCGGCGTGGTGGCGCAGCGTCCGAATCTGGATTTCGCGCTCACGGCGCGCGAAATCCTCACATTTCATGGCGCCTACTTCGGGCTGAATTCGCAGGTGCGGGCGGCCCGGGCCGAAGCTTTGCTCGAGCGCTTCAAACTGACCGATCGGGCCGACCAGTTGGTACGCGGATTTTCCGGCGGCATGATGCAGCGCATGTCAATCGCGCGCGCCATGATGCACGATCCCCAGGTACTGTTCCTGGACGAACCGAGCGTCGGCCTGGATCCGCAGACCCGGCTGCTCTTGTGGGAGATTATTCGCGAGTACAACCAGAAGGGCCGAACCATTCTGCTGACCACGCACAATATGGAAGAAGCCGACACATTGTGCCAGCAGCTGGCGATCATCGACCACGGCAGGATTATCGCGCAGGGAACGCCAGCCCAATTGAAAGCCTCGATTCCCGGCGGCTACTTGCTGCGGCTGCGCTTTGCATCGCACTCCCCCATTCTTTTGCAGAAACTGGAGACGCTGGGCGGCGTGACCGAGGTCCGGGGAGGCAGCGACGGCGCGGCCGATCTCTACGCCGGGCGCGGCGGCGCGCTAATTCCGGAGATCGTGACTGCGGCGGCGGCCACCGGCGCGGAATTGCTCGATGTCCACATTTCCGAGCCCAGCCTGGAAAATTTGTTTCTCCATCACACCGGCAGGAGTTTGCGCGAATGAACGGCAAGGCGTTTCTGGCATTGCTCGCGCGCGATGCGCATGTGGCGCGGCGGAATCTGTTGCCTCTGATCCTGCAAACATTTTTGCAGCCGCTCCTCTTTGTCTTTATTTTTGGGCGCGTCATGGTCGGCAGCGGGTACATGCCGGCGATGTATAAGAGTCTGCTGCTGCCGGGCATCATGGCGATCAGCATGATCTTTACCGGCGTGTGGGCGGTAGCGATGCCGCTGATTGCGGAATTTCAGTTCACGCGCGAAATTGAAGACCGGCTCCTGGCGCCAATCGATATATCATGGGTCGCGATCGAGAAGGTCGTCTTTGGGTTGATCCAGGCGCTAATCGCCGGACTTTTGGTGATTCCGCTGGCGTGGCTGATTTTGCGGCCCGGCCTGGAACTGCATGTTGCGAATCCGGCTCTGTTTTTCTTCATGGTGGTTCTGGTGGCGGGATTTTCGTCATGCGGAGGGCTGGCGCTGGGATGCAGCGTCAATCAGCAGCATATCGGGCTGATGTTCAGCATGGTGATGACGCCAATGATTTTTTTTGGCTGCACCTACTATCCCTATAGCGCGCTGAAAACATTTCCGATTCTGGCGAAGATCGTGCTCATTAATCCGCTGGTATATGCCAGCGAGGGATTGCGGGCGACGCTGGTTCCGGCGTTCCCGCACTTGCCGATGCCGGCAATTTTGGCCGCGCTGCTGCTCTTCGACATCCTCATGCTGGTGCTCGGGCTGCGGCAGTTTCGCGGCAAGGCCGTGAGCTAGGCGGACCATTTCAGCTGGCGAACTGAGCTACGATCTTCTTATAAGAAGCGAAGAGCGTGATTTGCCGCTCCGAGGCTCGGTTGAAGACGCGTTTGGACAAATTGCTGGTGGCTCGCGGCCTCACGCCCTCGCGCGAACGCGCTCAGGCGCTCATTCTCGCCGGCAAGGTTCTCATCAACGAACAGAAAATCGATAAGGCCGGCGCGGCGGTGGATGAAGACGCGGGCATACGGTTGCTCGGAGAAGACCTGCGCTACGTCAGCCGCGGCGGATTGAAACTGGAGCGGGCGCTCGAGTACTGGCATATCGAACTGGCCGGTAGAGTCTGCCTCGATGTCGGCGCTTCGACCGGCGGCTTCAGTGACTGCATGTTGCAACATGGCGCAAGCGCGGTCATCGCAGTCGATACCGGTTATGGGCAAATTGATCTTCGGCTGCGCAACGACTCGCGACTGACCCTGCTGGAAAAAACCAACGCCCGCTACCTGACGGCGGAGAGTCTGCCAAAAATTGCGGCCGGAAATATCAGCTTCATCGCCATGGATGTTTCCTTCATCTCCGCGACGCTGGTACTGCCGGCAGTGATTCGCGCGGCGATGCCGGAGGCCGAAGCGCCGGGCTTTATGCTGGAGATCGTGGTGCTCGTAAAACCCCAATTTGAAGCAGGCAGGGAACAGGTCAGTAGAGGCGGAATTGTGCGCGACGAAGCGGTGCGGCGGGCAGCGGTAAAGAGAGTTGAATCGGCGTTGGCGGACTTGGGCGCGCGGGACATTGCATGCATCGAGTCGCCGATCCTGGGCGGCGAAGGGAATCACGAGTTTCTCCTGCATGGAGTTTTCGGCGCATCGTGATCTCCCCCAGGAATCTGCCAGCACCGATCTGCGAGCGTCGCCCCTGTTTTCTGTACAATCGGAATTTCAGTTCCGACCATGGCTCACACATCGCCGCATCCACGTCCCCGCTCCATCGTCATCATCTCCAAGCCCGATCGCTCCGAACTGCCGGAGGCGCTGCCGGCGCTCGAGGCTTGGCTTCGAGATCGTCACTATGAGGTCGTGGTGGACGAGGAGAGCGCGGTTTATTACTCCCCGGCAAAGGTCGTTCCGCGCAGTGCACTCGGGAAGTTCGCGCCCGACCTGGCGGTAGTGTTGGGCGGCGATGGCACGCTGCTCTCGGCGGCGCGCGCGGTTTCCGTCTGCGCCACGCTCATTCTTGGCGTCAACCTCGGCACCCTCGGATTCTTGACCGAGGTTCCGCTCACCGGCCTTTACTCGTCGCTCGAGATGATCGAACGCGGAGCCTATATCATCGACAGCCGCTCGATGCTTTCCTGCTCGCTGATTCGCGGCGAGACAACCCTGGCAACGCATATCGCGTTGAACGATTTGGTGGTGAGCAAGAGCGCAATCTCCCGCCTCAATCATTTTGAACTTTTTGTGGACGGCGAATTTGTGTCGAGCTATAAGGCGGATGGCCTGATTCTGGCCTCACCCACGGGTTCCACCGCATACTCGCTGGGCGCGGGCGGTCCAATTCTGAAGCCGGACGTGCACGCCTTTGTGGTGACGCCGGTGTCGCCCCACGGACTGACCCACCGGCCGCTGGTGGTTCGCGACACGGTGCAGATCGAGCTGCGCGTGAAGACCGGACAGGAAGAGGCATATCTCAGCCTCGATGGCCAGGTGGGCATGCCGCTGCAAGACGGCGACATAGTGCACTGCGTTAAAGCGGAACACGCCGCCAAGCTGGTGCGTTTTCGCAAAGCGTTTTTCGACGTGCTCTCGACCAAGTTGAAGTGGGGCGACCGGTAGCCGGGCGTGGTTTATACGGCGATGGTTTATCGGGTGGTAGATGGCGGCCTTGCCCGCCGCTAGTCGAGGGTTTCAAAGGCGAACACCTGACCCACTCGCCCGCGGTCTACGCCGGCTTCTGCTCCGCCGGCTTCGTAAACAGAATCTCAAATACCAGCAAACACGCCCCCACCACAATCGCGCTGTCCGCCACATTGAACGCTGGCCACTGGTACCGCTTCACATAGAAGAGCAAAAAATCCACCACGTGCCGGCTCACGATCCGGTCCCACAAATTACCTACCGCCCCCCCCAGAATCAGCGACAATCCAATCCCAGTCGACGTCAGCCGGTGGCTGTTCTTCCACAGCAGCAGCGAAACCACCATCAGCGCCACCACCGAAAAAAAGATCAGCAGCGCCACCTTCCATGGCGACGGTGAGTCCGCGAAAATCCCGAACGCCGCGCCCGGATTTTCCGTATGCACGATCCGGAAGAATCCCGGAATCACCGTGATGCTGTCGTGCATGGTCAGCTTGTGCGCCACCAGCCACTTCGTATAGCGGTCGAGGGCGACTATTACTATGGCCAGAAAGAAGAAATATTTGCGCATCGTTTGCGAAAGGGAAGCAGCGCCTCTTTTTCAGAGTATCCTGTTTTCGCCTCTTCGAGCGGTCACAGCGTTTGGTAGATCGGTTCTCCCGCCGTGCGCCCTTCGTGGCACAATAAATCCGTGATCCACAAAATCATTCCCGTCGGCCCCTTGCAGTGCAACTGCTCCATCATCGGCGACGAGGCCACTCGCGAAGCCATCGTCATCGACCCCGGCGACGACATCGAAGATATCGCCGCCATCCTCGACGAGCACAAGCTTCAGGTCAAGCAGATCGTCATCACCCACGCCCACATCGACCACGTCGGCGGCGCCATGAGGCTGCGGGCCCGCACCGGCGCGCCCATTCTTCTCAACCAGAACGACTACGCTCTTCTCAAGATGCTCGACCTGCAAGCCAGTTGGCTCGGCATGAAGCCACCCGGCGCGGTCGAAATCGAAGCCGGCCTCGCCCACGGCCAGACGCTAAAGACCGGCAGCCTTGAAGCCACCATCCTCCATACCCCCGGCCACACCGAAGGCAGCGTCTGTCTTTATTTCCCCGCGGAAAAAATGCTCATCGCCGGCGACACCCTCTTCGCCCGCAGCATCGGCCGCACCGATCTTCCCGGCGGCTCTTTCGAAAAAATCATGCGCTCATTGCATGACCGTGTCCTCGTCCTCCCCGACGAAACCGTAGTTATCCCAGGCCACGGCTCAGCCACCACCATCGGCGCGGAGCGCGAAGAAAACCCATTTCTGAAAAGTTAGGAATAACCAGGACGGCGAAAACGACCAACGTCAACTAGCGCGAAGTTGGATGGCTGCGGTCGGTTTGCAGGCCGAGATCCCACCTCTGCTATCTGGCCTCGAACCTCTGACCTATCCTATTTCTGTCCCGGAGCTTGATTCGCAGGCACCGCCGGAGGCGTCGATGGCGCTGGCCGCGACGTTGTCTGTCCCGGCTTCACATTCGAGAACACCGACGTCGGCCCTGTCCGCCGCGACGCATAAACCGATAGCGTAATCGAAGTCAGCATGAAGATAACTGCCGACCACGTCGTTGCCTTCGACAGCGCCGACGCCGCGCCCCGCGGCCCAAATGCCGTCTGGCTGCCCTGTCCGCCGAACGCCGCCGCCAGGTCGCCGCTCTTGCCGCTTTGCAGCAACACCACCGCAATCAGGAAAAAACATACCAGAATGTGAATAATCGTGATCAAAATCGTGATCATGCCAACAAAACTCCCTCGGGGCCTTGGCCCGTTTTATGATCCCGCCCGAATGGCTGTCTCGGGAATCCCGGCAAACGCGCCGGAGTGATTCAGGCTGGAAAACTACACCACCTTATGGTGCCGATTGATGTTGCGGACTCATGGTGCGGAAGGGGGGATTTGAACCCCCATGCCTTTCGGCGCCACCCCCTCAAGATGGTGTGTCTGCCAATTCCACCACTTCCGCAGCGACATAAATTCTATCACGCCAAAGTTTTTGAACCGCCCACCGGCGCCAAAGCCGAAAGCCCAAAGCCCAAAGCCGTTCCTTATCAGCGACCAATCACTTCACGCAACTCCCGGCCACCAGATATCCGCAACAGCGCCGGCCCAGCCCACGAGTCTTGCGGCCGCGGCAATCCAGCCAAACTCCTTGCCATCTCCCGCTTCACCCGCAGATCGGCCTCATCTGCCTCGCCAACCATATCCGCCATCTCCGCCGCCTCCACAATCTCGAACACAGTATCCATCTTCGTAACCAGCAACACTTCTCGCACCGCCGCGGTCGGCCCCACCAGCCGCAGATAAATCCCCGCCGCCTGCAATGCGATCAAGGCTCCCACTCCTGCCGCATCGATCGCTTCCACCGCGCTCAAATCCACCGCAATGCTCCGCCCGCGATGGGCAATTGCCGGACAAAGCAGGGCCCCCTCAAACCCGCGAACCATCCTGCCCGCGCAGCGCAACACCACCGTCGACCCCAAGTCTTCAACCTGAACCCGCAACATAATCTCCTCCAAAATCCCCACCTGGCGCCGAGCGGTTCGTCCTATAAATAAAGCCCGAAACCCTCCGTGTCCTCAGTGGCTAAGCCTCTTCAGACGAACGCAAAAACCGCGGCAATCCGCTCACACCGAAGCAGTCTGTCCGCCTTCGCCGTGCGAGCCCCCAAACTCCCCGCACCGTCCCCGCACCGACTGCCGGAACTTCTCCCGCTCCTCTGGCGTCATCTCGTCCCAGCGTTCCATCATCCGCTTCCGCCAGCGCCAATCCGAACGCGGTCCATGTCCGCCCTTAAATCCGCCAAACAGAATCTTGCTCAGCACCAGCACGCCCAGCGCCTGCCAGTAAGTGATCATGTGCCACCCAAACAGCGCCGGCATCAGCCAGTTCCACAGCGCCTGCACCACAAACGTGAAGACGAAAAACAGGGCTATCGCCAGCGCTCCCATCCCCACAAACCGTGCCACTCGATTTCTCCTCATACTCCGCACCTCCTATCGATTATCGATTCGTAAATTCGTCATAAATATCCCGCAGCCGTTCCCGCAGATGCGTCACCGCATAATGCTTGCGCGAGAGCAGCGTATTCACCGGCGTTCCCATTCGCGCCGACAATTCCTTGAAGCTGTATCCCAGCACTTCGTGCGCCACAAAAATCTCGCGCTGTTCCTCTGGCAATTCCTCGAGCGCGTCATCCAACGCCTCCGCCAGCGCCTGCCGCGCATATTCCGCCTCCGGCCCCGCATCTGAAGACGGCAGGAACTCATCCAACAGCAGAACCTCGCCCTCCTCCGAAACCTTCGCCGGCTCGCGCCGCAATTCTTCCCGCCGCCGGCTGCGAAACAGGTCCGTAATCCGGTTGCGGGCCACGCGATACAGCCACGCCGTCACCTGCTCGATCGGCCGCATCATCCGGTATGACTCGATCAACTCAAAAAACACGTCCTGAAGAATGTCTTCGGCGTCGCCCGGATCCGGCACCCGCCGCCGGATAAAATTCCGCAGCCGCGACTCGTCGCGCGAAACCGCCTCCGAGATTCGCTGATCCTGGTCCACCATCGGCCACTTTTTTGTGAGCGCCGCGTCCATCTACTCCTGTAGACGCCCGAGCTAGAAAAATATTGTACGGTGCGGACTCTTTCTCCGATTTACTCTGGAGAAAGGAGTTAGGGATTAATCTTGCCGCGGAAATTTAACGTCGTTGGTGTCGGCGAAGTGCTCTGGGACCTGCTCGCGAGCGGCCCGCAATTAGGAGGAGCTCCAGCCAACTTCGCCTACCACGCTCATGCCCTCGGCGCCAACGCTCACGCTATCATCCGCGTCGGTAACGACGAGCGCGGTCGAGAAATCCTACGTCGCTTCCGCGCCATGGGTCTTCCCACGGACACTGTTCAAGACGATGAACAAGCGCCCACAGGAACTGCGACCGTTGCGCTCGGCGGCCAGGGCGGGCCGAATTTCGTCATTCAGGAAAACGTGGCGTGGGATTTTCTCGCCGCCGCTCCCGCGGCCGAATCCGCCGCCAGCGCTGCCGACGCCATCTGCTTCGGCACTCTCGCCCAGCGCAACCCCGTTTCCCGCGCCGCAATTCAGCGCCTGCTCGCCGCCGCGCCCGCCAACGCCCTCCGCGTCTTCGACATTAATCTTCGCCAGCACTACTACTCGCGCGAACTCGTCGAAGCCTCGCTCCGCCTCAGTAACACCCTCAAACTTAACCACGGTGAACTTCAAGTCCTCGCCGAGATGTTCGCCCTCACCGGCCCGCCCGAAAAACAGCTCGAAAACCTGTCAGAAAACTTCAGCCAGCAGATCGTCGCCCTCACTCAGGGCGGGAAGGGAAGTCTCCTCTACCGCGACGGCCGATGCTCCCGCTGCGTCCCGCAACCCATCAAGGTCGTCGATACCGTCGGCGCCGGCGACGCCTTCACCGCCGCCCTTGTCATGGGCCTGCTCCATCAACTCGACCTCGACGAAATCAACGCCTTCGCCAACCACGTCGCCCGCTACGTCTGCTCCCAACCCGGCGCCACTCCGCCCCTGCCCGCCTTCCTCGCCACGCGATTCGGCGTCCGTGATTAAGACACAAAGCTAAAAAGCGCTCACTTCGCAGGTTCGTCCGGCCAGGCATCCACCCGCCTCCGCGCTTCGCTAAGCTGTGCCGGCGTCATTCTGGATTCCAGTTCGCCAACTTTAGCTGCGGCTTGCTCCGTGCCGCTTCGCTGCGCCAGCGAGTACCACATATAAGCCATCACATATTTGTCCGCGTTCGCTCCGTCTCCATAAATGTGCTCGCCCATCTGAAACTGCGCGTCCGTCAGCCCGCTGCGTGCGGCGCGTTCCAACAGCACCATCCCTTGAGCCTCGTCCCGCGTCACCTCGCGGCCGGCGAAAAACGCATTCGCCAACTCGAACTCGGCCGCGGCATCGCCCTGGCTCGCTTTCCTCGAAAGCTCGTTGATTTTTTCCGTGGATTCGCCAAGGATCTTGAATTCCAGATTCACCGTCAGATACGTGGGCACCGGACGGCCATATTTTCGCCCCGGTTCGAAGCGCCATTTCTTTACCGCTTCTACCGCTTTTTCATCGAGCCCCATGCCCAGCTTTTTCACCACTACGACATTGCTCGGTTTGCCGTCAACCCCAACCACCATCCGCACCACGCACATGCCTTGCAACTTGGCGGCTCGGGCCTCTTCCGTATATTCGAGTTCCGTCGAGTAGATCGCCCGCGGCGGCGTTTCCGACTGCTCCGCTCCAGCGCTCACTCCCTTGCCTCCCGACTTTCCCGTGAGATGAACCGTGGCTCCCTGATACTTCGCCCGCTGCGCTTCCAAATCCTCCACCGTCTTCATCACGCTTTCGACCGACGCAACTTGTTCCGGCGTGTGCGCCAATTTCAACGCCAGTTGCAGCGCCTCCAGCGCCTCCTTGTCTTTGTGCATAGTCACCAGCAGCTGCGCCTCGTTGATGCGCGCCTCAGGAGCACCCGGCAGCAACTGCACCGCTTCCTCCACCAAATCACGCGCCTCCGTCAAGCGAACGCCACGATTGGCATAGAACATGGCGAGCACATCGTAAGCCGGTGCGAACGACGGCTTCAGCTTGAGCACGGTGCGCAGGTCCTCTTCCACCGCGTCCTGCCCCGCTTTGTCGAGATTGCCCGCTTGAATCGCAGCCGCCGCGAACCGGTAGCGCGCCAAAAAATTATTGGGGTCGAGCTTTGCCGCTTGCTGGCATACCTCGCGTGCCTCTTCAAACTCCCGTTCCTCAACCTCAATGCCGCAGGAAGTCGCATAGGCATCCGCATTCGACGCATCGTCGCGCAGGATTCGCTGTAGCAGCGTGCGCGCGTCCGAATACCGTCCAACATGCGCCAGAAATTCCGCCCGCAGATTGTCCGATTGCGCCAGTGACAGCCCCCGCACCTCGAACGACGACTCGTTAACATCGGTCGCGCCCGCAATCTCCGAGAGCGCGTAATTCGTGCCCACAACATACTTGCGCAGTTCCCCCAGCAACTGATCAAGATCCCCAAACGCCTGCGTCGCCGCCGCGACCGGATCCTTCGTCTGCAGCAGGTCGAGATAGTCGTTTACGTGGTGCGTGCCGTCCTTCGCATCCTTGTCCTTCAGATAGTGCGTCAACGCCCACGATTCCGCATAAAAAATCGATCCCTGGTCTTCTTTGTGATAGTAAGACGAGTGCGTATCGACACCGAAAAGCGTCGCCAGCGGAATCAACTGATTATGTTCGAGCACCGACTGCATGTACGCATCGGCTTTGCCAAGCTGCACTTTGTCGTTGAGTATTTCGGTCGTCTGATAAAACGACGCGATCCCTTCCGACAGCCAGAGCGGCATCCATTGATGAATCCTGCTGAAAACAAAATGCGCATACTCGTGGTAGATCGGAGCATACGGATGCATGCCCGGAGCGTTCAGCAGGATAAGAACGTAATTGCGCTCGGGATAAGAGACAAAATATCCGACAAGATTCAGTTCACCCTGGCTGAGATACGCGATCGGCTCCAGTTCTTGCAGGTTATACTTGTCCGCCACAGCCAGCACCAGGATTGGCTCCGACGTATTAAGGTCGGCATCCGGAAACACGCGCTGGAAAACCGAACGCATGCCTTCGAACTGACGCGCCGTGCGCAGGCCCTCTTTTTCGTTCGAGTTAGTGACCACCAAAAAGTGCGGCGTCCGTACCTCAAGCCAGTCGCCAGTCTGCGCAAAGCACGAAGAAACTAATATGAGTAAGTAGACGAGTGCCGCCGCAAGCCTCATGGCTGCGAATTATACGGCAGAGGTCGGCGAAGAAACGCCGAGCTTTTTTCGCAGCGGATTGCTTATCTCCGCTTTTAACGTGCCATTAATTCAGGACCCGCGACCGCTTCCCATCGGTATCTGCTTCGTACGCATCTTCCGCCCGGAGAGTAAAATTTGATGCTCCGGCAAAGGCGCTCCTCGGCGCGCAGATTTTCGCGCCCAAGAACTCCCACGTCTGAAATTTCTTTCACTGGATTATTGCGATCAAAATTATGTTTCGGCCACGGATTTCTCTTCTCTCCCTCTGCTGCTTCCTGGCGTCCTCACTGATCTCTCTTAGCCTCGCGTCCGCCCAGCCTGCCTCCGCGCAACCCGCCGCTCAGCCAACCGCTTCCACTCCGCCGACCGGCGCCGCGGCCGCCCTAAAAATTCTCCCCGCTCCCAAAGAAGTCCACTTGCTCCAGGGCGAATTCATCGTCAAACCTTCCACCACCATTTTTATTGGCGAAGCCGAAGACCGCGCCGCCGCCGAACTCCTCCAGCAGGAGCTTCTCGACCGATCCGGACTGAAATTTGCCGCCGCGAAGTCCGCCACGTCCGCGCCCGCCAACGGCCAAATTCTCCTCGCCCGCTTCGCCGATCCCAAGCTGCGCGCCTATCTTTCGTCGCAAGGCGTCACCGCCGGCAATGACCTCGGCACTCAGGGTTATGTCATCCACATCGAGCCAACCGGAATCATCGTCGCCGCCGCAACCGCGCAGGGCATTTTCTACGGTGTCCAAACTCTGCGTCAGTTGCTGCACGTAAAAGATAAATCTCTGCGCGTCCCGTCCTTGTCTCTTCGCGACTGGCCCAGCATGGAATGGCGCGGCGTGCAGGACGATATCAGCCGCGGCCCCATCCCCACGCTCGACTACATGAAGACGCAAATTCGCACCCTCGCCGAGTACAAGATCAATCTCTTCGCCTTGTACATGGAGCACGTTTTCGACTATCAGACCCAGCCCCTCGTCGCGCCCAAAGAAGCAGCCCTCACACCCGCCGAAATCACAGAGCTCGTCAACTACGCCCGCCGCTACTACATCACCCTCTTGCCCGAGCAGCAGGCCTTCGGACATCTGCACCATGTTCTGAAGTACGAAAAATATTCTGCGCTCGCCGAAACTCCCCACGGCCACGTTCTCACGCCGACCAATCCGCAGACTTACGACTTCATCCGCCAGATCTATGGCGAAATTGTCCCGCTCTTTCCCGGCCCGTTCTTCCACATCGGTTCCGACGAGACCTTCGAACTCGGCCACGGCCAGACAAAATCCCTTGCCGCCCAGGAAGGCCTCGGCCGCGTCTACATCGATCATCTCCAAAAAGTTTTTGCCATCATGCAGCCCTATCACAAGCAGCTCATGTTCTGGGGAGACATTGCCATCAAGTATCCCGAGCTGCTCACCATGCTGCCGAAAGATATGATTGCCGTCCCCTGGGACTACGATCCCCGTCCAAATTTTGAGAACATCATCGTGCCCTTTCGCAACGCCGGCCTCCGCGTCATGGTCGCGCCCGGCGCCAACAATTGGAATCAGGTCTGGCCCGACTTCGATACCGCCTTCATCAACATCCGCAACTTTATCCGCGACGGCCAGAAGCATCAGGCCATCGGCGCCCTCAACACCATGTGGAACGACGACGGCGAGACGCTCACCGACATGAACTGGCCCGCGCTCGTCTTCGGTGCAGCCGCCAGTTGGCAGCCCGGAGAATCGAGCATCGACGATTTCAAGTCCAGCTATGACTGGGCGTTTTATCGCAACGAGGATCGCACCTTCGCCGACGTGCTCGACAATCTCGACCGCGCCCACGGCCTGCTCCACGGCGTCCACTTCGACGGCGAGACCGACAATTTATTTTGGAGCGATCCTTTCTCTGAAGTCGGCGCCGGCACCGCCGCCAAAGTAATGCCCGCCATGCACGATCTCCGCCTCGGTGCTGAGCACGCGCTCGAGTTGCTCCTGCAAAATCGTCGGCGCGCCGCCCTTCACGCCAACACTCTTGACGGTCAAATCTTAGCTGGATGGCGCCTCGACGCTCTCGGCATGAAGATCCAGTACACCGCCGAGATTGCGCACTTCTACGCCGACGCCTACCAAAATCAAAACGATGGCGACCGCGTTTCGGCGGACCTCGAGGAGATTACCAGCATCAACGCCCGCCTGGAAGACCTTCGCGACTCCGCCACTCGCCTTCGCAAACTCTATGAGCAAGCCTGGATGCGCGAGAACCACGAATACTGGCTCGGCAACGTGCTCGTCAGATATGACAACCTCGCCTCGGAGATGCAGGCGAAAATCGTCGCCGTGCGCCAGGCCGAACGCCAATACGACGAAACTCACACCCTTCCGCCTCCGGAGGCCCTGGGATTTTTCTCGAAACAGTAGGAGGCGGAATGCCGCCGATCGAAACGCGGGTCAGCGCTACCCGGCAGTAGCCGCAAACAAATACCGCAGCCCCCGGCCCCCGCACTCAGCTCAAGCCTTCGGCTTCCGAATCCACGGCGTCAGCACCGTATAAACCGGCACCGCCGTGGGTCGCGGCTTTCTCTGCCGGATCAGCCGCCGCTCCATCAAATGCGCCAGTGCCGTCTGCACCGAGCGTTTCGAGATGCCGGTCAGGTCGGCCAGCACCTTATGACTCATCGCCGCCGACTCGCGTCCCGCGCCATGCGTATGCCGGTAAAGCTGCAAATACACCAGAAACGCCGCGCTCGATCGGCTGTGCGCCACCAGATCGCGCATCAGCGTATCCACCAGGTAAGGATCGGTTTTCATAGTTAAGCCAAGACGTCCAAAGCAAATCGTCTAAAGCAAAATGACCAGAGCTTGTGTGAAACTCAGGTTTTCGTTGGACCACGGATTTGGGTAGGGCACGGCTTTAGCCGTGCCGCCCGGTTTCTCCTATTTGACCCGGCTTTAGCCGCTGAGGGCGTTCCCGAAATCCGACGATGAAACAAACTCTAAGCATGATGCCTAAAGCGAAATGGCCAAGCCAAAATAGCGATAGCAAACTGGCTATAGCAATCATAGCTATAGCACCAATCTCCACCATTTACCACCGTCCCCATTGATTTCCTCCCATACCGCTGGCATCGTATCCCCATGATCAAGCGAATCAAGTTCCTCGGCATCCCGGTGCGCGATCAGGACCGCGCCCTCCGCTTCTACACGGAAAAACTCGGCTTCCGTATCCTCACCGACCAGGAATTCAACGACAAGCAGCGCTGGATCGAACTCTCCATTCCCGGCGCCGATACCGGCATCTCTCTCTTCACCCCTGACGGCCACGAAAACCGCGTCGGCACTTTCGTCAACACTTCCTGGGAGGTCGACAACATCGAAAAAACCTACGAAGACCTCCTCGCTAAAGGCGTCGAGTTCGCCGGCCCTCCCCAAAAACAACCCTGGGGAACCTTCGTCATCATGAAGGATTCCGAGGGCAACCAGATCGTCCTCGGAGCGCGATGAGGCACCTGCCCGCCATCACCCCGTCAGACCCCGGGCGAGGCGCTGATCCCGCGCCTCCCCCCTTACCCCTATCTTCTTGACTTTGGAATTCGAGTCGGCTGACAATGGGCGCTCGGCGAAAGACGCCTTTCTCTCCCCATTCAGTCAGTTCTCGCCGAGAAGGCCCACGAAAGCAACTTTCAAGGAGGTCGCCCCATGCCCGGGAGAGACTCTACCCAACTCCGCATTATCCTGGTCTTACGGTCGTTCTCATCGTTCGTCGTATTTTTAATGGTTGCCGCTATCGTTATAGTGCGTCCATTTCCTGCCAAAGCGAGTCCCAATTCCAGCGCTCACGGTGCAGCCACGGTTCGAAGCGCCCCGGCGCGCTCCGCTCGCAAGGCCAAGGGCAACGATGGCTGGTATCCTCTTCTGCCTTTGTTTGTTCCGCCCGTCTCCTATCCCTCGAACTCGAACGGGAACTTCGCCACCGCCGTAGCCGACCTCAACCATGATGGCCACATCGACGTCGTCCTCGTCGGCGATTTCGGCGTGTCGGTCTTCCTCGGAAATGGGGATGGAACCCTGCAAACCGCCGTTCTTTATCAAACCGGGAACGATAATGACGGCTCTGTCGCCGTAACTATCGGCGACGTCAATGGCGACGGCAAGCCCGATCTCCTGGTCGCGAACCCGTCGTCGATTGGCCTCCTGCTCGGCAACGGCGACGGTACCTTCCAGCCGGTCGTGACCTTCGACCCTGGTGGCGAAAGTCCGCAATCGGTAACCATCGCCGACGTCAATGGGGATGGCAAGCCGGACTTGATCGTCTCCAACTTCTGCTCGGCGGCTTGCTCGCCCGATTCCCAGGGAGTCGTCTCCATCCTGCTCGGCAATGGCGACGGCACCTTCCAGCCTGCTGTTCCTTACGACTCCGGCGGCTACGATACTTACGGTGCCGCCGTCGCCGATCTAAACGGGGATGGCAAGCTGGATATCGTAGTCGCCAGCGCCTGTAATCAGAGCGGTACAGCTTGTGTTTTGTCGGACCTCGGCGAGGGTACCGTAGCCGTTCTCCTCGGCAACGGCGACGGCACCTTCCAGGCGGCTGTCAACTACGACGCCAATGCGGCAGAAGCAGAGTCCGTAGTAATTGCCGACGTCAACGGTGACTCCAGGCCCGATCTCGTCGTCGGAGTTTGCCCGCACAACGGTGGACAAGATTGCTACAGCGGCGGCGTCGATGTCTTCCTCGGTAACGGCGATGGCACCTTTCAACCGCCAAACATCTATCCCCTCTATGGCAGCTCCAACGTTCCCTTCGCGCTGGCGGTTGGCGATCTCGATGGCGATGGTCATCCTGATATCGCCTATGCCAGCATCATTTTTCATGGCAATGGCGACGGGACGTTCCAGCCGGCGCAGTCCGGCAGCGCCAGCGGGCGCGCCATCAGCATTGCGGACATGAATGGCGATGGCGAACCCGATCTGGTGGACGCTGCGATTTGCGCTCCTCAATGCGGCGAGACCAGCGTCGACGTCATTCTCCATGTCGGCGACAAGTCCTCGACAACAGTCCTGTCTTCTTCGCCCAATCCCTCCGTCTACGGGCAGGTCGTCTTTACGGCCGCTGTGAGCGGAAGTTCCGGCACTCCCTCCGGTACCGTTATTTTCTATAACCAGGCGGCCGAGAGCGAAATTGCCCCGGGCGCTGGCGAGCCGCTCGTCAGCGGAGTCGCCACCGATGCGACCTCGGACCTCGGCGTCGGAACCAGTCCAATCGTCGCCGCTTATCAGGGCTCGGTTATTTATGCTCCCGGTTTCTCGGCGGTTGTCAATCAGGTCGTCACCCCGGCGTCGACCACGACTGCCATCACCTCCAACGCCAACCCCGGCTTCGTGAATAAAAACATCACTTATACGGTCACGGTGACCGGCCAGTACGGCGGAGCACTCGGCGGATCCGTGAGCTGTCAGGACAACGGCACAAAGCTGACCCCACTGAAAAAACACGCCAATGAATTCCAGAAGAAATATAGCTCGCCCGGAACGCACAACATCGCCTGTAATTATTCGGGAGACGGCAATGATTCTCCCAGCAGTGCTACCCTGACGGAACAGATCTTCTACCCGACCAGCATGTCCTTGGCGACCTCGGGTTCGCCGTCGCACGTCGGCCAGCCCGTGACCTTCACCGCAACCATCACCTCGCCGGATGGCTCCATCCCCGATGGCGAGCTTGTGACCTTCACTTACGCCAACAATTTTCTCGGTAGCGCGACCACCTCGCATGGCGTCGCCGCTCTCACAACGGCGGCGCTGCCGAAAGGGAAGCACACGGTGACGGCGACCTACTCGGGAGACGCTTCCTTTATTTCGAAATCGGCATCCGTGAAGCAGGTCGTCGAACCCTGAGCCACGGGCGAGAATAACGATCGCAAGAAAAAAACGCGCAGCCCTTTTAGCCTGCGCGCTTGCCGCTAATACAACGCTGGGTAGAACAAAATCCAGGCGCCGCCACCACCCGCATTCGCATAGAGCAGATCGAATGTGTGCAGACCGCTCGGGCCGCTGAACCTGGAAGTTTCCATGATGGGTGAGGTAGGAAGGCCGCCGAATCCCGGAATCGTTTGCCCATCGATCTGCAAAGCCACTCCGTCGTCGTGCAGGATAGAGATATTTTGGCCTTTGGCGAAGCTCGTGGTGCCGACGAATTCGATAAGAATTCCCCACGTGTCTCCGCTCATCGCCGTATCAGGACCGGCTGGCGCGCCGCCCAGATTGGAGTTTGGAACGCCTGAAAATTTCAGCTCATAGGCTCCGATGGAGCACTCCGCCAGGAAAGACGCCACAGTGTAGCAATTCTTCGGACTAGTCCCAATGTACGCGATCCCTTTCGTCACGAACGTTGCATCGGGAATGCGCTCCGGCGGCGGAAAAGCTACATTAGAAGCCCGTGCCAGACTAACCACCCAAAGCTTTCCTCGAATCGGGGATAAACCAGGGTTGAGGGGAGAACTGGAAGGAAGAGAGGAATTTCCGTTCTCCGATGGCGCTCCGGGTTGCTGAGCGGATGCATTGCCACCCTGGGCGGGAGAATTAACTACAGCCAAAGGGTTCGAAACCTTAGTGGTAGCTCCGTGCACCACTCGCCGATTCCATTTGGCAGTAACAAGAAAAAGTCCAAGAACAAGCACGACCCCAGCCACCACTGCCAAAGGAAGCCAGCGTCGCCTGACTCCGACTATGCCGGGCTCTAATTGCTCCCTCGACTCGACTTCGTCCACCCCCTCGGCGTCCGGAGTCCGTTCGGCGTCGGGTTCGGTCCCCTTGGCTGGAGGTTCTTCTATAACCTCGTAGGGGGCGATGAAGCGATATCCCGCTCCCGGAAGAGTTTCGATATAAAGGGGTCTGAGGGCGGAATCACCCAATGCTTGGCGCAACTTCCTGAGCGAGGCATTGATTCCGTGCTCGAAGTCCACAAAGGTATCGGAGGCCCACAACTCCTCGCGCATCTGCTCGCGGGTTACCACCTCTCCGGCGTGGTTCAGGAGAGCCTCGAGAAGTTGGAAAGGTTGTCCCCGCAGGCGGACTTTCGTGCCCGATCGATACAGTTCCCGGACCCGCGTTCGGACCTCAAACGGTCCGAAACGATAGATACTCATCGCCCTCTCTCCACCTCTGAGCGCAGAGGACCAGTATCCTACCACCGGACCTCACGTCATGGGCAGAGTATTCATGTCGTGTTATGCCGTTATTACAATGACTTGAGGGCTTACCTCGAAATCATTTCGCAACTTACCTGAATTTCATCCGGCGCGCATTGCTAATGACCGGCTAAGCGGGCGAGACTCGCTCCGTTTTCCACCCCACTCCCCGGCAGCGGGTGGTGGCTTCCCTGAAAACCAGCTCAATCGGAAAAAGGAGAGTTTCACCATGAAAAACGAAGGAACACGTGTGCACAGAGCCGTCGAAACCAAGTTCGTCATTTCCGCTAGGAATCGAGCCCTTCGGGTCGCCGTCATAGCGAGCCTGACACTGCTATTCACCGGCTTGTTTGCCGTTGCCCAGGACGTTGATGTCTCGCAGACCAAGACGCTCGATTACGTCGCCAAGTTCATTACCACCGGCGGCAAGTTGGGCAATTCGCAGATCTTCGACAACGGCACGTACGTCGGCGTCGGAACCAATTCTCCGCAATCCCAGATCCACGTGAGCGGCTCCGACACACAGGCCAACGGAGGCACATCTGCCATCGAAATCACAAACACGGCCAGCACCAATGACAAAGATTGGTGGATGCGCGTCGGCGCCCCCGGAACCAACACTCCCAATGGCGGCTTGAGCTTGGGCGATGATGACGCCTATTGGTTTGTGGTGACATTTAACGGTAACTTCGGCCTCGGTCTCAACGTCACGAATCCAACCAAAGCCCTGCAAATGGCCGATGGCGCCTACGAAAATGGCGGCGACTGGACCAATGCCTCCGATCGCAACTTGAAAGAAAACTTCAACCCAATCGACAATGCCCAGATCCTGAGCAAGATCGATGGCATGGCGATCGAGAGCTGGAACTATAAGTCGGAAGGCAAGGCGGTCCGTCACCTCGGACCGGTGGCGCAGGACTTCTATGCCGCCTTCGGCCTTGGCCACGACGATAAGCACATCAGCACCGTAGATGAAGGCGGTGTCGCCCTGGCCGCTGTTCAGGAACTCTACCGGATGGTCGTCAAGAAGGGCGCAGAAGTTGCCGCCCTTACAGAGGCAAGTCGCGAGAAAGACGCACAGATTCAAGAACTGAAGGTGGAAGTTGCACAACTCCAAAAGCTTGAACAAACAGTGCAGGTTCTCTCGACAAAGCTGGCTACGATCGAAGCCGGCCGAGACACGGGACCAGAAGTTCTTCGCGCGTCAAAGTGAGCGGAAAACGGATCAGGGGCGCAATTACTGCCGCCCCTGGTCTGCCCCGATTCGTATAAAACGACCAGCGAACAAAGATCAATTCAAGGAGAGAAAAGAGACTATGAAGACCTTAATTGCAATTCTTGCCGGGCTCGTGCTGCTGTTCTCCGTTCCGGCCAGCGCTCAATTCAACAACCCCAACGGCATCCTGTTCGACAGCAAAGGCCATTTGTGGCTGGCCAACTCTGGCGACAACAACGTTCTGGAACTGAGTATCAGCAATTGCACGGCAACCATCCTCAACACCATCACCAATGGTATTGACAGCCCGACCCGGCTAGCCTTCGATAGCGCCGGCAATTTGTGGGTCGCCAACCTGGGCAACAATACCATCACCGTCTACGACAATTTGAGCGCTCAAGGGGGAAACCTCGTTCAGACCATCAGCAACAGCGCCATCAGCCGTCCGTTAGGGTTGGCGGTAGACGTCTATGGCGATTTTTACGTAGCCGACAACAACACCAACAGCGTCGTCGCATTTAATATCGACGATCAACTCGTGGAGACACTCACTCAGGACAAAAGCGGGTTTCCCTTCCTCGCTCCCGGGGTTCTGGTCATCCAGGGCCAGGACATTTACGGAGGGTTCGGTCCCTGTTCCGAGGACGCACGGTCGCAATCATCGTGCGACAACGCAGTCATCGGCTACAACGTGGGTGAGTTCCTGACCGGCAATCCCAGTCCAAAAGCTGGTCCATACACCTACCCCAACCAAACTGGACCCACGGGAGTTGCCTTCGATAAGAAAGGCAACGTATATGTTTCCTATTACACGACGCCCTCTTGGGTGAAATACACCGCGGGCGGCGTGTTCCAGATGGAGGTACAGACCGGAGTCAATGGGCCGGAGGGAATTCAGGTGGATAAGAGCGGCAACGTTTACGTGTCTAATTCGGCCGGCAATAACATCACGGAATACAAGAGCACGGGAAAGCTGACTTGCACCATCAACTGAGGGGGTAGCGGTTGGAGTGGCGAGGAGTGTGGACTCGCCACTGCGCCGCGTTCCCGTCGCACGGAGCAAGAGGCGAGATCCAACAGATCGGAAGTTATGAAGTAAGATTTTCAGCGCTGAGAACTCGCGGGTGGCCTCGGATCCAGTGAACCGCAGCTTGCGTGAGCGTAGGGGAGATTGGGGATGGAGCAGCCTGTGCCTCAAAAAAAAGCGCGCAGCCCGTTTAGGCTGCGCGGTTCAAGCGAGCGTTATTTTTTAACGGCCAGTTGCCATTACCATTGCCTTGGGTGCCTGCTGCTCGGCCTGTCCTGCAAACATCTTGTAGGACTTGTACACGCCGAACAGAACTACCAGCATCGCGCCCAGCGTAGCCACGCCGGCCACCGATCCGAACAGCGAAGCCACCGCCGTCAGTCCCGCACCAATTACGTAGTTCGGGAACGACCACAGGAAAACCTTGTGCCAGATGGCCAAAGGGCTGTGGGCTTCGGTCAGTCCGATGATGCCAGCCACTGGCACGGTGTTGGCCACGAAGTAGGCGGCCGCAGCCAGTGTCATCGTCAGCGCAGCCCCGCCGTGCGCCAGCAGATAATGGCTGTGATAGACGGCGAAGGCGAGGGCGCAGGCATTCATCAGCGTGCACACGTTGAACAGATACTGCACCGGTTTCATTTTGTTAGCGGACGCCAGGGACTGCGCCAGGCCGGCGGTCATTGCCACCACCAGGCTCCCGAACAATCCCAGCTGCGTGACTCCCAGTAGAATGACGGGCAAATTGCCGGACATCGTGCTCGTCATACCAGGCAGCTTCACCTTCAGCCGCGAGGTCAAGACCGCGGCTACCATGAGAAGCGCCAACTGAGGCCAGGCTGGCATGTGCCAGTTTGTAACTCCGAACGTCAGGAAGCCCAAACTCGCGACAGCTACCATTCCGATCATCACTTTCGCTTTGATTGGCATAGTGTTTGTCATGGGTGTTTTCTCCGATGTGTACTCCGTCGGTTAGTTGTCCCCCGGATCGCCTTCGCTCAGTGCTGCCACCGCGCTTGGCAATGTCGAAGTTGCACCCCAAACCACGCTATACCCGCTCACCGATGTTGCTCCCCAAACTACGCTGGTGGCGCCCCATACGACCGATGTTGCGGAAAATGAGTTCGCACCCCAGACCACCGAGTTCCCCCAAACCACCGAGGTTGCTCCCCAAACTACGCTGCTGCCGCTGAACACCGAGTCGGGCGCGGTGTTCTGTACCGTGACGCTGCCGTTACTATTGACGACCGCCGTCATCGAGAGCGCCATCCCGCTCGCCAGGTCCGTGTTGCCCAGCGCCGCGTCCACATCCAGATACCCGGCGCCATAGGTAAACAGATCGTACTCGTTGTTGTAAAGGTTCCCCAGAAAATCGTGCGAGGAAGTATATTGTCCAATGCCCTTCCATGCTGTCTTCATCAAGCGCGCTTTCACCTGATCAGGAGTCATGGAAGGATTCTGTTCCAGAACCAGCGCGACCGCGCCGCTTACGATCGGCGTCGCCATGCTGGTGCCGCTCAGCACGAAATAGCTCGAGCTGCCGTTGCTCGAAGTGACCTCGTATTGCGGATACGTCGTATCCAGCGTGCTCCCGGCCGCGCGCAACGAAACCTGCGCGTTTCCCGGAGCTACCAGGTCAGGCTTAACGATGTGATCGACAGCCGTCGGGCCCTTGGAGCTATAGCTGGCGATCTTGTCGTCGACCCGTGTCGGTGTGTCTTCGGTCATGGTCGCGCCGACCGTGAGGACGGCGGGATCGTTGGCCGGAACGCCAATCGTACCGAAACCGTTCGTCGGAGCGTACCGGCCATTGTTGCCAGCAGCGCAAACGACGACAATGCCCGCCTTCCAGGCGGCTTCTACTGCCTGGTCGACCGGATCGAGCGTGTAGCTCTCGAACACCGGACGCCCCAGCGACATGTTGATCACCCGGATGTTGTACGTGCTCTTCAGCGCGATCGCCTGCTCAATCGCTGCGATCACCTGGCTGTCCGTTCCCGCGCCGTTCTGATCGAGCACCCGCAGGTTGATGAGGTTCACGTTCGGCGCCATCCCGGCATACGTTGCCGCATACCCGTTGCCGGTTCCGGAACTCGCCCCCGAACCGCCGATCAGCCCGGCCACGTGCGTTCCGTGTCCGAACTTGTCCGAGGTCGTCGTATCTCCCGCCACGAAGCTCTGGCTATAAACCACACGGCTGCTGCCACTCGCACTATTCAGGTCGGGATGCGAGGCAATGCCGCTGTCGATCACGGCCACGCCGACGCCCGTGCCGTCCAGCGCGTACTGCGCCGACGCCACATCGGCCTCGACTGCGGTAGCAAATTCCTCGGTCGCCGGATTCGCCGTCATCTGGATATTGCGGTCCGGCGAGACGTACACCACGTTCGGATCATTGGCCAGCACCGAAACCATGCTTGCCGGAACGTGCATCGTCACCGCCCGGATCGATTGCAGCTTCGTCCGGATCGCGGCCCCGCGCCCCTGATAACCGGTCAGCGCCGAAGCGCCAGGCATGCTGCGGAACTGCACAATCACCGTCACCATGCCATCGTTCGTGACATGGTTGCCGATATCGTTGGCAAACTTTCTGGCTGGAGACGTAACTGCCCCGCTGTCTCCCAGGTAGGCGTTAGTAGCATACGACGGGATGGCGAGGACGACCGCCGCGACCAGGCCAAATACCAGGCCCCAGGTCGCGCCGACCGTCTCGCCTTCTCGCCGTTTTGACTTCTGCGTTGTGTTGTCCATGTTCCCCATAAGTTTGTCCGGCGAAACTGAAAGGGACGCAGCATGCCGCGCCCTTCGCGCCTCCCCTTCTAGCGCAATCGCCGTGCCAAGCGCAGTAGCCTAACAGATGTGTTTTCAGTGTGTTAAAGGAATGACAGAAACCGCCAGAACGGGACACCTTGGCGCCATCGGAACCGGGGTTTGCCCCTGAACCGAGCCTAAGTGATTCAAAACACTAGTTCAGACGCTTGATTCCAAGCCATGGGACAAAATGGCGCATGGTATCGCTTTGCGCGTCCGCCCGTCATCGCGAAAAGACGCGCTTGGCCACCAGTTGAGCTACGGAAAAACTCGCCCGAGCCCTTTCAGCCAGCCGCCCACCCGTCATCCTTAATTCCCCGGTACCTTCGCTTCGGCCTCGTTCGAGTAGTTGCTTTGCTCGCCTTGGTTATCCACCGCCGTCGTGACGTAGTAATAGGTCACTCCGTCCTGCACCGTCGCGTCGCTGTAGTAGGTCGATGCCACCAGAGACGCATTGATCTGTGAGTAGGGGCCTCCTGACACCGTGCCGCGAAACACGTTGTAGCCCACAATATCCCCGCCGCTGTCGCTCCACTGCAACTCCACGGTGTGCTCGGGTTCCGGCGCTGCAATGACCACCGAGTACGACCCGGTCGAGGTGTGCCCGCCGTGTCCCTTGACTGAGATACTGAAGTTATAGGTCCCTGACGTCGTGGGCGTTCCGCAAACAATCGCCGACCGCGTATTCGAAGACGGCGTCAGGCCCAGCCCTGGCGGAAGCGCTCCGCTCGACACTGACCAGGTAAAAGGAACCGATCCGCCCATCGTGTTGACGGTCGCCGAGTACGCTACCCCCATTGTCCCTTGGGGAAGACTGCTGGTTGTGATTTTCACGTCGGCCGCTTTGGCTGTCGCACACAGCAAGCCGCCAAGAAATATGCAGAGAAAGGTGCCAACCAATGACCCAACTACGGGGAGGGCTTTCAACTTCGCAGTTCTGTACATCTACGCGTCTCTTTCCGCGCCGCCGCGAGGACCGGCGGGCTAATTAAGTTTCGGATGGAGCGCGTTGAGAGGGAAGTGATATCGCGACGGAATGCACAATCAGAAGTGCTTCGGCGAGAGCGAATTCGTCGCCGGCAAATACCGTCTTGGTACAGTGCCAGACATGCTCGCGTAACCTAAAGTACTAAGGTCGTATTCCCCATTTTGAATTGGACCAATACCGGCCCGCGAGTCCGTCATTCGCCGTCAGCCGAATCGGTCATTAGTAATATTGCGGTGAGTTCGGCTCCGAAATACTGATCGCGCGAGAAAGATCGAGAGCCAAAATAAAACGCCAGATGAAAAGCCGAAGATAAAAAGATCAGAAGGTAGCGCAGAAGAAAAACATCGGACGACCGCCGACAAACGACCGCCGACAAGCCCGAAAGCCGAGAGCCCAAAGCCGAGAGCCAGAACCAAAGCCCAAAGCCGAGAGCCGTTTTATTGAGCGAACTCCGCCAACTTGCGCAGCTTCACGCTCGCATCGCTCGCCACACACTGTTGCAGCCAGCCCAGGTGGCCCGCTCCGTAGAGCACCAGCACTCGGTCATTCGGCGAATCGATGATCGAAACAATATTGCGATAGATGCGTAGGTTGCGCTGGAACCACATCGCCACCAGATCCGATCCCGCGTAATCCCCCGGCTCGCCAAACGGCACCAGCGAGTAATAGAACGCCACGTCATCCGCCACTCGCTTGTCTGAATTCATGTACTCGAACATCTCCAGCACGCTGTGCGATTTCAAAAATTCGTCTTCTTCCTTCACCCGCGCGCCCGCGCTCGTCGTAATCGCCTCAAACTGGCTCTGCCGCCCGCTCGCCTTGGCATAGTCAACCACCCGCTGCCACGGAAAATCCCCCTCTTCATCCACCGGATAAATCGCCTTGTGCCCCAACTCCTTCGCCAGCCGGTATGCCACCTGGTTCGTCTCGTTGCTCGTCAGCGTGTACTTTCCGGCCACGTAATCGGAATACTGTTTCGCCACCCGCTCGCTCCCGATATCCGCTTCAATGGCAATTTTCGTCGGCTGAAACTTCTTCAGCACCGCCACCAGTTCCGCCATCTCCTGCTGCCGCTTCGGCGCCAGCACGTCATCCGCCTGCATGTTGTAAACGTCCCGCCCCGGGTTCGACATGTGATAGGTGCCAAGAATCAAAATCTCCGGCTTCGCCGTCGTCTGCGCCCCGCACATCCCCGCCATCAACAAACCCGCCAGGAGCACGAAAATCTTCCTCATAATTCCTCCGCCAATAAATACGCGTCGAGGCACGGCAAAGTTCCGAACGGCCTTGCGAACCACTTCTCCAAAAAGCGCTCCGGCCAGATTTCCGCCGAAGCTCCCGCCCAAAGGCCCGGCAGCCTGCGGAAAAACTCGACGTTGCACTTGATTTTGGGTGGCGCAGCGATTTATCGCTGCGGTAACTGTCCTGTGTTCAATGCGGCTTTAGCCGCTGCGGCCGCACTTTCTGCGCGGGAACGAGTTTTTCCGCAGCCTGCTAGGACGAAGTTCCAATCTCACTCGCCCGATCCCAGCGCCAGCAGCGCATCCCGCAGCCGCTCATGCTGTTGGGTGAGGTGCAGATAATCCATCTCATCCCGCTGCGGCTTCGCCCGAATCACCCGCACCAAGGCGTCTTTTTCCCCCATCGACCACCCCCGCACTCGCGCCGAACCCGCCAGCACCAACGCAAAATGATCGAAAGCCGCCCGCTCACTCGAATTCCAATTCGCAGTCCTGATTCCAAGCGCCTCTTCCAGTTCTCTCCGCGAGTGCCCGCGCATCCGTTCCAAGTCTCCGCCAAAATCGCGCCCCATGCGCTCATTCACCCGCAACCCAATTCGCCGCGTCGAAAACCCGTCCCACGCCCCAACCTCAGCTCCCGGCAGCTCATAAAACACATGCCCTGCCGCCAGCCGTCGCAAGATCCGCGCCGGCGTCCGATACTTTTTCGCGGCATCCGCGCTCAACTCCCGATCCGCCGCAATCTTCTTTTCCTCTCGCCGCACCAACTCCAGCAGCTCCCGCCGTCCCGGCCGAAATCCCAGCTTGCGATAGAACCAGAACGCTCCCGATTCGATCGCCTCATCGTTCTCGTGCCCAAGCTGATACGGATACACCGACACCACCGTCGTCCCCATATATGCGCACAGCGCCCGCAGCACCTGCGCATAAATCCATCCCGCCTCGCCGCCGCGGAACGTATAAAAAGTGTTGAACCCGACCTCCATCCACTCGCACAGCCCGATCGCCTCGATGTAATTGATGGGGACGCCATTCTTCAGCGTGAATCCAGCCACATACGCGCGCAGCGGCAGCCGCCGCTCCGGCGCCAGGTTCCACAAATAGATTTCGACGCCGCGCGATTCATCTCTCTCGTTTTTCCCGGCTCGCGTTCCCGAAGATGTCCCGAGATCTACCCGCACCACCGACCGCCCATCCGCCAGCGTCGTCCCGTACAGTTCGCGATACCGCACCAGCATGACCTCGCGAATGAACTCAACTACCTTCTCGCCCTCATCTTGCGAGAGCCGCGTAAAGCCCGGCGGGCGCCGCCCCAGTTCGCTGCCCAAAGAAACCTGGCCACGCGTGATCAGCGGCCCGTCGTGATAGAAGATCTTCCGCGGCGTGCGCCAGTTTCGCGTGCGCGTCAACGCACTGTTCTCCAGTTCCCAGCGCAGCGGCACTCGCAGCGATTCATACAGTTCAGCCTTCCGCTCTCCCGCCAGCGGTAGCGCCTCAAACCGCGAGACGAGCCACGCCGGAATCCCCGCTCCGCCCTTCGATCTCTTGCTCGCCGCGCAGGTCAGCCACTCCCGCCACGGCGTGTCCGCCTCTACAAACGCATCGTCCTTCAGCAGCGGCATGAAGCGCGGCCCTGTGTTGCCGAGTTCGCGCCCCGGCTCATAGTTATCCCATGCAATCTCGACTTTGCCCGGCAACCGCCGCACCAGCCACCGCGCCACGTCGAAGCTCAGCGTGTCTTCCATGCCGGTGCCGGCGATCCCCGCATACTCATATGTGTCGAACTCCGACATGTCCGCGCCCGCCCCCCGCAGCGCCCCTACCTTTTTATGAAAGCCATTCAAAACCCGCTCCACGCCCCGCCGCACCGCAGCACTCTGCGGAAACGCTCGCAGAAACAGCAGCGCCTCATGAAAGCGAATCAGAGCAAGCGGCTCGCTGAGAGCAGCGCGATCAAGCGCCCGGATCAATTTGAGGATGCGCGCCCCCGAACCCTTCGAAAAGCTGTCGCGCGCGGCTTCAAGCTCCGAGAGTTGGTGGTAGATGGAATCGGATGCCATGTCGAATGACTAGCCTACAGCATTCAGCGGAGTAGCTTCATTCCCGCGGCGCCAGCCGCGTTCCGGTCGAAGGTGACTGTGTAGTCACATTCCGCCGCGTTGCCGCAGCGCTCAATGACACAGTCGACAAAATCGGCGCGGCTGGCGCTGAACCTTCGCAACGCCTGCGCGACAACCTCCGCGCGCTCGATTACCAGCTCCTTACTTCGTAGTAATGTGGCTAGTACTTGCTCAACTTCGCTCTTCTTGAAACGGTAAGCAGATTCCAATACCCAAACCAGTTCCGCAATGACGATCAGCGAAAGAAATCCGGGGGAAGCCTCCGAGAGCGACTCTACCAATCTCACCGCGGCTGGGGTTTGGACAGGGTCGTCGTGCGTCAGATAGCGCACCACGATATTGGTGTCGAGGCCGATCATCTCATACAATCAACGCGACTCGGATGCGCGCTTGGCGATAACTGCGTTCATCTCTTCAATCGAGACGGGATGGCTTCGCTTGCCTTGAAACAGTCCTTTCAGTTCCCGCACCGAGCGCGTGGCCGCGACGATGGCAAATTGACCCTTCTCCTGCTCGACAAACTCAACCCGATCTCCCGCCTCCAACCCGAGAGCGTGCCGCACCCGGGAGGGGATGGTGATTTGGCCTTTTGAGGTGAGCGTCGCGGTTGCCATGATTGCTTCCCTCAATTCCTTACATCATAGTAAGGATTTGGGACGACAGCGTCAAGTCCCGCGCCCGAATGGAGTGTCGCTTCCGTTTTTCTCCCGATTCAATAGCCTGGTCAGTGATCGGATAATAAAATCACCAAGTACATCATGACCATCGACTCCGCCCGCCCCGGCGACGTAAAACCCATAGTGGCCGTCCTCGCCGCGAACCGCGACGAGCCCGGTCTGTTTCAAAAGCCCGCCTCGCTCGTCCGCCAGACCCTCAGCGAATGGATTGTCGCTCGCGACGGCGACCGCGTCGTCGGCTGTGCCTCCCTCCATCGCGAATCCCGCGAACTCGCCGAAGTCCATGGCGTCGCCGTGCTCCCCGCCTTTCACGGGAAGGGAATTGGCGCCGCCCTTCTTCGCGAGTGCCAGCGCCGCGCCGCCGCGCTGGGCATCCACCGCCTCTGGCTCGCCACCGTCAAGCCCGACTACTTCGCGCGCTATTCATTCCACCCGTTCAATCAGTGGGCCCTGCCGCTCTCCACCATGAGCCGCAAACTCCGTCAGGTCTTCGATCAGCCCCCAACCCGCTGGCTTCCCGCCCTCTTCGGCCGTCATACCTTCATGGAATGCCGTCTGAAAGATTCTCAACCGCCGCAGCAAGACCCCCGTTCTGAAGCCTGAGCGCCCGTCCAACCGTTCTCCCGCCGCGATTCCCCACCCACCCCCCCATGCTATAATCTCAGTTCGCCCGAGCTTTGTTGAGGCTGTCGTGATCCAATGATTTCCTCCAGAGGCGAATCCGCATTCGTGCCGAAAGCACACAGAATCAGCGCAATTTAACATCTATCGATTCGAGGTATACCCATGTCCGGCCATTCCAAATGGGCGACAATCAAGCACAAGAAGGGCGCGCTCGACGCCAAGCGCGGCAAGATCTTTACCCGCCTCATCAAGGAAATCTCCATGGCGGCCAAGAGCGGCGGCGACCCCGACATGAATCCCCGCCTGCGCACCGCCATCCTCGCCGCCAAGTCGGAGAACATGCCCGCCGACAACATCAAGCGCGCCATCCAGCGCGGCACCGGCGAACTCCCCGGCCTCACCTATGAAGAATTTGTCCTCGAGGGCTACGGTCCCGGCGGCGTTGCTCTGCTCGCCGAAATTTCCACCGACAATCGCAACCGCACCGTCAGTGAAATCCGCCACGTCTTCGGCAAGAACAATGGCAACATGGCCTCCGCCGGCGCCGTCGCCTACATGTTTCACAAGAAGGGTGACATCATCATCGCCAAGTCGGCCGCCAAAGAAGACGACCTCATGAACATCATCCTCGAAGCCGGCGGCGAAGACCTCAAAGACGACGGCGAGAACTGGGAGATCATCACCGAGCCTTCCGCCTATGAAGCGGTTCTGGAAGCGGTGAAAAAAGCCGGCATCGCCACCGTCTCCGCCAGCATGTCGATGATTCCCGATACCTATGTCAAACTCGAAGGCCAGCAGGCCGCCCAGATGATCCGCCTGATGGAAGCTCTCGAGGATAGCGAAGACGTGCAGAACGTCCACGCCAACTTCGATATCGATCAAAAGACGCTGGAAGAAGTGGCAGGATAGTTAGAGCCGCCGCCCCGCCTGAGCCGAATCGACTCGCCGTGCGGCCACAAGCACAGATTGAAGATAAAAAAGCCGCCCCGCAAAGGCGGCTTTTCTCTTGCAACTCCAGACGTCTAGGTTCGTAGCGCCAGTAAATGATGTAAGCGAAGGACCAGGGACCACGGACGAAGGACGACCCGCTAAGGACGAAGGACCAATAACGAAGGACGCATCAAAGTTTTCAACACCATTGAGGAAAACTATGTGGAAAAACGGGAACTTACTCTTGTAACCTTCTGTTAACGAATCTCTTCTACAGTCTGCACCGTAGCGGGTGCTTGCTGCATCTCCCGTTTTTCACACCCCAGCTATTTCTTCACCGCAAACGTCGTCCACGGATACGCGTCCATATCCCGCAGCACTCCCTGCTCCCACCCAAACTCCGGATGCTCCCGCAACTGCTCGTCCGCTTTGAAGTTCATCCCGCAAGCGTGTCCCGCATGGGCCGCGAACGAAATCCGCCCCACCATCGCCGCGTCCGCCACTTTGTTCTGTACCGCCCCCGCGTTCCCATAAGGAGGCTGCCACGGCGCCGAGCCTCGCGGCGACAAGTCAATGTGCCCATCCAGCGTGCGCTCGTCTGCCTCTTCCTTCTTCGTGTACGTATCGTAATGATCGGCCAGGAATCGTTCCGCCGCCCTCACGTCAATCTTGCCTTTGTTCTCCGCCATCAGCTGCTCCCAGCGCACGTGCCGCGCGTTCGCGCTCAGGCTCATATCCCTCGTATCAAAGTCCGTCTCTTCCCGAATCAGATTCTCATTCACCGGAAAATTCGAGCCCACAAAATATCCGTCCGTCTTCTTTTCCAGCGTCACATTCTTCAGCCCCAGCTCCAGGCTCGCGATCTCGTTCGTCTTGATGTCGGCTAGCAGCCAGTTATTGGCATAGCCTCCGTTGTTCCCCTCTTTCATGATCCGCGCAAACTCGTCGATCGAATTCGCATACTGTGCCGCCTTCCGCGCCCGCACAAACTCCGGAATCCCGTTCGCATCGTATCCGCTGAAGTGTCCAATCGTCGTCTCCGTAATCACGAGCCCGCCCGCGTTCACCACAAAATCGTCGCCGCTGTGGATGAACCCCGGCAGCCCATCCATCAGCATCCGGTAGCCCTTCGCCGGAACAATATCGAACACGATCGTCCACCGCGCCCCGTCCAGATAATTCGTCCAGTTATTGTGCGCGATCACGATCTTGCCATCTTTCGTGTAGCTCCCCGTCGCCACAAACGCGCTACAGTGCTCCGGCGCCACCATCGATGCCGCACTCTGCAATCCATGCTCTTTATTAAATTCCTTGACGTAGTACTCCCATTCCATCGACGCGTTCAGCGCCACTACATCCCACACGTCGATCTTCACGCCCTTCGCGTTCGCCCCGTCCGCGATGCCTTGCAGCTCCTCGCGATACTCCGGCTCAATGTGCGGCCACATCATCGTCCGCGCCGCCTCCCGGAAAAATTGCCAGTCCTTCTTGTTCTCCCGCGTCATCTCCAGCGTGAACACCCGCAGCATGTCCTCGATCTCCGCCGACAGCAGGTAGCCATCCTGAAATCCGATCTCCGCCGGCTCGCCTTCCAGCCGTACATACGTCCAGCCATTCTTCGCGTGCGCCCGGTAACTGTTTTTCAGCCGCGGATCGGCGGAATGCTTGGCAACGGCGCTCGTCACGAGCGCCAGGATGAGCACTGCTTGAACGGCATTTCGAATCATGTGATACCCCATGGTTGCCGTATTCTAGCAAACCAGCTCGGACCGTCGTCTTTAAAAAGCTTTAGTCGCAGGCCCAATTAATCCGACCCGCAGTAATCGAGCTCGGGTGACAGTCGAGAACCTCGCCGTGATCATGGTCACATCCGGCCATCGCCTCCCATGAGATTCTGTGCTCGAAGAAAGGCAGAATAGCAATGGAGGCTCTCTTAATCAGATTTAGCGCACCGCTCGTCCTGGCCGCAATTCTTCTGGTCGCGGGCTTTTTTCCGCCGGGGAACACACCTCATCGTTAAGGCCTGACTCGATCAAGACCTGACTTGATCAAGATCTGACCTGATTAAGCCCTGACTTGATTAAGCCCTGACTTGATTCAGGCCTGCTGACTCGTGGACCGGCAAGAGCCTTTCAGGAAACTTGCTTGAGGCGCAGAGTTGCTCCCACAAATTCTCCTCCGTGGCCACCAGATCGCTATCTCTCAGTTCACCACTTGCTTTACCTTCCCTGAGCTCGCTTTGTGATACGCATCTCCTGCATAGCTCGCCTTAATCGTGAACGTCCCTGTCTTGTCAAATGAGGTCGTTAAGCTCGCCATTCCATCCGTGGTCGCGCTCGTCCCCAGCGCAACGCTTCCATCATAGAAAGTCACGCTCTCGCCATCCGGCACCTCCGCCGCCGAGCTCACCGTCGCCGTGAACTGCACCGCCTGACCCACCGTGGAAGGATTCGCGCCTGACCTAACCGTCGTCGTCGTCTTCAGCGACGAATCATTCAGCAGCACCGCGACCACTCCGTCGCAGTCACTCTTGCTCGCGCAACTGTTCGCGGTCACGATGTCTAGTTTGCTGTCGCCGTTCAGGTCCACCATCCCCACCGAACTCGCGTCATTTCCATCCGAGCTATACAGCAGCGGTTCCAGGAACGTTCCATCTCCGGCGCCCGGCAGCACCGCAATGCCGCCCTTCGCGCAGCTCGAGCTCGTCTTGCAAATGTTGTCGATCGCGAGATCGGGGAAGCCGTCGCCGTTCACATCGCCGATCGCCACCGAGCTCGCCCCATACCCGTTCGTGCTATAGCTCACCGCCGCCTCGAACGTCCCATTGCCGTTGCCCATCAACACCGCCGCTACCCCATCCACGCAGTTTGCGGCACTGCTGCACAAATTGGTCGCCACAATATCTGGCCGTCCATCCCCGTTCAAATCCGCCACCGCCACAGCCAGCGCCGAATATCCTCCCGAACTGTAATTCACCGGGCTCTTCAACGTGCCATTCCCGTTCCCCAGCAGCACCGATACTCCGCCCGTATTGCAATTCGACTTGCTCACGCACTGGTTCACCACCACCACGTCCGCAAAGCCGTCGTTATTCAAATCGTCGACTGCGATCCCAACCGCATTATTCCCGCCGGAGCTGGAAGTCTCCGCCGCATCAAACGTCCCATTCCCTTTATTCAGAAGAATACTGACCCCGCCGTTATTACACGACGACGAGCTCACGCATTCGTCCGCGATCACCAGGTCGGGATTGCCGTCGCCATTCAGATCGGCGATCGCCACCGCGTCCGCCCCGTAACCCGCGGTATACATCACCGGCGCCTGAAACGTGCCGTCGCCATTCCCGAACAACACGCCGACATCGCCGCTCGTGCAGTCGGTCGCGCTGATACACTCGTTCACCACTACCACATCCGCCCGCCCATCCCCGTTCACATCCGCGATTGCCACCGCCGCCGCCGCCGTTCCTCCCGAACTGTAGGCGACCGCCGTCTGCATCGTGCCGTCGCCATTCCCGATCAGGATGCTCACCCCGCCGCCCGTATCGCAGGCGCCTTCGTCCTTGTTGACAATCGAACAGAAATTCGCCACCGCGAAGTCGGCTTTGCCGTCGCCGTTCAAATCTCCCATCGCCACCGAGGTCGCGTACTCCCCGCCCGTCCCATATATCGCGGGCTTCGCGAAGCTCGCCAGTTTCACCGCCGCCAAGGTATGCTCGCCGCCGTCACCCGCTCTTGAAGAAGAATCGGGAACCAGAGCCGGAACAGGAGAAGAAGACCGCGCCGCTCCCGGCGCGAGTAGCCCGAGCAAAGCCACGGCTGGCGCCACAACCAGCACCAGGCGGCAGAATGCGAAAGGGGAGGAGGTCATAAATTTATGGCCAGATATTGATCGAACTGATATGGATCGAACTCATATAGATCGACCTGATATAGGTCGAACTGATATTGACGGACCTGTTATAGATCGACCTAATATAGATCGAACTTTTTCGGACCTGCCGGCGCGCTACCCCACAGTAAGCGGCCGCCGGAAACCCGCGTGCTCAACCGCTTTCAAGTTCGCCCATTCTACGCCCAATATTTCAATTCCGCTTCCGGCCGGCTAACGGAATTATTATTTCTTGCCGCTCTGTCATAGACCACTTACATAGATCGCTCTTACGGAGCTGTCACGCCGCTTTCTTCGCAACCACCCGCTTCTGGTCGGCCTCGATCTCGATCCCTTCATGCTTGATGTCCAGCCGCAGCCGGTTATACGCGCTCATATACTGGTTCGCGATCCACACCAGCGCAAACATCGCCACCACATACCCCCGCCAATCAGCATACAGCAACTTATATCGTGTAATAACTAGAAAGAAGATAGTTACGTAGTGGCTGAAGCAATATTCACAGGTGAATACATAAAAGAATTTGCGCCGCGCAAATGTCCGCGATTGCGTGCACTGCTCGCGGCAATACTCCCGCGGCTCGCGAAAGATCTCTTCGTGCGTCAACGTCCAGGCGACGCACGCAATCGGAATGGCCAGCACCACCAGCCAGATCAGTTGCGCAGTAATAGGCGGCATCGGCCTCGCTCGTCGAAACACCCCTGCGAGTCCTTAGAGAGGAAAAGCCGCGCGAAGGTTGGATTCGCGGAAATTCACCCAAAAACGCGAGAAAGCGTAAATCGTCAGACGAAAGACGCGAGCTCAGACCCCCGGCAGGCTGCGGAAAACTCCGCGTCGCACGCTGATTTTGGGTGGCGCAGCGGTTCACCGCTGCGTTAAGTCGGTTGTTGTGATTGGGGCTTTAAGCCACTGAGGTACCTACCGCCGATTTTTTCAGCAAACTGTTCAGCCGCTGCGGCACGGCCGCCCCGCAAGAAACAGTTTTTCCGCAGCCGGCCAGGAAAAGCCTCACCTCAGTGCCCCTGCGCCAATTGCGGCGTCTTCTCTCCCAGCGTGAAGCGTACCTCCGCCGTCTGATGCGGACCCACCGTCACCGTCTTGCTCCAACTGACCGGCGCCGAAAATATCGGCCGCTTCACCCGCACCTGCGTCATCACGTCATACAGAGGGCTCTCTCCTACCACTCGCCAGCCCTCATGCCATGCCACAATCTCATATTGCCCGGGAGGAACATCCGTAAGTTCAAAATTCCCCTCCTCATCCGTCACCGCATAATAAGGATTCGCCGCCACCATCATCTCGGCGTTCATCCACACATGTCCCGCGTTGCATCGCAGGTCCACCACGCCCTCGCGCGTCATAGGACGGCTGATCACTTGTCCCGCATTCACAAACGGCAGGTTGTAGTCTGCGCTGCCCGACATGTGTACCGTATGCAGAACCGGGTCGCTGCTCTTCACCGTCAAATCCGCCTGTTCCGGCACCAGCAAAATATGCGGTTCATAGCGGCAGTTCTTTTGATTCAGATACCGCCGCGGCATCGGCAAATCCATCGCTTTTCCCACTCTCACATCTTTCAGATACACCACCGTATTCGCCACGCCGCCGTCCGCCGACACCAGCAGTCGCTCCAGATCCCGATGCTTCTGTCCCAGCGGATCGCAAATCTGCGGATCCTTATTGATCTCGGAAACGAATAAATGCGGCATCGCTCCCTGCCACTTCACCGTGCCCCGGATCGTTCCCCCATTGGGCACCGCAACCACCTGGTAGCCGGGCTGCGCCCAGCACGTCGACGCCAGCATCGCCGCTGCGCATACCAAAATGTAATTGAGTAGAATTCGAGTGGCCTTCATAAGTCATCCTCGGAATAAAGTTCGTTGCAGGAGGAGGGAATTGCACCTCGCGGCCCCACGCCGCAAGTATTTACTCTGCACGATAGGATGACCCATGGACGGACAGCAAATGACTTTAGTGTCGGCACCGCAGAAAAGTGTGATCGCCCGAGCAAGCCCAACGCTGAAACAGGCTGCGGAAAAACTCCCAAACCTGTGGGCTACCGTGGAAGAGCGGCCCTTCAGGGCCGCGTAAGTCATGCCAAATCAAACCGGGCTTAACAGATTGCTGAAAGGCTTGCTCTTTTGGGTGGCGCAGCGGTTCACCGCTGCGATAAGTCGTCTCTCTTGATGTGGGCTTCAGCCCCTGAGGTATGTGCAGCGGACTCTAGCGAAAGTTACGGCCGCCGACTAACAACCCCTCGATCATCCACCCCAGAGCCAAAAGCCCAAAGCCGAGAGCGTAACGCCGAAAGCCGAAAGCGCTCACCACCCCGTCGTCCCCACCGCCATCCGCAGCCATTCCGGCGATTGTCCCGCCGCCAGCGTGGCCTTCGCCCGGCACAGCGCCGCCTGCCATACCTCCGCCGTCGCTCCAATTCCGTACGAGAACCCGGCTCCCGCCACCGTCTGCATGCGCCCATTCGCATAAAGCTCAAACGGCTCCCGGAAAAGCCGCCGCGCCAGACCCAGCTTCGCCTCCAACTCTTCCCGCGATTCTCCCCGGCACAAAAACTCATCCTCATGGCTGTGATACGCGTCCAGCCCGGCCGTCAGCAAAACCTTCGCCAGCCGCCGCAACAGCATGTCGCCGGCAATGCGTCCATACACGTCGTTGAACACCTGCACGTAATCCACATCCAGCGCCGCCACAAACGCGCTTCTCGCCGAACTCTCAAACGCCTGCCGGTTCGGCAGTCCCGTCAGCGCCGAGATCAGCACAATCCGCCGCGCCGGCTCCGTCAACTGCGTTGCCGGCTGCACATTCCGGTGCATCGAGATCGTCGCCTTCGCCTCTTCCAGGTTCGACGAAATTCCACTCTCCACCATAAACGCAGCCACAAACGCCGGCGCCCGCGAAATCCCAAACATGCAGTGCACCAGAATCCGCTCCTGCCGTTCCGTCTGCTCCTTCAACCACCCCAGCGCCTCCCGCACATGCCCTGGCGACACCAATCCCGTGTCCGGTACCGCAATCCACTTATAAGCCTTGCCCGGATGCTCCGACGACTGATCTCGTCCCGCAGGCCGGTAAGCATCCGGCCCCCGCACATTCAGGATCGCGGTAATTTTTTCCGGATTATGCCGCGCCAATTCGTCGGCGTCGCGCTGGCTTCCGACCCACAGATTATTCACCACCTGGTTCATCCGCTCTTCCTCCGCAGCTCAAACCCCATCCCGGCCATATCCCACAGAAACCAGATGCCACGCGAATTCGAAAGGCGGCTAACCACCCGCGGCCGCTTTCTTCTTGAGTAGTTTCCACCAGCCTAGAAAGCGCCCAACCGCCTGGGAATAGCTCGGAAGAGCCATCCGATAAGGCCATAAGAAGAATGGATAAAGCATGATTTGGGCTTCACAGTTTGCTGAGAGATTCACGCATCCGGCACGGACGGGAAGGGCACGAGTTCCACTCGTGCCGTAAATCGCGCTAAATCAAAGGCGGCTTGCAGCCGCTTGGGGGAATCTGAACCCGGAAAACACTTTTCAGCAAACTGTTCAGCCGCCGAGGCCAACCTTGGGAAGGCGGCGTTCTCACCCGGCAGAAAAACGGCGGAGACAATATGGTGGGCCCGGAGCGATTCGAACGCCCGACCCCTTCGTTCGTAGCGAAGTGCTCTATCCAACTGAGCTACGGGCCCACAGCTTGCGTTCTCAAACATTTTAGCCGCTCTTCCTCCTACTGCACAAGTTTTCCCCGCGCGTTGTGGTGCAGTTTGATTCGGTTTTGAAAAGGCACGGCTTCTGCCGCGCCCTAAGCATCCCATTTCGATTGCGGCTTTACAGATTGCAGAAAAACTCTGGAGTCCGGCATGGACGGGAAGGGCCCGAGTTTCACTCGGGCCGTAAATCCTTCCCCCGCCAGAACGCCCGCTGGGCGCAGCTTTGTCGCCCTCCCAACATTGCGTCAGTCTGTCATGAAACCGGAACAAGCCCCGCACTCCCCACTCTCATTTGCCCGGCTCCTAACCGAACCCGCGAACCCGAGTAATCTTTTCCGCCGCCGCGCAAAACCTACCTGCCCCAGCGTTCCCCGATTACGCGCCTGCAACGTCTTGCGAGTGGCATCTCAACTGCTTCTCTTTAGGGCAGACGAAGTGGCGCGCAACGGGGCATCTCGGAAAATACTTCGGCCAGAGGTCTTTCCGAATGCCCCTTTGCAATTTCCTGCAAAATATATCCCGCGGCTAACCTTGCGTCGACTTTGTCTCTCTCGACTTCTCTTGGGTAGAGCTTCTGGGCTCTCCGCTCCGGTTTCTGGCGGCGCTCCCCCGGGGTCTAAACGATCCAAATCGACAGAACCGGAGCGGAGTCTGATACTCCCCCAACCAAGCTCATGGCTGATCGCTCATAGCTCATAGCCCGAAGCTCATAGCTCCCCTACGCCAGCGCCAGTTGCTCCCGCACATCAATCCCCGACTCCCGCAGCAGCTTGGCCACCGACTCCGCCTTCAGCCGTGACGCATCAAACGTCACCCGCACCATCCGCTCTTTCTCGTTAAAAACAACCCGCTGGATTCCATACACCTCGCGCACCGTGTCAATCGCCCGTAGTTCGGCTTCGCCCGGTGCATTCTGGTAGCGGAAAGCCGCTTCAAGATAGGTCATTCAAATCTCCTCTGCTCCGTTGATTCAAGTCGATACTGCCCAATCCTCAATAATTACTTTAAATGCATCCCGGAATGCGGAATTGCCGGCCGCAAAACCTTCCGCTCCCCCAGCCCGATTCCAGTATCTAATACAGGTTCAAGTTTCGAATACGAGTATCCAATAAAGAACGCAATTTCTCCACCACCGATTTGCATTTTTCAGACGGCACGGTTCAACTTGATTGGTTCAACTTGAATGGTTCGATTTGAGTTATTCACTCTGGTTGAATCCGACCCTTAACTGGGATCGCCCGCATCACCGTGGAAGAGCGGTCCTTTAGCACTTTGCTGAAACACTCTGGAATCCGGCACGAACGGGAAGGGCACGAGTTCTACTCGTGCCCTCCATCGTGCCTTATCAATAGCGGCTTCAGCCGCTGGGGGAATCTAAACGGAGAATTCACTTTTTCAGCAGACTGTTAGAGCCTGACCTGAGCTTGCCGAAGCGGCCCGCGTAAGCCGCCTTCCAGCCGTGGGGCTTCAGCCCCGGCGGTTTTGAATTTAGCTGCCTATGGAAAAAATAAATAACCAACCCGCCCCGGCCACCGACCCGGTCTGCGGCATGAAAGTCGACCCCGCCACGGCCCGCTTCAAATCCGTCCACAACGGGCAAGAATATTTTTTCTGCTGCGCCGGCTGCCAAACCAAATTTCAAGCCAATCCGACCGCCATCCTCTCCGCCCCGCCCAAGCCCATGGGCTCCGGCTTAGTTGGCATCGGAATCAAACCATCCCCACCCGCCGCAGCACTAATCTCCATCGCCGCGCCCGCCAAAACCACCCCACCCGACCCCCGCGCCTACGTCTGCCCCATGTGCCCCGAAGTCCGCCAAATCGGTCCCGGCCCCTGTCCCAAATGCGGCATGGCCCTCGAACCCGAGTCGCCCATCCTCGACTCGACCAAGACCGAATACACCTGCCCCATGCATCCCGAGATCGTCCGCAACGAACCCGGCAGTTGCCCCATCTGCGGCATGGCCCTCGAGCCTCGCACCGTCACCATCGCGCCAGAAGAAAATCCCGAACTCCGCGACATGACTCGCCGCTTCTGGATCGCGACCGGCCTCACCGCCCCGCTCCTCGCCATCGCCATGGGCAGCATGATCTGGCCCAGCGCGCACCTCGGCGGCGATCTCGCCTTCGACCTCGGCGGCCTGCACCTCCATGCCACCATCAGCTCCATCGTGCGCTGGCTCGAACTCCTCCTCGCAACCCCCGTAGTCCTCTGGTGCGGCTGGCCATTCTTCCAGCGCGGCTGGACCTCGATCCTCAATCGCAGCACCAACATGTTTACGCTGATCGCCATGGGCACCGGCGTCGCCTATCTCTTCAGCGTCGTCGCCACCATCTTCCCGCAGATTTTTCCCGCGTCCTTCGAATCCTCCTCGCGCGTGCTCATGTCGACGAAGGGCGAGCCCGACGTCTACTTCGAAGCCGCCGCCGCCATCGTCACCTTAGTCCTTCTCGGCCAAGTCCTCGAACTCCGCGCCCGCACCCGCACCTCCAGCGCCATCCGCGCCCTCCTCGACCTCAGCCCCAAGATGGCGCGCCTGATTTCCCCCGACGGCTCCGAGCGCGACATCCCGCTCTCCGAAGTGAAAGTCGGCAACAAACTCCGCATCCGCCCCGGAGAAAAAGTTCCCGTCGATGGCATCGTCCTCGACGGCGCCACTTCCATCGACGAATCCATGATCACCGGCGAGTCCATGCCAGTCGAGAAAAAATCCGGCGACCACGTCATCGGCGCAACGGTCAACGCCACCGGCGCCCTGGTCATGCAAGCCGAGCGCGTCGGCAGCGAGACCATGCTCGCCCAGATCGTCAAACTCGTCAGCCAGGCCCAGCGCACGCGCGCTCCCATTCAGCGCCTCGCCGACCGCGTCGCCGGATGGTTCGTCCCCACCGTCATCGCCATCGCCGTCCTCACCTTCATCGTCTGGGCCGTCTTCGGCCCCGAGCCGCGCTTCGCTCACGCCATCGTCAACGCCGTCGCCGTCCTCATCATTGCCTGCCCATGCGCCCTCGGACTCGCCACGCCCATGGCCATCATGGTCGGTACCGGCCGCGCCGCCCACACCGGCGTGCTGATCAAGAACGCAGAGGCGCTGGAGACGATGGAAAAGGTCGACACCATCGTCTTCGACAAAACCGGCACTCTAACGCAAGGAAAACCGAAGCTCGCCAATATTTCCATTACCCCGTCCGGCCCTTCACCGGATGACGTCCTCCGCCTCGCCGCCAGCCTTGAACGAGCCAGCGAGCATCCCCTCGGCGCGGCCATCGTTCAGGGCGCGCTCGATCGCAAACTCACACTCGCCGAGCCTTCAGACTTTTCTTCCATCACAGGCAAGGGAATTCAAGGCGAGATCGATGGCCGTCGCGTCGCAGTCGGCAGCGCAGCTTTCATGCAGGAACTGGGAGCCTTGGCGAACCCGAGCGATCCCCGCCTTCATGCCACCGTGCCAGCAGGCACGGCTATCTTCGTCTCCATCGACGGCCACTATGCCGGAGAACTCATCCTCGCCGATCCGCTCAAGCCGTCGGCCGCCGCCGCAATTCGTGCTCTCAAAGAGAGCGGCCTCAAAATGATCATGCTCACCGGCGATCAGCGCACAACCGCCGGTCAGATCGCCAAATCCCTCGGCATCGACGACTTCAAAGCCGAAGTCCAGCCCGGCCAAAAAAGCGCAATCGTCCGCGACCTCCAACAGCAGGGAAGAGTAGTCGCCATGGCCGGCGACGGCATCAACGACGCTCCCGCCCTCGCTCAAGCCGACGTCGGCATCGCCATGGGCACCGGCACTGATATCGCCATGGAAAGCGGCGGCATCACCCTCCTCAAAGGCGATCTCGAAGGCATCGTGCGCGCCCGCAAGCTCAGCCATGTCACCATGCGCAACATCCGCCAGAATTTATTTTTTGCGTTTATCTACAACTCCATCGGAGTGCCAATCGCGGCGGGCGTGCTCTACCCCTTTTTCGGCCTGCTGCTAAGCCCGATCCTCGCCGCCGCAGCCATGAGCTTCAGCTCAGTCTCGGTAATCACCAACTCGCTGCGCCTGAGAAAAGTAAAGTTGTAGGCCTTGTTTTTGGGCCATCGTCTTTATGGACGTCACCGTTTATTCTGGACTGTCATCTTATTCTGGACTGTCATCCCGAGCGAAGAGAGGGATCTGCATTCCGCCAGGAGCCAACCGGAAACCGACCGCCGAAAGCCCAGAGCCGAAAGCCCAAAGCCGCTTTCGAGGTTTTGCTGAGAGCTTGGAGCTGAGAGCTTGGAGCTAAAGCTGAGAGCTGCTCTCCTACAGCTTGCTCAAATAGTCAATAATCTCCGGACTATTCCACTCCACCGGCCCAATAAACTTTCGCCGGATCACTCCATTCCGATCAATGATGTAGCTCTCCGGCCAGCCAAACGTCCCATAGAGTGAGCTCGCTTTCTTCGCCTCGTCCCGCACCGTAATCATGCTGACGTTGTAGTCCTTCAAAAATCTGTGGTACGCCGCATCGTCCGCGTCGATGCTCACCGCCAGTACCACCACGCCCTTATCTTTCATGCTATTCGTCATCCGCACCAGCGACGGCGTCTCTTCCACGCACGGCGGGCACCACGTCGCCCAGAAGTTCAGCACCACCACTTTCCCCCGATACTGGCTCAGCGTCACCGAGTGGTCCGAGTCCTGCACCGTAAAGTCCGGAGCGACCGACCCAATCCGTGCCGGATGATTACTGCTATAGCAACCGAAGAGGAATCCAAGCAAGAGAGCCAGCAAGCCAGCGCGAAGGGCAGGGAACATTCGTTTCACCCATTTATAATAACGAAAATAAGAACTTTCTTTCACAGCCATGCTTTCCTCGCAGCCCGTGGTAGAAGTCTGGTTTGAAAGGGCACGACTTCAGTCGTGCCGTAAAATCCAAAGAATTCAACGGGGCTTTAGTGTGTGCGTGAAAACTCGGTTTTTGGCAGGCGCAGCGCACCGGTTTTTGAGTGGCGCAGCGCACCGGTTTTTGGCAGGCGCAGCGCACCGGTTTTTGGCAGGCGCAGCGCACCGGTTTTTGGCAGGCGCAGCGCACCGGTTTTTGGGTGGCGCAGCGGTTCACCGCTGCGATAAGCCGGTTCTTTCGATTGGGGCTTTAGCCCCTGAGGGACGGTTTTCCGAGGTTCTGACTTCCGCCACAGGCTCCTAGGCCATTCCGCGAGCACCCATGCAGCAGTCGTCGACGACACAACCCGACGCCCGAAAGCCGGATGCCGCGATTCCCGAAGTCTGCATCATCGTCCCCGCCCGCAACGAAGAGGCCAGCCTCGCCGATTGCCTGCAATCGCTGATCACGCAAGATGGCGTCACCCACGAAATCATCGTGATTGACGATGCCTCCACCGATCGCACCCGGCAAATCGCCGAGAGCTTTCCCGGCGTCCGCGTGATCCCAGCGCCGCCGCTCCCTCCCGGCTGGACAGGAAAAAACAACGCGGTAATCGCAGGTGCCGCTGCCGCCCAAGCCCCCTGGCTCCTCTTCACCGACGCCGACACGGTCCATGTCGCCGGATCGCTAGCCCGCGCGCTAGCCGAAGCAAAACGCGAAAATGCCGACATGCTCTCCTACTCGCCCGAGCAGATCGTTGAAACCTTCATCGAGCGGATTGTCATGCCGGCGGCCTTCGCCGAGTTGGCGCACGAATATCCTCCGGCCCAGGTCCGCGACGAAAAATCTGGAATCGTGGCCGCCAACGGCCAATACATCCTGGTTCGCCGGAAGGCTTATGAACAAGTTCTCGGCCATCGGACGATAGCAAGTGAGATTCTCGAAGATGTCGCGCTGGCCAAGGCCTTCCGCCGCGCCGGATTTCGCGTTTACTTCCGCTATGCAGCCGATGCGGTCCGCACCCGCATGTATCGCAACTGGCCCCAGATGCGCGAGGGCTGGACAAAGAATCTAGCGCTCCTGTTTCCTCACCCAGTCCGCCGGGCAACCGCTCTCACCCTCTGGTGGATCGGAGCCTGGCTGACCGTTCCGCTCCCGGTAGCGGCAATCGCTCTGTTTCGCCGGATCCAAAAAGCCAACTTCAGCCCAAGCACAACGCTCCTCGCAACCATGTTCGGACCGCCCATGTTCGCCTACCTGCTTCTGCGTTCCAGGCAAACCCACGCGATCGGAAATGTCGTCTGGAGGGGGCGCAGCTATGCGCAGTGAACGCGACCGGAGACGCTTAGGCCCGTTTATCCTGACGCATTTTCCGTGCCTCATTTTCGCGTTGCTACTAAGCTGTTTCACGCTTGCCCAGACTGTCCCCGCGAAGCCTGCGGACAATCTGAGCGAACTATCCTCGGCGCAACTAAAGAATTGCCAGGGGAAACCTCAACTTTGCGGAGTTCAAGATTCACTATCAATCAACGACGAATTAGCTAAGCGGCTCGGGGAATATAGCGTTGACCAGATCCTTGCCTGCTATGACAACTGGAGAATCTGCGGCGTGGAAGAGAGCCGGGCCACAAGCTGGCCGATTTCAGACTATCTTGCCAGCCGGGGTGACCCGCATGACCTACTGGTTCGCTACTGGAAAGAACGAAAATGGATTATTCGGAACGGAATTGAGCGGGTCGCGTACCATTTTGATACACCAGAAGTGACGGCATTTATGCAAAGGGTGGTCCGGCAGCGTGTCTACGATGGCGAGGACCTGTACTGGCCAGCCAATTATCTAGCCAAGAAATGCGATCCGCTTGGGCTGAAGTGGCTTCGCAACGGACGCGGGCGCAATCAGGGTGGCTTGCAATATGAAACTACAGTTGCACTCTTTGGAAAGTGCGGATATAGGCCTGCGATTCCTATGCTTGTGGACGAAGCACTCTACGATTGGGTCGGAAATGTGGCAGCAGGGGCACAGGATAGTCTGGAGAAGCTCTACCCCGATCACCCGCAGAACCTGGAGACGCTGGAGAGCGTGCAGAAGTACTATTGTGGTCGAGCCAGAAAAGAGGGATTCGAGGTGCGCTGCAAGGCGAATTGAGGCTTCGGACTTGGTGGCCACAGTCTCCCGGATAACGTGTTACAACTCCGATAGGGTTTCTAAGATGGTCTATCTAACTCGCAAAGCCGAATTCTCCGCCGCCCACTACTACCACAACCCTGCCTTCTCTCCCGACGAGAACGCGCGCCTCTTCGGCAAATGCAACCACCCCAACGGACACGGCCACAACTACACTCTCGAAGTGACGGTAAAAGGCAAGGTCGATCCCCGCTCCGGCTTCGTCGTCGACCTCAAGCAGCTCAAGGACATCATGAACCGCGAAGTCCTCGACGCCCTCGACCACCGCTTCCTCAACAAAGAAGTCCCGGAATTCCTCACCCAGATTCCCACGACGGAGAACATCGCCATCGCCATCTGGCAGCGCCTTCAGCCCAAGCTAAACTCCGCTCAGCTCCATCGCGTCCGTGTCTACGAAACCCCCGACCTCTTCGTAGATTTTTATGGCGAAGACGCTGACGCAGATTCCGGCACTAAAGGCGGCCACCCATCCGCATGAAGGCTCATCTCACCCGCCGCTACCTGATTTCGGCCTCCCACCGCCTGCACAGCGACGAGATGTCCGCCGCCGAAAATCAGTCCGTCTACGGCAAATGCAACAATCCGTACGGACACGGACATAATTACAATATTGAAGTGACAGTCAGCGGCCCCGTCGACCCGCAAACCGGCATGGTCTGCAATCTCGTCCATCTCGACCGCTTCATCCACCGCGAAATCCTCGAGCGCTTCGACCACCAGAACCTCAACCTGCTCCCCGAATTCGCCCAAGCCGTTCCCACCACCGAAAATCTCTGCATCTCGATTTATGAAATTGTGAAGCGAGGCTTTAAAGAAGCGCATCTAGAAAAGGTGCGCATCGAAGAAACCATGATGAACTCCTTCGAATACCGGGGAGAAGTGTAATTGGCAATTTGTAATTGAACGCTGTGGTATTGCATGAGTGCCGCGTTAATTGCATGCCGCGGAGATCGGCAGCCTTGGCTTTTCAATTACAAATTAGAAATCACAAATCACAAATCCTATGAAGTCCACCACCGAACCCGCCACCCTCACCGCCGCCACCTTCGAAGACCTTGTCCGTGAAACCATCGTCCGCCTCGGCGAAGATCCCGGCCGCGAAGGCCTCCTCCGCACTCCCGAGCGCGTTCACAAAGCCATGAAGTATCTCACCAAGGGCTATCAGGAAGATCCCGAGGCTCTCCTCCGCGACGCGCTCTTCACCGTCACCTACGACGAAATGGTCATCGTCAAAGACATCGAAATGTTCAGCCTCTGCGAGCACCACATGCTGCCTTTCTTCGGCAAGGTGCACGTCGCCTACATCCCCAACGGCAAGGTCATCGGCCTCAGCAAAATTCCGCGCCTCATCGAAGTCTTCGCGCGCCGTCTCCAGATCCAGGAACGCCTCACCACCCAGATCGCCGAAACCATCCAGAAAACCATCGAACCGCAAGGCGTCGGCGTCGTCATCGAGGCCCGCCACCTCTGCATGATGATGCGCGGCATCGAAAAACAACACTCCTCCGCCGTCACCTCATCCATGCTCGGCTGCTTCCGCCAGGAAGAAGAGACGCGCACGGAGTTCCTCTCCCTGATCCGCCAACGCACCAACGGCGCCTAGCAGGCAGCTGAAAAGCGCTGTTGCACGTGCCCTCAGACGGTGCGCTGTTGCACTCGCTCTTAGGTGCGCGACCTTGCATTTGCTTTTGGGTGGCGCAGCGGAGAAACCCGATGTTGCTCTTGCTTTTGCTTTTGGGTGCGCAGCGGAGAAACCCGATGTTGCATTTGCTCTTGGCAGCGGAGAAACCCGCTGTTGCACTTGTTTTTGGGTGGCGCAGCGGTTCACCGCTGCGATAGCTGGTCCGCCTTCAGTAGCGGCTTTAGCCGCTGAGGCGACGGGATTACCTCACCACAGTAGGATTCAATCCCGCCGCTGCCCATCCTAACTGCGCGCTCCTTGCGCCGGCAGAGTGGAATTCCGCAAAGCCTGTGGCGAACCCCATCCGTCTGCGCTACTCTTACCCAAACGTGAAAACAAAACCATCTCCACCCAAAAACCGCCTGGCTCTAATCACCGGAGCCAACCGCGGCCTCGGTCTCGCCATCTCCGAGACGCTCGCCCGCCACGGCTGCGATCTAGTCATCACCGCCCGCGACCAGCAGTCTCTCTCCGCAGCCGCCCGCAAACTCGAGAAACTCAACGTCTACGTCCTAGCCCAACCCTGCGACGTCCGCGACCCCGCCTCCGTCGACTATCTCTTCACCGTCATCCGCCAACTCCGCCGCCCGCTCGACTTCCTCATCAACAACGCCGGCATCGCCCATCCCAGCCGCAACCTCAGCGACCTCCCATACCCCATGTGGCGCGACGTCATCGATACCAACCTCACCGGCACATTTCTCGTCACTCAGGCCGCGCTCGCCGTGATGAAGAGGGGAAGTGTGATCATGAACAATCTCTCCGTCGCCGCCGAGCGCGTATTTCCCGGCTCCGCCGCCTACTGCGCCTCCAAGCACGGGGCCCTCGGCCTCACCGACACCCTCCGCGAAGAGCTCCGCCCCAAAGGCATCCGCGTCATCGCGCTCCTCCCCGGCGCCACCGACACCGATATCTGGAGCACCATGTGGCCGCAAGCTCCGCGCAAAAAAATGATGTCCGCCGCCACCGTAGCCCAGGCCGCCGTCAACGCCCTCCTGCTCCCGCCCGACAGCGTAGTAGAAAAAATCCTGATCCGTCCGCAAGCCGGCACGCTCTAACCTCCCTGAACGTGCCTTCGGGGCGCACCATTCCTCGCGCATTTGTGTTCAGTCACAAAAATGCGGGCGGCGGGCGCACCCTCTGCGCTTGACCGTTTGCCGTACCAGGTTTCGGTGAGCTAGGTCCCGGTGGACTCGGTGCGGTCGACGTTGGCCGCGGCTTGGGCGTGGTGGCGGACGTCGGCGCCCAGCACCCAGAAAATAACGTCTTCCGAGATGTTGGTGGCGTGGTCGGCGACGCGCTCAAGATTGCGCGCGACGAGAAGAGCGTCGAGCGCCTGCTGCGTGTTTTGCGGCTGCTCGTTCATGGTGCGAACCAGCGCGATGAAAGCTTCGTCGCGCATCCGGTCAACCACGTGATCCATTTCGAGGACGGCCTGGGCGAGTTCGGCTTTGCCTTCCACAAACGATTCCAGCGCCCGTCGGACCATGGCGCTGACGGCCGTGGCCATGCGTCCGATGTCGACCGGCAGTTCGACCGCCGGCAGCTCGATCATGTCCATCACGCGCTCAGCGATGTTAACGGCCTGGTCGCCGACCCGCTCCAGGTCGGCGTTGATTTTGGTGACGGCGAGGATGAAGCGGAGGTCGACGGCGGCCGGTTGCTGAGTGGCCAGAATGTCGAAGGCGAGCTCGTCGATTTCGCGCTCCGCGGCGTTGATGAGGCTCTCGTTTTCCAGAACGAGCTGGCAGCGATGCAGATCGCGCTCCGTGTAGGCCTGGCAGGCGCGGTCCACCGCCAGCTCCGCCATTCCGCCCATCCGGAGCAGCTTTTCCCGGAGTTCTTCCATCTGTTGTTGAAAGCGAGTTCGCACCATTTATTCCAGCCTCGTTTGCTAAGTCCTCAGCGGCTAACGCCGCTTGTTCTGAGTACAGCTTTTATCGCAGCGCTGAAACGCCGGGCTATTGTCGGCCGTCCCTCCGGGACTCCAGCCGGACGCGTTCTAGCCGAAGCGCCCGGTCACGTAATCTTCCGTCCGTTTGTCGGAGGGATTGGTGAAAACCTTCTCGGTCTTGTCGAATTCGATCATCTTGCCCAGAAGGAAAAAGCCGGTGAACTCGGCAACCCGCGCCGCCTGTTGCATATTATGCGTCACAATGACGATGGTGTACTGCTCTTTTAACTGAAAAATTAATTCTTCGATTTTGCCGGTGGAGATGGGATCGAGGGCGGAGCACGGCTCGTCCATGAGCAGGACCTCGGGCTGCACCGCCAGGGCGCGGGCGATGCAGAGGCGTTGCTGCTGCCCGCCGGAGAGGCCGGCGCCGGATTTCTTGTGCAGCGAATCCTTGACTTCTTCGAAGAGAGCGGAAGCGCGCAGAGATTTTTCCACGATCTCCTCGACCTTCTTGCGATTGCGGAATCCATTGAGCTTGAGCCCGGCGGCGACGTTGTCATAAATCGACATGGTCGGAAACGGATTCGGCTTCTGAAAAACCATGCCGACCCGCCGGCGCAGCTGCGTAGCCGATGTTCCGTTGTAGACGCTGAAATCGCCAATCGTGACGCTGCCTTCCACGCGCGCCTCGGGAAGCGTCTCGTGCATGCGGTTGAGGCAGCGGATGAAGGTGGATTTTCCGCAGCCCGAGGGGCCGATCAGCGCCGTCGCGTGATTGGCCTGCACGTTGATGTTGATGTCGAACAACGCCTGTGTCTTGCCGTAAAAGGCATTCAGGCGCTCGACTGTGATTCCGACTCCCATACCTTAGGCTCCCGCCAAAGTTCCGCGCCGCACCGCGATCCGAACCGCGGCCACCGCACCTACGATCAGCACAATCAGGACGAACGAACCTGCCCACGCCTGGCGATGCCAGTCGTCGAAGGGCGACAGCGCGTAAGTATAAATTTGTAATGACAGCGCCGAGGTCGGCTGATTGGGATTCAGATTCCAGAACTGGTTCCCAAAGGCTGTGAAGAGCAATGGCGCGGTCTCTCCCGCAACGCGCGCAAAGGCCAGCATCACACCCGTAATCACGCCCGAGGTCGCGGTGCGCAGCGTGATCGAAAGCGTCGTGCGCCAGCGCGAAACGCCCAACCCGTAAGCCGCTTCGCGAATCGCCTGCGGCACCAGCAGCAGCATCTGCTCGGTGGTGCGTGCGATGGTCGGCACCATCATGATAGCCAGCGCGACCCCGCCCGCCAGAGCGGAGAAATGTTTTTGCCGGATGACCACCAGGCCGTAGGCGACGATGCCGATCACGATCGAGGGCACGCCGTTCAAAACATCAGAGACGAAACGGACGGCGTCGCCATAGCGGTTGCGCCCGTACTCGGAGAGGAAGATGCCGGCGCCGATGCCAAGCGGCACTCCCATTAAGCTGGCGATGGCAAGAATGAAGGCGGAGCCGACGATAGCATTGGCCATGCCGCCGCCGACCTCGCCGACGGGCTTGGGCGTCTGCGTCAGGAAAGCGATGTTGATCGAGCCGATGCCCTTGTAGACGAGATAGCCGAAGATGGCCGCGAGCGGCGCGAGAACGAGAATGACGGTGAGAATGGCGACTGCCGTCATCAGGTGATCGGTGGCGCGGCGCCGCCAACCGATGGGCGGCAGTACGGTGGGAACGAAATGGGCGGTGGAGGCTGCCATATTCTTAGACGGCACCTCGAGCCGGCTGGCCGCGGGTAACGCTCCAGACCATAAGGCGGGCGAGCGCGTTGACCACGATAGTGACCAGGAAAAGCGCCAACCCAATCTCGATGAGAGCGGAAAGATAAAGGTCGCCGGTGGCTTCGCTGAACTCGTTGGCGAGGACGCTGGCCATGGTGTAGCCGGGAGCAAAGAGCGATTTTGCGATCTCCGGACGGTTGCCGATGACCATCGTGACGGCCATGGTTTCACCGAGAGCGCGGCCCAGTCCGAGAATGATGGCGCCGACGATACCGGCGCGGGCATTGCGCAGAACGCCAACCCGGATCATCTCCCAGCGCGTGGAACCGAGGGCGAGCACCGCTTCGCGCTGGTGCTGCGGGACAACGGAAAGAACCTCGCGCGTGATCGAAGAAATAATTGGGATGATCATAATCGCGAGGATAATGCCGGCGGCCAACATCCCGATGCCGTAGGGCGGCCCGGAAAAGAGAGTGGTCCAGCCCAGGGTCTTGGAGAGGAAGGGTTGCACGTAGCTGCGCAACAGCGGCACCAGAACGAAGATCGCCCAGAGTCCGTAGACCACGCTGGGAATCGCGGCCAGAAGCTCGGTAAGGAAAGAGAGGATGCCGCGCAGGCTCACCGGGCACATCTCGGTGATAAAGACGGCGACGCCGACCGAGAGCGGGATGGCGATGAGGAGCGCAAGCAGCGAGGAGACGATTGTGCCGTAGATGAAGGGCAGCGCCCCGAATTGATCTTCGACCGGATTCCAATCCTGCGTGCCGAAAAACTTCCAGCCGAAGGCGTGCCAGGAAAGATTGGAGCCGATCACGAGCTGATAGACGATCAGGCCGAGCAGGCCGACGACGGCGAAACCGCAGAAGCGCATGGCGCCGGCAAAGAGCGCGTCAGGGACCTCGCTCACTTTTCCGTGCAACAACGGCGCGATGCTGGTCTCGAGTTTGGGGATAGCCTTCGTTCCTCGCTCCGGGTCCGGAGGCTCGAAGCGCGGCCGGGGCAGAGCTTGATTTGCCATTCCGGCTCTCAGGCTAGCAAAGGGTTGTTACAACCCGGTTAAAAAGCGGAGGTCGTGGACCTCACCTCGGACTGGCAAAACCTTTGCTTGTTGTGGGGGCTTTGTGGTGATGGATCGCGCGATTTCTCGGCGCTCCCGTGATAGCCTTCGAGGAATCCACCGTGGGGAGTTCGCTCCCAGGAGGGTTCATTGTTATGACCCGAGCTACCACGCCTATGACGCGAGCTATCACATCGGCGATTTCACCCTTCTTTATTGTCAGCAATGTCGACGCGACCATTTCCTTCTACCGTGAAAAGTTGGGGTTTGAAACTCGATTCCGGCAGCCGGAGCAGAATCCCTTTTTCGCCATTGTGGGGCGCGACGGAGCGCAGCTATTTATCAAGTCGCACGAAGGGTTGTCGCCGACGCCTAACTCGACTCGCCATCCGTGGATCGCCTGGGATGCCTTCGTCTATACGCAAGATCCGGATGCGCTGGCGGCGGAATTTGCGGATCGCGCAGCTGTGTTCAGCGAGCCCTTGCAGGATACTCATGACGGGCTGCGTGGTTTTCAGATTCGCGATCCGGATGGGTATGTGTTGTTCTTTGGCCGTCCGCGGTAGGCGCGGGCGTTAGGTTGTTACAACCGAGTTAAAAAGCGGGAGGGGATGGCTGGGAGGTGCGTTGACGAAAATGCCGAACCCTCGCATTACAACGGGCGCTGGCCGTATCGTGAAATTCACGTCACTCCAGAAACTCGCGGCACTCAAAAACCTGATTTCCGAAGCCGATCAGATTCTAGCCACTACCCCAGAACTCCTGGCAGGCTCCGGAAAAACTCGGCGTCGCGCGTGATTTTGGTTGGCACACACTTCAGCGCTGCGATAACGGACCTGTTTTCAATCCCGGCTTTAGCCGCTGCGGCGGGGTCGCCCGGCTCTCAGGACGACCTTACTGGACTCGCGCTCGTGCCCGTGAGCACGATCCCAGCGTGAAAGAGCGTTCCGGCAATACGCCTCGCGATGGCCACCAGCTCGCGCTGTCCACAAAAAACCTTGACCAACGGCGCGCGCGACATTTCAGGCAGATTGACGGCGCGCCCGCTGCGGATCATGGCGATGTTTTCGTCAGTGGCAGTCACGCACGGCAGTTGCGGCGCGAGCCGGCGCGGATGGACGAACAGATGCTCGCACAGGTCTTCGCTGCTTCCGTCGACATTTCCATGCGCTCTCGCCTGCTCTATCGCGCCTTCCAGCTCTTCCAGGCAATGGGCATCTTCGATCCCAAACTCGGCCACGGCGGTACGGCGAAGCGACGCAAGATGCGCGCCGCACCCCAGCCGCTGGCCCATTTCGTGGGCGATCGCGCGAAGGTAGGTGCCGGAGCCGACGTGGGCCCGGAAGGTTAGGCGGTCGCCTTCGAGCTTGAGGATGGAGAATTCTTTGATCTCCACCCGCACCGCCTGGAGCGTGACTTCGCGCTGTTTGCGGGCCAGCTTGTAGGCGGGAACGCCCGCAATTTTTTTGGCGGAATAGGGCGGCGGCGTCTGCTCGATGATGCCGCGGAAATTGGCGGCGAGGGCTTCGAGAGTGTCCGCATCGAGGGTGACAGTTTGCCGCGCTGAGGTGGGCTCGCCCTCGGCGTCGTACGTATCCGTGGAGAAGCCGAACCGGATTACTCCCTCATATTTCTTTTCCGAGTGAGCGTAAAACTGGGCCAGACGTGTGAAGCTGCCAATGACCAGCGGCAGCACGCCGGTCGCGGCGGGATCGAGGGTGCCCAGGTGTCCGACCGCTCGCTCCCCGAGAATGCGCCGCACCCGGTTCACCACGTCGTGCGAGGTGAGCCCCCGCGGCTTGTCGAGGATGAGAACTGCGTTCATTAGATTGAGTAATTTGATAATTTGGTAATTGGGAAACTGAAAGACGCGGGCCGGTAGACCGGGCCGCATCCGGTTCGATCGACAATTTCTCAATTACCAAATTACTAAATCACCCAATCCTAAATGATTCCTCTCCGCGACGATCAGCCCAGCTTCTCTACGCCCTTCATCAACTATTTCTTGATTGGGCTGAATATCGTCGTTTTCTTGTGGGAACTTTCCGTTGGTCTCAATTCGCGGGCCTTGCAGGCTTTGACCTTTGAGTTTGGCCTGGTGCCCCGGCACGCCCTCGCCGTGCTCACCGGACACTCCCACGATCCGCTGGCGACGGCGATTCTGCCCGTCTTCACCTCCATGTTCTTGCACGCCGGATTTCTCCATGTGGCCGGCAACATGCTTTTTCTGTGGATCTTTGGCGACAACGTCGAGGATTATCTCGGCCACTTTCCTTATCTGATCTTTTATCTGCTCAGCGGACTCGCCGCCGCCGTGGCGCATGTCCTCCTCAATTCCAATTCCCGCCTTCCGATTATTGGCGCAAGCGGCGCCATCGCCGGCGTCATGGGCGCCTACTTCATCCTCTATCCCCGGGCTCGCGTCCTGACCTGGTTCTTCGTTTTTGTGCTTTGGGTGCCGGCCTGGCTCGTCCTCGGATACTGGTTCCTGCTTAACTTCCTCAGCGGCACCGCCATGGCCGCCCAAGCCAGCGCCTCTTCCGGCGGAATCGCCTTCTGGGCGCACGTTGGAGGCTTCGTCGCCGGAATGCTGATGGTGAAAATCTTTCCGCAACGCCCCGGACGCTATCGCTATGGCACGTGGTAGAGCCGCTCTCGAGCGTTTAGCCCCAGCCAACCTTAAATCCCAGAATTAAAAATTACCGGCGCGGCGCCGGTGCCGGGCCCGGCGGAAGAATCTCTACATCGCCTTCACGCATGGCTTGCTTCCGGGTTACGAACCACACTGCGGCGGTCCAGGTCGGAAACATGTCAAGCCCGGGAACAAGTTCGGCGGCCAGCGAAGGCAGGAACGCCCAGTGCCAGCCCAGCAGGCGCGTCAGCACGAACGCCACGATCAGATCGAGAACGGAGTCGGCGGGCGAAGCTCCGCCTTCGACGAAAAATGGGAAAGCGAAAATTTGCAGCGCATCCGCGCCAAGCGCGACCAGCCATGCCGCCCGCTGCTCCGCCTTGAGCGACTTGAAGTATTCCAATAAGGACATCGCTACACTCATCATATTGGATGCTCGGGATGCTCGCTGCGGACTCGATGACCCTTCCTTTCCGTCTGCGATAAACTATTCCAGCCAAGCGAGGAAAACGTGGTTCGTCCCGACAGTGTTCGTCCCAACTTAGTTAGCCCCGACGACCGAAGACGAACGACCGACGACCAATCATGACCAATCACCCCCGCGTTTTTGCTACCTGCCAGATCGGCGACGCCATCAACCTTCTCCGCGACAAGGGATACCAGGTCGAAGTCTATCCCGGCCCCGAAGCTCCTCCCAAATCTCTCATCATTGAAAAAGTACGCTCCGGCATCGACGGCCTCATCACCACCCTCCGCGACCCCATCGACGCCGAAATCTTTTCCGCCAGTCCCGGCAATCTCAAAGTCGTCGCCCAATACGCCGTCGGCTTTGACAACATCAATCGCGCCGACGCCAACCGTTTCAAGATCCCCTTCACCAACACCGCCGACGTCCTCACCGAAGCCACCGCCGAGTTCGCCTTCTTTCTCATAGGCGCGCTCGCCCGCAAACTCTGGTCCGCCGAGCATCTCACCCGCGACCACCAGTGGGGCTACTGGCACCCATTTCTCCCATTCCTCGGCGACGAGGTCACCGGCAAAACTGTTGCCGTCATCGGCACCGGCCGCATCGGCCTCGCCATGATCAAAAAATGTACCGGCTTCGACATGAACATTCTCTGCTTCGATCCCGCCTACGAAAATCGCGACTACATCCACGCCATCCAGGAGATGAAGGACCTCCGCTTCGACCGTGGCATCAGTCGCGAGCGCACCACCATCCGCTACACCACTCTGCACGATGCTCTCCGCGAATCCGACTTCATCAGCCTCCACGTCCCACTCCTCCGCGAAGGCGAGAGCACCACGCCCACCTACCATCTCATCAACGAAACCACGCTGCGCATGATGAAGCCCACCGCCATGATCGTCAACACCTCGCGCGGCCCCGTCGTCGACGAATCCGCCCTCGCCAAAGCTCTCCGCGAAAATTGGATCGCCGGCGCCGCTCTCGACGTCTACGAAGTTGAACCCCTTCCCGCCGATTCGCCCCTCCGCGATCCCGCCATCGCCGACCGCTGCCGTCTCCTCCCACACTTCGCCAGCGCCGCCCGCATCACCCGTCTCTCCTCCGATCCCGACAAAGGCATGGCCGGACGCTGCGTGCAGGGCTTACTCGACGTATTAGAAGGGAACTACGGTGGCGACATCACAAAAATGCCCTACGTGGTCAACAAAGAAGCCTTCGTCTGAAAAACGGCCCCAAAAACATACCTGCGGTGACCTGCCTTTTCCCTCATCGGTTCGCCTTGGCAGGGCACATGACACGGTCCGGCCAATCGGACTTTTGGCACTTCGCGGTTTTTTCGACGCGCCTGGCTCCCTTCCCACGTTCATTCTTGGGAATCGCGAGATCTGTGAAATGGATAAAAGTAGACACGGCAGACTGGGCATAGCGCGTGGCTGACTTTTCTTCTGGCATCTCCTTTTAGTTCGAGGTATTCCGGGATGAAGTCCCATTGATTGGGATCGTGAGCCCGCCTTGAACAACGGCAATGCGCACACATCGTTATGAGCCCGTCACTATCCACATATCTGCCCGCATCGGGTTCGGCCACGTTTCTGTGGGATCTCTCAAAAACTAACGCATTTGTAATCAGGAACCAATTCTGCGGTCGCAGCAGGTGAATCCTCATGCGGAACATTCGGAACACAGCCGGGCTGGAGCACTCGTACGATTCTTCCCAAACCTTTCCCGTACTCAGCACATTCCGGAAAGCGTCCGAATAAACACCCCGCAAGACCTCCGGGATCGCCTCAAACAGGTCCGTGCCGATAACTGACTCACTCACGAGTTCGGGAGCGTCGTTCGACCGGGCAAATGAATCCCAGGCTGGATTGCAGTAAACGAACCGGCTTTGCGAATCGACAACGTAGCTGACCGCTGTGCTCCCTTGCAGCGTCTGCATGATCCGGGAGAGGCGATCGCGCTCAGCGCCCTTTTCATCGGATGTCGAGTCGTGCGGTACCATGTGAGAATCGGAAAGTAACATAATTCTGTAAAAATCTCTTCTTATCTGTGGCCGCGTAGTGGCCAAATTTGAACCAAATTCAGCCTTCCGCCTCTGGCCGGGTCACGCTTTACTCTCCATTTTCACCGCCCTCTTCATCCTCTTCTTAAGCTCTTTGGCACACCATCCACCGCCCTCCAACACCGACACGCAAAACTAAAACCGTTGCGAAATGCAACACGGACTTGTGCATATTTTGTGAGCTAGTGCGTGCTTTACTGTGAAGGGCGCACTCATTTGTCCGCTCTATCAAACGAGTTCTCCGGGAGGTTGCCATCAAGCCGGACAAAACCAACGAACGCTGGAGGGAACTGTGCAGACTAGCCGCCGAGGAGCAGGACCCAAAACGTCTCATGGAACTTGCTAAACAGATTAATGCCATCCTCGGGGCGAAGGATTTCCTTCTACGTGTAAATTCGGCCCCGGCAAAAGACAAGAAAAAGAGCTGATTAGCGCAGGGGAACAAGGCAGGTCCTTCTCTCAGGTGCAATCAGACTCGGCGCCGACCAGATTACGGGACATGGGTTATTACGGGACATGGTTTGATGATGAACGTTTGAGGAAGGTGGTACTTCCCATGACGTTGCCTTTGAACGACCAGGTCTTATCGAGTTTTCGGTTTGAGTTTGACCCCGTGAACAAAATCCTCTTGCTCCGAGTGGAAGGGCGCATCACCGATAGCGTGCAAGAAACCCTCTACTCGACGGCTCGAAAATATTGGGCTGCAACCGGTGCCCGCGCAGGTATCGCAGACTACTCCGGCGTCACCGACTTCGCGGTGTCCGGCAATCTGGTCCTCGTCCTGGCCCAGCAGAAGCCACCCATGCCCGATCCGGCTACAATGCCGCTCTTCATTGTTATGCCTACCCTCGGAGCATATGGTCTGGGTCGCATGTTTCAGCTTGCCAGCGAAAGCAGCTTACCGCTTGTGCACGTTGTCCGCGCCCTGAACGAGGCCCTCGCCGCCCTGGGTGTGCATTCTCCTCAATTCCAACCCCCTCGAGATCTAACATGAACTGGCACGACTCGGTCGCGAAGAGGAGCTTGGCTGGATTGATGTTAGTCGCCCTCTTTTTTCTCATTCGCTTCCTGTTCGACCGGTTGGAAAGATCAAATTCAGAATGAGGCTGGCGAGCCAGCGCCGTGCGTCTTTGCTCCGCGTCTTGAATCCCCGCCCCGTCCTGCATCCCACTCGTTCGGATGTGCCCGCCTCTCCGCATGGCCAAGGCCTGCTCGTTGTACTGGAAGGGAACTACGGCGGCGATGTTACTAAGATGCCCTATGTGGTGAATAAAGAGGCGTTCGTCTAACTGCGCCTCCCGGCGCATTGCCAATCACACCTTACCGGTGACAATCATCACTGACAAATAATCTCATTCCTGATAATCCACAGCTCGTAACCAAATTGCCGGCAGAGGTCTTCGCTGGCGCATTTCTATTTCCTTCTCGCCTCCCGAAGAGCACTTGCCCAAAAACGGGACGCAGCACCCCTCAGGCGAGCAGCCAGCTTCCCCATAAGCGGGCCCCAGCAAGTCTAGGAAAATCCATGGAGGGTTCTATGAAACGCATCAGCATTCTGATGTTGGTTCTTCTCGCTTGCTTCGTTCTGGTCGCGTGGCCGCAAGCTCTGGCCAAAGACAAATACGTAATTCAGACCTTCGATCCCGTCGTGCCCCCGGGAGGCTGGCTCCCCTATCAGGGTACGCAGGCTCCCGCCATCAACTCGCTCGGGACCATCGCCGGCTTCTACTCCGACACCGAATTTGTCTACCACGGCTTCCTCCGCACAACCGACGGCACCATCACTCTTTTTGACGCTCCCGACGCCGGCACGCAAAGTGTTGCCGGATTCGTCCCCACCGCGCTCGGAGTTTTGGGGGGACAAGGCACCTACCCCATCGCCATCAATGATTCCGGAGCCATTACCGGATTCTACGTCGACATCGCCAACGTGCTTCACGGCTTCCTGCGCGCGCCCGACGGCACCATCACCGAGTTCGACGCCCCCGGCGCCGGCACCGGCCTCGGCCTCGGCACAGAAGCCGCAAATATCAACAAAAATGGAACGATTGCTGGTACGTTCTACGACAACAACGGAGTCGCTCACGGCTTCCTGCTTTCCTCCGGCGGTCAATTCGTCACCTTCAGTGTGGCCAGCGCAGGCACCGGCCCCGGTCAGGGAACAGTCGTGGAATGGGCCTCTAGTCTGGCCTCAACCGGTGCCCTCACCGGTAATTACGTGGACGCCGGCAACGTCATTCATGGCTACGTGCGCGCCCCTCTTGGCGCCATCACCACCTTTGACGCGCCCGGCGCGGGCACAGCCGCCGGACAGGGCACTTACTCCTGGAGCATCACCAACGCTGGCGTCGTCACCGCCATGTTTATCGATCCCAACGGCGTTATGCACGGCTTCACGCGCACCGCGCATGGCGTGTTCCGCGTGTTTGATATTCCCGGCGCTGGCCGCGCCGCCGGTCAGGGCACCATAGCCGAGGGCATCAACGCCCACGGCGTAGTCGTCGGAAACTTCATCAACATGTATGGCGAGAATCGCGGCTTCCGCCGCGGATGGGGCGGCGCCGTCCAACGCTTCAGCGTTCCCGCCGCCGGCACCGCCAGCGGCCAGGGCACCGTGCCCCTCACCGACAACGCATCCGGCATGACGACCGGTTCCTACTTCGACAGCAACTTCGGCCTTCACGGCTTCGTCATCACCTTCTAGCCACCTCTACCCTAAATTCAGGCCGCCCGACATTTGGGCGGCCTTTCTCTCTGCCTCAGTGGGAGCCGTTGTAACTGGGGCGTGACTCTGGCTAACACACGGTCACCCCACTGGTGCACGGTGCGCTCGGCTAACTGTTCTCCTTACCCAACCCCGCGCCTGTGCAAGTGTTTGCAACTTACAAGCAACGATATATTTCCTGTCGCTCACGCCAAAAAAGTTCATAATACTGCACGTAACTAATTTTCCTCTCTCGAGGCGACCGAATGACACTCAGAAACTTCACGATTATTTTCGCGTTGCTGCTCGGAGGCACCTGGGCATCGGCGCAGAGTTACACCTTTGGCTTGACGGATAGCAACGGCGACCTTTACTGCGATTACCTCCAGATAAGCGTGAGCGGCGGCATAGCGGCTGGCACCGACAATATGTCCGCATGCGGCTATTCAACCAGTCCAACTCTTGTCGGTTTAGCTTCTTCGAATCCGCAGATCGCGCAGTACAACGTCGTTACCAGCGGCCTCGATCTGGCCGACAATGCGCTCGATTGGGAGGCGCAGGCTTATACCGGCGGGCAGTGGTTCCTGCACATCGCGTTGAAGTGCAGCAAGCAAAAGGGCGGTAAGTACGTCGGAAAGTTCGGCTGGATCGGTTTAGCCGGCTTTTCCGGCTTTCTCGCTGGCATCAACGAAGGCTATCTCGCCTGCACCGTTCCCCAAATCGGCGACGAAGATGCTCTTCAGCACGGTCCGTCGTTCGGCAAGCAGGCAACCCGGCCACAACGCAAGTAAAACTTCTCCACATCCGCCGTCAAGAATGACCGAAGCCGCCCCGTCTGGTTGGGCGGCTTTTTCTTCAAACCTTCGTTCTCATCGCCCAATCCGCATAAATAAAGCGTCGGCGCGGCACCCGATAAAGTGCGAAACTATCTCAATACGCACCTGATCCTATATATAGCTGGTCCTATAAATCCGGTCCCATAAAAAAGGAGCACTCATGCAAACCCGCACCCTCGGCCACACCAACCTCGAAGTTTCCGCCCTCGGACTCGGCTGCATGGGCCTCAGCTTCGGTTTCGGTCCGCCCGTCCCCAAGCAGGATGGCATCGCCCTCATCCGCTCCGCCGTCGAGCAGGGCATCACATTCTTCGACACCGCCGAAATCTACGGCCCCTTCACCAACGAAGAACTCGTCGGCGAAGCTCTCGCGCCCTTTCGCCACCAGGTCAAAATCGCTACCAAGTTCGGCTTCAAAATTACCGACGGCAAGCAGGCTGGTCTCGATAGCCGCCCCGGCCACATTAAAGAAGTCGCCGAAGCCTCCCTCAAGCGCCTCCAAACCGACGTCATCGACCTCTTCTATCAGCACCGCGTCGATCCGAGCGTCCCCATCGAAGACGTAGCCGGCGCCGTAAAAGATCTGATCCAGCAGGGCAAGGTAAAGCACTTCGGACTCTCCGAAGCCGCTGCCACCACCATCCGCCGCGCCCACGCCGTTCAGCCCGTCACCGCGCTCCAAAGCGAATATTCCCTCTGGTTCCGCGAGCCCGAAGCCAACGTCATCCCCACTCTCGAAGAACTCGGCATCGGCCTTGTGCCCTTCAGTCCTCTCGGCAAAGGATTCCTCACCGGCAAAATCGGCGCAGACACAAAATTCGAAAAGACCGACTTCCGCAACATCGTCCCGCGTTTCACCGCCGAGAATCGCAAAGCCAATCAAGCCATAGTCGATCTCGTCGCCCGCTTTGCCCGGCAAAAAAACTCGACGCCCGCCCAGGTCGCGCTAGCCTGGCTGCTCGCCCAAAAACCCTGGATCGTCCCCATCCCCGGCACCACCAAAATCCATCGTCTCCTGGAAAACGTCGGCGCCGTCAACCTCGAACTCTCCCCCAGCGATCTCCGTGAACTCTCCGCCGCCGCCGCCAAAATTCCGGTGCAAGGCGCCCGCTATCCCGAGGAGCTGCAAAAACTAGTCGGCCGCTGAGCCGGAATCTCGGCCCAAAAAAATCCGCACACCGCCTTCCGGCAGCCTGCGGAAAAAGTCACAAATCTACGGACTACGTGGAAGAGCGGCCCTTTAGGGCCGCGTTACTCGGCCAAATTAATTGGGGGCTTTAGTATGTGAGTGAAAACTCGGTTTTTGGCTGGTGCAGCGCTCCGGTTTTTGGGTGGCGCAAAGCATCACCGCGCCGATAGGTCATCGGTTTTGGGTCGCGCAGCGCTTCAGCGCTGGATAACTCGGCTGTCCTGATTGGGGCTTTACAGTTTGCTGAGAAACTCGGTTTTTGGGTGGCGCAGCGCTTCAGCGCTGCGATAAATCGGTTGTTTTGATTGGGGCTTTAGCCCCTGAGGTACCTACCGGCGACTCTTTCAGCAAACTGTTTAGCCGCGGCACGGTCGCTCCGCAAGAAACAATTTTTCCGCAGCCCACAAACTCGCCTTCCCTCCATCATCAATTTCCCCAGCTGCCCCATCCTCCCTCCGCCTGGCTCGCATAAGCCTGTCTTAGCTTCCTCGTCTTTCCCAACTTCGCCCGTATCTCTTCGTCCATCGGAAGGGAGCTGATCGTGCACTTATGCTCGTTCGCATCCGCCACCTCCTCGACCAGATTCTTCACCCTCTTAATCTTCTCCTTCAGTCTATCCACGTCCAGGTTCTCTCTTGCTATGCATTCGTGCAGCTTATCGCTGCAATCATCCGCCCTCTTCGTGATCTGCGTAAGCTGCGCTTTCATCCGCTCGTTCTCCTCCGCCCGCGTTTCGTTCTCCCACTCCTGCACAATCGCCCGCTTCGTCCGCGCCACAATTTTGTCTTCCACCTCTTCCAGTTCGTGTCCGCCCGGCTTCCACGACCATGGCGTCATCCCCAGCGGAGTCTCTCCCACCCGCTCTACATCCACCACCACCTGCGCCGGACGCGGCGCCTCTTCCTTCATCTTCCCCAAATTCGCCGACGCGATCTGCAACCCATACAGCAGCCGTCCTGACATCTGTCCGTCAATCCGCCCGCGCAGCATCAGCACCATCACCTGCCGCACCATCGCCTGGATCGAGTGCGCGTCCTCCAGCAGCGGCACCACAATCTCGCTCGTCTTCCCGTCGCCGCCACGCACCGTCACCCGCTCCACCTTCACCCGCAGATGCTGGTAACACTTCTTCTTTCCCCGCTGCGCCGGTGACCCGCACTGCGTCCCATTCGTCCGAATGTGTCCGCATCGCCGCATCTCCACTCCATTCCCCGCCATAACTACTCCTCAGTAACCCCTCTAAGATGATCGCCGTCTTCCGACGTTTTTGGGTGGCGCAGCGCTTTTTAGCGCTGCGGTAAGTCATCTGTTTCTATTTTTTCTATTTTGGGCTTCAGCCCCTGAGGCCTCGTTTTTGGGCGAAGCCGCGGAAGAAGTAGCACAAGACTCGAGTCCCAAAAACGAGGCTGCGTCATAGGCAGCTTCTTCCGCCCAAATAAAAAGCGCGACCCGAAGGCCGCGCTTCTTTTCCCACCTATATCTATTATCTCATTTTCACCTGGGGCAACTGGACACCTTTCGCGACAATATATCTCGCCTATAACCAATCACTTACATCAAAAACCACACCCTTTCCCTCTTGACAAGAATTTCCAGCTAAAACATCGCCGTAACTCCCGTGTTTTCATAGATCTCCAAAAAACACACCCGCAACCCACTGATTCTTAAAGATCGACCACCACCCCCTCTCGATACTAACTGGTAAACACCTCCCGAATAATGTCGTAAACTGCTCTCGCGTCCTATTCTCCAATCCATGTTCTCCACTCGCACCAACTGGCAACTCGCCCCAAACCGCCTGACCCGCGCCCTCGACGACCTCCGCCAATCCGGCCAGCCAATCCTCGACCTCACCATCTCCAATCCCACCGAAGCCGGAGTTTCTCCCGACGCCGAATCCGTCCTCCAAGCTCTCGTCAATCCCCAAGCTCTCATCTACGATCCCCAGCCTCGCGGCCTCCTCACATCCCGCCAAGCCGTCTGTCATTACTATCGCGAAGCCCATCGTGTCTTCGAACTTGATCCCGAACGCGTCGTTCTCACCACCAGCACCAGCGAAGCCTATTCCTACGTCTTCCGCCTCCTCTCGAATCCCGGTGACGAAATCCTCGTTCCCAAACCAAGCTATCCGCTCTTCGACTTCCTCGCCGATCTCTCCGACGTCAAGCTCATCCCATATCCGCTCCTCTACGATCACGGCTGGCAAATCGACTTCGACTCTCTCTACAAAGCTGCATCTCCGCGAACCCGCGCCGTAATCCTCGTCCATCCCAACAATCCCACCGGATCCTACGTCTCCGAGACCGAAGCTTCAGCTCTCAACGCCTTCTGCCGCAGCCATTCCACCGCACTCATCGTCGACGAGGTCTTCCTCGACTACGCCCACGATGGCGAGCCGCGCCCAAGCTTCGCCTCTAACTCCGACGCGCTGACCTTCACCCTCAGCGGTCTATCCAAGATCTCCGCGCTCCCGCAGATGAAGTTCGCCTGGGTCGCAACCAGCGGTCCCGAACCAGCCGCAGCCCAAGCCAGCGCCCGCCTCGAGGTCATCGCCGACACCTTCCTCTCCATGAACGCGCCCATCCAACTCGCCGCGCCAACCTTCCTCGATCTCCGCAAAACCATTCAGCCCATCCTCCTCGACCGTCTGCGCGCCAATCTCTCGGAACTGGATCGCCGACTCGCCGAGCATCCAGCCTGCACGCGTCACCAGGTCGATGGAGGTTGGTATGCAATCCTCCGCATTCCAATCCTCGAGACCGACGAAGACCTCTGCCTTCGTCTGCTCCGCAATGCGCACGTCAGCGTTCATCCCGGACACTTCTACGACTTCCCCTCCGAAGGTCATCTCATCCTCAGCCTCATCACCGAACCTACAATCTTCTCCGAAGGCGTCTCGCGCCTACTCCAACTAGCAGCCAGAAACTAGCAGCCAGAAATTAGCAGGCTGCGGAAAAGTCATGGGCAACTTGATTTTGGGTGGCGCAGCGCTTCAGCGCTGCGATAAACCTGTAGTAGGCAAGCGGCTTCAGCCGCTGAGGTAGCCGTTCTCTGTGTCTCCGTGTCTCCGTGGTGAATCGGTTGGCCGCGCCAGAGCACGACTCGTCCCGCGTGATATCCTTCTCCGTTTCCTCTGCAAGGAGCCCAAATGTCCATTACTCGCCGGGGATTTATCGAGTCCGCAGTCGTCGCCTCTCTAGCCTCCAATCTCAGCGCATCCACGCGCGCGCCGCAAAGCTCAAGCTCACCTTCAAGCGCATCCTCAACCGCCAAGCGACCCATCATGATCTGCGCTCACAACGGCTTCGACTATCTCGACGACGCTTACGCCTTCCTCAAGAGCGGCGGTGACACGCTCGACGCCGCTATCCGCGTCGTTAAAGGTCCCGAGAACGATCCCAACGACACCACAGTCGGTCTCGGCGGATTGCCCAACGAAGAAGGCGTCGTCGAACTCGATGCCTGCTGCATGCACGGTCCAACCCGCCGCGCCGGTTCCGTCGGCGGTGTCCGTAACATCAAGAACGTCTCCATGGTCGCCAAGGCTGTCATGGAACACACCGGTCACGTCATGCTCGTCGGCGAAGGCGCCGAGCGTTTCGCCGTTGCCGTCGGCTTCCCGCGCGAGAACCTCCTCACCGAGCACTCCCGCAAAGTCTGGCTCTTGTGGAAGGAGAACAACTCTACCCAGGATTGGTGGGGACCAGGTTTCGCCGATCCCAACTGGAAGCCGCCATCAACCACTCCGCAATCGCAGAGCGAACTCTGGCACGACCGCATTCGCCATCTCGAAGCCCGCGCCGCCGCTCTCGGCATCGAGCCCGAACTCCGCATGGACGCCGTTCGCCGCGTCATCTTTCCGCCCACCGGAACCATCCACTGTTCCGCTCTCAACGACAAGGGTGAAATCTCCGGCATCACCACCACCAGCGGCCTCGCCTTCAAGATCCCCGGTCGCGTCGGCGATTCGCCCATCATCGGCGCCGGCTGCTACACCGATCAGGACGTGGGCTCCGCCGGCGCAACCGGCAGCGGGGAAGAGAACATCAAGGTCGCCGGCGCGCACACCATCGTCGAGAACATGCGTCACGGCATGTCTCCCCACGACGCCGGCATGGACGCGCTCAAGCGCATCGTCCGCAACTACAACAACGACATGACACGCCTCAAGTTCATCGACATGACTTACTACATCCTGCGCAAGGATGGCGCATACGCGGGCGTCTCCCTCTGGCAAGGCTATTCCAGGGACAATCCCCACACCATCGCCGTCCACGACGGCGCCAAGCGCTCCGAAGTAACCACGCCGCTCCTCGAAGGCTACTCCCAGGACTTCCCCGAAATCCCAACCGTGAAAGACGAGGTGAGATAAGAGAGGGTAGAGAAGAGAGGGCGGATAAGAGAACGTGCAATAACACAAGTACCGCGATAACGCGAGCTCCCATAACACAAGCTGCGGATCGGTTCGCCGATCCCGCAAATCCGCATATTCCGCGCTAACGAACTTCAAGCCCTCGCCTGCTACGTCCACTTTCGTAGCCCTCTTTCGCCTCCGTCGTCTGCCCCACCAACTTTCTGTGCCGTTTCGCATCGGGTGTACAATGAGCTTGTCAGGGATCGCGCTTCACGGGATCTGCTCCCGCGTTCGAGGCTCGAAGATGAACGTTCACGTTAGCTACAAACTGCAAAAGACTCCCGACATCGAGAAAGAACTTACCCACCAGCTTGAGAAGATCCAGAAACGGCTTCAGGTCTTCCGCCCCGACCTCGTCCACCTCAAGGCCATCCTCGACCAGAACTCCGCCCGCGAGGGCATCGAGGTCTCGCTCAACCTGCGTTTGCCCTCCGGACAATTCTCCGCCAGCAAGAAGGCCGCAAGCGCCACCTCCGCCATCAAGGCCGCCTTCGACGATCTCATCCAGCAAATCGGCCGCCACAAAGAGCTGCTCCGCTCCAGCCATCGCTGGCGTCGTTGGCGTCGCGGTCCACAGGAGGTCAAAGAGCCTGGCGTTCCTTTCGAGACGACTCTCGCCTCCGTGCAAGCGCCCACCATCTCCGCCGACGACATCGGCTTGTACGTCAACGTCAACCTCGCGCGCCTCGAGCGTTTCATCGACCGCGAACTGTACTTCCGGCAGAATGAAGACGAGCAACCCAGCGAAGGTCTCGTCGCCTCAGAGGTGGTCAATGAAGTCATCGCCCGCGCGCTCGGCGATCACGACCGTCCCGAAAAGCTGGCTCTCGAGCCCTGGCTTTACCGCCTCGCGCTCGAAGCCATCAACGAGATGACGGCGCGCTTGCACGAACTCGAACAGCCCGTTCGCCTCGAAGACAGCCGCAAGCGCCAGAACGTCGAGGCATCCGACGAATCCACTCTCCAGTTCCATCAGGCTGACGAGAGTTGGACCCGTGAGAGCGCCATCGCCGACCGCCGCGTCGCCAGTCCCGAAGAGACGCGCTACTCCGATGAACTGCTCGCCCTCGTCGACCGCGCCCTCGATGGCGTCAACCGCACCGACCGCGAAGCTTTCCTGCTCTACGGCGTCGAAGGGTTCTCCCTCAACGAAGTCGCTTCCATCACTGGTCGCCACACCGAAGCCGTCCGCGAATCTGTCCAGAGGGCGCGTGACTGCGTCCGCAGTGCGCCCACTTTGGCCCGTGAGTTCGACAAGGACCTCGTGGGCACTTCCCGCACTTCCGGTCCTCGCACCGCATCCAAATAATCAAGGAGTAATCGCATGATGACACGGGATGAAATCCGTGAATTGGCTGCTTTTCAGGCGGACGAGTCGAAACGAGCATCCGCTCTCACCTTCTACTTCCAGCCCGGTCTGCCGCAGGATCGGTCGCATCGCAGCGAGGCCATCGTCGCCAAAGATGCCATCAAACAGGCGCTCAAGAGCGCCGCCGCGCAGGGCCGGAACGGATCGGTCCACGCCGATCTCGACCGCGTCCTCGAGGTCGCCAACAACCTCCGCGGTCAGTCGCGCGCCAAGGCCGTCTTCGCCTGCTCCGCCCAAAACGTCTGGAAGGAATACGATCTGCCTCCGCGTCTCGGCGAGACTCGCATCTATCTCCAGTCGCGCTTCCAGCTCAAGCCTCTGGCTTCGCTGCTCGGAGCGCAACCGACTCTCTGCGTCGCCATCGTTGATCGCCAGCGCGCCCGCTTCTTCGACCTCCGCCTTGATGAACTGCGCGAAGCTCCCGCCATCGTTCACCTGCTCTCGCGCAGTGGCGCAAGTTATGGCTACAACGGTTACGAAGCGGGACACGCCGAGCGCCGCGTCGCCGACGAGGCCTTGCAGCACTTCAAGTCCGTTGCCGAGCGCCTGCGCCTCGACTACGAGAAGGGAGCCTGGGAACGCCTGATCATCGGCTGCCAGGATGCGAACTGGCCCGAGATCGAGGCGAGTCTTCATCCCTACGTCAAACAGCGCGTCATTGGCCGCTTCTCAGCCGACGTCGCCAGCGTGCCCAACGAGGAGATCCGCGAGCGCGCCAACTCCGTGCTCGATAAGTGGATCACCGATCGAGGTACATCCAAAGTGGAGGAGGCCATCGGCTTTGCCAAAGCCAACGGCCGCGGTGTAACTGGCTTGCGGCGCGTGCTCCAGGCGCTCGAAGCCGGAGAGGTGCAGAGCCTGTTCCTTGCCGCCAATTACTCCGCGCGCGCCGTCGAGTGTCCGCATTGTGGCCACATCAACGCGCACCTCGTGCCGATCTGCGTTGTCTGCAATCACGCAACCCGCGAGCTTACCGATGTTTGCGACGCCATCATTCCGCTGGCCATCCGCCGCGACATCGAACTCTTCTACCTGAAGGATCACACTGCGCTCGATCAAGCCGGCAACATCGCCGCCCTGCTCCGCTTCCGCTCCGACCAAAGCATGACCGGAAAACTGCGGGCGGCAATGTAGCGCCCAGACGTGAGAACGAGAAGGAAAGTAGAGAAGGGAAGTAGAGAAGGGAAGTAGAGAAGGGAAGTAGCCAGGGGAATTCGGGAAGGGAACGAATGGCGCGGACAAGAGTGTCCGCGCCACACAACCAAAGCCGCGCTACCCAAGGCTAATCAGAGCTCTTTCAGCACCGCGCTACACCGCTCGCAAACCGTCGGATAACTCTTGTCCTCGCCAACGTGTGTCGAGTAGTTCCAGCAGCGGTCGCACTTCTGCCCGTCAGCCTTCTTGACCTCGACTTTCACTGCGCCTGTGTTTCCATCCGGAGCCGCGGCAAGCCGCGTCTCAACCGCCGACACGATGAACAGATAACGAAGCTGCGCTTCATATCGCTTCAGCAGCGAGTAGAGTGGCTCGGACGCTGTCAACACGACCTGCGCTTCCAGTCCAGTTCCGATCATCTTACTGTTGCGCGCCTCTTCGAGAGCCTTGAGGACCTCATCGCGCACCGAGCGCAGTGTCGTCCAGTCCTTCGTTTGCTGCTCATCTTGAGTAGCCACATTCGGCCCAAGAATGTCGGCGGGCGCAGGAAACAACGCAAGGTGCACGCTCTCCTCGCGCCCTTCAACCTTCGGCAGATGCTCCCACGCTTCCTCGCAGGTGAAGCTCAGGATCGGAGCCAGCAGTCGGACCATTGCCTCGCAGATGCGCCACATCGCCGTCTGCGCCGAGCGTCGGCCCACCGAATTCGGCGCGTAAGTGTAGAGCCGATCCTTCAGCACATCAAAGTAGAACGCGCTCAGATCGACGATCGAGTAGTGATTCACCCGCTGGTAGATCTTATGAAAGGCAAACTCGTCATACCATGTCCGCACATCGGCGGCGAAGGCGCACGCCTGACGCAGCATGTACTGGTCGATTGCCTCCATCTTCTCGAACGGCACCGCGTCTTTCGCCGGATCGAAGTCATAGAGATTGCCTAGCACGTTCTTGAACAGCTTGTTGCGCAGCCCGCGATAATCCTCGCCCACCTTCTGCATCAGCCGTTCTGAACCAACTACGTCTTCGCGGAAGTCCACGCTCGCCGTCCAGAGCCGGACGATCTCTCCGCCGATGCGGCCCGCGATATCGACCGGATCAACATCATTGCCGCGCGACTTCGACATCGCCTGACCCTTTTCGTCGAGCGTCCAGCCGGGAGTGACTACGCCTTTGTACGGCGGCGTTGCGCGCGTGCCCATCGCGCACAGCAGGGAAGACTGGAACCATCCGCGGTATTGGTCGCCGCCTTCGAGGTAGAGATCCGAAGGCCATGGATACTCAGGCTCCGCGTTAACCAGCGCCAGATAGCTCGCGCCCGATTCCAGCCACACGTCGAAGATGTCAGTCTCCTTCTCGAACTTCGTGCCCTGGCAGTGCGGGCACTTCGTGCCGGGAGGAACAATGGTGTTCGGCTCGTCGGTAAACCACGCATCGGCGCCCGCGCGCGCGAACAGCTCCACCACCTTCTTATTGATCGCCGCATCGTTCAGCGGCTTGCCGCAGCTCTCGCAGAGGAAGACGGCGATCGGCACTCCCCAAACGCGCTGTCGTGAGATGCACCAGTCGGGACGCGTCTGGATCATGTTCGAGAGCCGCTCTTCGCCCCACGCCGGATCCCACTTCACATGCTTGATCTCTTCCAGCGTGCGCGTGCGGAGTGTGTCGTCTTTGCCTCTGCCGCCCGCCGCTTTGGGCATCGGCGTCTCCATCGAGATGAACCATTGCTCCGTCGCGCGGAAGATCACCGGATTATGGCAGCGCCAGCAATGCGGATAGCTATGCTCGGTCTTCTCGCTATGCAGCAGCGCGCCGCGGCTCTTCACCAGATCCAGGATCGGCTGGTTCGCCTCCCACACTCGCTTGCCCTCGTATTCGGGCAGGCCGTTGCGCAGGATGCCCTTCTCGTCGACGTTGCTCGTGGCATCGAGTCCGTACTTGACGCCGGTCATGAAGTCTTCCGCGCCGTGCGATGGCGCGGTGTGCACGACGCCCGTTCCCGTGTCCATCGTGACGTAGTCCGCGAGTACGCCCAGGATCTTGCGGTCGAGGAACGGATGCTGGAAGTTGAGGCGATCGAGTTTGCGGCCGGGAAACTGCGCCAGCGGATGCGGATCAGCCAGTCCGCACTTCGCCGCGGTTTCGGCTGCCAGCTTCGAGGCAACGATATAAACCTCGCCGCCAGATTCCATCGCCTTGTACTCTTCATCGGGATGAAATGCCACCGCCATTGAAGCCGGCAGCGTCCAAGGCGTCGTGGTCCAGATGATGGTGTTGAGCTTCTTGCCGGCGAGGGCCGGATCGATCTTCGCCGGATCGTCAATGAAGGCGTACTTCACCCAAACCGTTGGGCTGGTGTGGTTCTCGTACTCGACTTCGGCTTCGGCCAGTGCGGTCTCGTCGTGCATGCACCAATAGACGGCGCGCAGCCCCTTGTAGACGAATCCATTTTCGTAGAAGGAGAAGAAGGTCTTCAGCACCACCGACTCATACTGCGGCGTCATCGTGGCATAGGGCTTATCGAAGCGGCCGAAGACGCCGATGCGCTTGAACTGTGTGCGTTGCAGATCAAGATACTTCTCCGCATACTTGCGGCAGGCATTACGCACCGAAAGCGGAGGCATCTGGAGCTTCTTGCCTCCGAGTTCCTTATCCACCTTGATCTCGATCGGCAGCCCGTGGCAATCCCAGCCGGGAACGTAAGGCGCGTCGTATCCAGACATGGTCTTCGACTTCACCACGAAGTCCTTGAGACACTTGTTCATCGCCGTGCCAAGGTGAATCGGGCCGCTGGTGTAAGGCGGCCCGTCATGCAGCACATAAACCGGTGAGCCCTTGCGCGCCGCGCGGATGCGGTCGTAGAGTCTTTCCTGCTCCCACCGGGCCAGCATTTTGGGTTCGTTCTGGGGCAGGTTGGCCTTCATGGGGAAGGCGGTCTTGGGCAGGTTAATGGTAGACTTCAGCTCTTTAGGCTCGAACGCCACTGACAGGATCTCCAAATGATTGAGTCATTTCATTATAGGGAGCGTGACGAAACGCGTCTATTGGCCTCACACGGATGGACATGAACTCAGAAAGTACTGATTGCAAATCCGAAAAAGTGTACAATTTCCGGTAAAGCGGAATCGTCAGCGGCATCTAATTTATGCAATGAGAGATCGCCGTCTTCATATCCGGACACTCTTTAAGCGACCGGATGGGAGGCTGGGAGCATCTAACTCAACGGTTTCCAGATATGCGTTTTTGCCCTGCATATCCTTAGCTTAGCTCTTGGGAAAACATGCCAGAACTTACTTCACTGCCGGAAAAGCCTAGTGTAGGCCCAGAGCCAGAACTCGATCTTCTGCTGCACAATCAGACCCTAGAAGAACCGATTTGGAAGTCGCTGTTTCGTAACATCGACGAGTTCTTCTTCCCCAAAAAACTGCCGCCGCTGGTGCTGACTTCGAAGCCCGTCCCGGTGCGGGACATCTGGGGCTTCTACAACAATCGCGGCAAGGGCGCAGCTGGGTCGACGATGATTCACATTGTGGCCTTGGCGGTCATCATCGTCGGGACAATTATCGCCAAAAAGACTGTCGATGTGATTCAGAAGCCGAAAGACACAGTGGAACTGATCGCACCCACGGACCTGCCGGCGCTTGAGCCTTCGAAGACGATATCCGGCGGCGGCGGCGGGGGCGGCGATCGTGACAAGTTGCAGGCTCCGCAGGGACGTTTGCCGCGGCAGTCGATGCAGCAATTCACTCCGCCGGTGGTGGTGGTGCGGAATCCCGATCCCAAGCTCCCGATGGAGCCGACGGTTGTAATTCCTCCCGACGTTCATATTGCGCAGCCGAATCTCCCGAACCTCGGCGATCCGCTCTCGCACATGCCGGCGTCGATCCCATCGAATGGAACCGGATCAGGAGGCGGCATCGGGTCGGGTAGCGGTGGCGGCGTAGGCAGCGGCGAAGGCCCGGGATTTGGTCCGGGACACGGTGGCGGCACGGGCGGCGGCGTCTTCCGCGTGGGCGGCGGCGTTTCGGCGCCGAAGGCGATTTATTCGCCCGATCCGGAATACTCGGAAGAAGCACGCAAGGCGAAGTATCAGGGAACGTGCGTGCTCTGGCTGGTGGTCGGCCCGGATGGGCGCCCGCGCGATATCCGCGTGCAACGCACCCTCGGCCTGGGTTTGGATGAAAAGGCGATCGAAGCGGTGAAGACCTGGCGTTTCGATCCGGCGCTGAAAGACGGAAAACCGGTCGCAGTGCAGATCAACGTTGAGGTGAGCTTCCGGTTGTATTGATTTCGAAAAATTGAAGTTAGGAGCCCAAGGGACGGCCGCCAGTCTGCGGTCGTTTTTGCTTTTAAAAGCTTCGAGCTATGAGCTTCGAGCCGCGAGCTTAAACCGAAAAACTTCCTTCCGCCTGCGGTCGCAGAGTGTAGCTATTCTTTCAGGTCCACGTGAACTACATCTTCTACGGGATAGCCGAGGAAGCGTGTGCCCATTCGTTTAAACTTTTCGGCCGAGTCGGTGGCGAAGAACTTCAGCCGCGGCGCAGCGCGGCGCTCGGCCTCGCCCGAAGGTTTCAGTGGTCCGATCTCAAGTTGCCGCGCGACATCCTGGGCGGTCGATTCCGCTGAATCGACAATCGCGACGTGTTTAGGAGCGGTGCGGGCGATCAGCGGCTTGATCAGCGGATAGTGCGTGCAGCCGAGCAGCAAGACATCGGCGTCACGCTCGTTGCCGGAGAATGCTTCGTCGAGATAGATTCGTGCGACCTGTTCGGTGACCGGATGCTCGACCCAGCCTTCCTCAACCAGCGGAACAAAAAGTGGACAAGCCTTTTCCTTTACCGCAATGCCGCGGGCTTGAAGTGCGCGCTGGTAGGCATGGCTGCTGACCGTCGCGTCGGTACCGATGACCACAACCTTGCCGGCATGGCTGGCTTCCGCTGCGGCTCGCGCGCCCGGTTCGACCACGCCGATGACTGGAACAGTCGATGCGGCCTTGATCTCGTCAAAGGCGAGAGCCGTCGCCGTATTACAGGCAATCACGAGCAATTCAGCGCCCTGGGCAGATAGATGCTTCGTTGCGCCGACGGCATACTGAGCGACCGTTTGCGCCGATTTCGAACCGTACGGAAGGCGAGCCGTGTCGCCGAAGTAGAGATAATTGGCATCAGAAATATGGCGTAGCAGGGCAGAGAGAACTGTGAGGCCACCAACGCCGGAGTCGAACACACCGATAGTCGGCCTGCGAGTGTTGGTCACGAGGGGTGTTTGAAGCGGCTGCGCGCCGCAGTTCCTCGATTTTAGCATTCGGAGAAATTTCAAACGCCGGAGTCGAAATCCATCGAAGAGTCAAGCCGGAAGTTCAGCGCCTACTTTTACATTCGGCGGCAGATCTCGCCCGCTCAGTCGCGGCATGCGCCGGCGGTCTACAGGGTTCCATCGATCCCGAACCGTTGGCAGCGCGTTTGCAACTTTCCGAATCGAAGCATGAAGAGGATGGTGTTGCGTGAGGAAGAAACTGGAGGTCGCGGGAGTGTTTCTGTTGTGCATCTTAATGATCGGAATATTCTGCTCAGGGCAGAGTCTCAGTGCGCAGACAACTCCGAGTGATCCGCAGGGGCCAACGGAACAAGGCGCAGAAACCGAGACGGGGCACTCGGCCAACCCGAAGCAGCCGAATCCAACCGCCGAGGGCGGATCGCAGCCCACGGGCCCAAAGGGAGTTCGAACGTTCACCGGTGTAATCGCGCGATCCGGAGATAAGTTTGTGCTGACCGACCCACTACTGAAGATCAGCTACCAACTCGACAATCAGCGCCGAGCGCAGGAACTCGCTAACAAGAATGTGAAAGTCACGGGGGTGCTCGATCCTTCCACGGGAACGATTCACGTAAGGGCGATCGATCCTAATGGACGAGCAATGGGCGACTCGCCAAAGCCGGAAGAAGGGCGAGCTAGCCTTGGCTAGCGTGCAATAGTAAATATTAGAAATGTCCGATAACAGGTATTATGTAAACACGTGCGCGAGAGCCCTAGCACACCACCGCTACCGTCCCCGCCACGGCAGACTACGGATGTAGGATGGCGCTCAAGTCAGCCCGAAATCGATTTAGAGTTTCGAGCTTCTCCTCCGTTGCCTCTACGACCTCCGACTTCGCCTGAAAGACTTTCTTGCCGCCAACTTCGGTGAGAACCCCCATCACTTCGCCCATGCGCCACCCCGGCGTGCCGAGGATTTGGAAGCCATCGACGCCCGGGACGAGCAAGGCGATGCAATCGTCGCGAATGACTCCGATACACTTCGGGTACCGGTCGAAGGTTTGCAGCTCAAATCCTGCCATATAAATGTGTTGGAGTTGTTCGGCGAGATCCATGAAGAAATTGTGTGAAGAGTAATCTGGTAATTTAATAAGCGGTGCGATGGGTCAGACTCAGGAGAAGAGTTCAAACCCCTCCAAGACGACCAAATTACTCAATTGCGAAACTTCCAAATTACACAATCTGTCTACATCTTGTATTTGCCGAGGTCATCATCGCCCAGGCCTTCGAGCCATTTTCGCAACTCGTCGCTGGAGACCTTGTCGGCGGGATTGGCGGTCTGCTTGGAGTTCTTAAGGACCTCCTCCTCGACAAAGATTGGGCAATCCATGCGCAAGGCAAGGGCAAGGGCGTCGGAGGGACGGGAATCGATGCTAACGACGCGGCCTTCCCTTTCCAGCCAGATCACGGCGTAAAACGTATCGTCTTTCAGTTCGGTCACCACCACCTTGTGAACCAGCGCATCAAGCCCGGTGAGCACATTCTTAATCAGGTCATGAGTCATCGGGCGCGGCGTGCTGACCTTTTCGATCTCGAGCGCGATTGCGTTCGCCTCGTAAACCCCCACCCAGATGGGCAGCACCGTATCGCTGCCCACGTCCTTAAGCAAAACGATGGGCATGTTGGAGACGGGATCCATCATGAGGCCCCGAATTTTCATTTCAACTTCCATGACATGACTACCTCAACATCGACGACTTGCCTTGCACGTTCCGCCCGGCGGCCACGTCCGCTCCGGATACAGCAGACATTTTTTCTCCGGTCTTTTCTCCGGTCAGAGTTCTCCGATCAGGCTTCGCCCATCACTGCTGGGCCATCATCGTTCCAACCAGGCTGTTTGGGAAGCTCGTCGTCACCAGGGCGTTCACATAGCTTCCGTTTTTCAAATCAATGCCCTCGGGCGCGGTGAAGTTCAGCACCTTGATCTGCGAAGTGCGTCCGATCCACTGGCCGCGGGCTTCGTTCTTCCCTTCCACCATTACTTCAACGATCTGGCCTAGATGCCGCTTGTTTCGCCGGGCGGAAACCTGACGCTGTTTCTCGTTAACCAGCGCTAGCCGCCGCGCCTTTTCTTCGTCTGTGATCGCGTCGTCGAGTTGGAGTGCCGGGGTATTCGGCCGCGGCGAGTACTTAAAGGTAAACGCGCTATCGTAGCCAACCGTTTCGATGAGCGAGAGTGTCTCTTCGAGATCCTGTTCCGTTTCACCCGGAAAACCGACAATAAGATCCGTGGTCAGCGAAACGTCGCGCTTCATGCCGTGAATCCAGCTGATGCGCTCAAGATATTGTTCGCGAGTGTAGAGCCGTTGCATGGCGTCGAGCACGCGCGTCGAGCCGCTCTGCACGGGCAGATGCACATGATCACAGAGCGTTGGGACGGCGTCGATGACATCGACGATATCGCGGCCAAAATCGCGCGGATGCGATGTTGTAAAGCGAACCCGTCGAATGCCCGCGACCCGGCCGACCGCCGCCAGCAATTCCGCAAACGTCTTCTTTCCATCGGGATCGCGGTAGGAATTCACGTTTTGCCCGAGCAGTTGAATCTCCGTATAGCCAAGATCGACGAGCTGCCGCGCCTCGGCCAATACCGAATCCGACGTTCGGCTGCGCTCTTTGCCTCGCGTATAGGGAACTACGCAGTAGGCGCAAAACTTGTCGCAGCCCTCGATGATGGTGATATATCCGCGATGCGGGTTCGTACGGGCCGTGTATTCGGTTTCAAAGCAATGGTCGGTCTGGCGATCGTCCAGCCCGGTCGAGCGCTTCCCTGCCTCAATTTGCACCAGCATTTCAGGCAGCTTGCGATAGGAGGCCGAGCCGCACACCAGGTCGACGTGCGGAGACTTCTCAAAAATTCGACCGCCTTCCTGCTGCGCCACGCAACCGAGCACGCCGAACTTCTTGCCTTGCTTGCGCAGCTTCTTGTAGTCGTTGAGCCGGTTGAAGACCTTCTGCTCCGCCTTGTCGCGGATCGAGCAGGTGTTGTAGAGGATGAGTCCGGCCTCGTCGACCGTCTCCACCTGCCGATACCCCTGCTGCACGAGCGTGCCGATCACCTTTTCGGAATCGTGCACATTCATCTGGCAGCCGAAGGTTTCAAGGTAAAATGTCTTTTCGCCCGACCCCGACATTGGTTCAGTATAAACCAGCGAATGGGTTGAACCTACCGTCGTTCCCCTGCGAGCGCGAAGGAAAGCAAGGGCGCGGATTCGACCGCGCCCGGCAAACGTGATCTCACCCCGCGGTTAGGCGCGAGCTTATTTCGGGACCGCCGGCCGGCTCTCGACCGTCTCTCCGTGCTCGAGATACCCCCGCACCCAGCCCAGAACGCGCTCCCATCCCTGCTTGTGTCCGAGCATGGCGTCGCCATGTCCGGCGAATCCCTCGTGGCATAGTTTCACCAGCGTTCCCGTCCCAAACTTCTGCGTCCCGCGGTTGTTCAACCCGTGAACCTCTTTCGCCTGAAGTTCCCAGTGCACGGTAGTTTCAAGTGGATGACACCAGCTCGCCTTCCACGTATAGGAGAGACGATGCGGCGGATCAACTTCCACGTACTCGCCCTCGACGTGATAGGGCTTTCCATCCTCTGAGATCCCCGAGCCCGACCACTTTCCGCCGGGCCGCAAATCGCTGGTCGCCTCCGTCGATCGGTAGAGCCCCTTCTGTCCCCACCACTGTTGGCGTTGGTTCGGATCAGTAAGAGCTTCGAAGACGCGCTGCGGCGGCGCCGCGATAAATACCTCGGCCTCAATTACATTCTGATCGGGCGTAACCGTTGCGGTCGCCATGAGCATCCTCCAAATGGTTTTCGACGAATTGTTTCAAACTGTTCAACACGCCAGGCCAGCCTCCGCGGTAGTCATCGCGCGACGCGGCCTCGGAAGCCAGACCACGGTGCGTCATCTTCACTCGTGTTCCGGCAGCGGTTGGCGTAAGTTCCCAGCGCACGATGGTCGGTTTTTCTTTGTCGAGGTGCCAGTTGCCGATCCATGTGTAAACCAGCAGCCGCGGCGGATCGAACTCCAGAATCTCGCCATGGCATTCGAACGCATCAACACCATTCACCGCAAAGTCGCCCTTCTTCGTGGCATAACCGTAAGTGCCACCCTTACGCGCGTCCATTCGCCAGAATTTCGCGGGGCAACTCTCGCTCCCGAACCAGCGCATCAGTTGCGAGGAATCGGTCAGCGCCTCGAAAACGCGCTCCGGCGGGGCGGACACGTCAATCTCCCCGACGATTGCGTCCAGATCCGATGTGACAATCGTAGTTGGCATAGTCGCTATCATTCGCAGCAGGGCTGGGACTGCCATAATCGTCTCCGTCCGCAGCCGGCCGCGCCTCCCTGTTATTTCGCGCGCTCCAGCGTGAACACTTCCTTCATTTCCTTGCCGTGATCGAGGAAGATCCACTCTTCGTTGTGGTGATTCGCATCTGGCCACGAGAACGTAACGTGTTGCATGTGGCCCGCATCCGGCCCGATATTGGTGCCGTCGAAAAACTCAAAGCTCACCGACCTGGCATCGGCTGAAACGACTTTCATTCGCGGCTGGTTACCAGCTCCGCAGTAGTGCGTCATGATGAGCCGGTCGCCATCGAGATGGAACATGGTGATCATGTTCTCCGGGCCGTGGCCATGAATTTCGCTCATCAGGGCCGACCCGCCGGCCGTCATGCGGAACGAAACTTCGACCGGCTCCCCCTTTGAACTCTGGCCCACCCACTTCCCTTCCAGCCCGGCCAGTTGCTGAAATGTCTTCTGCGCTTCGGTTTCAGCCAGAACGGGGCTGGCCGCGATCAAGGCGAGCAGAACGGTGATTGCAACGATGCGAGATGCTTTCATAACTTCCTCCTGAATTTATTTGTCTTTCCGCAGGGTCTTGTGCGAATGCCGTTCGCTGGCTTGCTGCTGCTCGCGGGCATATTCGGCCTCGACGAAATTCTTCAAATTGCTCAAATTCATTTGCCAGAATCGCCGGTAGTGCTCGAGCCATGAATCGACAGCCCGGAGCGGCTCCGGATTGAGCTGGTAAAGGCGGTGGCGTCCGCTGCGATGCTCAACCACCAGCCGCGCTTTGCGAAGTTGCCGGAGGTGCTTGGAGATCGCGGGCCGCGAGACGGGAAACGACTCGGCAATTCTTCCGGCAGGCTGAGATCCCGTGCACAGCAGATCCAAGACCGCGCGGCGTGTCGGATCGGCCAGCGCGTGGAAGGTAGCCTCGGGCGAATATGTAACCGAACGGTTCCGCATAATGCGTAACTATAGGGTTACGCATTCCGCATGTCAAGAAGAAAATTTGCCAGTGGTGAATCCCAGCTACGTCGCCAGCGGGGTCAACCTCAGTTCTCTTCCCGGAGGGCTGTTCTTCGTCCAAGAAAAGCAAACGCCAACAATGTCACCGCTGTTACCCACCCACCGAGGCTGAAGTTCGAGGAAGCATAGAGCCCAATCAGAAGGCCCGCCGCGATCAAAATCCCCGCTAGAACGCCAAACTGCCGCATGCCATACAAAAAAGTAAACGGCAGATAATGAACTCCCAGAACAATCATGAAGGCGGGATAGAACCAGCCCACGTGGTGGAGCGTGGCCGCCCCAATCAGCGGCAGACTGAGGGGCACGATAAACGCGATTTGCATAGCCAGCGCGTTCATCGGGTGGCCCTTCGGCAGCGAGAAAGGATGGCCCATTGCTCGCAACAGCAGTTGCGTGAATGGAAAGATGAAAAATCCGCCGATGACAAGCATCAGGATGCCAGCCCTGAACGAGTGCCAGGTTCCAAGACCCGCCGAAGCGAACCAGATAAAGCTAGAAACCAGTTGACCCGCAAACCCGCCGAGAAAAGTGGTACGCACGTCCCGCTGCGCCGCGATGATCGTCATTGCTCTTTCCTCAGACATCGCCTTGCCGTGGGACATGATCTGGTTCTCCAGCATTCATCTCTTCGGTGCGGAACTACGTCGCATCCAGCGGAAAATTCGGATTTCCCCGGCCCAGCCGCTCACTCAAGCTCGCGGCGATCAGCTTTCCGTGAAAGCGGCCATTTTCGATGAAGATCTCATTCGTCCGCGAGCCCGCGACGATGACGCCCGCGACGTAAACTCCGGGTACGTTCGACTCCAGAGATTCCGGATCGCACACCGGCCGCAGTTGTTCCGGTGAGAGTTCGAGGCCGATGCTGCGTAGAAAATCATAGTCTGGATGGTAACCGGTCATCGCGAATACAAAATCGTTCTTTAGGCGCAACGTCTTTTCCGGTGTCTTTACAATCGCGAAGTCGGCGCCAATTTCCAGTAGTCGGCTATTGAAATGGGCGACGATTTCGGCGGCCTTGATGCGATTCTCGATATCCGGCCGCACCCAATACTTCACATGCGGATGCATCTGCCCCTGATGATGAACCAGCGTTACCCGCGCGCCATGCCGCCACAAATCCAGCGCCACTTCGGCCGCAGAATTCTTGCCCCCAACCACGATGACATCCGTGTCGAAGTAAGGATGCGGCTCCTTGTAATAATGAAAGACCTTATCCAGTTCCTCGCCGGGCACGTTGAGCTTGTTCGGCAGATCGTAATATCCGGTCGCGACCACGATTTTGCGCGCGCGGTAATCGTGGATCTCGCCATGACGCCCGGTGGTGGTCACGCAGAACTTGCCATCCTCGCCCGCGATTGTCTTTACCCATTCGTATTGACGAATGTGTAGCTCATAGTGGTCGGCGACACGCCGGTAATACTCCAGCGCCTCCAGCCGGTTCGGCTTGGCCGAAGCCGTCGTAAAAGGAATCTCACCAATCTCCAGCAATTCCGGGGTAGTGAAAAAAGTCATGTTCGTCGGATAGTGATAGATGGAATTGACGAGACAACCCTTATCGATGATGAGGGTCTTGAATCCGGCCTTTTCGGCCTCGATGGCGCAGGCAAGGCCAGTCGGCCCGGCGCCGATTATCACGACATCGGGAAAAGACTCGGGACGCGAATGCGCCTGCGATCGCGTCAAAGTCTGGGGCGAGCGACTTTCGGACACTTTCTCGCCGGGGATCGGAACTTCAGGAATAGGAATCTCGGGAATCTGTTTTACAGGCAAGGGTATAAAGCCTTTGTCGGACGGAGTAGAAACCCAACATTCTAGCAGGAAGCAAATCAAGCGTCCGCCCGTGGGGACGTTCTTAGAAAGCAATGTCCGGAGAACCACCACCACAGCGTGCTAAATTTCGCCTATTTCTTAACGCAGACTGCCACGCCATCGCGCAGCGGCAGGATGGTACTGAACAGATCCTTCGCACTCGAAGCCAAGCGGTTAAACTCGAGGATCGCACGAGTCGACGAATCCGGATTCGGTTTCGCCACCTTGCCTTCCCAAAGCACATTGTCGGCGATGAAAAGCCCGCCGCTCTTCAGCTTGGGCAGCCCTAACCGCAGCGCCCGCGGATAATCGACCTTGTCGATGTCGCAGAAGATGATGTCGTAGGGCTGCTTCTCTTCCGACAGAAATTCCAGCGCATCGCCAACCCGCACCGTAATCCTTTCGCTTACGCCGGCTCGTTCAAAATATCCGCGCGCCTTGTCGGCCGTTTTCTTATCGCCATCGGTGTAAACAACGCGCCCATTCTCGCCCACAGCCCGCGCCCACCAGATAGTCGAGTAGCCGATTGCGGAGCCCATCTCGAAAACCATCTTGGCTTTGCTGATGATCGCCAGTTGACATAAAAACCGTCCAACCGCGGGTCCGACAATGGGCACCTCGTCACGGGCCGCCGCGGCTTCCATCTCGGTCAAGACTTCGTCGCGCGCCGGAAGCAAGCCATAGACGTAGTCCTCGACCTGGGGAAATGTAATGCCACCCATCCGCCAGTCCGGTACGTTGGGCATAGCCAAATTCTTTTCCGCCATCTTTCACTCCCAGAAAATCAACAATTCCTTTGCGCACGCATTCAATGGCCCAGGCCTCTACGATACCGTCTGCCCCGGTTTCATCTCGAACACCTTCACTTCCGGCGCAAGCTGTTGCAACTCGCTTGGCCTGCCCGTGAGCAGCGGAAAAGTCCCGAAGTGCATCGGAATCACAATTTCCGGTTTAAGCAATTTACAGGCGTAGGCGGCTTCGCGCGGCGACATGGTGAAATGATCGCCAATGGGCAGCATCACGATCTTCGGCGCATACAGTTCGCGGATGATCGCCATGTCACTAAACACATTCGTGTCGCCGGCGTGATAGAGCTTGACCCCATTCGAAAACTCGAGCACATATCCGCAGGCCTCGCCGCCATAAACGATCTGGTCGCCATCCTGAATGCCGCACGAGTGCACCGCATGAACCATGGTGATTTTCACATTCGACACGGTTTGCGTGCCGCCTTTGTTCATCGGCGCAATCTGCTTCACGCCTTTTTTTTGCAGCCAGGTGCACAACTCGAAAATTCCCACCGCGACCGAATCATGTTTCTTGCCAATCTCAACCGCATCGCCGATGTGATCGCCGTGTCCATGCGTGCACACCAGCACGTCCGCCTTCTGCACATTACGCTCTGTCGCCGGACAACTCGGATTGCCCGCGACCCACGGATCGACGTAGAAGGTCTTCCCCTCCGGCGTTTCAATGCGAAACGTCGCGTGTCCCAACCAGGTCAGTTTGATTCCCTTCAGATCCATAAAGCCTCACACAGACAAATATGATTTGTGGTTCGATATGCGTTCGATACGAACTAATATTCTAGAGATGCGCCGAAGGGCGCGCAAACGCTCGACCATCCGCTCCCAAGTGTTGTCAGTGGTTATCTTTCCTTCCGCTTATATGCTCGCGGGGTGTATAAAATTGCCGATGCCCGATCTTAAAGTCCTACTCTCGCGTGAGCAGATCGCCAAGCGCGTCGCTGAAATTGGGGCGGAAATCGCCCGCGACTACCACGGCCAGACCATCATCTTTGTCGGCGTGCTCAAAGGCGCCGCCATCTTCCTCAGCGATCTCGCCCGTCATGTTCCGCTCGACGCCACCTTCGATTTCATCGGCGTTTCCAGCTATGGCAATCGGCCAACGCCAAAGGAGGATCCCGCCGGACATGCCGCTTGGGACTCGCTCGGCGAGGTGCGCCTCACCAAGGATATGGATCAGTCGCTCGCCGATCGCAACGTGATTCTGGTTGAGGATATTCTCGACACCGGCCTGACCTTGAATTACATCTCCAAAATTATCAGGGCGCATCAGCCGCGCTCGCTGAGCATCGCCGCCCTGCTCGATAAGCCATCGCGTCGCAAGCAGCCCATTGCCGCCCGCTACATTGGCTTCACCATTCCCGACGCCTACGTAGTCGGCTATGGCCTCGACTATGCCGAAAAGTACCGCAATTTGCCGGACATCTGCGTAATCGAGAATCCCTGAATTTCGAATTGATGATTTCTAATTTGTGATCGAAAAAAACGCAACATTCCCCGCTCGCACACGCTCCAAATGCTGTGGCTGCCGAACTCCGTCGCGCCGGCGATCGCCAATTACAAATTACCAATCACAAATTGCCCGGCTGCTATTATGCTACCTGTGAAGTCGGCGACTAACATTCCTCCGCTGCGGCAATCTGACGTGGAACCGCTTCTGCTCGAGGTCGCGGACGTCGTTAATACCACGCTCGATCTCGAGACTACGCTGCGGCGCGTGGCGGAGCTCGTCCGCAAGGTCATCGACTACGAGATCTTCGCCATCCTTCTGCTCAACGAGCCGCGCCAGGAACTTTATATGCGCTTCCAGGTCGGCTACCCGCCCGAGGTTGCCGAGCGCATTCGCGTCAAAGTCGGCCAGGGCGTCACTGGCCGCGCCGCCGAGACGCGCCAGCCGCAGCTTGTCGCTGATGCCTCGCGGGAAGATTTCTACATCGAGGCGCTGCCTAACGTCCACTCCGAACTTGCGATTCCATTGATCGTCAAGAATCGTTTGATCGGAGTGATCGACCTCGAGGCGCGAGAAAAGGGCTATTTCACCGAAGAGCATAAACGTCTCCTGACTCTGATCGCCTCGCGCATGGCGGTCGGAATCGAGAATGCCCGCTTGCACACGCGCATTACACGGCAAGCCCGCACGCTCTTGCTCCTCAACGAAATTGCCCGCGAACTCACGTCCATTCTCAACCTCGACGAGCTGCTCAAGCGGATCGCCGAGCTGCTGCGGCGCCTGATCGACTATCAGATGTTCAGTATTCTTCTGCTCGACCCCACCGGCGAAAAGCTTCAGCATCGTTTCTCCCAGCGTTTTGAGGAACGCCTGCACCTGAAGCACGACATCCCGCTGGGGCGCGGAGTGGTTGGCTACGCGGCTCAAGCCAAAGAGGCGATGCTTGTCCCGGACGTTGCGAAGAATGCCCTCTACATCGCAACGAATCCGGAGACTCGTTCCGAACTAGCCGTTCCGCTGATCTATCAGGAGAAAGTTATTGGCGTGCTCGACCTTGAGCACACGCGGCGCGGATACTTCACCGAGGACCACAAGCGCACGCTCACAACGCTCGCGGCCCAGCTCGCCATTGCGATCGAGAATGCGCGCCTCTACGAGCAGATTGCCCGCCAGGAGAGCCGTCTGGAGCGCGACCTCGCCCTCGCCCGCGAACTCCAATTCCGTTTGTTGCCGCATTCTCTACCCAAAATGCGGAACCTCGAACTCCAGGCTAAGTTCGTTCCCGCGCGTGCCATCGGCGGCGACCTCTACGACTTTGTTCCCTACTCGCTCTCGCGCCTCGGCATCGCCATCGGCGACGTCAGCGGCAAGGGTGCGCCAGCCGCCATTTATGCGGCCCTCGTCAGCGGCATTCTGCGCTCGCACGCGCCCATCGAACCCGGGCCCGCTGAAATGCTTTCGGCCATCAACCTCTCGCTTGCCGAGCGCCGCATCGCTGCCCAGTTTGTTTCTGTCATCTACGCGGTTTGGGACGACCAGCGCAACACCTTGCTGGTCGCCAACTCCGGCCTCCCTCGTCCTCTTTATGTCCACGACGGCGAGATTCAACCGATCGATGTCACCGGCTTGCCGCTCGGCCTTTTCGACGACGCTTCGTATGATGAGATGAACTTCAAAGCGAAGCCCGGCGATCTTTTCGTATTCTTCAGCGATGGAATTCTCGACGCTCGCAATCGGCATGGTCACGCTTTCGGTCCCGAGCGTGTCGAGGCCATCGTCGCAGGATGCTCGCAAAAATCGGCCGATTGCGTGGTAAGAGAGATTTTCAAGGCGGTAACCGAGCACGCGGCCGGCGTCGATGCTTTTGACGACCAGACGGTAGTCGCCATCAAAGTGAAAAACACGGCGGGCAAACGCAAGTGACGCCTCCCAAGCCCGATTCTATTCGTCCGCCCGCCTTCGCCTACCGGTGCGAAGGCCGCGGAACGTCGGCGATTCTGTTTTGCGAAGGCGCCAATCTCGGCCAACTGGCTGCCCGCTATGGTACGCCGCTTTACGTGTGCTCATCCGCGAACATCCGCACCCGCCTGCGCGAGTTCAAACGGGCCTTTCGTTACGTCAGCCATACCATTTGTTATTCCGTGAAGGCCAATTCCACCCTTTCCGTCCTGCGTCTAATCGCGGGCGAGCAAGCGGGCTTCGATGTCGTCTCCGGCGGCGAACTCCGCCGCGTACTGCGTGCCGCTCCCAAAGCCGCGTCGAAGGTCGTGTTTTCCGGAGTAGGCAAGACTGTCCCCGAAATGGAGCTCGCCCTTCGCAGCGGCATCCTGCTTTTCAACATCGAGAGCGCTTCCGAACTTGACGCTCTCGCCGCCGTCGCCGCCCGACTTAAGAAAAAGGCACTAATTGCATTGCGCGTGAATCCCGACGTCTCCGCCAAGACGCACCCTTATATATCGACAGGTCTGCACGAACACAAATTCGGCGTGCCTCTTCCCGAAGCGCTTGAGCTCTACCTGGAAGCCGCCACGCATCCGTATCTACGGGTCGCCGGAGTCAGCGTCCACATCGGCTCGCAGATTACCGACGTGAGTTCCTTCAACGACGCTCTCACTCGCGTCGCCGAAATCGTGCGCGACTTGCGCGCCGCTGGCCATGATATTCAGTATGTCGACGCCGGCGGCGGCCTCGGAATTTCCTACCGGGAGACAGAAGAATCCTTTGCCGGGCAAGTCGCCGACTACGCCAGAGCGGTGATCGAGCCATTGCGCAAACTTAAAGTTCATCTCTTGCTGGAGCCCGGTCGTTCGATCGTGGGTTCGGCCGGTGTTCTACTCACACGCGTCATCTATCGCAAAACAAATAATGGCAAACGCTTTCTCATTGTCGACGCGGCGATGAACGATCTTCTTCGCCCCTCGCTCTACGGCGCGCACCACGAAATCGTCCCGGTGCAGCTCTCGTCGCTGGAGCGCGAGACAACCGACGTTGTCGGTCCCGTCTGCGAGACGGGCGATTTTCTCGCTCGCGAGCGCGAACTTCCCGTTATGCAGGAGGGCGATCTGCTCGCGATCCTCGACGCGGGCGCCTACGGCTCGACCCTCAGTTCCAACTACAACACGCGTGGCCGAGCGGCCGAGTTGCTCGTCGATCAAGGCCGCACCCGTCTGATCCGCAAGCGCGAAAGCGCCAGCGACCAGATGCGGCTTGAGCTCTAGCAGGGCGCGAAAATTCGGCGTCCTACGTAATCGGCGTTGTACGCGATTTCTGCGTGGCCCCAGCGCTTCAATCGCGTGCGTCGGGACTCAGTCGTTCCTCCGGCTTCATCGTTCTGTGCCACTTCCCAGCAGCATGCCACGTCAGCGCGTCTACGGAACGTAACCGTAACCCTCGAAGAGTGAAGTCAGTGCAACACGAGGTTCGTGTCACACTATGGGGTCTGGTAGAGCTGGCGGTAAACGCTGGCGTTGCGCAGAATGGCCTGGACGTATTCGCGGGTTTCGGTGAAGGGGATGGATTCGACGAACTCCTGCGGATCGCGATAGTGGCCTTCGCCGAGCCAGTCAGAGACGCGGTCGGTGCCGGCGTTGTAGGCGGCCAGGGCGTATTCAAACTGGCCGTTGTACTTATCGACCATGTCTTTGAAGTAGCGGGTGCCGAGTTGAAGGTTGACGGCCGGCGTGTAGAGCTGCGGGGCTTTGTAGCCTTTTAACTTCACCTGCTTCGCGACCGTCTTGCCGGTTTTCGGCAGGAGTTGCATGAGGCCGACGGCATTGGCGCGAGAGATGGCTCCGGCATTGAACTCGGATTCCTGACGGATGAGCGAAGCGACGAGGAAAGGGTCGAGACCGTTGGCCTCGGAATACTTCCGCAGGTCGGTCCAGTAAGGGCGCGGGAAGAGAGCTTCCCAATAGGGGCGTGGGAGATCGGGAATATCGACAGCGAAATAATTGGGCGCCATGCGCTTCATGATCTCGATGCCGCGATCGTAGCGGCCGCCATCCTGGTAGACACGGGCCATCTCGGGCGGCGCCCAGCTTCCACCTTCCTGACTGGCAGCGGCCTGGAGTTCGCGGACGGCCATGTCGGCGAGCGCACCGTTCGAGAGCAAACGGGCGCGGGCGACACGAAGATTATCTTCGGGCGGTTCGGTGTCGTCGATCTTTAAGGCGCCGGAGAGCGACGCGACGCGATCGAGCAGCGCAAAGTGGACGGCGTCGGGTGAGCCGCCGAGACCGGCGCGCACACTCTTGAGACGTTCGCGGCCGAGTTCGGCATAGTAATAATTGCGATAGCGATCGACGAGCTTTTGATAGAAGGCCGCCGCCATGGCGGGATTATTTTCTTCTTCGGCGATGCGGGCGCGCCAGTAAAGCGCGGCGGGAATTTCATTGGAGTCGGGATAGAGCGCGATCTGATTTTCGAAGGCCTGGCGCGCATCGGCGATTCTTCCCTGCCGGAAACTGAGCCATGCCGCTTTCCAATGAGCGTAGGAGGCGCGGTTGCCGTGCGGAAAGCGCTCCTGGAGCTCGCGGAAATAGTCGATGGCACGGTCGTAATCTTTTTTGAGCAGGTACATGTTGCCGGCAGAGAGCAGCGCCTGCTCGAGCCATGGGCTGGTGGGACCGAACTGGCGAAGCTGGTTGACGGTTTCGACAACGGAATTTTCGTCGCTGGTGGAACGGGCGGTTTCGCTGAGGAGGTAAAGGCGCTGGGCCTCGTTGTCGCCCTGCTGCGGACCGATTGAAGTGAGGAGATGGCGGGCATCCTGGCTGCGGCCGGATTTTTCCAGAGCGGTGGCGAGCGCGAGTTCGAGTTCGATGCGCTCGGGCGCGGCGGCTTCATTGACCAGATCGCGATACTCGTCGGCGGCGTCGCTATAGTGCTTGCTTTTGAAGAGCAGGTCGGCGCGAGTGCGGCGTTCACCCGGAGAACCTGCGATGCCGAGCTTGCGCAGTTCGGCTCCGGCGGCATCGGCCTCGGCACTGTTAGGCATGTTGTAGTAGAGGTTGCGGAAGGCTTCGGCGGCCTTTGGGCGGTCTCCAGCTAACTCGTAAGCGCGGCCGAGTTGGAGTTCGATGTCGCTCCGCACGGGCAGGCGATCTTTTTCAAGGAGCGCGGCGGCTTCTTGAGCGCAGCCCTCGTCGAAGAGCACGTTGGCGTAGGCGAGATGGGCGTCGCGAATGAGCAGCGAGTCGGGATAGGTTGCGCTGAACTGCGCGAGAGCGGCTAGGGCTTCGGCATTGTGGCCGGTCTTCGAATACGCGTCGCCCAGGTAGAATGAGACGTAGTCGCTGATTTCGCTGGCGCCGGCTTTGGCGCGATTGAGGGGATCGATGGCTTTAGCGAAATCGTGATCGAGGATGTGCGCATAGCCCACGACGAGCCAGGCGAGCGCTCCGGCATCTTCTTTGGCATGGCGGCGGGCGTAGGCTTCAACGGCGGCGTAGCCGGTGGGAGTGCGGTCCTGCAAAAGCTGCTGCGCCATGGGACGAAGATTGGCGGAGGCTACGAAGGCGGCGCGGGCACGGCGCACGCGGGGCGAAACGGGCTTGCGGCGCTTTTTCGCGCCGGCTTTGTGGGCAGACGCTTTCCGGGAAGTTGATTTCGAGGTCGCGGCTTTTTTGGCGGCGGCCTTGGCCGAGGAGTGCGTCTCCGACTTTGCCGCGGACTTTGAAGCGGCTTTTGCCGAACTGGCGGGCTTGCTGGTGGAAGATGAGGGCGTTGACTGCGCGACGAGGATCGGGGCAGACGCGACGAAGAAGAAAAGCGTTAGAAGAACAAGCGAAACTGCAAACTTGCGCACTGCTCCCTACCTAGGCCTGAAAATTGGCACCCACCTGGAAGTTGGGACCCATCACATTTAAGTCGTCTTCTGCGAGACTTCGTTTCATTTCATCTTCAAAGTAATTGCCTGAGGCTGCAACCGTCGAGCCGTAACGCTTTTGGTACGTGGCGCGGCTCTTGTCGATTGGATCTTTGAGGAGATCATAGAGATTCCGGGCGGCGCGGCCTTCGGCCAGCTTGGACTTATTGTAGAGCTTGATCTCGTCGACCAGCAGACGAGCAAAGCGCTTGGCCTTGCGATGGAGCTCTTCATCCTCCGGCGACATGGCGGGGGAAGTGGGAAAAGTGACGGTGGGCTCGGGCGCGCCGGCGGTGTGAACGTTGCCGAGGGCCAACGGCTCGACCGCGACGGATTCTATTGCGGGAGGCTCGGCGACGGCGACAGATGAAACTTCGGAGGCGAAGCTGTGCGCGCTTGCCTGGGCCGCGGTGTGCGGAATGACTTGGCTAGAGGCCGGTGCCGCGGCAGCCATCGCGAACGACGGAGCGTGCGCGGCAAATGGGTCATTAAGGGCTGGAGCCGACGAAACCGGAACTGGCGGCTTGGCCGGAACCTCGTGAGGTTCGGCATGGGCATCCGCATGGGCTGAGGGATCCTTGGCTGCCTGTTTGCGCAGCGAATTCACTTCGAGCCACGATCCGGTCGCGAGCACGAGCACGTCGAGCGCGCCCGTGTCGAGCGGCCGGTCTTCGACGCCGCCATCGGCGTAGAGGAGGGCCGCAACCTTGTCTTTGAGAATGAGAGGCAGCACTCTAACGTTAGATGCGGTTCCGAACTGCTCGATGAAACGCGGATCGAATTCGCCATCGGCGGCGCGAGTGCTGACGCGGTCGGTGAGGGCGCGGAGGACGGCGGCGCTGCCGGCATCGAGGGCAAAATCTTTGAGAGCTTCATTGGTGGCAAAGCCGCGAGCCTGCCATCCGGTGGCGGTGCTTCCCTTTACGACGAAGAGCGCGACGCGCGGGGCATAGCGGGCGCAGGTATCGAGAAGAGCACGCAGAATTTCCTTTTGCGAAGTGCCGAGTTGGATTTCGACGAGGGCGCGCGCGAGGTCGGCGGAGGTGGAGGAATAGGCGCTGGAGGGCTGGGCTGCGATCTCTTCGGAGACGCGGCGCGTGATCTCGCTGCGTAGCTGAACAAGCTGAGTTTGGAAAACCTTGTCCACTACCCGTTCCACAATTGGTTCGACCCAATTGCGCTCTGCATCGCGATCCGACATTTAGAGTCCCGCCTGATTGGTCCGTTGGAAGACCGGTGATTGACCTTCTAAACCCTAATTGTAGGGCCGTTTGGCCGGTGTCTCACGGCACTGTGGTACGAGGGGGGAGAGTATCGAAAGTAAGGGGGTCGGGCGGGTCGGAACGGGGAGAGCATCATCGCCGATAAATCCAAGCCCCAGAAAAGGCTTACACCCGTTACAATAGTCACGGGGAATCTGCTGGACCCGTAGAAAAATCTGCATCAAGTTACCGATGAGCGCAATCCAACCAAACGTACAAAGCCCGCAACCGGTTAGCGAGGAGATGGAGCTCGTCCGGCGAGCCAAGCGCGGCGACGACTCTGCATTTGAAGCGCTGGTGAAGAAGTACGACCGGAATGTTTTCCGCATCGCGCAGCACATTACGCAGAATCGCGAAGACGCGGAAGACGTGGTTCAGGACGCGTTCCTGAAGGCGTATGGCAACCTGGCACAGTTCCAGGAGCAATCCAAGTTTTATACCTGGCTGGTTCGGATTGCGGTTAACGAAGCTCTGATGCGGTTGCGCCGGAGACGGCCGGAACGTACGGTCTCTCTGGACGAAGATGTTAAGACGGAGGACGATTCCCTGCCCCGCGAGGTGGCGGATTGGAGTCCGAATCCAGAACAGATGTATAACCAGTCGGAATTGCGGGATATTCTGACGCGCACGATTCAGGGTTTGCCGCCGGGATTCCGCACGGTGTTCGTGTTGCGAGATGTCGAGGGCCTATCGACGGAAGAAACAGCCCAGGCGTTGGAACTGAGCATTCCGGCCGTGAAGTCGCGTCTGCTGCGAGCACGTTTGCAGTTGCGTGAAAGATTAAGCCGCTTTTTTCAAAAGAGAGCGAATGGGGGCGGCGAGAAATCCAGTGGAGATGGCGACCAGTGAAGTGTAAAGAGTTTCTCAACGAGTTGACCAACTATCTCGACGGCGTGATCGACGACCAGACCAAGTCGGACCTTGAAGACCATTTGGCGTGGTGCCACAACTGCTATGTGGTTTGCGACACGACGAAGAAAACGATCGAGATCTACCGCAACCAAGAGCTTTACGAACTGCCCGACGACCTTCGCGGGCGGCTGCAAACGGCCATCATGAGTAAGTGCTCGGCGCACAAGAAGGCTGGCCCGCAGGAGATTTGAAAGACGCCATTCGCCGCACTCCCCCTCCCCACGGCTCAAGGTTTCGTCACCCCACGGATTCCTATCTTTAATTGAGATTTGAGGAGTTTTATTTTCGGGGAAAAGTGTGAGTCTTTGGTGTGTGCATGCGGCAACCTTTGCCTAGCGGGCGGAATCTGAAGTGCGGAAGCTTTCTGGCCGAACCTTTTCTACTCAAAAGGAATCTAAGCTAATAGAAATCCACAGGAGTTCAGGTAAAGTCCCCGGCGATTTTGCCGCTTTAGTTTCAGTGAGGGGTGATTCGATGCTTACGAAAATGATCAATGCAGTATTCGGCTGCCGGCACTCGCGTTACAGCTTTCCAATCACGATGCGAGCGAATGCCCGGCGCGGAACCGTGGCGCGCACCGGCACGTATGTGGTGTGTCTCGATTGCGGCAGGGAGTTTGCTTACGACTGGCAGGAGATGAGAGTTGCAAACCTGCCGACGAATAAGCCCTCGCGTGCGCTGGTGACGAAGGAAGCGGCGTAGATCGCCACAGTCGGCGCATGATGGTGGCGGCTGGGCGGCATAGGCCCTGCCCGATTGCACAAAAAATTCCCTCCCCATTCTTCCCAACAAGCGGATAATAAAGTTCAGCAGGGACACGCGGGCGTGTTCAGCGGAGCATGCTTTCGAGTTGGCTCCTCGCCAAACAAGAGAGCACTCCTGCCCGCGGTTCGGCTGGGAGGTTCTATGCCTCTTTCCAAGCTCCGGGACTTTCTGGATCGCAATCAAATTCAATATCTGGTGATCTCCCACTCCGTGGCCTACACGGCGCAAGGGATCGCGGCGCTTACTCACATCAAAGGAAGAGAACTCGCCAAAACTGTGATGGTGATGGTGGACGGGCGGCTGGCGATGGCGGTGGTGCCGGCGTCGCTGCGGGTCGACCTGCATCGAGTGCGAAAATATCTTGGCGCTGAGACGGTGGAATTGGCGACCGAGCAGGAATTTCGCGATCGCTTTCCGGATTGCGAGACGGGCTCGATGCCACCGTTCGGCAATCTCTATGGGATGGATGTTTTCGCGGATGAGTCGCTGGCCGAGGACAAAGAAATTTCGTTCAATGCGGGCACGCACCGGGAACTCGTGCGAATGCGCTTCGCGGATTTTGAACGCCTGGCCAAGCCATTCCTGATTCCGATTGCTGTCCACCAGGGTGCGGCGCACGTTGCCTGACGGGAGTTCGAGGCGGACGGAAGTGCGTTGTCGCCGTGAAGGGCACGGCCAATGGCCTACGACCGATGCCGGGGGAAATTTCTGTCATTTTTCATCCCTTGTTCACAAATGCCTGTGTTAGATTTTTCAGGTCAACCCGACAATTTGCGGAGGAAAATGAATTGGGCAAGGACATGGTTCCGAAGAAGATTTTCTTCACCAAGGGTGTAGGAAAACATCGTGAACGTTTAACTTCGTTCGAACTTGCCTTGCGCGACGCCGGAATAGCAGCCCAGAATCTGGTGCGCGTTTCTTCCATCTTCCCGCCACAATGCAAGCTCATCCCGCGCTCGCAGGGATTGAAATATCTCCATCCGGGTGAAGTTGTGTTTGCCGTGGTCGCGGAAAATTCCACGCATGAACCGCACCGTCTGCTGGCCGCGTCGATTGGCGTGGCGATTCCCGCCGACCGCAATACCTATGGATATTTGAGCGAGCACCATTCTTTTGGCGAGACGGAAGACTCGGCCGGAGATTACGCCGAAGAGCTAGCCGCCGAGATGCTGGCAACCACGTTGGATGTGGAATTCGATCCCGACCGGTCCTGGGATGAGAAGAAAGAGATCTACCGGATTTCGAACAAGATTGTGCGCACGGCGAATGTGACCCAGTCCGCGGTGGGCGACAAGCGCGGGCTGTGGACGACGGTGATCGCGTCGGCGGTAACGATTTTCGATTAGGCCGCGGCGGCAGGGCGCGGCGCCTGTTCGCGGTTCGTCCGAGGATGAGCCTACATTCTGCACAGAGGAATCGTCCAGAACGCATCGTTCATCGCACATCGTAAGGAAAGATCCGCCGCAGAGCCTTTCCGGCGCGGGCCGCAATCTGCGAGCGCGATCTGACGCGCTCGGCGGTCTGGTAGCTCTGTTGTTCAAGCAGCGCGAGCTTGTCCTTATAAATCTCGAGTGTCACCAGGGGCTGGCTGTTGCCGTGACCGGCAAAATCTTTTTGCGGCGACTCGCCGAGGCCGAAATCTATGCAGTCAATCCCCGACCGGAACGCGTGCTCCAGCAGCATTTGAAGATGCAGCATCGACGGCGAATACTTCGAAAACGAGGCGTCAAAACAAGTCGAGTAGAGATGAACGGTGCGATTGAAAACCGGGGACAATCGCATCGCCACCGGCTGCGCTGCGGAACTGAGAACGGAGAGCCAGATTCGTTCTTGAGGCGCGAGGAGTGCGACCATCTGGCGGTAAAATTCGCGGTGCGGCGCCTCGGCAAGGGGGCTGCGCAAGCCTTTTGCGGCGAAGCGGGTCACGTGCCAATCGAAGAAAGTGTTGAGGCGCGGCGCAATCTGATCGGGATGCGAAAAAATCTCGAAGCTTACCGCTCCGTGCTCGGCGAGGCGGGTGCGAGCTTTTTTGAGGCTCTTGCTCGAAGCATCGCCGGCTGAATTGTTTTCGTAGTCGAGTTTTGTAAGGCGACGAATTCTGCCGTCTTCGCCTGTGACCGCTGCAAAGCGGCGTTTTGTCGCCGCGGCGGACACGCAGTCGACAAAGGTGGAGTCGGCTCGGAAGCGGTCGAGGAAAACTCCATCCCAATCGGCGGCTGTTGAAGCGCAAAAATCAATCAGCTCGCAAGCCACGGCATTCTCGGCACCGGGCAGTACCAGGCAGGATGCGTAGTCAGCGTAGGGCTGGCCGGCAAATTCGATCCAACGTCGCTCGCGCAGATAGCGACGGCCGCGGCGCACGACTAGGGGAATGACGCCAAGCAGGCCAGCGCCGAGTTCGCGCAGCAGCAGGATCGACGTTTGCGAGTTGGGAAAGGCGGCGAGATTTGCCTGCACCCAGCCGAAACTATCGAACACCGTTGCCTGCGGACAGATGCAAAGAAGCCGCTCCCAGTCCTCTTTGAAAGCCTCGGCGGATGCGATCGACGAAATCACTTCGCGCTGGATGGTCATGCTTGTGGCCGATGTGCACTCTTCACGCGGAACCGCCGAGGTGCAAAAGATCTTTGAGCGCGTCGACCGCGCCGGTGATGGTGGCGGCAAACTGGGCGCGCGTCATGCGCCCAATGCCCATGCGGGGCAGCGCAAAGCGGTTGCTGGAGCGGGTGACGAATCCCCCTGCGCCGGCGAAACCGAGAGAGTAGCCGGAATCGCGCACGAGGGCCTCGTCGCGCGAGTTGAAATCGAGCTCAGGCGCGCCGAAAGGATAGGCGAATGCGTGCACCCGGCGGCCGAGCACCTGTTCGAGCGCGGACTTGCTGTCCGCAATCTCGCGTTGAGTAGAGTCCGCATCAAGCGTGGCAAGAATTGGATGCGTGGCGGTATGCGCGCCGATTTCGATGTCGCTCTGCGCGAGCTGACGGATTTCCTCCTGGCTGAGAAATTCGAAGCGTCCGGTGAATTCGCTGCCGGGATCGGAAACGGGCAACTGGCTGCGCAGCGACTCGAGTTCGGCTCGCTGCGCGGATTCGGGGACAGTGCGACAAAGAGTAAAGAACCTGCTGCAAGCGGCGGCACGCTGCGCGGCGTCAGCGAGAGGCCAGCACTCGCCGTCGCGCGGGCACCAACTCTTTGCGGGCGAATACATGAGGCGGTAATAAGCGTCTTCAAACCAGGTTTGCCAGGAGGCGCCAAGGGCCCCGGTCAGAATAAAGCAAACGGCCGCGACTTCGTGCTTCTGCAAAACGGGCAGCGCGAAATGAAAATTGTTGGCGTGCCCGTCGTCGAAGGTGATCAGGACGGGATAGCGCGGAAGGGACGCGCCATGCAGATACCAGTCGCTGAACTGCTGGAAGGTGATGGGAGTGTAGTGCTGGCGCAGGTAGCCGAGCTGCCAATCAAATTCGTCGACGGTGACGGTCATGCCGAAGAGCGGATTGCCTTCAGGAAATCCGGCGGGAAGCACGTCGTGATAGATGGCGACCAGAACCGAGTTGCGATGGCGCCAGCGAAAAAGATTGACCAGACCGCTGCGAAACAGAAATTCGAAGAGGCCGCGCTTGGCGCGCACATAAAGCGGATGGCCATAGAGATCGCCGTTGGATAAAGCTTGCACTCAGGGTCCTGCGCCTAGGCCGGGATTCTTACGGTCTTTAAGGTCTTGCGCCCAGCCGGCTTCTTTTTGAGTCTCTCCAAAACCGCCGCGACGATCAAGGGGAGACCAACGGTGGCGTCAACGAAGACCTCGCCGAATTTTCCGCCTTCGGCCGGCGGAACAAACTTGCCCCACGACACGGCTTCGCTGTAAGGACTGCCCGAAAGTCCGCCCCAGTAGACCGGTTCGGGGCAGATGCGCAAGCCGTAGTGATAGCGCTTGAGCGGCAGATCTTCACCGCCGCGGCGATGGCGCAACTCGATGAACGGCCCGAACTGCTGCGACCAGTTGCGCGGGACACCGCCGCCGATGGTGAAGATGCCGAGGCGTTTTTGCGCGAGCAAGGTGGCGGCAAAATATTCGAGATCTTCAAAGGGATCGAAGCGGAAACGCGCCTTGCCTTGCTTGTCGCGCTCGCGATTGGTGAGGGCGAAGTCGAGGCCGAGTTCGGAATCCGAAAATGCCGGCACGAAGACCGGAACATTATTTTCGTAGGCCGATTTCAGAATGCCGCGTTGGTCTTTGGCGCTCTTCGACAGATGGGCGCCGATGGCGCGATTGAGTTTGTAGGAGCACATGATCTCGCCGGCGTCCCAGGCGGAGAAGACGGCATGCATCACGCGCTCGACGTCGTCGAGATTCTGCTCGGGCTCCAGCGTGTCATAGACGCGGTTGTAGCCGGCTTCGTAAAGCTCTTCGTCGGAGAGATCGGGATTGTGGCGGAAATGCGCGCGGCCGGTGGCCTCGACCAGACCGTGGGCCATGAGAGCGCCAGTCGAAACGATGGCGTTTACAATGCCATGCTCGACCAGATCGGAGATGATGAGGCCCTGCTTGGCGACGGTCATCGCGCCGGCGAGGGTCATGACGATGAAGGCGTCCTTGTCGCGGGCCATGGCTTCGAGCACGTCGGCGGCTTCGCCGAGCTGGCGGCCCGTAAATGCGGTCTTTGCCATGGCGCGCACGAGGCTGTCGATTGAGCCGATGCTGCGGAGATCGAGCGGGGCGAGAGGAATCAGCTTGTCCGCAACCGGATTGTGCAGCTTGCGGTCGATGCCCGCGCCCTCCTGATGGGCCGCGCCCGGAGCGCCCGTGCCATGATGATTGCCGTGCTTGGAATTCTTTTTCTGAGCCACGAAAGATGCCTCCACAGAAAATAAAAATAAGATTGCGCGAAGAACCTAATGTACTAGAAGTCGAAGATGCGCCGCCTGATTTTTGTTAAGGGAGTGTGACATTTAGGCGTAAGCGCGTTTGATATGCTAGGCGCGCAGGTTGAATCCGAATTGCCGTAGTGATCGTCATTATAGAGATGCCTTGCGTCGCGTCTTGGCCTATAAGGGAGATTGATTTGCCCGATAAATTTAATGTCGCGCTGGTGCAGATGTCCTGCGGCCCGGAGCCTGCCGAGAACATGGCGAAGGCGCTCGACCGCGTAGCCGAGGCCGCGAAGCGCGGCGCTCATGTCGTCTGCCTGCCCGAGCTTTTTCAGACCCAATATTTTTGCCAGCGCGAGGACCATGCGCTCTTCGATCTTGCCGAGCCCATTCCGGGGCCGTCCACCGAAAAGCTGTCCGCGGCGGCAAAGCAAAACAATGTCGTGCTGGTGGCCTCGCTCTTCGAGAAGCGCGCTCCCGGCCTTTATCACAACACCGCCGCCATCTTCGATTCGGATGGCGCGCTGCGCGGCATTTACCGCAAGATGCACATCCCCGATGACCCGCTCTACTACGAGAAGTTTTATTTCACGCCGGGCGATCTCGGATATCGGGCTCTCGACACGACGGCCGGCAAAATCGGAACGCTGGTTTGCTGGGACCAGTGGTATCCCGAAGGCGCGCGGCTCACGGCGCTCCAGGGCGCGAGCATTCTGTTTTATCCGACGGCCATCGGCTGGCATCCCGACGAGAAGGCCGAGTTCGGTGCGTCGCAGCACGACGCCTGGCGCACCATTCAGCGCGCCCACGCCATCGCCAATGGTGTCTACGTCGGCGTCGTAAATCGCGTCGGCTTTGAAACCGGCAACATTCGCGGCAATTCGGCGCCCGGCAAGGGACTGGAATTTTGGGGCGGCTCGTTCCTCGCCGATCCCTTCGGCCGCGTGCTGAAGGAGGCGTCGCACGACAAAGAAGAAATTCTTGTCGGCGAAGTGAATTTGAAGTTGATCGAAGACACGCGCCGCAACTGGCCGTTCCTCCGCGACCGCCGCATCGACAGCTACGCCCCGATCACGAGCCGCATGATCGACGGAAAATGACAGACCAAAATGACCGGCGGAAAATAACGGACAAAAAGATGAAGCGCACACCCAAACCTCCATCGGAACTCGGCTACCGCATGCCCGCCGAATGGGAACCACACGCTTCCACGTGGCTGGCGTGGCCGCATTTCAAAGAAGACTGGCCGGGAAAATTCGATCCCATCGCCTGGGTTTATGCGGAGATCATTCGCAACCTGGCGCGGCATGAGCGCGTCGACCTGATCGTAAAGAGCGCGGCGGCGGAGGAGTCGGCAAAAGCGATTCTCGATAAGGCGGACGCCCTGTCGGAGAACGTCGTCTTTCATGCCTGGCACACGGACCGCGTGTGGATGCGGGATTCGGGCTGCATTTTTTTGACGCAGCAGGCCCCTCCAAGCGATCAGGGGGCCGGCTCGAGTTATGAAGCCCGAGCTATGGGACGCGAGGAAAAGGATCAGAAATCTTCGCCGCTCCCATCCGCTGGCTCTCAGCCGCGGTCACTCGCGCTCCACTTCCAATTCAACGCATGGGCGAAATACGACAACTACAAGTTCGATGCGAAAGTTGGTGCGCGGATGGCAAAGGCGGCCGCCGCCCGCATCGTGCAGCCGACGTTCAATCGCCAGGAATCCGGCGACGAGCGTGTGGTGCTCGAAGGCGGATCGATCGACGTCAACGGCCGCGGCACTTTGCTGACCACCGAGGAGTGCCTGCTCTCCACCACGCAGCAGCGCAACCCCGGCATGGACCGCGCCGCCTACGAGCAGATGTTTGCCGACTACTTCGGAATCCGATCAGTCATCTGGCTGGGCGACGGCATCGAGGGCGACGACACGCACGGGCATGTCGACGACCTGGCGCGATTCGTGGCGCCGGATACGGTCGTCACCATGATCGAGGCAAATGAGCGAGACGAGAATTATTCGGCGCTGCATCACAACCTCGGCCGCCTCCGCGCGGCGCGCGATCAAGATGGGCAGCGGCTGAAGGTGGTGGAGATTCCGATGCCGCGAGCGGTGGTGTTTGAAGATCGCCGGCTGCCCGCCAGCTACGCGAATTTCTATATGGCAAACGGCTGTGTGCTGGTTCCGGTTTTTAACGATCCCAACGATCGCGTGGCGCTGAACACGCTGGCGGAGCTGTTCCCTTCCCGCGAGATTGTGCCGATTTATTCGGGAGATTTGATCTGGGGATTTGGGGCGATGCACTGCATGACGCAGCAGGAACCGGGAGTAAAGGGTTAACCGATGGCCATCAGTATCGGTAACATCCGATGTTCGCGTCAGCCGGATCGGCGCGCATCTGATTGCCTCAGCTTTGATGAATCTGCCCACGCTTTTGTGGACTAAAGACAAGCACCTCCGCGAAGCCGCCGGAGCGCTCGGCATTTGCTCGACACTGCCCTGGCGAAGCGCCGACCTGGGCGAAATGTGCTCGATCTGGCGACCAACGACGGCTCCCCCCCCGCGAGTTCATTTACACTTTTACCCGTGGACGCCGAGATCATTGCCGTGGGGTCGGAAATGCTTACACCCCATCGCCAGGACACGAATTCCCTGTTCCTCACCGAGAAGCTCAACGACCTGGGCGTGGAGGTGCGGTTTAAGTGCGTCGTCGGAGACAACCGGGAGAACCTGGTGGCGGCGACGAAGCTGGCTATGCGGCGCTCGGAGATTATTGTTTTTTCCGGCGGGCTGGGGCCGACCGAAGACGATTTGACGCGCGAGTCCGTGGCCGAGGCGCTCGGCTTGAGCCTCAATCGCGATCCCGAAATTCTCCAGCGCCTTGAAGATCGCTTCGCCAAGCGCGGCTACAAATTTCCTCCGAACAATACCAAGCAGGCCGACATCATCGCCAACGCCCTCGCGTTAACCAACACGATGGGCACGGCGCCCGGTCAGTGGATCAGCGGAAAATATGACGGCCGCGAACGCATTCTGATTCTGCTCCCCGGGCCTCCCTACGAGCTGAAGACGATGTTTGAGGGCGAGTGCATTCCGCGGCTGCGGGCGAAGATTCCGGCGCAGTTCATCGGGATGCGCACGCTGAAGATGGCGCTGATTCCCGAGTCGCAGGTGGATGCGCGAGTGGCGCCCATCTATACGACTTACACCGACGTGGAAACCACGATTCTGGCGGGCGGCGGCGAGATTCAGCTTCATCTGCGCTGTCGGAAGGATTCGCAGGCCGAGGCGGAGGCGCGGGTCGAAGAACTTGCCGGCAAGATCGAAGACGAGATGGGCGATGCGATTTTTTCGCGTAAAGGCGAGACCATCGAGCAGATTGTGAGCTACCTGCTGCAAATGCGCGGCATGACGCTGGCGGCGGCGGAGTCGTGTACGGGAGGGATGCTGGCGGAGCGGATCACTTCGCTGAGCGGGAGTTCGCGATATTTTCTGGGCGGCGCCGTGGTTTATTCGAACGAACTGAAGACGCAGTTTGCGGGCGTGCCGAAGGCGCTAATCGACAAGCACGGCGCAGTGAGCCGCGAGGTGGCGCAAGCGCTGGCAGAGGGGATTCGCAAGCGATGCCTCTCGAGTTTCGGAGTCGGCATTACCGGCGTTGCCGGACCAACAGGTGGCACCGAGCAGAAGCCGGTAGGGCTGGTTTACATTGCGCTTGCGGGCGAAGAAGGGACGCAGGTGGTGGAGCGAAATTTTCCTGGCGACCGGAGGAACATTCGAGTGTTTGCTTCGCAGCAGGCGCTCGAGATGATTCGACGCGCTCTGCTGTGACGGCTCGCTCCCGAAAGTTGTCGAGCTTCCCGCCTCGCTCGCGTACGGTTTGAGAGACGCCGTGAAAGACTTTACGCGCAGAGTGCGCGGACAAAAGCTCTGAGAGCGCTGAAAAGAGCCCGCATTCGCTGAGAACGCAGATCGAACTGATACGTCATGCGCATCTTTATCGGTATCGACCTCGACGACGAAATCCGCGGAAAGATCGCGCGTTTTCTGGATGGCGTCAGCGGATTTGCGCCGGAGGCGCGATGGGTGCATCCGGAATCGCTGCACATTACTTTGAAATTTATCGGCGAACAGAAGGCGGAACAGGTCGAGGGGATTCGGCAGCGGCTGCGGCGCGTGCCGTGCGGCCCCTTCGAGATCCGGCTTTCGGGCTTCGGATTCTTCCCTACCGCAAAGGCGCCGCGCGTATTCTGGATCGGCATTCACGCTGGAGCGGAACTCGCGCAACTCGCCCGGCAAATCGATGACGCCACGGCAGAGCTTGGAATCCCGCGAGAGGAGCGGGCGTTCAGCCCGCATCTTACGCTGGCGCGAGGCGGCGGGCGCTCCGGCGATCCCAAGTGGCGCAAGGGCGACGGGCCAAATTCGGTCTTCGCGATGCTCCAAAAGCGGCTGGCTGCAATGGGCGAACACGATCGCGGCATACATGATCACGGTACACACGATTTCGATACGCCGAATTTCGGCAACATGACCGCCGACAAGTTTATTCTCTACCAGAGCCAGCTTTCGCCGGCGGGATCGAAATACACGAAGCTGGAACGCTTTCCGTTGCCAGCGCCCGAAAGCCATTGACGCATCGATGAACCCGAATTCGTTTGTGTTGACCGCGATTGTCAGTTACCTGCTGGGATCCATTCCCTTCGGGTACCTCCTGGTGCGCGTGGTCACCGGCGACGACGTTCGTGCCATCGGCAGCGGCAATATTGGGGCGACCAATGTGGCACGCAAGTCGCCGGCTCTTGGAGTCGCGACGCTGGTCATGGATGCGGCCAAGGGATTGGCCGCCGTTTATTTTTGCGGCTTGGCATTCGGGGGAACGCATCGTCACCTGACCATGTCCGTTGCCGCGCTGTTTGCGGTGTGCGGACACTTGTTTCCGGTGTGGCTGAAATTTCGCGGCGGCAAAGGCGTTGCCACCAGCCTTGGCGCCTTTCTGCTGATCACGCCGAAGACGATCCTCGGGCTTGTAGCGCTTTTTCTGTTGCTGGCGGTGGCGTTTCGGTATGTATCTCTCGGATCGGTCGCCGTGGCGGCAACATTTCCGCTGCTGACATGGGCGATCGGGGAATATCGCGAGCCGATTGAGTTGCTGATCATCGCGATTGTGTCGGCGCTTGTGATCTGGAAGCACCGGCAGAATATTGGCCGCTTAGCGTCGGGAACCGAATTGCGGCTGGGGCAGAAGAAAGGCGCTGCCGCTGAAAGCCCGGAGGGGCAACGATAAAGATGAGCCGGGTTGCTGTAATCGGAGCGGGTGCGTGGGGGACAGCGCTGGCGATCGCCTTGGCGCGCAAGGGCGGGCACAGCATTCGTCTTTGGGCGAATGAAGCTGAGGTGGTCGAGAGCATCGCGGCGCGGCGAAGGAACGATCTTTTTCTTCCGGGCATCGTGCTCGCGCCGGCAATCGAAGCGACGCACGACTTGAACCTAGCCCTCGAAGCTGTGGAGATCGTGGTCAGCGTGATGCCGTCACAGCATTGCCGCGCGCTCTTCGAGCGCATGGCGCCCCAGCTCGGTCCAGAGACGCTGCTGGTGAGCTGCACCAAGGGACTTGAAAACGAAACGCTGCTGCGCATGAGCGGCGTGATCTGCGACGTGATGCGGCGGCGAAGATTAACGCCCCGAGTTGGCGCGCTGAGTGGGCCGTCGTTTGCGAAGGAAGTGGCGCGCGGCGATCCGACAGCGGTGACGGTAGCCTCGACCGACGGCGAACTGGCGCGCGTGGTGCAGCAGGCCTTCAACAGCTCGCGCTTCCGTGTCTACACCAACGACGACGTAATCGGCGTGGAACTGGGCGGCGCGCTGAAGAACGTAATTGCGATTGCGGCGGGCATCTGCGACGGGCTCGGGCTTGGCCACAATTCTGTCGCGGCACTCATCACGCGCGGGCTAGCCGAGATCGCAAGGCTGGTGGTGGCCTGCGGCGGCCGCCTCGACACTATGGCTGGGCTTGCGGGATTAGGCGACTTGGTGCTCACGTGCACGGGCGATCTGTCACGCAATCGAACCGTGGGCGTTGAACTGGGCAAAGGACGGAAGCTTCAGGAGATTATTGCCGGGATGCATGGAGCGGTAGCGGAAGGAGTCTTCACAACCAAAGCAGCCGTCGGCCTCGCTCGTAAGAACAATGTCGAAATGCCGATCACCGAGCAGATGTTCGCCATCCTCGAACAAGGCAAGTCGCCCCAGCAGGCGATCGAGGAACTGATGACGAGAGCCGCCCGCGCCGAAGTCTAGAAGCTGTCCCATAAATGGTTTTGGGGAAGGGCACGACTTCAGTCGTGCCGCCGCGACCCGCGAAAGATGTGGGCTTTTAGCCCCTGAAGGATGGCGTCCTCCCTCGAAATCCGATTTATGAAACACGCTCTAGTCACTCGCGCGGAAATGGGTCAGGACTGGAAAAGGGCGAACAGAAGGCGCACGCTTGTGTAATGCTGATAAGGACAATCATCACAGGACTCGACTGAAAAGCCGTGTAAAGTGTTTGCTGTGAGACACAAACCTAATAATTAGAGGGAAGGGCGTTACTGATGGATTGGTGGCACCGTCCGGTGAGCTTTTTCACACTTGGGCTCATCTTTCTTTTCTGGGCTGTAGTATCGACGTGTACTGGGGTGGCGCCGACCCGTGCTGGTGTGGCTCGTCGTGACAAAGATCCGCGCGAGTTTTGGTGGACTGTCGCGCTCATTTACCTCGGAGCCATTTTCTTTTTCTACTGCCGCCTATATAGGCCGCCTTGGTAAACGCGAAACGGACTGATTCATGCCTTACTGGCGTAACATCCCCATTTCACTCACTGACCTCGCCGGACGGGCTTTGAGTGCAAAACGCCTGTTGTCGTAAATTGACTAATCGGAGGGTTGCGTTGAGTGGATGTTCCACAATCCTTTATCCTTGTAAGGCACCAAAGGAGCCTTCGAAAAATCAGTGTTCTATGGAGAAATCGTTCAGAACTTTGCGCGGGTTCCTAGCGGGAAAAGAGCGCGAAGAAGACACCTACTTTGCGCACTCCGCTACCCTTCGCATCTCGGGAGAGATTTCAGACATGGACGAGATTTCTGCCACGCTCGGTCTTTCGCCCACACATTCTCACCGGAAGGGCGAAAAACGTAGCGCTAAGGCTCATCCGTACCGTCAGGACATGTGGTCGTACAGCCCGCCAGTTGAGAAATCAGAACCGCTACACAGGCACATCGATGCTCTTTGGCTAATACTGAAGCCACACAAGCGCTATTTGCTTGGACTCAAGAAATCTCTGAACGTAGATGTGTTCGTCGGGTACCGCTCGAATTGCGACACAGCCGGAATCGAAGTGCCACACACTTCGCTGGAGATGTTCACCGAATTGGAAATCCCGTTCGGGGTTTCGATCATAGTGACGTAGCTATTGAAGTACCCCATTTCGCTCATTGACTCTGACTTGGCCAGTTGAGCGTGTTCTCCATCACAGATGCGCCATCCAGACCGCTAGCACAATCACCACGATCACACCAATGGCTGTACCTATGAGGCGAAGTTTGCCGTAATTGGGCTTGTGTAATCCGACCGCCTCAGCCTCCGTAAGGTTCTCCATCTTCTTGACGAAATCACCGGTCATCTTGGAAAAGGGTCTGTGATTCATTCGCCGTGAGTATACCCCCCTTGGCTCCCGTCAATTGGCGCAACATCGCCATTTCACTCGTAACTGAATGGTTACAAGTGAAATGGCTTTCCATGAGAAGGCCGGTCGGAGTCAAGTGAGTTTTTTTGTTTTTTCGTTGGACAATGTTGTTTCTCTCCCGGCCGAGTGGCCCACTGTCGCCACCCTTCCATCCGCACTCTCAGTGAGCGATTTTTGTTCGCTTGGTGCAAGTTGGGTGTTCTCATTTCAGTCGGGGCTGCCACCTGATTTTCGACCTTTCGTCCATCTTTCGATGGAAGTGGGCCAGGCGATTGACGCAGTCACCGAAACTCGGGCTTTGGGCTTTTGCTTTTCCTTTCGCAGAGGATTTTGACTTTATGCGGCGGCCGGCAATGCTCTCTGGTTGCTGTTGCGCAACGGTTCGTAGGCTTCTCCGCTCACCCATAAGCGGTGCAGCAAAACCGCCAGCTTTCTCGCCGTAGCAATCACCGCTCCCTTCTTGCCGTTCCTTCCGCCACGCTCCGCCAGTTTCAATCCCCAGCGCCGCAGATCACTGTCCGCTCCAAATGGACCGAGGATATGGTGCGCTCCCTGCACCAGCAGCGTGCGCAGATACGGATCGCCTTCCTTACTAATGTGCATCTGCGGTTCGCTCTGTCCCGAGTTGCGTCGGCCCGGTTGCAGTCCCAGATAGCTGCCTACGTCTCGGCTCTTGCGAAAACGCCGCACATCTTCCAAGGTCAGCAGGTATGTAAGTGCGATCAGCGTACCCACTCCCTTCACCTGTTTCAGGCGCGCTACTTGCGGATAACTCTGCTCCGCCATCTTTTCGATCCGTTCATTGCACTCGAGAATGCGCTCACTCAACGTCTCGATTCCCGCCAGCAACGGCTCCAAAGCCACTTGCAGTTCTGGACTCAGTCCTTCCGCTTTCTCCGGATTCATATTGCGCACGTTGCACCCGCGCAGACGTTCGCCGTAACTTTTGGCCAGTCCGCGCACTGTGTTCACCAGCGCCGTTCGTGCCCGCACCAGTCCCGCTCGCGCTCGGATCACGGTCAGATCCGCTTGCGCCTTCGCGCTCCGGTGCTTCACCGGACACAACAGCTTGGGATCAATCCGCGCCAGTCGCGCCAGGGTCTGCGCATCCAGTTCGACTCTCCCCAATCAACCGCACGGCGCGCGCATGCGCCACGATCACTTCATGTCCTAACTCGCTCAACAACCGACTTACCCACGGCGAGTGCATTCCCGTTTCCAGCGCGATGCGGCAGCGCGGCATCGCTGCAAAACATTCGCCCAGGGTCTTCGGAGTCGTGCTCACTCGCTGCTCCAGCACGACGCTGCCCGCTTCGTCCAGCACGCAATACCAGCTCGAACGATCGCCTAGGTCCAACCCAATCGTCAGCTTCTGCTCGGAAATATTCCTGCTCTGCCTCGTCTTTACGGTGCTAATCTTCTTCATTGCCGGTCTCCTTTATCTCTGTGCCTTGAGCACGTCGATAACTTGGGAGCCTACAGCATCCCGTCGGAGACCGGCCTTCTCATCCCATCTGGTTTCAACAAGGAGCCGCGTCGTGAATCAATCGCCCATCATCATCAGCATCCAAACGAGGAACATCCAGCCTGAAATGGCAAGCGTTATCCACGAAAACCAATTTCGTTCGATGACAACCCAAGTCAGGGCCGCGAAACCGCCTACCGTGGCTAGAAGGCAGCCCGTAAATACAACCTTGTGACCCTCGCTGGCAGGGACGAGCAGCATCCGTTGGAAATGAAGTAAGGACCAAATTCCCAGCAAAGCTGGTGCTGTGCTGAATGCCATAGCCAGTATCACGGTCACATGTCGGAGTTGGTCACGACAACGACTGCTGAGGATCACCCATTCGAGCGTGCTGACGGCGAAGGGCATTCCGAAAACAAACCACCACACAACCATTCGGCTTCCTCCCAACGACGGCTGCCGCAGGTTGCAATTGTACGACGTAGTGGGTTGTCGTTGTAACATCACCATTTCGCTCATCATGCTTAGAAAAGGGCGAAATAAAAGCGCACACTTGTGTTATGGCCTGATTTGAACAATTAACTGCTAAAGTATTTCGGTCATGACAAAGTTGATGCTTTGTTTCTGCCTACTCATCGGCGTGCTTTTTGCCGAAAACCCGCCCAAGATGATGACCAAGGTAGAGGTCACCATGCACAGTCCCGACGCTCCCGATGGGAGTTTTGCTGCCAAGCCAAAGATCTTTTACCGGGCAAGCAATGGCTACTGTCGGATAGAGGAGGCACCTGATCCTGAACACGGCCTCCACAACCTGATGATTGTTAACGAACCGGACATCTGGATGGTCAACCTCTCGACGAAAACAGCTCAGCACAACATCGACCCCGGCCCGACCTTCAATTGTCATCTGCCTGTCTTTGCTTACGGCACTCCTCAGTCGATGGACGAAGAGACAAAGGGAATCAGAGAATTGGAGTTCGGCCGGGAACTAGAATTCTTCGAGGGCAAAGGAGCCTCGCCCGAGGAGGGTCCTGTTCTCTTCAAGCATGAAACGACTCTCTATAAAGTGAAGGTGGGCACAGCAATCCTGTCGTTGTTCGTCGCCAAGTCACCGGAACTGCCAATTGCCGTATCGCTCCGCCGAGGGGACAGGACTGATACTGTTCTCTACTCGCAGTATGCGCGAACGGAGTTCGATTCCAAGGTCTTCGCAAAGCCAGAGGGCGTAAAAATTGAGGACCCCAAACGCTGAGAAAATCCATTGTTGGTTAAAAATCTCAATAGCGCTCATCATCCCCGAAAAAGGCGAATAGAAGGCGCAAAGTGGTGAGAAGGCCTGTTATCGCCAGCTATCACAGACATTCAGTTCGTAAACGAGCTAAAGTACACCCTGTCATCCAAATGCGCTGTATGCGAATCGGCCTGTTCATGTACACAAATGTATCTTCGATATCCAGTTCGGAATTTTAAGTGTCCCTTCTGCGGCACGAGAATGCCAACGGAAACGTATCGCGGGGGACGCCCATGGCTCTGTCCGGGCTGCTCTCAGGCCCTTCAATTTTCAAAGGCTCACGGCAGTGTCCTGCAACTTTGCATGTTCGGATTTGCATTGGTCGGCCTGTACGCGGTGGGAGTTGTAGGGTGGCATCTTGCCGTGGGCGCGATTTTGGCAGGGCTGGTGCTGGCCGTAGTACTGGCGGGGCCACTGGACAGAGTGATACCGCCTTCACTTGAGCCGTATGAAGCACCGTTCTGGACGCTGCCAAAGCAGGACAAGTATGGACGGCTGCATTTGGATGAGCGGGTCAAACCAGCGGATAGTAAGCAGGCGGATAGCTCTCCTCCAAATTCGTTGTCGTAACATCGCAATAACACTCATCGACCCTGAAAAAGGTGAACAGAAGGCGCACGCTTGTGCTATCGCCAGATCACGGTCACTAAGTAGCAATAATTTCCGAGCCCATCAACCCGCCCAATCGACGATCCAAATGCTAATCGCTACTGACCGACCGTAGCCACGAAACCGTAGACAGTCGACGAGTTGTCGGCGTAGATGCCAGTGATTGCGCCGTAGTCGTTCAAATGCCAGATCTGAGTCACGGCGGCAGGACCAAACGGCGCGTCGAATGTGGTGAACGCACCGTTTTCGAACACGTAACTGCTTTCCCAATAATAGGTAATTCCATTGACAACAGTAGTCTCACCATAGCCACCGGCGATTGCCCCGTTGTCATTTATATCCGCGACGTAGTTGTTCGAATAACCGGGATAGTCGAAGGTAGTGAAGTTTCCGTTCTGAAGCAGGAAGCCGTGGAAATTGTAGTTGCTGTCGAGGTACCACCCGCCGATTTCGCCGGTGTTGTTGATCCCACCGGCGAACGTGAAAACCGCGTCGGGATAGTCGATCGACGTGAACACTTTCTCTTTCTTTGACAGCAGGAATCCGTGATAGACGCCGGAAGTGTCAGTCCATTCGCCTACGATGTTGCCTGTCTTGTTGATTCCAAACGGAAAAGTTCCGGCCGCGCCGGGATAATCGAAAGATGTGTAGGTTGTGCCCTTAAGCGTGAACCCGTGCTCGTCGGTCGCTGATGCGCCGTAGCTCCCAACGATCTCTCCGGTATCGCTAATCCCGTTCGGTTGTGTCCAGGACGATCCGGGATAGGAGACGGTTGAGAACTTGCCAGCCTTGAGAAGAAAACCGTCATTGGAATTGGTGCTAACATCGATGTTCGGTCCGTATCCACCGACGATCTCGCCGGATTTCGTAACACCCGCCGTTAAGCTGCCCACCGCCCCGGGAAATGTGTAGATTCCCCAGGTCAAGCTGAGCGCGGGAGACTCGGACCAACCAAGGGCGTGATCCATAGACGCAGCGCCGAATGTAGAAGACGGCACAGTGGAGCCAGGGCGTATGCCTCTCAGCCCTCCGGGCGATAATTGTGGGTGTTGTGCGAAGGCTGCTCCACATAGCACCAGCGGCCCGATGACAGTAAAGACCCAAGCCATTTTTGTCGGTTTCATACGTCCTCCTAGGCACACAAACACAGGAAGCAATCCCACGAGTGAGTGGCAATATGCAATGTTTTCCGCCCGCCTGTCAATGTGAATGGATTTGCATATCTGGGGCTATGAATGGCGAAAATCCCTACATTGTTATGGAATCAATTACGCTCATCCCCCTGCGAAAGACGAAACCGGCAGCGGCCGGAGCGGATTTTCGGCAAGACGCCTGCGTTGTGCCTAGATTCCACCTTCGAAGATTTTCTTGGACAGATAGCGTTCGGCCGAGTCTGGAATCATGGTAACCACGCGCTTCCCCGTCCCGAGGCGTTTGGCGATCTCTACTGCGGCAAAGACATTCGCACCGGAACTCGATCCACCGAGTACGCCTTCTTTGGCGGCGAGATTTTTCACCATGCCGAAGGCTTGCGGGTCGGTGACCATGAAGACTTCATCGCAGACGGAGCGGTCGAAATTGCCGGGAATGAAACTGTTGCCGATGCCTTCGACTTTGTGCGTGCCGGCCTTGCCTCCGCCGAGAACGGAGCCCTGGGTTTCGACGGCTACGCAGTAGACCTTCTTGATGCGCTCCTTCAAATAGCGGGCGATGCCGCTGAAGGTGCCGGCAGTGCCGCAGCCGATCGTAATGGCATCGATGCGGCCTTCCATCTGCTCGTAGATTTCGTGGGCAGTGGTTTCGTAGTGGTAATCGGTGTTGGCGGGATTATCGAACTGGGCGCAGAGAAAAGACGAGCTGTCCGTCGCGGCGAGATCGCGGGCGCGCTGGATAGCGCCCGGCATGCCTTCGGCATCCGGAGTGCGCGTGACCTCGGCGCCGAAGGCCCGCATGATGAGAACTTTCTCTTCGGAAAATTTCTCTGGAACGAAGAGGCGGACTTTATAGCCGCGATTGACGCCGATGAGTGCGAGACCGATGCCGGTATTACCGGCTGTCGCCTCGACGATGGTGCCACCGGGCTTCAACTTGCCTTCCGCCTCGGCGCGGGCAATTAGTCCGATGGCGGCGCGGTCTTTTACACTTCCCCCGGGATTCAGATATTCAAGCTTGGCGAAGATGTCTGCCGCTCCATGCGGGACCAGCTTGGTGAGCTGAAGCATAGGAGTTTCGCCGACGAGTTTGGTGATGTCGTCGCTGACGCGCAGGCGGGGTGACGCAGTAATCGTAGGCACGATATCAGACTAAGGAAGAGCGGGGTGAGCGTCAATCGGAGGAATTTGTAATCTTGCAATTTGGTAACACTGGCAGAAAACCATGGAAAACGTGAGGGGAAGGCCTTGGGGAGACTTCGACTTCGGGTGAGCTGTAGGGGTCCCCTCGGCTTCGCTCGGGGCAGGCTCTTCGACTTGTTCGGCTCGCTTTGCTCACCTCACTGCGCTCAGGATAACAAGTCAGATGGGCACACCTTTGGGGCTGAAGCCCCAATCAAAACATACGACTCATCACAGCGCTGAAGCGCTGCGCCACCCAAAAACGCGTACGAGAAAGCGGGCCCGGCGGTTTATTGGCCACCGGCGCTGGCCGGTTCCTGGCCGGCGTAGTAGCCGCTTCGGGTGCGGACGGTGAGTTTGTCGTGCTTGGAAGAGTGGGCGTCGACCTTCACCGTGCGGTAACCGCCGACACTCTTCGGAGTGCTCGGCTTGTAGCCGATGGTGTACTGACTGCGAATGTCGTGGGCTACGGTGCGGCTGATGGCATCGACTTCGTCGAGCGTCTTGGGAAGGAACGCAATTCCGCCGGTTTTCTCGCACATGATTTGCAGCGCGCGCTTGGCGTGGCGGGCGTGGTCTTCGCCTTCGAGAAGTCCGATGGCGTAAACGGTGGGACCGTTTTCGGCTTGCAGACGGCGAACAGCCTGCTCGAGCGTTTCGGTACTCTCGTTGTCGTCGCCGTCGGTGACCACGAAGATGACTTTCTTATCGAGCTTGGAATCCTGCTTGAGATGGTTGGCTGAGGCGACGACGGCGTCGTACAAAGCAGTGCCGCCGCGGGTTTCGATTTTTTCCAGGCCCTGCTTCAGCTTGTTGATGTTCGAGGTGAAATCCTGATCGAGATAGTACTCGTCGTTGAAGTTGACGATACAGACCTCGTCGTTTGGGTTGGAGGCGCGGACGAGGTTGAGGGCGGCGGCGTTGACCTTCTCACGCTTCTCGCGCATCGAGCCGGAGTTGTCGACGACGATGCACATGGCGACCGGAATATCCTCGTGGCGGAATGAGGTGATGGCCTGGGGATGGCCATCCTCGAAGACGCTGAAATTATTTTTGTCGAGGTTGGTGACAATGTGCTGCTTGTTATCGATGACGGTGGCGTGCAGGACGACCTCTTCGACCTCTTTCTTGAAGACGAAAACACCGGCATCGCCGGCGTCGGGATTCTGCTCGCCGCTGGGCGCAAGTGGCTGGCCAGCCGAGTCCGGCGCCGCGGGTGGCTGGGCGGAGCTGTTAACTGATGGGACCTGGGCGGTCGGCGCGGGAGCCTGGGTTGGCGCTTGATTCTGACCGGCATTCTGTCCGGACGATTGGCTCTGGGTAGCCGCCGGACCGGCCGGAGGCGGCTGCGCCGGGGTAGCAGTCTGGGAATAGGCGAAAAGAGTTGTGAGGAGGAGGATTGGCAGAACGAAAATCGGCAGAATCAGGTTATTCCGTCGGCGCATAGTAACCAGTCTTCGCATACACCCGTAGCGGCGGCAATCCTTTAGGCGGATTCAGTTTAACTCTGATCTTACGCCATTTGCCGTCGTGGCCCGGGTTCTTTGGACGGTATCCGAGGACATATTGGTTGCGTAGCTCGATGCCGATTTTTGTAGAAACATCAGCCAGGTCGTTGGGGTTATCGATGGTAAATGCCCGTCCGCCTGTCAGTTCCGTAATTTCGCTCAGCAGGCCAGGGCCGAGACGCTCTTCTTCAGTCGGGAAGTAATGGTCATAGATGCCGATGGCATAGATAAGGGTGTCTGCCTCTTTGACCATGGAGCGGATCTCGCCCTCGGTGTAACGGCTATGGTTGTCGCCGCCATCGGAGATGATGAGGAGCGCCTTCTTGGGATATTTGGCCTGGCGCATCTTGCTGATGCCCAGATAAATGGCGTCGAGCAATGCGGTGCGGCCTTTAGGGATGGTGTAGACCAGCTTGCCCTGGATGTCGTCGACGGAACTGGTGAAGTCGGAGATCTCCTCCGGCTTGTCGGCGAAGGTGATCATGAAGAACTCGTCCTGGGGGTTGGCGGTTTTGAAGAATTCGATGACTGCCTCGCGAGCGCGGTCGATCTTGCTGGTCATGCTGCCGCTCATATCGAAGATGACGCCAATCGAGACAGGCGCGTCTTCGCTGGAGAAGGTGCGGATCTCCTGCTGTTCCCTGCCCTCGAAGAGGCTGAAGTTATCGCGGTCGAGGCCGGTGACGAGGCGGTTCATGGGATCGGTGATGGTGACGGGAACGAGGACCAGGTTCACGTCGACCTTCATGGGCTTGGTGTGGGTGCGGAGCGCAGGATCGCCTTCCTCAATGGCGTCCGAAGGGGGCGGAGGCTGAACCCGGGGCTGGATGTGAACGTCTTCGGTGGAATTCTGCGCTCGCGCGGGAAAAACGTACAGGGCAGCAAGGAGGAAGACAACCGCAAAACCTGCCCGAGCCGAGAACGAATCGCCGTACCACATAGGCCCTGCTGTTTGCTTGAAATCGCGCCCGTGGGGTCAACCCGCCCCACGCGCGGGATCCCGAATACTGCACGTTAACCGGGATACTAGCACAGTTCCGAAAAAAGTCGTGTCAACTTTTTCGCACAACTTTCTCGTGTTACTAAGATTGCTGGGAGGCGAACGCAGTTGTCCCGGTTTTCCGTGCCATCCTGGCCCGGCGTTTTGCTGGTGACAGACGATCGCGGCACCCTCGCCTGCTACAATTCTGCGTTCACGTCCTCGCAATTTGCATGGCCGTCATTTCGCCATTCCGAGCCTGGCGCTACTGCACCAAGCGTGTACCGATCCGGCAGGTGGTGACTCAGCCGTACGACAAAATCACCCCCGCCATGCAAGACGGATATTACTTGGCGAGTCCCTATAACCTGGTTCGAGTAATTCTGGGCAAGCGTTTTGATGGGGATACGGAATCGGAGAATGTCTACACGCGGGCGGCCGGCGCCTTCCGGGACTGGCGCGGGGCCGGGGTATTAGAGCAGGAGGCCGAGCCTGCGCTCTATCGTTACACGCAAAGTTTTCAGGTTCCGGGCGGCAACGCGGTGGCCGAGCGGCGGGGATTTATTGGACTGGGGAAGATTGAGGACTACTCGGCGGGCGTGGTTTTTCGGCATGAGCAGACGCTCTCCAAACCGAAGGCGGACCGGCTCAACCTGCTGCGGGCGACACGGGCGCATTTTGGCCAGATATTCATGCTCTATGGCGGATTGGGGAAGGTGGACGGGGCGCTGGCCTCGGCGGCTGGCGGAAGTGCGCCGGAGATCGAAGTTGTTGACGAATATGGCGTGAGGCACCGGGTTTGGGGGATCTCCGATCCGGCGGTGATTTCCTCGGTGCAGCAGCACATGGCCGATCGCCAGTTGATTATTGCCGACGGCCATCATCGCTACGAGACTGCCCTTGCCTATCGCAACGAACGGAATGAACGCGACCAACTTGGCGTTGGTGGAGAACCGGCGGCGCACGATTGGGTGATGATGACCTTCGTCGATATGGATGCGCCAGGTCTGGTGATTTTGCCCACTCATCGCGTCGTCTTTGGGCTGAGCGACTCGCGGCTGGCGGAGTTTCCATCGGCGGTGCGGAGATTTTTTAACGTAGAAGAGGTGGATCCGTCGGTGGACGCGGCGCGCGCGGTCGCGATTCTTCGTCAGGCTGGGCACGCCGGGACCGCGCTGCTTGCGGTCGGCGCGGATCGCGCTTTTTTGCTGCACACGCCGAAGGCCGTCGGCACCAGCTTCTTCGGAGAGATTTCGCTTCGGCAGCAAACGCTGGACGTCGTCCAGTTGCACAAGTGCCTGCTTGAAGGCTGCCTGCATATTTCCGAAGAGGCAATACGCAATGAGCAGAATGTGCATTATTTTCGAGAAGCGGAGGAAGCGCTGGCGCAGGTGCGAAGCGGACAGGCGCAGATGGCGTTCCTGATGAATCCGGTGCGAATCGAGCAGATGCGCAATATCGCTTTTGCCGGTGAAACGATGCCGCAGAAATCCACGGATTTCTATCCCAAGCTGCTGAGTGGGCTCACGGTTTACGCGCTGGAGTAGTAACACAGTTCCCAGTTCCCGGTTCTCAGTTCCCAGTAAAATCGATCTGTACTGAGAACTGGCGACTGGGAACTGCGAACTGAAGACGAGTGTCCACCATCCTGAAAAAGACGTTCGCCTTGCTGTTGGGCATCATGACGCTCGTCGTCGGTGCGGCGGTTTTTGTGGCGATGCTTTCCGCCGCGCCGGCGGCCGAGGAGAAGCAACTTTCGATTTACGCTCCGGTCGCGACCTATACCCTTCCCGTCCTTGACCGCTCTGGCCATGAATATGTTGGATTGCTCGAACTGCTGGAACCGCTGGGGCGGGTCAGCAGCCAAACCTCCGGCGCGCGTTGGAACATCCGCTATAACGCCGTGGACGGAAGCTTCGCAGCGGGAAAGAGCCGGTGCCGGATTCACGGCCGCGACTTCGAGCTGGGCGCGCCGTTCCTGATCGAGAATGCGCGGGGCTTTGTGCCGCTGGCCTCGATCGGCAATCTTTTGCCACGATTCCTCGGAACGGCAGTCGACTTTCATCACACGGGCAGGCGCCTGCTGATTGGCGATATCGGCATCCAGCCCAGTTTTCAGATTGAATCGGGGCCGCAGCCGAAGCTGATTCTGAATTTCACTGCCGCCGTGAATCCCACGATTTCGACGGAACCGGGACGGGTGCGGATGGTGTTCAAGCGCGACCCGATTGTGAACCCGGGCAGCCAGTTGATTTCATTCACCGACAAGGTCATTACGCAGGCCTCTTACGCGGAGAGTAACGGCGTGGCTGAAATCGACGTCCTTACCGCCAGGCCGCTGCTCGCGACCTTCAGCAACGCGGGCAAGACCATCACGCTGGCTACGGCTCCGGCAGCAAATGTCACGTCAGGCGCCGGTTCGGCCGGGACGGGCTCGGCCGGATCTTCAGCAGCCAAGAGCCCTGCGACGGCGAACGCGCCTGTGATTCGCAGGCCGGTCGTCTTTGTGGACGCGGCGCATGGCGGCGAGGAGCGTGGCGCGGCTCTGACGGACTCTCTGGCGGAGAAAGACGTAACGCTCGGATTCGCCCGGTTGCTGAGGTACGAGCTTGACCAGCGCGGCTTCGCGGTGCAGATGTCGCGAGAGGGCGATAATTCGTTGCCGTTCGATCAACGCGCCGGGCTGGCCAACTCGGGACAGGCAATTCTCTTTATCAGCCTTCACGCGGTATCGCAAGGCAGCGGGGCCCGTGTCTACACTGCACTGCTGCCGTGGCAAGGCGCGAGCAAAGGAGCGTTCCGGGCGTGGGACGCCGCGCAGGCCCCGGTGCTCGGAGAGAGTTCTGCGGTGGCGGCGGCAATGGTGACCGAACTGCAAAGACGCAAAATGACGGCGGGGGCTTCGGCGGCCTCGCTGCGTCCGCTTAATAATGTGATCATGCCCGCGGTTGCGGTGGAGCTTGGGCCTGGGCCCAATGGAGTTTCCGATCTGGGCTCCGCCAGCTATCAGAAGCAGGTGGCGGCGGCGATTGCCGATGCGGTCGTCTCGGTTCGCGACCAACTTGAGGTGCAAAGATGATCCCTCGTCATCTGGTACTTAGCGTCGCGGTAATGCTCGTGCTGGTCGTCGGCATGGGGATTTATGCGCGGCACATGCGGCGCCAGGCGCGCGAACTCGAATCGCCGACGGCGAGTGCGCTGCCGGTTGCGCCGCCGCCAGTTGGGCCTACGGAAACTGTCACGCTTTATGTGGCCGACGACACCGCTGGTGTGCTTCATCCGCAAGCGGCGCAGATTCCGCTTCCTGCCGGACGCCAGCAGCGGGCGGAAGAATTGCTGCGCGCGCTCTTGCGCGTATACCAGCAGCCGGGCGCGGGACACCCGCTTTCACCGGCGTCGGACATTCGCAGCATCTATCTCGTGGAACCGGGCGCGGCCGTGATTGATCTCAACGCGGCGTTTGCGGATGAGCATCGCTCCGGCATTCTCACGGAGCAGTTGACGGTGAATTCACTCGTCGAAACGCTGGCTATGAACGTTCAGGGAATCCAGCGCGTGCAAATTCTGGTCGACGGCAAAGCGCGCGACACGCTGGCGGGACATGCGGATTTGAGCGACACCTTCGATGTGCAAACGATCAGCCAGGCAATGACAGGACAATGAGGCGGATCGGGCACTTACCGCAGCTCAATCGGCTTTCACAAATTTCCGGAAAAAGAGTTTTCAATACCCACGAGATTTATCGACAGTTAACCGTCGCGCGCGATAGTCTATGAACGCTCAATAAAGGGAGTCCCGCGATGAAACTTACACGCCTACTTGTTGCCTCCCTCCTTGTGATTGGCTGTCTCCTCATAATCGGTCCCGCAATGATCGCCGGACAAGAGCAAGGTCCGGCGGCGGGCGAGCGCCTGGCGGCCGATACGCCTAAGACGACGGTGCTAGGCAACCCGTTCGTGGCGCCGAAGGACTGGTCCGTCCGGGTGAAGGGGCCAGCGACCATCTTGGAGGCGCCAGAAGGCGGGTCGTGGATCGCGCTGGTGGATGTGCAGGCTAACACGGCAGACGAAGCACTGAAGGCGGCGTGGCAGGCCTACCGGCCGGAGGCGACATGGCCGGTGAAGGTGACGAACGACCTGCCCGACCGGGATGGCTGGAGCCGGCGTCGCAGCTATGACTATTTGACCTCGCCCAACGAAAAGCGCAGCGTGGACGCGGCCGTTTATTACTCTGGGTCAAGCTGGACAGTCATCATTGACGATCTGGCGGACGCAGTGGCGGAAAAGCGTGACGGACAGATAGAGCTGGTGTTCGGACGCCTGCTGCCGAAGGGCTACAACCGCGAATCGTTTGCCGGGAAGAAGGCGAATAAACTGGATGAGGTCCGGATTGCGGAACTCGGCCGGTTTATCGAGCGCGGAGAAAAAGAGACCGGTGTTCCTGGAGTGTCGCTGGGGCTGATCCAGGATGGCAAAGTGATCTTCGCCGGTGGGTTTGGCGCGAAGGAACTTGGCGGCAGCGAAAAGCCGGACGGCGACACGCTGTTCATGATCGCGTCCAATACAAAAGCGCTGACCACGCTGATGCTCGCCAAACTGGTGGACGAACATCGGCTGACGTGGGACACGCCGGTCACGCAACTGTTCCCCAGCTTCAAATTGGGAGACGCCGAGACCACGCACAGCGTGCTGGTGAAACACCTAATCTGTGCCTGCACGGGCATGCCGCGGCAGGACCTAGAGTGGTTGTTCGAATATGGCAAGATGACGCCTGAGAACTCGCTCACCCTGCTCGGAACGATGCAGCCGACGTCGAAGTTCGGAGACCTCTTCCAGTATTCGAACCTGATGGCCGCAGCCGCCGGATACACCGGGGCGCATGTGCTGTATCCGCAGATGGAAGTGGGCGCCGGGTACGATCGCGCGATGCAGTCGTATGTGTTTGATCCGCTGGGGATGAAGGCGACGACCTTCGATTTTGCGCGTGCTCTCGCGGGTAATCATGCGACGGCGCATGCGCCTGACGTAGACGGGAAGGCGGCGAAGGCGCTGATGGCGGTTAACTACGCGGTCATTCCGGTGCGTCCGGCGGGAGCGGCGTGGAGCAGCGTGCGCGAGGTAATGAAATACGTGGCGATGGAACTCGCCGAAGGCAAGCTTCCCGACGGAACGACCTATATCTCCAAAGAGCCTCTGCTGGAGCGGCGCAAACCACAGGTGTGGATGGGCAAGGACGACTCGTATGGCATGGGCTTGATGGTGGACACGACATACGGAGTGCCCATAGTCCATCACGGCGGGGACATGATCGGGTATCACAGCGACATGATCTGGCTGCCGGAGCAGAACGTGGGGGCGGTGGTACTGACGAATGGAGATCCCGGCTGGCTGATCCGGACGCGATTCCGGCGCAAGTTGCTCGAGGTATTGTTCGATGGACACGCTGAGGCGGACGCACAACTCGAGGCGGATGCCAAGAACTTCTTCACAGCGCTGGCGGCGGACCGCAAGCTGCTGACCATCCCGGCAGACAAAAACGAAAGTGCCAAGTTAGCAAAGCGCTATGCCAACGCCGCGCTGGGAGAAATAGCGGTGAGCCAGTCGGAGGCAACTACGATCTTCGATTTCGGCGAGTGGAAGAGCGAGGTGGCAAGCAAAAAGAATCCGGATGGCACCCTTTCTTTTGTCACCATCGAGCCGGGCGTGAGCGGTTCGGAGTTTGTCGTCGGATCGCGCGCGAAGAGGACGTTGACGATCAGAGACGCGCAACACGAGTACGTGTTTGAGGAGCAGTGAGGGGGAGGGAGCGTAAGTTGACGCGTTCGCGCAATCTCTCAATCGCCCGATGGCCCGATTCCACGATGTCCCGACCGGTCGATGGCGCGATCAGTCGTTACGCGCTGTTAGAATCTCCCACGATGATCTTTCGCAACGATAACCGCGCCGCCGACCAGCTTCGCCCCGTCAACATCACTCCCGACTTCATCTCGACCGCCGAAGGTTCGGTGTTGATTGAGATGGGCAATACGCGCGTCATCTGCACCGCCTCAGTCGATGAGGCCGTTCCTGTGTTTCTGCGCAATTCCGGCAAGGGATGGATCTCCAGCGAATATGGCATGCTTCCCCGCTCGACGCTGACTCGCAGCGCGCGGGAAGCGTCCAAGGGCAAGCAAAGCGGGCGCACGCAGGAGATTCAGCGCCTGATCGGACGGTCGTTGCGGGCGGTGACGGATCTGCAAAGTCTGGGCGAGCGCACCATCTGGATCGACTGCGACGTGATACAGGCGGACGGCGGCACGCGCACGGCATCGATCACAGGCGCCTTTGTCGCGCTCGGGCTCGCGCTACAGCGATTGGTCGATGCTGGGACGCTGACCGCCGCGCCGATTCGCGATTTTGTCGGCGCCATCAGCGTCGGCATCGTCGATGGCGAAGTGCTGCTCGATCTCAACTATGAAGAAGACTCGCGCGCGGGCGTGGATATGAACGTGGTTATGACGGCGGGAAATAAACTGGTGGAATTGCAGGCGACCGCCGAGCATCAGGTCTTTGACGATGCGCAACTGGCAAAGATGATGGCGCTGGCGCGGCAGGGGATACAGACGCTGATCGCGAAACAGCGGGCGATGCTCGGAGGGTTGATTCTTCGCCAGTGAGGCGCAGGCACCGAACTGGGCTCAGTTTGGACGGGCGCGGGACGCCCGTCCAAACCGCTAGGAGCTTTTCTTCAACCTACTTATATTGCTTGGCGACTTCACTGAGCGGAATTGGCTTGTAATCGCCAGCGTGCCCAGCTTGGCCAAATTCCTTCATGCGCTGCGCGACCACTTTTTTCATCGCCTCGCGCGCCGGCTTCAGGTAATCGCGGGGATCGAATTTCTCCGGCGTATCGACAAACACCTTGCGGATCGCGCCCGTGATGGCCAGCCGATTGTCGGTGTCGACGTTGACCTTGCGCACGCCGTTGCGGATGCCAAGTTGAATTTCTTCCACCGGGACGCCCCAGGTCGGCTTTAGTTTGCCCCCGTATTCGTTGATGATGTCCTGGAGCTCTTTGGGCACGCTCGACGATCCGTGCATGACCAGATGCGTCCTGGGAAGCCGCTTGTGAATGGCAATCAGCACGTCCATCTTCAAGACGGAACCATCGGGCTTCTTGGTGAATTTGTAGGCGCCGTGGCTGGTTCCGATGGCGATGGCCAGAGCATCGAGGCCGGTTTTTTCGACAAACTCCACGGCCTGATCCGGGTCGGTGACGTGCTCGAGTCCGCTGCCGCCGGCGCCGTGGCCGTCTTCAATTCCGCCGAGCACGCCGATTTCGCCCTCGACGGTGACGCCTTTGGGATGGGCGTACTCGACCACTTCCCGCGTGGCGCGCACGTTGTAATCAAAACTGGAAGGAGTCTTGCCATCCGGCATCAGCGAGCCGTCCATCATGACGCTGGTAAAACCGAGGTCGATGGCGGATTTGCACGTCTCGACGCTGTTGCCGTGGTCGAGGTGCATCACCAGAGGAATCTCAGGATAGAGCTCGGCGGCTGCCAGCATCAGGTGATACAAAAATTTATCCTGCGAATAAGAGCGGGCGCCGCGGCTGGCCTGGATAATGACGGGAGAGTTCGTCTCCCTGGCCGCTTCCATGATCGCCTGAATCTGTTCCATATTATTGACGTTAAACGCGCCAACGCCGTATCCACCCTTGGCTGCCTCGTCCAGAAGCTGCCGCATAGAAACTAAAGGCATAATTGCTCTCCTCTCGAAAGAAATAGTGTAAGGTGCGGCTGGCGCGGCTCTGGTGACGCACATCACACGATGGCGTATCATTCTTTTTTGGATTTTTACCATATCGGCACCTATGGGAGGATTTATGAAGCTTACCCCCGGCAAACTCAAAGGCCTGAAGGCCGTTTCGAACGAACGTGGCGTTATCGCCGCAGCAGCCATGGACCAGCGCGGCTCGCTGCAAAAGTCGCTGGCAAAGGAAAAAGGCTCGGCTGTCAGCGACCAGATGATGGAAGAGTTCAAGTCGCTGGTCACGGAAGTTCTCACGCCGCACGCCAGTGCGATTCTGCTTGATCCCGAGTGGGGGCTTCCAGCGTCGAAGAAGCGGGCGAAGAATGCCGGATTGCTGCTAGCGTATGAGAAGACCGGCTACGACAAGACCGGGCCGGGACGCCTGGGCGATCTGCTGGACCACTGGTCGGCAAAGCGGTTGAAAGAAGCGGGCGCGGACTGCGTCAAAATTCTGTTGTATTACACGCCGTTTGACCCGAAGAGCGTGAACGACACCAAGCATGCATGGGTGGAGCGCATCGGCGACGAGTGCCGCGCCAACGATATTCCTTTCTTTCTCGAATTTGTCGGCTATGAAGAAGGGATCGACGAAAAGGGAGTGGAATACGCCAGGAAGAAACCGCAGATCGTGACCGAGAGCATGCGCGAGTTCAGCAAAGACCGCTACGGCGTGGACGTGCTGAAGGTGGAAGTGCCGGTCAACATGAAGTGCGTCGAAGGCACGAAGTCATTCGCGGGCGAAAAAGCCTATACGAAGAAGGAAGCGATCGACCTCTTCCATAAGGCTGCCGCCGTGGCGACCAAGCCGTTTATTTATCTTTCGGCGGGCGTGAGCAACGCGGAGTTCAGCGAGACGCTGGAACTGGCGGGCGAATCGGGCGTGAAGTTCAATGGCGTGCTGTGCGGCCGCGCGACGTGGAAAGATGGCATTGCGGTGTATGCGAAACACGGCGCGGATGCCTTCCGCAAATGGCTTGAAACCGAAGGCGTGAAGAACATCGAAAACGTGAACAGCAAGCTGAAGGCAGCGACCTCGTGGCACTCGATCTATGAGGTCGAACCGGCGCTGGCGCACGTATAGATTGTTATTGCTTTAAGTCAAGAGGGCGGGCCTCGGCGGCCCGCTTTTCTTTTCTTTGCACGATTTCAATTAGAGTATTAGGCGAACTGGGTTTGCCCATAGCTCAGAGCTCAGAGCTCGTAGCTCAAAGCTTCTTATGCCTGACCGCAAAACCGCGCTCATTACCGGCGCCTCATATGGCATCGGCCTGGAACTCGCCCGCATCTTCGCGCGCGAGGGCTACGATCTGGTGCTGGTGGCAAGAACGGCGGACAAACTCCGCAAGGTGGCGTCGGAACTGGAGAAAGCGCACGGAACGCGCTCGCTGATTCTGGCGGTTGATTTGTCCGATCCGGGCGCGCCCCCGTATCTGCTCGATCAAACATCGCGGGCAGGAATCGCTATCGATGTTCTAGTGAACAATGCGGGCTTCGGACAGTACGGCTTTTTCGCGGAGAACGATCTCGAGGAATGCCTTCGACAGATTCAGGTGAACGTCACCACGCTGACTCACCTTACCCGCCTTTATCTGCCGGAGATGATCGCACGGCAGAGCGGAAGGATTCTGAATGTGGCGTCGACAGCGGCATTTCAGGCCGGACCGCTCATGGCTGTCTACTATGCAACCAAGGCCTACGTGCTCCATCTGTCGGAAGCGCTGGCAAATGAATTGGACGGTTCCGAAGTTACGGTCACGTGCCTCTGCCCGGGCCCGACGGCGACGGAATTTCAGGAGCGCGCGAAGATCAGCGGGATTCGTCTGACGACTTACGGAACGATGGATGCCCGCACGGTGGCGGAAGACGGGTATCGCGCGTTGATGGCAGGCAAGCGAGTGAAGATTTCAGGAAGGAAGAACTGGCTGCTCGCGCAGTCGGTACGCTTTGCGCCGCGGCGGTTGGTCGCGGCTATCGCGCGCAAACTGCAGGAAATAAAATCAGCGTAGAGACACGGTAGGCCGCGCGTCTCACCGAACTCCAGTTAACTTCGCCTTTTGCCCGGCCACGGCTGCTTGCACCCGACTGTGGTAGCGGCCATAGCCGAAGTAAATGATCATACCGATCACCAGCCAGATAATCAGTCGCAGCCAGGTGCTGAGAGGCAGGCTCACCATCATGAGACCAGCCACAAGAATTCCCATGATCGGCACGAACGGAACCATGGGAGTCTTGAACGGACGCGGAAGGTCGGGGCGGCGCACACGCAGAATCCATACGCCTGCGCACACGATTACAAATGCCAGCAGTGTGCCGATGCTGACGAGTTCACCGAGAATGCCGATCGGGATGAGGGACGCGAAAATTGCCACGAAGATGCCGACGGTAATACTCGAGATCCACGGGGTCCGGAATCGCGGATGCACGGCGCCCGCCCATTCCGGCAGGAGTCCATCGCGTGACATTGAAAAGAACACCCGAGACTGCCCCAGTAACATCACCAGCATCACGCTGCCCAAGCCAGCGATCGCCCCCAGTTTCACAAGCACGCTGCCCCAGCGCACGCCGGTGTGATCAATGCCGACCGCAACCGGATCAGGTACGTTCAACGTGGTATAGGAAACGACTCCCGTGAGCATGCCGGCAACAAGAATATAGAGGATGGTGCAAATCACGAGCGATCCGAGAATACCAATCGGCATATCGCGTTGCGGTTTCTTCGCCTCCTGCGCCGCGGTAGAGACGGCGTCAAATCCGATGTAGGCGAAGAAAATCACGCCGGCTCCGCGCGCGATTCCCGACCAGCCGTAATGTCCGAATTCGCCCGTATTCGGTGGGATGAAGGGATGCCAGTTGCGGGTGGCGATCTCCGGGTTCTTCACAATGAAGCCACCGGCTATTGCGATAAACGTAAGCACGATTGCGACCTTGACAATGACGATGGCCGAGTTGAAGTTGGCCGACTCCTGAATGCCGATGACGAGGATGGTGGTTACAAGGACGATACCAATAAATGCGACCAGATTGAACGAACCGTGCGCGTGGGCGAGGGATGCTGGATCGATGCCGTGGGCTTGCAGTGTGGGTAGGATCGTCGCCAGGCGCTCCCAACGATTGTTGTACATCACCATGTCCGTGCCCGGAGTCGCAGTCAGCGAAGGAGGCAAGTGGATGCCGTAGTCTTGCAGAAAGCTGTTTACGTAACCGCTCCAGCCCGAAGCGACGGTGGCGGCGCCAAAGGCGTATTCAAGGATCAGGTCCCACCCGATGATCCAGGCGAAGATCTCGCCCAGGGTCGCATAGCCATAGGTGTAGGCCGACCCGGCGATCGGAATCAACGCGGCGAATTCCGAATAGCAGAGCCCCGCGAAAGCGCAGGCGATACCGGCAAGAATGAATGAAAGGACAATCGCGGGTCCGGCATACTGCGCGGCTGCCGCGCCGGTCAGGACAAAAATTCCGGCGCCAATGATGGCGCCAATGCCGAGAGTAATCAGGTTCGTCGGACCTAACGCCCGCTTCAGCGAGTGTTCTCCGTGTTCAGCGGATTCATCCAGAATCATTTCGAGCGGCTTTGTGACCAGCAAATTGGACATTCGTGAGTTTCTCCTTGAACTCTATGCTGAAGCTTTCACCGCCCGCAGCGACCACAAATAGTACACCGGAATTCCCAGCAGCACGATGATCAATCCCGGCCATGTGTATTGCGGTTTGTAGCGCAGCAGTACTATATCGATAAATAAAGCCATGACGATGTAAATCGCGGGCAGCAGCGGATAGCCGATGGCCTTGTACGGACGCGGGGCATCGGCATGGGTTCGGCGCAAAACGAAGAGGCCGATGATGGTCAGAACGTAGAAGACCAGCACGGCAAAAATAATGTAGTCGAGAAGCTGGCCGTAGCTGCCGGAGATGCAGAGGATTGAGGTCCAGACCATTTGCACCATCAGAGAAACGACCGGTGTTTTGTGCCGGGGATGCAGGCGCGAGACGCTCTTGAAAAAGAGACCGTCTTTCGCCATCGCGTAATAGACGCGTGCGCCGGCCAGGATCAGTCCATTGCAGCAGCCGAAGCCGGAAATCATGATGGCCAGCGCCATTAGTTTGCCGCCACTGGAACCGAACATCTGTGTAATGACGGCGGTGGCGACACGATCTTCCCTGGCATATTGAATGCCGCGATCGATCAGGCTAGTTCCGGCCGGATGACCAATCAGCGGTAGAGCGCCGAGATAAATAAAGTTGCAACCGACATAAAGCGCGATGACGACGCCGGTGCCGAGCGCGAGCGAGAGTGGCAGATTGCGGTTGGGATTCTTTACCTCGCCTGCGGTGAAGGTCACGTTGTTCCAGGCGTCGGCAGAAAAGAGCGAACCAACCTGCGCGATGGCAAGGACGGTCAGCGTGGAGACCAGAACGCCTCCGCCCACTTCATGCAGCGTGCCGAGCCCGGAATTCCTCCAGAAGTTCGCGCCGAAATTCGCCGCCACAGCAACCGCGTTGCGGCCCAGGAAAATTCCGAAGAGCACTAAACCGAGCAGAGCTGAAACTTTGGCCGCAGTAAAAATGTTTTGGATGATCGCGCCGGTTTTTACGCCGAAGATGTTGATGACCGAGAGCGCGACGACCACGACGATCGCCATCAGATTTTGCGTGTTGAGACCCACGTCCATGCCGCCGAGCATCATGGGGCCGACGGGAAATTTCGGCACGGTCCACAAGTGAAGGATCCAGTGACTCGATGAGATCGCGGGCCAGAAAATTCCGAGGAACTTGCCGAAAGCCACGCCCACAGCGGCGATGGTGCCGGTCTGGATGACGAGGAACAGAGTCCAGCCGTAGAGAAATCCCCAGAGCGGCCCGAGCGACTCGCGCAGATAAACGTATTGGCCGCCGGCGCGCGGCATCATGGCGGCGAGTTCGCCGTAGCAGAGTGCGCCCGTGATCGTCATGAAGCCGGTGACGAGCCAGGCGCCGATAAGCAGTGCCGGCGATTGCGTTTCGCGCGCGATCTCGGCCGACACAATGAAAATGCCGGAGCCGATCATGGAGCCCATGACGAGCATGGTGGCGCTGGTCAGGCCGAGGCCTTTGACGAGCTCGGAATCCTGGTGAGTGTGCCGCTCCCAATCGCTGAGAGCGGGCGGCCTGCCTGAAGTTGGCGGTTGCGAGGGACCTCGAACGTCGGTGCTCACGAATCTCCTGAGTTTGCGTAGGGATAGCCGCCCCCGGCTATCCAGTTGAGCGAAGCTCGCCAGCATTGATCGGAACAAAGCGGCCGGTTGGGCCGCCGGACAGCCGAGGGCGGCTGTCCCTACGCAAGAACCTTACCCTAATATGCGCAAAAATTCTTCTGCTGATTTGCGTGGATCCAGTAACAAGTCGGATATCACCGCCACGCAGTCGGCGCCGGCTTCGAGCACCAAACGGGCGTTGGCGCGGGTGATGCCGCCGATAGCGACCAGGGGCTTGCTGGTCAAAGCGCGGGCGCGGCGGACGCCATCGAGGCCAACGACAGGATCGGGATTCGCTTTGCTCGTGGTGGCGAAGACTGGGCCGATGGCGAGGTAATCGGCCGACGTTGTGTTGGCTTCGGCGAGTTGCTCGGGATTGTGCGTCGAGACGCCGAGAATGCGGGGGTTGTCGGGGGAGCCGGTGCCGATGATGCGGCGCGCTGCTGCTGGAGAGAGATCGTCCTGGCCGACGTGGAGGCCGTCGAAGCCGGCGGCGAGGCAGAGGTCGGCGCGGTCGTTCATGATGAGGCGGACGTGGGCGGGGACGCGGCGTTTGAGTTCGCTGGCATGAGCGAGCACTTCGCTGGCGTGGGCGGATTTGTTGCGATATTGCAGAAGCGTGATGCCGGCCGCGACGAGTTCGTCGGCTGCGGCAAACATCGCCTCCGCGTCCGCGAAACAACTGGCGTCGAGAATCGGGTAGAGCCGGGGAAAAGGCATCGTGTGCTTTCGCAGCTGACCGATGAGGCCGTATGTCTCCTGATATTCTATTGGCGTTTCAGTTCACTGCACTGACTAAAATCAAACACTGGGCACTTCGCCGTCCTATCATTTGAGGAGACATGGCTGCACTCATCGATGCGATTGACGTAAAGCGCAAAACATTCTTCGAATACGACAACGCACCCTTCGTCTGTCTCGAAGCCGAAGTTTCCACGCCCACGGCTCGGGGCGCCCAGACGCTGGTTCGGCTCAAGATGCGGAACCTGTTCACTCGAGCCGTCTTCGATAAAAGCTTCAAGGCCAGCGACAAGTTTAAGGAACCGGATCTCGAAACCGTCCCGGCGTCGTATCTTTACAGCGACGGCACCGGTTTCCATTTCATGGATCAGGAGAGCTTTGAAACGCTAACGCTTTCCGCGGAGATGATGGCCGACGCTTTGGATTTTCTGGTGGAAGGTTCCATCATTCAATTGCACAAGTACAACGGCAATCCAATCGGCCTGGACTTGCCACCTCACGTGGAGCTGAACGTCACCTATACCGAGCCGGCGGTTAAAGGAGATTCATCGAGCGGCACCGTGACGAAACCGGCGAAGCTGGAGACGGGCATCGAAATTCGGGTTCCGCTGTTTATTAAAGAGGGCGAGAAGATTAAGGTGTCGACGGAAACGCGGGAGTTCGCGGGGCGGGCGTGAGCAGCTGAGCGTGATCGGGCGAAAGCTACTTCCCTTTCGCCAGGAATCTCTCAATAAACCCCGTGTCAATCTTCCCCGCCCGGAATTCCGGATCCGCAAGAATTTTGCGGTGCAACGGAATCGTCGTGAAAATTCCCTCCACGATGAACATCTCGAGCGCGCGGCTCATGCGCGAGATGGCTTCGCTGCGGTCCTTGCCGCGGACTACGAGCTTCGCAATCAGCGAATCGTAATAGGGAGGGATGGTGCCCTCGGCGTAGGCGGCCGTATCGATGCGCACGCCGGTGCCACCCGGGGGATTGAAGGTGGTGATCTTCCCTGCTGACGGCGTGAACTTCTCGGGATGCTCGGCGTTGATGCGGCATTCGATGGCGTGCCCGCGGTGGACGATCGGCCCCTGCAAGACTTCGCTCATCTTGGCGCCGGCGGCGATCATCAACTGGCTCTTCACGAGGTCGACGTCAGTCACCATCTCGGTGACCGGATGCTCGACCTGAATGCGCGTGTTCATCTCGATGAAGTGCAGCTTGCGGTCGGCGCCCATGAGGAACTCGATCGTGCCGGCATTCTGATAGCCGACCGCGCTCAATGTCCTGGATAGAATGCCGCCGATCTCGGCGCGCAGTTCCGGTGTCACCATTACCGAGGGTGACTCTTCAAGCAGCTTCTGATGGCGGCGCTGGATGGAGCACTCGCGTTCGCCGAGGCTGACGACATTGCCGTGCTCGTCGGCCAATATCTGGAACTCAATGTGGCGCGGATTCTCGACATACTTCTCCATGTAGAGATCGCCGTTGCCAAAGGCGGCAGCGGCTTCCGACGAGGCCTGCCGAAACAATGCGGGCAACTCTTCCTGGCTGCGCACGATGCGCATGCCGCGCCCGCCGCCTCCCGCGGTCGCTTTGACGATGACGGGAAAGCCGACCTCGCGCGCCCATTCGAGGGCCTCCTCTTCTGAGGCGATCACGCCATCGGAGCCGGGAAGAATGGGCACGCCATGCTTCTTCATGGCGGCGCGGGCTTTTTCCTTCTCGCCCATCAATCGGATCACTTCCGGCGGCGGGCCGATGAACTTGACCCCGCACGCGGCACAGACCTCGGCGAAGTTGGCGTTCTCCGAGAGCAAGCCATAGCCGGGATGAATCGCGTCAACATTGGCGATTTCAGCGGCGCTGATAACGGCGGGAATGTTGAGATAGCTCTGCGCGAGTTGCGGCGGACCAATGCAAATGGCCTCGTCGGCAAAGCGCACGTGCAGCGAGTTCCGATCGGCGTCACTGTAGATGGCGACCGAGCGAATGCCCAGTTCTTTGCATGCGCAAATCACGCGCAGCGCGATCTCGCCGCGATTGGCTACCAGTATCTTCTTGAACATAGACGAAATAGTTCCAAGCTCTCAGCTCCAAGCTCTAAGGAAACCCCACGATGGATTTGGCTTGGAGCTGAGAGCCTGGAACAGGAAAATGCGTTGTGCCCCTACTTTAATCGCAACGCAAATAGGTCCTGCCCATATTCGATGGGCTGACCATTATTGACGAGCCTTTTGACCAGTTCCCCGTTGGCGTCGCATTCGATCTCGTTCATCAGCTTCATGGCTTCGACAATGCAAAGCACCTGCCCGACCTCGAGCATGTCTCCTTCTTTGACAAATGGAGGCGAGCCCGGCGACGGCGATTCGTAGAATGTGCCGACAATCGGCGACTTGACGATGTGGAGATGCTCTTCGGGTTCGGGCGCGGGCACTGCCGAGGCGTTGATGGCGACTTCTCTGGTGCCACCTGCAGGCGCTGCCGGCGGCGCGACAGTTGGAACCGTCAGATAGCTTGCCGGCGGCATAACTACCTGCGGCGGTTCGCCGGCGCGTTTGATTTTGACTTTAACGTCGCCGCGTTCCAGCTCAAATTCGGCGATGTCCTTCTCTATTAAGAACTCGATGAGTTCCTTCAGCTCTTTTTGATTCATTATGAATTCTTCGTCCTGGGTGAAGCGCAGGATTACGGATCAGACAATTATCAATTCTTTATCCGTGGGCGCCAGCACATCGCGGCCCGACGGGGTGACTACTACTACATCTTCGATACGTACCCCCCACCGGCCGGGAATGTACGCGCCCGGCTCAATCGTTACCACCATGCCGGGCTCAAGCTTCTGGCTCTGGCCGGCGGCGAGGCGCGGGGCTTCATGGATCTCAAGGCCCAGGCCGTGCCCGGTCGAGTGCGTAAAGTACTCGGCCAGCCTGGCCTTGCGCAACACGCTGCGGGCGGCCTCGTCGACTTCCGCCGCCGTAATCCCGGGCCGTACCGCGGCGATGGCCGCGAGTTGCGCTTCGAGTACCGTGGCGTAGAGCTTGCGCGCCTCTCGCGAGGGCGGGCCTATGTGCACGGTGCGCGTGCGGTCCGACCAATAACCGGAGAGTATAACACCGAAGTCGCAGACGACGAACCCGCGGCGCGGGACACGGGCGGAGGAGGCGCGTCCGTGGACGACGGCGGAGCGCGGGCCGGCGGCGATGATGGTTGGGAAAGACATGCCTTCGGCGCCTTTGGAGCGGGCTTCGAATTCCATGGCGGCGGCGACTTCGACCTCGCGCGCGCCGGGCTTGATCGCCTGGCGGGCGACACGGAAGAGGCTCGCTCCGAGGTCGATGGCATTGCGGATGAGTCGAATTTCGGCGGCGTCCTTGACCATGCGGGCGCGCTCGACGAGCGGCGGAGCGGAGCGAAGACGGGCTTTGCCGCGGAGAAGAGCGGTGAGACGGTCGCGGGCTCCGGCGGAGAGCGATTCGGGCTCGATGCCGAGAATGGGCTGGGCATTCGGGCGGCGGCGAGAGGCTAGGAATTCCGCGGCAGCGACGACTGGAGACTTGGTTCCGATGACGATGCGCGCGTTTGCGACCTCGGCTTTGGCTTGGGCGATGTAGCGTCCGTCGGTGAAGAGCGTGGCGCTTGACGGGCCGACGAGCAGAGCGGCGGAACTGCCGGTGAATCCGGTGAGGTAGCGAATGTTGGGAAGATGGGTGACAAGGAAGAGGTCGAGCTTGCTGGAAGCGAGTTGCGATTGGAGGCTGCGCAGGCGGGCGTTTGAAGCCATGCGGGCAGTTTAGCAGGATGGTCCCCGAAAGGCCGCGTGTATATACCCGTTAGTTACGGATACCCCCTCCGCTCGATCTATTGGAATCAGATGGTTACGAGGATATTTCCGCTAGATCTCTGAGGAATAATGAGTTATGTCTTCGTTTGGAATCAATATGTTAGGTGGATTGTGGGTTTGATCTTGAAAACAAAGGAGTTATCGAATTGATCTTTTGTTTTCATGGGGATAGGCCACTCGCCTGCGAGGTGGCCGTGACGGGTTGGATCGTCCAACCCTGTGACCTCCAACCTTGTTAGGGGGGAAGTTGGAATGCTATCTTGCCAAGATGGGGCGCGTTTCCGGTTTGTGCGGGGTGATTCTGGCGGCGGGCGACTCGGCACGCATGGGCCGCGACAAAGCGCTCTTGCCGTGGCCTCCCCGGACGGCTGGCGCCTTTGGCAGTGGTACGTTTCTTTCGGCGGCGATCCAGCTCTTCGATCCTTTTGTCGATGTCGTGCTGGTGGTTGTGGGAAAGAATGAGCCGAGTGTGGCTCCGGTGGTGTATGCGAACGGCGCGTCGCTGGTGGTGAATCGTCATTCGGAGTTGGGTCAGTTCTCTTCCCTGCAAGTCGGATTGCGCGAGGTGCTGAATCGCGGGCGGGATGCGGCGATGATTACGCTGGTTGATCGGCCACCGGTTTCGGCCGCAACGATTCAGGTTTTATCCGATGCGTTTGACGAGGCCCTTTTGCGGGAGAAATGGGCGGTTGTACCGGAATACCAGGGCAAGCATGGGCATCCGATTATGGCGGGGCGAGAGATGATCGAAGCATTTTTACGGGCTCCGGCCGAATCAAGCGCGCGGGATGTGGAACATGCGCATGAGGATAAGATGGTTTATGTGGCCGTCGATGACGCGCTCGTAGTTGCGAATGTGGACACGCCGGAACAATACGCGAATTTCGCGGCGCCAAGGGTGCCAGCCAGCTAGATTCCATTCCGATCATTGATGAAGAACCCTACAGCATGAAGACCCTTACAGCGAAACAGGAAGAGTTTGTCGAAAGCGTGCTCCGGCTTTCGCCGCGAGTGGCGACGTTCGACTGCGACGGCACGTTGTGGCCGGGAGATGTGGGCGAGGAATTTTTCGCGTGGGAGATGGAGCGGGGACTGTTGTCGGACGAAACAGTGCGGTGGGTGCGGGCGCGGCACGAGGAGTATCGAGCGGGCAAGGTTGCGGAAGACACGATGTGCGGCGAGATGGTTACAATTCACCACGGGCTGCGCGAGGAGGAAGTTCGGCGAGCATGTGACGCTTATTGCGAGGAAATTGGCCTGGAGGCAACTATTTTTTCGGAGATGCGCGAACTGATTCGACGGCTGCGCGAGGCGGGGTGCGAGATATGGGCGGTGTCGTCGTCGAATCAGTGGGTGGTCGAATCGGCGATGCGGAGCTTTGAAATTCCGAACGATCGGATTCTGGCGGCTCAGGCGGCGGTGAAGGATGGCGTTGTGACCGACCGCATACTGCGTGTGCCGAGCGGGCCGGGGAAAGTCAAAGCGATTGAAGCAGCGGTGAGGCGGGTGCCCGATTGCGCGTTTGGAAATGCGATTTGGGATCGGGAGATGCTGGCGCTGGCGCGGCACGCGTTCGCGATCAATGCGAATGCAAATCTGCGGGAAGTTGCGATGGCGAGCGGCTGGACTGTCTATCAGCCGGAGTAGCTGCTTTGGGCTCTCGGCTTTGGGCTTTGGGTGCTCGGCTCTAGGCTTTCGGCTTTGGGCTTACGCGATCGCAATCAAAGAGGGAGGGTCTTATGCGAGTGAAAGACAACACAATTTTGATTACCGGGGGCGGAAGAGGAATTGGCCGCGGTCTGGCTGAGGCCTTTCATGCCGAGGGAAATCAGGTGATTATTGCGGGCCGTGGAAAGAAGGCTCTGGAAGAAACAGTGGCAGCCAATCCGGGAATGAAGGCTGTGGTGCTGGATGTCGCTGACGGCGATTCGATGGTACGTTTTTCCGAGCACATGAAGTGTGATTATCCCGCCCTGAACGTCGTCATTCTTAATGCCGGCATCATGCGGACGGAGTCGGTGCAACGCGGCGGCACGGCTGACGCGGAGGCGATGGTGGCGACAAATCTGCTGGGCCCGATCCGGCTGGTCGCGGCGCTGCTGCCAAACCTGCTGTCGAAGGCGGGGGCAACGATCATGACCGTATCCTCGGGATTGGCGTTTGTGCCGCTGGCGGTGACGCCAACTTATTGCGCGACCAAGGCCGCGATTCATTCGTACACGCAATCACTGCGGTATCAGCTACAAGGCACGCCAGTTGAGGTTCTGGAACTGATTCCGCCGTATGTGCAAACGGAGTTGCTGGGATCGGGGGGACTTACGGATCCGAACGCAATGCCGTTGAAAGATTTCATCTCAGAAACGATGCACATCCTGAAGCACTCGCCGGAGAGGACGGAGATCTGTGTGGAGCGTGTGAAGCCGCTGCGGGGCGCCGAGGCGAGCGGCAATTACGACGCGTTCTTCAAGACATTCAATGATCGGGCGGCGTTCGCGCACGAGACGCTCTAGCAGGTTGCGGAAAAACTGTTTGTTGCGGGCGACCGTGTCGCAGCGGCTAAACAGTTTGCTGAAAAAGCCGGCCACGTACCTCAGGGGCTAAAGCCCGAATCAAAACAACCAACTTATGGCAGCACTGAAAGCGCTGCGCCACCCAAATCACGCGCGACGCCGAGTTTTTCCGCAGCCTGCCAGGGGACCGTTGCCGGGAGGTTGCATGAGAGCGCCAAACTCGGGTTCGCGGGCGGAGTATCAGAGCATTTGCAAAACCGCCGTTAGGGCGTCGATGGCGAGCGCGGCGGCATGGCTGGAGGCTTCCGGTACTCCACCGACTTTCTGGAGGAGATCTTCCCGGCTGATTTCTTGAGCTGCGGCCACGGTTTTTCCCTTGGCTAATTCTGTGATGGCCGAGGCACAGGCCATGGCGGAGACGCATCCCTTGGCCAGAAAGCGGATGTCGGCGATGCGGCCACCCTCCAACTTGAGACTGAGTTCGAGAACATCGCCACAGGCAGGATTCGTGACGCGGATTTTTGCGCTGGGGTCTTCCACTTCTCCTGAATTGCGCGGGTTCTGAAAGTGATCGAGAAGTTGGGCCGAGTACACGACGTCATTGTACCGGTCGGGTTGCGGAGCGGTGGAAGAGTCATGGAACGCGAAACCCCGTGGCTCAAGAGTTTGCTGGAAGAGTTGGCGCTGAGTACCTCGGAGCTAACGCCCGAAGCAAAACAACCGATATATCGCAGCGATGAACCGCTGCGCCACCTAAAATCACGCGAGATGCGGAGTTTTTGAGCAGCCTGCCAGGCGGGAACCGGCCTCTTATTACTGATTCCCCTACAATATGCGGATGCCCGACTCACACGCGCCGCGGAGAATTGCCTGCCTGCAACCGAGCGCGACGGTGATTCTGGCGAGCGTGGGAGAACTGGATCGCGTGGTGGCTTGCACGAAGTACTGCGCGGACGTGGTGCCGGGCTTGGATGGTCGCGACAGAGTTATTGTTGCCGACTCGTGGACGGCAAAGGCGGCCGAGATTCTTGCAGCGAAACCGGATCTGGTGATTGCCGCGGTTCCGTATCAGGAGGCGGCGGTCGCGGAGATTTTGAAAGCTGGGGTGCGATTTCTGGGGCTTGCTCCGCGGACGCTTGAGGATGTCTACGGCGATATTGCGATGATCGCGGGATGCGTGGGAGCGGGCGAGCGCGGAGCGGAAGTCATCGCGGAGATGCAGGCCGAGATCGAACGTGTGCGGCGCGCGACCACTGGACTGGCGAAGAAGCGAGTCTTTTGCGAAGAGTGGGGAAAACCGATTATCGCTTCACAGGGTTGGGTGGCGGAGTTGGTGGAAGCGGCGGGCGGCGAATTCCTGGGCGAGGCGGGCGCGCAGATTTCGGCGGAGGAAGTGGTGCGACTTGATCCGGAGGTGATCGTCGCGGCGTGGTGCGGCGCGGGGGATCGGGTGCCGCTCGGAAAGATCGTGCGGGAACGTGGATGGGTGGAGACTAGCGCGGTGAGAAATTCTCAGGTGTACTGCATTTCGGATGAATTGCTGAACACGCCGGCACCGACACTGCTGGCCGGACTTGCGGCGCTGCTCGGGGCAATACGGCCTTCGACTGCGGGCGGAAGTGGGGCACACATGACTCGCGGTCTGCGCTCGATTACCGACGATTGGCAGGGACGATCGGGTAAAGATCGGACGATCGGCGGATTGATTTAGGATAGAAAATCATGGCAACTTCTCCTCTCGATAAGCAAAGCGAAATGCGTTCCAGCGTGGACCGTCTGAATTCCGAATCGCGCTCGGCAGACCAATTGATGCAGGGCATCACTATTCTGCTGAATGAAAAGATGTTGAAGTACAACTGGGTCGGGTTCTACATGCTGGAACGGACGGCGGAGCCGCCGGTTCTGGTGCTGGGACATTATCAGGGCGCGATGACGCCGCACATCCGCATTCATCTGAATCAGGGGATCTGCGGGGCAGCAGCCTCGTCGGGCAAAACGGTTGTAGTGGACGATGTGTCGAAAGATTCGCGATATCTGGCGTGCTCGCTGGAGACGAAGTCGGAGATCGTGGTGCCGGTTTTTGTGCACGGGCAAGTGGCGGGCGAACTCGATATCGACAGCCACTTTTCTTCCGCCTTTGGGGCCGAGGACCGGGAACTGGTGGAATATTGCGCGCAACTGGTGGGGCGGCGGCTGGAGCAAGAGAGCCGGACTCGATAGTCTTCCAGAAAACTTAAGTGACAACTTCGATGAAACATGTGGTCGCAGGTTTAATTGTTGCCGAGGGGCGGATACTGGCTTGCCAGCGGACGCGACATCAGGCGATGCCGCTGAAGTGGGAATTTCCCGGCGGCAAGATTGAAGAGGGCGAGCAGCCGCGGGACGCGTTGAGGCGCGAACTGGAAGAAGAACTGGGAATCGAAGCGACGATCGGAGATGAAGTCGCAAGATTGACTCATCATTATCCCGGCGGAGGCGCGGTGGAGTTGCGATTCTTTGAAGTGCGCGAGTACCAGGGCGAGATTGAGAATCGCATTTTTCGAGAGGTGCGATGGGTCGAGCGCAACGAACTGCTGGAGCTTGATTTTCTCGAGGCCGACCATTCGCTGGTGAAGGACATTGCGGCCGGGAAATTGATCTAGCGGGCTGCGGAAGAACTACTTCTCGCGCAATAGTCGCGCCGCAAACTGCCGGGGCACTCGCATCTTCGAGGATGGTGACGCAGCCGGGTACTTGGTCTTACTTGTGATAGAATGTAAGCATGGTTCGACAGATCACTTCAGTAAGCACAAAGGGGCAGTTTGTCATCCCGGCGGAGATGAGAACGGCGCTGGGGATCAAACCCGGTACCCGCATCGCCGTCACGCAGGATGGATCACGGATCGTCCTGGAACCGGTATCGGAAGAGCTGGTGGATAAGACGCGCGGAATTTTCCGGGGCAAACCTTCCCTCTCCGCGGAACTCAAGCGGCAGCGGCAGCGAAAAGACAAATGGTAAGATACGTCCTCGATTCGAGCGCGATTCTGCGGTACCTGGACGATGAAGCCGGGGCGGCGCGCGTGGCGGAGATCATCAAGTCTCATTTGGCGGGAGGGTGCGAAGCGGCCGTTTCAGCGCTGCATTGGGGCGAGGTGGCCGGCATCACCTGTAAGTTGCACGGCAGGGCGGCGATGGGTTTGGTGCTCTCGCGCTTGAGCGCGTTTGGTCTTCCGGTGATTGCCGCGGATGGGGATCGGGCGGTTCGGGCGTCCTTGATCAAGCTGAAAAGGCAAATTCCGTACGTGGATGCCTTCGGAATCGAACTGGCGTCCGGCTCGCGAAACGACGTTTTTGTGACGGCGGATTTTGATTTCAAAGCTGCCAGCCGTGACGTGACGATTGAGTTTTTACCGGCGAAGTAGGTGGAAGGGCGTCATGGACAAAGTGTGGGCCAGCCCTGGGGGATGGGAGGCCCCCCGGCTTGGGCTAAGCTGCTAGAATGGCGGCTACAATTTTGCGGGCCAAGCCCGAAAGAGGCAATCATGAGCGTACTTCGTCTGGTAGACCGCGAATCCATCACCGTTCCTCCAAAAACCACGGCCAAAGCTGCGATTGAGTTGATGCTGGATCGCCGCGTGGGCTCGGTGGTAGTGGTCGAAGAGAGAAAAGTTCTGGGCATTTTCACCGAGCGCGACGTGCTGCGAAAGCTGGCGCTGAGTGGACGCGATCCGGCGCAGATTCCGGTTTCGGAGCTGATGACCGCTCCGGTCAAAACCGTGGACCCGAAAGCCAATCCGGCCGATGCGCTGGCGACCATGCTGGAACATCATTTCCGTCATTTGCCGGTCGTGGATGACCGTGGAAGATTGCGCGGCGTCCTATCCATCCGCAACCTGCTCCAGGAAATGATGGAGAAGTACCGTCACCAACTGCATACGCTCGAGCAACACGTGATCAGCGAAGAACCGGGCGCGACCAAGGCGAGAGGATGAGGGGTGGCTGTGAATCGCTTCGTTGAAAGGTAGATACCGACTGGCAATTTTGAGCCCCGCCTGAGTGGTGGGGCTTTGATTTTTGGTGAGATGTGTGACTACTTTTCAGCTGGTTGGACTGGGACAGCATCTTTGTTCAAAGCGTGGTTCACGCTGGCGCAGAGTTGCTCCTGGCTCACCGGCTTATGAAGATAGGCAACAGCGCCCAGGGTTCGCGCTTTTGCCTCGGTCTCAGGATCGCCATCGCCGCTGACCACAATCACGTGAATGTGCTGCGTCCGGCTCGACATTCTGAGCCTTTTCAGCACCTCGATGCCCGTGCCGCCAGGCATGTTGATGTCGAGCAGAATCACGTCCGGATTCGAGCGCAGGGCGGTCATCCAGGTCTGTAGGGCATCGACGGCAAAGATGACTTCGAAGCCCAGCGGTGCGAGCCATGATGCTAGCATCTGGACCTGAAAGCGAGAGTCGTCAGCAATGAGAATTCTTGCCATGGCACACGATGACAGTCAGGGAGGGCAATCCATCGCAAGGATGTATCGGCAGGAGCATGAAAAACCTTTAACTGCGTGTAGTGCGTCATCCAGATCTCCAACACCAACGGGGAGGTAAGCGACTCAAGCCAAAACCGTGCTTCGAGGCCACCCGCGAATAATGTGCTAGCGTCTTAATTCCAGGGGAGGAATCAATGAACCTAAACATCGTCAAGATGATCGTATGGGGAGCCTTTGCGCTGGTTATCGTGCTGGGCGAGCGCGGGCAAGCGCAAGACGCCAAAACGCCATATGCCAGCATGGCCCCGCTCGAGCAATATCTGATGGCGGATCGAAACGCTGAGATTGCTCTGGCACGAAGCGCGGCCCCGGAGGCTATTTCACGCGATGCCGACGTCCTCGTCCTGGGAAAGCATGGCTACGAAACCGCCGTGAAAGGCAAGAATGGTTTCGTGTGCGCCGTGGAGCGCGGGTGGATGGGCCCATTCGATGGCGAGGATGCCGCTAATTTCTGGAACCCCAAAATTCGAGGTCCGATCTGCTTCAATCCGCCGGCTGCCCGCTCCATCCTGCCGCTGACGTATAAAAGAACGGAGATGATATTGGCCGGTCAATCCAAAGCTCAGATCATCGAGGGCATCAAGACGTTCATGAAGCAAGGGCTGCCGCCCCTGGAGCCGGGAGCCATGAGCTACATGATGTCCAAGGACCAGTACCTTAACGATGGTGTCCACCACAACTGGATCGCTCACCTGATGTTTTACACGCCACTCATGGACGGCGCGGTTTGGGGTGCCGATCTTTCGAACTCTCCGGTCATGCTGAATCCACAGTTCGGAGGCGCTCCGGAACCGATTGACGTATTCATGGTTCCCGCTGGCAGATGGTCGGATGGAACGGCGGATCCAGTGCGGTAGGGACGGTTATAATGTTTGGCGAGCAGCCTACCGACTGGTAACATTTGTGAGCCCCGGATGACTACCGGGGCTTTTGAATTTTGCGCCCACCGGGGCTGAAGCCCCTTTTCCTTTTAACGCCGGGACGCGGCGCTGAAGCGCTGCTCTTCCACGGCGCGGTCGAGCTGGCCAAAGTTAAGCGAACGTCCCGTCTGTCCCCGCATTTCTCCCTTCGCAAAAAAGTGCGAAGGATGGGGCATCCGGCTTTTTCACAATACCCAGCGCCAACAAAGCCAGCCTGCGGCGGCTAGTATTGCGGCCACGACCAACCAATACATTGGTGAGTGCAGCACCATGGCAGATATCCCACGGATATCTACCCCTGCGCTGCTTTGGGTCGAGAACCACCTTGGCCCTCCCGTTTGGATCACGACCCATGCATAGGTGAGAAGTACCAAGGCGGCAACGGTCGCAAAAACGAGGAATACGAACTTCAAAAACAACATTTCTTCTTCTCCCTGTCACGGGTTGTGGGTGCACGCGTATGGCGCCAACGGCACATTGATCGACTGTAGGTACGAGAAGGAGAGCGGCGTGCAATACCACCGGCCCCCGGTGATAGGACGAACACAGACGCCTGTATTCATCCAGCAGACATAGGTATCTCCCACAAAGTATCCGGACGTAACCGTAGGGACGCTCATATCCGGAGGCGTGGTGGCTGCTGTGCAGTTGTTGTGCGTTACATATGTGCACTGCCCATAGTCGTTGCAGGAAGGAGTCGGCGTGCCGTTCCAATACGCGCTCGTTTGTGCGACTTCCCATTCAAATGGGATTGGGCCGCTATAGTAGAAGTCTTCGACGCAAGTGTACAGCTCATCGGCGTACATGGGACTGCAACTCGGGTCGTCAGGGCTGATGAAGGGATCGCAATTCGGGCCATCTTCTGTGGCCGACACATTTAGATATTGAGGAATGCCCCCGCCCACCATGTTGGTGACGCCGTTGAGCCCGTGGGCACCACCAAGCCCCGCGAACGAAGCCGTCGCCGAGATGTATACGTAGAGTCCGTAGTCCTCGCAGGGTATCTGCACTTCATCTAGTCCTGCCACAGCAAGGCCCTTCATAGCTCCCGCCAGATCTTCACTAACTTCGAGTAACACCTTTGGGTCTTGATAGTGCATGGCGGCTTTTACGATTGCTCGGGCGCGCTTCTCGGCTTCAACCGGGTCGGCGGACTCTGTGGAGTTCTTCATGAAGATTCCGCTGCCTACGAAGACTGCTTCGGCTCCTGACTGTATTACTAAGCTGGCGTCGGCGGGGATGGCTATGCCTCCGGCGCTGAAGTTCGGGACCAGCAGCCGGCCCACTCAAGCCCAACTTCTGGCTTGAGTCGAGATCGGAAAAAATGTCGGCAGGTAAGCAAAATCCGAGCCTCTCGCCTGCCCCCACCACCGAAACCTCTGCGGCTTCCATCGACCTCGCGCACCGAACTCCTTGAGCCACAGCTGAATAGCGACGTACGAATCGCAAACAGCGGGCCGCGTAAACCAGCCGTCGCGTGCCTCCAAAGTAATAGTTCCACCGCCAGGCTATTAACTACAACGCTACTTGACGACCCATGCCTTCTGGCCGCCGCGCGCAACCCCTTATAAATCAATGCGCAATTTCCGCCTTTTCGCGGCTTTTTGCGGCTTTCAACCTCAATTCCGGTTCGTCCCAAAAATATTTCCAGCGAATGAAAAGGAAAGAAATCGTCAACTCTTCGCCTGCCGGCAGCGCCACGTTCCACTTTCCGAAGTTCATCGCGCCTGAATCCGGCCTACTGGTTCCATGGCAAGGCCAAACACGGTGGTCGGCAGGGTCCCATGTACGTACAAATAATAATGTACACCCGCTCCAGATGTGGGACATTCGTCAGCTGCCGTGTTCCCGCCTGCGCGAACCGGATGTCCGCGAACACGCTCTTTACCATCCTCTGGTTTGCAGCATCTGCGCTTCGTCCAGACCCGCAGCTGCCAGCCCCTTCATTGCTCCTACTAAGTCCTCGCTAACTTCCAGCAAGACCTTTGGATCCTGATAGTGCGTGGCGGCCTTGACGATGGCTTTCGCGCGCTTTTCGGCTTCCTGCGGGTCGGCAAACTCCGTCGAGTTCTTCATGAAGATGCCCGAGCCTACGAACACCGCTTCTGCCCCTAACTGCATGACAAGACTGGCGTCGGCTGGGGTGGCTATGCCTCCGGCGCTGAAGTTGGGGACTGGGAGCTTGCCTTCCTTGGCGACCATCTTGATTAGTTCGTAGGGCGCGCCGTGCTCTTTGGCTTTGGCGTAGAGTTCCTGATCGCTGAGGACGGTCAGGATTTTCATCTCCTGCACGATCTGGCGAATGTGTTTTACGGCGTGGACTACGTCTCCGGTGCCGGCCTCGCCTTTGGTGCGGATCATGGCGGCGCCTTCGGCGATGCGGCGGAGAGCTTCGCCGAGGTTGCGGGCTCCGCAGACGAAGGGGACTTTGAAGGCGTGTTTGTCGACGTGGTGGGCTTCGTCGGCGGGGGTGAGGACTTCGGATTCGTCGATGTAGTCGACGCCTAGCTCTTCGAGGATTTGGGCTTCGGCGAAGTGGCCGATGCGGCACTTGGCCATGACCGGGATGTTCACGGTGGCCATGATCTCGCGGATTTTTTTCGGGCTGGCCATGCGGGCTACGCCGCCTTCGGCGCGGATTTGCGCGGGGACGCGCTCGAGGGCCATGACGGCGACGGCTCCGGCACGTTCGGCGATGGCGGCCTGGTCGGCGTTGGTGACGTCCATGATGACGCCGCCTTTGAGCATTTCGGCGAGGCCGGTTTTGAGGCGAAGGCTGGTGGGATGACCGTTGTTTTGCGACATAGTGGGCTCTTTTCTAAAGCGGCTCTAATCCGGCTCTCGGCTTTCGGCTCTTACTTCGGCTTTGGGCTTTCGGCTTTGGGCTTTTGCTAAAACCTTCCCGCAACTTAGCCGAATCTGAGGATTGCCGGGTTCTCCTTGATTTTACAACGTGCGGCGGTGAAGCGGTCTTTTCGGCTTTCGGCTTTGGGCTTTCGGCCTTTGGCTTTGAGAAAACCTTGGCTGGTTGGTTTCGTTAATCTTTCCCCGAACTTCAAAAGCTTGAAACGCTGAGATCGCTGAGGAGATGCGAGGACGCTGAGGGATATGCGGAATAAAACGCGAATTTGAAATCGTCGCGACCGATATCGCGGAAGTAATCACTACGGACGCGAGCACGGCGGACGTGAGCTGCTACGGACGTGATCGCTACGGACGCGATCACTACGTAGGGGATCGCTAGGAAGGATCGGAGATACTTTCGCGGCGTCCGGGATCGAGTTTGGACTTGTGCTTCCTGGCTTCGGATTGTTCGTACTCTTCTTTGGTGCCCACGAAGAACTCGATGCGGGAGTGGACGACGAATCCGTCGCCGGTGCGGGAGACGGAGGGCGAGTAGCCCCAGACGCGGGCGCTCTCGATGTTCTCGAATTTGACCTCGGGGTCGGCGAGCATGGTGGAGGTGGCGACTTTGCCGTCGGGAGGAATGGAGACGCGATAGGTGTGGCCATCGCGATGGAGCGCGGGAGCGCCGGGAACGCCCATTTCGATCTGGACCTGGCCGGTGAAATTGGGCGGAACGCTCATCACGATCTGGTCGTGGGTGGATTTGGAACATCCAAGGAGAGAAATGAGTAGAACAGCGACGGCGAGACCGAGGAGTGGGACCTTGAGTTTCGGAGTCATATTTGAGGGGTTAAGCAGGTGAAACGACCCTACTTTATGCTTGTTTTGTACTACACTGAAAGCTCCGTTGTACAGTGCGACCGGTCGCGCACTGACTCCGAATTGCCATCAAGACATGCCTCCCCGAGCCAAAGCCAGATTTCTCTTTATCAGTGCGCTGATCCTTATGGTGCTGAGCGCGCTCGCCACATTTCAGACGATGCGGCACCTGCTGGCCGCGCAAGCGTGGGTGTCGCATACGCGCGAGGTGCAGGCGGCGATTTCGCGGGTAAATGCGGTGATTTCGCGGGCGGGACGGACGCGGATGGAATTTCTGGAGACGGGAGACTACTCGCGGCTGGAGGCATATCAGTTGGTGGTGGCGGAGGTGCCGCCGCTGGTGGCCGAGGTGAAGCGTTTGGTGGGCGACAATGCGGAGGAAGTGGAGCGCGAACGGAAACTGGAGGGTTTGGTCGATACGCGGCTGTCGCTTATGCAACAGTCGGTAGCGTTGAAGCAGAGCGGTGAATCGACGCCGGAAAAACAGGATCGGGTAACGCGAGAGATCATTGCGACCGGGGCGCAGATGGACGAACTGTCGCAGCAGATGCAGGATCAGGAACAAGGTCTGCTGGCGTTGCGCATCGCACGCTCGCGAGCCGACGAGTGGCAGGCGATGGGAATCCTGATCGTGGTTTTCGCTGCCGCCATTCTGTTCTTCGTATTGCAATTTCATTTTCTGAGCGTGGAACTGGAAAGGCGGGAACAGGCGGAAGCGGCGTTGCGGCAACTGAGCGCGCGGATTCTGGAAATTCAGGATCAGGAGCGGAGAAAAATTTCGCGCGAGCTGCACGATAGCCTGGGACAGTATCTGGTGTCGGCGAAGATGAGCGTGGACCTGCTGCACGGGTCGATGTCGGACAATCCGCTGCTGGAGGACGCGGGGAAACTGCTGGACGAGGCGCTGGCGGAGACGCGAACTATCTCGCATCTGCTGCACCCGCCACTGCTGGATGAAATTGGGTTTGCGGCGGCGGCACGCTGGTATGTGGAAGGATTCGCAAAACGAAGCGGCATCAAGACGAGGCTCGATCTGCCGGAATCTCTCGAACGGCTACCGCCGCGCATGGAAGTTGCGATGTTCAGAATTCTGCAAGAGGGGTTAACGAACATCCACAAGCACGCGAAAAGCACGGAGGCGACGATTGGCGTATCGATCGGCAAGGATGCGGTGCGGATGAGCGTCCACGACAACGGGACGGGAATTTCGCCGGAGACCCTGATGCGGGTGCGGAATGACGGGATGCGAACCGGAGTTGGCCTGGCCGGAATGCGGGAGCGGATTCGCGAATTCAAGGGCGAATTTGAAATTTCGTCGAATGGAACGGGAACGATGATTCAGGCGACACTGCCGCTGGGCCGGAAGGACAGACAGGAGACGGGTGCGAACTGATGGTTGGTTTTCGGGCAGAGTCGCCTGACTGGCTGTGGAGAAAGTGTTTCTTGCGTGAGGACCGCGCCGCAGCGGCTAAAGCCGGTATTGAAAACAAGCCCGCTATCGCAGCGGTGAACCGCTGCGCCACCCAAAATCACGTACGACGCCGAGTTTTTCGGCAACCTGCCAAGGAGCGGAAATCGCTGCGCGAACTACCCAGCTTTTGGGAGTGGCGGCTGCTTCTCAGGTTCGGATTTTGCCGCGAGAATGCTGTTAATTTCGATCACAAGCGCAAGCAGCTTTTTCGGATCGGTCTCTTTCGCCGCCTGCTCGCATAGGATGCGCCAACGTTCCCGATCGTGGTCGTTCATAGGGCCTCCTAAGGAAGGTAGCCGGAGGGGTGATTTTTAACGCTAGCCGCAATGTTATAACATGTCCGGACGAAGGTTTGGTTGGATATCGTCCAGTTTTGGAAAGGATTCGGCGAAAGTGACGGCCATGGCATTCCAGCCCTCAGCCCGCCTTATTTGGCCTCAGCGGTCCAGTTCTGGGATTGGCGAATCAGGATTTTGTAACATTCGCAGACGGCGTTTTGGAGTTGCTTTCGGTTCACGATCGTGACCGAGCCTCTGGTGTACTTGACCAGTCCGGCCGTTTGCAGAGCGCCAGCCGCCACGGTAACGCTGGCGCGGCGGGTTCCGAGCATGTGGGAAAGAAATTCCTGAGTCAGAGGCACGATATCTCCGCCAATGCGGTCCTGGCTCATCAACAGCCAGCGCGCCATGCGCTGTTCCACACGATGCAGCCGATTGCAGGCCGCAATCTGGGAGGCCTGCAAAATCAAGTGCTGGGAATAACGATTCAAAGACTTTTCAAGATTTGGGGATTTGCGAAGCGCGCGCGCCAGGCTGGCCGCACTTAAGCGGAAGGCAAAGCCCGCCACCTGCACCACCGCACGAGTCGCGCTGCTGCTTAACCCTACGACCAGGGGCAGACCGACGAAGCCTTCTTTTCCGGTAAGTCCAACTTCCACGCTTTTGCCGCCACTCATCATGCTGAGGATGGACACCATACCGCTATTCACGAAGTAGGCGTGCCGGATGGATTCGCCGATTTCGTTGAGAACATCGCGCGTAGGCATCTCGACTAACGACAGCTCTGCCGACACGATCTCAAATTCGTTACGCGGCAAACGCAGGAGAATCTCGTTGGTGACAGAGTTGCGATGAACGTGGGAGGAAGACCGGCGAGAAGAGTCTGATGCGGTCATGATGCTTCCGGGCAGCGAAGAACGTTGGTTAGACTTCGCAAGATTTCGTCGCCATAAGAGAGGCGGGGAGAATTTTGCCGGAAGAGAGCGTTCGACTCTCCGTGGAGTTAACGGCCGCAACTAGCCTAACACGTTAGTTTGCCGAGGAGGTTTCTACATTGCAGCGAATGATGTACGCTAGCGTACGGTGTTAACCCGATTGCCGCCTGGATCGCCACGCCAGACAATCTGGCTAGAGATGAAATCAGGCAGATTTGAAAACAATCTTGATCGTCGACGACAGCTCGGTCATGCGTCATTCGTTGCGTCGAGCCATCCAGCTACGCCCTGGATTTCTGGTGTGCGGAGAAGCTGAGAATGGCCGAATGGGCGTGGACATGGCGGTGCAGCTGCGTCCCGACTTAGTCCTGCTGGATCTTTCGATGCCTGTAATGGACGGTCTTCAGGCGGCGGGCGAACTACATCGGTTGCTGCCCGATGTGCCCATCCTGATGTTCACCACCTTTAGCAACTCCACCGTGGAGCGGGCGGCGATGGCGCGAGGCGTAACCGCTGTGAAGTCGAAATCGGACAGTCTGGAATCTCTCTTCGAAAAGATGCACGAACTAACCGGCGTTGCCTAGAAAGAGAGGATTTTTTGGCGATAAACCATGCCTCGTGACGCCAAGGCCGTGCCGCCCGAATGGTCCCTCAAGATTGAGGGCCTGCGGCGTGGCCGCGCCCTGAGCCAGGCAGACTTTGGACTGCAGCTCGGGGTATCTGCGATGGCCGTTTCGCGCTGGGAACGGGGAGTGGCAGAACCTCCGGGCGAGACCTACATTCGTCTGGGCAACATGGCAGGCGACCCACTGTGCTGGTTTTTCTGGAAATGCGCCGGCCTTAGGCTGTCGGATGTGACGCGCGTATTGCCGCCGGCACGCCGCCGCCTAGCGCGGAGCCGGATGCCTGACATTCATATTGTTCGGGCGGGTAGTGGCAGGAAACATGCGCTGGAAAAGTCGTCGCTGGTTGCGGTCCCGCTCTTGCCTGTACACGCTGGCACTCCCGGTTCCACGGGCGACAATGTCGATCTTTTCGAGGTTACACCGGAGTCCGTGTTGGCGGCTCCCGCCGACTGGTGTCCCAACCATGCGTACACGGTTTGCCTGCGCGTGAAGGGCGACTCGATGTCTCCGCTCATTCTCGACGGGTACATCATCGCGGTGGATACGTCGGAGACGTCGCACGATGAACTGGTGGGACAGATCGTAGTCGCCGCCCACAAAGAGAAAGGGCTGCTGGTGTCGCGCCTGATCCGGTTCGGCAACACGGATGCGCTGGTATCCGATCATCGAGAGTACGAATCGCTTCCAGTTACGGCGAGATCTGACTGGCGAGTAGTAGGTAAGGTGCTGTGGTGGACGGGAAGAGCACGGTAGACCCTGGGAGTCAGTAACGCGTCTACCCATGTTATTACTCTTGTCGTATGGCACTTAGATTGTCTTAGTTCGACACTTACCATTGAGCATAGTCAATTACGCCGACTAGCCCTTAAGGCTGCGGTTTTGCGGCATCGCGGCTGCGAGCATAAGGACGGTGCCGCCAAACATCAGCGTATCTGCCATGTAGTTAAGGCTCTCGAGGCTGGCGCGTCCCACGACTGCGATGGGCACATAGACGACTAATACCACGAAGAACACTGCCAATCCTATGCAGATTGCCGCCCAGCGGGTTTTCAGGCCGACCAGCAAGATTGTCCCAGCGACTGCGTAGATGAAGGCGGTCAGGTAAGTCCAAATTCCGTGGCCGAAGAGCCATGTGGGAGTCACCATTTCCAGCGGAATGCCGGGAACATGATCGCCGTGCATGAATTGCTGGACGCTGTAAACGAGGACGGCGATGGCAATGAAGTATCTCGCCGTCGTGGCCAGGATGTGAGTCGCGCGTTCGTGGCCGACGCTGGCCACGAATGCCATCGGGCCAGCGCTGAAGGACAACTCCCGCAGCATGAGCGCCAGAAATATCCGATTTTGGGGGTGCCGTAAGCAACCCGGCGCGTCCATGAGAGCGACAAAGAGAAAAAACGTCAGCGCGAGCAAACTGGCTGTGAGGCGGGCCTGAATCGTCGTTACCAGGCTGAGCGCGGCCGCAATAAAGCAAGTGCCGACGAAGTAAGCCCAGAACAGATGCCATGGGATCCAGGCCGGCACGAGCGCAGCGATCCCCGTGGCAAGCGTGAAATGCTCGGTGCCAAAACACGCCAGCGGTGCCGCATAAAATATCGGTCCGAACAGAATTAGCTTGTCGAACCCTCGCGCTTTTTGCCACTCGCCCCGAAGAAGAATGGTGATCAGCCCGATCGCCAGGATGATGCAAAAGGAAAAATACGACCAACTCACCTCGCGGGGAATGACGACGCTCGCCATGACTGCCAACGAACTCAGTAAGCTGCCGTTCACGATGATTTCCTGCGCTCCTTGTGCAGTCTGTCTGCCAGCAAGCTCAGCGTACTCCGCGCGGATCTGAAGATGTTTATAAGACGGGCGCGCCTTCGAGGAGTGAGCGCAACGTATGAATTTCTTGCTTCGGAACCTCTGGGGAGTCTCGAACCCATTTTCATTTGGCGACGACAGACTCCACTGAGGAACGCGGGACGCCTGCGATTCGTAAGGGGCATGGATGTTTCCCTACAACCGTGCTCAAAATACCAGCTCATTCCTCTTCCTAGCGTTGACTTGCCGTACCGATAAATCTAAGATTTCAGCCCAACACGCGTCATATCGCATCGCCGGGAGGGGCACGATGAATCGAGATGGGGCACTGAAGGTTGTGTTGGTGCTGGTGGGGCTGATCTTCCTGGTGGGTGTCTACCCGCTGATGATGTTTCTGTGGCCGAGCGGATGGCGATGGCAGCCTAATCAGCCGGAATACGAGCAGATGATCCTTGGCGTGTATGCCACGCTGGGCATTTTCCTATTGCTGGCAGCGCGTAACCCGTCGGCCAATCGCAGCCTGATCGCCTTCACGGCATGGTCGAGCCTGGTGCACGCGGGCATTATGGCGGTGCAGGCATTTCACAATGCGAGCGAACACGGACATCTGATGGGCGACATACCGGCGCTCGCTGTAGTCGGCGTGGCACTGATCGCACTCGCGCCAGCGAAGCCAACGGCAAATAACTCGTGATGATAGGCGGCGGCATCGATCGGCTAGCGGGGAAATGGTGGGCAGTGCAGGACTCGAACCTGCGACCTCCTGCTTGTAAGGCAGGCGCTCTAACCAGCTGAGCTAACCGCCCGAAGGGCGAATGGCGCGCGCATCGCAGTTTCGGCGAGACGCGCGAGTTGATTCGAGGATAACGGACGCTCCTGCGGCGGTCAAACTTGCAAGGATGGGTCGAATTGTTCGCCGTTATGGCGGATCGAGCCAGACGCCGTAGAGATCCCATTCCGCCCAGTTGTTGACGTCGGCGAGATCCCAGGGCGCGCCGAATCCGGCGAGGGTGTGGGGCGTGATGAGGTTGCCGGTTTCGTCGCCGGCGATGCCGCCGTCATGGCTGTAGGGAGGAAACTGGCCAGAGGGGAAGACGGGCTGGGGATCGGTCCAGGTCATTCCATCGGACGAGGTGGCGCGGGCCAGATAGGCGGTAGCGGTGAACTCGTTTTCGACGCGAACCATCACGAATTGGGATTGGGTGGCGTCGTATTTGACGTCCATGGAAGCCTGCCCGATCAGGTTGGTGGCCTGGGTTGAGGAAGGGAGCCAAGCGACGGGATCGGTGGACTCGAGCATGTAGGACCGGACCTGCGGCTGACCGTTCACGAAGAGCGAATCGTCGGTGTACCACATGAGCAGCTTGCCGTTCTGAACGATCACCGACTGCTGGCCGGCGCCGTAGCCTGCCGGCTGCGTGCTGTGCAGGTCGAGAGGATAGATCAAGACCTGCGGATCTTTCGGCGTGTTCTCCCATGTGCCGCGTTCGGTGTAGGTGAGGTAAGGGCCGGCGATATTGGTGGAGCGGGCGACCTGGATCACGGTCTGGTAGGTCTTAGGCGCGGTGGTGATAGCGCTCGAATAATAGAGGTAATAAAAGTTCTGATAGGCGACGAGGCTGGGGTCGCAGGCGGACATATCGCGGCCGTTGGTGGCGGTGGCTTGGAGGAGCACGACAGGCGCGGACCACGTCGTGCCATCCGGCGAGGTCGTATAACGGATCGCGTCCCAAGCGGAAGAGTTGAGCCAGCCTTTCGAGCAGAAGAAGACGTGATAGGTACCGTCCTTGAAAATGATGGAGGGCGCGTAGGCATAGGAGAAGCCGTCGTTAAGGGCGTCGACGATCGGGAAGAAAGTGCCGTTGGCGCTGGCCGCTGCGGCAGCGGCGTGCATCGTGGCGTGGCCGCACGAGGCTAGCGCGGCGGCGAGGCAGAGGGTTAGAAGAATAACAGCGGTGATTTTCAGGCGTTCTTTCGGCCATCGTTCTTTTGACACTCGTTCTCTTGCCACTCGTGCTTTTGACACTCGTTCCCCAATCAGGCATAAGGAATTTCGACATCCGAGCGCCGATGCTTGAACACCGAAGCCGCGGATGCAGAGGGGAGGGCACGTCCTCTGAGGGGCGGACGAGTTCCTTTGCAAGCTTTAGTAAAGTGTTTGCCGGGTAAACAGGGGGACTGGGACGGTCGGGAGCGGGAGACGAAGTGTAATCGGGGGGCTTCGTGGACGCGGCCAGATCGTCTACAGTATTCACCTTAGACGCCAACATAGTACAACAACCGGCCTTGCCTTCGAGCGTAAGAAAAAAATGGTTACGAGGGTCTGTAGTTTATCCTACGGTTCGGCGCGGCAATGCGTTGCTTCCTCTCTGCCCGGACTTGAGGGTTGGAGTTAGGTGGTCTGTGGTAGTTCACGGACCGGGGCGGAAACAACCTGGTCTGAGCCGAGCCAGGGGGCTGCTACACTGCTGAAGTGCGGCGACTGATCGTCAATGCGGATGACTTTGGACTGACTTCCGGAGTGAATCGGGCGATTGTGGAGACGCACCGGAAGGGCGTGGTGTCGTCGACGACGTTGATGGCGACGGCGCCGGATGCGGCGTTCAGCGATGCGGTGAAGATGGCGCAGGAGGTGCCTGGGCTCTCGGTGGGATGCCATGTAGTACTGGTGGATGGACGTCCGGTATCAGCGCCGGGAGCGGTGGATACGTTGCTGGCGGTGCGGTCGGGCGAGCCGGAGTGTTTCTACTCTTCCCTTTCGGCGTTTGCGGCGCGGGCGATGATGGGCGGATTCGACCGCGATCAACTGGTGGCCGAGGTGGTGGCCCAGATCAGAAAGATACAGGCGGCAGGGATTGTGGTGAGCCATCTGGATTCGCACAAACACGCGCACATTTTTCCGGAAATTTTGGCGGCGCTGCTGCGGGCGGCGCGGATTTGCGGAGTGGCGGCGATCCGCAGTCCGTTTGTGCCGATGAAGGCGATCATGGCGCAGCATTTTGCGGGACGGCGAGCGCTGTGGAAGAGGTATGGGCAGGTACGAGTGCTGAATGCGTTCGCGGCGAATTTTCGGAAGCAGACGTTACGAGCCGGATTGCGCGCTCCCGACGGAGTGATTGGAGTGATTGAGACGGGCGCGATGGATAAACTCCTGCTGTGGCAGGCGCTCGGGGGATTACCGGAGGGGACGTGGGAACTGGTGTGCCATCCCGGGTATGCGGATGCGGATTTGCGGGCGGTGCGGACGCGGCTGGTGGAGTCGCGAGAGCAGGAACGGAATTTGCTGACCTCGGCGGAACTGAAGGAATTTTTGCGGGAGCAGGAGATCGCGGTGATTGGGTATCGGGAGCTGGGAAAGCCGGCTGAGGTGGGGGCTGAGGCTTAGATCCCCATTCAATCGGGGAAGAGTTTTTTGATGTCGCATTTACAGTCCGGTGGAGTACAGACCGAGGCCCCAAAAGTCATACTCCTACCGTGTGTGCCAACACCCTGTCGTAACCTCGTGGCTGTAACGGATGGCGGTATGATGAGGGCATTCCGCACCGGAGGTGGAGGTGCGAGGAGAACGAATGTCCGGGCAACAGGCAGCGGAACAACGCCAAACCGTCGATTTGCCGGTGCGCATCTGGGGAATGAGTGCGCAAGGCCGACCCTTTTCGCAACACGTGCGGGCGCAGAACATTAGTCACGAAGGCGCGCTGCTGAACAACGTGGAGAGCGAACTGAAGGTGGGCGACGTGATCGGCTTGCAGTTCGAAGACAAGAAGGCGCGTTGCACGGTGATTTGGGCGCTGAATACCGGAACGGTCAAGAAGAATCAGGTGGGAATCCGGCTGGTGACCGACCAGGAATGCCCGTGGCGGGACCATTTGCCGGAGGGCTCGCCGGAGGCGGTGATTTCGGCGTCGAACCGGCGGCGGTATCACCGGCACAAGATCAGCCTGCCGATTGAAATTCGAGACGAGCGGGTGCAGGCGCCAACGCGGATCAACGCGACCGATGTCAGCGGCAATGGATGCTATATCGAGACGATGATGCCGATGCCGTTGGGCACAGTGTTGCGGATCGATATCTGGATCGATTCGGACCGGATTACGGCTTCGGCGGTGGTGCGGACGTGCGATCCCGGCGTGGGAAACGGGATTGAATTTACCGGCTTGCCGCCCGACGGCAAAGTGAAGCTCCAGAAATTTCTGGATGCGATCGATCCGCAGCGCGGGATCTCGGAAGGCGAAGGCAGCGCGTCTCATTGAGATTTCGAACGGCGATTTACCCGGTGGCGCCAGCTATCGCGCTTTTTCGGAAGATGCACCGATCCTATTTGTGCTTATCAGTCCTCGCCGCGAGCGTGAAGAGTCTTAGAACTGGGGTGCGTGAGGCTCGAATCGAAAGCCTCTCATTCACTGATGACGTGGTCGGCCCATTCCACGAGGGAAACGTAAATTGGGGGTGCACCCCATTTCGCATTCCAATTCTGCAAGTCCGCTTCCGTGATCCCACGAGCGCGGGAGCACGCTCCACAAGAAAATATTGGGATGCCCTTAGCGACAACCTTCGCCATGGTCTCGCTTAACGGAGGCCATCCGATCGGCTTGACCGCATCGACTGTGGCCGTGCGCATGAGGAACGTCGCGTCGTGAGTCAGGAATATCTGCACGTCATGCCCGGCGTCGGCCAGTACCAACCCGTGGTCAAAGACGAAGGAGGCGCGGGTCGGCTCATCCGTTCCCCATGAGCTTCTCATCAAAATGTGCAGTTTTTTCTTGGGTGCCTGAGGCTGAGTCTGCGCCTCGCTGCTGGAGGCGGGAATAGCGGCAGCGGCAATTACACCGGTAGCCAATTGCGTCGATTTCTCGAGAAAGTTCCGGCGAGTTGTCATATCTTAACCTCCCCCCAAAAATTGGCAGGAGTTTACATAAGGACAAGGGGTAATTACAAGCACATTTCGTTTGCTCTGTGTTGTTTATTCCCGGGCGGTTCGACGCTATGTCGTCTTAGCAAAGCGCGCGAGGACGATGGCGCGGATCAGTCCGCCCATGGTGAACTCGCAGGCTTCGATGGAGACTGGCAGATTGAGTTCGCGGAGGGTCGAGGAAGTCACCGGGCCGATCGAGGCGAATTGGATATTTTTCAGGGCGGCGGCACTGGTTGGCGTGGTTCCGGCGAGAAGATCGGCGAAATTCTTAACGGTTGAGGAACTGGTGAAGGTGACTATGTGCGGGCGACGCTGGCTCTTGAAAAGCGCGCGGAGACGGGCGCGCGATTTTTCGGGAACGACGGTTTCATAGGCTTCGATGACATCGACATGGGCTCCCGCGGCGCGGAGGGAGTCGGGAATTACGTCGCGGGCAACTTTGGCGCGGACTAATAACACTCGCTTGCCATTTACCTTGTCGTGAAGTCCTTTCACGACGGATTCGGCGACGTACTCTTCCGGCATCATTTTCACTTTCAGACCGTGCTTGGCGATGGCCTTTTTGGTGGCGGGACCGATGGCGGCGATCTGGAGATGCTTTAATTTGGTGCGCGGGATGCGGAGTTTGCGGAGACGCTGCCAGAGGGCTTCGACACCGTTGGCGCTGGTGAGGATGAGCCAGTCGTAGGTTTTCAGATTCTTGATGGCTTGGTCGAGTGGGGCGTAAGACTGCGGCTTGCGGATCTCAATGAACGGAATTTCGATGACGCTGGCGCCGAGGCTGCGCAGGCTGGCGGAGAGACTGCCGGCTTGATGACGGGCGCGACCGACGAGGATGCGGGTTCCGGAGAGTGGGTGATTTTCGTTGGGACGCATGAATGTTCAGGTCGCAGGTAACTGGTCACGGGTCACCGGGTTTCTTACGTGTCGCCGGTCACCAATGACCTGATTCTTTACGGCTGTTGCGGTAAGGCGAAACCTTCGCCGTAGACCTCTTCGAGAATAACATCGCCGCCTCGGCGGAGGAGGGTTTCGCCTACTTCTTCGCCTAGACGGGCGGGATCTTTGCCGTCGCGGGTTTCGCGGAGGACCTTTGTGCCATCCGGATGAGCAACCAGGCCGTTCAGGTGGATGGTACCATTTTGCATTTCTGCAAAGGCTCCGATGGGGACCTGGCAGCCGCCGCCTAGCTTGTTCAGCAGAGCTCGCTCGCAGGTGGTGGTAGCGCGGGCGGATGCGTCGTCGAGGAAGGCGAGCAGGTCGCGCGTTTTTTTGTCACCGCGGCGAATTTCTATTCCTAGCGCACCCTGGCCGGCGGCGGGCGTCATGATCTCGGCGGAGATCACTTGCTTGACCAGTTGCGTTTTGCCTAATCGATTCAGGCCGGCAGCGGCGAGGATGATGGCGTCGTAGTCTCCGGCTTCGAGCTTGCGCAGGCGCGTGTCTACATTGCCGCGCAGGGGATGAATGATGAGATCGGGGCGAATCGCTTTGAGTTGAGCCTGGCGGCGCAGGCTGCTGGTGCCAACATTTGCTCCATGCGGAAGCGCGTCGATGCTGGCGAATTTTACAGAACAGAAAACATCGCGGGGATTCTGGCGGGTGGTGATGGCGGCGATTTCGAAATCGTTGGCTAGTTCGGTGGGAAGATCTTTGAGGCTATGCACCGCGAGGTCGACGCGATTTTCGACCAGCGCCTCCTCAATTTCTTTAGTGAACATACCCTTGGTTCCGACCTTGGCGAGGGCTACGTCGGTGATTTTGTCGCCCGTGGTTTTGATGATCTCGAGTTCGACGGTGTGGCCCTGGCCGCGAAGAAGATCGGAGATGTGGTGGGCTTGCCAGAGCGCGAGCTGGGAGCCGCGGGAGCCGATGCGTAGGAGAGCCATTAGTTTTGCGCTCCGCGATTGGAGCGGCCCGCAGTTTCTTTTTGTGCTTCTTTTTCTTCTCCATCGCGGAGATTGAAGAGGCGGCGAACGAGATCGACGACCGTGGTCGATTCGGGTTCGCGGGCGGCGGTTTTTAGGGTGCTGATGGGGGTGTGCATGATTTTGTTGACGATGCCGCGGGTGAGGGCTTCGACGGCCATCTCTTGATCTGTAGTGAGCGGACCCAGGCGGCCGCGGACGCGATCGATTTCGGCGGTGCGGATGGTTTCGAGATGATCCTGAAGGCTGACGATGGTGGGGACGACGTCAAGCGTTTGAAGGCGGATGTGGAATTTCTGAACTTCATCGTTGACGATGTTCTCGGCCCGTTCCGCTTCTTTCTTGCGGTCGGAGACATGCGAGCTGACGGCCTGCTGGAGGTCGTCGATATCGTAGACGAAGATGCCGTCGAGCTTGTTCAACGCCGGATCGACATCGCGTGGGACGGCGATATCGATGAAGAACATGGGGCGGTTGCGACGCTTGGCAAGAAATTTTTCGGCGTGCTCGGGGCGGAAGATGAAGTGCGGCGCGCCAGTGGAGGTAATGACGATGTCGGCGTTGTCGCAGGTGTCGTACAGGCGGCTGAACTCGATGGCCTGACCGTCGAATTTTTGCGCCAAGCGAATGGCGCGATCGTAGGTGCGATTGGCGACAAAGATGGAAGACGCACCGTGAGCCAGCAGATGGCGGGCGGCTAACTCGCTCATCTTCCCTGCTCCGACGAGATAAACGCTCTTGCCGTTGAGACTGCCGAAGATTTTTTCGGCGAGTTCGACGGCAACAGAAGCGATCGAAACGGACGACGATCCGACGGCAGTTTCGGTGCGGACTCGCTTGGCTACAGCGAAGGCGCGGGTGAGGAGCTGATCGAGTTGGGCTCGGACTGCGCCTACGGCGCGGGCGGTGGCGTAGGCTTCTTTCACTTGCCCGAGAATTTGGGGCTCGCCGACGACCATGGAGTCGAGACTGGAGGCTACGCGGAAGATGTGGCGGATGGCTTCGTCTTCCTTGAATTCGTAGAGGTGAGTTTCGAACTGGCTGGCATCGACCTGGAAGTACTCGCTCATGAACTGGCGCAGGTCACCGGTGCCGTTTTTCATGTTAGCGATGAACTCTACGCGATTGCATGTCGAGACGATCATGCCCTCTGCGACTGCGGGATGCTCGGATAGCTTTTTGCACGCGTCGGGCAGGCGCGACTCGGGAATGGCGAGGCGCTCGCGGACCTCGACTGGAGCCGTCTTGTGATTCACGCCGATGAGTTGGAATCTCATGATGCGATGAACCTGTGCATTCCGCTGAAGTAGTTGGCGATCCAGGCGACGATGGCGGCGACAAACGCGACGCTGGCGAGCATGGCGGCGCGGCGGCCACGCCATCCCGCTTCGAGGCGCGTGTACACCATCAGCAGGTAAACCGCCCACATGAGCACGGAAAGCAAAATTTTCGGATCGAAGAAATCGACTTTGCCATAGGCAAACGCGGCTACGACCGATCCGGCGATGAGGCCGAGCGTCATAAAGGGGAAGCCCAGCATGAGCGAGCGGTAGCCGATATCGTCGATGACCTGGAGCGACGGGAGCCGCGATAACATTCCGCTGCGGCTCTTCGATTTGAGCGCGCGCTCCTGGAGCAGATAAAGGATGCTGGCGCCGAAGCTCAGAAAGAGGGCGGCGTACCCGGTGAAGATCATCAGGATGTGCACGGCGAGCCAGCTGTGCTTGACCGCGACCGACGTGACCACGAGCGGCTGCTGGTTGGTGGCGGCGACGAACGTCAATAAGAAGACCAGCGGAAAGACCACGATGCCCGGGGACGTCGTTTTGTAGACGAGGTAGGCGAGCATGAAGACGACCATGATGAGGAAAGCGAGGAGCGACTCGGCGTTGTGGATCGATGCGGAGGCGAGCTGGCCGGACTGGACGACGGCCTCGGTCAGCGAGACAAGATGAAAGACCATGCCCAGATAAGCGGCGTGGAGCGCGATTTTGCTTAGAATTTCCGAAGTGCGGGTGAGCGCCACCAGAGCGTAGAGAAGTCCCACTCCGTAAAATGCGAGCGCCACGCGAAGCCAGGTCAGAGACATAAAATGTTGATTGCTTGCCAGGTCGGGCCTTTGTTCCCCACCCCCGACTGGCAATTATAGTGTGCCGGGCGCGGCAGGAGCGGGTAAACCGATACGATCACAGGGGGATGTGATGGGGGTCACAGGGGCGGCTGTTGGGAGCTGAGCGCGACATTGAGGACAGGTGAGGAAGCTTGGTTGGGGGCGGGGATGTTGAGGGTAAAGGGGATGAATTTATAAACAACCGTGCACTACCGCCCCGTTTTTCCGGCTGCCACGAGACAGAGAGCGTCTTGAGATCGTGGAGTTGTAGTCACAACCGTGTCAATCCGTTCTAACCCTGTTGAGTTCACAGCCAAGTGGTAGGTTCCGGACTTCAGATTCGAGAATGCGAACCTTCCTTTCGAGTTCGTAATCGTTGATGCAATGCGGTCCTTCCCATCGCTACCTAGCAGGTCAATGGGTACGCCTTTAAGATCGTCCCCGTCGATGCAGCCCACCCACCCGCGCAATGGATTGCCGACCATCCCATACTTGTTCAAGGACACGTCGCCGACCTGCGGTGAGCAGCTTTCGTCACGCGGGGTAGGCACAGCAATCGTGTAGAGCGAATTCTGTGGCGGCAACGGGCACGATTCCTGCTCTATTTCCCCCGAACTCTCGGGTGTCAGAGCATACTTCGACAGTTCTATTCCCGGTGTGCTTTCCCCAAGTAATCTTGTCTTGATGTTCCTCGCCGTATTCAGAACTTTCCAGGTCCAATCAGGAAAGAGATTCGCGGTTACAGCAAACACGAGTGCCGGTGCTCCAGCGACGGCTATCAACATGACGAGCTTTCGCTTCATAACTTTCGGCTCGAAACATACCCTTGTTTAATTAGACACCAAAATGATTGTTGTGAGCCGGCAACGGTTACACTCAATATCCCGCCATAATGTCCCTCAGACAAGCATCAGTTCCCCGACAGCATCTTGTGCGGAATCCGTCTCACCCTTTCATTCCACCCCAAGCCCACCCAGCGCCTCTCCCAAAAATTCGAGATCGACCTGCAAATGTCGGCCCTGGGCCTGCATGTCTTCGATCTCGTCGAAGGCGCGGAAGAGGCGGAGCTTTACTGCGGCATATTGCTCGGAGTCCGAGAGCGGGCGGCTGTGCGACTCGACCCAGGCGAGCACGATGGCGCGCGGCAACAGGATGCTGACCGAGTAGGTAAGCTTGCGGTCGCTGGTGACGTCGAAGACGTACTCGGTGCCCTGCGGAGGCCCGTCGGAGGGCCGCTGTCCGACGAAGTAGTACTGGTAGACGTAGCCTTGAGAACCTGCGTACGTTTTCAGGCGGCGGATGGTCATGGAAACCGGCGTTGGGCTCTTGGCTCTCGGCTTTGGGCTCTAGCTTATTCGGTGATCGGCGACCGGTCACCGGTCACCGCTTTCTACAGCTTTACTTCTCGCAGACGTTTTACTGCGGTTTCGGATGTTACGGGCGAATAATAGGTTTCCTTAAAGGTGTACGAACGGGCTTTGGCTTCCAGGATGGGCATGATCTCGATGTGCCAGTGATAATCGTCGTCGATGGTCTTCCAATAGCCCAGCGACTCGGAGGTATGTCGGCTGTTGGGCGAGGTATGCAGCACGGCGTGGAATGAATCGGCAAATGTAAGGATGCGATGGAGTGTTCGGCGGAGGAGGGACGCCAGATCGGCGAGGCTGCTGACGCGCGACGTGCCGGTGCTTTCGAAGGCGGCTTCGTGGGTGCGCGGAAGAATCCAGGTTTCGTAGGGAACACGCGGGGCGAAGGGGCCGAGCGCGACGTAGTCGCCGCGGATTTCGACTAGGCGGATGTTCTGGCGTTCTTCCTGCGCGATGATGTCGCAGAAGACACAACGCTCCTTGCTTTGGTAATAGTCGCGGCTGGCGCGGAGCTCGTAGAGGACGCGGCGCGGGACGAAGGTGGTAGCGGTGAGTTGCGAGGTGGGATGCGCAAATTCCTGGCCGGCGCTTTCCCCATGATTCTTGAAGACGCTGACGTATTTGAGGCGGGCGTCGCGCTTGAGGTCCTGGATGCGCATGGCCATGAGGCGGAGGAACTGCTCGACCTCGGCATCGTTGGCGTTCCAGATGTGGCCATCATGGCGCGGATTTTCGATGAGGACTTCGTGGGCGCCCACGGTTCGCATGCGGTCATAGAGGCCGTCGCCGCGGCGCTGGGCTTCGCCTTCAACGTGGTAGAGGGCGTGAGGATGAACGACGGAGCGCGCCGACCACGGGTTGCCGTTGAGACCGGGGATGGTCGCGATCACTTGAGCAGAGTCGGCGGAGGGACCGCAGAAGGGGCAGACTTCGGGACGGGGCGCGGGTTCGACTGTGTCGTCACCGATGATCACCCAGGAACGGGTGATGGGATCTTTGCGGAGTTCCATGGAGGTAAGAAGAACAAAATGCGAGGAAATCGTCAATGCCGATTGGCAGCTGCGAATGTTATTTCAATGCTATGGCAAACCTAATATTCTGATGTCATGATGAAAAGTAGGGTCACGCTCGACGCTCGGGTTGAACGGGTGACCCGTGCGGCAGAGAAAGTCTGCAGCGGGCGCGACCTCGCGAATGCTTTGGCTAGGGTCAAGCTGCCAGCAGACGAAGCGAGAGCGTGGTACCGCGACTTGCGGACCGCCCGCAGAGGTCTCAAGCCGCCAGCCGAGAAATAGATCGGCCACATTGAATTCCGTTGGCGCACGTCGTGGATGAATTGGCTCCGCGCCTCGTTGCAAATTACCCGATTACAAATTACAACTTACCAATCGCCTTATGTCGGCCCCTTCCACGCCGCTGATGCGGCAATATTCCGCCATCAAGAAAGAGCATCCCAATGCTCTGCTGTTTTTCCGGCTGGGCGATTTCTACGAATTATTTTTTGACGACGCGGTGCTGGCGGCACGCGAGCTACAGATCACGCTGACTTCGCGGAACAAAGAAAAGGGTGTCGCCATTCCGATGTGCGGCGTGCCTTACCACGCTGCTGAGGGTTACATCGCGAAGCTTATTCGCCGCGGATTCAAAGTCGCGGTGTGCGAGCAGGTGGAGGATCCGCGGCTGGCGAAAAAGTTGGTGCGGCGCGAAGTGACGCGCGTGGTCACGCCGGGGACGGCGGCCGATTCGTCACTGAATGCGGAAGAGAATAATTTTCTGGCGGCGGTGGCGACGACCGGGGATCGTGTGGGATTTGCGGCGCTGGATCTTTCGACGGGGGAGTTTCGGGCTACGGAGTTTGGCGGCGAATCGGCTGGGCGGCGCATTCAAGAAGAGCTTGAACAGTTGCGGCCAAAGGAGCTGCTATATGGCTCTTCGGCGCCGCTGTTTGAACTGACAAAACGCGCGGTCCGGCAAACGCCGCTGGTGCAAGCGCCTTCCGGTATCACTCCTCGGCCCGCGGATTCGGCCTGGGCTGAGACACCTCTCGACGACTGGATCTTCGCACCGGATCATGCGATCCCGCTAGTGGAAAATCATTTTGGCGTTCTGTCGCTCGAGGGCTTTGGGCTCGCAGGCAAGCCGGCGGCGGCATCGGCGGCGGGGGCCATCCTTTATTACATACGGTCGACGCAGCGCGGCACGCTCGATCACATTGATCGGATCGGATTCTACGAGCGGCAAAATTGCCTGGTACTGGATGCGGTGACGGTGCGCAATCTGGAATTGATTGAGCCGCTGTTTGCCGGGACCGATGCGGGCGTGACGCTGTTTCGCTCGATGGATGCGACGGTGACGCCGATGGGCAAGCGTCTACTGCGGGCCTGGATGTTGCGGCCGTCGGTGGAAGTGGGCGAGATCGAGGCGCGGCTGGAGTCGGTTGAGGCGCTGGTGAAGGACATTGTGCGGCGCGAAGAATTGCGGCGCACACTGGACGGCATTCTTGATCTGGAGCGACTGCTCAGCCGCGTGACGCTGGAGACGGCGAATCCGCGGGACGTGATTGCGCTGGGGGCGTCGCTGGCGCGGATTCGGAAGGTGCGGGCGACATTGGCGGGCTTGGCGCCAGTGCGGATTGCGGCGCTGCATGCGTTGGTCGATGAACTCGGCGATCTGCGGGCAAAGATTGAGCAGACGATTGTGGGCGAGCCTCCAATCACCTTGAGCGATGGGGGCGTGATCGCGCCGGGGATCGATAAAGACCTTGACGAGCTGCGCGATCTGAGCCGGAACTCGAAACAGTATCTCGCGAAAGTTGAGGAGCGCGAGCGTGAGCGGACGGGCATTGGGTCGCTGAAGGTTAAGTTCAATTCGATTTTTGGGTATTACATCGAGATTTCAAAGGCAAACCTGGCGCACGCGCCGACCGACTACGAGCGCAAACAAACGCTGGTGAATGCCGAGCGATTCACGACTCCCGAACTAAAGGAATACGAGTCGAAGATTCTGGACGCCCAGGAGAAGATTGTCGAGATTGAGCGGCGTCTGTTTGCCGAGCTTCGCACAGCGATTGCAGCGGAGGCGAAGCGCATCCGGCAGACGGCGCTGGCGCTGGCGGAGGTCGATGTGCTGGCCTGCTTCGCGCATATTGCGGCGCTGCGGAATTATTGCCGGCCGAAATTTGAGATGGAGTTTGCGGGGGAGAAATCTTCGCGCTCCGGCGATCTGGAGATTATCGAAGGCCGCCATCCCGTAATCGAGCAGCAGGAACTGGCGGCGGGGAGCGAGCGCTTTGTTCCGAACGACATTTTTTTGAATACCGCGAGCCACAACATTATTGTGCTGACCGGGCCGAACATGGGCGGCAAGAGCACGTATCTGCGGCAGACGGCGCTGATTGTGATCATGGCGCAGATGGGATTGTTTGTGCCGGCGCGGTCGGCGCGGCTGGGGATTGTCGATCGGGTGTTTACGCGTATTGGGGCAAGCGACAACCTGGCGCGCGGGCGCTCGACGTTTATGGTTGAGATGACGGAGACGGCGGCGATTCTGCATACGGCCACGGCGCGGTCGCTGATCCTGCTGGATGAAGTGGGCCGCGGCACCTCGACCTATGACGGACTTGCAATTGCCTGGGCGGCGATTGAATATCTGCACGCGCACGTGCGGGCGAAGACACTATTTGCGACACATTATTTTGAGTTGACGGAACTCGCCGGGCAGTTGGCCGGGGTGAAGAACTATCACGTGTCAGTGAAGGAAGCGGGCGGGAGCGTGGTATTTCTGCGCAAGGTTGAGCCGGGCGCGGCGGATCGCAGCTATGGGATCGAGGTCGCCAAGCTGGCGGGATTGCCGAACGAGGTGGTGGTGCGGGCGCGCGAGGTGCTGGCGGAGCATGAGTCGTCGGAGCACCGATTGACGGAGCGGATTACGCCGGGGTCTTCGGATGTACCGGAGCGGCCGGCGCAGTTGACAATTTTTACTCCGCTGTCGCAGCCCGTGCTTGAGAAGCTACGCGAGGTCGATTTGAATCGGCTGACGCCACTGGAGGCGCTAAACTTGCTGGCGGAGCTGAAGAAAGAGATTTAACCGCCGAGATCCGGAGGAGATAACGGGTGTTGCAGATTGTTTCAAAGCCTATGCGGCTTGATTTCGTCGCCGCTATATCCGTTCTGTTTGTCGCAATTTGGGCTACGGCTCAACCGCCTCAATCTGCAACCGATGTTAGTCCCTATTTTCAGTCGGCCCTGGCCTTTGAGCACAGCCGAGAAATCGATAAGGCCATCGAAGAATACCAAAAGGCGATCGCAGCCACGCCCAACCATGCCGATTCGCATTACAACTTGGCGCGCCTCCTGGCTGCGAAGCAAAATTACGATGAAGCGATTCGGCAATATCGAGAAGCTATTCGTATCAACCCGAATGACCCTGACTTTCATAACAACCTGGGACTGGCGCTAAGAAACAAGGGTGATCTTGCTGCGGCGGAACGCGAATACCGGGAGGCATTCCGGCTAAACCCCAAGCAGGCTGACGCGCACTCCAATCTTGGCAATCTGTTCTATCAAAGGAAAGACTTGAAGGCTGCCATCGCTGAGTATCGCGTAGCGATACAGGCCGACCCGTCGCATGCCAGATCTCATATGAACTTGGGAAGCGCTCTCGACGATAGCGGGGAGACTGACGGAGCGATTGTTGAATATAGGGAGTCCATCCGTCTCGAGCCTGAAAACGCCGAGGCGCATTATAACCTCGGCATCAGCCTGGCGAAAAAGCAAGATGCGCAAGGAGCGCTGGCCGAACTCCGAGCCTCGGAAAAACTCGAGCCAGACTGGCCAATTCCGCATATCTGGCTGGTTACGCTACTAATGAAATCCAATCCGCGGGGCGCATTGGACGAATGCCGTATTGCCGACAATCTGACGCACGACGCGAAGATGCACGATCTGTGCGAGAAACTTGCCACCAAAGTAAAGTAAGAATCGAATCATGCCATCCCAAGGTCCCCGACTTCTACGCGCAGACATCGGCCAACTCCTCATCGTCGGCTTCGACGGAACGGAGATTTCTCCGCGGCTGGCTTCCCTGCTCTCGAAGATTCAGCCAGCGGGCGTGATTCTGTTTGCCCGCAATGTTACCGGTGCCGAGGAGACGCATCGGCTGCTGCGCGAATGCCAGAGGTGCGTCGCCGATCCTTTATTCACTTGCGTTGATCTTGAGGGCGGGCAGGTGGATCGTTTTCGCAACGTGCTTGGGCCGGCGCCTTCGGCGGCGGATGTTTTTGCTACTGGGGATCGCAAGCTCTTCCGCAAGCATGGACGCGTGATCGGCGAGAACTGCCGGGCTTTGGGCTTTAATGTCGATTTTGCGCCGGTGCTGGATCTTGCATTTGAGGCTTCGCGCACGGTGATGGCGTCGCGGGCTGTTTCGTCGGACCCGAAGAAGGTCATCGGCTATGCGCGCGAATTTCTGCTGGGATTGCGCGAGGCGGGCGTATTTGGCTGCGGCAAACACTTTCCCGGCTTGGGCGAAGGCAATCTGGACAGCCATCATGAGCTGCCAGTCATTCAAAAATCGCTTAAGAAGATGTGGGTGCAGGATCTGGTTCCTTACCGAATCCTGCGCAATCAGCTTCCGTTTGTGATGGTGTCGCACGCGGCGTATCCAGAGGTGACCGGCAAAAATGCTCCTGCTTCGCTTTCCAGGAAATGGATGACTGACGTTCTGCGGAAGCGCATCCGGTACAACGGGGTCATCGCCTCCGACGATATGGAGATGGGTGCGGTACAGAAGTTTGCTCCGATTGAGGAGAGCGCGGTGCAGCACATTCGCGCAGGCGGCGATCTGCTTTTGATCTGCCACAGCGAGGAATTGGTTACTCGCGGATATGAGGCACTGATGCATGCGGCTGAGGCAGATGCTCGGTTTCGAAATCGAGTTATGGAGTCGGCGCGACGGGTGCAGAAGCTTAAGAAATCGCTCGCGGCTTCACCGCGCTTCCGAAACGCGCCCTCGCCGACCACCCACAAAGTTGAACGGCTTTCGCGCGGGCTCTGGGAGTTTGGCGAAGAGGTTCGCCTGGCAACGCTGGAGCGTTCTGCATGATTGTTGCGGGCGTAATGAGCGGAACTTCAGCGGATGGGATCAACGTGGCGCTGGTGCGAATGGCGGAGACCACCTCATCCAAGACTTCCTCTCAGCGCCTGCCGTTACGCGGGCAGGAAAGCCGGCGCCGTACGATCATGCCTCTCCACACGATCAAGCCGCGCTACACACTTATCGCGCACGAAGAGTTTCCCTTTCCTGCGCGGGTGCGGCGCGCGATTCTGGCGGCTATGAATGCCGAGGCCGCTTCGGTTGCCGATCTGGCGCGGCTCAATTTTCTACTCGGCGAAATCTATGCAAATGTGGTGGCGCGGACTGCGCTGAATTTCCGCATTAAGCCTGATCTCGTCGGCTGTCATGGGCAGACGATTTATCACCAGGGCGAGGCGGCTTCTTTTCTTGGGCGCAAGGTAGCGGTGACGTGGCAGATGGGCGAGGGCGCGATCATGGCGGCGCGGCTGGGCGTGCCGGTGGTTTCCGATTTTCGTCCGGCGGACATGGCGGCGGGGGGCAAGGGCGCGCCGCTGGTGCCGTTTCTTGATTACTTTCTTTATCGCGACGCGCGCGTGGGGCGGATTGCGCAGAACATTGGCGGGATCGCGAATCTGACGGCGATTCCACGGGGTGCGGCGGCGCGGGACGTGATTGCGTTCGATACCGGGCCGGGAAATATGGTGATCGACGGCGTGATGCAGGCGCTTTTCGAGCGGCGTTTTGACCGCGATGGCAAGATTGCGGCGGGGGGCAAAGTGAATGAGGGCGTGGTCGGGCAACTGCTGCGGGCGCCGTTTTTTTGGACGCAGCCTCCGCGGACGGCGGGCAGAGAAGAATTCGGGCGCGAGTATGTGCGGCGGTTTTTGCAGTTGTGTAGCGGCCTGGCGAAATCGGATGCAGTCGCTACGGCCACGGCTTTGACGGCGCGATCGATTGCGGATTCGATACGAAGGTTTGTTTTGCCTCGACAAAAGAGTTATCGCGAGCTGATTGTGTCGGGCGGCGGAGCGAAGAATCCTACCCTCGTGGCAATGTTGCGGGGCCAGTTAATGTCGTTTGGAATCGAGTTGGGGTTTTCGGATGAATTTGGGGTACCGGCCGAGGCGAAAGAGGCAGTTGCGTTTGCCGTGCTCGCGTATGAGACGTGGTATCGCCGGCCGTCGAATGTACCGTCGGCCACGGGAGCGTCGCGGCCGGCAATCTTGGGGAAGATTTCGTATGCGTGAAAGCGGCGTCCGCGGTGGGCCCAAAAGCGGATCCCTCGCTGCGCTCGGGATGACAAACTTTTTTGTGCCAAGGCTGCTCCAATCTCTTCTTTTCGCGCTTCTCTTCGCGCTTCTCTTTCCTCTTCTCTCCTGTTCGCAGGCTCACGATCCAAATACGTTCGTGATGATTATTGAGAGTAGTCCGACGAATCTGGATCCGCGGGTCGGGATTGACGCGCAATCGGAGCGCATCGACGAATTGATTTTTGACGCGCTGCTGACGCGCGATGAGCACTTCAATGTGCAGCCGGGACTGGCGGAATCGTGGGATGTTCCCGATCCACTCACTTATGTTTTTCATTTGCGTCGCGGGGTGAGGTTTCATGATGGACAGCCGCTGACTTCACGCGACGTGAAGTGGACCATGGATTCGCTGCTCCAGAGAAAAGTGAGGAGCACACGGGCGGCCACTTACCGCTATGTGGATCGGGTGGACGCGCCGGACGATTACACGGTGACGTTTCATCTGAAGGAACCGTTTGCGAGTTTGCTGTGGAATCTCTCTGAGGGCGCGATGGGAGTGGTTCCTTACGGGTCGCTGGATGAGGTGGCGCAGAAGCCGATCGGATCGGGGCCATTCAAGTTTGTGCGCGCGGAGCAGGATAAGGAAGTTGTGCTGGAGAGGAATGACGACTATTGGGGCGAGAAGGCGCGGCTGGCACGGGTTCGATTTACGGTTGTACCGGACACGACGACGCGGGCGCTCGAATTGCGCAAGGGCAGCGCGGACGCGGTTTTGAATGCGTTGACGTCGGACATTGTCGTGGCGCTGGAAAAAGAGCCGGCCCTGCGGGTGCAGAAATCGCCGGGTACGATTCTCTCTTACCTGTCATTTAATATGCGCGATCCGATGCTGCGCGATTATCGCGTGCGGCAGGCGATCGCCTGCGCGATCGACCGGAAGCCCTTGATCGAGTACATCTGGCGCGGATTTGCGCAGCCGGCAACGAATCTGATTCCGGCGCAGAGCTGGGCTTATGACGCGGAGGTAAAGAGCCTGGCTTACGATCCGGCGCGGGCGCGGCAGATTCTGGATGCGGCGGGTTATCCGGAGCGGGATGGCGTGCGCTTTCATCTAACGATGAAGACTTCAACCGAGGAGACGACGCGGCTGCTGGCGGCCGTTTTGCAGCAGCAATTGCGGGCGGTCGGGATTGTGCTCGACATTCGGACTTATGAGTTTGCGACGTTTCTGGCCGATGTGAGCAGCGGAGCTTTTCAGGTATATTCGCTGCGCTGGAGCGGGAACGAAGACCCGGATATCTTCGATACGGCATTTCATTCGCACAACTTTCCTCCGGCGGGACGGAATCGCGGGTACTATTCGAATCCACAGGTAGACGAGTTGATTGACCAGGCCCGGCGCGAGACGGACCAGAACACGCGGCGGGAGCTGTATTTCAAGGTGCAGGAGATCCTGGCGCGTGAGGTTCCGTATGTCAACTTGTGGTACTACGACAATGTGCTGGTACACACGCGGCGGGTGCGGAATTTTATTTTGTCGCCATCGGGAAATTATGACTTTTTGCGGACGGCGGAGATTGCGGAATAGCTGTTGGTCGTTGGTCGTTAGTCGTTGGGCGTCAGTTCCCGGTTCTCAAAACTTTTCGCGACGTTTAAGCCTCTCAAATTTGGGCACGATTCTCGCTCTCTGGTCCTGCGTGATACCATCGAAATTCGATTGATGCGATGTAATCATCGCGCAAATTTCGGCTTGTTCCTGGAACTATCGACTGAGAACTCTTCTTGAACATCCTTTTTATTGGCGACATATTTGGACGGCCGGGGCGGAATATCGTCAAGGAGCGTTTACCCGAACTGGTGCGGGAGCATAGCGTCGACCTCATCATTGCTAATTGCGAGAACGCGGCGGCGGGATTTGGCATCACGCCCTCGCTGGCGGAGGAGCTTTTCGAGCTGGGCATCGACGTGATGACGACGGGCAATCACGTTTGGGACAAGCGCGAGATTATCGACTACTTTCAGAACGCCGATGGCAATCCGCATAGTCCGGCACGGCGGCTGTTGCGGCCAGCGAATTTCCCTGAAACCTTGCCGGGCTGGGGCGTATATGAAGGCAAGAAGAATGGCGTGGCTTACGCTGTGATTAATTTGCAGGGACGCGTGTTTATGGGGTCGAGCGACGATCCTTATCGTTATGCGGACCGGCTGCTGGAGAAGATCAAGACGAAGGTTGTGTTCATTGATTTTCACGCGGAGGCAACATCGGAGAAAGTTGCCTTCGGCTGGTATCTGGACGGTCGCGTGACGGCTGTGGTCGGAACGCACACCCATATTCCAACGGCGGACGAGACGGTCCTGACCAAGGGGACGGCCTACATTACCGACGTTGGCATGACCGGGCCCTATGACAGTGTGATTGGCGTGAAGAAAGAGTTGGTGATTGACCGCTTTCTGAGCGGGATGCCAGCGCGGTTTGAGCCGGCAGCGGGCGATGTGCGGCTGTGCGCCGTAGTCGTGCGATGCGATGACGAGACTGGGCGGGCACAGCGGATCGAGCGGATCATGCTGCGATAGTCCGTCGGGACACTGCCGGAGGGACACTGTCGGCCGTTACTCGGGTAGTTCCCTAACGAGTATTTCGCTTGCAAGACAACGCCTTCGCGTCATTCTATAGTTGTGAATATGAGCCGTTTGTGGGGAGTAGTGTGTCTGGTGCTGGCGTTGGCGTGCATGCGTTTCGCATGCCAGGCCGATGATGCTCCGGCGGCGGTTCAACCGCAGGCTGCGGCTGCGAGTCCCGCCCAATCGGCGTGCGCAAATGGCGACGGTTGTACGGCGCCTTCGGATAGCCCGGCGACCACTCCCTCCTCCTCCGCTTCACCCCCTCCTTCTTCGCTTTCTTCTCCGGCGGCGGTGTTTATCCCGGCTTCCTGGCAAGATCGGAAGGCGGCGAAATACGCCTTCAAGCGCGGGTTGAAACTGGAAAAATCGAATGTTCTGGATGAGGCTTTCACTCAGTTTGAAGAGGCGGCTCGGCTTTCTCCACAAAACGAGGAGTACGTTGCGGCACGGGAGATGACACGCGAGAACCTGGTGTCGTCGCATCTGGAGCGCGGCAACGACGAGATGGTGCACGGGCAGCGAGGGGAGGCGGTCACCGAGTTTCGCACGGCGTTAATGCTCGATCCGGAGAACGAATTTGCGCAGCAACGGTTGCGCGACGCGGCGGGAACTTTGCCGGCGGCCGCGGCACAGCCGCAGATCGTGGCAAGCGAGGACAAGCTTGACGCGCGCCCGAGCGAGCGCATAGCCGACTTTCACTATCGCGGCGATGCGCGGGGACTGCTGACGACAGTGGCGACGAGCTACGGGCTATCGATCACCTTCGACGACAGCTTTCCGACGCGGCAAGTGAGCTTCGACCTGGACCGCGCGGATTTTTCGACCGCATTACGCGCGGCTTCCCAAGCGACAAAGACATTCACCGTGCCGGTCGAGGATAATCTTTTGTTCGCCGCAGCGGACAATCCGGAGAACCACCGGCTGTTCGATCGGATGGGGCTACGGTCGTTTTATGTTCCGACCGCGGACGCCGCCAGGGACCTACAGGATGTGGCCAATACGCTGCGGAGTTTGTTCGAGTTCCGTTTCGTGACGATCAGCCCGTCCGCCAGCACGATCACGGTGCGCGGTCCGCTAACCATGCTCGCGGCGGCGAGCGAGTTTATGGAACAGCTCAGCTCGGAGCAACCGGAAGTGCTGTTGGATGTGAGCGTGATGGAAGTCGATCACACTTACGCGCGAAACATCGGGCTGCACGTGCCGGATCAATTTAATCTCTATAACATTCCGGCGGCGGCGCTAGCCTCGCTAAGCGGCCAAAATGCTCAGGATCTGATCAACCAGCTGATATCGGGCGGCGGCATTAATCAGGCTGGCAATCAGACGATTGCCTCGCTGCTGTCGCAGCTTTCGAGCCAGTCGAACTCGATCTTCAGCAATCCGTTGGCGACGTTTGGCGGCGGACTGACGCTCGAGGGCCTTACGTTCGATCACCTGGCGCAGGTGCTTTCGCTGAACGAGAGTTCGGTGCAGTCTTTGGAGCATGTGACGCTGCGAGCGTCGCAGGGGAAAGAGGCGACTTTCAAGCTGGGCTCGCGATATCCAGTGCTGAATGCCAGCTTTTCTCCGGTGTCAAACAGTTCGGCCATTGCAGGCGTGATCGGAAATCAGTCTTATACGGCGCCGTTCCCTTCGATCAATTATGAAGACCTTGGGCTGACGCTCAAAGCGAAGCCGACCATTCATCACAACTCAGACGTGTCGATGGAATTGACGGTGCAGATGCGCGCGCTGGGAGCGACCAATAACAACGGAATTCCGATCATTACCAGCCGCGAATTCACCGGCGGAATCCTGCTGAAGGATGGAGAGCCGGCGTTTGTTGCGGGGATGATCACGGGCGTGGACCAACGCAGTTTGAACGGATTGCCGCTGTTTGCGCAGGTTCCGGGATTCGGCGTGCTGACTTCGCAAAACTCGAAGCAAAGCGAAGAGGATGAGCTACTGATCCTGATAACGCCGCATGTGGTGAGCGACCCGAATCGAGCGAACACGCCGCTGATCTGGCTGAATCACTAGCTGCAAGCCGCGAGCTAACAAAGACAAATATCCCCCACTGCATTTCTACTTCGCTGGTTGTTCTGCGGTTTCCTTCTCCTGGCTGGCGGCGAAATCCACGATCTTCTTGAGCGTTTCCAGCGGGGCGGTAGCGCCAACCGAGCGGCCATTGATGAAGAGGGTTGGCGTTCCGGTTACACCGAGCGACTTGCCGAGGGCAAGCGAGGCTTCGATGCGAGATTTAGTCTCAGGCTTTGCCGCGCAGGCCGCGATTTCATCCCCATTAACGCCAGCCGCTGTGGCGATGGCTTTCAGTTTTTCGTCGGCATTCGCTTCCGTAATGTTGTTCTGGTCTTCGAAGGTCTTGTCGATGAACTTCCAGACCGCGTCGTTCGAAGCGCGGCCGACGCAATCGACGTAAGCGGCCCCTTTCTCAGCCCAGTTGTGCATGGGCAGTGGAAAATTCTGAAACACGAAGCGCACGTCAGGCTCCTGGGCGAAAAGCGAATCGATCACCGGCGCAGCCTTCTGACAGTGTGGGCACTGCATGTCGCTGAACTCAACAATGGTGACGGGTGCCTGGGCTGGGCCTTTGGCCGGGCCATTTAGCGAACCATTGGCCAGCTTCTCGCGCGCCTCCTCGTAGGGCTTGGCCCCGAAGGGCAAAACGTCACCAGTGATGGCGTGCTTGCCATCGGAACTAACAAGCAGGCGGTTTGCGTTCGAGCCCTGAGGACTGGTGATGACGACGTTGACTTCGGCTAGACCGGGAACCTCGGAGGGGCGGATATCGCCGACCTTCCATGTGATGGTGGGATCGTAGCCGAAGGTTTGGAAGAGAAACGAATTTACCGTGTCTTCGGAAGGAAGGACCGTGGCTGGAGCCGCGGCAGAGGAGGCGGCTGCCGCTTTGGCGGTGGGTTTCGGCGCGGAATGCGCGGGTTTGGGCTGGGTTTGAGCGAGGCTAATTTGAGCCAGCAGAGCCGTCGCGAACAGCAGACCGATGATGGGGCAAGTTTTCATTTTTGTCATAAGGATTCGGATCGATTGTTACAAACCGAGCGGAAAATGTCATTTGTTTCGGGGAAGCTATTTTACCGGCTAGAACTCCGCTTTCGCGGCGATAGGAAATCTGCGCCCGTAGCCGAACGCCTTGGGTGTGATCTTAATTCCCGGAGCCGCTTGCTGCCGTTTGTATTCGCTGCCCACAATCATGCGGATTACGCGCTTGACGAGGGCGAGATCGAAGTGGCGCGATTCCGCAATCTGTTGGGCGGAATGCGAGTCTTCGACGTAGTCTTCGAGTATCGCGTCGAGCACATCGTAGGGCGGGAGCGAGTCGGAGTCTTTCTGATCGGGACGGAGCTCGGCGGAGGGCGGCTTGTCGATGGTTGGTTGTGGAATGACAGGCTTGCTGTCCCGGCTGTTGACGTAGGCCGCAAGCTTATAAACGAGCGTCTTGGGCACGTCGGAGATGACGGCGAGGCCGCCGACCATGTCTCCATAAAGCGTGCAGTAGCCGACGGCGAGCTCGCTTTTGTTGCCGGTCGAGAGCACGAGTGCACCAAACTTGTTTGAGAGCGACATCAGGATGAGGCCGCGGGCCCGCGACTGAATATTCTCTTCGGTCACATCTTCTGCTTTGCCGACGAAGACTGGCGCGAGCGTCTGGCGAGCGGCATTGTAAATCTCCGTGATGGGAAGAATTTCGAAGCGGATGCCGAGGTTGGAGGCGAGATCGCGCGCGTCGCTGATGGAGCCGGGTGAGGAATAGGGGCCGGGCATGCCGACGCCGATGACATTGTCCTCGCCGAGGGCGTCGGCGGCGATGGAGGCGGTGAGTGCGGAATCGATGCCGCCGCTAAGGCCGACGATGGCGCGGCGGAATCCGCATTTGTGAACGTAGTCGCGCGTGCCGAGAACGAGAGCCTCGTAGGCGCTGGCCTCATCGCCGGAAATCTGTTCGTGCATGTCGCCGGTGAGCGCGGCGGAATCGAAAAGGATCAGGTCCTCTTCGAACGATTTGGCTTGCGCGATGACGCGGCCGTCGGGAGCGAGGACGAGGCTTGATCCGTCAAAGACCAGACTGTCGTTACCTCCCACCTGGTTGACCATGGCGACGGGGACATTTTGATTTTTCGCTATCGTGGCGAGCATGTCGCGGCGGAACTCGCGCTTGCCCAGCCAGAAGGGTGAGGCCGAAATGTTGAGAACGAGATTGCCCCCCGCGCGTATGAGTTCTTCGATGGGATCGTTGGGATAAAGGCGTTTTTGCCAGAAATGCTTATCGTTCCACGCGTCTTCGCAGATAGTGAGCGCCACTTGCTTGCCGGAAAAGTTGAAGAGTTGCTGGCTGCGAGCGGGCGCGAAGTTGCGCATCTCGTCGAAGACGTCGTATGTGGGCAAGAGCATCTTCGACTGGATGAATTCGATGCGGCCGTTGCGTAGAAACGCGGCGGAGTTCATGACGGACTTGCCGGACTCGGCATGGGCGGGCGTGACCATGCCGCAGATGACGGCGATGCCGTTCGTCTCAGCGGCGATGTGTTCGACGGTGGCGCGATTGCGCTCGATGAACCACTGACGCTCGACGAGATCGCGCGGCGGATAGCCGCAGACGGCGAGTTCGGGAAAGAGGATGAGGCCGGCGCCGGCCGCTCGAGCTTGTTTCGCAAACTGAATGATTTTGCCGGAATTGCCGGAGAAGTCCCCGACGGTGGGGTTGATCTGGCCGAGGGCAATCTTCACCGGAATAGTTTAAATGGATTGAGTCATTAAATGAGCTTTCAATGATCCGATCCGCCAACGGTTTAATTTGCGCTTGTCGGCAGCCAGTTAGGCCCCGGATCGCCGCCGGGGGGATCGGGCGTCGGTTGTGGGGCGTAAATCGGCGTGGGAGCCGGATTTTGGCGATCCGCATCCGGCATCTCCTCTCCGGGACGGCGGAGGGTGGGCGCGTTGGCAGGACGCTCTTCCTGTTTCTTTGCGACGGTCGTGTCGTCGAGATTGACTTCCTTTTCGGTGCGAACCATTTTCTGGCCGTCGATCTTCATGGTTTCGACGCGGACAACCTCATCGCCAACGAAGCGTACAAAGTCGACATCTTCGGGCGGGACGCCGAAAATCCATTCCTCATAAGCGGTGTCGCCATCCTGCTCGCGAATGCGTTTGGGCGGATGGCCCTTGGAATAGATGACCATCTGCTGGTTCATGCCGACCAGCACTTTATGATGCTCGATGGCTTCTTTCACCTTGGGCGGAACGCTTTCGAGATAGGCCTCAAGCGGCGTTTTGGAATCGAAATCAAAGACGGGCCAGAGCAATTGCTTAAGCTCGGGGCCGGTGAGCTCGGGCACGAATTTGTCGAAACACAGATCGACATAGGAGCCACGCGGGTTTTGAGGTTGCTCGCCTCCGGGCGTTACGGTCGCCGGCTGGGCACCCTGAATCTGAATGTGCTGGTACCACTTTCCCCTTTTGACCGGACCGCCGTTGATCTCGAAGCGGATGAAGTTGCCTTTGAAGATGACATCGCTGATGCGGGCCTGGTCGCCGGGCTTGACCGCCGGTCCCCACATCGCCATGAGCTGTTGCAAATCCTTCCCGGTGGGCGTAATGGCGCCGTCCTTGAGCCTCAGGCCAGTCTTGCCCATGGGGAAATTGGTGCGAATGTAAACCAGTTCGGCATTAAAGACGTGCATGATCTCCTCGCGCGTCTTGGGCGAAAGGGCGTGCTGGGGGGATGCTTTCGGCTGCGCGACAGGAGCGGAATCGCAAAATGCAAGAAGTGGGCAGATCGATAGGGCAGCAAAAAAAGCAGCAAAAAGCAATCCAGAACAGCGGCAAACTTTGCGGCGAGAACGGAAGGACTGCATAGCGCACCCCGGGCCCACGCGAAACATTATAGCCCCGGTTCCAAACCGCAACGAGAACGAAATCCGGCGTGCAGGCGTCCCCGGGGACAGTTTGATGTCGGAGGCCTAGGCCGAGATGCCTGTGGAGATTTCCAGGCCCTGGCGGGCGACTTTGAGGGGAAGCATGTGGCCGCCGGCCTGGGTGACGGCTTTGGCGACCGAATCCTTCGCGCCCTCCTCGACCATGATCAGGACGCAGCCGCCGCCTCCGGCGCCGCAGACCTTAGCGGCGCGGCCACCGCTCTTTTGCGCCGCAGCGACGAGCTTATCGATGAGCGGTGTGGTGATGCCGGGAGCATTGGTGCGGCGCAGCTTCCACTCCTCGCGGAGGAGCCTCGCAACGTCTTCCCAGTCGTGACGCAGGAAGGCCTGATGCATGTCGCGGGCAATGGCAACGATTTTCTCGAAATTGCGGAAAACGTTTTTGTCGCCGTTGATATGGGCTTTAAAGACCTCCCAGTTGTTGATGCCCGACTGGCGGGGAGCGCCGGTGTAGGCGAGGAGGAAGCGAATATCGATCTCCTCGGGCGCAACCGGCATAGCGGCGCGGCGGACGCCATCGGGGTCGAGATAGATGGCGCTGACGCCTCCGTAGAGCGCAGGATAGTAATCCTGGCAGCCGGTGGGCACGCCGATGATCTGGGCTTCGATGTTCTGGGCGATGATGCGCAACTGCTCGAGATCGTAGTCGCGGCCGGTGAAACGGGCGAGCGCGGCGCAAGTGGCAATCATGAGCGCGGACGAACCGGAAATACCGGCGCCGGACGGAGACTCGGAGTGGGTTTCGAGGCGTAGCCCCTGCTCGGGAGCGAAGAAGCGGATGCAGTGCACGGCGAGCGCGTGACGGGGCCTGGCGGCCTGGTTAAGTTCGTCAAGGCCAGCAAAAGATTCTTCACAGGCGGTGTCAACAGAGCGGAGCTCGATGCGCGAATCGGAGAGCGGCGTAATCCGGCAACTGGTCAGAATGTGAAGCGCAAAATTCAGGGTGAGGGCGCCGGGATGAAAAAGATATAGAGGCCAAAGATCGATGGTGCCACCGGCGAGGTCGGCGCGGCAAGGCGCGTGCGCTGCGATGACGGGTCCCGCGGGCGCGGAGGACTTTTTGGCCATGCAAGTTTTGTATCATGACCGCGGGCGCGGTGTAGTGACGAGGCGCACTCGGGTGCCGGGAAGTTTATTTCTTTCCTCGCGGACACGATTCGCGATTTCCCTTCGTGGGTACCATTCCAACGCGGCTGCCGTGTCTTGGCCGCAATCGTAGCCGGCGCGGCTAGCGCACAGCCCTGTGTGATAGCCGTCACCGAGTGTGCGCCCGCGCTTTCCTATCATGAAAATGAAATTCATTTTCATATTCGTGTTCGGGAATCATACATACCGTTCGGCAGTACAGGGGAGCAATCCAAGTGAAGCGTCACGGAGAATTTGCGCACACTGGTTCGGCGATTCGAACTGCAATTTTCTCAATCTTTCTTCTGATCCTTTGCCTCGCGGCATGGGCCGATGAAACGGCCAAATTCTCGGGAACGGTGGCCGACCCGAGCGCCGCGGTCGTAGCCGGGGCGAAGGCGGTCCTCAGCAACGTTGACACGGGGGCCGTGACGACGGCGACGACCGACAACAGCGGCGCATTCTTGTTTCCCGCGCTGGCCGCCGGCCGCTACAACCTTACGGTCACGGCCAGCAGCTTCAAGGCGTACGAGCGTCAAAATATCTCGCTGACTGCGGATGAAGCTCTCAAGCTGGACGTAACTTTGACGCTCGAATCTTCGAGTACCACGGTTGAAGTCACCACGCAGACGCTTTACGTCGACATCGCCAGCACGCAAATGGGCGAGACGATTGAGGCTGCCAAGATAGCGAGCGTTCCGCTGAACGGGCGCAGCTTTACCGATGTGCTGGCGATTCAGCCGGGCGTGGTTCCGGCCAGTTCGGCGCAGCCAAATGCCGTCGTGATGTCGGGATGCACGAGCACGCCGCCTTCCGGCGATATGAATCCGGGCAACCTGTCGGTAAGCGGGCAACGCGAGACGGCCAACGGGTTCAGCGTAAACGGCAGCGGGGTGGAAGAGGACTTCAATAATGGGACGGCGGTGGTGCCGAATCTGGACTCGATTCAGGATCTGAAGGTGCTGACGGGTGACTTCGACGCGGAGTATGGGAACTTCAGCGGCGGTCAGGTGATTGTGGCGACGAAGTCGGGGGGCGACGGCCTGCATGGGAGCGCGTTCGAGTATGTGCGCAATACCTCGCTTGATGCCCGCAGCTACTTCGCGGCCGAACGCGCGGCATACGACCGCAATCAGTATGGCGGAACTCTAGGCGGCGCGATCCGCAAGGGCAAAGCGTATTTCTTCCTCGACTATCAGGGCACGAACATGACGCAGGGCCAGGAGACGGGCCAGATCATCGTACCCAGTCTCGCCGACCGCGACGGCAATTTGTCCGATCTCGCAAAGCAGCTTACAGGGACGGTAAGCAGCGATTACTGGGCGGCGCAACTTTCGCAAAAGCTTGGATACGCGGTCACGGCGGGCGAGGCATACTCGTCGGTGTTTCCGAACGGCGTGATTCCGCAGAGCGTGTGGTCGGCTCCGGCTCAGGCGCTACTGCAATATATTCCGAAGCCGAACTCGGGAAGCAACAATTTTTCCAGCGCCTCGGAAAACGAAACTCTGACCGACAACAAGGCCGCGGCACGCTTCGATCTGAATACGCGATTTGGCGCGCTCTCTGCTTACTACTTCTTCGATCAGTACTCGATGGACAATCCATATCCCGTGGCGCAGGGCGGCGCGAATGTCCCGGGATTCAACGCGATTTCGGATGGACGGGCCCAGCTGATCAGCATGGGACTGACGAAGTCGTGGGGCGCGGGGACACTCAATGAGGCGCGTTTCAGTTACATGCGCTTCGCCAATGTTATCGGGCAGCCTGTGGGCGGCGTAGGGCCGTCGCTGGCGTCACAGGGATTTATTGAAGGCGCGGGGACGCTGGGAATTGTTCCGCTAAACCCGGCGATCGAGGGGGTCGAGAATGTGGCGTTCAACGATTTCACAATCGGCGTTGACGTGACCGGCGAGCGCCAGACGAACAATACGTATCAGTGGAGCGACACGTTCTCGAAGATCAAAGGCACGCACACGCTGAAGTTTGGCGGCAGCTTCCATCTCGATCAGGTCAACATCAATTCGAATTCGATCAACAACGGCTCGTTTGTCTTTCAGGGAACGGAGACCGGCTCCGACTTCGCCGATTACCTGCTCGGCATCGCCAGCACCTACGAGCAGGGTGACGCGAGCCCGTTCTACATTCGGAACAAGTATATTGGGGCGTTCGCGCAGGATAGCTGGCGCCTCCGGCCGAATCTGACTCTGAACTACGGCATGAGGTGGGATGTGCTGCCGCCGTGGCGTGAGAAGTACAACCAGCTGCAAACGTTTGTGCTGGGGCAGCAGTCGCAGGTCTATCCCGGAGCGCCGCAGGGGATCGTGTTTCCGGGCGACCGCGGGATTCCGAACACGCTCGCGCCAACCGACTATCACAACTTTGTGCCGCGCCTTGGCATCGCCTATTCGCCGCAGGAGGAAGATGGGTTGATCGGGAGACTCTTCGGCGGTGCCGGTAAGAGCAGCATCCGCGCGGGCTGGGGAATTTTTCACAGCGCGTATGAAGGCCTGTCGGCGGGAATCATGAGCGCGTGCGCGCCCTATGGATACGACTATGACAGCACGGTCGGGCAGCCGCTGTTCAACGAGCCATTCGTTGCGGCGACGACCGGCTTGAATAACGGGCAGCCGTTCCCTTCTCCCATCCCGCAGTTTGGCGCTTCGCCGAGCCATCCGAACACGACGGTCGACTGGTCAAAGTACACGCCCATCACCGGCGACCCGGCGTTTTACTACCGCAATACTTCTCCATACACGGAGAGTTACACGTTGTCGGTGGAGCGTGAACTGAATCCGGCAAGCTTTCTCAAGGTGAGTTATGTGGGAGCGCAGGCGCATCACCTGCTGGTGCTCACGTCGGCCGATCCAGGTAACGCGGCGCTCTGCCTGAGTGTCAGCCAGCCGAGCCAGGTTGCGCCGGGGACGCCGACCTGCGGGCCGTTTGCCGAGGGCGGCGTTTTTACCAAGGCCGATGGCAGCAAGGTTCAGGTGCGCGGGCCTTTCAGCTCGTCGTTTGACGGCATTACGTATCAGAAGACAATTGGCTTTTCGAACTACAACGCGTTCGAAGTTTCGCTACGGCATAACAGCCGATCGCTCGAATTGATGGCAGGTTACACCTATGGCAAGTCGCTGGATGATTCCTCGAGTTTGTCGGAGCCGGTTTACCCGATGGGCACCGCGCTGACCAAGGCGATCTCGGCGTTCGATCTGCGGCAGAGTCTGGTGGTGAGCTATAACTACCGGCTGCCATTCGGGCAATTGCTGCACGCGAATAATCGCTGGAGCGAGGGCTGGGCGCTCTCCGGCGTGACGCGCTTTGCCACGGGAATGCCGGTCACGCTCTTCAACAACACCGACAGTTCGCTGATCGGCAGCATGCCGAACGGGATCAACAATAACGGAGTCGACACGCCTTATTACCTGCCGGGCAAGCTCGAAGTGAATACCGATCCGCGCAACGGCAAGCCCGCGTTCAACACGGCGCTCTTTCCGTCGGACGTTACACCTTATCTCGGACAGTTAGGCAATGCGCCGCGACGGTTCTTCTATGGGCCAGGACTGTCGAATTTCGATATGGCTCTGCAAAAAGAGCTGGCGATCACAGAAGGCAAGACGGTTCAATTCCGCGTGGAGACGTTCAATGCCTTCAATCACGCCCAGTTTTTTGGCGCCGCGGCCGTGAATGGCAACATCAGCAGCGCGGGATTCGGCCAGTTTGTGAACGCTGCCTCTCCGCGGCTGGTGCAGATGGCAGCGCGGTTCACCTTCTGATGCCTACTGCTTCTTTATGAAACGACGGCGATTCAGGTGGGTGGACGCGGCGGGCTCGATGTCGTCGTACTTGAGCACGCTGATTGAGCCATCGACTTCGAGGACGGCGAGGGCGGCGTCCTTATAGCTGCTGACTCCGTGCTCGCGGAGCGAACGCTCGAGTTCATCCATGCTGACGTGCTCTTTGGCCATATGGGATGCGATCACCTGGCCGTCGTGGACGAGCAAACTCGGCTGTCCCTGCACAAACCGGCGAAAACGGCGATTGCCGCCGGAGACCTCCGCGACCAGATAGTTCAAGAGAAGAAGGGTGCAAGCCGCAACCGCACCGCCCGCAACCGAGGTATCGGGGCCGGTCATCGCATTTTGAACCGAATTGGAGATAAGAAGAAGAAGGGTGAGGTCGAAGGGCGTCATCTGGCCGACCTCGCGCTTGCCGCTAAGACGGATGCCGACAAGCACCAGCAGATAGATGATCCCGGTGCGAAGCGCGATTTCGAGCAGCGTATGGAGGTTGGGAGGGAGCATGTTTGGCTCTGGGCTCTCGGCTCTCGGCGCCGGGTTTTGGGCGTTTGGCTCTGGGCTTTCGGCACTCCACTTTAGGAGTTGCTAGAGCCTGAGGCCTAGAGCCTAAAACCTCAGGTGACTTGCCACTTCCTCTATTGCGGCGTCGCCGTAATCGGGATCGGAGCATTTTTGGGCGTGCTCAGATAGCCGGTAATTTTGTTCTTGTCGACGGTCCAAACGACGAGTTCGTAAAGCATGTGGTCGCGGCCGGTGTAGAACTGCACCGGTTCGCTCTGAGTGCGGTCCTTCTTTTCGATCGTCTTATCGTCGGCCGTAACGTTGAGATTGTATTTGCCGCGCTTGGGATCGGTCTTCTTGAGTTGGAGCGTGACAGTTGATATAGCCTGCGGCTTGGCGCCTTTGAGCAGCGTGAATTCGTAATACTGGCGGTCGCCTCTGTGCTTGAGGACCTCGAGGTCGCCGCGTGTGTTGGCGATGAGGCCGCTCTGCACGCCGAGGTCGCCGATGGTGCGTTGCAGTTGCGCTTTTGTCTCTTCGAGCGACGCCTTGGTGCTGCCAAGATCGGTTTTCACACCGCCGACATCGGTCTTCACCGATCCAACTTCGCCGGCGACCGCGCCGATGTCCTTTTTCTCCTGCTCCGCTTGCGCGGCGATGCGCGCCGCCGCGGCTTGCTGCTGGCGCTGCAGCTCTTCGGCTCGTTGCGCCATTTCTTTCTTGGTGACGCCAATCTTCTCGCCGAGGGCCTCGGCGTCGGCCTCGACGGACTGCATGCGCTTGGTCAAGGCGGCGATTCTTTCCTGGCTATCCGCCTGGTCTTCGGTCATCTTGGTCAGTTTTGTGTGAGTGTCATAGCCGAAGAAAACCGCTCCGGCCACAAAAATAATCGCCAGCGCGAGCAGAATCCATTTGCCGACATTGCCGCCAGTCTCGGCGTGGTACACGTTCGGTTGCTCACCTTGTTCAGGCATCGAGTGTCTCCCCAAGTCTTTGTTGAGTTTAGAACTATTGTTTGTGAGATGCGGGACGGTGTCAATTGCGTTTTAGGTTCTTGGACGTTGGTAACCGGAGGCTAGAATGGAACGGTGAAGACATGGGACGCCATCGTGGTCGGGGCTGGAATCATCGGTCTCTCGCTGGCAATTGAGCTTAATAAGCGCGGCCTGCACGTGCTGGTGGTGGAAAAAGGCGAACCCGGACGGGAGGCATCGTGGGCGGCGGGCGGGATGCTGGCGGACTTTCCGCTTGAAATGCCGCCGGCCCTGGCCACGTTAGCGCGGGCTAGCGCGGGAATGTATCCGGAGTTTGTGCGCGAACTGGAAGATGAGTCAAGGGCAAAGATTGACCTGCGGTCGTTGGGAACGCTGCTGTTTCAAGAGGGTGGGGCAGGAGCAGACGATTCCCTGCCGCGTCCGCTGGCGGAGTTGGAACCGGCGCTCTCGGCGGAGGGGCTTGCCGAGATGTCCCCAACTCTCTTACAGGAACGAAGCGTCGATCCTCACGATCTGACGACGGCGGCGATTGCGGCCGCTAAACATCGCGGAATCGATTTCTCGTCCGGCGATCGAGTTTTGGCGGTGGAGGTTGCCGGTGGCAGGGCAACTGGCGTGCGCACCAACAAAACACAATTTGCGGCCGGCATTGTGGTCAATTGTGCCGGGGCATGGGCGGGAGGGATTGGTCCGTATTCATTTCCAACCCGCCCGGTAAAAGGGCAGATGCTTTGCGTGGTCATGCCGGAGAAGGAAATGATTCGTCATGTCGTGCGGAGCCCGCGGGTTTATCTGATTCCGCGCAGCGATGGGCGGATGCTGATTGGGGCGACGCAGGAGGAAGCGGGATTCGATAAACAGACGGTGCCGGAGACGATACGGGCACTGCATCGCGCGGCGATCGAGATTGCGCCAAAGATCGGAGAGGCGCGAATTCTGGAAGCCTGGGCAGGACTGCGTCCTGGAACGCCAGATGCATTGCCGATTCTGGGCGCCACGGCAACGAGCGGCTACTTTGTCGCCACCGGACATTTTCGCGATGGCATTCTCTTGGCGCCCGTGACCGCGCGGGTCATGGGCCAGGCAATTACCGGCGAGCGTGCGTCATTTGATTTGCGGGCATTTGCGCCGGCACGGTTCTCGATTTAAAAACAGGCGCGTATTGAAAAACGGCTCATATAAGAGAGCCGTGAGGTGTTTTCTAACTCGAGGGAGGCAAGCCTAGCGTGGCAACGATCTCACGAAACGCCGGGTCCGCGTGAAGCCCTTCGAAAGTTGAATTGTGGGCAATGCCGAATGAGCGATCGTCGTGCGATTGCACGCAGATCGCCAGGTACTTGAGTGCCTCCTGCGTTTTGCCCAGGCGGACTTCGGTCTGTGCGATAAAAAAGGCTGATTCTTTCCCCTGGGCATACAGCTTTTTCTGCGCTGAGAGTTGCGCGCTCAGCAAGCCACGCTCGCCTCCGGCTGCGTAGCCCCTGGCCGCTGTGTCGGCCTCCCCGAGCATTGCCGGATCGTGGATCAGAGTCGCTTCTTTTCTGAATTCCGCAAGGTAATTCGGATAGTCCTGGCTCTCGAAATAGGCAAATCGCAGGTAGCGATGCGGCGAAACGAAGTCGGGCTCGGCGGTTTCGAGCTGGTGCAAGAGCTGTAGCCCTTCTTCTCGACGCCCGGCACCGAGGAGCAGCGCGCCTTTATCCGCGAGAATGGAGGAGGAATTCGGGTCTAGCTTGCGGGCGATTTCGATCTCTCTGAGCCCTTCGTCATGGCGCCACAGGGCATGCAGGAATGTCGCGAACCAATGGTGCGCTTTTGAATTTTTCGGATCGAGTTCAATCGCCCGGCGGAATTCCTTTTCCGCTCCCGGTGCGTCCCACATTCCCCAGAACGTCACGAAGGCGAGTGTGGCGTGGGCCTCGGAGGACTGGGGATCGAGCTCGATTGCTTTCTTGGCGGCGGCGAAGGCCTTCAAATAGGCTTCGCTCTGTGGCATCACGGAATACTCGCGTAGCAAGTTATAGGAGTCGGACAGGCCGACATAGGCGTCGGAATAGCCGGGATCGCGCGCGATGGCCTGGTTAAAAGCATCGACAGCCTGGCGCAGGCTCTCCGGCGTGCGCCGGCTCCAATAGACTCGACCCTTGAGGTAGAAATCTTCGGCATCGTGGTTAACGGGGTGATGTGGAGCTTCGCCCGCACGCGCGGCCGGTTTCGCGTTTGATCTGGTGACGCGGTAACTGCCGCGAAAAATCCACGCGGCCAATACAATCGCGAGAACGAGCGAGGCATAGGCTAGCTTTCGCCAGGGGGAAGCTTGAGATGGTTGCGGCGATTGGACATCGGGCTGGCGGAGATCAGGCGCGGGGGACGATGCGGGACTTGCCTCGGGCTCGGGATTTTGAACAGGACCGATCCAGCGGTAGCCGCGGCGCTCGACGGTCTGAATAAAGATTGGGTTGTCGGCAGAATCGTTGAGGGCGTCGCGCAGGCGCATGACGGCGCTGCTGATGCCTTGCTCGAAGTCAACAAAGACATCGGGCGGCCAGAGCGCTTGCCGAAGTTCGTCGCGGGTGATGACTTCGCCGGGCCGAGCCAGCAAGAGCGTCAGCACCCTGAACGGAAGGTCCTGAAGGCGGACCTTGATGCCGTTGCGCCGCAATTCACCCGCGCGCAGGTCGGCTTCGAACACACCGAAGCGAACCGGCGCCGGAGGCGTCTGTATAGAGCCCATAGGAACAGTGATCAGGTGGGGGAATCATCAGTTTACACCCTGCGCGGTGGACGTGGGGGCCAAAAATCCGATTGTCAGGCTGACGAATTTCAGGCAATAAGATCTCATAAATATTTGAAACAAAATTCTTTATCCCGCTATATGCCCACAATGCACCCGCTATCCCCAAACCATTGACCCGAACCCATGTCCGGGGCAAAGTCGGCGCAGATGTGGGGGACACAGATCCTCCGCACGGCAGTTGGAAGTCTCAAAAAACACCTCCCAGGAGACAACGGAGTGTACTCAACCCGTCTGCGGATCCACACGCCATTAAGAATTGCTCTTGACGGGTCCACTCGTTGCCGCTGCAACCATCTCCCTCGGCGCGAACCGCGCCATCACGTCCGAAGCCTTTGGCAATCATGAGCGTGTCGGTCAAGGGAAAGTCAGTACCGAGTGAAAACGCGCCGCGAGCGCGACCGAAACTAAGTAAAGAATCACTTTCAGGAGACGAAAGAATGAAGTCGAATTATTGCAATGCGAAACAGTCAAAAGCAGCGGCCACGGTGCTGACCATACTTGGCGTAGCTCTTATGTTTGCTGGAGTAAGTATTCCGGCACAGGCTCAAACTTTCAATGTGCTCTACTCCTTCGAAGGGCAAAGCGAGAATGAAGGCCAAAGCCCCTGGGGACTGGTGCAGGGCACCGATGGATTCTTGTACGGGGTGACGGAGGGAGGAGGGCTGCAGGGCCAGTTCGATGGCATATTTTTCAAGGTTAGCACCAGCGGCGACCTCACCAGGCTATGCAGCATGTTCACAAAAGGAAAGTGCCTGGCTGGCGGGACACCCTATGCGAGTATCGCCCTCGGTAGCAACGGGGACTTCTACGGCGTAGACAATAATAGTAACGTTTGGAAAGTCGCTCCGAGCGGAAAGCTGAAGGTTCTATACACGGGTAACGCCCCCGCGCGTGCGCCAGTGATTCAAGCCAGCACCGGAGACTTCTACGGAACCAACTACGGCGGCGCCTACGACTATTGCTACGGTACCTGTGGCTCCATTTTCAAGATGTCGGCGAGCGGCAAGACGACCACGCTTTACTCGTTCTGCGGCGACCCGGTAAATGGTATCTGCACGGATGGCTCCCAGCCCAATCTTGCGCTGGTTCAAGGCAGCGACGGGAATTTCTATGGCACGACTTCCTCAGGCGGAACCGACGGCGTCAACGATGGTTATGGCACGATTTTCAAGATCACGCTCGACGGCGCTCTGACCACGCTTTACAGCTTTCCCGGTTACACTCCTCCAAGCTCGGCGCTCATCGAAGGCGCGGACGGGAATTTCTACGGCACGACGGCGACCGGCGGTAGCGGAACTTACGGCGCCGGCGGTACCTTTTTCAAAGCTACCCCAAGCGGCGAAGTGACCTACCTCTATAACTTCTGCAGCCTTTTCAATTGCGCCGACGGCTCAGATCCTCAGAACATCTATCTAGCCACCGATGGGAATTTCTACGGCACAACCCAATACGGCGGAGTCAACAACAACAATCTAGGCACACTCTTCCAAATCACGCCGAGCGGAACCCTGACCACGCTCGTCAGCTTCGACGGTACGAATGGATATGGCCCGAGCGGCTACGGCGCGCTGATGCAGGACACCAATGGGATGCTCTACGGGACGATGTCGTATGGAGGGGCTGGCTATCCAAACTGTCCTGGCACCTGTGGCGGAACGATTTTCAGCCTGGACATGGGTCTCGCCCCATTCGTGAAAACGTTGCCGACCTCCGGCAAGGTGAAAGCGAAGGTCAAGATTCTGGGAACGGACCTGACCGGCGCAACCAGCGTGACCTTCAACGGCACGGCGGCTACGTTCAAAGTAGCTTCCAGTTCCGAAATCACGACTGCCGTTCCCGAAGGCGCCACCACCGGCGTGGTTAAGGTGGTCACACCGAATGGCACGCTCACCAGCAACACGATCTTCCAGGTGCCGTAGTTGGAGAGCAACGCAATCAGCAAGTAGACGGCAGATCAGGCAAACCAGATCAATGCAGGGCGGATGATTCCTGAGGCGGGTCCGCCCCGGTATTCAAGGAAATCTCTTTGCCGGCAGCGGGGTCTCCTGACTGACGGTACCGGAGCGCGATCGAGGGATTCGCGCTCCGGTTTTTTTACGCCGGCATCCTCTGCCGTTGGCCCCGAGTCCGATCCGCGCCGGCGATTCGAGAGATGATTCAGGTATATACTAAAACGTTTTCGGCGCCTCCCCATGCGTCTCCCATCGAGCGCCAGAAAGGTCCACTCATGGCTTCTCCCGCAGTTGATTTTGCTCGTTCGAACCAGCCTCGCTTCGTCGATGAACTCAAAAACCTCCTTCGCATTCCTAGTATCAGCACGCTTGATGAACATAAAGGCGATATTCAGAAGGCCGCGGATTTTGTAGCGGACGAACTGCGCCGCATCGGCATGGAAAACGTCGAGGTCGTCGCTACCAAGGGACATCCGCTGATTTGCGCCGACTGGCTCCATGCCGCCGGCAAGCCGACCGTGCTTATGTATGCGCACTACGACGTGCAACCGCCCGATCCGCTGGATGAGTGGAAGTCGCCGCCATTTCTGGAGAAAGATTCTTACGCTGTGGAAGACGAGGCGGTGAAGAAGAATTGGACTTTGCCGGCCGAGCGCAATGACAACATCTATTGCCGCGGCGCGGTCGATGACAAAGGTCAGCTGTGGATGGAAGTGAAGGCGCTCGAATCGCTCTTCCAGGCGAACGGGGGCAAGCTGCCGATCAATGTGAAGGTTCTGTTTGAGGGCGAAGAGGAAGTTGGCGGCGAAGCGATCGCCGAGTACATCCGCAAACAGAAAGCCAAGCTGAAAGCGGACTTTGCGCTGGTCTGTGACACTGAACTGTTTGCGCCCAACCTGCCGACGCTGTGCGTGGGATTGCGTGGGCTGGTCTACACGGAGATCGAAGCTTACGGCGCAAAGACGGACTTGCACTCCGGCATGTACGGCGGCGCAGCGCCGAATCCTTTCTTCGCGTTGATTGAGATCATCAGCAAGCTGAAAGACGCGAAGGGCAAGGTGCTGATTCCGGGTTTCTACAGCAAGGTAAAGACGCCGACGAAAGATGAATTAAAGGCTTGGAAGAAACTGCCATTCAACGAAGAGCACTATCGCAAAACAGAGGTGGGCTCGAAGGTGCTGACGGGCGAGCCCGGATATTCGGTTTTGTACCGCACCTGGGCGCGGCCGACACTCGAAGTGCATGGCATGCCGGGAGGCTTCACGGCGCCGGGGGCGAAGACCGTGATTCCGGCGAAGGCGGCTGCGAAAGTCTCGATGCGGCTGGTGCCGAATCAAGATCCGGCGGACATCCTCAAACGCTACACCGCGTTCGTGAAGAAACTCACGCCGAAAGGGATTGAGACGAAGATCAAGGTGTGGAGCAGCGGACCGGCGTGCGTGGTGGGAACGGACAACCGCTTCATCAAGGCGGCGACCGAGGCGCTACACGACACGTTCAAGAAAGATACGGTGTTTATTCGGTCTGGCGGGTCGATTCCAATCGTCACGGATTTTCAGGATGTGCTGAAGATTCCATCGGTGATGATGGGATTTGGGCTGCCGGACGATAACCTGCACGCGCCCAACGAGAAGTTTCATATCCCGAACTTCCATCGCGGGATTGAGACGATTTGCTTGTTTTTTGAAAAGCTAGGTTAATCCCACTCACTACTTACTCGGAGGACATGTGCTGGAAAGCTGTATTCCGGCGTGTGCCTCCGGGCGTAAAATTGGTTTGCCCCGGAGGCCTTTATGTTCTGGCGCTGTCGTCGTGCTCTGCTACCCGCGCTTGGAATCGCTCTTCTCCCTTTTCTTTTTTCTCTGAATGGAGTTGCGCAGCACGGAGGTGGGGGCGGTGGGAAAGGAACTGGCGGGACTGGTACCTCTCATGCTGCCCCAGGGAGCGCTACCAACGGTGTCTCTCCCGAGCCTTCTTTCATATCAAGCTCTAGCTCACAGCGTGCGGAAGATGAGCAGAAGGTCGAATTCAAAAGCGACGTCGTTCTCGTCCAGGTTCCGGTGGTCATCGTTGACAAGGCTGGCAATCACATTCCCAATCTGAAGAAGGAAGACTTCGTGCTCCTGGAAAGCGGGAAAGAACAAACAATCACCGCTTTCGAAGAAGTGACCGCCAATAAGTCACTATTACCTGCTCCCGAATCCGCGCCTGGCGTGTTTCATAATATTGCGCTCGCTCCTGGGGGGCAGGCGCGTTCCGTTATGGTGGTCGCTTTGGATACGCTGAATACCCCCATGCTGGACCAAACCTATGGCCGCAGAGAATTACTGAAATTTCTGGCCAAGAATCTGGATTCCAGCCAAATATTCGGATTGGTGGTGATTTCTTCCAAGGGGCTCAGCGTAATCCACGGCCTGACCGGCAACTCGAAGGAGTTGATCGAGGCGCTGAACAAGGTCGGCAGTGAACAACCCGCGATGACCGGAATCAGCACGGACGCGCAGGTCGCATCCGTTAGCGGCGATCCGCCGGTGTTTGACCCGATCGCGTTTGCGACCGGCACCGGCAACAGCTTGGGCATGCTCGAGAATTTTGCCACTAGCGCCGACGCTTCGGTTGCGACCTTCAAGCAAGAAGCGGCGATCGAAACTACCTTGAACGCCTTCCTTGGCATCGCATGGTCCCTGCAGGGGATTCCGGGGAAGAAATCTATCGTCTGGGCGACCGGCGGGATGCCTTTTTATCTTGATTCGCCATCTACGATTCCTGGCGGCTACTTATCCTCGCTCTGGGAACGCACGATGACGGTCTTGAACGAGAGCAACGTATCGGTGTACCCGGTGGATGTTCGCGGATTACTGAACTACTCACTGGAAGCGGAACCGGCCCGCCAGAACATGCCAACGCACGGATCGTCGCGGGCGAATGATGCCATGCGGCAAGCCACCGATCGGAGTTGGTTGAATACCTCCGCGACTGATACTTTGCGGGAAGTAGCGGCCATGACGGGCGGAAAGGCCTTCTATAACAACAACGACGTTGCTGGTCTGTTCAAGCGCGCCGTGGACGATTCCTCCTCTTATTACCTGATTGGCTACTACCTGAACACCAAAAATACCAAGCCGGGCTGGCGGCCGCTTAAGGTAAGCCTCCGCGACAAAGAAAAAGACAGAAACTCGGAGGTGCGTGCACGATCCGGATTTCTGGTGACCAATGCGACCATGAATCCAGACATAACTCGCAAGAGCGAACTCGACTTCGCGGTCCTTTCTCCGTTCGATAGCACCGGAGTACCTATTACGGTGCGCTGGCTGACCACCTCGGGAGATGGCTCGAAGAAAAAAGTGCAGTTTGGCCTGCAAATGCCCGGCAGTGGGCTCACTCTCGGAGCCGAGAATCTGTTGGATTTTGACTATATGGCGTTGGCCTACACCTCGAAAGACAGAAAAGAGGCTGGCCGCCTCACCAAGACAATTCGCGGCAACATTCCGGTAGATCGGCTGGCCACGTTCCAAACCCAGGGCGTAAACTTTCGGAATGAACTCGAGTTGGAACCGGGCAATTACATAGTACGCTTCGTGGTGCGTGATGACGTCACCGGCAAGGTCGGGAGCGTCTCGGCGCCTCTGACGGTCAATAAATAACCTAGGATGGCTCGGCAAGGAAGCTCTCTCAAGTCCCTTGCGGAAATCGGGAAATCCTGCCCCGGTCGTTACGCGCCACTTTCTCGTCACTCGTCAAGCGCGCGGTTAAGCTAAAATATTGAGTTCGAGGAGATTTGTCACCAATGCGCATACGTGTCGTGGCCTCGGCAGCCCTATTTGTCGTGGTCGCTCTGGTCTCCGCTCCGTGGCTCGTCTCGGAGTCGGACCCGGAGATTCCGCACTATAACTCGACACCTCCGCTCAAGGGCGAACATCTGCCTCCGATTTTGACCAAGGAGCAGCTCTGGGAACAGAATGCAACGCATGCCTATCAGATCCATGCCTATGAACTGGCGGCTAAAATCCCCAAGGTGATCTACCAGCAGCCTTGCTATTGTTATTGCGACCGCAACATGGGGCACAACAGCCTGCACAGTTGCTTTTCCGGGATGCATGGCGCGCAATGCAGCACCTGCATGCAGGAGCTTTATTACACCTACTCGATGTATAAGAAGGGCAAAACCGCGAGCCAGATTCGTGCCGGAATCATCAAGGGAGAATGGAAGTCCATCGATCTGAACAAGGCGGTCAGCATCGAATGAGGCGGTGTGCGCCATGGTTGCATGACCGTTCCCGATCCAGCATTTTTATTCCGATTGAAAACGAGGATTATTGATGGCAACAAAGTCAACCCCAAAAAAGCAGGTTACGGAAGACCCGAGGCACGTACAGGCGCTCCAGGCCTATGAGGCTGGGCTCCGCTCATTGCAGGAGCACAAGTACGAAAAGGCAAAGGCGAGCCTGCAAAAGGCGCTCACCGGGCCGAACAAAGCGCTAGTCGACCGGGCCCAACTGCACATCTTGACCTGCGACAAATTTCTGGAGAAGCCGGCCCTCCACTTCAAGACGCCGGAAGAACACTTCGACTATGCGATGTCGCTGATGAACGGCGGCGATTTTGTTACTGCCGGGGAGCATCTCGACAAGCTGCTCAAGCAGCAGCCACAGTCGGACTACGTACTCTACGGCTTGGCGGCTCTCTACTGCCTTACGGGCCACGTGGAAGAGTCCATGAAGACGCTGCAAGAGGCGATTCAGATCAGCCCGGCCCTGCGCTTCCAGGCGCGCAATGATGGCGACTTCCAGAACCTGGCCGAGGATCCGCGCTTTACGGAATTGCTCTACCCTGATCCGGGGGTCGACGAAGTCGAGTCGCGAGAAGAGCCGACCAGCGCTTACTAGCGCTAGCACTGAGGCCGCCGTATGGTGCCGCAAGTCCGCCCCGATATACCTGAGGATAATCCCGCATTCGACTTGCGCGTGGTCGCAATCGGCGGCGGGACGGGACTATCCACGCTGCTCAAAGGCCTGAAGCGGTTCGTCCTAACCCCGGCATTGGCGGCAACCGGCCAGACGTGCATTCGCGAACTGTGCGGCATCGTCACTGTCAGCGACGATGGCGGGTCGAGCGGGCGCTTGCGGAAGGAATTCAATATGCTTCCGCCGGGCGACGTGCGTAACTGCATCGTTGCTCTTTCAGAAGACGAGGCCCTGCTCTCACGTCTCTTTCAGCATCGCTTTCAAAAGGGCGATGGTCTCGAGGGACACAGCTTCGGCAATCTGTTTCTGGCGGCACTGACCTCCATTACCGGCGACTTCGCTGAGGCGGTGCGCCTGTCGTCAGAAATTCTGCTGACACGCGGAAAGATTTTTCCCGCCACTACTTCGTCGGTCGAACTGGAAGCCGTGTTCGAAGATGGTGTACGGGTCCGCGGCGAAACTCGAATCACTGCCAGCAAGGGAAAGATTCGTGAGCTTTTTCTCGTGCCGCCGGACGTGCAGCCGCTGCCCCAAACGTTAGACGCCATCGCCGCCGCGGATCTGATTACAATCGGACCCGGGTCACTTTTTACCAGCCTCATCCCGAATCTATTGGTTCATGGCATAGCCGAAGCCATCGTCAATTCCAGCGCTATAAAAGTCTATGTTTGCAATCTGATGACCCAGGCGAATGAAAGTCTTGGTTTAAGCGCGGCCGATCATATGCGCGCCCTCAACCATCACGCTCACGCGCAACTGTTCGACTATGCCCTGATCAATCGAAAACCTGCGCCAGCGGAGATGAAGGCCAAGTATGCGCTCGAAGGAGCGTCGCAGATTCTGGTGGATCTTGAGGCGATTGAAGCGATGGGCATTTGTCCCGTGCTTGGCGATTATCTGGGCGAGGATGTAGTGGCGCGACACGATACCGATCGCGTCGCCAGCGATCTAATGACGCTGATGGCGCAAACGCCGCATCACGCTGCGCCAAGGTAAACCGCATCTCATGGTCGTCATTGTTTGGTCGCCATTGTTCGTTCGCCCACATTCGTAGTGAGTCCGATTCATTCGAGATATATTGACTAAGCATGACAAGAAACAAAGGCAAGGACATCCAGCCGTCTTCTGTTCATACGCCCCGTACCGCAGTCGCCATAATGGCGGCCGGCAAAGGTACGCGGCTGAAATCCAAATATCCGAAAGTGTTGCATGAAGTCGCAGGCAAGCCGATTCTGGCCCACGTGATCGCAACTGCCAGACAGATCGTGCCCCCGGAAGACGTGTTCGTGATCATTGGATACGAGGCTGAGCGTGTCCGGGAAGCACTTCAACCCACGGGCGTCAATTTTGTTTTGCAGGTGGAACAGCGAGGAACCGGGCACGCTTTAATGGCGGCGCGCGAGGCGCTCACGCCCTACGACGAAGTCATCGTGCTCTCCGGCGATGCGCCGCTGATTACCGCCAAGACCATTCGAGATCTCAGCGCGCTTCATTGGAGCGAGCGCGCCGCGATGACCCTGCTCAGCGCCGAACTGCCTGATCCGACCGGCTATGGCCGCGTGGTGCGTAAAGGGCCAAAGAGCGCCGAAGTGCGCGCGATTGTCGAAGAAAAATCCGCCAGCGCCGCGCAGAAGAAAATTCGCGAAATTAATTCGGGCTTCTATGCTTTTTCGGTGCGCGCGCTCTACGACCACATCGGCGAACTCTCCACCAAGAATGCGCATGGGGAGTATTACCTGACCGACATGGCTGCCGTCTTTAACCGGGCCCGCAAGAAGGTTGTCGCGATGAAGACGGCTGACGCCGGCGAAGTCCTCGGCAGCAACACAAGAGCGGAGATTGTCGATCTGGATGCGCGCCTGCGACTGGAAAAATGCCGGCAGCTACTGGCTGAGGGTGTGACGATTTTCAATCCGCAGACATGCGTGATCGATAGCGACGTCAAGGTCGGCCCGGACACGGTGATCGAACCATTCGTGCAGTTGCTTGGCAGGACGACGATCGGCGCCGATTGCCGCATCCGCTCCTATAGCGTCATCAAGAATTGCACCCTTGGAGATGCGGTCACGATCAATCCGCTTACCGTTATGGACGACTCCACCGTGGCGGCTGGCGCTATTGTCGGCCCCTATTCGCGGTTGCGGCCGGGCAGCGAGATCGGCGAGAACGCGCATGTCGGCAATTTTGTCGAGACCAAGAAGATCAAGCTGGGCAGGGGGTCGAAGGCCAATCACCTGACCTATCTGGGCGACGCCGAAATCGGCGAAGGAGTGAACGTCGGCGCGGGCACCATTACCTGCAACTATGATGGCGTCAACAAGCATAAAACGGTGATTGAAGACGGCGTATTCATCGGCAGCGACTCGACGCTGGTAGCGCCGGTAAAGATTGGCCGCGGAGCGTATGTAGCCGCCGCCAGCTGTATCACGGAGGACGTTCCCGCGGACGCGCTAGCCCTCGGCCGAGCCCGGCAGACCCTGAAAGAGGGCTGGGCGGCAGCCAAACGGGCGACGCAGAAACCAGCTAAAAAGTAAAAGTCCCGAAGACTCGCTCCGGGACTTTGGTCTTGCGAAAAGCGGACGGCGAATCGCGAACGGCAAGTCGCCAAAACTAGCGCGCCCGCATCGGCTCTTACGAAGGACCAAGGACCACGGACCAAGGACCGCGGACAAGCGGCGAAGAGCGCGTCCTAGTGCGATACCGCCGCGAACAGTGGCGACTTCATCAGCGCCTGGAATTTTTGATCATCCGTCTTGAAGTGCATGGTAAAGTTCGAGCCGTCCGAGTCAACCGTCGTGGCATCCAGCGCAGTCTTCTCCGCAGGCGAGGCACTCATCTTCTTGAAGAGAATGCCGGCCTTTACCAGCGATGACAGCGTGCCCGCCGTCATCGAATCCGCGGTTAGAACGCTGAGATCGAAGTTCACGCCGCTCTGGAAGTTCATGGTGTAGCGCGAGGCGAGAATGCGCTTCTTCACCGTTTCATAGTCGGCGATCTTCGAGGCGTCGCCGAGAGCGGAACGCATCATCGCCTGCGTCCCCTCCTGGTCGAGCACGCTCCACACCGCCGAGCCGTCGACGGCAGCCATTTCATCGGAGATCTCTGGATTCGAATCGAGCGAGGCGCGCTTGCCGCTCATCGCGTCCAGCGCGCTGTGCAACGAGGGCTCCGTGCCGAACGCCATCGTATTGTCATCGAGGAAAGTCATGATAAAGCCGCTATCCATGGGATAAACCCGCACCGTTCCATACTTCGTACCCATGATCTTTTTTAATCTCATCCGCTTCAATACCTTCTTGGCGGAAAACGAACCTTGCGCCACGCACACCGTCTGAATGCCCACCTTCGGCGTGCGGAAAGAGATAAAGCTGAGCTGATCAAGATCGCGGTCGCTGTCGATGCCGAAACCCTTCAGCGAAGTTTCGAAACTCTTCAGTTCCGGCGGGAGCACTTGATCCTTCAGCGCCAGCGCGGTCGGCGAATCCTTGAGCGCGCGATAGTCGACGCCGATCAATTGCTGAACCTCGGCGGGCACCATCGACCGCGCCGACGACGCGATCGGCATAGCGAGGGCTGACCCCGCACACAAAAGCAACACAACCACACACAATTTCTTCATAAACTCCTCGACTGGATCTGGTCGGTTAGATGCAAATCCAATGCCACAGATAGAAGTGATTGATCTATTCTAACCCCTGTTTTTGCCCGAAAACCGGTACCAAAGTACATACCTGCGCCTGAAATGCAGACCTGTGCCTGAAAACTGAACGCCGGGACGAACGGCGCTTGCGCGTAAAATCCCATATCTCCAATTAGAGTTGGCCCTCGCTAGCCGCGCAGCGCCGCGGCCCTTTCGCGGGTCGCGGAGACGAAGGCCTCATCCTTCAGCGATTCCAGATTGATTTCAACGTTGGCCAGAGCGCCGGCCCGCGCGGATTTCGCGAGCGCGACCGCCGTCGCCAGATCCGACTTCATATTCGGATTTGTAATCGGCACGAGGACGCTGGCAATGCCGATCACTTCAACCACGCGCTCCGCCACTCCCAGCGGAACACTGGTGGCGTGCTTTAATGCGGCACTGATGGCAGCATCGCCATCGTTCGACTCCTTCGCCGCCTTGTACGCCTTCATGACCATGTTATAAGCCTCGGCGTCGGCGTCGATAGCGGCTTTCAACTCCTCGCGAAGCTGACCCAAGCGGGCGATGGCCCCGGAGAGCGCCGCTTCATGCTGCAAATATGCTTTCTTCCCGCGCGACATGGCGGCCACCATGTTTGCCAGCGCAGCGGCCATGGCCCCACTCGCTGCCGCCGCACTCCCACCGCCGGGGGTCGCGGTAGGCGCGGCGAGTTGTTCGATGAACGGTTCCACGCCGGCGCGCAATCCGCCGACTGCCATCTTGCCGCCCATAACGGCGGATAGCCGGTTTTCGAGAATGAGCGACGAATCGAAATTCTCCACCTGAAGAAACCACTCCGCCGCCTGTTCAAGCGCCTTCTTCGGAATCAGCCCGACAATTTCGCTCGAGACCGGGATCACGCCATAGCGCGCCGCCTCGCGCTTGACGAACTCGAAGACGCGATGCACCGGCGTCTGCTCGAAATCGGTCAGGTTCATGGAAACCTGCGCCATGCCCCGCACCAGGAAGCCAGCGCCTTTTACAAACCGCAACCCGCCGCCCGAGAAGCGCACGACCTTGGCAATTTTCTTCGCGATATCGACATCGGAGGTATTGAGAAAGACGTTGTAGGCGATGAGAAATTTACGGGCGCCGACGACCGTAGCTCCGGCCGTCGGATGAACGCAGCACTCGCCAAAATCCGGCTTGCGGGCGGGGTTGGTCGCGATCTCGGCGCGAATGCCTTCGAACTGGCCGCGGCGAATGTTCTCCAGATTCTGCCGCTCCGGCGTGGAGGCGGCGGCCTCGTACAAATACACGGGAATCTGAAAGCGCTTGGCGATCTCCGCGCCAACATGACGCGCCATGGCGACGCAGTCTTCAATGGTGACGCCGTCGATCGGAATAAACGGAATCACGTCGGCCGCGCCCATGCGCGGATGCGCGCCCTGATGTTTGGTCAGATCGATCAACTCTGCGGCCTTCCCTACCCCGCGAATGGCCGCCTCCTGAATCGCCTCGCGTTCGCCAACGAGCGTGATCACGCAGCGGTTGTGGTCGGAATCCATTTCGCGATCAAGCAGGAAGACGCCGGGAATCTTCATCGCGTCAACAATGGCATCAACCTTGGCCTTATCGCGGCCTTCAGAAAAATTAGGAACGCATTCAACAAGAGTGCTGGGCATACTGGAGAAGGATAAAGCGGATGGAGGGCGCGAGCAACCATCTTGGCGCCGAGAGATTGTCCATGAGGGCACCTGTGAGAGAGGCGCGGCCTCGCCCTAAAGTAGCTAGAGAAGGTTCGTGGCGCCGTAGCTCAGATGGATAGAGCAGCGGTTTCCTAAAAATCCAGACTGATGCTACGCGACGTAATCCCAATCACTTATAGACGCTATTGCTCGTACGAGATCACCAGAAGTTACCCTGTTCGGCGGTTTCGGGACACCACTCAGGACAGTACGGTTGATAGCCTGCACTCAACCTCAGAAGGGGGAGGAGGATTCTGGCATCACGTGAGCAACCTTCTTCATGGACATTCTTGGAACTATACTCCGCAACCTGTAATAACTACGAAAATCGTGACAGAAGGGGTACACGAGCCAGATCCGGCTGTTACGACGTTCTCGGACTCTCTAGGTGTAGGCGCTGCACTCCTGCACAGTAATTGGCTCGGATATGCCGGCGCCTTTTTTGAGCCTAAAAAATGATCCAACTAGTTTGAAGTTGATGCTGATGTGGGAGGGACGTTGGTGCCCTACGCCGCTAAAGCAGACTATGGCCTTGAAGAAGCAGACTTGCCGATTGCTTATTGTTTTGCTCTCTATAACGGCAGCAAGTTCGCGGGTCAAGTAATGACCGATGCTTTCACCCAAGACAAGTTTCAGTCAGATACAATACCCGATGGCAATGGCCATCTAATCCTCGATCCGCAGGCGGCTTTTGATCAGGGCCAGGCCTTCGGTCCGAATTAGTGACTTGACAGCTGGGAATTGTTTTACGACCAGCGAAGGTTGTTATTTATGGCTCAATGGCAATCCCGGATAATTTCGGAATATAACTACTTAATAATTGGGATCGTCTCATTTTCCGCGGCTGTCGTTTCGACGTGCGTCGGAAAAACGTATGGACGGTTTGGCGGTGGGGCCTCACGGGCCAAAGAGCCAACTGACTTTTGGTTGACGGTCGCATTATATTATATCGGTGGCGTTTATTTTATCGGGTATTTCGTGTATAGATTCTGCCTTTCAAACTGATCGAGCTCCTCAAAGGGTTATAGAGGGAAATTCCTAACCTGATAACGGGTTTGTTAGCGCTGGACAAGTCGATGAAGACTGCATCCTGCGGTTGGGTCATCATTAGCGGCCACACTTGGCTGCCAAGCATCCTCCCCTGACTGGAACACTACTTGGACATTGAACCCCTCAAAGAGCACTTTTCAGGGCCCCATTCTTACTATCTCGATTTCAGCGGATCGTGAGTATCGCTACGACGACTCAAGTACGAGTTTCGCTTTCCGCTGTGATGGAAAGGATCGGTCGATAAGGGAAAATCGCACGCTAGCTTGCATTGCAAGTAGCGCCGTCGTTACAGCAACGTACTACATCAAGACTGCAGCCGATGATGTCCGTGTTGCAATGGAAAAACTTGCGCGAAATGTACCGCTTACGATGCTTCAGGACACCTCCGGGACAGTAAATCACGACTCTCACGCGGTGCCTTCCACTCTAAACTAGCGTGAGATAATAGGTTACGTCGCATCGGCCCCGTAGCTCAGATGGATAGAGCAGCGGTTTCCTAAACCGTTGGTCGGCGGTTCGACTCCGCCCGGGGCCTCCACCGCGTTCCTTTGGCCCGGTTCGACTTTCGAACATCGAGATTCGCGCTACTGCGTCTCGCCTCCCAGCGTTATCTTCGAATCGGCGTGGAATTTCTTGTAGTCGCGGAAAGTCTCTTCGACGTCCTCGTTATATTTCTTCAGCAGCGCGAGGCGGGCGTCGACGCGCACGGCTAGGTGCTTCGGCAGCCAGACTTCGTCATTGACCTTGGTTTGCTCGGCCACGATGTGCATGCCCTTTTGGATGCGCGCGAGAAACCAGCCCACCGAAATTGAATCGATGGCGGTGATGTCGAGTTTGACCCATTGTGCTTCGGATTTGTCGATCCAGACGCGCCCCTTGAACTTGCTGACAAGTTTTGTGCTGCGCTCTTTGGGATGGTAATCGGGCCGCGGATTGCCCTCGATGACCCAGGTATCGCGACCGTCGAGCGTCTCGGAGCCTACGAGGCGGAAGCTGAAGGCATCGGCGATTTCGAGCACGAATTTGCGTTCTTCCTCGCGCTCTTTCTCTTCTTTTTCAAGGCGCTTGCGGCGGTCACTCTCGGACTCGTTCTTGCGCTTGTCGGTGATTTTGGTAATCCGATCTTCTTCTTTCTCCGCTTCGCCAGGCGAGAGCGGCTTGTCGTCTTTGGCAATAAGGCGCTCAACCGGCTCGCCATAGATTTCGAGGACCTCGCGGGTGCGGCTTTCGACTTTTTTTATTTGGCCACTGCCGTCGAGTCTGTGCTCCTCTTCGCGCTCGATGTAGGTGTAGTCGTGGAGATGCTTTTCGTTTTCGACCTCGCGGTCCTGCGCGTATCGCAGCAGATCGCGAAACTGCTCTTGCGAAATTGCGCCGTTCGCGTCGGGCTCGAGCTTGAGAGGGGCGCGATGGGCTTCCGCGGACTTGGCCGAAGTCTGTTTTGCATCGGTTGAACCGGTTTCCTGGGAGCTGGCCATGGCCACAGCCAAAACGACGCAAACAAACGGGAGCCAGAGACGCATGAGGAAATGATAATTCCACGGACTCCCATTGGTTCGACTGAAAACCGCCAACTACTTCTCCGCTCTTTCCAGGCATCCGGCGCGGAACGAACGTCCATCAAGCCGATGCAGGCGTTTGGCCTGCGCGGGCGTGATCAGCGGTGTGTGAGGAATTTTTAACAGATATTCGGCGACGAACCAGACCGGCTTATCGGTCGTCATCCAGTGGAGATTGTCGAAGCGCTTCATGTCGACGGGGCGTGAGAAGGTGCGCAGGGTGCGGTCGCCGCGCAGATTGAAATAGACCTCGAAGTAGCTGAGCGCGAGCTCGCGCAGGGTGCGGTAGACCGGCTCGCGGTAGCGGCATCCGGTGTAATTCGACTTCGCGACCGCGCCCCAGCATCCGTCACTCTTGTAGACCGCGAGGACATGATCGGTATCGTGCTCGGCTTCGAAATCAATAATAAGCGGCGGATAGCCATTGGCGCGCAGCGCGGCCGCGGCGAAGAGCGCGCCTTCGTAGCAATGAGCAGTATTTTCGGCAAGCACGCGGCGCGGAGACCAGGCGGTGTCGGCGAGGTGATATGGCATAGCATCGAGGGCGCGCTGGATGCCATGAGGAGTTTTGAGGGCACGCAGCTTGCGCAGTTCAGCAGGGGTAAAGTCCTGGGTCTCGATCGCGTTCTTCATTTTTCGATTTAATTTTGAGCGAATAACTCCACCAGTTCCCGCGGGCCGTCGATGAAGACGTCCGGCGGCACATCGTTTAACGATTGCGGGGCGAAGCCGTAGGTTACACCGCAGGTCCACATGCCGGCGTTGCGTCCGGTTTGCACGTCGATGGAGGAGTCGCCGATCATGAGCCCCTGCTCGGGGGTGACGCCGGTTTCCGCAAGCAGCGTGCGGACGCCAAGCGGGTCGGGCTTTTTCGTCGCAAAACTGTTGCCGCCATACATGCGCACGAAGTAGTCGCCCATGCCGAGAGCCTGAACGATGTCCTGCGTCGGGCGCACGGGCTTGTTGGAGAGCACGGCCATCACGCGCTTTGGCAGGACGCCCGCTGGCGCGGGATGGACGGCCTGGCCCGCTTTGGCTTGCACTGCGAGCGCCGTTCGAGCAGTCTCGCCTTCCCCATTGTTTGCCGCGGCCACCGCCAGAGCTGCCAGCGCCTCTGGAATGCCCTCATAGACTGTGGTGTGGTCGAGCTTGTGCATGCGGTAGTAGCCGAGAAAATATTCGAGCGCGCTCTTGAAGAACGCCTCGTCGCCGAGTCCACCATCGGCCACAAGGGCCCGCTGCACCAGGGCAGGCGCGCCATCGCCGACATAGCTTGCGATTACATTGCCGTTCAATTCCGGCCGGCCGAAATGCCGGAGCATGGCGTTAACCGAGTGGATCAGATCGAGGCGCGAATCGATCAGCGTGCCATCGAGATCGAATACAAGCAGACGAATCTGGCGCGGATCAAATTGGCGAACAAAACGAATCATGAATAAAACAGAATAAATGATGAGGGGCAGCTCTGAGCTATGAGCTTCGAGCCAGACGTGAGCTATATGGCGATAACCGGTCGATTCGCTCCTGGATGGCAGCCGCCGATCACCCCCCCACCCCCGATTTTGCCTGCCCAAAGCTCGTAGCTCGAAGCTCATAGGTCATTTACAATAGTCGGCGGCACGGCGCTGCCGTGGGGTGATGGGAAGAGAATGGCTACAACCAAGGTAGATCCCAAACTGAACGAAAGCGACCTGCGCAAGAAAGACGCGCAGAAGAAATCCCCCAATTATCAGGGCCTGAGCCGCCAGCAACTCATCGACGCCTACCGCATCATGTTCACTTCGCGGCGGCTCGACGACCGCGAGATTCTGCTTAAGCGCCAGCAGAAGATTTTCTTTCAAATTTCAGGCGCCGGACACGAAGCCACCGGGGTCGCCGCGGCGCTCGCGCTCAAGCCGCACTATGACTGGTTCTTTCCTTACTATCGCGATCGCGCTCTCTGCCTCGGCCTCGGCGCCACTCCCTACGAGATGCTGCTGGGAGCAGTTGGCGCAGCGGATGACCCTGCTTCCGGTGGACGGCAAATGCCTTCGCACTGGGCCTTTCAGGCGCTCAATGTGGTGACGCAGTCATCGCCGACGGGCAGCCAGATATTGCACGCCGTCGGGTGCGCCGAGGCGGGACGATATTTCTCGCAGCATCCGAATGCCGCGAATAAGTTCGAGGGCGATTACCGGCAGTTCAAGAACGTCGAATTCCACGGCGACGAGGTCAGCTATGTTTCTCTCGGCGACGGCACCACCAGCGAAGGCGAATTCTGGGAGGCGCTGAACACGGCGTCCAACCGGCGGTTGCCGGTGATCTTTTGCATCCAGGACAACGAATACGCGATCTCGGTTCCAGTCGAGGTGCAGACCGCAGGCGGAAATATCTCGCGGTTAGTCTCCGGCTTTCCGAATTTCCATTTCGAGGAGATCGACGGGACCGATCCAGTCGTCGCGTATGGAGCGTTCAGTCGCGCCGCGGAATACTGCCGCGCTGGACATGGCCCGTCGTTCGTGCACGCGCACGTAATTCGGCCGTACTCGCATTCGCTCTCGGACGACGAGCGCCTCTACCGGCCCGACAGCGAACGCCAGCGCGACGCCGCGCACGACCCGCTTCCGCGGCTGCAAATGTTTCTGCTGCGCGAGGGCATCCTCGACGAAAAAGGTATTAACCAGCTCGAGACCGCAGTGGAAGAAGAGATTCAGGCCGCGGCGGACCGCGCGCTTGAGGCTGCGTTGCCGCGGCCAGAGACGATTTACAACTTCGTTTACTCGCCCGACGTCGATCCGGCGTCGTCCAAATTCGATACGCGTCCGGCCTTTGCCCCGCCGGAAGAAGCGGGCGCGGGCAAGCGCGCGGCCTCGCAGCCGAAGACCATGGCCGACCTGATCAACGCGACGCTGCGCGACGAGATGCGGCGGGACGAGCGCATCGTCATGTTCGGCGAAGATATCGCCGACTGTAGCCGCGAGCAGTACATCAAGGAAAAACTGGTCAAGGGCAAGGGTGGTGTTTTCAAACTTACCTCGGGCCTGCAATGCGAGTTCGGCAGCGACCGCGTCTTTAACTCGCCGCTAGCGGAAGCGAACATCGTCGGCCGCGCTATCGGCATGGCGGTACGCGGGCTCAAGCCGGTGGTCGAGATTCAGTTCTTCGACTACATCTGGCCGGCGATGATGCAACTGCGCGATGAACTGCCCCTCATCCGCTGGCGCTCGAACAACGCTTTTTCTGCGCCTCTGGTGGTGCGCGTTGCCATCGGCGGATATCTGACGGGCGGAGCGATTTATCACTCGCAGTGCGGCGAGAGCACCTTCACGCACATTCCTGGCTTGCGCGTGATCTACCCGTCGAATGCCCTGGACGCATCCGGCCTTTTGCGAACGGCGATCCGTTGCGACGACCCGGTGCTCTTTCTCGAGCACAAGAGGTTATATCGTGAAACCTTCGGGCGCGCGCCTTATCCCGGGCCCGACTACATGATTCCGTTCGGCAAGGCGAAAATCGTGCAGCCGGGCAGCAATCTTACCGTGCTGACCTATGGCGCGGTTGTGCCGCGGGCGCTTCAGGCCGCACAGAAGATCGAACGCGAGCACCAGGTGAGTGTCGAGCTCATCGACCTGCGCTCGCTGAACCCGTTCGATTGGGAGACGATAGCCGCATCGGTCAAGAAGACGAATCGCGTGCTCATCGCGTATGAAGATACATTGAGCTGGGGATACGGCGCCGAGATTGCAGCCCGCATCGCTGACCAGCTCTTCGAGTATCTCGATGCCCCGGTGAAGCGCTGCGCGGCCACCGATACGTTTGTCGCTTATCAGCCGATTCTCGAAGATGCCATCCTGCCGCAGGCCAGCGACCTGTTTCGCGCGATGAAAGAATTATCGGAGTTCTAGAGAGCGCTTCGCGGACGATCCCGCGCTCGATCATCCTCCTATTTTGCCTTGCGCACCACGCCGCCACCTCGCGGAAATGACAGCCCCCAGGGCCCGCCCCCAAAACAGGCCAGCCCCAGCGCGATCATCGCCAGCGCCAGCGGAAATTCATAGCCCGGAGCACCAGAACCATGCCCCATCAGCCCGTTCTTCAGGTGAACTTTCCAGATGATGACGGCCATCTCGATCAGCACCGCGAGAGAGAAGAAGCGGGTGAACAATCCGAGCACGATCGCGATGCCGCCAAAGAACTCCGTGCCTGCGGAAAGATACGCCATCCACGAAGGCAGCCCCAGCGAAGCGACCATCCCCATGTGATGATGAAATCCGCCAAATACCTTGCCATAGCCATGCGCAATCAGGATGGCGCCCAGCGCCAGCCGCATCAACAGCTGCGCCAGCGGCTGTAAGCGATTCAGAAAATCGAGATTCACATTCTCCTCCACGGATGGAAGAAATTAAGGTACCAGAATTGAGGCTGGAAAATTGAGCGACCGCGAGAGAAGTCAGGGCCAATCGCCTACCACTCGGAGTACGGTTTGCCATTGCTCCCGATTTTGTTCGAACTGCTTTTCACCGACAAGATGCCGGGGTCGGTCTGCTGCTGCGTCAGAATCGTCTTCTCATCCTCTTCCGTCACCCAGTCCGGCTTGCCCGTGATGTCGTCGGGCACCCGCTTGATGTATCCGGCGGAGACCAGATCCTCGAGCGACTTCGGTCCTTTTTGCTTGTCGAATGTGTATTGATAAATGCACTTGTTGAGGGTTTCCAGATTCTTCTTAAAATTGTCCTCCTCAACCCGCCGCAGGCTCGCGCTGTAGATCGGCACCACCAGAGCGAGCAGAATCACCATGACGCTGATCGCCACCATCATCTCGATCAGGGTGAAGCCGCGGCTGTTTCCCCTTCTCACTTCTTCTCTCCGCATTCCTGCCGCCAGGAGGAGTATGGGGAGCCTTCAGAAGACACGGCGTCCGAGCCGCTATACACGCAGGTGATGCCGGGCTCGTCCGGATTCCACGCATGTTCCGGATCTTCCTGGTCCGTCTGCCACGTGGTGTTGCTGCCCGTGATGTCATCCGGAACCGATTTCAGGTAGCCCGCATCCACCAGATCCTGCAAGCTCAGCGGCGCCTTCCTCTTGTCGAGCGAATACTGCTGGATCACGTCATTGAGCACTGCCTTGTTGTGTTTCAGCCTCGCTTCTTTCGACCGCGTGATGCTCTGGTTGTACATGGGCAGGGCCAGCGACATCAGCACCGCCATCACCACGATGACGATCATCATCTCGATGAGCGTAAAACCGCGCGCATTGTGCCGGAATTTCATCTCTCTCCGAGGATGGAACGCCACCGAACCGCTGGCTTGCAATGGGAATCCGAGGAGCACGGCTCTACCAGTCCTTATACTTCGTCCCGTCTAGCGCCGTGCCCGTGGACTTGCTGTACACATCGAAGACATTCTGCTCGCCCCAGGAATCCGAGGTGGGATCGTCCTGCATCGAGCGCAAACCCCACTCATCTTTGCCCGTCATCGGATCGATGGGGATCCGCCGCAGAAACTTCAGCTTTTTGCCTCCCGTGTCGACCCCTTTCACCAGCGTATCGAGGTCGGGCGGATAATTATTGCTGTCCACCTTGGTCTGGAATCCACCCAAATCCGCCGCAGCTTTGTAGCGGTCGATGGCGTCGCGCAACATCCACAAATCCTGGCGAAGCTCCCGCTCCTGTTCCCTCTTATACGCAATCTGCGCCAGCGGAACGGCCATCCCCGTCAGGACGATCAGGATGGTCGTGGCCACAATCAACTCGATCAGCGTGAAGCCGCGCTGCCGCCCAAACTTTCCCGATCGTCTTACCTGAATTCTGGCTTCCATCCCGCCATCTCTCTACTGAATTGTAATTGCCGCCTGCGCCCCGCTCATCGCGATCGGCTGCATCGCCGGATCGCGCGCCCCGCCCCGCGTAATGGTCAACGCCGATTGCCCGGCCGTCTTAGCCATGAAGGTCAGCGTCACCACCGATCCCTGACCCGACACTCCTCCCACCCCGGGAGGCCGCGTCGCCGTGACCTGTAGCGTTCCGGTCGTCGGATCGTCGCGATGCACCAGTGCGACCGCCTGCCCATCCTGCGACAGGAATCCGCCGTTCGAAACATTCAGCACCTGAAGCTGATTCGGGTCGTAAGTCAACTGCACCGGAACGGAATACACATTCTGCCCGCCGGTGAGCATGACGTTGACCGTGAACGTCGCTCCCTTCTTCTCCGTCATGGTCGGAGGATCGAACAGGAAGGTACCCATGCCAGCGCCCGCCGGCATTTGCCCGCCCGGCGCGCCTCCGGAACGGCCCGGCGTAAACGATGAGGGATTAATCGCCGCCTGGTTCTGAGCAGCCATATTCGGCTGTGCCGGACGCGGCATCGTCGCTCCCTGCGGATTCTGCTGCGGAGGAGCCGCTGGCGTCTGGGCCGGAGGTGTCGCCACCGGCGCGCTCTCGACCTTGGTGGACGTCCGGCGCAACGCGATGGAATTCGCTGTTCCTATATCCAGCACGTCCCTGCTGCCCGGAGGATTTTCGATGCCGCGGATAATGTGCGGCGTCAACACAAAGACGATCTCGTCTTCCTGGTGCTCGGTGTTGGTCTGCGAAAACAGATACTTGAGGATCGGAATACTGGATAGGCCCGGTATTCCGGTCAACGCTTTGGTCTGCTGGTCTTCCATGATGCCGCCGAGCAGATTAACCTCGCCATCCCTCAGTCGAATCTCATGCTCGACCTTGCGCTGCCCGATAACCGGCTGGCTGATGCCGCCGATGGTGACATACGAAGTTACGGCCGAAACGTCCAGCGACAGCTTCATCGAAATCTCGCGTCCGGCATGAACCCGCGGCGTAATGTCGATGTTTACGCCCACGTCGATGTACTGAAACTGCGTATTCACAAGCGGGTTAATGCCCACCCCGCCGATGCCCGGCTGGAACGATCCCGTCGCCACGGGCACGCGTTCGCCAATCTTGAGCGTCGCTTTCTGGCCATCGATGGCGCGTACCTGCGGGTTCTGGATGATCTTCGACGTGCTGTCGCTCAAGAGCGCGGTCGCCGTCGCCGTTGGAATGGTGACCTGGAAATCGGTGGCGTTGAGCTGATCGAGAGTATTGAGAGTCAAACCATTCGTGGTTTGGCCGTTGGTCGAAGCCGTTGTGCCCGACGACGTGGTTGTAGTTCCACTCGTGGTTGTGCCGACATTCGGCTGTAGCGTGACCGACATACTGGTCGGTGGACTGATGCCCAAATTCTTCATCTTGTCGCGGCTCACTTCCATTACCGCCACGTCGATCAGCACCTCCGGTTTCGCCTTATCCAGATCGTCAACCAGTTTCTGTGCCAGCGCTACCTGATCCGGCGTGCCGCGTACCACGATCGCTCCCTGCGAGGGCAACTGCTGGATGCGGCTGACCTCCAGGATCGTACGCATCGCGTTCACCACATCCTGCAATTCGGTCGGCTGCGAAAGATTGGAAAGATAAAAAGTTTTGAGGACGTTCTGTTCCAGCTCTTTCCGCTTTGCGGGATTGTCTTGCGCGACGAAAATCGTATTCGGCGTGATCGGCCGCCAAAAAGTCTTGGTTTCGAAAGAGACGATGGACAACGCCTCTTCCAGCGTGACCCCATTCAACTCGATCCGCACCTGCTTCGGCGTGTAGTCGGGATCGAAGAGAACGTTGACGCCCGCCAGCTTTCCCACCGTCTCGTAAATCACATTCGACTTTTCCGTCAGCTTCAATGTAATGGGAGCATTCGAGATGGGGGCGAGTTCGATCGGCCCTCGGGCCTCCGACAGTAAGTGGCGCAGTTCGCCACCGTCGTTGTTCGCCGCTTGCGGCTGGGGATTCTGCGCCTCCTGAATCATCTGGATGGTGCGTTTCAGTTCCTGTTGCGCGATGAACGAAGATGAATCGATGGCCAAGGCCCTCTCGAATTCGACCCTGGCGTCCTCCAGCTTTCCGTTATCCCGCAGAATCTGGCCGCGGTGCACATGGGAAGACGCCGCCAGGAATTTATTGCGTTCGTAGGCGGTACGGTAGCGCAGGTCTTTCGGCTTTAAGTCGTAGGCCTGCTTGAAGAACTCGTAGGCCTTCTCGTAGTCCTGCCGAGCCTGCGCATCGCTGCCCTTGTCATACAGGACCTTCGCCTTGTCGCCCGCGATTCCCGCGGTGCAAACGCACAGGATCACCAGCAAGAACAGAACCGGACGCCTCAGCCGTGTCATCAAATCGTCCTCATGAGATTGTCTCTTGCCGGCCAATGCCCGGCTGTCTTAATCAACCTGAAAACCGCAAAATTACCGGACGGATCGGTATCCGACCGGCTGTTTTCGTCAGAAAGGATTGGAAAATTGGATTATAGCATCGCCTCAATTTGGTCCCGAAGTGATTGGAGCCCCGATGTTTACACTCATTAGTACCTGTACTTACGAGCTATGAGCTATGAGCTTCGGGCCGCGAGCTATCCCAGTCCCCCAAGCATGGCCGTCCCGGCAAAGCAACGGGACTATCCGGAGCTCCAAGCTCCTAGCTCGAGGCTCGTAGCTCGAAGCCCACCAAGCGTGCTAACTTCTTCTTATCCTTAGCAATGGCCAAGCAAACCACCCACCAGACGCAATCGAACCGGGAGAAAAATCCCCGCCGTCAGCCCACCGCGGCGGGACAGAGAGATGCCGCCGTCAACAGGAACGCAAGTCATAACTATTTCTTGCTCGAAAAATTTGAGGCGGGCCTGATTTTGACCGGAACCGAGGTGAAGTCCATCCGTGCCGGCAAGGCCAACCTGAAAGACGCCTACGGTCTGGTCAAGGATGGCGAACTCTGGCTCCTTAACTGCCACATCAGCCATTATGAGCACGGCAGCTATTCCAACCACGCCGAGACGCGTACCCGCAAACTTCTGGTCCACAAGGAAGAAATTCAAAAGCTCTTCGGCAAAACCCTACAAAAAGGCTTGACCCTGATTCCCACCCGGATGTACTTCAAGGGTGGACGCGTCAAAGTCGAAATGGCCATTGCGCGCGGCAAGCAGCAGTGGGACAAACGCGAGACCGAACGCCGCCGCACCGCCGACAAGGAAGCGCGCGAAGCCATCGCGCGCAGCCGCAAAAGCTAGAATCCCGGCAAAGACGCCGTGCCCGCCTTCCCCTCGTTCCCAATAACGGCCAACAAGCGTCCGGAATTGCGCGCGGGAAGTTGCGCGCCGAACCCCGCCCATGGATACTTGAAATCGATCATTCCTTAGCTATGAATACAAATCTTTCCTCCACCGCCCCCTCTGCGATTGAAACCGATTGCCTCGTAGTCGTCGTTCTCGATAAAAACGGAAATGGCAAAAACGGAAACGACAAGCCGTTTCCTTCCGTCGCATCCAGTGACGCCACTCTCGCCGACGTGGCCAAAGATGTCATCGCCAGCGGCGAGGTCACCGGCAAGGCATTCGAAACCACGCTGCTGCATCATCCGGCGGGACTAAAGGCGAAGCGTCTGCTGCTTCTCGGCGGAGGCAAGGCCAAAACATTCGCCAGCTCCGACCTCCGCAAGCTGGCGGGCGCGGCCGTCCGCACCCTCAAGAGCAAGAGCATCCGCAGCTTCGCTTTCGTCGTTCCCGAAACTGCCGTGCAGGCCGCCGACGGCGTACGCGCCGTGGTCGAGGGCGCGTTCGTGGGCAGCTTTGAGCCCGATTACTACAAGAGCGACCGCAAAAACGATCAGAAGATCGACGCCGTCACCATCGTTGTTCAGAGCGACACCAAAGCATTAGAAAGCGCATTGCAAGCCGGCCGCATCATCGGCGAGTCGCAGAACTTCACTCGCGATCTGGTCAACGAGCCCTCCAATCACATGACGCCGAATATCCTCGCCGAGCGCGCCCGCAAGATGGCGTCGGAGGTCGGCCTTGGCTGCGAAATCCTCGGCCCCGACAAGATCAAAGAGTTGAAGATGGGCGCGTTCTGGGGAGTCGCCCAGGGCTCCGACGAGCCACCCGCGCTGATCGTCCTCCGCTACAACCCGGCCGGCGCGTCGGCAAACGTGCATCTCGGTCTCGTCGGCAAAGGCATTACCTTCGACACCGGCGGCATCTCCATCAAGCCCGCCGACGGCATGGAAAAGATGAAATACGACATGGCCGGAGGTGCGGCTATGATCGGCACCATGCGCGCTATCGCGCTGCTCAAGCCGAAGGTCAAAGTCACGGCCATCATCCTCGCCACCGAAAATATGCCGTCCGGCAAAGCGCAGAAGCCTGGAGACGTGCAGATTGCCATGTCCGGCAAATCGATCGAGATCATCAACACCGATGCCGAGGGCCGCCTCGTCTTAGCCGACGGCCTGACTTACGCGCGCCAACTCGGCTGCACTCACCTCGTCGATGCCGCAACCCTCACCGGCGCCATCGTCGTCGCGCTCGGCTACGCCAATGCCGGCGTCTTCGCCAGCGACGACCAACTCTATGACCGCTTCGCGCAAGCCCTGAAGCAGGCCGGTGAGAAAATGTGGCGCATGCCGCTCGACGACGAATACAAAGACTTGATCAAATCCAACATCGCTGACATGGCCAACGCCGGCAGCCGTTGGGGCGGCGCGATCTTCGCAGCCATGTTCCTCAAAGAATTCGCCGAGGATACGCCGTGGCTTCATCTCGACATCGCCGGCACCGCCTGGATGGAAGAACAGAAACCGTGGATCGCCAAAGGCCCGTCAGGCATTGCGGTGCGCAGCCTGATCGAGTTTGTGAAGAGCTGGGGGGCCTGATTGGCATTCAGCCCGCGGCTTCCTGCGCGACCTCTGAGGTTACGGGCGAACACTCAATTGCGGCGCGTCGAGCGATGTCCTCACGGCCCTGCGTTGGCGGCGGCGCAAGCCTATGTCCCAAGCGGATAAAGGGCCGCTCGACGAAGTGATAGCTCAGCCAGGCGCAAAGGAAAATCATGAAGAGGTTGATCGGGAAGCGCTGTAAGATCGCCATGCCCGATGTCGCTTGAGGGAGTAGAAAGAGCTGCTGCCAGAGGTACAAGCTATAGGAAAGCCGCCCAATCCACTTCATCGGTGGCCATTCCAGCAGGGCAAAGATCCTTGTATTGTTTCCGAACGCAGTGCCCATCACAATGAGCGCCAGCAGCGCGGCCTCAAGGATCGAATAGCTTCGGCTGTGCTCACAAAAATAGATCACCTGGATACCGAAATAAGCCGCAACCAGCAGCCACCACATCCATGGCCTGAATCGTTCGGAGAATGCGGTCTTGGCTCGACCATTGTCAAAAACCAGCGCGATCAGGCATCCGAGCAACAACGCATCCAGCCGGATATCGGTTCGCGACCCAAAGAGCAACCCTGGAAACCAGTGGCTAAACCACTGGTGCTGGAAATCTAGCGTGCGCCAGACAGCGACTGCCAGAGCCAGGGTCAAGCCGAACCAACGAGCATTACGCTTTCCAAACAGCACGAGGGCGGCGGGCCAAAGCAGATAAAAATGTTCTTCGACCGCCAGCGACCAATAGTGAATGGTGTATCCGCCCCATCCGCGATCGATCCAGTGTGGCGGAAGGTAATTACGGAAGAACAGAAATGAACTCCACCATTCAGCGGAACTAACCACGATTAGCCCTGCCAGCGAGAGCACGCCGATCACGATTAGGTAAAGAAGCGCGGGAGGCAGGATTCGGCAGCCACGCCGAATGTAGAAGCCACGCAGACTGATAGAGCCAAATGCCCGCTGCTCATCAAGTAACCGGGAACAGATCAGAAATCCACTGATAGCAAAAAAGAGGCTGACACCATTCGGGCCCGTATGGGTAAAGACACCAAGTCGGGAATAGTTCCGCGATGGCGAATACTCGGCCAGATGGTCGAAAAGCACGGCGAGAATAGCGATCGCTCGCCAGCCATCGAGCGTTGGCAGATATCCATCTTTCTGCGTACGCCTCATGAATAGGGCCAGCTTAAGCGCGTCAGGGAATACCAATCAATGTCGTTCTAGAGTCATTCCATTTTCGTGCGGGCGGATGGTCAGAATCGCTTCCCGTAGGTTCCGACGATACAAAGCCGAATTTCTTCTCCTCGACTGTGACAACCCGCAAATCGGAATGAAGGTACCTCATGCGGATTCAGGAACATCATAAAACCGTATCAGTGCCGGCCCTCACCTGTAGAAAATCCTTTTCGAGAGGATAAATCGGGTGGCTCACCAATCGATCCGCCATGACGCATAAAGGGTTTATCTTCGCCTCGCGGCCACTGCTGATGAAGGTTCTCGAGGAAGAACCGCACCGTTGCAACTCCCACAATCACATAAGCCCACGCCAGATAGCGGTCCTCTGGCGAAGGATAGAGTGCAATATGCGCAGCCACTGAAAATCCCACGACCGCCAGAAGAGCGCTTCGCGTGCGCCACCATACCGCTGATCCCAACAAGAGCCAAATCGCGAGGCGCGGCAAGAGGGCTTGTACGCCACGCCCCGAGGCCACGACATACTCGAGCAACGTCAACGAATGAGATACCCCTGCCGGCGATCGACCTCCAAGGAAGCTGTAGCGAAAGAGGACGATCCAGCCGTAGTTGCCTGCGAGATGGTTGATGACTAAGACGACGCCAACAGCCAGCAGCGCACCAAGACCCGCTTCGGACACACCCAGCCGTTTCTTATGGACGACCCACGCGAGAACTGGTAACAAAAGAAGAATGTTATCCGTGCGCACGCCCAACGACATGAACAAAACTCCGAGACCGAGCAGCGGCGATAAATCTGTGTCCATCAGATACAGACTTAAAATCGCGAGCAGCGCCGCCAACCCGTCCGGTGTGCCGATCCTCCCCAAAACGAGGATCGGAGAAGCTGCCATGAGCAGTGCGGCGAGCAGCGGGGTCCTCGTCCAACATAAAACCACGACGCCAATTCCGAACAGGGACGCGGCTGAAATCAGAGTGATTGCCCTTTGAATTGGTAGGACGTGGCTCACCACTGCGATCAAAAACAGATAAAGAGGACGGATCGCGTATAGAGGCTCGAGTGCCCGCAAGTCTTCCGGGCTTTGCAGAACTGAACTCTCTTCCGCGCGTGGACTCTCGTGCTTCACCAGCGGGTAAACAACTTCTACCGGCTGCGACCATCCCCGCACAATTGCCTCATAGATGTAGCGGTCAAAATCGTCTGGCACCGGATGCCGGTAGCAGCCGTAAGCGATCACTCCAAGAAAGAGAACGCAGAAAGCGTATTTAATCGATTGGCTCAAGGCAGCAAATGCTAAACCATGCGGGTACATTGCGCCAGTTCGTCGTTGGCCTCGTATGGGAGTTACGGGCCAAAGAATCGATGTCCCTGAATCTTTCTCCCTTTATTCGCTATCATAGATACATCGGCGTCTCATGATGGATCTGCCCTCTAAAATCCGCACCATCCCCGCCTCGCCCGGCGTGTATCTCTACAAGAACGCCGAAGGCGACGTTATCTATGTCGGCAAGGCCAAGAATCTCCGCTCCCGCGTTTCGTCCTACTTCCATGAAGGCCGCTGGGAAGACGCCAAGACCGGCACGCTCGTGCGCGAGGCGGTCGATGTCGACTACATTGTCGTCGCCAACAACAAAGAGGCGCTCGCCCTCGAAAACCATCTCATCAAGCAGAAGAAGCCGCGCTTCAACATCCTGCTGCGCGACGACAAAACTTACCCTTACGTCAAGCTCACCCTGGGCGAACTCTATCCGCGCGTCTATGTCACGCGCCGTCTGCGCAAGGATGGCAGCGCTTATTACGGCCCTTACTTCCCTGCCAATCTCGCCTATCGCATCGTCGATCTGATTCACCGGCACTTTCTGATTCCTTCCTGCACAGTCGACCTGACGCGCTCGCACCCGCGGCCATGTTTGCAGTTCTACATCAAGCGCTGCCTCGGCCCCTGCGTCGAAGGACTGACGACGCCAGCGGTCTATCAGGAAGCAGTCCGCGATGTGAAGCTATTTCTCGAAGGCCGCCAGACCGATTTAGTGAAGTCGTTGCATGAGCGCATGGCGGAAGCGGCCAACGCCGAAGAATTCGAGCGCGCCGCCAAGTACCGCGACCTGATCTCAACCGTCGAGCAGTTGCAGGAAAAGCAGCGCATCGCGTCGGTGGAAGGCGACGACGCCGACGTCTTCGGCTATCACTACGAAAACGGAATGCTCGCCGTCAATCTTTTTCACATGCGCGGCGGCCGCGTGCTTGATCGCCGCGAATTTTTCTGGGAAGACCTGCCCGAGTTCGCTGTCCCGCAGCCATCGCCCGACGAAGAAAATCACGTGGGAACAGCCGCCCCGGGCTATCCAGACGAGCAGAGCTCGCCTCAGACCGCCGGGGTCAATTTGGCAGCCGAAAGCGAGCACCCACACACCAACTCCGACTTCCACCCCGGAGAATTCTTCTCCAGCCTGCTCAAGCAGCTCTATCTCGGCCAGCCTTACGTTCCCCGCAACATCTATGCGCCCGTCGACTTCGAGGATCGCGAAGAACTCGAGGACGCGTTAAGCGACCAACTCGCCGGCGAGGGTGGCCGCGCCAGCCGTGTGCACATCACCGTCCCTCAGCGCGGCGACAAGCGCGAACTCATCGACCTCGCCGGCAACAATGCCAAGCAGTCCTATGACCAGCGCTTCCGCATCCTTAAGCCCAACGCTCGGGCGATTGCCGAGGCCTTGCAGGATGCCCTCGGCTTGCCCGAACTCCCGAAGCGCATCGAGTGCTTCGACATCTCCCACATTCAGGGGGCTGAGACGGTCGCTTCCATGGTGGTGTGGGAAGAAGGCAAGATGAAGAAGTCCGACTACCGCAAGTTCATCATCCGCACGGTCGCGGGCGTGGACGATTTCGCATCCATGCGCGAGGTAGTCACGCGCCGCTACAAGCGCCTTTGCGAAGAGAAAAAGCCGCTCCCGAGCCTGGTGCTCATCGACGGAGGGCTTGGCCAGCTACACGCTGCGGCCGCCGCGCTCGACGCCCTTGAGATCATCAACCAGCCGCTGGCCGCGATCGCCAAACGCGAGGAGATCATCTACATACTCGGCCAGGAAGACGAGCCGGTCGTGCTCGACCACCACTCGCCGGTGCTGCATCTGGTGCAGCAGATCCGCGACGAGGCCCACCGCTTTGCGGTCACCTTCCACCGTAAGCGCCGCCAGATTCGCGACCGCGCCACCGAGCTCCGCGAAATCCCCGGCGTCGGCCACGCGACAACACGGCGCCTCCTTGAGCACTTTGGCAGCCTGCAAGCCGTAAAACAGGCCGACTCCGCCGCGCTCTCAGCCGTGGTCACCAAGTCTCAGGCCGAGGCCATCCTTGAGCACTTCCGCGGCAAAGTTTCCTAAGAGCCGATCACGAAGCTAGCCCGCCCGCAAAAACCTGCCGCTCGTAGCATCGATCACGCCCTGCCCCTTCGCCTGCTTGAGCGACTCGCCATAGAGCACGACCCAATGCAGTTCTTTGTTTTTGGCATCCCAGTCGAGGAAATACATGACCGGCTGCTTCGGGTTTTTCTCCAGCAGCTTAGCTCCACCTTTCTCCTGCGCCATGGCGTATGCGGCATCCGAATCAGTGCCCAATTGGAAGGGCTGGAACATGAGCCGGGGAACTTCGGCTGAGTATGGCGTCTCCGGAGTCGAGGTTACGCCCAGCGGAGGCGAATCCGGCAAGCGGCTTCCCGAGCACGTGAATACGCGGTAGGTGCGGCGGCTGCTGGCGGCAAACATCCCCTGCCACACGGTTGCTTTGCCGTCGTGCCCGTCACTCTCCGCGTTCAAAACCGACTCCAGATGGTAGGGTAAGGCGTCGGGCGCCCAGCGCGCGGCCATCCCCGCCATCTGCGATAGACAGGATTTTCCCGTATAAAGCACAGGCTCTTTCTTCGGAGCGGGTGCGGGCGCCGAAGCCTGCGTATTTGTTGACTGCGTCGTCGACGGACCGCAGCCCACCAACACTATACCGCCCACGAGCGTTACTGCTACGGCTGCACTGAAGATTAGTCTCATGTCGTGCCTCTCTGGCGAAACGGGAGACATACGCCCGTCACCGCCTGATTGGCAGATTGCAGGCATTTGCTACTCCCCATTTTCGAGGCGGATAATACTCCTCCAGAAAGGAGATTGCAGTGATTTCGGCACCGGCATTAACTAACGATGCCCGCCGGGCTTCAGCAGAAACGACTTGACCACGATCTGATTTGGCTGTACACCCACGGGAACAATGGTCAGCAGCGAATACTCCGAAGGTTCAAATTTCTTTTTTCCCGGCACCCGTCTCTGAATGATTACTACATCCGAGGATCCCGAGTCGACCGCCAGCACATATTGCTGGCTCTGCGAGAGCGCCAGCGCATCCGGCCGCGTGCCCACCGGCAAAAATGCCACCACTTTCCCGAGATCGACATCGTAGACCGCAATATTGTTCGATCCGAAGTTCGAGATATAAACGCGCGAGTTATCCAGCGAGAACACGCCGCGCGTCGGTTGCGCTCCCACTAGATAGCTTCCCAGTACCTCATTCGGCGTCGTCTCAATGATCGAAATACTTCCCGCATCGAAGTTGAACGCCACCAATTCTCCGCCATCCGGTTTCAGGGCGAGGCTTACCGGCGATTTCCCAACGTCGAGCAAAGCAAGCAGTTTGTCGTTCTTCAAATCGATGCTCGCCACCTGTCCCGATCCCGAGCAGGAGACGAACGCTTTGCTCGAGTCAGGAAGAATGGCAATGTCTTCCGGTTCGAGGCAGACGCCAATCGCAGCCCGCACTGCCAGGCGTTTCGCATCGATAATCGAAACCGTATTGTCCGCCCGGTTGCTGACCACAACCGTCGAACCGTCGGGTGAAACGCGCGCCAGACCCGGACTTGCGCCGACCGTCAATGTTGCGGCAACAGTGCGGTGGTCGAGATCAAGAATCGAAACGTTATTCGATCCTGAGTTCGCCACATAAGCCCAATGCCCATCCGGCGAAACATCGATAAAATAAGGCCGCCCGAAAACGCCAATGGTCGCCACAACCTTGTTGTGCTCGGCGTCAATCACGCTGACGTTCGCCGAATCGGAGTTGACCACATACACTTCGTTCTTTTGCGGATTCGCAGCCACGCCCGTAGGCTCGATGCCGACAGGCAGCGTCCTCACCACCGTAAATCCCTTGACGGGATCGGAAGTGAGATCGATGACCGAAACCGAGTTGCTCTTGCCGTTGGTGATGTAGGCGTATTCGCGGTAGAGCGGCCCATAAGCGGGAAAAAGCGTGCGCTGGTGAAAGTAATACCAGCCTCCCGCCAGAATGAGCGGAACACAAACGGCGATGAGTAGAAGTTTTCGCACGGGTAACGCGGTGTTGAGGAAACAAGAAGATTATCAGAGGAGGCGCTTGTCAGTAGAGGTGGAACGTCACTTCCGTTTTGATCCTCGTCGGGCAGGGCTTGCCGTCCTCCATCATCGGCTCAAATTTCCATCGCAAGACCGCTTTGACAGCCTCCTGATCGAGACCTGGAGTGAGGTTTTTTTCGACTTTTATATCTGCCGTCTCCCCATCTTTGGTGACGATCAGCGCGAGAAGCACCGTTCCCTGAACCTTCTTTTTCCGGTCCTTGGCGTCATACTCCGGCTCGGGTGTATAGACCGCGTGAGGATAGGCTCCGCGACGGGGATGACACAAAGGATCGCCCTTGTACGTATCCGGGGGTGGTGCATCCTGGCAGGCCACGCGGCCCGGGAGCGCGAACGATGCAATCAGCGCGAGAACGAGCAGCCCTATCGATTTCATCACCCCTCCTCAAACATATCTCCAATGTATCTACACTGCCTCAACCTGGGCAGAAGCCGGCACGCTCCGCCCCAGCACCGCCGCGATCTGCTGCACCTGCACCATCAGCGCGTCAAACTGATCCGGATAGAGCGATTGCATCCCATCCGACAGCGCGTGGTCCGGATCGTGGTGTACTTCGATGATCAGGCCATCCGCTCCCACGGCGACCGCCGCGCGCGATAGCGGCGTAACCTTGTTGCGCTTGCCTGTTCCATGGCTGGGGTCGACGATAATAGGCAGATGGCTCAGGCGTTGCACCGCCGGCACCACGCTTAGGTCAAGCGTGTTCCGCGTGTGGTCGGCAAACGTGCGCACGCCGCGCTCGCACAGCACGATGTTGTAATTGCCTTCACTCATTACGTACTCGGCCGCCATCAGGAATTCTTCCAGCGTCGCCGACATCCCGCGCTTCAGCAGTACTGGCTTGCGCGCTCGCCCAGCCCGCTTTAGCAGCGAAAAATTCTGCATGTTGCGTGCGCCGATCTGAATCATGTCCGCATACTGATCGACCAAATCCAGCGACTCGTAGTCGACCGCCTCGGTCACAATCAGCAGTCCAAAACGGTCGCGAATCTCGGCCATGATCTTGAGACCATCTTCGCCCATGCCTTGAAACGAATAAGGAGAAGTGCGCGGCTTGTAAGCTCCGCCACGGAAAAATTGGGCCCCGCCCTTCGCCACGCGTTCCGCTATCGCAAACGCCTGTTCGCGGCTCTCTATGCCGCAGGGGCCGGCCATGATCGCGAGGCCCGGGCCGCCGACCGTAACGCTTGTTCCGGGAAATTGGATGATGGTGTTGTCCGGCTTGGTGTCGCGGCTGACGAGTTTGTAGGGCTTCGAGACGCGGACGACTTCCTGTACGCCCGGCAATTCGTCGAACGCGCCCGCATCGATCTCCCCTTTGTTGCCGGTGACACCGATGGCCGTACGCTGTGCGCCGGGAATGGAGTGGGCGCGGTAGCCCAGCGCTTCGATTTTCTGGCAGACAGCGCGCACCTGCTCTTCGGTGGCCTGCGCCCGCATAACAACTAGCATCGTGGACTCCGAGAGTAAGAGTGTAACGGCCCGCGCGCGTCGAGGGCAATGGCGGCTGGGTAAAACGGGCCCATCAAACCAGTCCGCGCTTCAGCGGCCAGCCACGCGCTCGGCCACCCACTCTCCCACTTCGCGCGTCCCCATCGTTCCGCCAATATCCGATGTTGTCTTCTTCTGCCGCACCGCCTCCAGCACGGCACCCTCGATCTTTGCGGCCTCGGCGGTCATGCCCAAATGCGCCAGCATCATCGCGGCCGTCAAAATTGCGCCAAACGGGTTCGCGACATTCTTACCCGCCAGCGGCGGCGCCGAACCGTGCACCGGCTCGAACATTGAGCTCTTCCCCGGATGCAGATTCCCACTCGCCGCCATCCCCAGCCCGCCCTGCAACGCCGCTGCCAAGTCGGTCAGAATGTCGCCAAACATATTGTTAGTCACAATCACGTCAAAGCCGCGCGGATCGCGCGCCATCTGCATCGCCAGCGCATCGACGTACATATGCTGCTTTTCGATCTGCGGATACTCCGCGCCAACTTCTTTGAAAACTCGCTGCCACAGCCCGCCCGCATGTGTCATCGCATTCGACTTGTCGCTCATCAGCACCCGCCGTCGGGGCGAGCCGTCCAGTTTGGCGCTCTTCGCGCAAAACTCGAACGCATACCGGATAATCCGCTCCACTCCCTTGCGCGTATTCACGTCTTCCTGGATCGCAATCTCGTCCGCCGTTCCCTGCTTGAAAACGCCGCCCAGATCGCCATAAACGCCCTCGGTGTTTTCGCGAATGACAACGAAATCCACATCCTTGGGCTCGATCCCCTTCAGCGGACACAGCGCCGCATCCATCAACCGCACCGGACGCACGTTGGCATACAAATCCATCTTGCTGCGCATGCCCAGCAGAATTTCCTTGGCATGAATATTCGACGGCACGCGCGGATCGCCGAAAGCTCCCACCAGCACCGCATCGAAATCGCGCCCCAGCATCGCAAATCCGTCCGCCGGAACCGTCGTCTTGTCGGCCAGGTAGCGGTCGGCGCCCCAATCGAAAGCGGTAAATTCAACCGCGGCGCCCGACGCCTGCACCGCCCGAACGGCCTCGGGAATCACCTCTTTCCCGATACCGTCGCCGGGAATCGTCGCAACTCGTCTTATGTGGCTCACGCGTGACGAAGATAACAGATTTCGCATCCGGAGAAACACCGCCGTCCCATGGCGGCTGCCCGTAGTATCGTAAGATTTCCTGTGCTCTTATTTTGGATTCTCTTCAACGTTTTCGTGCTCGCGATGCTGGCCCTCGACCTCGGACTGGTCGGCCGTCGTCATCGCGAACTGAGCGTTCGTGAGGCAATCTCATGGTCGGCCCTCTGGATCGCACTCGCTGTGGCCTTTGCGGTTGTCATGTTCTTTTGGCAGGGCCGCGCCCCAGCCCTGCAATTTCTCACCGGCTACGTTATCGAAGTCTCCCTCAGCGCGGATAATCTTTTTGTCTTTCTTCTGATCTTCCGCTATTTCAATGTGGCCGGCGAGCACCAGCACAAAGTCCTGTTCTGGGGAATCATCGGAGCACTTCTGATCCGCGGCCTATTCATCGCCGCCGGCGTCGAACTCATCCAGCATTTCGAGTGGATCACCTATGCCTTCGGCGCCTTCCTCGTTTACTCGGGCCTGAAGCTGCTACGCCAGGGCCAGGAAGAAATTCAGCCGGAGAAAAATCCCGTCCTGCGCCTCTTCCGCCGTATCTTTTCCGTCACCAGCGAATATAAAGGCGGCAACTTTTTCGTGCGCCGCGGAGGCTGGTACGCCACTCCGCTCTTCGTCGTTCTGCTGGTGGTCGAGACCACCGATGTTCTTCTCGCCGTCGACTCCGTTCCCGCCGTGCTTGCGGTCACCCGGAACGCATTCATCGTCTACACCTCGAACGTCTTCGCCGTTCTCGGTCTTCGCTCGATGTATTTCGCGCTCGCGGGTATGCTCGAAAAATTCCACTACCTCCACTACGGGCTGTCGCTCGTTCTGGTCTTTGTCGGACTGAAGATGATCGGCGAACACTACGTCAATATTCCAACCGAGTGGATGCTGGGAATTGTTCTCGGCGTTCTGGCAATTTCAATCGCGGCGTCGGTTGCCATCCCCAAGCGCACATAGCCGCTTATTCGCCAAGCAGGCGCACGTCTTTACGCTATGATGAACAGTCATGATTCGCCTCCCCGTCACCACGCCCTCGCGCTCTTATGAAGTGCTGATTGCTGGTGGCGCGCTCACGCGTGCCGGGGAGTCGATTGGAAACCTGCTCGCTAACCGCAAGGCGTTTGTCGTGACCGCGCCGCCCATTCGCAAGCACTGGGCGAAAACTCTCCTCAAATCTCTCCGCGAATCCGGCATCGAAACCGCGATCGTCGAGATGCGCGACGGCGAACGCGCCAAGCGCCTTTCGACTCTCGAAAAATTGGCGGAACAGCTCCTCGAAGCTGGCGCCGATCGCGGCGCGACGCTGATCGCCTTTGGCGGCGGGGTAGTCGGTGACGTGGCCGGATTTCTCGCCTCAATCTATATGCGCGGCGTTGACGTGATCCAGGTGCCCACCACCGTAGTCGCGCAAGTCGACGCCGCCATCGGCGGCAAAACCGGCGTCAATCTTGTCTCCGGGAAAAACCTGCTCGGCACTTTTCATCAGCCTCGCGCCGTCCTGGTCGATCCCTTGGCACTCGCCACGCTCTCCCGCCGGCAGTATCGCGCCGGACTCTACGAGGCTCTAAAATGCGGCATCATCGGCGATCCCGGCCTCTTTCGCCTCTTCGAGGAAAAGCACAAAGAAATTCTCGCGCGCCAGCCTGAGATACTCGAAAAAGTAATCGCCGATTCCGTCCGCCTCAAAGCCTCCATCGTCAGCGCCGACGAGCGCGAGGGCAGCCTGCGTCAGGTGCTCAATCTCGGCCACACCGTCGGCCACGCCCTCGAAGCGGAAACTGAGTACGATCAACTGCTGCACGGAGAAGCCGTCGGCTGGGGCCTGGTCGCGGCGACCTACATCGCGCTCTCGACCGGCCGGCTCGATAGCGTCACCGCCGGCCGCATCATGAATGCCGTGCTTAGCCTCGGCAACCTTCCGCGCGTCAACGTGAAAACGGCCAACATTCTCAAGCGGCTGAAGTTCGACAAAAAAACTAAGCAGGGAGTCGTGCATTTCATTCTTCCGCGCGAGATCGGCAAAGTTGAAATCACCAGCGACGTGCCAGAGACCGCGGTGCGCACGGCGATCGAGGAGATGTGCAAGCTGGCGCGCCATTGAGCCCTCACCCGCGCCGGTAAGATCGATTTTCAAGGCATGAATTCCATCGAAAAAGAAAGAATCGAAAAAGGAAGCGCCGAAAAGGAAAGAGTGGTTGGAGCCGCGCCACAGGGAGCGCCCGACCGCGAGGCCGCGGCGCAATCCGTCCGCGAGATGTTCACCTCCATCGCGCCGCGCTACGACCTGCTGAATCATGTCCTTTCGTTCAACGTCGACCGCATGTGGTGGTGGCGCACCGCCCGCCGTTTCGACTCCATCCTGAAGCGCCCCGGCGCCCGCGTGCTCGATCTCTGTTGCGGCACCGGAGACATGGCCTTCGCTTTGCATCGTAGATCCTTGCATCGGCAATCGAGGTCCGCGGCAATCTTCGGCGCGGATTTTTCCCATGCCATGCTCGTGCGCGCCGCCGCAAAGTCAGAACGCTCGTCCCAAACATCATCGCCGCAGCGCGCGCCAGAAACCAAACAAGCCTCATCTCTACGCTGGATCGAAGCTGACGCCCTGCGCCTTCCCTTCCCTGACGGTCATTTCGATCTCGTCACCTCCGCCTTCGGCTTCCGCAATCTTGCCGACTACGACGCCGGTCTGCGTGAAATTTTTCGCGTGCTCGCGCCCGGCGGCCAGTGCGGCATCCTCGACTTCGGCGAGCCCAAAGGCCTCCTCGGCGCCGTCTACAGGCTCTATTTCAAAAACGTCCTGCCGCGAATCGGCACGCTGATTTCCGGCGTCAAGGGTCCGTATGCCTATCTTCCCGCATCCGTCGCGCGCTTTCCCGCTCCCGAAGAAATGCTCACTCGCATGAAGCAGGCCGGCTTCGCCGAGGCCTCGTGGACTCCCTATACCTTCGGCATTGCGGGACTCTACTTTGGACGCAAAGGGTAATCGGGCAAAGGTTGGCCGGGGCAAAGAGGCCGAAGAGAAAGATGAGGCCGAGAAGGATGAAGATTACGCGCTAGCGGTAAGCCCCTGCACCGAATCCGTATAAGCTTCCAGGCTCGTCTTCGCAATCACTTTCTCGTATTCCGCGCCCAGAAAGCTCTTCAGCCGATCCGTGTTCATCGTGTATTGCCCGGTCATGTAAGGCACCGCGTCGGGCGGAATCGCCGACACGTTCATATTCCACAATAAGCGCAACACCTGCCGCATCGACCAGCGCCCAGGCACGCGGATCAGCTTCGCACGCGCCAGCGCGATGCACTGCGCAAACGTCATCGCATCGCCACGGCCGGCGACATTCAGAATCGTCAGCCGCTGTGCCTCGGGTTCGCGCTTCAGAATCCATGTAATCAGCCGCGCCATGTCATCGACGTGAATAAACTGGAGCTGATTCTCAAGATATTTCCTGCCGTACGGCAACATACAGGGGAGCCGTTTTCCCTCCTTGCGCATGCGCACCGCCCGCGAACCCTTGCCGTTCGGCGTGCCGCGAAACGCGCCCATCAGATAATTCTCCACCGTCGCCCCCGCAAAAATATGCGGCCGCAGCAGAAACACTCCACAATTGCGCAATGACGGCGCGCGGTGCTGCACCACCAGATCGCTCTCCATCTTGTGCATCGCATAAGGCAGCGTATGCGCCAGCAATGGCGCATTTTCCGCCACCGCCTGTGTAAGATCGGGCCCATAAACTGATACGCTGCTCGGCACAATCAACTGCCGCACCATGGCAGCCGGACTTGGCGCCACGCGGTTCGCCTCGCTGATCGCCTCCATCACACGCGCCGTGCCCGCAACATTGATCTGCCACATGCGGTCAACGTCAAGTACACCAGTGCGCTGCGGATCGATCACAAACGCCAGGTGCACCACCGAAACCGGCTGGAGTTCACGGATGAGTAAATGGAGCTGGCGCGTCGAATCCTCGCGCCCGAGATCGAGAGGAATAAAACGATAGAGCGATTCGGCGGGGGGCGTCAGATCGACTCCCACCACCGTGTAGCCTGACAGCTGTCCCAGAAGCCGGCGGCCAAGATTGCCCGAGATCCCCGTTACGAGGATGGTTGGCTTTGCCGTCTCCATCTAGTCGCGATCGTCATCGTCGCCGGGCTTGCGTTGAGGCGGCTTCGGTCCCCGCGGCATCGGCATACCGGGCATCCGCGATGGTCCAAAGTACGCATCGTTAAGTTCCGCGTTGTTCTGGAACTTCTGCATCGACTCGCGATAACGCTGCGCCGAGATCGTATTCTTGATCTCCGTCTTCACCGTATCCAGCGGCATCAGTTCCTTGCTCACCATCTTGTAAATATAGTTGCCGCTCGGATCGGAAATGACCTCGGAAACCTCGCCTTCTTTCAACTCCATCACTGCCTGGTGAGAGGGCGGCAGGCTGGTACGCCGGACCTTCTCCATCTTCGCCGGCGGTGGCGTGCCCGGCAATCCTCCCGCGGCGAAGGCTGCCTTTTGCAGCTTCTCCGGATCGGCGCCCGCGACGAGCTGCGTCCGCAGTCTCTCCGCTTCTTTCTTCATCGCTTCCTCGCCCTGCTTCTGCTGCTCTTCCGGCGTCAGCTTCTTCGGGGCGGCCTTCGCGGTTGTCGATGTCTTGGCTGGCGCCGCATTCTTGTCGTCGTCATCCGTTTTGCCGGCCGCCGACCTCGTCGCCTTCTTCAGCGGCGGAGCCGGCGTTTCCACCCGCTTCGTGTGCGGAACAAAAATCCGGATGAATGTCGCTTGTTCAAAGTTCGGCTGGTTCTTCTGGTAGTAGTCCTGAATGTCCGTATCGCTCACGTTGCCGGAATCGGCCTGGAGGGCTTTGCTGAGTTCCGACGACAGGATCTGCATGCGGGCGAAGCGCATGGCTTCCTCGAAATGCGGCGTCTTATCGAGGTCGCGCTTTTCCGCTGCCGACGACATGGCCAACATCCGAGCATATGCGGTCGCGAGCTGCCGCCGCATGGCGGGTGACATATTCGGTTGCAATGTGTCCGCTAGCTTCTCAAACTGAGCCTTGGTGATGACCGTTTTACAGGCATCGCCCGTTAGCGATGCATCGTTACAAAAACCTTTGATGGTGACAACCGGATCATCCGGATTAACGGTTGGGGGAGCAGGCGTTTCTGGCGCTTTTCCGGGGGCGGGAGCAGCGGTTGGCGCTCCGGCGGGAGCGGCAGGGGCGGGCGTAGCGGGTGGCGCGGTTTGTCCGCTGACAAAGGCCGCAAGCAAAAGGCACACGACTAACTGACGAAACATGGAAAAGCATCCTCCAGGAAGAAATGCGAGAAACATGTAATCCTAGCATGGCCGGAGGTGCGCAGCGAAAGCCCGAAAGGGCGCATTTTTGCCCGATCTCCGCAGGTCACGAAGACCAAGGTTGGCGACTTCGCAGCCGATAGCGATAATGACGGGTATGCCTGAAACCCAGCGCGGCCTCACTTCCGACTCGATGCGGCGGGAAAAACGCGCCGTCGCCGGAAATTCAGTTCTCGCCGCACTCGTCGTTACCTCGCTCAAAATCGTCGTCGGCCTGGCCACGCAGTCCCTCGGCATTCTCTCCGAGGCCGCCCATTCCGGCCTCGATCTGATTGCCGCTCTCGTTACCTTCTTCTCCGTTCGCGTCTCCGACAAGCCCGCCGATGCCGACCATCAATATGGCCATGGCAAAGTCGAGAGCTTTTCCGCTTTTATCGAAACCGGCCTCCTGCTACTTACGTGTGCGTGGATCGTCTACGAGGCATTCAAGCGGCTCTTCTTCCATAGCGTGGAGATCGAACCCTCGCCCTATGCGTTTCTCGTGATGTTTCTCTCCATCGGCGTCGACGTCTGGCGTTCCCGCGCCCTCGGCGCCATGGCAACCAAGTACGATAGCCAGGCGCTTGAAGCAGATGCGCTGCACTTTTCAACCGATATCTGGTCGAGCGGCGTCGTTATTCTGGGACTGGCATTGGTCTGGGCGGGCCGAGTCTACCACGCCGATTGGCTGCGCACCGCCGACCCCATCGCCGCCCTCTTCGTCGCTTGTGTGGTCGTCAACGTCAGTTGGCGTCTCGCCCGCCGCACCATGGACGCCCTTCTCGATGCCGCCCCAGCCGGCATCCGCAACCAGATCCTCGCCCGCATTGCCCAAGTCGATGACGTCCTCGATGTCGATCGCGTCCGTATCCGCAAATCCGGCAATCGTTATTTCGCCGATGTCTCCCTCGGTCTCGCCCGCAATCTCACCTTCCAGCGCTCCGAGCAGGTCTCCGACACCGTCACCGCCCGCGTCCGCGAAGTGCTTCCCGACGCCGACGTCATGGTCCACACCGTGCCGCGCGCCACCCACGGCGAAAACATCTTCGACCGCATCCGCGCCGTCGCTACCCGCCACAACTTCAATGTGCATGACATCAGCGTGCAGGATCTGGCGGGCGAACTTCATGTCGAGCAACATCTCGAACTCGACGAACGCCTCAGCATGAAGCGGGCCCACGATGAAGTCACTCACCTCGAAGCCGAAATCCGCAAGGAAATCCCCGAGATCACCACGATTCTCACCCACATTGAGAGCGAGCCCGCGACCATCGAAAGCGGCGAGCAAATCATCGACGATCCGGTTCTCGAACAACGCCTGAAAGACGTGGCCAGGGATTTTCCCGACGTCATGGACATGCACGAGTTTCAGTTCAAGCGCATTCGCGACCGCCTCTACGTCTCCTGCCATTGCACTCTGCCCGACGATATGCCCCTGTCGCGCGTGCACGATGTCCAGACCGCGCTCGAAATCCGCTTCAAGCAGGATGCCCCGGAACTGTTTCGCGTTCTGATTCACCCCGAACCGGTAACCGATAACCGCCGCTAATCGCCTTGAAACCGTACACTTCTTGCCATCATCTATCGGAGTGAGCTAAGAAAGTCGAAAAGAAGTCTGGAAAAATACGCGAAAGAAGGGTCCGGAAAGAGAAAACCCATGATTGAAGCTACCGTAACTTGGTCAGATCGCGAGCGCTACATCGGATCGGCGAGCTCGGGTCACGCGATTGTGCTCGACACATCCGCCGAGAAGACCGCCAACTCCCCCATGGAACTCGTGCTCATCGCCCTCTGCGGCTGTACCGGATCCGACGTCGTCGGCATCCTGCGCAAGAAGCGCGAGCCTTTCACGGGACTCGAAGTCCACGCCACGGGCGGGCGCGCCGAGGGCTATCCCGCCGTCTACACATCGATCCATCTAACCTACAAGGTCCGCGGAAGGGTCAGCCAGAAGGCGATGGAAGACGCAGTGCATCTCTCGAAAGACAAGTACTGCTCCGTCTCCGCCATGCTGGAAAAGACCGCGAAGATCACCTACGCGATCGAGTACGTCGAGTGAGCGCCTTTCCACGCCCGCTCCGCGGATATCTCTTCATCGCAAGTGCGGCCCTGTCTTGGGGAGTCTCCGCCACGCTCGGCCGCGCGGCTTTCACGGGACACCTTTTGCCCGGTGGCGCTTCCCTCGGCGCCATTAACCCCCTGATCCTTTCGCAGAGCCGCGTCACGTTCTCGTTGCTGGTCTTATTGCCTGTACTTCTCATCCGCCGCGGATCGAACGCACTCACCGTGCCGCGACGCGACCTCATTCGTCTCTTCCTACTCGGCATTCTCGGCGTGGCCGCCTCGAATTATCTCTATTACGTCGCCATCCAGCGCACCAATGTTGCCACCGCCATCATCGTTCAATACACGGCGCCCGTATGGGTGCTCATTTACACCTTCCTTCGCGGCGCGCAGCGCCCATCCGGGCGCAGAAGCGCCGCCGTAGCTCTCGCAGTCCTGGGTTGTGCCCTGGCGATCGGCATCGTCGGCTCAGGCGGATTTCGCATTGATCCGCTCGGTGTAACCGCCGCCCTGCTCGCCGCTTTTTCATTCGCTTTTTATAACGTCGGCGGACACACCGTTCTCGCCCGCTATGACCGCTGGAAGGTATTGCTTTGGGTGCTCGCCGGCACCTCGGCGTTTTGGGTAATCGTCAATCCGCCCTGGAAAATCGCCGCCGCACACTATGGCCGCGATCAATGGCTCTTCATGGCCATCTTTTCTCTGGTCTCGGTGCTCGTGCCATTCTCCTGCTACTTCGCCGGACTGCAATATCTCGAACCCACGCGCGCCATCGTCGCCAGTTGCCTCGAACCCGTCTTCAGCATCATCATCGCCGCCATCTTTCTCGGCGAGTTACTGCGCCCAGTACAAACCCTCGGCATCGTGCTCGTACTCGTCGCAATTGTTCTGATTCAACTACCTGAGCGTCCTGCCACAGGCGATGAGCTATTGGTTGAGCCGATGGAGTAAATCGAGAATTCGACCGCCATTGCAGAGGCCGATCTAAGCTCGGAGCGTACGGACGTTCAACAGATGAAAATACCGCTGCGCCTTCTTAACATCCTTCCCAATCTGTTCCTTCAGCGCCTCCACCGACGGGAACCTGATCTCATCCCGCAGCCGGTCCAAAAAGTGCAGTTCCACCTCGGTCTCCGCCGTCAGCTCAATTGGATGGAAATTCAACAGGTGCGTCTCAATCGCAAACGAATCCGCTCCAAACGTCGGACGGTTGCCCACGTTCGTCACCGAGTCAAAACACTCCGCCTTGTCGCCGCTTCCCACTCGCATGCGCGTGATATACACGCCATGCTTTGGAGCCAGTTCTTCGTAGCGCGCTAGGTTGATCGTCGGCACCGTGTACTGACGCCCATACCCGCGCCCGCGTCCGGGAAAAGAAATAATACTGAAAGGCCGCGCCAGCAGATGCCGCGCCCGGCTCACCCGGCCCTCCGCCAGCAGCTTGCGGATATGGCTGCTTGAAACCCGTTCCCCGCGCAACTTCATCTCGGGATAGTCATGCACCTCAAAGTGCATGGCCTTGCCAAGCTCGCGCAGTGTGTCGATGTCTCCCGCCGCCTTATGCCCAAAGCGAAAGTTGTACCCCTCGTGCACCTCGCGCGCGTGCAGCCGATTCTTGAGAATGTCGTGAGCAAAATCGTGCGGCGACATCAGCGAAAGATCGCGCGAGAAAGGCAGCAACAGCACGGCGTCCAATTCCGTTTCCGCCAGCAGCCGCAATTTTTCCGGAGTCGGCGTAATCAGCTTGAACTCGTGGTCCGGCCGCAGTATGCGCGCCGGGTGCGGATCGAACGTCACCACCACCGAAGCCGCCTTCGCCGCCCGTGCCCGCCGCACGATCTCCTCGATCACCGCCCGATGCGCCCGATGAATGCCGTCAAAATTCCCGACGCTGACAATCGAAGGGCCGAAGTCAGCCGGAACATCCCCGAGTTTATGAAAAACCTTCATCAAAATATGTAACCGCGGAGCCCGCCGGGTTCGCCGAGAATTCTCTTTTCAAACTCCACCACAACAAGACTTCATTTTCTCTGCGTACTCCGCGATCTCCGCGGTTCAATGCGGTGAACTAAATCTCAAACTCCAGCTTCATTCCGTCATAAGACAGCCGCACATTTTCCGGCAATGCCGCGTTCGTCTCCTCATGCGGCAGGTCATGGCAGATGTGCGTAAAAAACGCCCGCTTCGGCTTCACCTCGGCCACGATCGCCAGCGACTGCTCCACCGAAGAATGCGTCGGATGCGGCTTATGCCGCAGCGCGTCCAAAAATAGAATATCCAGCCCGCGCAGCTTATCCAGCGATTCAGCCGGCACCGCGCTGTGATCCGTCAAGTACGCCGCCGACCCGAACCTGAAACCTAGAATCGGCGTCTCGCCATGGATCACCGTCACCGGCTCAAAACGCGCGCCAAAAAGTTCCACCCCTCCGTTCAGCGGAATCAACTCCACCTGCGGCAATCCGCCAAACTTGTAATTCGCCTCAAAAATGTAGCGGAACATATTGCGCAGGAATTCGCAGTTCGCGCGCGTCGCGTACAAAGGCAGCTTGCCCAGCGGATGGTGATAGGTAAGCGGCCGCAGGTCGTCGATGCCCAGAATGTGGTCGGCGTGCGTGTGGGTGTAGAGCACGGCATCGAGTTGCCTGAGATTTTCGCGCAGCGCCTGCTCACGAAAATCCGGCGTCGTGTCGATCAGCACATTGTGCCCGCCGTAGCTCAGCATGATTGACGGCCGCGTGCGCCGGTCATGCGGATCATTCGAGCGGCAAACGGCGCAGGTGCAGCCAATCGTGGGAACACCCATCGACGTGCCGCTGCCCATCACCGTCAGCGTCGCCTGCATCAGCCGTTTGTACCCGTGCTCGGTCCGGGGCTTTGCGGAGCCCGCGCCAGCGCATTCGTCACTTCCACATACGCCATCCGCAGCTCATAAAGGCAGTTCTGCAAAAATCCCTGTTCCTTGGGCGTGAGATTGCCCTTCGTTTTTTCCGCCAGCATGCCGAGCGTATCGATCGTCTGCCGCGCCCCGACAATGTCGACGGTCGGCTGCCCGCCCTGCTCGTGCATCATCCCCATCTGCACCATCGCCGTCATGTAGAGCGATGCCATGAAACGTTCAAAACTCACCTCGAACTCTTTCGCGGAATGTCCGCTCAACTCGACGCGCCGGTCCAAATCGCGCGACGACTCCCGATACGCGTCGTGTTGCGCCTGCTGCTCGGCAGCCGAAGGCGGCGGAGGCGCATTCGGATCCGTTTGCGCGGCGGGAGCAGTCTCGGCAGCGGCCAAACTCGCAGCCCCTGCCCCATCCGGAGCCGCAACCGCCGAAGCTGCCACAACCGGGGTTTCCCGTTGAGCCCCGCGCTCTTCGTCAACCTCCGACCGCAATTCGCCGTCGGCCGTAAAAAGCCGCCGGTCGCTCACTTTGAATTCTTCTTGTTTTTTTTCAGGCATGTGGATGTCCCGCTCAGAACTCACTCGCTTTGGAATACTCGTGCAAAGTGAACTTACTGGAATTTAAATTCACTTGAACTGCATTGATGCCGACTAAATTCACCCGTTCTAAATTTACTCAGAATTCACCCGACTCGAAATTTAAGTGACCGGCAACGAAAGCGGCCGCAGCGATGCCTCGCCCGCTCTCAGGCTTTTGCCCGCTGCTTCGCGCCGCAAATATCCAAGTGCAATCGCGCGGCTCCCGGCCGCCAGCGGCAACACTGCGCCGCTCGTAATCTCGCCGGCCTCTTTTCCGTCCGCGAGAATCTTCGTACCCGCCGCCGGCAACGCCCCGTCAACTTCGAACCCCGTGAAATTCCGATGCACCGCCCCGCGCGACCGGATCCGCTCCACAATCTCCTGACCTAGGTAGCATCCCTTGGTAAAGCTCAAAGCCCGCGCCTGTCCCGTCTCTTGCGGCAAATCGCGCTCTCGGATATCGACGCCGTAACGCGGAATCCCCGCCGCAATCCGCCGCATTTCCAGCGCCTCTGCCTCAACCGCTACCGCCCCGGCTTTCACCAGCGCGTCCCACGCGGATTTCTTTTGATCCGGCGCCAGCCAGATCTCAAACGTCTCGCCCATCGATCCGTCGCCGCGTACCACCGTGCAAGCCAGACATCCGCAGTCGCAATCGCATTTCGGCGTACACAACTCCAGCGCCGCAAGCTCCGGCAATTCAATCCCGCTCGCCCGCAACACCTCTTTCGCCCGTGGCCCAGTCACGCCAATCGTCGCCGTCGTCCCCGTCACATCCGTGACCTCGACATCGTCCATGATGATGAACTTGTCGAAATGCGCCAGCACCTTCTCTCGCAATTCCCCGTCGACATCGACCAGCAAATGCTCGCCCATGTTGTAAGCATAAAAATCGGCCTGAATATGCCCCTGCGCGTTCAGCAAAAAACAATAAACGCCATGATTCACGGCCAGATCGCGGATATTATTCGTTACCATCCCATTCAGCCAGCGCACCCGGTCGCTGCCCGTAAGGCGAATCTTCGCCCGCGAGCTGAGATCGTAGATCCCGCAGCCTGATACCAGCGCCTGGAACTCCGCGCCCGTGCCCGATTCCGCACCTTCCGCCGTGCCAGCCTGTATCACCGAAGGCATATTAACTAGCTTGATTATAACGAAGGACAAACATAGCAACCGGGCCTACCCCATCTCGCGCCGGCATCGCAACAATTCTTGATGGGAAAAATGATGTCAGACGCAGAGAGACGCGGCTGGACCGCGTCTCGAAAGGTAGGGGTTGCTCAAAGCTCGTAGCTCAAAGCTCGAAGCTGCTTCTACGTGGTCAATCCATACTTCAACTGCAACCGCCGCTCCATCGTGCGGAAGATCAATCCATCAACCAGATATCCCAAACAGATAATCAGAATCATCACCGCCAGCACCTGGCTCATGTCGCTCAGGTCGCGCCCCATCATCAGCAACTGCCCCAGTCCCAGGCTCAAAAAGATCATCTCCGCCTGAATCAGCGACCGCCATGCGAACGCCCATCCCTGCTTCATTCCATTCACGATGAACGGCAAACTCGCCGGCAGCAGCACCGACCAGAACAGCCGGAATCCGCTCGCTCCCAAATTTCGCCCCGCCATGCCATAGATTTTCGGCATCTGCTTGCGGCCATCTTCCATCGCAATCGTCACCGAAAGCAGCGATCCCATCAGCACCACAAATAAAATCGCCTTCTCCGTCAGCCCAAACCAAAGCACCGCCAGCGGGATCCAGCAGATGCTCGGCAGCGATTGCAGGCTCACCAGCAATCCACCCAGCGTCTCTTCCAGAAACTTGCTGCTCGAAACGCCGAGCCCCAAAATCATCCCCAGCGCGACCGATAAGCTGTATCCGATCAGCATCCGCTTCATCGTCACCGCGATGCCGATCCAGAAACTATGGTCCGCAAATCCATCCCACAGCGCGTGCCCCACGCCCCACGGCGGCGGAAACAAATACGGCGGCCACACGCGCAGCTTCGCCAGCAGCGCCCAAATCCCAATTAGCGCGCCGTAAAAAATAACTTGCCTAGCGAGCTTTTTCATCGGCATACTCCGCTTCCAGGCTCTTGTTGATCTCTTCACGCAGGCACTCCAGCACGTTGCGCGCCATGCGCGACACATCCGGATGCTCCATGTGCCGCGGCCGCGGCAGGTTCACGCGAAACTCCTGCTTCACGCGACCCGGCCGGAACGTGAGCAGCACCACTCGATCGCCCAGTCTCGCCGCCTCGCGCACATTATGCGTCACAAAAATTATCGTGCACCCCGTCTCCGCCCAGATCCGCTCCAGTTCGTCGTGCAGCAAGTCGCGCGTCTGCGCGTCCAGCGCCGCAAACGGCTCATCCATCAACAGCACATCTGGCTCCGTTGCCAACGCCCGCGCCAGCGCCACCCTTTGCCGCATGCCGCCTGAAAGCTGATGAATATAGCTGTCGCGAAACTTTGTCAGCTGCACCAGCCGCAGATAGTGGTCGACCTTCTCCTTGCGCTCCGCCTTCGGCACATTTTTCATCTTCATGCCGAACTCGATATTCCCCGCCACCGTCAGCCAGGGAAATAATCCCAGTTCCTGAAAAATCAGAATCCGGTCCGTGCCCGGTCCCGCCACTGGCTTGCCATCCACCAGCACTTTGCCCGAACTCTGCGGTTGCAGCCCCGCGATCAGGTGCAGCAGCGTCGACTTCCCGCAGCCCGACGGCCCCACCACGCACAAAAATTCGCCCGGCTTCACTTCCAGGCTGATATTTTCCAGCGCAATCAGCCGTCCCTTTGAGCTCGTCGTATAGCTCAGCGAAATCGAATCCAGCGCCACTTTCGGCACTACGATCTCGGTCGCATGAGCCGGCATCTCCATAACCGACGTCGCCGGCTTGCCGTGAAAGACATCCGGCCGCACGCCCAACCGCCGCGGTAGAGGAGGAACTGCGGGTGGATAAGTATTCTGCGGGCTCGCGCTCATTGGATGGCCTTCTTCCCTTTCTCTTCCAAAACCTGATTCAGTAACGATAAGTCGTACAACTTCGAAAGATCCGGCAATGTCCGGCCCAGAAATCCCGCTTCAAACTCCGACTGCGCTGCGATCAACAGCGACGCGCGCAGCGGATCGTACGTCGCCTTCATGCGTCCGAACGCCTCATCCAATTCCGCATCCGGCAGCGACTTCCCCGTCTCCTTCGCAATCTGCTGATAGAGAAGCTTCTTCGCTTCCGGCAAATGCCCATTGATCCAGTCCGTCAATTCCACATGCGCCCGAATCCAGTTCTTCACCAGATCCGGATGCTCTTTCAAGAACTGCGTCCGCACGATCAAATGCGCGGTAATAAAGTCGCCATTCGGCCACAGCGTCCGCTCGTCCAGAAAAAGCCGCCCGTTCCCTTCCTTGATCAGCCGCGTCGCCCAAGGTTCCGGCGCCCACGCCCCATCCAGTTCCTTCTTCAAAAACAACGTCAACTGATCCGGGTTCGCCAGCGGAATTACCTGCACATCTCCGCCCTTGTCCGTCGACTTCATCCCGTGCGCAATCAGCCAGGCCCGCAGCGCCACATCCTGCGTATTTCCCATTTGCGGCGTCGCCACTTTCTTTCCGTGAAAATCCTCCGGCTTCAAAATGCCGGAATCGTTCCTGACCACCAGCGCCGCCCCACCGCTGGTTGCGCCCGCCACGATCCGCAGCGCCTCGCCATTCGATCGTACATAGCCCGCAATCGCCGGATTAGGCCCGATATATGTCATGTCGATCGCGCCCGCAAACAGCGCTTCAATCGCCGACGGCCCCGCATTAAAGCTCTTCCAGTCGATCTTTACTCCCGGCCCCATCGCCTTCTCAAACCATCCGTTCGCCTTTCCTACCATCGCCTGCGGATGCGTAATATTGGGAAACGCGCCCACCCGAATCGTCGTCTGGCCCCACGTAACACTTGCAAAACTCAATATCGCGACTGCGATCGATAAGCACCCAACCGCTCGGCCCCACTTAGTCATGACCTGTATGTCCCCCGGCTGGCGCCGCCATGGGCAGCACATTCGGTTCCGGCTTCTTTCTCTTGCTCTTCTTCGCTCTCGCCTCTTGCTCGTCGCCGGGAATCAGATCGGCCAGCGTGGTTGCCTCCAGAATCTTCGCCGCCGCATCCCGGATTTGCAGAAACAACTCGTAGAGCGCCCGCCGGTCATCGTCGCGATCGATCAGTTCCCGCAGCTGCTCGGCATCGCCGAACGGTGCCAGCGGTCCGTCCACCAGCCGGATAATCTCGCTAATCCGAATTTCCGATGGCGCCCGCCGCAACTGGTATCCGCCCTTCGCGCCCCGCACGCTTTCCACAATTCGCGCGTTCTTCAGTTCCAGAAGAATCAGTTCCAGAAATTTTTCCGGCAGGTTCTCCTCATAGGCGATATCCCGAATCCGGATGGCGCCTTGCCGGTAACGGCGCGCCAGCATCATCAAGGCCTGGAGTGCATAAAGTCCTTTTTGTGAAACCTTCATAAATGCCCGCTCCCTATAAAGCCTATGGATTCCATAGACATTATAGACCCGCACGTCTTTTGCCAAAGCGCAAAATGAGATGCCCGCCCCTAGCCCAACGATTTCAGTGATTTACAAGTGACTTTCGGGCAGCAAAAACATGCTGAGTTGCAGAAGCTTGCACCTTAATGAACAAGAGGAAATGAACGAGAGAAGTAAAGAAGAGCCAAGAGATTCAAGAAATAATGCTGCCAGCGAGAGGTCTCAAAACCGGGGACCGGTAACCCGTGACCGGTCTTTATTCCAGCCGCAAAATGCTGACCGTAATATTGTCCGGCCCGCCGCGACCGCGCGCCAGCTCGATCAGCTCCCGCCCCGCTGCTTCGACACCATTCTTTTCCACCGCCGCCAGAATCTCCGCATCATGCACCACGCCCCACAATCCATCGCTGCACAGCAGCAGCACATCCTTGGCCAGCAGTGCCTCCGGCCGCCCCGGCGAATCCATAAACAGATCCGGATTCGTTCCCACCGCCGCCGTCAAAATATTTCTCTGCGGATGAATCTCCGCCTCTTCCCGGCTGATCATTCCCGCCTCCACCAGCCGCCCCACATAAGAATGATCACGCGTCACCTGCACGATCCCGCCATTCCGAATCAGATAAAGCCGCGTGTCTCCCACATGCACGTAATGCAGCGCTCCACCCACCACCGCAATAGCTGTGCACGTCGTTCCCATGCCCCGCAATTCCGGATGCGTCGTTCCATAGCGCCGGATCTCTTCATGCGCCATCTGCAACCCGTCGATCAGCGCCTGCTGCGGCTCGCTCCCGCCATACTTCCGGTACACATTCAATATCGAATCCACGGCGATGCGGCTCGCTTCCTGCCCACCCTCGTAGCCCCCCATGCCGTCAGCCACCACCATCAGCCGGCCCATCCGCTCGAACGCGGCATCGTCTTCCGCCTCCCAATAGCCAAATGAATCCTCGTTATTTTTGCGCAGGCACCCAATGTCGGTTTGCCCCGATACCTCAACCCCGGCGCGCACCTTCATCCCTGCCACGCTTCCCATGCATCTATCAATGCCATGTCAATTTTTACGATTGCAGCAAAACTTAGGATTATACGGGCTGGCAGGCGGAGGCACCAAGCCGCGGCGCCAAATCGATGCCGGATTCTTACTGCCAACAAAATCAAAACGGGGATGGCACGATGGCCATCCCCGCAAACAACTCAAACACCTAGAACTAAATTTAGGAGATCGTTAGCTCCCGGTCGACGGCCCGCACTGCCCCGTCGGATTGTTCTCATACGCGGGATTTCCGTCCTCGGTGTAAGGATAGTATTGATTGCCAGCCGAAGATGCCACCGGAATGTATATCGGGTTCGACGTTATGCCCTGATAAGTTACAGTGACCACATAATCTCCGACATAGAACCATGACGGGGATTGCGCCACTCCGTTCAGCAGCGGCACAATATCCACCCACGTACACGTTGCCGGCTCTACAGCCGTAAGTAATCCCGTGGAACTATATTCGACCGTCCCGCTCGTGTACGGCGGCCCACCCGGCACCGGACAATTGGGCGGCGCGCAAGGTGGAACCAGCGTGTTCCCGTATGCATCCTGCGAATAGTTGGGGTCCACCGCCACATTGTAGGTAACCACGTGCGTAACATCCTTCGTCGTTCCACCGCTGTATTCGCCGGTCGCCTGCAGTTGAATCGTCCCACCGTTGCCTTCGAGCGTATAAAAACCAGACTGCCCCGTCGGCGCTACGCCGTTGACCAAGCTGACTTGCAGCGTGATCGTCTTCAGATCGCTGGTCTGTCCCTTAAACACTCCACAGCCCACCGTGTTCAACGCCAGAAGGGCGCATCCGAGCGCCGCCAGAATATGTTTGCATTTCACCGCAGGTTTCCTCCGCATGGGAACTCTCCTGCATCCTGACAGTACCCGTCACCCCACACAAGGTAACCAAAGTCATTGACCAGTAGCCCATTCCAGCGCCGGAACTATGACCTTTACCGCATCGACAAACTGGCGCTTTGCTGATTACAGAAGCGTTGTCCAATTACAAAATTACCCGATTACTCAATTACTCAATTCCTTTGAACTACAATCACCCCATGCCCGATTCTTCCCCCAGTCCAGCCCCCACTCCCACGCCGCCACCCACCACCTTCAACATCGGAGAAGAATTCGGCACCGCCAAGCGCAACCTCCCGCCCGCCGGCATCGTCCTCATCTGCCTCGCCGCTGTCGCCATCGTCGTCGCCGTCGTCGCGCTCCATCAGCGTCCCACGCCCCAGGGCCGAGGCTCCATCGACTTCGTCTCCACCGCCGAAATCCCAGTCCCCGACAAGACGCCCAAGTCTCTCTTCGTCGCCGTCACGCTCACTCTGCGCAACACGGCCGACAGATCTCTCTGGATTCACACTCTCAAGGCGCAGCTCACCACCGCCGACGGCCACTCCTACGAAGACGAAGCCGCCTCCGCCGTCGACCTCGACCGCTATTTCCAGGCCTTCCCGCCATTAAAGGAAAGTTCCGAGCCCCCGCTCCCGCCAGAAACCAAACTCCTGCCCGGAACCGCAAAGAAAGGAACGCTGCTCTTCAGCTTCCCCGTCTCCAAAGAAGCCTTCGATCAGCGCAAATCCCTGCAAGTAGTGATTCAGCCCTACGACCAGCCTCTACCCATCATCCTGAAGTAAGTTCCGCCACGAAGGACTTTGGGTGGCGCAGCGGTTTACCGCTGCGATAAAGGTCGCCTTCGTCGCGCGGCTTCAGCCGCTGCGGGCACTCAACCTCCGGACGGCAACCAGCGCTACTCCTTCTCCAACCCCCGCCGCGCCTCTGCCAGCGCCCGCTTCTGCTCCCCACTCACATCCGGATACTTCAGCTTCAGCGCCTTCAACTCGTCCACCAACACCTGCGCCACCAAGAGCCGCGAAAACCACTTATGATCCGCCGGGATCACATACCACGGCGCGTGTTTCGTCGCCGTCGCTCCAATCGCCTCTTCATACGCCTGCTGATACTCGTCCCAATACCCGCGCTCTTTCAAATCCGCCGCTGAAAATTTCCAGTTCTTCTCCGGAGTCTCCAGCCTCTCCAGAAACCGCCGCTTCTGTTCTTTTTTCGAAACATGCAGAAAGAACTTCACCACCGCGATCCCGTTCCGCCTCAGGTAGCGCTCAAATCCGCGCATATCCTCATACCGCTCTTCCCAAATATTCTTCGTCACCAGCTCTTTCGGCAGTTTCTCGTTCGCCAGCACATTCGCGTGTACCCGCACCACCAGCACCTCTTCGTAATACGACCGGTTAAAAATCCCGATCCTTCCCCGCCCCGGCGCATGTTGATAAGTTCTCCACAAATATCCGTGATTCAACTCCTCCGCCGTCGGCACCTTGAACGACGTTACCTCCACGCCCTGCGGGTTCACCCCCGACATCACATGCTTGATCGTGCCATCCTTCCCCGCCGCGTCCATCGCCTGAAAAATCACCAGCAGTCCCCACCGGTCCTGCGCCGCCAGAATGTCCTGTAGCTCGCTCAATTTTTCGACGCCATCGGCCAGCAGCTTTTCCGCCTCATCCTTCGACTCCGAATCCAGCCCATGCGTGTCCGCCGGATCAAAATCCTTCAGCCGGAAATGCTTGCCATTCTCCACCCGATACTTCTTCAGCATCTTCTCAATTTTCATAAGGAGATTCTCTCAGGACGGGGCATGAAAGGGGAAGGAGCGGTGCTATGTCCTCGGTCTTTCCGTAGACCGTCCTTAGTCCTTCGTCCGCAGTCCTTCGTTAATCGTCCTTGGTCCATCGTCCGCAGTCCATCGCAAAACCGCCTTCGGTGACTGCGGCTTTTCTCCGATCGGATCGGCGGCTTTCTGGCGGAAGCCAATTCTCATCTTCCCCCAACGGCGAGCAGTTGCGAAGGACCAAGGACGGAGGACGATGGACGGAAAGACGAAAAACCAAGGCCGCTTCCCCAGCACCACAAAATCCCGGACGACTAACGACCATCGACCGACGACCAACGACCATTGACCGAAGACCATCCTCACTGCTGCCTCTCGTACACCGAACTATCCGGCGTCGGCTCGTCATACTCGCGCCCATACTTATTCTTGTGCGCCATATGCTGTCCGCTCACCTCAGGCACGCGAATCACGCCCAGCGACGTCGTTCCCTCCGCGACCGTAATCTCCCGCGCCATCGGCTCCGTTTCCGGACCCATGCCTTCACTCCACACATGCATCGCATAGCGCCCGTAGGGCACGCCCGCTATGTTCACCTGCCCGTCCGCGCCGGCAATCGCATACAGCGGCGTCGCCACCGTAATAATGACCGCGCTCATCTCCGGATGAATATTGCAGAAAATGTAGCTGATCCCCGGCCGGTCAAAGCGCACGCCCCGCGAGCTTCCCGCCTCGTAAAGTCCAAGGTCAAAGCGCTTGCCCTCAAACAGCGAAAACACATTGTGAAAAAACGGATCGCGATTCGGAAACTCCACCATCGTTCCCGCTGGAATCACCAGCACATGCGGCTCGAACGTCTTATTCTTCTGCACCAGCTTCGCCGTCCCAACCACTTTCGGCGGATCAAGTTCCACGCCGCTTCCCGCCGCCGGCGTCAGCCACACCACCGTCTCCGGAGTAGCCTCATGCCCAGCCTTCAAATCGCCCCGCTTTGCCTTACCGCCCTTTCCGGCCGCCGCCCGCAATGTCTCCACTCGCCCATGCACGCCAACAGCCTGCGCCAGCAAGCCAGCCGCACCAGCCAGCAACATAACGACAGCCGCAAGTGTGAATCGGCGTATCATCCACTCATCTCAACATAGCTCACAGCTCAGAGCTCGCAGCTCATAGCTCATAGCGTTCTTAAAACAACACTCCCATGCTCAAATTTAAATGTCCCGCGCTCCAGTTCCCATAGTTCAGCGAGTCCGTCGCAATCCGCCGGTACTCCGCCGAAAACAGCACATCCGACCGCGGCCGGTAAATAAAATTCACAAACCCGGCATGGTTCTTCGACAAACTCGCGTCCAGATACGAATACGGATTCGGAAAATACTCCAGATCCTTGGCATAAGGATTATCCATCCCAAACGCCGCATTGAACTCGAGCTTCGTCGTCGCCCGATATTTTAATTGTGACCATCCGCCCACCGTATTCAGCCCCAGCACCTCCGTATACGACTGCCCCGTACCTTCTCCGCTGAATAGCACGCTCTGTCCCAGCCCGCCATACAATCCGCCCAGCCCGCGCCCGCGATAAAACTTTCCACTCACTTCAAACTTCTCGCCCAGCGGAATCTGCAAATCCGCCATGGCCGCCCACGCATCCACGTTTCGATCGAAGCCATAATCCTGCCGGCCGTAATATCCACCCACTCCCAACCGCAGCGACTGACCGGAAATATCCCGCGTCCACGCAATCCGCGTCGCATACGCCGGCTGCCGCGACTCCTCGCCCGGCCCCGCCGTTCGATACACCGACCATCCCGGCACCTCGCCGCTCACCGGATCGAGTATTCCCCCCTGTACCAAAACATTCGACGACTCGCCTGTCGTGAACCGGTGCTCGACTCGAATCTGCGGCACCCAGCCCCACAAATTTCCTGCATACGAAAGCGCCGGCTCCGCCAGCGACGCGAATGACGTCGGCGAATTCGGCGAGAAGAACAATCCATCCTGCCCCGCGACAATCGAAGTCTTGTCCCAATCCATCCGCATCGTCGCCGTGCGCAGCCGCATCAACCCCGAATTCACCCCGTTCGGCTCAGGAACAAATCCTCCCGCCAAATCCAGTTGCAGATCCGCTCGCGTCCGCGCTCCCGCCACCCGCGGTCCAAACACCTCAAATCCCAGCTCCGACTGCCGCAGCGTCGCTCCAAAGCTTCCCCCCGAATCTCCCGGCGGTCGCCCATACGCCAGCGTCGGCACGTCAATGTTATCGACCACGCCCTGGTTGCTGAACGCATTCATCAGCACGATGCCCGATATACGCATGCGATACTTCGACGCGCTCTCCACCTTAGTCTGATATTGGTCGTCCACCTTCCCACTCAGTAACTGATACTCCTCATCCAAGGTCGCCGCGCGTCCCGTCTTCCGCTGCTGGTCCTGATCGCCCGCCGCCAAACTCGAGCTGTAATTCTCCGTGCCCTGCGCGGCACCATTGTCATGCTGAGCGAAGCTGATCGATTCGCGCAGCGAATCGATCAGCGAACCGGGGCCCCCGGACGGCGCGCTTTTCGCCGACTGGGGTGGAGGAGTCGAAGCACCCCTACTCCCGGCACGGACCACAGCCTCCTCCACCACCGGCCCGCGCCCTGCCGCACGCAGATCCTCAACTTCGCGCCGCAACTCCCGAGTCTCAGCCCGCGCCTGTTCCGAATCCGCCCGCGCCGCTGCGACCGTCACCCTCAGCTCACGCACCTGCGCGCTCAGTTCGCGCACCGCCGCCGCCAGCGCATCGGAAGAACTGACACCCGAACTCGCGCCCGCGCCATTCTGCGCCCAGCCCGCCGCACTCAGCGCCGCCATCCCCACCACCGCGGCCAAGCGCAGTCCAGTCCCACCCCGCAAAAACGCGAACCGGCGTTTCTTGCTCATAAACCCTCCCCTGGGCTCCAACTCTCACGCTTGCAAGGATTCCAAACAGAAAACGACTCAAAGCAGAAAATGATTCCAACCAGAAAACGATTCCAACAGAAAATATGCCGTCTTAGCCATCGTGCCGCGCCAGCGCATCCTCCGGCGCCGGACTTAACGGAATGCTGATCCGGAACGTCGCCCCCGCCGCCGACGTCCGTTCCACCACCACCTCGCCCCCATGATCCTGCACAATCTTCTGCACCACCGTCAGTCCCATGCCCGTCCCATTTTCTTTTCCATGACTCACAAAGGGAGCAAACAATTTCTCGCGCACCACGTCCGCAATCCCCGGCCCATTATCCTCCACCCGAATCTCCAGCTTCTCCCCCACCCGCCGCAGTCCCACTTCAATCCGTCCCGACTCCGCCGGCACCGCCTCGCACGCGTTCAGCAGCAAATTCAAAAGCGCCCGTTCCAGCTTCTTGAAATCGAACCACCCCTCCGTTAGCCCATCGCACGAAATTCGTATCCGCACCCGCTGAAACTCCGGATGCGCCTTCACCGTCTGCGCCGCCCGCTCCACCGCCGACCGCACATCTCCATACGATGGCCGCAGCGACTCGCGCGTGCGCGAGAATTCCAAGAGTGACTCGATCAGGTCCGTCATCTGATTCACCGCCACGCGAATCTCGCCATAAAGATCCTCGCGCTGCGCCGGCGTCAACTGGCTCTCGCACAAAAATTCTGCATTCGCCACCACCGCCGCCAGCGAGTGCCGCAGATCGTGCGAGATCGAACTCGCCATCCGTCCAATCGTCGCCAGCCGCTCGGCATCCAGCAACTCGCGCTGCGTCTTTTGCAGATTCATCCGCATCCGGTCGAATGTCCCCGTAACCTCGGCAACTTCGTCTCCGCCGCGCGCCTCCAGCGGATACTCAAAATTTCCCTGTTCCAGCGCCCGCACGCCCTCCACCAGATTTTCCAGCGGCCGCGTAAATGTCCGTGAGATCACAAAGACCAGCGCCGTTCCCGCCAGCACCGCGACCACTCCCAGCGCGATCAGCAACTCATTCAGGCTCGTCAAGAATGCCGTCGCCTGGTCAAACGATTTCAGCACCCACAAGTGCAGCGCCGTTCCTCCAACCACTCCCGGCAATTCCACCGACGTAGCCTGAAACCGCTCCTCGCCCAGCCGAATCTGGTCTGACTCCCGCGTCTCTCCCGCCTCGCTCCGCGGAGCCACCCGCAGCAATTCCGCTTCCTGCGCCGGTTTCAGCGTGCTGCGCACAATCGAGTCGTCATACCGGAACGCCACTTCGCTCGCCGCCACCCGGCTCAACTCGCGCGCAAACCGGTCATCGATCTCATATCCCAGCACCAGATATCCCAGCACCTTGTGCTCGCTCTTCGGACCAAAATAAATGTCCTGCAAAAACACTTCATACAAATGTCCCTCGACGCACCACCAATGCCGCGTCTCTTCCTCCGCCACCACCTTCGGAAAAAATTCCTGTCCCTGCCCAATCGTGATCTCCCGCGACGTCGTCTGCAGCGCCATCACCCTGTCCGACGCATCCGCCAGCAGCATCAGATCGCTCCCCGCCAGCCGAAACAACTCCCGCGACGCATCCTGAATCGTCGCCGCATCGTGCGTCGTCATCATCGCGCGCACGTTCGGCAAATCCGCCAGCAGCGCCGCCGACCGCTCCAAAGCATCTTCCCGTTGTGTTTGGAAATTGTGAAACGCGGAGACCGAATCTTCGAGGTCGCGCCGGATCTGCGCCCGCACCTGCTGCCGCACCGTGTACTGCACCACCAGCAGCGTGGCCACCGTCAAGGTCGCCGAGACCGCCACCATCAGCAACAAAAATTTAGTGCGAAGCCGAATCCCATTCATGAAAAGCTACGAGCTATGAGCAATCAAACTACGAAGATTTCAATTGTCCGTTTCTCGCTTTGAAATATCTAATCTGGACTAAGCCTCGGCAAAGAACAATCCTAAGGTTGCTCAAAGCTCATAGCTCACAAGCTCATAGCTACTACGGCACAAACTTATACCCCGCGCTATGCACCGTCCGAAAGTACTGCGGATTCCCCGGGTCCGCCTCCAGCTTCTGCCGCAGCCGCAGAATATGATTGTCTACCGTCCGCGTGCTCGGATAATTCCTATATCCCCAAACCTGATTCAGCAACTCCTCGCGCGTCAGCACCCGCTCCGCATTCTGAATCATGAACTTCAGCACCTTAAATTCCTGCGACGTCATCTGCACCACTTCTCCGCCCCGCCGCAGTTCCATCTTCGTAAAGTCCACCTTCACGTCGCCGAAGCCAAACGTCTCCGCCAGCGGCGCCTGGATCGCCCGCCGCCGCATCGCCGTCCGCACCCGCGCCAACAGCTCCCGCGGACTGAACGGCTTCGTCACATAATCATGCGCACCCAGTTCGAGCAGCAGCACTTTATCCATCACTTCCGTTCGCGCGCTCAAAATAATGATGGGCAGCGCCGGCGCAGCCTGGCTGATCTCACGGCATATATCCTGTCCCGGCGTTCCCGGCAAACTCAAATCCAGCACCAGCACCGACGGCGCCGCCGCCCGAAACATCTCCAGCCCTTCCGTCCCATTTCCCGCCACGTCGACCGCGAAACCTTCGCCTTCAAACAACCGCCGCAGCGCCTTCTGCACTGCGCGGTCATCCTCAATCACCAGAATCTTGTCGCCGCCAGCGGCTGGCAATTCCATCGTCGCCCCTTGTCCCACACTCTTCAACATCGCCACAGAACCTCCAACTCCGCATCGCCCCGCCCACCCTGTCATCCCGAGCCGTTCGCAGGCGAAGCCGAGAACCAGCGAGGGATCCGCAGTTCACTGGACCCACATCCCATCCGGCCGCAAAATCGTAGCTAAACTCTAGCCTAATTCGTTCCAATTGACGCATTTGCGCCCAGAAAGTGACACCGATTTTACAATTTAGAGACATTCGCAACTCGGTAGGTTACGTAAACATCGGAACTGGCTCTTGACGAAATTCCACGCAATCTACACAAAATTCTAAATTGCCGCGCCGCGCCACCATCTAACATAACCACATAAGCAAACGCCGTTCCTCACCACCCAATCGGCGGGCCAGGAAGTAAGGACCAAGGACGAAGAACGAAGGACTAAGGACGAAGGACCAAGGACTAAGGACCAAGGACTTTCAGCACATCGCACCCCAAGAAATAGAACAAGCGTTCCAGCCGGGAGCCGAACGCCAAACCGGTCCCAGCGACCGGTGACCGGTGACCGGTGACCGATGACGGTTTGAGCAACGACCGCCGACCGCTGACCGGTAACCGATCAGTACGTAAACGACTGAATCTCCGTCACTCCCGAATCCGGCCCATCCACATACCCGCTCCGGTTCGAAGGATTCAGCGCAATATGCGTCCCAATAACGTTGAACGCATTCGAAAAATTAAATCCGTTCAGCGACTCCACCAGGTTCCCCTTCGTGTCATACACCTGAATGCTGCTCCCCGTCCCCGTCGACGACACTTCCTGCGCAATAAAAAACAGCTTATTCACCGCGTCATACTCCACATCCGTCCCGCTCTGCAACTGCCCCACATCCCCCGGCAGCGACACCGCAAATCCCGTCTGTTTCGCCAGATCGTAATATTCAATCCGCGCGTCCAGTTCCGTCGACGTCACCGCGATCCCATCCTCCGAATCCACCGCCATCCCATTCACCGTTCCCTGGTGATACGGCGGCGGCCCCAGTATCCCCGTAAACTGCGTCACCGTTCCCGTCGTCAAATCCACCAGCGCAATCTGCGGCGCCGGCCCGCCCACCTCGCCCGAAGACGATGCCACCACCGCCTGATTCGTCACGTAGTCATATCCCACCACCGGCTCGTTGCTGAAGAAAAATGTCGGATCGGTCAGCGTCACCTGCGGCCCCGCCTTCTTCGTATTAAAGTTCGTCCCAAACACCAGCGTGTCGAAATTCCCGCTGTTCTCGAAATACAAAATCGCATTCGTGAACGTCCCGCCCGTTCCCCGATTCCGGCTCACGCCCAGAATGATGTCTTCCGTCGCCAGTCCCGACTTCCACGTGCCCGTAAACTTGTTACTGTCGACCGGCTTCAGTTCTTCATAAATCCGCTTCGTAACATAGATCTGCCCACTTTTTTCATGCTCGTGCTCCACCAGCCCCACGCTGCTTCCCACAATTCCCAGCGTCAGGAAGTCGTCTTGCGATTCCAGCTTTTTCACCACGCTCAAAATCTGCCCGGTCGCCTGATCGAACGTCTCCACCGCCGCCAGAATCTTCCCCTGCGCGTTCAGCGTCTGCGCCTCGCTCAGCACGCCCTCCGTCCCGTTCTGGTCGATATCGAATCCAAATATCTGCCCGCCAAACTGGCTCTGCACAATCGTCGACCCCGGACCCACCTCGCGCCCCGCCTTCACCGGCGCAGTCCGCTCCAACCGCAAAGCGCCTACGGCAACCGCCGCCAATCCCACCGCCATCAGTCCCCACGCCGTTAGTCCCCACGACAGAAAATTTGATTTGCCTTTCATCCAGAGTTCTCCTCACGCCACAGAGCCGCATAGCCCGATGTGGAAACGAAACAGGTCAAGAACGTTACCCCGCCTCCACCTCGACGAATGTCACTCCCGAGTCAGAACTTTGTAAACAATTTGTCCGCCCGAGAAAAGCGGAAGGCTCACTCCAGCTGCAAAAAACAATCCCGAACCCCAGCGCCACCGTGGAAGAGCGGCCCTTCAGGGCCGCGTAAGTCGGACAAAGTCGGAGGGCTTTAGCCCCGGCGCTCGTTCTGTGTATGCGAACGAGACTCGCGCAACCTCTTCCACTCCCGCCGTAAGTCCAGCACGGACGGGGCGCGAGCCATGCCTCGTCCTTTTCGAGACCTCGGATTCCGCAATCTCGGACTTTCGTCCGAGTAATTCCCAAGTTTGCCGTTCGAAATCTCGCTCCAATGCACGCCCTGTCAACTTGACAAAATTCCGCCGCAGAAACCCCTATCCCGCAAAGAACCGGATGCAGTCAGAATCGCCAAACCCTTCCCTACGAATAACTTCGCTGTAAACGCCTGATTTTCAAGACCGCCGTATACTCTCCCTGCTAACTTCAGCATTTTCATGGATTAAAGTGGGCTCGAAGCAATCTCTTCCTTAACCAAATAGTAAACACGCGTTCCCTGGAAAACCGGGGATTTCGCCACTTTCACAACCGCCGAAAATCAAATTTATTTTATTCGCACTTTCTTCGCCCCGCCGCCAACCCTATTGTACATACATTTACGTCAAACAGTCCGGCAGCTTCCTCGTGGCCTCTCTCCGCCCATGCTAGACTTTCAGCACAATCTCACCGCATGACGAACCCAATTTATCGAATGCCCGCCCCGTCTCCCGTCGATCACGAACCTCTCATTCGTCCTCAAGCCCAACCGGCAACCCAGTCCGAAAACTCTCAATGTTTCCCCCGGCTTGCAGCGCTACTCGCCCTGGCCGCCCTCGCGCTCCTCGCCGCCTGTGGCGCCTCTTCCTACGTCGCTCCGCCCATCGCCGTCACCTTCACGCCGGCTTTCCCACCGCCCTCGGCCATGACCTTTAATCCTCCCGAACAATGCGGCGTCGCCGCCACCGTCACCAACGACTCCAAAAATCAGGGCGTCTCATGGACGGCCACCTGCGACAGCAGCGGCGCCGGAGCCTGCGGAACTTTCACTCCACTCATCGCGAAATCCGCCAGCACCGTCCCCATCACTTACACCGCCCCAGCCGCCGCCCCCACCGGAGGCACTGTCACCCTGACCGCAACCTCCATCACCGATCCCACCAAAAGCATCTCTTCATCGCCCATCGCCATCGGATCAACCTCTTCGGGCTGTACGGCTCCCTAGCAGGCTGCGGAAAAACTCGATGTTGCACTTGATTTTGGGTGGCGCAGCGATTTATCGCTGCGGTAACTGTCCTGCCTTCAATGCGGCTTTAGCCGCTGCGGTCGCACTTTCTACGCGGGAACAAGTTTTTCCGCAGCCTGCTAGTGAGACACAAAAGTAGGATTCGTTTCGGGAATGCGCGGTGGGCGAGTATCCACGAAATCTCTTGACTTGGCGCAGCCGCGCCCGAACCATAGAGATAGATCAAGAGGCGGAAACGCGCCCAGCAAGAAAACGTTCTTTGAAAAATGAAGTCCTGGGCCAGCCGGGAGCACGTTCGAGACCGCCCGCCAGTACGCACAACGAATGAAAACACCAGAAGTCAGCAGTTTTAGGATCAAAATAAGTGCTTATCCTCCAATAGGTTATAGGTAACTATCTATTCTTGAATACTTTGCATGGAATATCAATAACTTACAAGAGATATTGATACCTAAGCTCAATATTTTCAAGACTTTACCGATAACTACATAGTTTTGAATACTTTGCAGAGATTTTCCCTCTAATCCATTGAATCCAATAGAAGCCTGGGTAGGGGGGAGGGGGTGGGGGGAGCCGAAAGCCAAGAACCCAGAGCCCAGAGTCGATGATTCAATCGCATGATCTAATAGGTGTAAGATAACTTCAGTTCTTTGCTGGCAATTCCCACAGAGTTGGGGGCGTCCCGGTTTCGACGGAGATGCTTGCGGCCAGGAGGCATGCCGGGGTGCACACACCCGTAATCGCGTGCAAAATGATAATTGCCAATCAACAGATGGCATACGCAGCCTAATTAATTAGGCAGCCGCTCTTCGCAGTTTCGCCCTTGGGCCGCGAAAGAGCGTCGCACAGAGGGCTGCTCTTCCCGTCTACGTCTGGGGCGGGAGGCTAAGATCTCAGGCTAGCGTCCACGGTTTCTTGTCCGTTCTGAGCCGGAGGCGCGAACGTCCCGGGGGAAGCGAGGCCGCAAGGCCAAGCCCAACGCCTGGGGCATGAACTGGAATAAGCATGTAGTCTCCTAGCCAGTAACATTTTCGGACGCGGGTTCAACTCCCGCCGCCTCCACCAACATTTCCTTCGCCAAGAACTTCGCTCCGGATTTTTCTTTGCGCGCAATTCACAAAACTCTCTCCCGGATAACGCCCATAAATTATCGACATCGATCTCCGCCTTGCGAACCTCCGATCGATTGCTTATGGTAACCAAGTGAAATTCGCACGCAGCAGCGGAATCCTGCTTCACATCACTTCCCTTCCCGCGCGTTTTGGCATCGGCGATCTCGGGCCTTCCGCCTACGAATTCGCCAACTTCCTTGCCGATTCCGCCATCAAGCTCTGGCAAGTCTTGCCGCTTAATCCGACTGGCTACGGAGATTCGCCCTACCAATGCTTCTCTGCCTTCGCGGGAAATCCAATGCTGCTCAGCCTCGATCGCCTCGCCGATCAAGGATTGTTGCGAGCATCCGATCTCGTTAACGTTCCAACCTTCGCCGAAAGCAACGTCGATTATGGCGCAGTCATTCCCTACAAGATCTCCATGCTGCGTCGCGCCGCGCAAGTGTTCTTCGCCGACGCATCGCACTCCGACCGCGCAGCGTTCGATCGGTTCTGCGAGCAATCCGCGTCATGGCTCGACGATTATGCGCTTTTCATGGCTGTCAAAGACCAGCATGGCGGAATCATCTTCACCTCATGGGAACCGGCCATTCGCCGCCGCGATCCGCAAGCCGTTCGCGAATGGTCGCAACGTCTCGCGCCGGAAATCCAGGCCTATAAGTTCTGGCAGTTCGAGTTCTTCCGCCAATGGCACGCGCTCAAAGGCTACTGTCAGGAGCGCAGCATCCGCTTCATGGGAGACATTCCCATCTACGTCGCGCACGACAGCACCGATGTCTGGTCTCATCCCGATCTCTTCTATCTCGACGCCAACGGCTCGCCCACGGTCGTCTCCGGCGTTCCGCCTGACTACTTCAGTGCAACGGGTCAGCTCTGGGGAAATCCTATCTATCGTTGGGACGTTCTCGCGGCGAGCGGATACAAATGGTGGATCGACCGCTTCCGCGCTTCACTTGCACTCTTCGATATGGTTCGCCTCGATCACTTCCGCGGCTTCGAAGCTTACTGGCAAGTTCCCGGCGGAGAAACCACGGCCATTAATGGCAAGTGGACGAAAGGTCCGGGCGAAGAATTCCTCGCCGCGCTGCAAAACGCATTCGGAGGCTTGCCCATCGTCGCCGAGAACCTCGGCGTCATCACTCCGCCCGTAGAGAAACTGCGCCAGCAGTTCGGACTTCCCGGCATGAGCCTGCTGCAGTTCGCCTTCGGCAACGACCCGCAGGGTCCGTCGTTCCGCCCGCACAATTACAATCGCGATCTCGTCGCCTACACCGGTGGACACGACAACGACACAACGCTCGGCTGGTGGAACGCCTCCGTCGGCGGAGACAGCACACGCTCGCTCGCCGACATCGAGAAGGAACACGCCTTCGCGCGCGCCTATCTGAATCTGGAGGACGACTCTGAGATCCACTGGGCAATGATTCGCGCTGTTTTCGCTTCCGTCGCCGACGTCGCCATCGTCCCGTTGCAGGATGTTCTCGGACTGGGCACCGAAGCCCGCATGAATCTTCCCGGACGCGTCAGCGGCAACTGGAAATGGCGTTATCGCCAGCAGGCATTGACGAAGGGCTTAAGTGCCCGTCTTCGCTCCCTTATTACTCTCTACGATCGTTAGTGAGAATCGGGCTTCGCAGGCGGGTGAGCTCCCAGGTCTCCCGGGGAAAGCACATACATCGTGCCCTTATCCAGCTTGATGCTCGATTTTGTCGATGTCAGAGTAATCGTTCCGTCGTCCGCGCGCTTTGACTCGATGTCTTTGAGCAGGACACGGTTCTCCGAAACGCGCGCCACGGACGGCAACTTGTCGCGCGGTATTCGCTGGCTGGGAAACGAATTGCCGCTCGGACTCGACATGATCTCCTCTTGGTCTTTCGTCTCGGCCTCTTCTCCCATCAGCAGTGGATAGTACCAAGCCGTCAGGAAGACTTTCATCGGCCTCGATTCGTTCTTCCATTGCACCGAGTCCATGCGAATCGAGAGCTGCGATGGATCGGCATCTGACTTCGCAGCAGACTTAACGACTTCTCCGGAGAAAATCGCTCCCTCGGGAATAACCGTCCCTTTCACCAGCGTCGCCATCGTCAGCCGAGCCTCGACCTTCGTTCCGACCGCAGTCTTACCCGCGACCACGTTCTGACGCATCGTCACCGGAAACTCCAGCGCCGCGGGACCCGAAGACAATGGAGGCCGCGCTTGCCCCTCCGAAGATTGCGCTCTGGCTGGAGTCTGGCTAACGATAAGAATGAAACAGACGGCCAGTGCGAGAGCGATTGCAATCCGCGTTCGGGATACATATCCTCTCGGCGACATTTGCGACCTCCAGGAGTTTACCAATTCTCAGAATGGAGTCTATCGCAAGGGACTGAGTTCGAGTGGGGAGTTACGTTCCGCTGGCAACCGAACGCGTCAACGAAGGCTCGCAGGCAGTTTGCCGCGCCCCGACCGAAAGCTCAGCTTCAAGCGACGCGAACCGCCGGAACACTTCATGCAGCCGCAGCGCCATGTTCAGAATCGTCTCAGCTTCAGACAAGGCATTTGCAGGCAGGCCGGTTTCAAGTGTAAGCAATTCTGCATTGCCCAGAACAGACGTGAGCGCATTGTTGATGTTGTGGCGCATCTCCACGATATAGCGCCCCAACGCGGCTTGCCGCTGAGCAGCATCACATGTGAGTCTGGCCTCATGTGCGCGGCGTTCGGTCTGGCAGCGCTCAAGAATCTCGTGTCCGAGCAGAGCCGCGATCACCGGCCACATCGGCTTCTCGGTGCGCCCGTCGATCTCGCCAATCCTCCCACTGAGTTCAATGACGTTCGTCGCTTTCGCGGCTTCCCGCTGCGGCCACGACGAATGTACGGAATCGAAGTACACCACAATGGCCGGCTTCAATGCTGCGGTAAGCGATTGCCGGAGTTCGATTCGCTGCTGGGAGGATGTTGATTCGGCGATCGCCAGGTCGTAGTTACCGCCAGCGAACCGTCCCTGTTCGAGGACGGTAAACTCCGGCGCATTTCCAGCGCTCGGCCAGTGCGCCGCGAGTTCCCGGGCAAAGACCGGGTCGCTGGACAAAATTACAACGCTGGGGCCGCTTAAAGGCATGGTGCGGATTTCGGAGCCTCGGTCTCGTCCTTCCAATGGGCTCTCAGTCTCAATCGCCTCTCAGTCGGAGGGAGTCGGATCGAGATGTGGACTCCTACTCGTCGAGCACGGACGCGGCATCCGAATCGGCTGACGCCGCGGCGGCACGAGCCGAGACCTTCGACTCGGCCCCGCCCTGCAGCGCATCGTCCACTGCCGCCCGCAAATCAACCAGCATGCGCAACGGATGCCCGGACGAGTATTCGGCGTGAAACATGACCTTCCACGATTGGCAAATCATCCGCAGCCGAGCCGTCGGCTCTTCGGCCGAGAACTGCGCCCGCCGGCAATCCACCGTGTGAATGCCCCGCCGCTCCAGTTCGCGCAGCCCATCCTGAATCGTATTGAGATCCTCGTGCATGAGACGGAAGAAGGTTCTCCGGATCATGAAGCTGAAGCGCGCGAACGCCGCCATCGCCGCCGGATCGAAGTAGCTATCGCCAGCCTGCGATTTCAGTTTCCGTCCCTGGTCGAGCGTTCCACTGTGCAGAAGTTCGCTCAGCCTTCGGCAGTGCGCTGCCGACCGCATCACGTCTTCAAGCGGCGCCAGCCAATCCGGCATTTCCGGCGATTGCGGTCCCAGTACTGGTTCCAAAACGTGCGCCACATATTTGAGATCGACGTCGGAATCCGCCGTTCCGGCCGGCACGCACAGCGAGAAATACTGCACCAGGAGGAAGTCAATCTTGTCCCGGTCCGAACCCGACTTGATGGGCTTGCGCAGATGATGCGCGATCAGCGCATGCAACACGGCTTCGCTCGCCAGGGGTGTGGTTTGCAGGAATTGCCGCAGTTGATGCACCTGAATCTGCCTGTCAACCTGCTGGAACCACTCTTCGGCTTGCGTATGAAATTCCGCGTCTTCGGTTTGCGGCTCGCCGGTCGCGCCCGCCAGCGATAGCGGGCATGCCGGCACTTCGATGACGAACTCCGAAACCAGAGCGCGATAGATGGGCTGCAAGGTCTGGAGAATGGAGAGCGCGTCCTGTGTCGAAAGTTGAGAGGCAGTCATGATTTCACAATCCAATTGGAAACGGGTTTCGTGAAGCGGGCCGCAACTACGGTCCGCTCCGGATGATATTGCACCGCTACGATCGAAGCTTCGGCGCGCAGCGTTCCATCCCTGCTTTCAAGCAAAACCTGATCGGCGAATTCGAGCGGGTGAGCGACGATAAACAAAACTTCCTGCGGAGTGCCGTACTCAATCACCGTCTCCTGCAAGGGGCTCCAGGCATTTTCCTGACTCCGCGCCGCACTGTTGTTGTCAGCGTTGTTTTCATCCACGCTGCCCTGGGGTGGGTTGGCACGGCTCAGGCGCACCGGAATGCGTACGGGTGTTGCGTCCGGGAAAAACCGCGCGAGGCGGCTGACAAAATCGAACTCAAGAGCACGAGCGGTAGCGCTGGCCTGGTTGGGCACGGTCGACCTCGATGCAATACGTCAATGCTGCTGCGAACAACCGAGTTCCTCGCCTTCGCGTCTTAGAAGCCGGCGGTCACACGCGGTTGTGGCGTATCGCCGTGAACTGGTGCACGAAGAGCGCCGAACTCTCGAAGGACATGGCCCAACGAACAAGTCCCTCAAAGCAAGCCGTTTGCAACACGCCTTTCAAGCTCTCGCGAGGTAATGCCTCAGTTCGACGGCGAACTCGGTATCAGAATGAAACAAGCGGAGGGAATCGTCTCACTTCGCGATTGGCTCGTTGCCTGGAATTAATTTGAGACAACCTTCGAACTGGCCTTACTGCAACGTCGTCGAGCTCACCGATTCGGCAGACTGCACTCCAATGTTGTAGCGCTTGAGCTTCCGGTAGAGTGTCGCCCGGCTGATGCCCAGCATTTTGCCCGCACGCACTTTGTCGCCATTGACCTGCGAAAACACCCGTGCGATCGTGGCGCGTTCCAGGTCCTCAAGGTCGGTGGTGGCCATATCCCCCGCCGCGTCGGACATTTCCTGGAGAGCGTCCATTGCCGGCAACTCGCCCATTTCCGAGCGCACGATCGAAGCCGGCAGGTCGTCCAACTGGAGCATGCGCCGGTCGGTGAGCGCGACCGCGCGTTCCAGACAGTTTTCCAGTTCGCGCACATTTCCCGGCCAGTCATAGGCCAGCAACGCCCTCATCGCCTCGCCGGAAATCTGCACTCCGCGCCCCGGCGCGAGCCGCTCCAGAAACCAGTGCGCCAGAATCGGAATGTCCGAACGCCGCTCGCGCAGCGGCGGCAGCGAGATCGTCACCACATTCAGCCGGAAGAAAAGATCTTTGCGGAACGTGCCTTTCTTATAATCCGACTCCAGATCACGATTTGTCGCCGCCATGATGCGAACGTCCACTTTGACCTTCTGATTGCTCCCGACCGGCCGCACTTCTTTCTCCTGCAAAAAGCGCAGGATCTTCGCCTGCATTTCGAGCGGCAGTTCTCCAACCTCGTCCAGGAAAATCGTGCCCGTATCGGCCGACTGCAACAGTCCCTGCTTCGAGCGCAGCGCGCCCGTGAATGCGCCTTTCTCGTAGCCAAATAGTTCGCTCTCGATCAGTGTCGGCACCAGCGAACCACAATCGACCGCAACAAACGGACGGCTAGCCAGATTGCCGCGAAAATGCAGCGCCCGGGCCACCAGTTCTTTTCCGGTCCCGCTTTCGCCGGAAATCAGCACCGGTGTGCGCGTCTCCTTGAGCCGTGAAATCATGCGCAACACATGCTGAATTCCGGGAGAATTCCCTATGATTCCGTGCACTGCCGTCTCTGTCTCCGACCGCTCGCGGAGAAATAGATTTTCTTCTTCCAGCCGGACCTTTTCAGCCATGCGCCGCAGGAAAAGCCGCAGCTCATCAAGGGGCGTAAAAGGTTTAGAAATGTAGTCGTAGGCTCCCAGCTTCATCGCCTGCACGGCGGTCTCCACCGATCCATGCCCCGTCATCACTGCGACCTCGATCCGCGGATGGCTGCGCTTTACCTGCTCCAGAAACTCGAGGCCGCTCATGCGCGGCATCACCAGATCAGTGAGCACCATGTGTACCGGCTGAGTTTCAAGCACGGTCAACGCCGCGTCGCCACTCTCCGCGTCAAGACAGGAAATCCCCAGCGACTCTCCCACCGTCATGCAAAGACGCCGGATCGTTTGCTCGTCATCCACCACCAACAATCGCACCCGTAAATCAGTCATGGCACCGCCTTGCCCATCGTCTTTTCGACGACCGAAATGAAATCGTGCACCCGAAAGGGTTTCTCCACGCAAGGCGCGCCTGTTTTCTGCAAGGTCGCCACCGTCTCTTCGTTCGCGATGTCGCCGGTGATGAACACGACCTTCCCGGCCAGATCCGGACGATGCTTCACGATCCAGGCATGCACTTGTGCGCCATCCACTCCGCCTGGCGTGCGCATGTCAGAAACCACACCGTGAAACTCGCCACTGGCGAGCAATGACAAAGCTTGTGCCCCTGACTCGGTGCAGATTACCGTGTAGCCGTTGCGTTCGAGCGCCGACCGCACAAATTCCAGCACTGCCGGCTCATCCTCGATGAGGAGCACCGGGGCACACGCGGACTTGATTCCAGTTTGCGTCATTGTGGGTTCACTCCTGCCGCCGCTCCGAAAGTCGCCGCGTCCGCCGCCAGCGGCAGCCGCACGATAAACGTGGCTCCTTCAGAATCGGGGTTGTTGTGACAGATGATCTCGCCCCCATGTTCGCGGACGATTCCGTAACAGATGCTGAGGCCCAGTCCTGTTCCTTTGCCCACATCCTTGGTCGTAAAGAATGGATCGAAAATCCGCGCCGGGTCCGAGATTCCGGTGCCGTTGTCGCGGAATGAAATCTCCACGTAGCCACCCGTTCGGGCGCTCATGATCTCAATGCGCGCCGGACGCCGGCATTCGCGCACCGCGTCATACGCGTTGTTGATGATGTTGAGGAAGACCTGCTGCAACTGCTGCGAATCGCCCACAATTTCCGGCAGCGACTCGTCCAGACGCTCGATCACCTGAATGCCGTGGCTGATAAAGTCATACGACCGCAACTGTACCGTCCGCTGCAGAATCGTATTGAGCTGCACCGCCTGCCGCCGCGGCGGCATCTGGCGCGCGAAACTCAGCAGGTTCTGCACGATCTGCTTGGTCCGCTGCGCCTCCTGCAAAATCACCCGCAGATCGCGCTTCGCACCCTCCGGCAACTCCGGATTCTCCATCAGCAGATCGGTGAAGCCGAGGATCGCGGTGAGCGGATTGTTGACCTCGTGCGCCACTCCGGACACCAACTGGCCGACTGCGGCCATCTTCTCCGCATGCACCAGCTTCGACCGCAGCACCGCCGAATCCGTGACATCCGTCATGACGACGACCACGTTGCTGACCTTGCCATCTTCGCTGCTGATCGGGCTGAAATTAACCGAGAATTGCCCGTTCCCGCCGTCTCCGCGGATAAGTGGCAGATCGAAATTGTCGACCTGCTGCCCGCGAGCCACCGAGGCGAGCGCCTGCCGCAGTTCCTCGCGCCGCGAGGGCCCGCAAAAATCCAGCAGGTCGTGCCCTAAGAGCTGGCCTTGTTGAAATCCGAGCCCGCCCCACCGCCGGTTCGCATAACTGATGATTCCGGCCGTATCCGTCACCAGAATCAGGCTCTGCGTATAGTTCAGAACCTTGCTCGAAAAGTCGCGTTCTTTCTGCAGTTCGGTCTGCGACTGTCGCCAGTCCGTGATGTCGAGCATCAGCCCGCGCTGTTGCAGAATGTTGCCCCCGGCGTCGCGGACCGCGTAACAGTTCATATACACATGCACCGGCGTGCCGTCTTTGCGCCGCAGAATCTCTTCGTGGTTGTGCATCTCGCCCGTCTGCTGTAGCAGGCCGAGCAATTCCCCGCGCCGCTGTGGCGAGTAATAGAGTTGCTTCGCAATATCGAGCTGCAACACCTCCTCGCGCGTGTCGTAGCCGAGCATGCGCACCAGAGCGTCGTTCACCTCGACAAAACGGCCCTGTGGCGTGGAAACGTAAATTCCTTCCTGAATGTTGTCGAAGAGTTCGCGGTATCGCCGCTCAGCATCACGCCGGTCGCTGATGTCCTTGAGCACGTGAAGGGTATGCATTTCATTCCGGCTCGTATCCTCTCCCGGCGCCAGCCCCAACGTGTCGATCCGGTCCGGATGAATTCGCGACGTCGAAATCAGGAACGCTCGTTCCAGGCCAGGATGAAAATATTCGTCCAGGCCTTCTCCCGTGCGGCAAAAAGGACAGGAATGCGGCGCACCGGTCGACAAGGCGTCGAGCGCCCGCATATTTACACCTGTCAGTTGGTCCGGTTCCAGCCCGATCAAGTCCGCCAGCGACCGGTTTACTCGCATAATGTTGTGGTGCTGGTCATGCACCACGATGTAATCGTTGATCGCGTCGAAGATGTCAATCCAGTGCCGGTTCGCCCGCTGCACTTGCGTGAACAGGCGCGCATTTTCGAGCGCGAGGCTGGCATGTCCAGCAATAGCCCGCATCAACTGCCGGTCGCCGGCTGCCGGCTCGGCACCTCGGTCGGCAAGGCAAATCACTCCTAACAGCTCTCCCGACGCTCCCATCAGCCGCACGAGCGTGCAGTCCGACCAAGCCAACTCGCTGACCAGGGACCCGCCCAATTCGTTGGCCGGCAGAAAGACGACATCCTCCGTATGGCTTTGCACCGCGGCCCGCAGCGTCTTCGCAATCTGGCGCGTCAAACTCTCGTCGCGAGCCTCCACGCCCTCACGCAGGAGAACCGTCTCCTGGTTCGCCGTCTGAAAAAAGCTGATCGCAACCGACGGGCTTCCGAAAAGCGTCGCCGCACGAGATGCCAGGTTGCGCATGAACTGCGCGAGGTCGAGCACCGTGTTTAATTCGAGCGCAATCGATACCAGAGTCTCAGCCCCTTGCCGGCGAGTTTCCGATTTGTGCAGGTTCCGCGCCCGTTCCAGCGCAATTGCAATCTGCGCTGCAAACCCGCGGGCGCGCCGGATGTCCTGCTCGCTGATCTGTCCCGCGGCGATCCGGTCGAGCACGCCAAACATGCCCAGGATCTCACCGCTGGAAGCGAGCAGCGGCACAGCCAGCAATTGCTTGATCTTGAACGTTCGGACGAATTCCAGGTTCGCGCCCGGGACGGTGGCCGCGTCTTCCGTCGAGAACACGCCCTTCTGGCGAAGTTTGCTGACCGCTACACCTTCAGGCAGCGGAATGTCCACCGGCCGCACACGGCCGTTCTCAAGCCCCCACCTTACGTGAAACCTTCCCTCTTCCAGCAAGCTGACAAAGCATCGCTTGAAGCCGAGGAAACTCGCCGCACGCACCACCGAGGCTTGCATGAACTCGTCCAGCTTTCCCGCCGAGCCAAGTTCGCAAGATATATCGAGAATCTCCTCCACCTCTTGAGCCCGCGTGCGCGCTGTCGCATACAATTCGGCATTGGCCGCGACTACAGCGCCGAATCCGGCCAGTGCCGCCACCCGTCCTTTTTCTTCTTCGCTGAATGGCGCAGACTGCCGCGGATAAACCAGAATCGCGCCCTGCGACTGCGCCGTCCGAAAGGGCGCCGCGATGAGCGTTCCGGCAGGAGAATTCCCCTCAAAGTGCGACGCTCCGTCGATGTTGACCGTGATCCGCTCTCCCGCGGAAACGGCGCGCGCCGCGATCTCCACCGCCGATCTCAGATCGTCGCTCTCGGCTCGCGCCCGTATCGCCCGCTCCAGTTCCTCCGTCTCGGCCGAAGCGGCGAGCAGGTAAAAGGAACTGCGCGGCGCATTCTCTCTTTGTTCGAACACCAATACCGCCGGAGATGCCAGCAATGCACGAAGGCGGTCCGCGATCTTCTCCATCACAGGCGGACCTTCTCGGGTATGGGTTCCTTCCAAGGTGCTGCGCGAGAGTTCGAGGACAAACCGCTCAAACGCCTCAGAATGAGACGCGGCGGGAAACCCGGAATTGCCCTCGTGGCTGGTCAGTTCGCACCGTCCGCTAGAGCTAAGCGGCTGAAAATAATCGGATTATGAAAAAAGGCTACGCCTCATTCTCAAATTGAGTCAAGAAAGAAGCGGCTTTGCAGTACCAACTTGGGAAACTAAAGTCACCCGTCATTCCTTCTCAGTTTGATACCGCATCAGCCCCCCCCCGCTTCTCGCTCACGACCTAAGCACAATTCTCTCAGCAGCTTAGAAAAATCACCAAAGTAACTCTTGAAGCGAACTTTTGGTTTCGGCGGGCTCATCGCTGGAAGAAGATGAGGTTTACCGATCTGTAGTGAGCGGTAGGAGGAGACTGTGTCCTTCGCGGTTTGGGGACGCGCCGCAGTCGCGGCCTTGGTACTCATTTCCGGAGCTGGTTCGAGCCTGACGCCCGTGGCATGGGCCCAGGAAAGTAATCGGAAGGTCCAGACGAAGGTCTCGCCCGTCTACCCCGAGCTTGCCCGGCGCATGAAGATCGTGGGAGTCGTCAAGGTTGAAGTCGTGGTCGCTCCCAACGGAAACGTGAAAGAGACCAAGATCGTGGGCGGACATCCGGTGCTGGCTAATGCCGTGGTTGACGCGGTTCGCAAATGGCGCTACGAGGCGCGTCCGAAGGAGACAACGGAAACCTTGGAGTTCCGCTTCGACCCTAATCAATAGGCTGTGTGGGAAGGCTGAAATCATGAGCATCCGAAAACAGTTGTATTTGAGCTTTGGCGTCATCCTTGCGATGGTGCTGGTGCTGCTGGCGGTCAACATGGTGGCGGTGTGGCGCGAGCGCGCGGCCAAGGCCGCGGCCCAGCAATCCATCGATATGACGGAAGCGGTCTCAACCGTGCGCTTCCAGATGATGCAGAACCGCCTCTACCTCCAGAACTATCTTCTCAGCGGCGACACGCGCGATGTAGAGAAAATGACCGAAGGTGAGCATCTCCTCGTCAACGATCTGCACCACGCCGAAGAACTCGTCAACTCTGACCAGCAAAAGACCGGGCTCCAGAAAGTCCGCGAGCTCGAACAGGGCTGGGCGCAGGATTTCGCCAACCCGCTCGTCGACCGCCGCCGCGCCGTCGATAGTGGCAATGCCACCGTCGCCGAGCTCCAGATCTTCTACCTGCAAAAGGATCCAGGTTCGTTCGTCTCGCGCTCGACCGAGGTCCTCGACGAAGTCGACCATGAGAACCGGGAACTGCTTGACAAGCGCCATTCCGACGACCAACTGGCCGGGACCGCGACCATCGTCATTGCCATTCTCAGTTCCCTGTTTGCCTTCGTCGTAGGCGCGATCATCGCTTACCGCAAGACCGATGAAATCACCGAGCCTTTGAATCGCCTCATCCAGGTTGCCGAGAAGATCGGCCAGTCCGGCGAACTCGAGCACAACATCGACATCCACGGCAAGGACGAGATCGGCCAACTCGCCCGAACTTTCGACTCAATGGTCAAGTACCTCAAGGAAATGGCTGCTGTCTCCGAGGCCATCGCCGGCGGCAATCTCGGCGTCGAGATCCATCCGCGCTCAGCCAATGACACCCTGGCCAACGCATTCCGCCGCATGGTGGAAGGCCTCCGCGGCCTGATTCGCAACGGGCGCGATGCGGCGTCCCAAGTCGCGAGCGCCGCCACGCAGGTCGCCAGTTCCTCCGACGAATCCGCGCAAAACAGTCTTCAGACCTCTTCCGCCATCGACGAAGTCACCAGCACCATGCACGAGATGAGCGTCAACGTGCAGAACATGGTTAAAAGCACACAAACGCAGGCCTCCAGCGTCAGCGAGACCTCGGCCTCCATCGATCAGATGGTCACCTCGATCCAGCGCGTGGCAGACACGGCCAAGGTTCTCCTCGATATCTCCAACCGGTCGCGCGAAGAAGTCCACAGCGGCCTCGGCACCATGGAAAAGGCTACCGACGGCCTCAACCGCATCAACACCACCATCCGCTCCGCCGGCGCCATCATCGATTCGCTCGGTACACGCGCCGACGATATCGGCAAGATCATTGAGGTCATCGACGATCTCGCCGAGCAAACCAACCTTCTCGCCCTCAACGCGGCCATCGAAGCCGCGCGCGCCGGCGAGCATGGCCTCGGCTTCGCCGTCGTCGCCGACGAGGTCCGCAAGCTTGCCGAAAAATCCGCGCAGTCGACCAAAGAAATTTCCGAGCTTATCCAGAGCATTCAGCGCGAAGCCCGCAAGGCCGTCGATAACATGGAAAACAGCACGGCCATCGTCAACGAGGGCTTGAATCTCGGCCAGGACCTGAACGCCGCGCTGCGCAAGATCTCGAACGTCGTGACCGAGGTCTACAAGTTCGCCCACGAGATCGGAGCCGCCACCAACGAGCAGTCGCACGGCTCGACTCAAATCGCCCGCGCCACCACGCGCCTTAATGAAATCACCCACGAAATCAACTCCGCGGTAGAAGAACAGGCCTCTGGAGCCCAAGCCGTGGTTCAGGCAATGGAGCGCATGCGTACTCTGGTGCAGGCTTCCACCTCTGGCTCAACCGAGCTTGCCGCCTCGGCTGACCAGATGTCGAAGATGTCGCGTGCCCTGCTCGAATCCATGAACCGCTTCTCGCTGCCGACGCACGACAATCACGCGGCGCGTCCAGCCACGGCAGGAGCCTGAGAACTTGAACGCAACCGTAATTCACGAAGTTCAGATTGTCGGCTTCAGCGTGGGCCGCGAGACCTACGGCGTGCCCATCACGGCGCTGCATGAAATCGTCCGCGTGCCGGAAATCACGGCTGTGCCTGACTCGCCCGCTCACATCGAAGGCGTCATCAATCTGCGTGGCAAGATTGTCTCCGTCGTCGATCTCCGCAAGCGCTTCGACAAGCCCGCGACGCCGTTCACGCGGCACAGCAGGATTCTGGTGGTCGAGAATCGCGACCGTCTCGTCGGCATGATTGTGGACTCCGCCTCCGAGGTCCTCAAAATTGCCGAAAACGACATTGAGCCCGCGCCCGCCATGATGAAGGAAGGCGGCCTCGACTGTGTCACCGGAATCGGCAAATTCCGCAAGCGTCTCATCATCCTGCTCGATATCGACAAGGTGCTCACGGTTCCGGAGCGGCAAACGCACGCGTCAGGCGATCCCGCCTCGGCAATGAAAGCGAAAGGAAAGGCGGAGGCCAAAACCGCCTCCACGGGAAAGTAACTCCGACCAATCCATGCACATGGGCGAAGGACAAGCACAAGCGCAGGCGCTGAACGAATCCGAACTCAAACTCGTCCAAGCGCTCGTCTACCAGGAGTGCGGCATGCACTTCGACGATCGCCGCATGCCCTTCCTCCAGGATCGCGTCGTTCGCCGAATGCGCGAGTCCGGCATCGACTCCTTCTATAGCTACTATCGCCTGCTCATCAGCCAGCCCGGCAAGCAGGAACTGGCGACGCTGCTCGAAAACCTCACCGTCAACGAGACCAGCTTCTTCCGCAACAAAGCGCAGCTTGATCTTTTCCAGCGTGACGCGCTCGATGAACTTCTTCAGCGCAAGCAGGAGGAACGCGATTACAGCGTGAGGATTTGGAGTGCGGGCTGCTCCACCGGTCAAGAGCCGTATACGCTGGTCATGCTCGTGGCGGACGCGCTTACCTATTTCGGCCTGCGCAATCCTCTGCCGGCCGAGCCTCTGCTGCCGAAACCCGTTGTTCCCTCGCCTTGGCGGCTCGAAATTCTCGCCAGTGACATCAGTTATTCCGTGCTGCGCGCCGCTCAGGAGGGCATCTACACCGAGGCGCAGATGTCCAATGTCGACTATAGCTTCCGCCTCCGCTACTTCGATAAAGTGGGCGCGCATTACGCCGTAAAGAAAACCATGAAAGAGCTGGTGCACTTCGACTTTCACAACCTGAAAACCGAATATCTGCCGCAGCGCAACGACATGATTTTCTGCCGCAACGTCATGATGTATTTCGATGAGGCCGAGCAAAAGCGCCTCGTCGAAAAGTTCTACCGCTGTTTGAATCCTAACGGCTATCTCTTTGTCGGCCATGCGGAAAGTCTGCTCGGCCTTTCCGACAAATTCCAGATGGTCCATCGCAACGCAGGCACAGCCTACAGGCGGATCGAGGTCAAAGCGTGAGCACTCCTCCCGATGACCGAAGGGATGGCCAGAAGGATGACCGGATGAGCGACCTTCGCGAACTCTTCTTCGAGACTGCGGCTGAACTCGTCGAAAAGCTGAATGAAGAAGCTCTTCATCTCGAAAAAGATCCTTCCAACACAGAAACTGCGCGCAGCTTGCGCCGCATAGTGCACACCCTGAAGGGGGATTCGGCCGCCTGCGGCTATCGCGAACTCAGCGAACTCGCCCACGAATTCGAAGACGTTCTCGCCCTCAAGACGAACGCAGCCGTCATCCCCGAGGTCGCGATGCGTGCGGCCGACGTCTTTGGCGCACTCATCCTCGCCTATCATGCCAAGCAGGAATTGCCCGATCTCCAACCTCTGCGCCAAGAGATTACCCGCCTCGCGCATCCGGAGATGGCCGAAACCAAGCCCGCTCCGCCAACATCAAAGGTCGCCGCACCCGGACACGCCGGAGCGGATGCTTCGCAGGCACAGGTCCAGACACCGACGGAAGCGGTTCTCTGGACGGAGTACGAGCGACTCGCCATCGCTCGCGCCTTCCAAGAGGGCAAGCATCTTCATCACGTCATCGTTGGCCTCGATCCGCAATGTGGCATGCCCATCGCGGCTCGCCAGATGATCCAGATCGCCCTTGCCAGCCTCGGAGAAGTTCTCGCGGTACATCCGCCAGAAGGATCCAACTCTTCGACCAATCGCGTGCAGATCGCTCTCGCCTCGACGAAATCGGCCCTCGATATCTCGGCCAAATGCAGCATCCCGTCGATCACCCAGACAGTCGAACTCATGCCGCTGCGGGTGACCGCTCCGATGACCGAGTCAACCACGTCGAAGCCAACGGAAGCGGCAAAGCGCGACGAAACTCTCTCTTCAGCTGCGGATACAGCCGAACCAACCGCTCTGGTCGAAGTCGCGGCGCAAGCCCCAATTCCCGCCGACAATATCCTCCGCGTCGACGCCGAGCGCATTGACAGCGTACTGAATCTGGTCGGCGAGCTGATCCTCGCCAAGTCGATGTTGCAGCAAACTCTTTCCGAATTTGGCCAGCGCTTCCCGAAAGATCCGCTGCGCGGCCGATTCAGCGACGTCATGGCCTTCCAGTCCCGCGTTCTCGGCGACCTGCAACATTCGGTCATGAAGATTCGCATGGTCCCGGTCGACCAGCTCTTCCGGCGCTTTCCGCGCATCGTGCGCGATGTCGCGCGCCAGAGCGGCAAAGACGTCGAGCTCATTATCCAGGGCGCCGACACCGATCTCGACAAAGGTATCCTTGACTCTGTCGCCGAGCCGCTCATGCACATCCTGCGCAACGCGGTTGGCCATGGCATCGAAACTCCCGCCGAGCGCACCCGCGCCGGCAAACGTGCGCAAGGAACGCTGCGTCTTAACGCCTACCACCAGGGCAATCAGGTTGTCATCGAGTGCTCCGACGACGGGCGCGGTATTAACGTCGAAAAAGTTCGCCAGCGCGCCATTGCCCAGCGCGTCGTCAATTCCGAAGAAGCGGCGCATTTCACCGAAGCCGAAGCGCTCCAGCTCATTCTCCGCCCAGGCTTCTCCACGGCCGAAGAGGTCACCGAGCTTTCCGGGCGCGGCATCGGGCTCGACGTCGTCCAGACTGTGCTCGCGCGCCTCAAAGGAACAGTGCAGATCGAGACCGTCGAGGGCCGCGGCACCACCTTCCGGCTGCGCCTGCCGCTCACCCTTGCCATTCTGCGGGCGCTTCTGTTCCGCGTCGATCACCGTCTCTACGCGCTGCCGCTGAACGCCGTTAACGAGATCACCCGCACCACCGAATCCGAAATCCACGAAGTCGAGCGCTATGAAGTACTCAAGTTGCGCGACGATGTTCTTCCGCTTCTTCGTCTCGGCTCAGCGCCTGAAATCGGTCCCGAATCAGCCCGCCAGAAAGCCTTCGTTCTTGTCATCCATCACGGCGAACGCAAATTCGGCGTGATCGTCAACGAACTCGCCGGCGAAGAGGAACTCGTGATCAAGGCTCTGGACGACCAATCGATCAAGACCGATCTCGTCAGCGGCGCTTCCCTCCTCGGCGATGGCCGTGTCGTTCTCATCCTCAACCTTGTGGCACTCATCGAGCGCTTCATGCGCTCGCGCTCGACTGGCGGCGTTCGACTGGCTGGCCTGCTCTCCAATCTCGGCTTTTCGCAGGGTGTCGCTGCGCAGGCCCATCACGCGGCAGGAGGCCAGGCATGAAGAAGCGCGTTCGCGTTCTTGTCATCGACGACTCCGCCCTCATGCGCAAGCTGATCCCGCGCATTCTCGAGGAAGAGCAGTCTATCGAGGTCGTGGGCACAGCCATGGACGGAAACTTCGGCCTCAAGAAGATCAAGGAACTCAAGCCGCACGTCGTCACTCTCGATCTCGAGATGCCCGGCTTGAACGGCATCGACACGCTGAAAGAGATCATGCGGCGCTGGAAGCTTCCCGTCATCGTCGTCAGTTCGCACAGCATCGCGGGCGCCTCGATCACGCTCAAAGCTCTGTCGCTTGGCGCCTTCGACTTCGTCGCCAAGCCCAAGGACGTTTCCGCTCGTCTGCCCGAGATCGCCGGGGAACTCATCGGCAAGATCTTCGCTGCCGCGCAGCATGGAGCTGCTGCTCCGATGTTTCTGCCCGAGGAAACGCCGAGCGAACTGGTGCGCAAGCAGGGACCTGCCGCTCCCACGCGCGTCTTCGCCATTGGCGTCTCGACCGGAGGCCCGAACGCGCTGCAATATCTCTTTTCCAATTTGCCTGTCGAGTTCTCCGGTACGATCCTTGTCGTCCAGCACATGCCCGATGGATTCACCGAACTCTTTGCCAAGCGGCTTGACGAAACCTGTCCCGTCCGCGTGAAGGAAGCGCAGTCCGGCGACCTGCTCGTGGCCGGTCGGGCGCTGATCTGTCCCGGCAACCGGCACATGAAGGTGAAAAAGCTTCCGCTCGGCAACGTCGCGGTGCTCTCGGAAGAGGATCCCGTCAATGGCCATCGGCCTTCCGCCGATGTGCTCTTCCGCAGCGTGGCGCGCGAGTTCGGTCCGCAAGCCGTTGGAGTGCTGATGACTGGCATGGGTGAGGACGGAGCTGCGGGACTCGGCGAGATTCAATCCGCTGGCGGACTGACCATCGCGCAGAGCCGCAAGACATGCGTGGTTTACGGCATGCCGAAGGCTGCCATCGAACGTGGGTTCGCCAATCACATCGTCGATCTCCAAGATCTGCCCGCTATGCTTCAGGCGCAGTGCGTAATCCCTCGCGGCGATGAGAGCGAGGCAGGAAAAGGAGCAAGAGCAGGTGAGTAACTTGAGTAACTATATATATTCAGCACAGTAGATGTGATAACTATCGTAACTGGCGTTATCTATGCGCCAGCGTGAGCATCGTGTTTAAGTGTATGAGTGGAGGAGTGTCATGGAACAATTTGCGCCCGTAAAACGGAGCGGTGACGACCAGCCGGTGCGCTACCTGATCGTGGATGATTCCGTGTTCGCGCGCAAGAACCTGGCCAAAATGGTGGAAAGTTTTGGCGGTCAGGTGGTCGGCGAAGCGGGAGATGGCATCGCTGCCATCGACGAATACGATCGTCTTATGCCTGACATCGTTTTGATGGACATCACCATGCCGCAGATGGAAGGCATCGAGGCGGCGGAAAAAATTGTGAAGAAGCACCCCGCAGCTCGCATTGTTATGGTTTCCTCGGTCGGCTATCAGGAAAACATTGTGGCCGCATTGCAGCGCGGTGCGCGGCATTTCGTGCAAAAACCGGTAAAGCCCGAAGTGCTCTACGAAATTATCAAGTACGTCATGCGCGACGATCCAAACGCTGCCCAATCGGCTGGAGCTGGAGCCTAGCCAATGCGCATGGATCTCATTCAGCCCTTCCTGAACTCCGCCGATGCGGTGCTGGCGCAGGGGCTTGGATCGCCCGTCTCCATCGAAAATTTGAAGATGGATGAAGAGGCTTACCGCCGCAAAGGCCTTGCTGCCGAGATCTGCCTTACGGGCGATGTCGAAGGGCGCATTATCTTCGATGTTGATGAAAAGACAGCTACTTGCTTCGCTCGGCACCTGGCTGGCGCGGAGCTCGAAAGTAGCGATGAACTGGTGCGCGAAGCTGTATGTGAGCTCGCTAACCAGATCATTGGAAACGCAGTTACCGTGCTTAACGACGAAGGCTTTCGCTTTCGCGTCCATCCGCCTACCGTACACACGGCCGAACAAGGGGCCAAGAGCAGCGAAGATACTGAGGCGGTTGTACTTTGCTTCAGCACCGCTCGCGGAAACGTTTATATGAACGTTGCGCTGCGATATCGGCACTGCTCGTTTCCAGTAAAGCGGGTTGCCGCGGCTCGGTAGATTGCAGGGTACCCAATTGGGAGGTGACCGCGATAGCTAGGCGCTCTCACGGTTCCACCACCGTACCAGGAAACAACAACTGTCCCGGGCGTTAGCCCTAATTCTTGCGGAACATTCAGGTTCGCCAAAGTGCGAGGCGATTGGGAATATATCGGTGTTCAAGATGGGCTAGCTGTCACGTACGAGAATTGGCTTTACAGTTCGCTGAAAAGTGTCTTCTCCGTTCAGATTCCAGCAGCAACTGGAAGCCGCTGTTATGGGGCACGATTTACGGCCCGAGTGAAACTCGGGCCCTTCCCCTCCGTGCCGGATTCCAGAGTTTTCAGCAGTCCGCAAAGGCCTAAGCAAAACAGCCTCTTGGTCGCAGCGGTGAACCGCGGCGCCAGCTAAGAACCGAGTTTGTCGGCAATCTGTTTTTGACGCGACGCTCAATGCCCCTGGCGTGCGACGCTCAATGCCACTGACGTACAATTGGGGACGGGGAAAATCCAACATTGAATCGCCGTTGTTTTCTTTGTTTTTGTTGGCTGCCGCTGGTTTTGCCGCTGGTAACGATGGCTCCGGCTTATGCCGAGCATCAAGCTCAGGATGTCCACGAACTTGCTCGCGCCGTCGACCAGCATTACAACCATCTCCGCAGTTTGCAGGGCGAATTCACCGAAACTTATAGCGGCAACGGCGCGGAGCGCACCGAGTCGGGCACGCTGTGGCTGAAAAAGCCCCGCAAGATGCGCTGGGAATACCGTTCTCCCAGAGAGAAGTTATTCGTGAGCGACGGCCAGAGTGTGTGGTTTTACATTCCGTCCGAACGGCAGGCCAGAAAGAGCGACCTGAAGCATCTGGATGACTTGCGGTCGCCCATTGCATTCCTTCTTGGCAAGGCCAAGTTGGAGAATGAATTACAAGGACTTTCGAAAGCTGTAGATCATCCTCCCGTGTTTACCGGAGATACGGTCCTCAGGGGTGTCCCGAAGGCATCAATGGGGCAGGTCAGCGAGGTGCAATTGGAGATCTCGCCGTCAAACCAGATTGTGCGCATTGTTTTGATGGAGCAGGACGGTGGCATGACGGAGTTCCGGTTCGCCGACTGGAAAGAGAATGTGGAGCTCAGCGACAGCCAATTTCGATTCACTCCTCCCCCGGGCGTAGAGACGGTGGAGGGAGCTTTGGGTCCATAGTTCGCGCGAGGGCGTTTGGTGTAAAGTGGGAGCATCCCCGCCGGAATTACTTCCGTACCACTTGGCTATATCGGTTGCGTAAGAGCTTGGTGGACAGGATGTTAGACTTCCGGTAGCCCTCCAGAATGGGCTTTTGGAACGTGTAGGCGGCGCTAATCGAGTAACGGTAAATCCATGGCAGAATTCCTGGTCAAAGTGGCCGACGAGCAGGGCCACCTGCGGCAGCAGGTCGAGCACGGCTATTCCGAGGCCGAGGTGCACGACCGCTTCGTGCAGCAGGGCTACCTCGTTTACTGGGTCAAGCCTCGGACGCTTTTTAGCGGCGGCACCAAGCAATTCGGCAAGAGCGGAAAGCTGAAACAGGCAGCCTTCCTGATTTTCAACCAGCAGTTTTTGACACTGATCAAGGCCGGCCTGCCGATCCTGACTGCTCTCGACCTGCTGATCAAGCGGCAGCGCGACAAGTCCCTGCTCCACCTGCTGGAAAACGTCCGCGAGCGCGTCAAGGGCGGTGAGCTGCTCTCCGATGCATTTGCCGCGCAGGGCATGTTTCCCAAGATGTACACGACCACGCTGATGGCGGGCGAGAAGAGCGGCAACATGGAAGAGGTGCTGGGCCGCTTTATTCAATATCAGCGCATGGTCCAGACCTTCCGCAAAAAGCTTCTGGTCTCATTGGTTTATCCGGCGTTGCTGGTCTCCGTGGTCACCGTGATGGTGATCTTCCTCATCACCTACGTTGTGCCCAAGTTCGCCGATCTCTTCAACAATCTTGGGGCACAGCTTCCGGCCATCACGGTGTTCATGCTGGCAGTTGGGCTCAATGCGCAAAAATATGCATGGATAGTCGCGATCGTCCTGGTCACGGCGGGCGTATTGCTGTGGCGCTGGAAGCAAAGCGACCGCGGCGCCGAGACCATCGATAAATTCATGCTTTCACTGCCCCTGATCGGCGAGATTCGCCTCAAATATCAGGTGGCAAATTTTTCGCGCATTCTGGCCACGCTTCTCCAGGGCGGACTGCCGCTGGTGCCCGCGATGGAGACGGCGGGCGCATCCATGAGCAGCCGGCAGATGCTGATTGGCGTTACGGCGGCGGCACAGCGAGTTCGCGAAGGCCAGGGGCTAGCGAAAAGCATGGAGTCGCAGAATCTCTTTCCCGATCTCGCCGTCGAGATGCTCGAAGTCGGCGAATCGACGGGCGCGCTGCCGGCCATGCTGGCGTCGGTTGCGGAGTTCTACGAAGAGGACGTGCAGACGGCTCTGGGCGCGGCAATGGCGCTGATCGAGCCGCTGATCTTGATCGTTATGGCGGTGTTTGTCGGCGGAGTTTTGATCTCGCTGTATATGCCGATCTTTACCCTGGGAGCGAATGTGCACTAGAACCGGCTTTGGGCTCTTGGCTCTCGGCTTTCGGAGTTTGGGAATGACCCTTGGCAGTGAAATGGAAGTCGAACGAAGTGCGGACGATCTTAGGCGACAGGCTTTCCGAGAGCCAAGCGCCGAAAGCCTAAAGCCGAATTTGAGGCTGTAGACTGGACATGGCAATGGCGGATAAGAAATCGGTATTGGTGAACGGCGGGAAGATCCCCGAACCGGGTGCAATCGTCACTGACGAATTGGCGCATGCGCGCGATATCGCTCGCCGCTATCGCTGCGAATTTATCGATCTCAGCGACTTCCAGCTGCATCACGACCTCTTCGAAAAGATTCCGGTTCACCTGATGTTCCGCTACAAGTTCATCCCACTCGATGAAACCTCGGATGGACGCCTCGCCATCGCTATCGCGGACCCCAGCCAGCTGATGATGATTGACGAGATCAGCCTGCTTCTCGGCAAGCGCATCGTCACCAAGGTTTCCACGCTCAAGCAAATCTCCGACATTCTGCAAAAGACCGAGCAGTCCAAGCGCGTGCTGGAAGACGCCAGCGAAGGCTTCACGCTCGACGTGATCCGCGAAGACGAGGCCGGCAACGACGAAACCATTTCCATCGACAAGCTGACGGCGACGGCGGGCGCGGACATGAGCCCGATCATCCGCCTGGTCGATACCACGCTGTTCACCGCATTGCAGCGCAGGGCCAGCGACATTCACATCGAAACGCGCGACGATTCCGTGGTCATCAAGTTCCGTATCGACGGCGTGCTCACCAATGCCATGCCGCCCATCGGCAAAGAGCATCACTCGACCATCATTTCGCGTATCAAGGTCATGAGCGAGCTCGACATTTCCGAGCGCCGTGTGCCGCAGGACGGCCGTTTCCGCGTGAAGTACAACGGGCGCGCCATCGACTTCCGCGTCTCCATCATGCCGTCGATTCACGGCGAAGACGCCGTGCTGCGCGTGCTCGATAAAGAGTCGATGAGCGAGAAATTCAAAAAGCTCACACTCGATGTCGTCGGCTTCGACGAGACCGATCTGCGCCGTTTCCGGCGCTACATCAAAGAGCCTTACGGCATGGTGCTGGTGACGGGGCCGACCGGCTCGGGCAAAACGACCACGCTCTACGCCGCCGTCAACGAGATCAAGACCGACGAAGACAAGATCATCACCATCGAAGACCCAGTCGAATATCAACTGCGCGGCATTACGCAGATTCCGGTCAACGAGAAAAAAGGCCTTACCTTCGCCCGCGGCTTGCGTTCCATCCTCCGTCACGATCCGGACAAGATCATGGTCGGTGAAATCCGCGACACCGAAACTGCGCAGATCGCCATTCAGTCCGCGCTTACCGGCCACTTGGTATTCACTACTGTTCACGCCAATAACGTCGTCGATGTGCTCGGCCGCTTCCTGAACATGGGTGTCGAGCCTTATAACTTCGTGTCGGCGTTGAACTGCATTTTGGCGCAGCGGCTCGTACGCTTGATCTGTGAGTCGTGCCGCACGGCGGTGCATTATCCCCCGGAGGTGCTCGAAGCGAGCGGTCTCGATCCGGCGCAATGGTCGCAGGTTCCGTTGTACGAAGGCCAAGGCTGCATCGAGTGCGCCGGCACGGGCTTCCGGGGCCGGACCGCGATTCATGAGCTTCTGGATCTAACCGATCGCATCCGCGAATTGATTCTCGAAAAGAAGCCCACGTCCGAAATACGCCGCGCCGCCCGCGAAGAAGGCATGCGCTTCCTGCGCGAGTCGGCGCTCGACAAGGTCCGCATCGGCGCGACCACACTGAAGGAAATCAACAAGGTCACCTTTATTGAAACCATGCGGTAGGAGCTATTTCGCGGCTACCGGTGGTTCAGTCCGGGCATCCGCCGAAGTAACTGTTGTGTGCCTGAAACAGGCGATATCATGGAATGTAAATTCGAGGAATAATGGCATCCACCAAACATGAGCCCCGTCCATCGCTGGCCTGCGAAATTGCCGCCGACCGCGTCCTTGCCGGACGCGCCTCGGATCGCGGGCGCATGGTCGAAATGTCCGCGGCCCGCGAGCTCGCGCCCGGCACGGTCGTTCCCGATCTGATGGAGGCGAACCTTCGCGACGGTGAGGTGCTTCGCCAGGCCATCGCCAGCACGCTCGGAGGCTTGGGCGCTCATTCCCACGATGTCATCGCCATCCTGCCCGATACGGCGGTGCGGGTCGTGCTCCTCGACTTCGAAACCCTGCCTGCCAAGCTCGAAGAGGCGCAGGCTGTGGTTCGCTTCCGGTTGAAAAAATCGCTGCCCTTTGATCCCGAAGAAGCCAAAATTTCCTATCACGCGCAGTCCACCGACAAAGGCACGCAGGTTGTCGCCGCCGTAGCCATGAACAAGGTGCTGGAAGAGTACGAATCGGCCTTCCGCGACGCCGGCTACAGCCCGGGGGTGGTGCTGCCTTCCATGCTCGCCGCCCTTGGCGCCGCCGATGCCGAGCGTCCGACTCTGATCGTCAAAGTCGACGCGCTCACTATCGGCATTGCCATCCTCGATCAGGACAATATGCTCCTGATCCGCACCCTGGAAAATACGCGCGGCGTCACCATTACCGGCGATCAGCTCGCCGAAGAGGTTTACCCTTCGGTTGTCTTTTTTCAGGACACCTACAATCTGAATATCGAGCGCGTGTACGTCTCGGGCTTGCCGGAAACGGCCGTTGCCGCCGCCGCCCTCAAGAGCCAGACCGGTGCGCAGGTCGAAGATCTGGTAACGGCTTCGCAAATCGGGTCAACCACCGGCATGGTTCCACGCTGGCGCATGGGGGGTGTGGTGGGAGCTTTGATTTCGTAAACCGAACTTTGCCGTACGGGCTGTGAAAATTTTTTATGCGTTTAGGCATCAATCTCGCGACTCATCCGTACGAGGATCCCGGCCAATTCTGGTCGCGCTGGGGGCTCGCCCTCGGGCTGCTCGCCATCTTCACCCTCGGCATGATCGGCTGGACCGTCCACAGTTGGACCAATGCCGGGCGCGACCGGCATTACATCGCGGAGTTGCAGCAGAAAATCGCGCAGCGCGACAAAGAGCGTGCCGAGGCGCAAGCCTTCCTCGACATGGCGTCGAACCGCAGCACGCGCGATCAGTCGCAGTTCCTCAACGGCCTGATCCAGCGCAAGGCCTTTTCCTGGACACGCGTCTTCGAGGATCTCGAACAGGTCGTGCCGCCGGGCGTGCGCGTCGTCTCCCTTCGGCCGGAGTTCAACGAGCAGAACGAGATGTTTCTCGATATGCGGGTGCAGGGCAGCAGCCGCGCCGCCGCCGTCGAACTGGTGCAACGCATGGAGGGGTCGAAACATTTTCGCGGCGCGCAGTTCGTGGCCGAACAGCCCAGCGACACCGGTAACGGTGTAATGGCTACGGTGATTACCACCTATATTCCGGATGAAGCAGTAAGGAGCGCAAAGTAGCGAATGCCCGACCTCAGACAAACCCGGCGCAAACTGACCATCGCCGTCGCCGCCATGGTGATCGTCGATATCGTTGCAGCTGGAATTCTTTTTTCGCCGCTCGTGGGTTCGGCCGATTCGCGCCGCGAACAGATTCGCCAGCTCACCGCCGAGTTCGCCCGCAAAACGCACGATGTCCAACCGCTCCACGACATGCCGAAAAAGATGAACGTCGCCAAGGGCCAGATCGACGACTTCTACAAGGACCGCTTTGCCCAGAAGGACTCGGAACTGACCACCGAACTCGGCAAACTGGCGGCGGAAAACGGCATTCGCATCCAGCAGGCCAAATACACGGAGGAGGATCCGGAAACCTCCGGTATCGTGCCCGTCGCCATCGAGGGAAGTTTTTCCGGAGACTACCTGCAACTGGTGCGCTTCATCAACACGCTGGAGCGCTCGAAAATGTTTTTTACCGTCGACAGCGTCGACTTGGCCGGCGAGGGCACGGGAGACGTACGCCTGCAAATCGGCCTGCATAGTTTTCTGCGCGGAGCCTGAGTGAGGGAATTTGAGTGAAACTGGGCACTGAAAATCGGAAAGAGGTCATCGCCCTCGCGGTGCTGGGCGGGCTCGCGGTGCTCCTGGTCGCTTATGAATTCTGGCCTGCTTCGACGGCCAGCGCGCCGGCCGCGGCGCAAACCGTTGCCCCCGGCCCCGGGCATCCCGTCACACGCCGCACCAAGTCGGGCAAAGTCGTGGCCGTCACCGAGCCGCGGCTCGATCCCACTCTCGATTTGAATCTGCTCAAGCAGAGCGAGGGCATCAGCTACTCGGGCAACGGACGCAATATTTTTGTCGTCGGCTCCGTCGCCACGATCCCGAAGCCACTGAAGAATGGCACCAGCGACGGCGGCGAGGAGCGGGCTGGATTGTTCCAGCATCCGCGTCCCCAGCCGCCTCCGCCCATCACGCTCAAGTTTTTCGGCTTCGCCAACGAACCCGGCGAGCCCAAGCGCGTCTTCCTCTCGCAGGGCGAAGACGTTTTTATCGCCAGCGAAGGCGAGATTGTCGATCGCCGCTATCGCGTGCTCCGCATCGGGCCCAGCTCCGTCGAAATGGAAGACGTTCTTTACAACAATCGCCAGAGCATTCCGCTGACGCAGGGGTGATGTCATTGTGTAATTTGGTAATCAGGTAATTTAAGGCAGGTTATGCGGCGCACTTCGCAATTACACAATTACGAAATTACAAAATTACCCAATCCCCAGTCGGGCTACATCCTCATCACCCTGATGCTGGCGTTGACCCTCGCGGCGCTGGCCTTGCTCGCCGTCCTGCCTGACCGCATGCAGCAGATCAAGCGCGACCAGGAAGAAGAGATGTGCCATCGCGGCACCGAGTACATGCGCGCCATCCAACACTTTTACAAGAAGTTTGGGCGCTACCCCACGCGCATCGAAGATCTCGAAAATACCAATAACATGCGCTTCCTGCGCAAACGCTACACCGATCCTCTGACCCGCGACAAGCAGGGTAAGGAAAAAGATTTCAAGCTGCTGCACATGCAGGATGTAAACGTGGCCGGTTCAGGCTTCGGTGGCCTTGCCGGTCTGGCCGGCGCCGGAAACCTGGCCGGTGCTGGAATCCTGGGTGCTGGAAACATGGGTGCCGGAAATCTAGCCGGCGCAAATGCCCTGGCCAACAACGGGCTTGCCGGTGTGGGCAACAATATCCTCGCCGCTGCGCAATCTGGCGGAGCAATGAACGGCCAGAGTAATGTGCAGCAAAAGGACCAGGACGAGTCGGACAATTCCCAAAATCCGCAGTCGGCGAACTCGCCCGACGGCTCCTCATCCGACAGTTCCAGCCCCACGGGCGCGAACCAGGGATTCAACACCGGCGGCACGACGGGAACGGGCGCGAACAATACCGTCTTCGGTGGCGGGCCCATCCTCGGCGTCGCCAGCACCAGCAAGGAAAAGACAATTCGCGAGTACAACAAAAAGAATCACTACAACGATTGGATGTTCATCTACGATCCAACTTCCGACCGCGGCGGATTGCTCGTCGGCCCCTGGCAAACTCCGAATACCAGCACGCTCCAGGGCGCGACTCCCATGAACCAGATGCCGGGCGCGCAGCAGCAGCCCGGATCAGGTTCTCCCTTCGGTAGTGGACAGTCGTTCGGCGGACAGTCATTCGGTGGCTCGCAGCCGCAACAGCCGCAGCAACAGCAGCCGCAGCCATCTCCGCAGAATCAGGACACGCCCAACCAGCAGTAATCGGCGCAATGCAAAAGCCTCGCCGCAGCGAGGCTTTTCGCAAATCCACGAATTTACCTACACATTGAAGGACGATCCGCAGCCGCAGGTGCTCTTCACGTTCGGGTTCTCGAACTTAAAGCCCGCGCCTTCCAGAGTCTCGACATAATCCACGCGCGCGCCGCCGAGGTACATCAGCGAAGTCGCGTCCACATATACTTTCAAGCCCTCAAAGTCAAAAACCTTGTCCATCATTCCAGCGCCATTCTCGAAGGCCATCGAATACTGGAAGCCCGAGCAGCCCCCTCCCACCACCGACAGCCGCAATCCCGCGGGCACCGGATTCTGCTGCGCCATGATCTCCTTCACCTTGGCGACGGCGCCGGAGGTCAGCGTCGGACCTGTCGTTTTGGGTTGCGCGGTTACTGGTTGAACGGGCGTAGTAGTTGCCATCTCAATGATCTCCTTGACTGTCGATTATAGCAAACGCCGCAAAAACCGCCGGCACGTCTTTTGGCCACGGGAACCTGCTCTCGAACCCCGCTTTTCCGCCTTTTCATTTGATGCCATCCCAGGCTCATTGGACGCCAAAATGGTAAGGGCCCTGACCGAACCCCAAAAAACCAGTGGCGCCGTCGTGTGCGATTAGAGCTATAATCGTCGGCAGCAAGGGGCCCGGTACCGAACCGGTCTGACGCGAGCAATCGGTCGCCCAGAGCAGGCACGGTCGGGGTAGCCCGATTTCAGAGCCGAGGTGGCGCATGTCAACCATGTTTATGCTGCTCGTTGCCTGGGGTGTACTGACCGGAATCCTCATCATCCTCCTCATCTACAAAAGCACCCTCTCGATGCACGAGGACGATTCCATCATGTTGAACGATCCCGGATCGCAGATGCAGAAGGATCAGGCCGAAGTGCTTGCCAAGATGAAAAAACTTACGCCGATCGTGCGGGTGCTCGGCGCGCTTTCGGGGCTGATGATCCTGGCCATCGCGGGCATGTTCATCTATCAGGGGCTGAACGCCTCTTCGATACCGCAATAAATCGTCGTTATTGAGAGGAGCAAGCCGGCGCGAGACCCCTTCAGGAGATGTGTGCCCCGGCGCGGCGAGAGTGAATTCGTCTCAGAGATGAAAACGACTGGTTGAAAGCGATTGGATGAAAGCGATTCCCGCCTGCCGCATGATTACTGTCTCTTAATCACTACTCCAATCCCCAACTCCCGCAACTGACCTTCCGCAACCGGCGTCGGCGCTTCCATCATCAGGTCCTTCGCCGCTGCGGTCTTGGGGAACGGAATCACTTCGCGCAAACTTTCCGCACCCGCCAGAATCATCACGATTCGATCCAGGCCCAGCGCAATGCCTCCATGTGGCGGCGTGCCATACTCCAGCGCCTCCAGGAAAAATCCGAAGCGTGATTTGGCTTCCTCTTCCGTCATACCGAGGGCGTGGAAGATACGATTCTGAATGTCTTGCCGGTGAATACGGATTGAGCCTGAACCCAACTCGGTACCGTTCAACACCACGTCATAGGCCAGTGCGCGCACCATGGCGGGATCGCTTTCCAGTTTGTCCATGTCATCTTCGTGCGGCGAGGTGAAGGGATGGTGCGCCGCCATCCAGCGGCGCTCGCCTTCGTCGTACTCGAACATGGGAAAATTTGTTACCCAGAGGAAGCGGTAGTCCGTGGCCGGGTCGCCGGTCTTTTTGAAGGTGCCGTGGCGGTCGGCGTACTTTTGCGCCAGCGCCACGCGGAGCAGACCGGCGGAGGCATAGATGGCCATCTCCGCGGGCGTGACCTTGCGCTTGCTCGCGGGATGCGCGGCAACATCGGAGGCTGTTTGCGCGCTCCCGACGACGAGGACGATCAAATCGGTGGCAGCGGCATCTCCGGTTGTGGCGCGAACTTTTTCGCGGATTTTGACTCCCGCTTTCGGATGCTTGTTCTCGATGCGCTTGAAGTCTTCGAAAACTCGCGCACCACCTTTGGAGACGAAGAGCGGCTTGATGTCATCGCGCTCTTTACGCGAGAGTTCGCCCACTTTCGGCGTGCGAATGGCCAGCACCGGAAGATCTTTATTGATCGCCAGCGTTTGCAGATCTTCGGGAGTAAAGCAGTCGCGCACATCCGTCAGCGCCGGCAGCCGGAGGTCGGGCTTGTCGATGCCGTACTGGCGGATGGCGTCGTCGTAGTCCATGCGCGGGAAGTTGGTTTTGATCTCGTGTCCCGCGGCTTTGAACGCAGCCGCCAGAAATCCTTCCACCGTCTCCCAGACGCGCTCGGGCTGCGGGTAGGACATCTCTAGGTCGATCTGGGTGAATTCAGGCTGGCGGTCGGCGCGCAGATCTTCATCGCGGAAGCAGCGTACGATCTGGAAATACTTGTCGAAGCCGGAGATCATCAAAATCTGCTTGAAAAGCTGTGGCGACTGCGGCAGCGCGTAGAACGAGCCGGGCTGCACGCGGCTGGGGACGAGGTAGTCGCGGGCGCCTTCCGGCGTCGACCGCGTCATAAACGGCGTTTCGATCTCAAAAAAGCCTTGCGAGGAAAGATAGTCGCGAATGGCAATCGCAACTTTATGCCTCAGCTCGATGTTGAACTGCATCGCGTCGCGGCGCAGATCGATGTAGCGGTACTTCAGCCGCATCTCCTCGTTGGCGAGGACGGTGTCGCCGGGCAGGAACGGAGGCTGCTTGGCGACGTTGAGGATGCGCAGTTCTTCGACCACCAGTTCGACTTCGCCGGTCGGAATATTGGGATTGATGGTATCGGCGTCGCGCTTTTTTACCGTGCCAATCGCGGCAATGACGTACTCATTGCGCAACTGCTCGGCCTTTTCGTGAACGGCGGCGCTGTGCTCGGCGCTGAAGACTACCTGCGCCACTCCGGTGCGGTCGCGCAGGTCGACAAAAATAATCTGGCCGAGGTCGCGGCGGCGGTTGACCCATCCCATGAGGACCGCTTTTTTACCGGCGTCGGAGGCACGGAGTGCGCCGCACATGTGAGTACGTCTTAAATCACCGAGAAAATCGAGCACGGGATTCCTTTGCGTTGGAGATGAATGCTTGCTGAATCGATGATTATAAATGGTGGCGGCGGGATACCGACTCTGGGCTCTCGGCTCTTGACTCTGGCCTTTGGGATTTCGGCTCTGGGCTTTGGGCTCTCGGCTCAAGAAAAAGAAGAAGCCGCATGAGCTGTTCTACGAACGTTCCATGCGGCTTCTCGACTTTCCTTCTTTCGAAATCTATTTCGCTTCCGACTTCTACTTCACCTTCGTTTCTTTGCCGTCCATGACGAGCGTCCAATTGCTGCCGTCGGTGGACATCTCGAACCTATAACTGTAGGCGGTCGGCGACAGAATCTTCATCGTGAAGCGGCCTTTCATGGTCATGGCTCCCATCTTCATGTCATTGAGCCAGGTCCATGTGTCGCCGTCGACGGTGGCTTTGGAATGGGTAGCTTCGCCCATGCTGTTGAATTCGTCGTAGGTATAGACCTTGTCGTTGGGATCCCAGCCCATATACGCGGTACTGGTGCCGTCGGGCATACCGCCGCCGCTGGACTTGGAATGAAGGACGACGAAGAATCGGCCGTCCATCCATTCGGAGTGATCGTCGCTGTGGAATTTTCCGCCGGGTCCCATGGGACCGGGCTTGACGTCGCCCTCGGAGGTCCAATGGCCGGTGAAGTAGTCGAGCTTTTTGACTTCAGGACCGGGCTTGGGGGTTTCCAGTTGCGCGAAGGTGGTGGTGGCACAGAAAAGGACTCCCAGAAGAAGAATCGACACTTTCATGGCAGAACTCCTGAGCTGGATTTTTGAGGGGACCTGCGGATGGTAGAGGGGATTAATGGGGAAGTCAATTGCCGCGCTAAGATGCCGCGAGCGAAGCAACTGCATGGAACGGATTGGACTTCGGAACTTTGTTGACCGAACTTTGTTGACCGAACCTTAATGACCGAACCTTGATGGCCGATCAGAACTGCGGCTGGAGGCTTTGGAGCACACGGGTCAAGCGAGGATGTGCCTTCGATTCTTCAAGTATGCGATGAACGATAGGACCAACCCCGGGAATACGACGCGTATAGAACTGAGGATCGTTGAAGCGGGCGCTGTTGTCGGGCGCGGGCTTCGGGGCCGCGGACGCGAAGACGGATGCCGCGGCTATTTCACGGCCGCGGAGAGCGCCGTCGTTGCCGCTGATCCATGAATGTCGCTGATTGCGTCTTGGCAGCAGCAGGTTGAGATTCACGCTGTTTCGGCCCGACGCGGGCACGGTAGAAGACGGCAAAGATCTGATCTCCAATGGCCGCGAATCGACTGGCTCCGTGAATGATTTCCAAGCCGCGCGGCGCGCATGGGTCATCGGCCATCTGCTCGCGCGCGTTTGCGCTGCAACAAGCGACGCTCGGCCAAGAGTGAGCAGCAGGAGCACAGCCAACGATCTCCAGCACGGTCCCAAACCCTGCAATGGATGATCCGGTTCCCGCATTCGACTTTCCTCTTGCGCTACCCGTAGGTTCTTTACGCCTTAGCAATTTGGGCGACTGGATCGACGCGGGAGGAACTGGCGCACGCCCAATCGCCCACGTTACAAGCTTGGCTTGGAAATGGTCGGTTGTACATCGGGCGATCGCCTGACTACTGGGGCCGGAATGCCTCGCCGGGATCGGGCTTTCCCTGATTTTTTGGGTGCCGATTACCGGGCGGCGATGATCGCGGGGAGATTTTCGTGCGGTGGTCATCGTGCGCCGATGCGGCTGGCCAGTTCTCCGCGCGGTACCGTGATCTGTTCGCCGGTGGCAAGGTTCTTGAGGGCGAAGGCATCGGCTTTGACCTCATTTTCGCCGACGATGAGGATGTAGCGCGACTTAATCTTGTCGGCGGCTTCAAAAGATTTTTTTAAACGGAAGGATTCGTCGCCGAGCTCGACGACTAGATCATTTGCGCCGCCGCGTTCGTTACCACCCCGGAGTTCGCGGGCGAGGCGCGCGGCTTCGCGATTCATGCCCGCGCCGAGGGGAGCAATGTAGACGTCGGGACGGCGAAGAACCGATTCGGCAGTAGCAGCAAGCGAAAGCACCAGGCGGTCTTCGCCGATGGCAAAGCCGATGCCGGGCGCGGCGGGTCCGCCGAGAGCTTCGGAGAGTCCGTCGTAGCGGCCGCCGCCTAAGATCGCATTCTGCGCGCCGAGCGCGCCGTGGGTGAACTCGAAGGCGGTGCGCGTGTAGTAGTCGAGGCCGCGAACGAGACGATCGTTGATCTGAAACTCGACGCCGACTGATTTGAGGATGGCTTGCACTTCTTCGAAGTGGGTGCGGCAGCCTTCGTCGAGGAACTGGTTGATGCGCGGAAGGGTCTCGATGATCGGCTGATCTTCGGGGACTTTGCAGTCGAGGACGCGCAGGGGGTTGGTAACCGCGCGGCGCTGGCAGTCGACGCACATTTTGTCGACTACGGGTTCGAGCGCTTTGCGGAGAGCTTCGTTGAACCGGGCGCGGTCGGCGGGGCAGCCGACGGAGTTGAGTTCCAGCGTCCATCCGGTGATGCCGACGCGGTCGAGGAGCGTGGCCAAGAGTTCGAGAATTTCGGCGTCGCGGGCGGGCGATTCGCTGCCGGCCGTGGCGGGCCCGATGATTTCGGCGCCGATTTGATAGAACTGGCGGTAACGGCCTTTCTGCGGGCGCTCGCGGCGAAATTGCGGCCCGATGTAGAAGAGCTTGTTCAGGCCACGATCCCAGAGCTTGTGCTCGATGTAGGCGCGAACTACCCCGGCGGTGTTTTCCGGCCGAAGAGTGAGCGACTGGCCGCGATCGCTTTCGGCGCGGCCCCGATCCTCCCAGGTGAACATTTCTTTGGCGACGATGTCAGTCTCTTCGCCAACGCCGCGGGCGAAGAGTTCGGTGCTCTCGAAGATCGGGGTGCGAATTTCGTGGAAGTTGTAGGCGCGGAAAACTTCGCGCACGGCAGCTTCGACGAAGTTCCAGAGCGCAGTATCGGGAGGGAGAAGGTCGCGGGTTCCTCGGGGAGACTTGATCATTTTTAGCTACGAGCTATGAGCTTGAACCACTCGCCGGACGTTCCCGGGGGGAATGACTTGCGGCCTCCGTGGAACGGTAGATGCGCAGGGGTCCTTCGACTCCGCACGATCACATTGTACTAGGTAGCTCGTCGCTGGCAGTTCCACGGTGAAGATAGCTCGCAGCTATGTGCGCGTCCTTGCTTTCAACACGTAGATTACCCAGGGCGCAATCCTCGTTTCATTCACCCATGCATAAGGTTCGTCACCCTTGGCCAGGGGGGCGCACATCTGGACTACTTCGAGACCGGCTTCGCGGTACACCTCGCGATACGATTCGTCGGTCCATAGAATGTCTTCAACCGGCCTGCGATCCTCATGGTCGGTGACCACGATACGCACCAGGTCGCCGCTCTTCGCCATCCCGTTCTTCGGAAAATCTTTGGTGCTGAAGGAAGCCCACTCATGGGTGTAGATCTGCGGCGATGAAACCACGCTGACGATCGCGCCATTCGGCGCCAGCAGCCTCGCCAGGTCGCCGAAGATTCTTGCCTTCGCCGTGCCCGGAATATTGTCGAAGGTGAAGGCCGACAGCACGACATCGAAACCGCCGGAGGACAATTCGCTGAAATCGTCGCCGGGCACGAGTCGGTAATCGCCGAAAGGATCGGTGCGGCGTGCAATGCCGAGCATGTCTTCCGAGATATCGACACCGGTCACGTTGAATCCGAGTTTGCGCAGGAACTGTGTCGAACGGCCGGTGCCACACCCGAAGTCAAGCGCTCTCGTGCCGGTCACGTGCTCCGCCAAAATCGCGGGCAGGTCGCGGTAGGCCAGATAGTAGGTGTTCGAAAACTCCAGCGTGGCATAGGCGTGAGCGCGGGCAACGTCTTCGTAGCAGTTAGCGAAGTTCACACTTCCCTCCCGCTCCGTTCACAATTGTACAGGGGTCGGTGAGAGAGGTCTCCCATGCAGCCAGATCCCACAGCCAAGAGCTAAAAGCTAAGAGCTAAGAGCCAACAGGCGGCAGCGGCCTGCTACCGGCCCCTCCGCTCCATCAGATACTGCTTCTTGTAACCAACGTAATTTTCGACGTAGCGCAGGATCATGTCTTCGTCGCTCTTGTCCAGTGTGCGGCGGAATTTGCCCGGAGAGCCCATCCAAAGCGAGTTTGGCTCGACAATAGTTCCTTCCGGAATGAGCGTACCGGCGGCGATGATCGAGCCCGAGCCGATGACCGCACCATTCAGAATGATTGTGCCCATGCCGATCAGGCAGCGCGGCTCGATGCGGCAACCGTGCAGGATCGCGTTGTGGCCCACGGTGACGTAATCGCCGATGTAGACGCCGAACTTTTCTTTCATGCCGTGCAGCGTCGAGCCGTCCTGGATGTTGGAATAATGTCCGACCCGAATCTCGTGCACATCGCCGCGCAGCACGGTATTCATCCAGACGCTGGAGTGCTCGCCGAGGATGACGTCGCCGATGATCTGGGCGGATTCGTCGACGTAGCTGGTCTCGGGAACTTGCGGAGTGATGCCTTTGTGGGAGCGGATCATAGGGGCCAAGTAGTCAAAATAACACGAAAGCGTGGACAAGGTCAGGGTCAGCGTTAACGAGTAGCGAGCCTGGCGAGCACATGTGCGGGAAAAAGCAGACAGCACTTATTTAGCTGTGCTGGCCTCTGCCTGAGGCGGAATGTAGTACAAACGGATGGTCTTACCCACAAATTGTTTCGGCGAGTACCGATCCAACCAATCGAACGCGTGCGGCGGATAAGTCGTGTGAAAAACATCACCGAAGCGTAGCGGACGCGCGCTAACCGCTACCCAACCCGTAGCCGACTGAAAGGGGGGTAGCACATCCGTCCCGGGCAATCCCATGTAGGAGAGTTGGGCGCTACTCCACAAGGCAATGCTGACGTGTGAGGCGTGTTGGGCGCGAAGCTCATTGGCAAGGCGGTAAAGGTCCTGACCGCAATCCAAGTCACATCCAGTGACCAATACCTTGCTGGGATCTTTCCCGGCCAGCGGGTTGAAGTATGCAATGTAGTCGCTCCGAGCGCCCACCGACGCACCCGCCTGCCACAGCAACAGCGCCACCACCAGTGCTCGTGCCGCGAAATGCACGCTACCGGAAAGTTGCCACAAGAACGCAGCCCCAAAGCCGCCAATCACTGCAAGCAAAGGGAAGACCAACAAAATGTGGCGAAGACCAGCATCATAGCTCACGCCCATGGTCACTATGAGGACCGCAATTGCGGACACTGCGGGGGCCCATGCCTGCCATCGCCTCTCGCGCTTGCCAGCGACCAGAGCGGCGATACCCGTCAGACAGAGGGCCAGAAATGGCAACGGCGTTTTTACGGCGACGGCTATCAAGAAGAAGTACCACCAACCTCCAGGTTTGGTTTTTCCGAGCAGGTAACTTGGCGGTTTACTCTGATTGAGGGCCCAAGCCGTGGCGATCCCTTTGAGGAGAGACGGGGCAGGCAGAGGCCAGTCGGAAGCGACCATATCTCGCGCGATGCTCCGGAGCGGACCAGGGAAGTGCTGGAAGGAGGGCATGTTTTCGGGAGTGAGCTGCATGCTCTCACGCGCATGACCAACGGAGAAGCCGTATCCAGCCCACAGCACAATGACAGCAAGCACTAGGGCGAGTGCGGCTTTGCCGAACCATATGCGCAAGTCAGCTCGCGAATGAAGGGAGGCACACGATTTGCCGCTTTCGCCCGATGCCGATGTGCGAGCGGTTAATTCGCACAGAATCACGGCTAACGCAGCGGCTGGAAAGAACAGCAGGATGGTGAATTTTGAGAGCAGGGCAAGGCCGCCCGCAAGCCCGAGCCACATGGTCGCTCGGTTGGTTGGCCTTTCGAGCCAGATAGAGAACGCAAACAGGAGCGCAAACTGCATGCACGAAGCCGGCAAATCGGTGTATGCCATGCCGGCGAACGCCAAGACGATCGGCAGGGTACTGCACAAAGCCGCGGCCATCACGGCGGCCACGTCCCCGAACTCCCGGCGAGTCCACAGGAAGGCAAGAAAAATTTCAAGCACCAGAAAAGGAAGCATTCCGGAACGCGCGAGCGCCAACGTGCGAGCAAAGTGTCCGTTGTCGTAAATGATGTGATTGCCGACGACGTTGTAATCCTGGTTCTGGGCATCAGTCGCAGGCAGCGTTGGAAACCTTTCACCCGCTGCTAGCAGAGGCAATCCTATGGCGAGACGCGCCAGCGGAGGGTGCACCGGGTCCAGAGTATATGTGTGTCGGTCCAGCCATTCCAGCGCTGCGGCGATGTGACAGGGTTCGTCGAATCCCTGGGCGGTGATTGCATAAGATTGGACCGTGCGAACGATCGCAACCAGCGCCAGCAGCGCGACAATCACCTCGCTCAAATAGGACCGCTTCACAGGTTGTCTCCCGCTTTCATCGCAAAAGGCGAACAGACGGGGCCACTGGCATTTCAACAAATACGAAAGTCCCAGCCAAAAAGTGAATACGAAACCAGCGCGGCGAAATTCCTCAATGCGCATACGTCTTGACTGAGCACAGCGATCGCGCGAAGGAGATCGAAATTCGCCGAAAGGCCCTTTTCCGATGACAATTTGCTCATAAGATTGTGGGAATTGAAGAGCAGTATAGCGTGGACGAAAGTCAAAAGGCGGAAGTGAGATCGAAGGAGTAAACCCTTGACCACTGGCTCGACGTCCGAACAGCACCGTGTCGGGGACACGGGCTGCGCGTCTTCGTTGATATGCGTTATACAATTCCGCGGGTGGGGGCAAGAAAATGAAATTTCGATTTGTAGTTTTGGTCGTGTTGAGCGCTGGATTGCTTTGTCTTTTTTCAGCCGCACAGCCCGCGTCATCGTCCAAGGCTTCTGCGACATCGCAAACTGAGTCGTTCGAGCTGGCGAAGTTCTTTGCGGATTATTTTGAGGAGCGGCTGCGGGATGCGCCGGAGTTCGCTACCAATGTTGGGCGGCATGAGTATGACGACCGGTGGTCGGACCTTTCGAAAGAAGGGCGGGCGCGGCGGCGGGAGCACTTGGAGCGGGCTTTGGCTACAGACGAGAAGTTCTACGCGCAGCGCGCTTCGTTTTCCGATCAGGATCGGCTCAGCGTCGAACTGCTGCGCTATGACCTACGCTCGCAACTCGATGCCTTCGACGTCGAAACTTATCTGCTGCGAGTCGGGCAGATGACCGGTTTTCAAAACGGCGTTTATAACGTGATCGACCGCATGCCGGCTTTCACGGTCAAGGATTGCGAGAACATTATTGCGCGCCTGCGGGCCGTGCCGGCTTATGTCGACCAGAATTTGGCGATCCTGAACGAGGCGATCGCGCGCGGCTGGACACAACCGAAGATCGTCACGGATCTGGTGATTGCACAGCTCACGGCGCAGGCCGGACAGGATGCTTCGAACACTCCGCTGCTGGAGTTCTTGAAAAAGGTGCCGGCGAGTATTCCCCAGGCAGAGCGGGAACGGCTGACCAAAGAGGCGACGGCGGCGTTCGAAAACGATTTCCGCCCGGCTTGGCGGAAGGCGCTCGAATACATGCAAACGACGTATGCGCCGAAAGTCCGCCCTGGGGTGGGCATCTCCTCGATGCCAGGCGGGGCGGAGCAGTACCGCGTCCTGATCCGGCGGCTGACAACCACCGATGCGTCGCCGAAAGAGATTCACGAGATCGGGCTCGCGGAAGTCGATCGTATTGAAGGCGAGATGCTGGCGATCGCGCGCCAGACCGGCTTTCAGGGATCGGTGAGCGAGCTGCAACTGAAACTGGAGAACGATCCGGCGCAGAAGTTTCATTCCAAAGACGACATGCTGGAGTATTGCCGGAATGCCGCGATGCTGATCGAGCCGGAACTACCGAACCAGTTCAAACATATTCCGATGCTGCTATTTGGAATCCGGGCGATTCCGCCGGATCGCGAGAAGACGAACGCGTCGAACGCGCAGGCTCCAGCGCCGGATGGCAGCGCGCCGGGGTGGTTCAATCTGCGCACCTACGAGCCGGAGAAGCAGGTGAAGTACGACAAGGAGTCGCTGGTGCTGCACGAGGCGATTCCCGGACATATTTTCCAGGGATCGCTGGCGCGGTCGCTCAAAGGATTGCCGGAGTTTCGCAAGTTCTATGGCAATAGCGCATACGCGGAAGGCTGGGCGCTGTATGCCGAGTCACTGGGAGGGCAGCTTGGAGTGTTCAAGGATCCGATGAACAAGTTTGGCCAGCTCGCCAGCGAAAGATTCCGCGCAGCGCGGCTGGTGATCGATACCGGGATTCATTCCATGGGCTGGACGCGCGAGCAGGCACAGGACTATCTGCGGGGACACGCGCCAACCCAGGCGATTGAAGAGGTCGACCGTTATATTTCGTGGCCGGGGCAGGCGCTCAGCTACAAAATGGGCGAGCTGAAAATCATGGAGCTGCGCAAAAAGGCGGAGGCGCAGATGGGAGCGAAGTTCGACGTGCGCGATTTTCATGATGCCGTGCTGCGCGATGGCGCTTTGCCGCTCGATCTGCTGGACGAAGAAGTTGGAAGATACATCGCCGGGCAGTAGAGGATGGCGGAGGTCAAAGGTCAGATTGAAGTCGAAAGAACCTTTCTCTGCTTTGTTAGAGCGCCACTCCGCTTGCGCTCCTCCTGTACAATTTCTCTTCTCGTGAAACTTATTCTTCGGCTGGCGGTTTTGATTGCGGCTGCGGCGAGCCTTCTCTGTGCCGAGCCGATCGCTTCCCTGCACGCCACAAATTATGTCAACGACTTTGCGGGCGTGCTCGATGCCAGCACCGAAGCGCAGCTGAACGATCTTTGCCGTCAGGTGGACGAAAAGGCAAAGGCGCAAATTGCCGTAGCGGTGGTCAAGTCGACTGATGGGCAGGAAGTTTTCGATTACGGCGTCGCTTTATATCAGGCATGGGGCATCGGCAGGAAAGGAAGCGACCGCGGCGTCCTGATTCTGCTGGCCACCGAGGATCACAAGTATTGGATTCATACCGGATATGGGCTGGAGAGCATTCTTCCGGACGGCAAGGTTGGCGGATTTGGACGGGAGGCGGTTCCGCTGCTGCGGTCCGGAGATTATGACGGCGCGGTGACGTTGATGACCTCGCGCGTGGCCGACGTGATTGCCCAGGATGCGGGCGTGACGCTCACAGGAATGCCGGCGCGGAGAGCGCCTCGGGCGCCGCCGGGAGCCAATGGTCCGACGGGAATTGCTCCGTTCATCCTGGTGGTGATTGTTCTCCTGATTGTGTGGGCGCTCTCCCGGACGCGCGGCGGGGGCGGATGCTTGTCGGCGCTGTTTTGGGGAATGTTGATGAGCGGTGGAGGCGGAGGCTATCGCGGCGGTGGCGGCTGGGGCGGCGGAGGATTTGGTGGCGGCGGCGGTGGTGGCGGGTTCGGCGGGTTTGGCGGCGGAAGCACTGGCGGCGGTGGAGCGGGCGGGAGCTGGTAGAGTTGCCGCCTAACGGAAAGAGCATTGACCACCGAGGTCATGGAGGTCACAGAGGACTGCGATGGTTCCGGAAAAACTGATTACCGATTTTGTCGAGCGATTGCGCGCCGCGGCAGGAGCGAATTTGAAGTCCGTGATCCTGTACGGGTCGGCGGCGGCGGGAGAATTTGTCGCGGCGCATTCGGATATCGATCTGCTGTGCGTGCTGGGAGAAACTTCGTTCGCGGCCGTGGCCGGACTTGCGCCGGCGGTGGAATGGTGGGCGCGGCAGAAGCATCATGCTCCGCTGTTGATGACGCTCGAGGAGTTACAGCGCGGGGCGGATGTTTTCTCCATCGAGTTTCTGGATATGAAGCGGCATTACCGCGTGCTCTGGGGCAACGATGTGCTCAAGACGCTTGACGTCCCGATGAAGTTTCATCGGGAACAGGTCGAGTATGAGCTGCGCGAGAAGACGATTCTTTTGCGGCAAAGTTTGCTGACCGCGGTCGGGGACAAAAATAAGAAGTGGGATTTGCTGATGCGCTCCGCGCCGGCGTTTGCGACTTTGACGCGGCACGCGCTGATCGCTTTGGGAGAGCCGGCAGCGGCACACAAGCGCGAAGCCGTGACGCGGCTTTCGGCGAAGGCCGGGATCGATTTGAGTGTATTTTTGCAGGTGTTTGATTTGCGCGAGGGCAAGGCGGAGCGGGGCCCGGTTGAAATCGACGATTTATTCGCGCGCTACTTGAAAGCCGTGGAGGCGCTTACGGCCGCGGTCGATGCGATGCTGGACTAGAAGTTAGATCGCAGAAGTTAGAGGTCAGAGGGCAGAGGTGAAAGCGGTCACCGGTGACCGCTCACCTGTCACCGTGCGCGGACCTGATGTAGTAATGGAATTCATTTTTCTTTGAGGAGACTGTCATGAAAGCTCTGATCGTGGTCGTGGTTCTGGTGTTGATCGTGCTCATCGGGTTTGGACAATACATCAGCGTCAAAAACACGCTGGTCGCTAAGGATCAGGCGGTAAAGGCCGCGTGGTCGCAGGTCGATATCGTTTTACAGCGGCGCGCGGATTTGATTCCGAACCTGGTGGAGACCGTCAAGGGCTATGCGCAACAAGAGGTAACCGTATTTGGGGACATCGCGAAAGCGCGTTCGGCGCTGCTTTCGGCGGGGACTCCGTCGGAGAAGATTGCGGCGAACAATCAGCTCGATGGCGCGCTCGGGCGGCTGCTGCTGGTGGTCGAGAATTATCCGCAATTGAAGTCGAACGAAAATTTCCTGCGGTTGCAGGACGAGTTAGCCGGGACGGAGAACCGCATCGCCGTCGAACGCAAGCGCTATAACGATACGCTGCAGGATTACAACACCTATGTGCTGCAGTTCCCTGCCAGCATATTCGCGGGCTTTGCCGGCTTCAAACTGAATGACGCTTATTTCAAGGCGGCGGAAGGTTCGCGCGAAGTTCCAAAGGTGAACTTTGGCACGACGCCGACGAGCCAGGCTCCGGCGAATCCCGCTCCGGCCACTGCGCCGGCGCACTAAGAAAGGCGGGCGCGCGTTACTGTGTTCTAATCGAACTCGATCACTGAAAAATGACTGCAAATGACTGAAGAGGAGTTACAACAGGCGCGGGCGTCGAAGTGGCGGCTGGATGGGCATCCGGTGCGCACGCTTGACGACGCGCGCGCGTTTTTCGACTCGGTTGGATTCTGCCTGATGTATCCGGCGCGCCCCAGCCTGCTCATGCCAACCTTCATCGGAGCTTGGGTGGGAGAGAACGACCGGCTGCCGTTGCAGCATCATGCCTATTCCGATCCGCGCGCCAAAGAGGCGATGGAACTGATGGTGCGCGGCCTGCGGGCGAAGGCCGCATTTGAGGCTCCGCTGGTGGATGAGAACAATCCATTCCTTGTCTCGGCGGCGGCGTTTCCGTTTTTCTACGCGCTGGTGGGAGAGCGGAATCCAAAGGTGCCACCGAAGGCGGGGCCGCGATCGGAGTATTCCGAACTCGCCTGCGATGCATTCGATGCGGTTCGAAAAAACGGGCCGGTCTCAAAAAGAAAGCTTGGAGAAATACTTGGGAGGGGACTTTCGTCCGCGGGACTGGATCGCGCGCTGGGCGAGTTGTGGGCCAAACTCCGCATCACGCGCGTGGACTACAGCGAGGAAGACGGCTCGGTGTGGGACGAGATGACGCGCTGGGCTCCGGACAAAGTTTGGGAGGGCATCAGCGCATCGATGGCGCAGTCGCTCTCCGCTCTGCTCTCGAAATACATGGACTGCGTGGTGGGCGCGGAGCAGGAAGAGGTCGAAGGCTTCTTCTCTATTTTTGTGTCGCGCTCCAAGGTGCGGGACGCAATCAAGGCACTGCTGGCGGCGCGCGAGTTCAGCTTTGTGCGCTCGGGCAATCGGTCGCTGCTACAGATTGCGCCGCGGCGGGAGCCATTCGTGCTGCGGCCGCGAGCGGAGCGGGCAAGGTAGCTCTCGGCTCTCGGCGAAATGCTCTTGGCCAACTGCTCTTATTCCGAGCGTCTTTTCCTCAAGCCCAAACTCAAGTTCGGATAGTTTTCGGGGCGGAGAGCATGTAGAATCGGCCTTCGCACGATGACTGATTCTTCCTCACGTAAATTGATTATTGCCATCGATGGCCCGGCAGGCGCGGGCAAGAGCACCGTGGCGGCTCGCGTGGCTCGCAAACTTGGCTACGTTAACCTCGAAAGCGGCGCCATGTACCGAGCTCTGGCCCTGAAGGCGATTCTCGGCGACCTTTCTTTTGAAGACGAGGCGGCGCTGGTGAACCTGGCGAGCGGTGCCCGCATTGGGTTGGAACCGACACTTACCGGCAACCGCGTGTTGCTCGATCATCGCGATGTTTCCGCCCGAATTCGCGAACGCGACGTGACCGAGGCGGCGTCGAAAGTCTCGGTGCATCCGCTGGTGCGCGAGTGGATGGTGGCGCGGCAGCGAGAAATGGGAACCGGCGGCGGCGTCGTGATGGAAGGCCGCGACATAGGGACAAAGGTTTTCCCGGACGCGGACCTGAAGATTTTTCTCGACGCCGATCCGGTGGTGCGCGAGCAGCGGCGACTGGATCAGCAGCGCATCAAGGCGCCCGCCTCGGCCGAGGCAATGGCCGCCGACCTCCGCGAACGTGACCGGCGGGATCGCACGCGAGCAGCATCGCCGCTGCAAGCCGCAGAGGATGCGGTTCTGCTCGATTCGACGCACCTGACCGAGGACGACGTCGTCGAGCGGATTGTGACCCTCGCCGAGGATAAGATCAAAGAATCCGCGGCGAATTGAGGCGTGCCTGTTTTGGCTGAGCACAAGTCTGAGCGCTCAAGGGATCATTTCATCGGCCAAAGCCTGCTACACTTTTTCATTCTATGAAAGCCTTCTTGATTCTCTGCTCTCTTCTTCTGCTGGCCGGGGTATGGTTTGCCCAGACTCGAAGTGCAAGCCCGAGTTCCGCAAGTGCGTCGACCGATTTGCGCACGGCGGAGGAAAAGCATCTGCGCAACGTGCGGCAGTTGACGTTCGGCGGATCGAATGCCGAAGCCTATTTTTCGGCGGACGGAAAGAAGCTGATTTTTCAATCGACGCGCGACAATCTCCAGTGCGACCAGATTTTCACCATGAACGTCGACGGCAGCGACCAGAAAATGGTTTCGACCGGCAAGGGGCGAACGACGTGTTCGTATATTTATCCGCACAACGACAGAATTCTTTACTCCTCGACGCACCTGGCCGATGCCGCCTGTCCTCCGCGGCCCGACTATTCCAAAGGATACGTGTGGGCGGTGTATCCGGGATATGACATTTTCACGGCGAAGATGGATGGATCCGATGTAAAGCAGCTGACGACAACGCCTGGCTATGACGCGGAGGCAACGATTTCGGAGGACGGCAAAAAGATCGTCTTCACTTCCATGCGCAACGGCGACCTCGATATTTATTCGATGGACGCCGACGGCAAGAACGTCAAGCAACTCACGCATGAACTCGGATACGACGGCGGGCCGTTTTATTCCAAAGATAGGAAGTGGATCGTCTATCGCGCCTTTCATCCGAAGACCGCGTCCGAGATTGCCGAATACAAGGCATTGCTGAAGCAGAATGAAATTCGCCCGACCACGCTCGAGATTTTTTTGATGAAGGCGAATGGGAGCGACAAGAAGCAGTTGACGACTCTCAACGCGGCCAGCTTCGCACCGTCATTCTTTCCGGATGGGAAGCGAATTATTTTTGCCACCAACATGGGGTCGACCGGCGGTATGGGAAATTTTGAGTTGTACACCATCAAGATCGACGGCAGCGGGCTGGAGCGAATCACCTTCAGCGACGGCTTCGATGGCTTTCCCATGTTCAGTCCGGATGGGAAGCGGCTGGCTTGGATTTCCCACCGCAACGGCAAGGGGCCACACGAGACGAATGTATTTATTGCGGATTGGGTGGAATGAGGGAAGGTCAGAAATTATTATCGGAAGTGATTAGCAGAGGTTATTAGAGGTCAGATTGCGAAGTGAAACCTTTCCAACTTGATCTGCAATCTGACTGCAATCTGCAACTACTCTGAGATCGTGCTCTCTTCACTCTGGGCCCGCAGCACACGGTCGACCGAATAGGGTGGACGCTGCGTCGGCTCGTGATAATAACGGACCTGCATCTCTCCCAGCAGGCCGACCGCCAGCAGATTCATTCCCGCCAGCAGCAGCACTGCCGCAAAGATCATCATCGGACCGTGCTTGGTCATGACATCGGTCTGGTGCATAAGCTTTTCGATACCGAGGTAGGTCGCGACCCCAAATCCGCTCATGATGCTGACCATTCCAATGGTGCCGAAAAAGTGCAGCGGGCGCGACAGGTACTTCAGCAGGAAGCGAATGGTCAGCAGGTCGAAGAAGACGCGAAGAGTGCGCGAGATTCCATAGTGCGAGACGCCGCGCTCGCGGTTCACGTTCTTGATTGGAACTTCGATGATTGACGCGCCATACCAGGAGGCGAGCGCCGGAATGAAGCGGTGCATCTCGCCATAGAGCGGCACCTGGGTGAGAATGTCGCGGCGATAGGCTTTGAAGGTGGTGCCGAAGTCATGGATATCGACGCCGCTCAGCTTGGCCATGAGCCAGTTGGCGCAGCGCGACGGGATGCGGCGCAGCCAGAAGTTGTCGACGCGATTCTTGCGCCAGCCGCTGACGATGTCGTAACCCTCGGCGATTTTTTCCAGGAACATCGGAATGTCCGCAGGATCGTGCTGGAGGTCGCCATCCATGGCGATGACGTACTCGCCGCGGGCGTGGTCGAATCCGGCGGCCAGGCCGGCGGTCTGGCCGAAGTTGCGGCGCAACTTTACGACAGTGACGCGGCTGTCAACCGCGGCGATTTCGCGCAGCAAATTAAACGTGCCGTCGATGGAGCCGTCATCGACGAGGATCATCTCGAAGGACTCGCCGTTGGCCTCCATGACCGACTTGAGGCGCGCGTACAGATCCGTGACGTTCTCCTGCTCATTGTGCAGGGGGACTACGATCGAATATTTGAGCACAGTGCTTTGATTATACGAAATCGCTTGCGGTTTCGGGGGGTTACTCGCGAGGTTTGTTTGCCAGCGAAGACCTTCACCCGTGGATTTCGGGGCATGGCCGCGCATTTCGCGTTCAATTTGGCCCACTTCACCACGGAATCACCCAATCCTGGAGAAATAACCGGCGCCGAAGATCCGATCAAGACCTGTGTCGGTGGCTCCGTGTCTCCGGGTAGAAGTTCAAGTTCGGATACTACTATCCAGCCCAACACGAAAGTAACCTACTCAGATTCCGTCACAGGGCAGAAGATAAATGGTGTCCGCTCGCCGGACGTTACTTCTATGCCGCAAAAGCTGATGGATGTTCTCATGCTCGGACGCTGTTCCCACGAGTTTTCCTGGCCGCGCCGTGCGGCCAACGGAGAGTATTATCAGGTCTGCCTGCTCTGCGCGACCGCCTACCAGTACGACTGGAAGACGATGCGCCGGGGCAACCGCGTCGAACAGCCCTTGACCGAGACGACAGCGGTTCGGCGCCGTTCCACCAAAAAGCAGCCAACCTGGGTACCGCGCGCGCGGCGGCTCAAGGTAGCTTTGCCGGTACGCTATCGCGGGAAAAATCTCACCACCTGGTATGAAGGATCGATCCAGAACATCAGCCAGTCCGGCGTAATGTTCGTGGGGACGCAACAATTGCCCGCCAATGCGCTTATCGAGATGATCTTCGAGATGCCGGAAGAGATCTCCGGCCAAAAGAATAGCAACGTGCTTTGCCAGGGCAGAGTAGTTCGGGTGAAGGATGCGCCAAAAACCGTTGCCGAGGAATCTGGCGCGGAACAAGAAATGTTTGCGCTCGCATCGTCGGTGCTGGATTATAAATTCCTGCGTACAAGTTAACTTCGATCGATTCCGCCTGCGCGAGACGACTTCGCCTCTGCCTGCGGCTCCCTCGTCCACCACTAATTACTGCTGACCGCATCTAGAGACGCATACAATTAGCGTTTTCTATAACTCCTTCTGGGAGCGCTTATGAAACTCAGGCGGGCATATTTGCCTTTCACGCTGCTGCTCGGCCTTATTCTGCTGGGGCCCGGTTGCGCCAAGGCGCCGAGCGATAGGCCGAACGACAGGCTGCACGACGGTCAGATGACCGCGGAGATACAAGCGAAATTCAAACAGGACTCCGGCCTACAGGATAAGGCGATCACGCTCGAGGTTTCGCAAGGCGTCGTAACCCTCGCGGGACGGGTCGACAATGACAATCAGAGAACCGCGGCCGCGCGCTATGCCTCGACGACGCCGGGGATCAGAGAGGTTGTGAACAACTTGCAGATCGGCGCTACGAATGCGCCTTCATCGTCAGCTCCGCCTGCGATGCAGGCCGCGAACGCCCCGACGTCCAACTCGGCGGAATCGAATCCCCGCCCCAGCGCAGCCGTGGCTGCGCACCCTCAAACCCAGCAGAACTCAAAACCGCGGGGATCCGCAACCAGAGCCTCCGTCAACTCAGATTCTGTAATGACGGCCTCGCCAGCAAATTCGGAGAACATGGCGAATGTGCCATCGCCCAATTCTGTGCCGGCCGACTCAGCGCCCACTCTGGCGGAACGGCAAGACGACGCGCACCGCCCGGATCCTGCGCCGGATGCGCCCATGCCGTCTGAGTCCAAGCCGGAACCGCGACTGATGACGATCGAGTCAGGCACGACGCTAGCTGTACGACTGGTGGATGCGATCGATTCGGAGACGGCGAAGCAGGGACAAACATTCCGCGCCACGCTCGATTCTCCGCTTTCCGTCGAGTGGGATGTCGCGATTCCCGCCGGATGTAACGTCGAAGGGCATGTCGTGGAGGTGAAGAGCGCCGGCAAATTCGCCGGTCAGTCGGAACTCGTCGTCACGCTCGACAGGATTCTGGTTCCCGATAAGAGCTACGCCATTCAGACGGATGACGTTCGGCGCAAAGGCAAAAACCAGTCAACGAAGACGGCGGAAAAAGTTGGGGCGGGCGCGGCCATCGGTGCGATCATCGGTGGCATCGTCGGCGGCGGCAAGGGCGCGGGCATTGGCGCAGCGGCCGGGGGAGGCGCAGGCGCCGCAACCCAGGCGGCAAGCAAGGCCCAACCGGTGCGGCTCGAGAGCGAAACCGTCTTGAACTTCACCCTCCAGTCGCCGGTCACGGTGGAGCAGGAGCCAGAGAATGAAAGACGAAAGTTGCGGCCGGCAAAGTAATCGTCTGCCGCAAATTCGGGCGCGATCCAAGCCCATCAAACCTGCGCAACCGTCACCGCAGCCCCATCAATGGCCTGACACATAAGTCACCACTTTCTGTGACACTGCTCACAAGGGGGATGTAAGAACCAGACCTACACTGGTCCGTTGTGCACATCGCAAGTCTGGGGAAGCCGTGCCGCCCCAAGGAGGAAGTTATGAGAATTCGCAGCATTTTGACCGTGGTCGCCGCGGTGGCGGTGATGGCAACCATGGCGCTGGCGCAGAATCAGTCAACGCCGAATCAGTCGGGCAACGCTCAGCCAGAGAAGGAAATCAAGCACGTCGCCGTAAAGCTGACCTCGCCCGCATCGGGCGTCGAGATGTACAAAAGCTATTGTGCCGTATGCCACGGAACCGACGGCAAAGGCGATGGGCCGGCAGCGTCGGCTCTGAAAGTCCCGCCAACCGACCTAACAACGCTGGCGGCAAACAATGGCGGCAAGTACCCCTCGCTGAAGGTTTCCGCGATCATCCGCGGCGAACAATCGCTGCCCGCGCACGGCACCAAAGATATGCCGATCTGGGGCAACTTGTTTTGGAGCATGAGCGGCGGTCATGAAGCCGAGGTACAGCAGCGCGTTACCAACGTGAACAAATACCTCGAATCGCTCCAAAAAAAATAAACCAGCCACGGCAAAGCTCGTCCGCTGCTATACAGAATTGGCCCGCTCATCGCGAGTATGCGCTGGGCGGTCATCTTTTCCTCTCTCTCCCTTTTTTCCCCGGTTGCTCCACACACTTCATGCTGCTAAATTCTCTCCTGTCAGTTTGAAAGCCAGTTAACCGGCCGGCTCATTTTCCCTAATGCGCTCGCGCATCGCGAAGCTGAAGGCCGGGGTTCAAAGAGATGCCAGATTCCGGGCCCAAGCAGAGTTGGATTGCGCAGCATCGTTTCTCCGCGTGGGTGCAATATGGAGGCGCGGCGATTGCGGTGTGGGTCGCGCTCAGCCTGCTCACCTTTTCGCCCTTCTTCGACCGTCATGCTTTTTCCCTTTTTCTGGCGGCAGTGCTCATCACCGCGCGTTTTCTGGGATTCGGTCCCGCGCTCTTCTCTTCTCTCGCCTCGGCCGTTTGCCTCGATGTCTTTGTCTACCACGTCGTTTCCGCCGGCATCATTCGCGGCGCCAATTTCGAGCGCTTGTTGGTCTTCGTCGGTATTGCGGTTTTTGCCGGAAGTATGGCGCGACAGCGCTCGCTGGCCGAAACGCGAGCCGAAAGATCGCTGCGCGAAATGGCGGCCATCGTCGAGTGCTCCGCCGACGCCATTTACAGCACCGACTACGACGGCGCCATCACCAGCTGGAACCATGCGGCCGAAAATCTCTTTGGATACAGCTCCGAGGAGGCGGTGGGATTGCAGGCTCTGCTTCTCGCCCCTCCCGAGCGGCAAGAGGAGGCACGGAGGAACCGCGACATTCTCCGCGAAGGCGGCAACGTGAGCGCCTACCAGACCGAGCGCCTGCGCAAGGATGGAACGCTGCTGCCCGTGTTGCTGTCGGTTTCGCCGCTACGCGATGCGCGGGGAGCGGTGATTGGCGCGTCCGTGATTGCCCGCGATATTTCGGCGGAGAAGCAATCCGAGGAGGCAGTGCGCCGCAGCGAAAAGCTCGCCACCGCGGGCAGGCTGGCAGCTTCGATTGCCCACGAGATCAACAATCCGCTGGAGGCAGTGGTAAATCTGCTCTACCTCGCGCGCGAGGATTCGGCGAATGCCGCGCAATACTTGTCCATGGCCGAGCAGGAGGTGGGCCGCGTCGCCCGTCTGGCGCAGCAGACGCTCGGCTTTGTCCGCGACACGAATTCGCCCGGCCCAGTGAAAGCGGCCGCGATCATGGACGAAATTCTTACTTTGTATTCGCGCAAGATCGAGTCGCGCCAGATTCGCATCGTCCGCCGTTACCGTGACGTCCAGAAGCTCCAGGGCTACGCCGGCGAGATGCGGCAGCTCTTTGCCAACTTGGTGGTGAATGCCGTCGAGGCCATGGGCAAAGCCGGCTCGCTGCACGTACGCGTGGCTCCCGGCCACGATTGGCATGACGGCCGCGAAGGCGTACGCGTCACCGTGGCCGATACCGGCACAGGCATCGCCGCTGCCGACCTGGAGAAGATCTTCGAGCCTTTTTATACGACGAAAAAGGATACCGGCACCGGCCTCGGGTTATGGGTCTCGATCGGCATCGTGAAAAAGCATGGCGGATCGATTCGCGTGCGCAGCCGCGCTGACACCGACGCTAGCGGCACGGTTTTTTCCGTGTTCCTGCCTTATCAGCCCGAACTGTCCACGGTCGCCTCCTAGATTTCTGCTCGCGCGCGGCGGTGCGAATGGCTCGCGGGCACACGGTCGAGGCTCTGCCGATCGACAAAACCGTCGAAATCCTCAAGCAACACGTGTAGTGAAGTGACCCCCGACCAGGCAGCCGCAGCCTAAGTCATTGCGCATATCCGGCCACGGCCGCCCGTTATCCATACCAGTCAATCACTTAGCCGTGGCATCGGTACAGTACCCGGGGAGTGACCTTCGTGCTCTCAGGCGCTTCGCCCGCCCGACCTATAATTGAGAAAACCTCACAGGGATGGGCTTTTGCCGACCGTGGAATTCATTTTTGAGGCCGCGATCTTCGCGCTGGGGCTGTGTTGGGGCAGCTTCCTGAACGTGTGTATCTACCGGTTGCCGCGGGGCAAGTCGGTGGTCGCGCCGCGCTCGGCTTGTCCGCATTGCGGGCAGATGATTCCGCTTTACCACAATGTGCCGGTCCTGAGCTGGCTGATTCTGCGCGGCAAATGCCGCGACTGCAAGGCCCCGATTTCGCCGCGTTACATGGTAGTGGAGCTTCTCACGGGCATTCTCTTTCTCTCCTGCTACCTGCATTTCGGTCCAACCCTGGCGACGCTGAAGTGCGCCGTGCTTGGCTTTCTCCTGCTTGGGCTGGTCTTTACCGATGCGGAGACAAAGCTGCTGCCCGACGCGCTTACTCTGCCGGGGCTCGCGATCGGAATCGTCTTCAGCCTGCTCGTGCCGGTGAACGACCTGGCTTCGAAGATCATGCCCGGTCTCGTATCGCCGGAGATGCGCACGCTTTCCTGGCGGCTATGGTCGCTGACCGATTCGCTGCTGGGGGCGGCAGTCGGAGCGTCGTTCTTGTATGGCGCAGCCGCAATTTACCTGCGCGCTCGTGGCGTCGAGGGCATGGGATTTGGCGACGTCAAGTTGATGGCCATGATCGGCGCATTCCTTGGAACGAAGTTAACGGTGCTCACAATTTTTGCGGCGTCGCTCGCGGGCTCAATCTTCGGACTAAGCGCAGTGCTGTTCGTCTGGATCAAGCGCTGGCGGCGCATCGAGGCTCGCGGCGCATCGAGCGTGCTGGCGCGCCGGCGTGCCTGGAACTCGGCGCGCATCATGCTGCGCTACTACCAGATGCCCTTTGGAGTTTTTCTGGGAAGCATGGGAATGCTCTCCTTTGTGTTCGGCAAGGCGCTCCTGCATTGGTATTGGCGAGCGCTCTAGATTTTTTGGAGGAACGATTTATGAAGCGAGATCTAATGCAACGCATGATCTTGAAGCGAATGAACGTCAGGCGAGCGACCGTAAAGAAAATGCTCGCAGTGGCCATGCTGCTCGGAGCTCTTCTCCTGCTCGGTGGCGCGCTTTGCGCCCAGACTTCAAGCCAGTCGTCTGGACAGTCGCTCGGAGATGCAGCCCGCGCCGCCCGCAAGAAAAAAGAGCAGACGGAACCCGCGACTCGCCATTACGACAACGACAACCTGCCGACCAATCAAGCTCTGAGCGTGGTTGGCCCAGAGCCGCCATCGCCCAGCGACAAGAAAGCCGCGGAGCAGCAGGCTGCGGATGCCAAGGCCGCGGAGGCCGATAAGCAGAAGCAGCAGGCGGACGAAATCCAGGGCAAGCTCGACGCCCAGAAATCCAAGATCGACCAGTTATCGCACGAACTCGATCTCGACCAGCGCGAGTATCGCCTGCGCGCGGCCGAGTTTTATAGCGATGCCGGCAACCGCCTGCGCGACGCCGCGCAGTGGGACAAGGACGACGCGCACTACAAGTCAGACCTCGATTCCAAGCAGAAAGCCCTCGACGACGCCAAAGCTCAACTGACCGAGCTGCAGGAACAGGCGCGCAAGGCTGGCATGAAAGAGAAAGATTCCGACTCCGGATCGAAAGATAAAGACAGCGATAAGAGCAATACGGACGAGAGCAAAAAGTAGAATCCCGCCTCTATCGCTTCAGCCTTTCGCGAATTTGCTTCGCATGGTGCCGGCCGTGGACGAGATGGAATTTGCACCACTCGTTCGCGGTCAGCGCCCCAAGGAAGGGGTGGTCCATCAGCCTGATCCGGCTTCCGAACTGACGCTCGCAATCCGCCAAGCCTGATTCCATCTTTTCGATCTCCGCAAAAATCCCCGTCCGCACCTCGCTTGCAGCCATACCCTGCGGCGTCGCCCGCTTTGGCGCTTCCCTGCCCTTCGGCATATAACCAAAATCCACTACCAGCATCTTACTTACGCGATGTTTGAGGGTTGGAGCGGTCGCCAGCGGCGCGCCTTTTTCCAGGCACTTTTTTATGCCGAAGTTCGTCCCCTTGTAGCTGAGAAAAAGGTGCTCAAGGATCTGGCTTGGAGTCCATTTGTTCGCTGCGCCGCGGGAGAGCGCGTCATCGTCGAATCCGGAGATCGCGTCTTGCAGTTCGCGTTGCAGACGATCGAGAGCGGAAGTCATGGCCAATGGACCGTTGCCGAGCAATTTTATAGCAAGCGGATGCGGCCGTTGCGTATCGACCCTTCAGTACCCGTCTCACGACAACGACCCGCGATTCCGCTGGCGTGCGTTAACATACCAAATCAGCCCTTCGAGGAAACAGACTGAAATGAAAACTCTACTGATGGCGATACTCACTGTGGCGCTCGCGGCATGCTCCTCGGCGCCTACAACTTCCGCTCCGGCCGCGCCCGAGAAGGTCACCGGCAGCAAAGGATTTCAGCAGTGCTATATCGCCGCTCGCGGATGGGCACAGGACGCGCAGCCCTTTCGCGTCGAGTCTGCGCCAGCGAAGAGCGCGGACGGAAAAGCCGGCGAGTGGCGTTCCGGATTTGCCTCGGCTGCGCGGCGCACGACCATTTCTTTTACCTGGTCCAATGGCGACATCTCGCACAACACCGAAGATACCTACAGTCCGACGAATTCTTCGACCCAGGTTTTCAACGTGCAATTCCTGAAAACCGATACCGACAAAGCATTCGCCGTCGCGCAGCAGCATGGCGGAGACAAGCTGCTGGAGAAGTCGCCTGACACTCCGGTGTTCTTCGTGCTGGAGTGGAGTAAACAGGATAGTGCACTGTTCTGGCACGTAATTTATGGAGCGGATCGCGATACGGCAGCGTTGCGGGTAGCCGTGAATGCTTCTACGGGAGAGTTTTCGCGGGTGGAGAAGTAGATGATGGAGTGGGGGGTACCCCCCTCCCCTGCCTTGATCTATTGGAATCATGGGGTTGGCGCGATTTTCCCGGCAAAATCTTGAGCCTGCTGGACTTACAGGTAAAATCTTGAGCGCGTGGGAGTTAGCTCATGGCTTCGAGCTCCGAGCTATGAGCTCCGAGGTAGACCTTCGAGACCGGATATTTCTTTTTTCAAAGAACTGAGTTAGTACGCTTTTTGCGTTCTGCTTTATGGTTGGCCTTTTCTTTGGGCTAAGTCAAGAAATCTTTGGCGGGGGTTGAAAATCTTCCCGGGGGCGACTGGAGCCTTTATTGGTATGTACAGGCTTGTATGGACAACGCACTCGGCTGCCAGGCGAAGATACTGCGAATAAAATAAAGTTGGTTTTTGGGCGTTGTGAAAGAGGGCGAATCTGGGATTTTCGTTGGGCGGGATGGTTACTATCTGGTTATGGGTCGGCCAGATTGGATCGGCATTTCGCCTATGAGAATGCTGGAGTTAGCGCGGATTGGCGGTTCGCGGTTTTAGAATTAAGCACTTACAACGAAGTATCTGGAAGTAATGGACTTAGTCGTTTTGATTCGCTTCGCTTTCTGTGTTTTAGGGGTCTTCCGCGGCTGGATTTTGTCAAGTTGACGGGGCGTGCATTGGAAGTTGGGGACGAGGCAGGCGGTGCGAAGGAGTGAGTGGCGTGGCTACAATCTAGCGCGTTGGCTGACAGTATCTCCGGCGGTTCGAAGTTGACGAAGCGGCGCCATTACGCTCATTGGGCGGTTCCGGCGACCAATGCCAGCAATCCGGATACGGTATTCTTAATCGCATGGATCACCTCGAAGTTCTGCGGGACAAGATCGCGCGTCTGCGGGAAGAGATTGCTGAAATTCGAGTGTTGAACGAGGAGTATCGGCGTCGGGGAAGAAACGAGCCGCATGCTCAGGTGGCGCACGGCCAGAGGCAGGAACGGCTGCAGGCTATCCAACAGGAACTTTCTCAAATCGCAGGTCTGGGCAGGAAGGTTCGGTCCATCGAAGAGATGAAAGAGAAGCATCGCTCGCGGATTTATCGAGACAAGGAAGTTCCTCCGGCGGGCGAGACGTCGTAGCCCGGTGATTCGGGAGTGTCTCACGCGAAGGGATGGCGCAATCGTTTCTCGCAACCGGGTGGGACGGAGTGGGGTGGTCCGAGCGCCGGGTGGCAGGGGGAAAGACGGCTTTTCTTGGATTTGACCGATTCGCGTTTTATACGGGATTATTAAGCGGGATGGACACCGAGCAGACCATTGCAGAAATCGAGCGCCTGGAGCGCATCTTTGCCGCGCCCGACCCGCGGCCGCTGAGCCCCAGCGATCTGGCCGCAGCCAATCGAAAACACGACGAGATGCTGGCGCGGAGCCCATGGTTTCGGCTGTGGCAGAGTTATGGTATCTGCTGCCGAAGCGGATCCGTCGAGTTTCGACTGGGGGGAGTGGACAGCTAGGCGAATCCTTCCGGTTGTGCTCAGGGAAGATTGTTTCAGCCCATCCGAATCTCACTCCGTCCGGAGAAGAAATTATGCCGAACGTAACTCTTGCTAAGAAACAACGCGACGAACTCCTGGGGACATTGAAAGCTCGCTTTGAGAAGAACATGAGTCGCCATAAGGGAATGGAATGGGCTCGGGTGCTGGCGAGGCTCGAGGCGAATGCCGGGAAACTGTGGTCTCTGAATGAAATGGAAAGAACTGGCGGAGAGCCGGATGTGGTTGGGGTGGACAAGAAGACGGGCGAATACATTTTTTATGATTGCGCGGCGGAGAGTCCGAAGGAGCGCAGGAGTCTGTGCTACGACCGGGAGGCGCTGGACTCGCGGAAAGAGAACAAGCCGCGAGGGAACGCGGTGGAGATGGCAGCCGCGATGGGGGTTGAGATTTTGACGGAAGAAGAATATCGCGAGCTGCAAAAGTTGGGAAAGTTCGATCTGAAAACTTCGAGCTGGGTGAAGACTCCGGCGGCGATCAGGAAACTTGGTGGAGCGCTTTTTTGCGATCGGCGGTATGAGACGGTTTTTGTGTATCACAACGGGGCGGAGTCTTATTACGCTGGGCGGGCGTTTCGAGCGTCTATCAGGATCTAGGCTTTCGGCTTTCGGCTTTCGGCTACTGACTAGGACGTTCTAAGCCCAGAGCCGAACGCCTAGAGCCTAGCGCCCGCATTTCGCAGCCTATCGCCTATCGCCTGCGCTTACTTTGATTTTTCTAGTTTGGCGAGGGAGTTGTGGGCTTCTTTAGCCAGGGGACCGTCGGGCAGGATTTTGAGATATTGCTCGAAGTATTTCTTGGCTTCTTCTTTGTGGCCTAGCTTCTGTTCGCACTCGCCCAGGCGAAAGGTGGCTACCGCGTCGTTCTGTTTGTAGTAAAGAGCTTCCTTGTAGCGGTCTAACGCGCCTTTGTAATTCCCGCGCTTGAAGTAGAAGTCGCCGACCTGAATGTCTTTGTTCGCTTTATACGGGTTCCAGGGATGGAACTCCTGCACGCCGGTGGTGTCGGGCGGCGAGGCGACGAGATCGGAGACGGCGTCTTCACTGAAGGGATGGTTTTTGGCGTCGTCTTTGGGAGCGCTGGTATCGACGCGCGTGTCGCGGCTGGAGCTTTCTTGCTGGTCGTCGGGCGGAGCGGCGGGCTTTTGCGAAGCGTCCTGCGCGGCGGCGAATGCGGCCAGGAGGAAGAGGGCGGCGATGGGGAATCGTACGCGCACAGTTTATTTTAGCGCGTTCGGGCGCGTGGAGTGTTTGGCGGAACCGATGAGATGGTCAGAGGACTCAGGGGCTAAACGGTTTGCTGAAAGAGCCGGCGGTAGGTTCCTCGGGGGCTAAAGCCCAATCAAAACAACCGCGACTTATCGCAGCGGTGAACCGCTGCGCCACCCAAAAACCGAGTTTTTCAGCAAGCTGTAAAGCCCAAAAAACATTTAGCTGGCTGACGCGGCCCTGAAGGGCCGCTCTTCCACTGCGGTGTGGGCGGATTCGCGCGAGTTGTTCGGCGGGGTGGCACGAGCCAACAAAAAACAGGCCGCCTATTTTTTGGCGGCCTGGTTTGGCAATTCCTCCGGGGAGGAGGGAAAAGTCTAGTTACTCCGAGGGCGGCGTGGCGCTGGCGCTGGGAGTTCCCTGCTGCGGCGTCTCGTTGCCCGAGCCGGTGTTGGTCATGAGATGGATATCGACGCGGCGATTCTTGGCGCGGCCGTCGCGAGTGCTGTTCGAGTCAACCGGCTTATCCTTGCCGAGGCCAATCAAATAGATCTTGTAGGCAGGGATGTTCTTCTCGGCGGCGAGATATTGAATGACGGCATCGGCGCGGCGCTGGCTGAGGGCGTAGTTGTAGTCGGCGCCACCGACCGAGTCCGTGCTGCCTTCGACGGTGATGATGTAGCCCTTAGTGCTGGCGACGCTCTGGGCTAGCTGATCGATGGCCTCGCGAGCTTCCTTGGTAAGGTTGTCCTTGTTGAAGCCGAAGTGGACGGAGGTTTCGGCGACGGAGCGATAGTTGTCGAGATTGATGACGGTGTTGGTAAGAGTATCGACGCGCTGGGCAGCGGTATTGGCGGCCATTTGGGCTTTGTCGGCGCTCTGGCCGGCGGCGAGAGCTTTCTGGTCAGCCGTGTTGGCGGCGGCCTGCGCGTTCTGGATGCCGGACTGGGCGCGCTGATCGACATCTTTTATGGCCTTGGTGTTCTGGGCCGTCAGGTCGTCGAGCTCGTTGGTCTTGTTGATGAGGGGCGTCGTCTGCTGGCGCACATAATTCTTGGTGGTGCAGCCTATGGATGCGGCGACGGCGAGGGCCAGCGTCAGGGTCAGGGTCAACGAAAGTTGCTTCATTCGAGTTCGGGGCTCCTTGCCCAAATAATTGCTTTTAACTAACAGCTTTTCGATGATTATTAAAGCACGAAGGATGCCAATGTCGGGGCGCGAACCTTGGGCGTAAGAACCTTGATAATCAATGGGTTAGGGGGAGGGGTGGAAAAGGGCTGGGAGGGGATGGGCGGTCAAAGGCGGCGGAAGTCGTGGAATTTTTATATGGTCGTCGTTGGTCGTTAGTCGTTGGTCGTTTGGGATTCGTCGCTAGTTTTGGCCGTCGGAAAATCCGAAAAGCCGTTTACATGACGGGCGGAACTGTGATGCCCATTACTTCGAGGATGCGAATCAGCTCGCGACGAACGACGGCGGCGGTGGTGAGGAGGAACCGCTTTCTGGAGTCGTCTGCTTCGGCAAGGATGGGATGCTGGTGATAGAAGGTATTGAAAAGCTGCGCCAGCTGGAAGGCGTGCTTGGCTAGATAGGCGGGCTCGGTGGTGGCGATACATTGGGCGACTATGTAGCCGGTTTTGGAGGCGGCTAACCAGAGTTCCCAGAGGTTGTTGCCGGATTCGCCGGCTAGATACTTGGCTAGGTCATCTTTAGTTAGAGCGGCTTTCGTTGGAGCGGCTTTCGTTGGAGCGGCTTTCGTTGGATCGGCTTGGGTTAGATCGGCTTTCGTTAGAGCGTCGGAGTCGACGCGGGCGGCGGTTAGAAACGTGGCGGGATCGAATCCGCCTTTGCGGAAGATGTTGGTGGCGCGGACAACGGCATACTGGGCGTAAGGACCGGTCTCGCCTTCGAAGCTGAGTGCGTCTTTGAAGTCGAAGGCGATGACAGAGGGCTTGGTGAACTTAAGCATGAAGTAACGCAGGGCGCCGATGGCGATTTGGGTCGCGATGGCGGCGCGCTCGGAGTCACTTACTTCGGGATGGCGGGAGTCGACTTCCTTGCGGGCAGCGGCGATAAGGGCATCGAGGAGATCGTCGGCTTTGACGCCGAAACCTTTGCGGCCGGAGACCTCGATCCACGGGCGCGCTTTTTCCTCTTCGCTGAGTTGGTAGCCGAGTTCGGCGGCGCAGCGCGGGGTGAGCGCGACCATCTCGTAGGAGAAATGGGTGTAGCGGTCGGCGGCTTCGCCGTGGCCGAGTTCGCGCAGAGCTTCGATGACGGTGTTCTGGGCTTCGGACTGGCGGGCGTCGATGACGTTATAGATTTCGGCGACGTCGCCGAAGTGGGGATGGTCTTTGGCGGCTCCGGGATCGTCGGGGGTGGTTGAGATCCAGCAATCGTGGGCATTGGGATATTGGAAAAATTTGCGATAGCTGAAGTCGCGGCCGAGGAGGCCGAACTTCCACATGTGATAGGCGATGTCTTTGCCGACGTAGCCGACGGTGCCGTTGGAGCGGACGATTACTTTCTGGTCGTCTTCGGCGATTTCCTGCGAACGGACGTCGACATTCTGCCGCGTCGGAATCTCAGTCATTAGGTCGTCTTTGTCCGGCGGTGAACCGTTCACTTTTTTTCGGGCGTCGGCAGTCGCGGGCGGGAGTGCCCGCGCCACACGGTCTGTGGCGGTTCCGGCGCGGCGCATGATCCAGCAGCCTTTGTTCTTGCCTTCGTTTTCGAAGGTCAGGACACCAGATTCTTTGAGCTTGGTGAAGGCTGCGTCCCAGAAGTGGAGATGGAGGATCTCACTCTCGCGCGGCAGGAAATCGTATTCGATGTCGAGGCGCTCCATGGTTTCGAGATGGCGGCGCAGGACAGCGGTTGAGATCAGGTCGGCAATGCGGGCGGTTTCGTTGTTGCCTGCTTCGATGGCGTGGAGGGTGGCGGAACGGGCGGCTAGGTTCTGCTTGTCTTCTTCGTACCAGCGGGAGACGCGGGCGTAAAGGTCCCAGCAATAGAAATCAAAATGCGGAGCAGCGGCGAGCGCTTCGATTTCGGCGCGGGATTTCTTTTCGATGTTGAGGAATCCGACGACCACGTCGGCCACCTGGACTCCGGTATTGTCGATGTAGTTCTGAACGTCGACGTCGCGGCCGGCGAAGCGCAGGAGGCGGACGAAAGTGTCTCCGAGAATGGCGTTGCGGAGATGGCCGATGTGCGCGGCCTTGTTGGGATTGATGCTGGAGTGCTCGACGAGAACTTTGCCTTTGGGGACGGCGGCGGGCGGAGTCTGATCGGCGGCTAGCGCGGCGGAGGCCTCGGCGCGATCGACGCGGACGTTGATGTAGCCGGCGCCGGCGACCTCGAATTTTTCGATGCCGGGGACTGGGCCGATGCCGGCAACGATTTCTTCGGCGATTTTGCGTGGAGCTTTGCGGAGCTGGCGGGCGAGTTCGAAGGCGATAGGGAGAGCGTACTCGCCAAACTCGATTTTTGGCGGCTGCTCGATGACGATATTTCCAAGTTCGAGTTGGTAGGTGCGGCGCAGGAAGTCGCGGACGGCATCGGTCAAGCGGCGTTCTAAATGACGGTACAAGGAACTCCTCTGGGCATTGGGAGAAACAGTGATTCTAACAAACGCGCGGCGGGCGGCGAGTTTGACGGAGGTACGGGTGCAACCTATGATGAAAAAACGCTGGCGTTGGGCGTCATGCGTCCTTTGTCCTTCGTCCTTGGTCCATGGTCGTTCGTCCTTGGTCCTTCGCGCGGCAAGGGGGATGCGGCGGTCTTTGCAACCCGTCTGGGATTCATACTTGGCGCTGACGCGGCAAGTGCTTCTGATTTCCGAACGACCGAGGACGATCGACGAACGACGGACTTCCTATGCGCATTGCCTACCTTGATTGTTTTTCCGGCATCAGCGGCGACATGTTTCTGGGCGCGCTGGTGGATGCGGGCGTTCCGGCGAGGCTGCTTGAAGATGCGGTCGCCGCGCTTGACGTTGGGGCTCGGCTGGAGATTTCGCGGGCGATGCGGGGCGGAATCGCGGCTACCAAGGTGGATGTGTTCGCGAATGGCGAGAAGGATTTGCCGCGCGGGGAATTCTGGGCGCGGGAGAAGGCGGCGGATGCTGGGAATTCGCATGGGCATGAACATTTGCATGAACATCCACATGAACATGCGGGCGGGCATGCGCATGATGCGCATTCGCATTCGGACAGCAGTGGCAAACCTCTTGCTTTCGAGGTGACGGATGAGTCTGACGCGGACAGGAGTGTCCGCGCCACACGTTCTCACTCGCATTCGGATTCTCATTCGCATTCGGATTCGCATGGGCGGGGGTTGAGTGAGATTCGGGGGATCATTGCGGCGGCTGCGATTTCGGAATCGGCTAAAAAGACCGCGATTGCGATTTTTGAGGCGCTGGGAGCGGCTGAGGCGGAGATTCACAATACGACGAGGGACGAGGTTCACTTTCATGAGGTCGGCGCGGTGGACGCGATGGTGGATATCGTTTGCGCGGCGGTGGGGGCCGAGGCGCTCGGCGTGGATGAGTGGGTGTGCTCTCCGCTGAATGTGGGGGGCGGGACAGTGAAGTGTGCGCATGGCACTTTGCCGGTGCCTGCGCCGGCTACGGTGAAATTGCTGGCGGGAGCGCCCGTGTATTCCTCTGGGCCGCAGGTTGAGTTGGTTACGCCTACCGGGGCGGCGATTGTGAAGACATTGGTGGCGCGCTTTGCGCCATTCCCCGCGATGAAGATCGAGAAGGCTGGATATGGGGCGGGGAGCCGGGAGTTTGCAAATCATCCGAATCTTTTGCGGCTTACGGTTGGCGAGCCGGTGGCTGTGACATCGATAGCGGGGACTACATCGCAGGACTCTGTCGCGGCATCGGATGGAGTCTCGCAGGACCACATCGCTGTTCTTGAAGCGAATCTCGACGATTTGAATCCGCAGGTATTGGCTTATGCCATGGAGCGACTGCTGGCTGAGGGAGCGCTGGATGTGTTTAGCGTTCCGGTGCAGATGAAGAAGAATCGACCGGGAGTGTTGCTGACGGTGCTGGCGAAGGCGGAGGATGCGGATCGGCTGACGAAAACGATGTTTGCCGAAACGACGACGCTGGGAGTGCGGCGGCGTGACGAGGCGCGGCAGGTACTCAATCGGCGATGGGAGACGGTGGAGACGGCATGGGGGCCGGTGCGGATCAAGATAGCGAATATGAATGGGACCGTGTCGAATTATGCGCCTGAGTATGAAGATTGCCGGCGGATTGCATCGGAACATCATGTGCCCTTGAAGACGGTGATACAGGAAGCGCTGCGGGCGTATGGGCTAAAGACATAGTTGCCAGTGGCCGGTTGTTAGTTCTCGGTTCTCAGTTCTCAGAAAACAGCTTGCATATAATGAAAACCTACGTTGAGGACTTCGGGAGGATTTATGGAAGCGATTTCATCTTTGCGTATGCTGTTGAATCGCGTCCCGGAACGCCTTGAAAGGCTTTCTGGTGACGCGGTTGAGCGCCGGGCGACGGAGCCGGCGTGGTCGGCGAAGGAAGAGTTGGGGCATCTGCTGGATTCGGCGGCTAACAATCATCAGCGGATTGTGCGGGCGCAATTGGAAGACAGGCCTGCGATGCCCGGATACCAGCAGAATGAGTGGGTGCGCGTGCATGGCTATCAGCGGCGCGAGTGGAAAGAGTTGATTGAATTGTGGACGGCGCTGAACCGGCAGCTTTTGGCGGCAGCGGAAGCCGTGCCAGCGACGGGTTGGGCGCGCATGTTGACTGTGGCCGGTTCCGAGCCGCTCACATTGCAATTCGTGTTCGAGGATTATCTGGCGCATATGGCGCACCACCTTCATCACATCGGAATTGGCGTTGACGACATAAAATTGAAGACACCGAGCGCCGCTTAACAACGCGGCGTCGAATCGAGTTTTCCAGGCAGGGGAATGGCCAAGAAGTTTTACATCACGACTCCGATTTATTACGTTAATGCGCGGCCGCATATTGGGCATGCGTACACCACGATTGCGTGCGACACGATGGCGCGGCGGCATCGCATGCTGGGCGACGACACCTGGTTCTTGACCGGCACGGACGAACACGGGCAGAAGATCGAGCGGGCGGCGCAGGCGGCGGGAAAGACGCCGCAGCAGTTCACGGATGAAGTCTCGGCGATGTTTCGCGGGCTGTGGGACCGGATGGGACTGAGCTATGACGACTTCATCCGGACGACCTCGGCGCGGCACAAGCAGGGCGTGCAGGCTTTGTGGAAGCGGATTGCCGACGCTGGCTACATCTACAAGAGCCATTACACAGGGCAGTATTGCGTGTTTGACGAACTCTATGTTGACGCGGTTGGAGCGGGTGCGCCTTGTCCGGAGTGCAACCGCCCGACGGAGACGGTGCAGGAAGAGAATTATTTCTTCAAGCTCTCGGCGTTTCAGGATCGGTTGATCAAGCTGTATACGGAGCAACCGGATTTCATTCGCCCAGAGACGCGGCGAAATGAAGTGCTTTCATTTGTGAGCGGCGGGCTGCGGGATTTGTCGATCAGCCGGAGCACATTTTCGTGGGGCATTCCGGTCCCCGACGATCCCAAGCATGTCATTTATGTGTGGCTGGATGCGCTGGCGAATTATGTGACCGCGCTCGGGTATGGATCGAACGACACAAGTAAGTACGAGAAATACTGGCCGGCGGACGTGCACATGATCGGCAAAGAGATTGTGCGCTTCCACTGCGTGTATTGGCCGGCGTTCTTGATGGCGGCTGGCTTGCCTCTGCCGAAGGGCATTACGGCGCATGGATGGCTGCTGTTTGAAGAAAACAAGATGTCGAAGTCGCGCGGAAATATTGTGCGGGCAGAGACGATTGTAGATGTGCTAGGCGCGGATGCGCTGCGCTATTTCCTGCTGCGGGAGATTGTGTTTGGGCAGGATGGGTCGTTCAGCTTTGACGCGCTGGTGCAGCGGTATAACGCCGACCTTGCGAATGGGCTGGGCAATCTGGCGAGCCGCACGATGACGATGATTACGCGGTACTTCAAGGGCGAGGTGCCGTATCCGTCGCATGCGGCGCACAAGCCACAAGACGATCAGGTGGCAGAGACGGCGCGCAGGGCGATTGCGGATTTTGGAACGTATTTCGATCAGTTTCTGTTTTCGAAGGCGCTGGAGGCGGCGTGGGGATTGGTTTCGACGGTGGATAAGTACATTGTCGAAAACGAGCCGTGGACGCTGGGCGACAGGCAGGATGAAGAGAGCCGGCAGCGGCTGGCAACGGTGCTTTATACGAGCGCGGAGGCGCTGCGGATTGCGACGGCGCTGGCGCATCCGGTGATGCCGGAGTCGACGGCGAAGATCTGGGAGCAGCTTGGGCTGGGAGATATCACGAAATTCGATCTTACGAAACTTGCCTGGGGACAGTTGCAGCTGGGCACGAAGCTGGGCGAAGTGAAGGCAGTGTTTCCGCGGGCGGATAAATCGGCGATTGAGAGGATGCAGAAGATGGAAGAAGAGAATAGTTCGACGACGGCACCGACGGCGGCTTCCGCCGCGCCGGCGACGACCGCGTCGGCTTCGCCTGCTGCGGTTCCGGTTTCCGCGGCTCCGGCCAAGCCCGCTGCAGCTACGATTCCCGACGGCAAGATCAGCATCGACGACTTTGCGAAGGTCGAGCTGCGTGTGGCTCTGGTGAAAGTGGCGGAGCGCGTGAAAGGCGCCGACAAGTTGCTGCGGCTGGAGGTCGATCTTGGGACCGAGACGCGGCAGTTGGTGGCTGGGATTGCCGAGGCTTACGCTCCAGAGACGCTGATTGGGCGCAAGGTGGTTATTGTTGCCAATCTCGCGCCGCGCAAGCTGCGCGGGCTGGAATCAAATGGCATGATCGTCGCGGCCTCGCCTGAAGGCGGGAAGCCGGTGCTGGCTAGTTTCCTGGAGGATGTACCGGTGGGAGCGAGATTGAAGTAGCGGCTTTTGGCTTTCGGCTTTTGGCTTTCGGCTCTGGGCTTCCGGGTCTGGGCCTTCAGCTTTATCGCTTGGATTCCGCTACTCTTTCGGGCTCGACTTACATCCATGTTCATCGATTCTCACGCACATCTTGAGGGCACGCGGTACGACTCGGATCGCGAGGAGGTACTGGCTCGCGCCAAGGCGGCTGGCGTCGAGGCGTACCTTGCCATCGGCAACGGCGAAGGGCCTTCTACTGCTGATTGCGGGATCCGGCTGGCGGAAAAATATAGCAGGCAGCCGCAGTACCCCGAGATCTGGGCTAGTGTCGGGATCCATCCGCATGAGGCTGCGCTGGCCGACGAGGCGGGGTATGCGCAGCTGGCGGAGTGGGCGCGGCATCCGCGAGTGATTGGGTGGGGCGAAATTGGGCTGGACTATTTTTACGACCACTCGCCGCGCCTGGTGCAGAAGGCTGTTTTTCTGCGGCAGATGGAACTGGCGCAGGCGGCGAAGCTGCCGATCATTATTCATTGCCGGCCGTCGGATAATAGCGAGAACGCATGGGACGATTGCCTGGCGATGATTGCGGAACACTGGAGCGCGGGGCACTTGAGTTCGGCGGGCCTGGGCGGCGTGCTGCATTGCTTTACGGGAAACCTGGATCATGCGCGGCGCGGGCTTGAGCTGGGCTTCATGATCTCGTTCGCCGGGAATATCACTTTCCCGAAGGCGCAGAACATTCGCGATGCGGCGCAGTTTGTGCCGCTGGACCGCATGCTGATCGAGACGGACTCGCCGTATCTGGCGCCGATTCCGCATCGCGGGCAGCGGAACGAGCCTGGCTTTGTGGTGGAGACGGCGCGGCAGATTGGGCAGTTGCGCGGGCTTGCCACGGAGGAGATTGGGCGGCAGACGGCGGAGAATTTTTGCAAGTTCTTTCGACTAGCGGAATGCGGCGAGGGCTAGCTCTCTGGCTGGGGCTCTTCGGCTCTTCAGGCTGCGGAAAAATCTTTCCCGCGCTGCCGCCTCACCTCGGGGCTAAAGCCCAATCAAAACGACCGACTTATCGCAGCGGTGAACCGCTGCGCCACCCACAAATCCAGAGTTTCAGCCGCGGTGTACCGCTGCGGCGGCGAAAATCGAACGTAACGTCCTTTTTTTTGCAACCTGTCTTGCCCCGCATTCTCTGCGCAGAAGTTGCTTCTTCTGATAACCTCAAGGGTGCGGCTGGGGCGGAGGCGGGCTTGTGTGAATTGCGGTCACGAGCCCTGAATCAGCTGCCATTCTTCAAAAAAAGATTCCGCTTCATCCGTGCGACAATCTAAAGAATTTAAAGGCAGAACCGATGCCCGACAATAGTTTTGACATCGTCAGCAAGATCGACCTTCAGGAAGTGTCGAATGCGATCCAGCAGGCGATGAAGGAAATCACGACGCGATTTGACTTGAAGGATTCGAAGTCGAATATTGCGCTGGAAGGCAAGGACGCGATCATCCTGCACTCGGCGGACGAGTTCAAGCTGAAATCGATCAACGACATTTTTCAAGCGAAGCTGGTAAAGCGCGGGGTACCGCTGAAGGGGCTGACCTACGGCGCGATCGAACCGGCGGCGGGGAGCACCTCGAAACAGAAGGTCACGATGCAGCAAGGAATCCCGATCGAGAAAGCGCGGGAGATCGTGAAGTTCATCAAAGACTCAAAAAAGAAGGTGCAGGCGTCGATCCAGGCGGACCTGGTGCGGGTGAGCGGGAAGGACCGGGACACGCTGCAACAGATAATTGCGCTGCTGAAGCAGAAAGATTTCGGGATCGATATGCAGTTTACGAACTATCGGTCGAACTAACGGATTCAACCGCGGAGGACGCGGAGTTCGCAGAGAAAGAACAGGTTTTTTGCAATTTAGTAATCTCCGCGTCCTCGGCGATCTCTGCGGTAAATGATATTCGGCACGCGAAAACATTTGAGCACAAGCAGCGCCATTAACGGGAAAGAGATTTTCGACCTGCTGCGCGACGAGTTGGTCGCGATTGAAGAGGAGTTTGGGCAGGACACGGTCTCGAACGTCGCGGTGATTACCGAGATTGGGGAATACCTGCGCGCGGGCGGCGGCAAGCGAATTCGGCCGGCGCTGCTGCTGCTTTCGGCGAAATTGCTGGGCTACAAAGGCCCGGGGGCGGTGAAGCTGGCGTCGGTGGTCGAGATTATTCACACGGCAACGCTGGTACACGACGACATCATCGACGAAGCCGATACGCGGCGGGGGCGGCCGGCGGCGAATACGCGCTGGGGCAACTCGAAATGCGTGCTGGCGGGCGACTGGCTTTACATGCAGGCGTTCAAGATTGCGGTGCAGGCGCGGAATTTCCGGATTCTGGATGTGCTGACCGAACTTACGCAGCAGATGGTCGAGGGCGAACTGCTGCAAATGGAAAAGCTGGGCAAGCCGATTTCGATCGAAGAGCATCTGGACCTGATTTACCGGAAGACGGCGTGCCTGTTTTCGGCGTCGATGCGGGTTGGCGGAATTCTGGGCGGGGCGACGCCGCAACAGGAAGAGCGGCTGGGACAATACGGACGCAATCTCGGGATGGCGTTTCAGATTGTCGACGATGTGCTCGATCTGACTGCGTCAGAGAGCGTGCTGGGCAAGCCGGTCGCGAGCGATTTGCGCGAGGGCAAGGCGACGATGGCGGTGATTCACGCGCTGGAACGTTGCACGCCTGCGGAACGCGGAAAGATTGAGGCGGTGCTGCGGGACCGCGTCTTCAATGGGGTGACGCACGCGGATATCCTGGCGATTCTGACACACTACGGGTCGCTGGAGTACGCAAGCAAGGAAGCGGCGCGCTATGCGGAATCGGCGCGGGAGGCAATTTGCGTCTTCCCAGATTCGGAGATCAAACGCGCGCTACTGTGGGCTCCCGATTTTGTGGTCGCACGGGAGAAGTAGCAATCGGCCGGTAAGCCGCGGCAATCCTCGTTTATTTGCCGATTTGATCGCTTGCCGCTTTCATTTTCTTACGGCTTGAAAACTCGTCGATTCGGTTGTCATCCCCGCATCTTGGATATACTGCACAGACTGTTTGCCTATGCACGATTTGGTCTGGCTGATCTCGCATGATGGCTACGAATTGCTGGCCGCAATTTGCTTTGCGGAGGCAATTGGCCTGCCGGTACCGGCGGCGCTGGCGGTTCTGACGGCGGGGGCCGTGGCCGCGTTTGGGCGGCTGCATCTTTATTACATTTTCCCGCTGGCGGTGACTGCGACGGTGAGTGGCGACCTCGCATTGTATTTTGCGGGGCGGGCGAGCGGATGGGCGCTGCTGGGATTTCTGTGCCGGCTGTCGGCGAATCCGGAGACTTGTATTCTGCGCTCGGCGGAATATTTTTACCGGCGCGGCAAACTGACGCTGCTATTTGCCAAGTTCATTCCCGGGATCAATACGATGTCCCCGCCACTGGCGGGCAGCATGCGCATGCGGCTCTCACAGTTCCTCATTTTTGACACGCTGGGCGCCTCGATTTACATCGGAGCCTACGGGAGCGCGGGCTTCGCGTTTAGCGACTTTCTGCGCGACATTACGCGGAGGTTGCGGACCGCCGGCGCTGCGGCCGAGGTTGTGTTTGGAGTCGGCTTGGCGGTGTACGTCGTCTATCGCATCGTGATTTACCGGCGGTATCGGCTGCTGGATACAGCGCCGCGGGTAAGCGCGGCCGAGGTGGGGCACCGTCTGGCGTCGGCGGCCCCGGGAAGCATTCTGATCGCCGACGTACGCAGCCACGGGTATTACGACGCGGATTCGGAGCGGATTGCGGGATCGGTACGGCTGGAGCCGAATCGAATTGAGGAAGAGGTAAAGGTTCTTTCGAAAGACCGGGAAATTTACCTCTACTGTACTTGAGCGCGCGAAGCCACTAGCGCCCGTGTGGCGCAGATCCTGATGAAAGAGGGATTCAAGGTGTTCGTGATATCGGGCGGACTGCGCGCGTGGCGCAAGGCCGGTCAAGCGGTGGAAATGGTGCCGCACGACGATGTGGTCAAGCTGCCGACCTTTAATTAGGCGCTGGGGGCCTCCCTCAGCCGGATCGCATATAAGAGCGAAACCGCCGGCTTCCCGGCGGTTTTTCCGGAAACTCCAGCGGCTGTGCTTTGCTTCACCTTGAGGACTGCGCGATCGGGCTGGCGCCGTCGATGTTATGAACTATGTCTGGACGATGCGAGGAGTGATGAAGAAGATCAGCTCCTGGGTCGAGGTCGAGACCGAATGATGTTTGAAGAGGTTGCCGAGGTACGGAATATCTCCGAGGAGCGGCACCTGCTGCACGTTGAGCGAGTTGTTGGTCTGGATGACGCCGCCGATGACAACCGTGCCACCGTCGGTGACGAGGACCTGCGTGGTGGCCTGCTGCGTAATCAGGGCCGGGTTGTGGTAGACATCTTCTTCCGAGTAGTCGGGCAGCGTGTTTTCGACGTCCACGTTGAGGAAGATGGTGCCTTCCGAGGTGATTTGCGGAGTAACGGTCAGGCGTAGGAAGGCGTCGACGTAGGTTGTGGTCGGCGGCCCACCCAACTGGCCGGTGGTGACAATCGGAACACGCACACCTTGCTTCACGACGGCCTGAATGTTGTTCTGCGTCACGACACGCGGACGCGAGAGCACTTTGAGGAGGCCGCGCGATTCCGCCATGGTCAGGGCAAAGTCGAGGCGGAAGTTGTTGGAGCCGGTGGAGAAGCCGATGCCGCTGGTCGGACCGGTAGATCCGAGGTTGGAAAAGAGCGGGATATTGCTGCTGCCGGTGGAGTAAAGAGGATAAAGCGGATTGGTCGCCGTACCGTTATAAGGAGAAGCTCCGGGGCCTCCGGTTCCGGGGACGCCGCCAACCTGGGTGCCGCCGTTGCCCCAACCAAAGCCGAGCTGGGTGCCGATGTCGCGGGCGAAGCTGCGGGTCGCGGAGACTACGCGAGCTTCGATTTCAACCTCCTGCGTCTTGCGGTCCATCTGCTGGATGATGCGGTCGATGCCGGGCAAAACGGCAGGGATGTCGGAGACGATGAGGGCGTTGGTGCGCTCGTCCGCCACTACGTCACCGCGGGAGCTGATGAATTTGCGGATGGTCAGCAGAACGTCTTTCGCGTGGGCATAGCTGAGGAAACGGGTGATGGTGACCTTATCGACGGCGAGGGCCTCGGCGTCGATCTGGGCGCGGCGGCTCTCGGCTTCATGCTTGAGGGTGTCGATGGTTGCGATGCGCAGGACATTGCCGTCGAGCTGGCGCGAGAGGTCGTTGTTCTTGAGCACGATGTCGAGTGCTTGGTCCCAGGGCACATCGTCGAGCACGATGGTCAGGGTGCCATGCACATTGGGATCGAGGACGACGTTGAGGCCGCTGATCTCGTGAATGAGGCGGAAGAAATCTTTCAGGTCGACGTCTTTCAGGTTGACCGAAATCGGCTCGCCGGTGTACTTGGGTCCGGCGGAGGCGGACTTCTGCGAGAGCTGCGCCCTCTGTTCGGCGGCGAGATTAACGGCCGGGGCAACCTTGCCGCTGTCCTGCATGGCGGCATTGGCGCCGGTGGCGACGAGTTCGGAGGCAGTCTTGTCAGAGAATCGGCTGGCAGCTTCTTCCGCCTTGGCGGCGGGAACGTCGGTGGCCGGCTTGGTGGTGAATTTCGGCTCGACGACGGTGAAGTCGGAAGGCTTGTCAACGCTGGCGGCGGGAGGCTGCGGCTCGGTGGCTGAGGCGAGCTCAACTTTCGGAGCCGGTGGCGGAACCGATTTCGGAGCCAAAGTTCCGGCGTTGGGCGCGGCGATGTCGACGGCATTGACGAGTTCGGGAGCGGCGGCTTTGGCTACGGTTTTTTCGATGGCCGTGTTTTCTGCGGCCGTCTTTTCTGCGCGCGGCTTGGGCGCCGTCTTTGAGGCCGGTGCCGGGGCGGTTACCATCAGGGCGTAGGTTCCGTTGGCGCCAGCGACAAGCTGGTGCTGGAGGTTGCCCGTAAGGTCATTTCCCGTAAGATCGAGCACGACGCGCGTGGTGTGCCGGGCGTCCATGCCGATGCGGATGCCCTTGACGCCATCCTGGCCGACCGGAATGGAGTTCTGGGCGGTGGCCATCACGGTGTTCGGGAGGTCCACAACGATGCGCGCAGGAGAGTCGAGCGTCGTCACCTTAGGCGCAAGCGGGCCCTTTGCTTTGAATTCGACGCGCAGGCCGTCGCGGTCGTGGGAGACTTCGAGGCGTTCGAGGCTCGAGGCCGCCTTTACCGTAACGTCAGCCGCGGTCGCGACCAGTGCCAACGCGAGCAGCGGAATTAACAGACCCAGCACTTGCTTTCGCATTTCCCTATCTCCCCATGTGAGGCGATCCGCCTCCATGTGTTTCTTCGAAGTCGCTTGCCTTGTACCTAGACCGCCGGAACGGTGATCTTCTTGACCACTTCCCGGGTAAAGGTCTTGCCCAGCCGGTCCTGCAATGTCTCCTGGAAGACGATCGAGTCTCCGGTGATCTTCACCACATAGCCGTTGAAGACGGGATCGTTTTCGTGCAGGAAGTACGCCTTGTTCAAACTGTTGCTAACCACGGCGATGAATCCGTTTTCGCTGTGGACGACGCCGCGGAGATTGATGGCGCCAATCTCGAGGCACTTTTTGCCGGTCATGCAACCGGAGCCACCGGCGCGCTGCGATACGACCGGACTGACGAAGGGATCGCGGCGGCCATTGGCGCTGTATGTCTGGGCCGAAGCGGCATCTTCTTCGGAACCGGTGCCATCTTCGGCAGCCGGGGCTGGAGTGCCGACGATTTCACCGATCTTTTTCGGCGGAGCGGATTCGGCTTTCGGTGCGGAAGCTTTTTCGAGCACCGCGGGCTGAATCATTTTCCTCGGATGCACCCGATGGGCATGCTCGGGAGGGTGCGCGGTGGCATGTGACTTGGCCGAGGCGGACGCCGGGTTGGAGGCCGGCTTCGGCTGCGCGGCAAGCGCAAAGTTCGAAGCGGCCGTCGAAGTATCACGCGCGCCGTTCATGGTGGCGCGGGTGTTCTGAATGACGCTGGGATTCTGCGCGGCGGCCAGAGCCGCGGCCAGCACGCAAAGCGGAATTGTCATCGCCCACTTCATCCGTGTCTCCTATTTCTTCTTCACCGGGGGCGCGGGTTGAGGCGCAGCCCCTGGCTCGAGATCGTGACTGAAATATGTCGTCGTCAGGCAGGTCGCCACGATAGTCTCGCTCGGGTTGTACATATAGGTATGCTTGACATGGGCAGGGCCCGTGCGGTGCACCGAAGCGACGCTGAGGTTGGTGACGTTGACGATGCGCTCGACCTTAGTGAGGCGGTCGAAGAAATTGAGCATGGAGTAATACGGACCGTCGAACTCGACCTCAAACGGGACTTCGGTATAAAAATCTTTCGCGCTATAGGGCTTCGAGGTATAGCGGCGGACTTCGACGCCAGCCTTGCGCGCCTCGGCGCTGACCATGCGCATGAAATTGTCAACTTCTTTTTCGTCAGGGACGATGCGGCGCTCGATTTCGAGCTGCTGCTTCAGGCTGGCGAGCTGGCGCTCGATATCGGCCAGCTTGGGCCGGTAGGCTTCGAGTTCCGCATTCTCGCGGATTTTGGCCTGGAGCTTGGTTTGGGCCACGTCGTTTTCGTCGCGCTGCGTCTTAAAGACCGTGTAGTAGAGGCCGCCGGTGACCAGGCCCGCGCCCAGCACCAGCACGCCCAACAGCTTGACACCGGTTAGTTCGCCGAGATTCATCGTTGTATTCCGCCTTCCGTTCCCGGGCTTACGACTTGTTGCCTTTTTCGCAGGTTAACGTGAACTGAAACGCCTGCATGTCCTTGATACCATCATCCTGAAACGTTTCCTTGATCTCGATGTTCTTGAAGTAGCCCGTCTTCTGGAGGTTGGTGATCAGATTAGCGACGGCGTCACTGGAAAGAGCGGTGCCGTCGATGGCGATATTGGCGCCCTCATCCTGCATGCTGTTCAGCCAGACGGCTTCGGTGCCATTGACCGTGTCGCCGATGGTCTGAAGCAGGGCGAGCGGACCGGTCTGGCCGTTGCGGAGCTGGTCGATGACGTCGACACGGCGCTTATAGGCATCGGCTTGGCGCTGGCGTTCCATATAACGGGCCTTGATATCGGCCAGTTCGCGATTTTTCTGCTCGGCCTTGGCCATCTGAACCGCGATCTGCTTTTTCTCGCGATCGAGCCGGTACCAATAGCCGGCGTTGAGGAGACCGGCGATGATGAGGACGGCGGCGACCTGCATCATGGGCGAGCCGACATTGAAGTCGAGGCTCGGCATGTTGAAGGAGGGGCCTTTTTTGCCTTTCGGTTTCGGGTTACCCAGCAGGTTGATGCGAATCATAATTTTTCAAAACTCCTCAGGGCCAAACCCACGGCGACGGCCAACTGGCCGGCGTTCTGTTCGACAAGCTCGGCGCCCGGTCCGGAGACAGGAGCCACAACCTTTTGAAACGGGTTGAAGAGCTCGACGGGCATGGAGAATTCCTGACGAAGCGCCTCGACGAGGCCGGGGACCTTGGCCGAACCGCCCGCGAGATAAATTTTTTCGATGTGCTCGCCCGCGGCGCTGGCGCGGAAGAAATCGAAAGTCTTCTGAATTTCGAGCACGATGATTTCGGTGACCTGTTGGAGGATGGGCGTCTTGGCGTCGTCGTGCGTGGTGCCGGCTTTCTTGCCCAGTTTGAGTTGTTCGGCGTCGTCGAAGCTGAGATCGAGTTCCTTCTGAAGTGAGTCGGTGTATTGGTGGCCGCCGACGGAGACGTCGCGCGGGAAGAGCGGCGTCGTGCCCTTGACAATGTTGATGTTCATGACGCTGGCGCCCAGGTTGAGCAGCGCGACGACCTGATTGGGCGCGGGCTCGTAGTTGTACTCGTAGCAGTTCTGGAGAGCCAGGGCATCGATATCCACGATAGCGGGCGTTTTGCCGGCCATCGAGAGTACGTTGGTGTAGTTCAGGATCTTGTCTTTTTTCACGGCGACGAGGAGAACGTCCATCTGCGGACTGGTGGCGTCGTCGGAGAGGATCTGATAGTCGAGGTTGACGTCGGAGAGGTCGAAGGGAATATGCTGCGCGGCTTCCTTCTCGATGGTCTCGGCGAGTTCCTGGTCGCTCATGGAGGGCAGCGAAATTTTCTTGACGATGACGGAGTGGCCGCTGACGGCGGTGGCGACGGACTTGGATTTGATCTGAGTTTCGGTGAAGAGCTTGGCGATCGAGCTGGAAACCTGGCCCGAGTCGACAATCATGGAATCGACCACCAGATCGGGCGCAATCGGCTCGAGCCCGAGGTGCGCGACTTCGATGCCGGCGCGCGTCTTTTTGAGCTCCACCGCTTTAATGCTCGAAGAGCCTACATCCAGCCCAACGATTGTCTTCGCTCCAAACATGGCTTCTCCATGCCGGCCTGGCCGGCAAATACATTTATTGCTGTCCTGCCGCTTTCCCCGCCGCCTTGGCTTTTTTCCTGGCGGCCGGATCGCCTTCGACCGACTGCTCTTCCATCCACTGATCGAGCTTGGACTTTTTGAAGCGCCAGCGATTGCCCAACTTGAAAGCGGGAATTTTCTGTTCGTTCACGTACTTGTACAAAGTGTCCGGGCTGACTCCCAGATATTGGGAGGCCTGGCGAATGTTCATCACTTCTCGTGACTCAGCCATGAGGTTTCCGTCCTCCACAGAATTCAGCTCCCATCACCTTTCTCGCAGCGCGAAATTGAAGTGGCGCGCAACGAAGTCCTCGATACAAGTGCGTTCGAGTAGTGTTTTGGTGACCTGAGCATAGCTCAAAGGGAAGAATGGGCCTCTCTCCGCGAATTACCGGTTTTTGCTGGGTTTTATGGGGTTTTTCTAGAATGGGAAAAATCGAGAGATGGGGCGATTTACTAGTTATTGTAGTTGCGGCGGCGCCAAGTACAAGATGATGTGGTTGGAATGCGATTCAAACGGGAGGTACCGCGCGCTGCATAACTAAGGTACTAGAGACGGTACGGAGGTCCTTGCACGGGTGCGCAAGCGATTGACAACAAAGGTAGGACCGACCTTTCGTGCGGAGTCGATTTGGCCGAAAACGCCGCGTTTTGTTGACTTTTCCGGTGTGATTTGCTTCGGCTTGTCGCGCAGGATGGGTGCGCGGATAATGAAACGGAGAGGGACAATCATTTGCGACCTCATTTCTTTCTTCTTTTTGTGCGCAACACTTGTTTTCTTGCCGCGCTTTGCCTGAGTTTGTCGGCGCCCATCGCGCTGGCAGCCGATGGCACCAATTTAAAAACGCTGACGCCGGAAGAACTGCTGGGCGTCTTGAATTCGAAGTCGAAGAAGCCGGCGAAGCCGCTTTTGTTTCAGGTTGGCTCGCACATGCTGTACGTACAGGCGCATATTCCGGGATCGGAATACGTCGGCGCCGGCAACTCTTACGAGGGCTTGCACCGGCTGGCGGACCGCGTGAGCAAGCTGCCGAAGAATACGACGATCATTCTTTATTGCGGATGCTGCCCCTGGAGCCATTGCCCGAACGTGAATCCGGCGTATGATGCGCTGGCGAAGCTCGGCTTTACGAATGTGAAGGTTCTTTATATCGCGAACAATTTTGGGGCGGACTGGGTCGACAAAGGCTATCCGGTAGCGAAAGGCGAATGAGCGTGAAGAAAGTTATTGGGATTTGTGCGGTGGTGGCGCTGCTGACGTTGGGCTTCGTTTTGATGCGGCGTCAGGTTTCGCATGGAGAGAGGATTGGGTTACTGCGGCCGGCTCCGGAATTTTCCTTGACTGACACGGCGGGACACACACTGCGGCTTTCCGACTATCGCGGCAAGGTCGTGATTCTGGATTTCTGGGCGACGTGGTGCGAGCCCTGCAAGCAGGAGATTCCGCACTTCATCGAGATGCAGAACCAGTATGGGGCGCAGGGGCTGCAAGTGCTCGGGATTTCGATGGATGACAGCGAGCCTCCGGTGCGTGAGTTTGAACAGAAGTTCAAGATCAATTATCCCGTGGCGGTCGGCACCGCGAAAATGGCCGATCAGTATGGCGGAATTCTCGGGCTGCCGATCACGTTTGTGATTGATGCGAGAGGGCGGATCGTGGCGCGGCATATTGGGGCGACGGACGTTTCCGTGATTGCGGCAGAGGCGAGGAAGCTGTTGCCGTCGTAGAAAACTAGACGCGGACGCCGGCGTCTCCGCCTATTGAATGCTTGCCTGCGCGGACGGCGCGCCCCAGCTCCATTTTTCTCCTCGCTTGCCTTTTCCTCACCGGCTACCGGTGAGCCACGTCACTTCGTTCCCGCCCGCATTCCACTAGGCTGGATTGTCTTTCCTGTCGATATCGCCATAGATATCGCCTTAAAGGAGCACTCATGAAACTGCTTGTCATCGGTTCCGGCATGATGGGTTCTGCGGCGGCATATGACATGGCCAGCCAGCGCGACGTGGATGCGGTCACGCTTGCGGACAGCGATCTGAAACGTGCCCGTGATGTTGCTGCGCGCGTCAACCACATGACCGAAAGTAAGAAAGTCCGCGCAGTTGCGCTGGAGGCGTCGCGCGAGAAAGGTGCGGCGCGGCTGATGAAGGGGCACGATGGCGCGCTCTCAGCAGTTCCCTACTTTCTAAATCTGGGATTGGCAAAGGCGGCGATCGAGGCAGGATGCCACTTCGCCGATCTTGGCGGTAACAACACGGTGGTGCGGCAGGAACTGGCGCTCGGGAAAAAAGCGGAGAAGAAAGGCATCGCACTGGCGCCGGATTGCGGACTCTCGCCGGGGCTGGCGTCGATTTTGGGCGGAGAGCTGGTGCGGCGGCTGAACGGCTGCGCTGACGCGCTGAAGATTTACGTTGGCGGGCTGCCGGAAAAACCGGTGCCGCCGTTTCATTATCAACTCGTATTTTCGGTCGAGGGACTCATCAATGAATACGTGGAGCCGGCGCGGATTTTGCGTAAAGGCAAGCTGACTACGATTGAGGCGCTAACCGAACCAGAACCATTTCACATGGAGGGCTTCGCGCCGCTGGTTGCGTTCCAGACTTCGGGCGGGACTTCGACGCTGCCGGAGACGTTTGAGGGGAAGGTCGGAGAGTGCTTCGAAAAGACGCTGCGCTATCCCGGGCACTATGACTTGCTCTGCGAACTGAAAGAGCTGGGATTATTTTCGAGCGAGAAGATTCGTGTGGGCGACGCGGAGGTTGCACCGCGGGCGCTCATGTCGAAAATCTTTGAGGGAAAGTTTGCCAGCAAGGGCCCGGACGTGAGCTTAATGCGGATTGAGGCGCATGAATCGGTGAAAGCTCCGGGCGTGCGCGGCCTGCTCGGAGGCAAACTCAAGGGCCGGGTGGCGAGCTTCACGATGGTTGACCATTACGATCCGAAGACCGACATGAGCGCGATGATGCGGACGACGGCGTTTCCGGCGTCGATTGTGTTGCAGATGATGTGCTCGGGAGCGATCGCGAAACGCGGAACGGTGCTGCAAGAGCGCGATATCGATGCGGCGGCATTTCTGGAGGAGGTGGAACGGCGCGGCATCAAGGTCGAATACAAGATGGAATAAAGGGCTGCCACGCAGGCTATAACCTCACTTCAGCAGATGCTTTCGCAGGAACGTGAGGGAACGCTCTCTGGCCAGCTTCGCGGCCGCGGGATTGTAGGCGGCGCGATCGTTGCAGTTGAAGCCGTGATCGGCCTCGTACCAGAAGATCTCGACGTCGGCGTGTTTGGCTTGGAATTTATCGATATCCGATTTCGGGATGTATTTGTCGAGCAGACCGAAATGCAGCATAACGGGACAGCGCGGATTTTCGTCGGCAAATTGACTGATGCGTCCGCCGTAGTAGCCAATGGCGGCGTCCGGATTCAGGCGCGTCGACGCCAGCCACGCCATGCTGCCACCAAGGCAATAGCCGACGATGCCGCACTTGCCCGTCTGTTGATTTCCTAGATAATCGAAGGCCGCTGCAATGTCTTTCAGGGCGTCGGCTGGGTTGATCTGCCTCGATAGGGCAATGCCCTTTTGCATCTCTTCGCCCTGATAGCCGAGTTCGACGTCGCGCTCGAAGCGATCATAGAGAGCGGGCGCGATGGCGAGGAAACCGTCTTGCGAGTAGCCGTCGGCGACGAAGCGGATGTGGCGGTTGACGCCAAAGGCCTCTTGAATGACGACGAGTCCGGCGATGGGCGTGCCGGCAGGAGTGGCGACATAGGCACCGAGTTCATGGCCGTCGCTGGCTTGCAGTTTGATTTTCTCAGTCATGGTTCACCTGTAATTAGATTAGTTTGCTCGGCCGCTGGTCGATTCGCGAACAATCGCGCCGCTATCAGGCAGTCCTTGGTCAGTTCGAGCCGCCGCCGACGAAGTGTACGATCTCGAGTTGGTCACCGTCATTTAAATGCGTTTCGGGCCAGCGATCGCGCGAAACGATGTTGCGGTTGAGTTCGATGGCGACACGATCCGGCTTCATGCCCAGTTCGGAGACCAGGGCTGCGAGTGTCTCAGCTGATGAAGCGCGAGTTTCGCCGTTGACGATCAAGTTCATTGGAGTTCTTTCGCGGGTCGAAAGGTCGGAGTTTCTTGCCCGCAATTTTAGTTTCGCAAAGTGCGGCGGGATGAACAAGGGACGCGAGAAAAAATCGCGCAGCTTTGTTTTGTGGCGAAAGATTCAACCACTGGGTTCACAAGGTTGCACAGAATTGAATCCGGTCAGACCCGCCGAACTTGAAACTTCCTGGTCGCGGTACGGCCCTGGAAACTTGCCTGCACGAGGACGGAGGATTCCGAGAGTTCGTTCTCGTCGACGTGAACGCTCATTTCGGCATTGCCATGCACGTCGCTCAGAACCTGAGCATAAAAAGGGACGGCATTGGGACGGGCAAAGCGAAAGGTGAGACGAGCTCCCTGCACGGGCTGGCCAGACTCGGTGACATGGAGATGCATCATGAGCGAGCTGCCGGTATGGACCGAGGCAGAGTTGGTCCATTGCAGATCGAGCTCTTTAACGGCGGCGAGAGTTTCCGGCGTTTCGCGCTTGTCGAGGATCTGGTCGAGGTGGCCTTCGCGGATGGCATCGAGCACCTCGCGGTGGAGATCGCGTAACAGTTTTTCCTTGTCCTGATCTCTATTCTGGTTGGCGACGTCCTGGTCGGCGGCGTGGCCGTCGGCGGAGGATGGGGAGTCGCGATGACTGGCAGCGGCCGCGGCCCACGAGATGGCGCGTTTGCCGATGCAGCGGCCGCGCACGAACACCTGCGTCTGCAGAAGCTGATCGCCTTCGCGCGCTTCGCTCTGCACGTGATAGACGGTGTCATCGTGGCGAATATCGGTATTAAAACCGAAGATCATTGTCGAAAGCTTTCATCCGCGCCGTGCTTTTGCGGAATTGAAAATTAAAGCGTTGTAAATTGGCGCACTTTGCTTGACACCACTCCGACCAAAAACTAATCTAAAGAGTTTAATAGAGTGCTTGGCGCGAATTATATCTAGCTAGTCCTATGCCAGACAATCACTTTGCCGGTTACCTGCCCTTGTTGATGCATTTTGCGATCGCGCTGGGCCTCGCGGGGGCGATTGTCCTGCTCTCCTACTTCATTGGCCAGCATAAGCCTGGGCGGGCCAAAATGTCTCCTTACGAATGCGGCGTGCAGCCGATTGGGGACGCGCGCGGGCGTTTTTCGGTGAAGTTCTACATGGTGGCCATGCTCTTTATTCTGTTCGACGTGGAGGCCGTGTTCCTTTATCCGTGGGCGGTCATTCTGCGGGAACTGAGGATGTTTGGCTTCTGGGAGATGATGGTGTACATCGCCATCGTGCTGGTTGGTCTTTTTTATGTGTGGAAAAAGGGCGTGCTGGACTGGGGTATGAGCGCCGCCCAGCGGAGGGACATGTAAGTGCCTCTCGCTCCCCCGATCACCGATATCGAGCAACTCAAGTCGCATCCAGCGCTGGTGCGCTTGCTCGAGGCAAATGCCGGCGCGGTGCAGGCGGTGAAGTTTGATCGCGACGAGCTGACGATCTGGGTCGACCGCGATTTTGCCCGCGAGGCTTGCGCGCTATTGCGCGACGATCCGGAATGCCCGTTCAACTATCTGGCGGACCTGACCTGCGTGGACTGGTATCCGTTGGAGCCGCGGTTTGAAGTTGTCTACCACCTGTTGTCGATTCCGAAAAAAGAGCGGGTGCGGGTGAAGGCGCGAGTCGACGGCTCGAGCGCTTCCATCGAGTCGGTGACATCGGTGTGGCCGGCCGCGAACTTCTACGAACGCGAAGTTTTCGATCTGTTCGGCGTCCGCTTTACTGGACACCCCAACCTGAAACGCATCATGATGCCCGATGACTGGGAAGGCCATCCCCTGCGGAAGGACTATCCGGTGGAGGGATACCGCTAGTCATGCCGCCAGTTCAACCGAGTCTCGCAGAACCCGGACAGGACAATACGCTTGTCCTGAATATGGGCCCGCAGCATCCGTCAACGCACGGCGTGCTGCGACTGGTCCTGGAGATCGACGGCGAGACGGTGGTGCGCCTGAGGCCCGAGATTGGATACCTGCACACTGGAATTGAGAAGACTTGCGAGGCCAAGTTTTATCAGCAGGTGGTGCCGCTGACGGATCGCATCGATTATCTTTGCCCGCTGACGAATAACCTGACCTATTGCCTGGCGGTCGAGAAACTGCTCGGGATCGAGATTCCCCCGAAGGCGCAGTGGATGCGGGTTCTGATGAACGAACTGACTCGCATCAATTCGCATCTGGTGTGGCTGGGCACGCACGCCATGGACCTCGGCGCGATGACCGTCTTCCTTTATTGCTTCCGCGAGCGCGAGGACATTCTGCGCTTTTTTGAGATGGTCAGCGGACAGCGCATGATGACTTCGTATTTCCGCATAGGCGGGCTGGCACTGGAACCGCCGCTGGGATTCTTTGAGAAGGTCAAGAAGTTTGCCGACCGCTTCCCTGGCAACGTCGATGAGTATGAGGGACTGCTGACGGGCAATCCGATTTTCAAGATGCGCGTGAAGGGAGTGGCCAAGCTGAGCGCGGAAGATGCGATTGCGCTGGGCGCGTGCGGGCCAACATTGCGCGCGAGCGGCGTGGATATCGATCTGCGGCGCGACGCTCCTTATACCGGCTACGAGAATTTCAAGTTCAGCGTGCCGACGTCCGACGGATGCGATGTGTGGGCGCGGTATGTTTGCCGCGTGCAGGAACTGCGCGAGTCGATTGGCATTGTGCAGCAGGCGCTGGCTGGAATGCCGGAAGGTCCGGTGAAGGCCGATGCGCCGAAGGTGGTGCTGCCCGACCGCGAAAAGATGAAGACGCAGATGGAAGCGCTCATCTATCACTTTAAGATTATTACCGAAGGCTTTACGGTTCCGGCGGGCGAGGTGTATCAGGCGGTCGAATCGCCGCGCGGCGAGATGGGCTATTACATCGTGAGCGACGGCACGGCGAAGCCCTATCGGGTACACATGCGCGGGCCGTCGTATGCGAATTTGCAAGCGCTGGCGAAGATGTGCGAGGGATGTTTGATTGCCGATGTGGTTGCGGCGATTGGCAGCATCGATGTGGTGCTCGGAGACATTGATAGATAGAGATTGAGTAATTTTGTAATCGGGTAATTGAGTAATTGAGAATCAAAAGCCGGAAGGCACGACCGCTTTTTGAATTACTCAATTACTAAATTTCCCAATTACTCAATCTCAGTGAATCGTTTATGAAATTCTCAGAAGAGTTCGAATCTCGTTTCGCGGAGATGATTACGCACTATCCGACGAAGCGGTCTGCATTGGTGCCGACGCTGCTTTATGCGCAGGATGAGGTTGGACACCTGAGCGATGAAGTGATTGCTGAGTTGGCGTCGCGGCTGGGTCTGACCGAACTCGATGTACGCAACGTGATCAGCTATTACTCGATGCTCACCACCAAGCCACGCGGCAAGTACAACGTGCAGGTGTGTACGAATATCGCGTGCATGTTGCGCGGCGGCGAGGAACTGCTCGACCACTGCAAGAAGAAATTAGGAGTCGGACATAAGGGCACGACCGAAGACGGGCTGTTTTCGCTGGAAGAGGTGGAGTGCATCGGGGCGTGCAGTTGGGCTCCGGCGGCGCAGGTGAACTACGACTTTCATGAGAACCTGACGGCCGAGAAGATGGACAAGGTTTTGGACGAGTATAAGAGGAAGGGAACGCAGTAGGATTGAGTAATTTCGTAATTGAGCAATTTGGTAATCGAAAATCAAGAATGCAGCGGTTTTCAAATTACTCAATTACTTAATTTCTCAATTACTCAATCGCAACACGAAAATGGCTTATTTGGTCTCCCATCCCGACGAGGTAAAAGTTGTCTCGCGGCGCTTTGGACAGGGCGCTACGAGCATCGATCGCTACCTTGAGCTTGACGGCTACAAGGCAGTGCAGAAGGCGCTCGCCATGGGGCCGGACGCGATCATCAACGAGGTCAAGAACTCCGGGCTGCGCGGGCGCGGCGGCGCCGGATTTTCGACCGGGATGAAGTGGTCCTTCGTTCCCAAGCAGTCGGCGAAACCGAAATATGTTCTCTGCAACGGCGACGAGAGCGAGCCCGGCACCTGTAAGGACCGGCTCATTTTCGAGCACGATCCGCATGCGGTGATCGAAGGCGTAATGATCGCCTCGATTGCCGTCGGCGCGCACACAGGATACATCTACATTCGCGGCGAGTATCGCTACCTGTCGGTCATCATGCAGAAGACGATTAAGGACGCGTATGCCAAGGGATTTCTCGGCAAGAACATTTTTGGCAGCGGATACGATCTCGACATTCACTGGCACGGCGGCGCCGGCGCGTATGAGGTTGGAGAAGAGTCGGCGCTGATGGAATCGCTCGAAGGCAAGCGTGGCATTCCCCGCATTCGTCCGCCGTTTCCGGCCGTGGTCGGGCTGTGGGGCGGGCCGACGGTCATTAATAATGCGGAGACGCTGGCGAGCGTGCCGCCAATTATTTTGGGCGGCGCGGAGGCGTACGCGAAGGTTGGCACACCGAAAAACGGCGGCACGCGCCTGTTCTGCCTGGCTGGACACTTGAACAAGCCAGGCGTATACGAACTGCCAATGGGCTACAACCTCAAGAAGATGATCTACGAGGTGGGCGGCGGAATTCCGAACGGGCGCAAGTTGAAAGCCGTTGTGCCGGGAGGATCGTCGACGCCGGTGCTTTTACCCAGCGAGATCGACGTCGCCATGGATTTTGATTCCGTGGCGAAGGCTGGATCGATGCTGGGCTCGGGCGGCGTAGTTGTGCTCGACGATACGACCTGCATCGTTAAGTTCGCGCTGCGCACCATCAAGTTTTACCAGCATGAGAGCTGCGGCTGGTGCATTCCCTGCCGCGAAGGCACGGACTGGCTGAAGAAGACGCTGACCCGCTTCCACAATGGCGGCGGCGTGAACAAAGATATCGACAACATTTATTACCTGGCGGAAAACATGCTGGGCAAGACATTCTGTCCGCTGGGCGACGCGGCCGCCATGCCGACCATGGCATTTGTAAAAAAGTTTAGGCAGGAGTTTGAAGACCATTTGGATGGGAAGCCGTGTCCGTACGAGAAGCAAGCGGAGCCGGCGATGGCGTAGCGCCTGGGATTATAGAGGATTGAGTAATTGGGAAATTTAGTAATTGAGAAATTGAAAAGCTATGAATTCGCGGCCGGAAGGGCTTCGCGATCGCAGCAAGAACTTTGCGTTACGAATTATCAAGCTATTCCGGTCATTGCCGAATCGAACTGATACGCAAGTTTTGGGAAAGCAACTCTTACGATGCGGAACATCGGTGGCAGCGAACTATCGGGCGGTATGCCGTGCAAGATCGAAAGCGGAATTCGTTGCACGCATTGGCATAGTAGCGGAAGAGTCAGACGAGGCGGTACTTTGGTTGGAGCTTCTGACGGAGTCCGGGATATTGGCACCAGAAAAAGTAGGGCTATTGTTGCGGGAGGCTCGCGAATTATCCGCGATTTTCACGGCATCTCGCCAAACGGCAAAAAAGGCATGACTCATGCCGTAGGTTTTCAATTACACAATTACGAAATTACACAATTACTCAATTTTCCGATCTATTAATTTACATGCCTGATTTGAACTTAACTGTCGACGGCAAGAAGGTTACGGCCCCCGCGGGCACCCTTCTAATTGAGGCCTGTAAATCGGCGGGCATCGAGGTGCCCTCTTTCTGCTATTACCCTGGGCTGTCGCTGCAGGGCGCCTGCCGCATGTGTGTCGTAAAGATCGAGAAAATGCCCAAGCTCCAAACTGCATGCACGACCGTTGTCGGCGAGGGCATGGTGGTCACGACTGACAGCGATGAGGTTCGTCAGGCGCGCAAGGCGATGGTCGAGCTGTTACTCGGCAACCATCCGCTGGATTGCCCGGTATGCGACGCGGGCGGCGAATGCGAACTGCAGGATATGACGTTCGCCTATGGCGCCGGCGAGTCGAAATACACCGAGGCGAAGAATCATCGCGAGGAGCAGCAATGGTCGCCGGTGGTTTATTTTGACCGGCCACGCTGCATCCTCTGTTATCGCTGCGTGCGGGTGTGTGGCGAGGGCATGGACGTGTGGGCGCTGGGCGTGCAGAATCGCGGCGTCAGTTCGATCATCGCGCCGAATGAGGGCGATCATCTTGAGTGCGAAGAGTGTGGCATGTGCATCGACATTTGCCCGGTCGGAGCGCTGACCTCGGGGGCGTATCGCTACAAGACGCGGCCGTGGGAGATGAACCACGTGGCGACCGTCTGCACGCACTGCGGCGACGGCTGCAAGACGACTTTGGGCGTGCGCCGCTCCGATACCGGCATGGAGATTGTGCGCGGCGATAATCGAGACAAGAGCGGGATCAATGGCGACTTCCTGTGCGTGAAGGGACGCTATGCGTTCGACTTTGCGCATAACGAAGAGCGGCTGACGACGCCGCTGATTCGCAAGAACGGAAAGCTTGAGCCGGCCACATGGGAAGAGGCGTTTGAGCTGATTGGGCGGCGCTTCCGCGAGGTGCGCGATAAAGATGGTGGCGCGGCGATTGGCGTGGTGGGCTCGACGCGCACGACGAATGAAGAGAATTATTTGCTATCGAAATTCGCGCGTGTGGTGCTGAAGACGAATAACGTCGATCATCATCGGACAGCGGACTTCCCTGCCCTGGCGGCGGCGCTGCATGGCAAGCCGGGAAAGACGGCGTCGATGCGCGACGTGCTGAATGCGCCGGCGATTCTGCTGATCGGGAACGATCCGACGAACCAGCATCCGCTGCTGGCGTGGCAGATTCGGACCAATGTGCGGCTGCGGCGGTCGAAACTTTACATCGTTAATTCGGCTGAGATCAAGCTGAAGAAACAAGCGGTGGGATCGGCGTCGATTCCGGCGGGCGCTGAAGCGAAGGCTGTCGCGTACTTGAGTGGCGACGATTCCGCGCTTGACGCGCTGACCGGCGGGGGCACGGCTCGTGAGGCATGGACCGCCCTGCGCGATCAGATTTGCGCCGAGCAGAATCTGGTGATTGCTTTTGGTTCAGAATTGCGCGGAGCGGACCTCGAGAAGCTGGCAGCATTTGCGTCGTCGCTCTTGGGCGCAAAACTGATCTGCCTTGGCGATTATTCGAATTCGCGCGGCGCGGCTGACATGGGACTTTATCCTGATCTGCTGCCCGGCTACGAACCGCTGACGGCGAGCGGCAAGTTCCACGAGGAGTGGGGACAGCTTCCGGCGGAAAAAGGCCTGGCGCTGCCCGAGATGATCGAGGCGGCAAAAGCGGGAAAGCTGAAAGCGCTCTACGTCGTCGGCTCGAACCCTGTCGGACGGCTCGCCGTTGATCCGTTTGCGCTGTCGAAGAGCTTTGTGGTGGTGCAGGACATGTTCCTGACCGAGACGGCCGCGATCGCCGACGTGGTTTTACCCGCGGCCAACGCGTACGAGAAATCTGGCACCTGCACCAATACCTGCGGCGATCTGCAACTTGTGAAGAAGGCGGGCGAAGTCAGCGACTGTAAGCCGGATTTCGAAATGATCGTCCGCATCGCGGATGCGATGGGATTTAAGGTTCGCGGTCTGGTGCCATTCGGCGGCGGCACGCATTCCGATATGGGGCAGACGCGGGGTGCGCAGTCGGGCGAGGCCGATCGCCATGCGGTTTGGCTGGAGGCGCATAACCTTGAGCCGAAGATGACGCCGTTCGATCCGATGGCGATTCTGGACGAAGTTCAGCGCGTGGTTGCCGGCTACGACGTCTCGCGCATCAACCTGCTGGCCGGAAACGATCAGCATATTGAAATTGCCGAGTGCGGCGTGGGCGCGGTGGATAAGCCAGAACTCATTGCGCCGGCGCACGACAATCTGTTTAGCTCGGGAACATTGGGACGATATTCGAAGACTTTGAATTCGGTTATGGAGAACAAGGCGGCTGACGTTGAAGTTGCCGCGGATTAGAACCAGGATCAAAAGCACGCGGACAAGAGTGTCCGCGCCACACAAGGCTGGAAGGTTGAGTAAAAGGTAGACCGGTTGAGCATAACGACGTTCGCCATCATCTCGATCATCAAGTCGCTCGCCGTCATCGGCGTGCTGCTTACGGCTGTCGCTTACAGCGTGTGGCTGGAGCGCAAGGTGTCGGCGCACATCCAGAATCGCTGGGGGCCCACGCGGGTGGGGCCATTTGGGCTGCTACAGCCGGTGGCCGACGGCCTGAAATTTATTTTTAAAGAAGACCTGACGCAGCCGCACGTTTACAAGCCGCTCTACATTGCGGCACCGGTGATCGCGATGGTGTTTGCGATCACTTCGATCTCCGTCATCCCGTTCGGAAACTACGTCGACATCGGGCCGTGGGGCACATATCTCCAGGTTACCGACTTGAACATCGGGCTGCTGGTGGTGCTGGGCATCACGTCGATGGGCGTTTACGGAGTGGCGCTGGCGGGTTGGGCTTCGAACAACAAGTATTCCCTGCTGGGCGGGCTGCGAGCCAGCGCCCAGATGGTGAGCTACGAAGTTTCGCTAGGGCTTTCGCTGGTGGGAGTGCTGATTATCAGTGGGAGCCTGAGTCTGCGCGATATCGTGGAACATCAGCGGCATCTGCACTGGAATATTCTCCTTCAGCCAATCGCATTCTTTATTTATTTGATTTCGGCGTATGCGGAGACTAACCGCACTCCGTTTGATCTTCCGGAAGCCGAGTCGGAGTTGGTTGCGGGTTACCACACCGAATACAGTGCCATGAAGTTCGCCATGTTTTTCATGGCCGAGTACGCCAACATGGTCACGGTCGCCTGTCTGGCGACGCTGCTCTTCTTCGGCGGGTGGCTGGGTCCGGTCTTTGGCCCACCGATCTTGCAGGCGGTGCTTCCCGTGCTCTGGTTCTGCCTGAAAGTTTTCTTTTTCATGTTTCTGTACGTATGGGTGCGCTGGACTTTGCCGCGCTTTCGCTATGACCAGCTCATGGCGTTTGGCTGGAAGATTCTGCTGCCGCTGGCGATGGCAAATATTGTGGTGACCGCGCTGGTTGTTGCGTGGTGAGAAAAGCAGTTCTCAGTTCTCACTTCTCGGTTCTCAGTTAGATCTGGGGTTGCCGAGAACTGACAACTGGGAACTGAGAACTAAACGCAATGTTTCACTTAATTCTATTTCTCTTTTTCGGCGTGATCTGCGTGGCGGGAGCGATCAACCTGCTGGCGCAGAGCCATCCCATCGACAGCGCACTCTCGCTGATTGTGGTGATGGCTTCGCTGGCCGCCGAATATCTGCTGCTGGGCGCGGAGTTCGTCGCGGCCGTGCAGGTCATCGTCTATGCCGGCGCGATCATGGTGCTTTTTGTCATCACCATCATGCTTTTGAACGCCGGAAAAGAGGAGCACACCAAAGGCAGCAAAGTCGCCATTCTTTTGGGAGTTCCCGGCGTGCTGATTGCGGCAGTGCTGGTCTGCTGGACGCTGGTCGCGCGCGGACACACTGTCTCGGTGCCGATTGGCGCACTGCCCGGCGGTCCTGTCGAGATTGCAAGGCTGCTCTTTCACGAATTCCTGCTGCCCTTTGAAATCACCTCGGTGCTGATTCTGATCGCGATCATGGGAGCGGTGGTGCTCGCCAGCCGGCCGGAGGCGATTGCGCACCATCCGCCGAAAGCGGAGCAGCCCGACGAATCGCCCGCGCGCGGCAATGCGCCGCAACTTGTCGCCGCCGGAAAGGAGCACTAATGGTTCCTCTTTCTTATTACCTGGTGCTCGGTGGAATTCTCTTCGTCTGCGGCGTGCTGGGCTTTCTGATCAAACGCAACATCATCACAATTTTCATGTCGATCGAGCTGATGCTGAACGGCGTGAACCTGACGTTCGTGGCATTCGCGGCGCAGTGGCACTCGCTGAGCGGGCAGATTTTCGTCTTCTTTGTAATGGTGGTGGCCGCGGCTGAGGCGGCGGTTGGGCTCGCCATCATCATTGCCGTCTATCGCACGCGTGAAACTCTGAATGTCGACCAGGTGAATTTGCTCAAGCTATGACGCCGAAATTACTCAATTTCCTCTGGCTCGTTCCGATGTTTCCGCTCGGCGGAGCAGCGGTCAACGGCTTTTTTGGACGGCGCTCGTCGAAGCAGGCGATCACTGCGGTCGCGCTCGGATTTTGCGGACTGGCTTTCCTGCTGGCGTTGATCTTCGCGTTCAATTTCTCCTCGGCGTCCGCGCCCTACAGCCTGGACCTCGCGCACTGGATTCGCTCCGGCGACTTTCACGTTGATTTCAGCTTCTACCTCGATCAGCTTTCGCTGGTCATGATGCTGGTGGTCACCGGCGTTGGATTTCTCATCCATATTTATTCGGTTGGATACATGTGGGAGGACGACGGCTACTACCGCTTCATGGCCTACCTGAATCTGTTCATGTTCTTCATGCTGACGCTGGTGCTGGCCAAGAATTATCTGATGATGTTTATCGGATGGGAGGGTGTGGGCCTGGCGTCGTACCTGCTGATCGGCTTCTGGTTTACCAAAGACTCGGCGGCGTCCGCCGGCAAGAAAGCATTCATCGTCAACCGCATTGGCGACTTCGGATTTCTGATCGCCTTGTTTTTGATGATTAAGCATTTTGGGACGCTGGATTTCCCCGAGCTATTTGCCAAGATCCAGCCCCTGAGCCCTGAGACGGCTGGCGCGGGTTTGCTGACTGCGATTGGACTTCTCTTAATGGTCGGCGCCGCTGGCAAATCGGCCCAGATCCCGCTCTACGTTTGGCTTCCGGACGCAATGGAAGGCCCGACGCCGGTTTCGGCGTTGATCCATGCAGCCACGATGGTGACGGCCGGCGTTTATATGGTTTCGCGCTCGCACATGATTTTTGAACGCGCGCCCTCGGCGATGACCGTGGTTGCCATCATTGGCACCCTGACCGCGCTCTTCGCCGCAACGATTGGCATCGCCCAGACCGACATTAAGAAAGTGCTGGCCTACTCGACCGTCTCGCAGCTCGGCTACATGTTCATGGCGTGCGGCGTGGGCGCGTTCTCGGCGGGCATCTTCCACTTGATGACGCACGCCTTCTTCAAAGGACTGCTCTTCCTCGCGGCGGGCTCGGTGATTCACGGGGTCGGCGGCGAGCAGGACATGCGCAAGATGGGCGCTCTGCGCCGCTACATGCCCGGCACTTTTATCACCATGGGCATTGCGACGCTGGCGATTGCCGGCATTCCGCCGTTTGCAGGTTTCTGGTCGAAAGACGACATTCTGGCCAAGGCGTTTGAGGTAAGCCCGATCTATTGGCTGATCGGCGTCATCACCGCTTTCATCACCTCGTTCTATATGTTCCGGCTGATGTACTTGACGTTTGGCGGCGACGACTATCGTGGAGCGCCAGCGGACGATCCGCTAGCCCATGCCGGCCACGGGCACGGCCATGACGATGCACACGGGCATCACGAGCCGCATGAGAGCCCCTGGGTGATGCTGGGCCCGCTTGTAATTCTGGCCGTGCTGTCGGCGTTCGGTGGCTTCCTCGGATATCACGATCACTTCCAGCACTTCCTCGATCCTGTGTTCAAGGCGGGCGGGCCGGGCTTGCAGGAAGCGGCACAGGAAACCGCAGGCAAAGCTCGCGAGTATGTGCTCATGGGAATATCCGTGCTGGTCGCGGCTTTGGGATGGTTCTTCGCATGGATGCTCTACAGCAACAAGCCACAGCTACCGGCTCGCATCGCGGAGAGCTTTGGCGCCTTCTACAAGGCTGTTGCCAACAAGTATTACGTCGACGAGCTTTACGCCATTCTCTTCGTCAAGCCGCTGATCGAGGGCTCGACTGACATTCTGTGGCATGGCGTGGATCAAGGCGTGATCGACGCGACCGTGAACAATTCGGCGGACGCGGCGCGGCATGTCTCCGATGAAGCGCGGCACATGCAATCCGGCAATTTGCGGTCGTATGCGGGATGGGTGGCTGCGGGGGGCGCGGTGGTCATCGCCTACATGGTCTGGATGGGGGTGCGATAGAAGAAGGACGATGAACATTCCGAGCCTCAATCCGATCATCCTCACGCTGGTGACGTTCATTCCAGCGGTCGGCGGTGTGCTGGTGCTGCTGATTCCGCGGCGCGACCGCGACATCAAACTCTTCGCGCTGGTCATCTCGCTGCTGACATTTGTCGCTTCGCTGCACCTGCCCGTGCATCTCCACCGCGGCCTGGCCGGTTTCCAATTCGAAATCGACAAGCCATGGATCGCCAGTCCCAGCATTCATTACCACATGGGTATCGACGGCATCTCCGTGTGGCTGGTTGTGCTGACCACGTTCCTCACGCCGCTCTGCGTGCTTATTTCATGGAAGTCGATTCACGAGCGCGTGAAGGAATTCTTCATCCTGCTGCTGCTGCTCGAGACCGCGCTGATCGGCGTGTTTACTTCGCTTGACCTCTTCCTCTTCTACTTCTTCTGGGAGGGCACGCTGATCCCGATGGCTCTGCTGATCGGCATGTACGGCCACGGGCGCAAGGTTTATGCTGCCGTCAAGTATTTCCTGTTTACGATGATCGGCTCGATGTTCATGCTGGCGGCGATCATCTGGCTGTACGTGCACGTCGGCAGCTTCCAGTTCGGCGACATCCAGCAGGCGATTCGCAATGGGACCATCGCCAATTTTCCGGCTGCGGCGCCGTGGCTCTTCCTCGGCTTCTTCATTGCCTTCGCAGTCAAAGTTCCACTCTTTCCTTTGCACACTTGGTTGCCGGATGCGCACGTGGAAGCGCCAACTGCCGGCTCAGTGCTGCTGGCGGGCGTTCTGCTGAAGATGGGGACTTACGGCTTGCTGCGCTTCAACATCTCGCTTTTCCCCGAGCAGGCGCGGCGCAATGCACCTTGGATCATGACGCTGGCGCTGATCGGCATCATCTATGGCGCGCTGGTTTCGATGGTGCAGCCGAATATGAAGAAGCTGATCGCCTACTCGTCGGTAAGCCATCTTGGATTTGTGGTGCTTGGATTGTTCAGCTTCACTACGGCGGGGCTCAACGGCGCGATGTTTATCATGCTGGCGCACGGCGTGGCGACGGGCGGACTCTTCATGCTGGCGGGAATCATCTACGAGCGGCGGCACACGTACGAGATTGCGGACTTTGGCGGCTTGGCGACGCCCATGCCGAAGTACGCGACGTTCTTCCTGGTGACGGTGCTGGCGTCAGTCGGGCTGCCGCTCATGAATGGCTTCATCGGCGAATTTCTTGTGCTGAGCGGCGCATTTCAGGCTCGCCCGGCGTTTGGCATCCTTGCCGCGACCGGAATCATCTGGAGCGCCTGCTACCTGCTCTGGATGTACCAGCGTGTGTTCTATGGCAAGGTGACGCACGACGTGAATAACACGCTGCCGGATCTCGATCTTCGGGAGAAATGGGCGCTGGCGCCGATTGCCGTGGCCGCGTTGCTCATGGGCGTTGCGCCCATCATGTGGTTGAATGCCATCGACCCCGCCGTGCAGACCGCGCTCGCTCCTTACGCGCAACAGCTCGCCAAGGTGGTGAGCCAATAATGACGATGACGCTCACTCACATTCCCGCCCTGCTCGCGCAAGGGACATTTGTCACGCCGCCGCTCGAAGATTATTTGCGCGTGCTGCCGGAACTTATTCTGTCGATTTTTGGCATGATCGTGATGGTCATCGACCCGCTGCTTGATCCGGAACGCAACCAGAAACCGTTGGGCGCGATTGCCCTGGTGGGCGCGCTGGCGGCGCTGGCCTCGGCTTTTGCGATGGCCGCACATCCGGGAACGGCTTTCTCGGGCGTGGTGCAGGTGGATAGTTTCAGCATCTTCTTCCATATCGTCGTGATCGCTATTGCCGCCATCTCCATCCTCAGTTCGTACGAATATATGGCGGTGCAGCGCATCCGCGCGGGCGAGTATTACGGGCTGATTTTGTTTGGCACGGTTGGCATGTGCCTGATGTCGTCGGCGATCGAGTTGGTACTAATTTTTATCGCGCTGGAAATTTCGTCGATCTCGACTTACGTGCTTGCCGGATTCCGGCGCCGCGATGCCGCCAGCAGCGAATCGTCGCTGAAGTATTTCCTGCTCGGCTCGTTTGCCACCGCGTTCTTTCTTTATGGCGTGGCCATGATGTTCGGCGCAACCGGATCGACCAGCATTCCGGTGATTCGCGCCGCGCTTCTTGCCGGCAACAGCGGCCTGCTTGCCTATGTGGCAGTGGCGCTGATGTTCGTCGGATTGGGCTTCAAAGTCGCTTCGGCGCCGTTTCACGTCTGGACGCCGGATGTCTACGAAGGCGCACCGGCGCCGGTGGTTGGACTGATGTCGACTGGGCCGAAGGCTGCCGCATTTGCCGTGCTGCTGCGCGTCTTAGTGGAATCCCGCGCTCCGGGCTGGTTCTGGATGCTCTGGATCTCGGCCGCGCTCTCCATGACGATCGGCAACCTGGGCGCGCTGGTGCAGGACAACGTCAAGCGGCTGCTGGCTTATTCTTCGATCGCGCACGCCGGATACATACTGGCGGCATTCGCGGCCAAACCCATTCTTGGCGCCTCGCCGGTCATGTTCTATACCGCCTCGTACGCGGCTATGAATGTTGGCGCGTTCGTTGTCGTCAGCCACTTCGCCAATCAAGGCGAGAAATACGTGACGCTCGAAGACTATGCCGGCCTCGGCCGCAAATCGCCCGCGCTCGCCGCGACCTTTACGTTTTTCCTCATGTCGCTGATCGGGATTCCGATTACCGGCGGCTTCTTCGCGAAGTTCTATGTGCTGAATTCGGATCTCAAGTCGGGCCTCGTTGGCCTCGCGATCATTCTCGTGCTGAACAGCGCGATTGGCGCCTACTACTACCTGCGCATCATCGTGATGATGTACATGCGCGAGCCACGCGGCGAAGTGCCGGTGACACCGATCCCGGCGTCGGCGGCGATTGCGCTCGCGATCTGCGTGGCGGCTACGCTGGCGCTGGGCGTCTTCCCCGGCCGCGTGCTGGATTACACGACCCAGTCGGCGGGGCAGATTGTGGGCGAAACGGCGCCTACCGCTCCGATCGCGCAAGGCCAAGTCGTGACGGAGGCCGGAGCACCCGCTTCACGTTGACATTTCCCGCGCCGACAGGCACACTTTTCGTTCGCCCTCGCACTGGCGTTGACCGCGTTATGATGTTGGCGGTGTCTAAAATAATAGTGCGGACAAGGCCGGCTCAGGACCCTGTACTTTATGTCGCATGACCGCGTCTCCTACACGCTCGATTCGACGTTGGAGACTGTGAATAACGCGGAAGAGACGGCCGGCCGCATGGCGGCTGAGGCGGGCTTTGACGACGAGGAGATCATGAAGATCTCCATGGCCGTACGCGAAGCAGCCGTTAACGCAGTTTTGCACGGAAATGCGTACGACCCGAACAAGAAGGTAACGCTCGCTTTTGAACGGACGCCCGACGATCTTGTTATCATCATTCGCGATCAGGGCAAGGGGCTGGAAGCGAGCAGGATTCCGGATCCTCTGGCACCGGAGAACCTTTTAAAGACATCGGGCCGGGGCATTTTCCTCATCCGCTCGTTTATGGATGTGGTGGAGATTCACCCGTCCACGACGGGCACCGAACTTAAAATGATCAAGCACGTCCGCGGCGACGCGGATTCCAAGGAGGCTTCCCAGTGACTATGAAGTCCAGTACTCGTCAGGTCGATGGCGTGACGATTGTCGACCTTAGCGGCCGGATTACGCTCGGCGAAGGCAGCGTTGTGCTGCGCGACACGGTTCGCGATCTGCTTTCCAAGGGACAGAAGAAGATCCTGCTCAATCTTGGCGACGTTAACTACATTGACAGCTCCGGCATCGGCGAACTGGTCAGCGCCTTCACCACGGCCAAGAACCAGGGCGGAGAACTCAAGCTGTTGCACCTGACCAAGAAAGTCCACGACCTGCTACAGATCACCAAGCTCTACACCGTCTTCGATGTGCAGGACGACGAAGCGAACGCGGTCAAGGCGTTCACGAAGTAGGTGTATCTCCCCAGAAAATAGCGCTCGGCCGGAGGTCGAACTCCGGCCGACGCGTGCTATGCTTCCCTTTTCGGGAAGTGATTTTCGTGGAATTTTGTCGCTGCGCGCGGCCACCTCGCGATTCCAACCTACAATCGAAGCTGACACTGCCTGTGCGCGGTCGCGGCTATCATGCGCTTTCCCAGGTTGCTTTTCGCGGTAACTGTGTTGGCTGGCGCCCCGTTGTTGTTTGCCGGTAGCCATGGGGCAAAAGCGCCGTGGTCCGGAGATGGCTCCCGCGCCAGTGCATCTCACGAGGCATCCTCTTCAACTGCTGCCGCACGCGATTGCGTCCCTATCGCCGAAGCGGGCAAACACATCCGCAAAGATACCTGCGTCACGGGAACCGTGATTCGCGTCGAGGAGGGCAGCCATGGCGTGACCTACCTCGATTTTTGCGCCGACTATCACGCCTGCCCGTTCACCGTGGTCGTCTTCGCCAGCGACTTGCGAAAGCTCGGCGACCTCCGCCAACTTCAGGGGCGCGTGCTCAAAATTCAAGGGAGGATCGAAGAATACGACAACCGCGCCGAGATCATCCTGCGCCATCCGCAACAACTCGGCGAGGATGGAAAGCTGTTAAGCGCGATGCCGAAAGAATACGACGTCGAGCGCCAGGGACATTACAGCGCTGGATCGTTCCGCGCGGCGAAGACGAAGAAGGCAAGGCGGACGGCTCAAGGGGCGCCGGTCTCGATTATCGATGCCGAGGAGCAATAAAACTGTAACTCCGTTTCTTTGAGTCCCACATCCGCCTCAAGCCTACACCATTCCTCTTCGCAACTCTTCCAGCGGATATTTCGTCCCGCGCCAGACAATCCCGCCCTGCCGCATGGTCAGCACCATGGATCGAGCCACGGTATAGATGACCAGAATCGAACTCACAGGATGCAGCAAGAAGTAGTAGGGCGCGACATCCGACAGCCGTGACATTCCGTAATAGATTCCGAAGATCGATGCGAGGGCGACGGCGTAGGGCAGGCGCGCCCAGCCGTGAGCGAAAAAGATTCCGACGAATGGACCGAGATTGAGAAAAATCAGCGCGATGATTGACCCAACGGTTCGCGGCCATTGAAACGACAGGAGCGCGAAGAAATTTTTCGTCAAATTCCGGACGATGCCGAACGTTCCCCGCACCCAGTGGATCGAAATCAGATGCTCTCCGAAGACATTGCGCTGGGCGTAGCCCGCGTTCTTGATGAGCTTGCCGAGTTTCATGTCGTCGAGCACTTCCATGCGCAGGGCGTGGTAGGTGCCAATGGCGTCATACACCGGACGCCGCACCAGATTGAATGCTCCGACTCCCATGTGGTCCTGCGTCTTTGAATCGGCGACCTTCCACGGCCGGTGCCCAAAAACGAAGAGAGCCTGAAAGAAGGCGATCATCATGCGTTCTCCGGGATGCTTCATGATCATGCTCGGAAAAAGGACGACGTGATCGGCATTTTCAACGTGGGCGTAGGCGACGGCGCGGCGCAGCGAATCCGGCCGGAAGAGCACATCGGCATCAGTGAAGAGCAGCCAACCGCCGGTCGCCTGGGCTGCGGCTGTCCACATGGCGTGGGTCTTGCCCATCCAGCCGGGAGGAAGCTCGGCCACGTGAACGATGCGCAGCTTGCCGCTTTTCGAGCTGGCGAGGACGTCATCCATAATCTCGCCGGTGCGATCCGTGGAGCGGTCGTCTACGGCAATGATTTCGTAGTTTGAGTAATCGAGAGCGAGCAGGCTTTGGAGCGTAGCGCGGATGTCTTCTTCCTCATTCCGCGCCGGAACAATGATGCTGACACGAGGCTCGGATGCTGGCTTGCGATCCCACTCCGGTTCCGCAATGTCGGCGACGCTGGGCATGCCGACCGCGGCTTCCAGAATGCGCGAAAACCACGCCAGCGCCAGCACGCCGCCAGAAATCCAAAGGATAATTTGCCAGACCATTCGTTGTGGAGTTCGCCGGAAATCAGTGATCTTTGATCGCTGATGGATGATCAATGATCAGCCGTGGCCGCCGGTGCAGCCACCACTTCCGGCGCAAATCTCATCCCGTAAAACAGTATGGCAGACGAGAGCGCCACCGCAACAACTGGCGCAAGAAATGCCAGCCGCAGCGAGTATTGATCGGAGACATAGCCGATGAGATAAGCCGAGGGCACGTCGCCGAGAAGATGGAAGATAAAGATGTTAACCGCGAGAGCCGTGGCACGCACGTGCGGGCCCACGGCGTTGATGACCGCCGCATTCAGCGGCCCGGTGTTCAGCAAAAGCAGGAACTCAGCCAAAAATATTCCGACGATCATCGGCCTGCCGCTGGCAAACAGAGCAAAGCACATGGCAGGGATGCCGAGCCCAAGGCTGACTGCCGAGACCAGATAGTGCGCGGCCTTGGTTCGGCGCAGCAGCCAGTCCGAGATCCATCCGCCCGCGAGCGAGGCGAAGATACCGTTAAAGATTGTGCTGGCCCCGAACATGACGTTCGCCTGCAGCAGGCTGTAGCCATGGGCGCGATGGAGGAAGGTCGGCATCCACACCTGGAGGCCGCCGAGCGCGAAGGTCATCATCGCCATGCCCAGCGTCGCGGTCACGAATGCCGGATTGCGCGTGAGCCCCCGGACGGCGGTTGCCCATCCCTTCAGCCCCCTGGGCGTGGCGTGTGCCGGATCTTTTTCTGGCGCGTCAAACCGGCCAATCTCTGGCTCGGGAATGAACAGCAGCAGGAATGCAAGCAGCACGCCGGGCGCAGCTCCGATGTAGAAGGGCGCGCGCCAGCCATGCGCCGGTCCTATCATGCCGCCGAGAAGATAGCCGAGCGCCGTGCCGACAGGGATAGCGAGATAAAAGATTCCCATCACGCGGCCGCGCTTATCCTCTGGAAACATGTCGGCGACGAAAGTGGGCGAGAGGATAACAAAGCTGGCCTCGCCAACCCCGACGATGGTGTGGCGAATCAGCAGCTCGGTGAAGTTGTGCGTGATCGCGGTCAGGAGCGTGGCCAGGCTCCAGACAAGAGCGCCCGCAATGATGACGGTCTTGCGCGAAAACCGCATCGACAGCGGCCCCATGAAGGGCGCGGCGAACATGTAGAAGATGAAAAAGACGCTGGTGAGGAGGCCGAAAGCGGCGTCGCTGCGGTGGAACTCGTCCTTGACCAGATCCTGCACCGCAAACAACACGGAACGGTCAATGTAATTGAAGAGATTCAGCGCCGTCAGCAGGGCCAGCGCGGTGCGAGGATAAAGCTTCTGGGGCACGGGTCGAGCGAATATAGCACAGTGACTTTACAATCCTGGTTAACCCACCCGATAAGACCCGGCGGCATCGCGCACGGTCATTTCTTGCCGGTCTTGACACCTTTTCCCGCGCGCGGCCAGCGCGCCACTACCACGGTTGAAATCCCGCCGCGGGGACGGAAGTCACCCTTCACCTCGGTCCACACCGGCTTCGCCCAGCGCACCACATCCTCCAGCACTTGGTTCACGATGTTCTCCTGGAAGATGCCGAGATTGCGATAGGACTGCAAATACTCTTTGAGCGACTTGAGTTCGAGGCAACGCCGGTTGGGTTGGTAGCGAATGGTGATCGTGCCAAAATCGGGCAGTCCCGTCTTCGGGCAGACTGAGGTAAACTCCGGGTCATCGACGACAATTTCATAGCCCGGAAACTGGTTAGGCCAGGTCTCGATCTCCGGGAAGTTATGATCGAGGCCAGCGCTGGCGTGCTCGTCTGCATAGCGGCGAGGGTTCGGCATAGATCAATTGTAGCGGCATCTCTGGCTCGATCCCAACAGTGCTTACGGCATCGCCCGCGCCCATTGCCGATGACCGTCGGTCTTTCGATTGTTCCCATCCCCGCCAAATCTGAGGCAAAATGAGCCGTCGGCGCATCTAACTATGCGAGTCCCAAAAGTAACTTTGCCAGCCCGGCTACGCCGCTCGGGTGATAGATTAAAGCTTGCACTTTTCTCCGCATGGCATTGAACGGAAACAGCTCGCAACCCCGGCGCTGGCCAGCCACCGCGCTCGCGATTTTGGCGGCCGTAGGAATTCTGGCCGCCGTTGTCTCGCATCGCGATGATTCTGTCCCCATCCGCACCGCAGAGGTCGAACAGGGCAACATTCGCAGCATGATCGCGACCAACGGCAAGATTGAGCCCGTGAACAACTTCGAGGCTCATGCTCCGGTCGCCACCAGTGTGGAACGCGTCCTGGTGAAGGAAGGCGCTGAGGTCAAGAAGGGTCAGTTGCTGGTCGAACTCGACGACGCCGATGCCCGCACCAAGGCGGCCCATGCGGAAACCGAACTCAAAGCCGCACAGGCCAGCCTCGCAGCCATCGAGCGCGGCGGCAATCAGGAAGAGTTGCTGAACGCGGAAGTGCAGCTCACAAGAGCCCGCACCGACCGCGACACGGCCCAGCACAATCTCGACGCTCTCAAGAAGCTTCAGCAGCAAGGCGCGGCTTCCGAGGGTGAGGTGCGCGAGGCGGAAAATGCTCTTGCCCGCGCCGACTCTCAGCTGGCCTATCTGAAGCAAAAACAGACCAAGCGTTATTCGAATGCGGAGATCGCTCAGGTTGAAGCGCAGCGCGACGAAGCCCGTGCCGCCTACGAGGCCGCCGAGGACACGCTGGCAAAATCCAACGTCCGCGCGCCTTTTGCCGGCATCGTGTATTCCCTGCCCGCCAAGCAGGGTGGCTTTGTGGCGAGCGGGGACCTTTTGCTGCAACTGGCCGATCTCAGAACCGTGCTGGTGCGCGCGTTCGTCGATGAACCGGATGTTGCCCGTCTCTCGCCGGGCGATCCGATTGAGGTCACATGGGACGCCATCCCTGGGCGCATCTGGCAGGCGACGGTCACCGCCGTTCCTTCGACCGTGAAATTGCACAGCTCGCGCAACGTAGGCGAAATTACGAGTGTCGTGGAGAACAAAGATCTGAAGCTACTGCCGAACGTGAATGTCGGCGTGACGATAACCGCGGCCGAGCACGACAATGTGCTCGTGATCCCCCGGGAAGCGCTGCGCACCGACGACTCGACGCCCTACATATTGCAGGTCGTCGACCACCGGCTTAAACGCAGCAACGTCGAGACTTCGATTTCCAACCTGACGCAAGTTGAGATCACGCGCGGCGTGTCGGCCAAAGATGTAATTGCGATCAACTCCACCAATGGCAAGCCGATTGCCGATGGGACGCAGGTGAAGTTCTAGCGCAACTTTTGCTGGCGCAGCTGTGAATTAAGTAGGTTGATTTCTTGGGTTTGAACTTTTGATGATGAAACGCATTATCCAACCGTTATTGATGTTCTTCCTCGCGGCGGCGTCATTGTCCGCGACAACAATGGACTCCGCCCGAGACCTGCTCGCGGCCGGCCGCATTGACGATGTCATCTCTGTTCTCAGCAGCCGCGCGGCATCGGTGCAGGGCGATGCCGAGCCGGCAAATCTTCTTTGCCGCGCATACCTGGCCATTGAGGACCTGAATCGCGCTGAAGCCAGCTGCAAGAGGGCCGTCGCGCTCGACCCGAATAACAGCCGCTATCATCGCTGGCTCGGCCACGTTTATGGAGAGAAGGCGGACCGTGTAAATTTCTTTTCCGCCGCCAGCCTCGCCGGCAAGACTCGCCAGGAATTCGAGCGCGCCGTGCAGCTCGATCCGAACAGCATCGAGGCGCGCAGCGATCTAGCCGAATTCTATTTCGAAGCCCCCGGAATCGTCGGCGGCGGCCAGGACAAGGCGCGCGCACTCGCCAAGGCCTTCGCGGTCTCCTCGCCCGCGCGCGAGCATTGGGTGTACGCTCACATCGCCGAGAAGAACAACGATCCCGCAACTGCCGAGCGCGAATACCGCCGCATGATCGAGGCCAGCAATGGCGATTCGGAAGCGTGGCTCAGCCTCGCGCTCTTCTATCGTCATCAAAGACGCTATGACGACATGGAGAAGACGCTGGTCCGCACCAGCCAGGCGCCCATGACCAAACCTGACGTGCTGGTGGATGCGGCGCAGAATCTTTATCGCACCAATCGCAATACGCCGCTGGCAATCGAACTGCTGCAGCGTTATCTTGCCACAGGGCCCGTTGAAGAGGCTCCCGCCTTCAAGGCTCACTATTTGCTCGGAATGCTGCTGGAGCGGGAGGGCGACAGGGCCGGCGCAGCCCGCGAGTATCGCTCTTCGCTTGCTCTGGCTCGCCAATTTGGCCTGGCGCAACAGGCTCTGAACCGGGTAAGCCGCTGACAAGCACGACGGAAGCGCATCCCGGCTCCGCGATTTCTCCGCGAACGGCGCGCCAGCACTGCGTCTGCGAACTACAATTCTCTTCATCGCCGCGCGACTGCGGCACGTTCATCCTAAGCTGACTCAATCGAGGTGACGAGATGAATCTCCGATTGCCACGCTGGTTGCGCACGACGATGCTGATCGCCTTTCCGGCCATCGTCGTAACCGGTGCAACCCTTGCCCAAGCCGATCCGCTGCCGCTCGATCGCGCCATCCGCCTCGCGCTCTCGCACAGCAGCACGACCGGCATCGCCGATGCGGATGTACAGCGCACGATCGCCAACTACCGTGAGCTGCGCGATAGCTTCATCCCGCAGCTTCTTGTCGGATCGGGGCTGGGCTGGAGCTTGGGATTTCCGCTGACGATCGAAGGCTCGGCTCCGGCGCTGGCAACGGCAACGGCTCAAAGCACGGTGTTCAATCCCGCGGAGAATCAATATCTGGGCGCGGCCAAGGCCGATATTGAGGCCTCGAAATTCAATTCGAAGAACCAGCGCGAGTCCGTCATCCAGGACGTCGCCATCAGTTATGCCGAACTCGTGAAGTGGGAGGCTCGGCTGGTGCGCCTGCAACAGGATGAAGATCTGGCGCAACGGATTGAGAAGGCAGTCGCGGAACGCGTGCAGGAGGGAGTCGACAGCGCCGTCGATCTCAACAAAGCCAAGCTCACCGCGGCTCGCATGCGTTTACATCGCGTCGAGGCGCGCGGATCGGCCGACGTTCTCCGCCGCCATCTCGCTGACCTGACCGGAGTTTCCGTCAACTCCATCGAACTTGTGCCGGAGAGCATTCCCGCGTTGCCCCCCATGACCCTCGAAGACGATCCCTCCACCAAGGCAGTCAGGTCAAGCCCTTCCATCAAATTCGCCAATGAGCATGCGCTCGCCGAAGCCATGCGCGCCACCGCCGAGCATCGCGCCATTTATCCGACGCTCGATTTTTCCGCGCAGTATGCCCGCCTCTCGACCTTCAATAACTACGCCGAGTTCTACCGCACCTTCCGTCCCGACAACGCGACCATCGGCGTCGCCATCCGGATCCCGATCTTCAACGCGGCGCAGCGAGCTCGCGCGCAGGAAGCCGACTTCGCCGCCGTCAAGGCAAAAAAGCAGGCCGAAGCCACGCGCGACCAGGTCTCCGAAGAAACGCTGAAACTGCAGCGTGCCGCAGAGCAACTCGAGGCTGCGCGCGACGTCGCTCAACTCGAATACGAGCTAGCCCAGTCCGCGCAGGAAGCGGCGCAGACGCGAATTCAGTCGCAGACGGGAACGTATCATGAGCTCGCCGATGCCGAGGTCCAGGCCAACGAGCGCTACCTGCTCTATCAGGACGCCGATTTCGAATATCAGCGGGCGCGTGTGAACCTGCTGCGCGCTACCGGCGAACTGGAAAAATGGGCGCTGCCGGATGGCGCCGCGAAGTAACCGCCCAGGAACGATGGGCGGCCGCGGGCACGTAAAATGCGGTGCGGGCGCGATTTTGCGGCATCCAACAACAAGGACGCGGCGTATCCGAATGGTAGCTACCGCCCGGTCCTTGCGCCAACTGCGATGTTAGAATAGAAAAACGACTATTATGCCTTTAAAGACGCTTTTTCTGAACCCTCCCTCTTTCGAGAACTTTGATGGGGGCGCCGGCTCGCGCTGGCCCGCCACGCGTGAAATCGAGTCCTACTGGTATCCGGTGTGGCTTGCCTACCCGGCCGGCATGCTCGAAGGCGCACGCCTGCTCGATGCGCCGCCGCATCATGTCGGTATCGAAGAGACCATCCGGATCGCGCAGGATTACGAACTGCTGGTGCTCTTCACCAGCACGCCCGGCTTCCAGGGCGACATCAATATCGCGCAAAAGATCAAAGACGCGAATCCGCGCATCAAGATCGCATTTGTCGGCCCGCACGTCAGCGTGCTGCCTGACAAAGCCTTGAAAGAGACCGTCATCGACGTCATCTGCCGCAAGGAGTTCGACTACTCCATCGTCGAATACGCGCAGGGCAAACCGCTGGAAGAGATTCTCGGCATCTCCTATCGCAAGAACGGCCAGGTGGTGCACAATCCTGACCGGCCGACGATTGAAAATCTGGACGCGCTGCCGCACGTGACCGACATCTATCGCCGCGACCTCGACGTGCGCCGCTATAACGTGCCGTTCCTGTTGCATCCCTTCGTCTCGCTCTACACCACGCGCGGATGCCCCGCCCAGTGCACGTTCTGCCTTTGGCCGCAGACGCTCAGCGGACACCCGTGGCGCAAACGTTCCACTGACGACGTGGCCCGCGAGATGGCGAAGGCGAAAGAGTACTGGCCCTACGTGAAGGAATTCTTTTTCGATGACGATACGTTCAATATTCAGAAGGCGCGCACGGTGGAGCTTTGTGCGAAGTTGAAGCCGCTGGGACTGACCTGGTCCTGCACCTCGCGCGTGACGACGGATTTTGAAACGCTGAAGGCGATGAAGGAAGCGGGCTGCCGCCTGCTCATCGTCGGCTACGAGTCCGGCGACCAGCAGATTCTCAAGAACATCAAGAAGGGCGCAACCGTTGAGCGCGCGCGGCAGTTCACCAAGGACTGCCACAAGCTTGGACTCGTCGTGCACGGCGACTTCATCCTCGGCCTGCCCGGCGAAACTCGCGAGACCATCAAGAACACGATCAAGTTCGCTAAGGAACTCGACGTCGAGACGATTCAGGTTTCGGTCGCGCACGCCTATCCGGGCACCGAATTGCACGAATCCGCTGTCCAGAACGGTTTCATGAGCACCGACACCAAGATGGTCGACGACATGGGGCACCAGATGGTGCAGATCTCGTATCCGGGGCTTCCGGCCACTGAGATTCTTGAGGCGGTGCACACCTTTTACGACGAGTATTATTTCCGTCCGAAGGCGGCGTACCGAATTTTGCGCAAAGCAGTCTTCAACAACGACGAGCGCAAGCGCCTGTACAAAGAAGCACGTACATTTTTGAAATTGCGCGCGCAGCGCCACAAGTGGGTCAAGGAAAATCGCAAGGACGAAGCGCCCACAGCCGCGCCAGTTAAAGCGTAGCCCGTGACCTTCCGCAAATATCTGGTGCTCGCAGGAATCACCGTTTTCAGCACGCTTGGTGATTCCCTGCTGGCGCGGGGCATGAAGGATTTCGGTGGCGCCTCGCTGCACAACATTCCCGGCCTGCTGCTCGCCGTTTTTAATCCTTACATCGGTCTGGGCATCCTGCTGTTGATTGCCTTCTTCGCGTCCTACATGTCGGCGCTTTCATGGGCCGATCTCACCTACGTGCTGCCGGCCACATCGCTGAGTTACGTGCTAGTCGCATTGATTGCGCGCGTCGGCTTTCACGAGATCATTTCCCCCACGCGCTGGCTTGGAATTCTTTTGATCGCCGCCGGCGTCGGATTCGTCGCGGCAGGGCCCTCGGCGACGCCAGTTCCTACGCGGGAAGACGCTTCCATCAACGAGCGCGACACCAATACCCTGCGCGTTAAGGGAGAGGCGCGCTGATGGCCAATCTCTACGCTTGGGCGGCAATCCTGCTTATCACGCTCGCGGCCACGACGGGTGACGTCCTGCTTGCCTATTCCATGAAGCGCGTCGGCGACGTCGGAGAGTTGTGGCAAAGCCATGGACTGTTCGCAGTCGTGCGCCGCATCTTCTCGACTCCAACATTTTTCCTGGGAGTGCTGGCGATGGCGGTCGCGTTCTACAGCCTGCTTTTCGGGCTATCGTGGGGAAATCTCAGCCTGGTTGTGCCGGCGTCGGCGTCTCTGACCTTTGTTGCCAACGCCGTGGCCGCGCGAGTTTTTCTGCACGAGCGTGTGGGCCGCCGCCGCTGGCTGGCCGCAACCCTGGTCGCGGCCGGCGTGGCATTGATGGCGATGTAATGGAAATAATCTCGAACTAACCGAATATATCGACGCGAATCATCGGCTCCACGATCTCGATGCTTCTTTCGTTCTGAGCTGGCGCTGCGATTTCGTCGGGCAAACTCGCGAGCATCGGGAGGCAGCTGTTCAAAATCGCGGGACTAATTCCCGCCAATTTCAATTTGTGCGTCAACTCGGCCTCGCTCTCCATTCGTCCTGACCGGAGCCTTACCATCGTCTTTTGCAGTTCCTCGAAATCGACCAGGAGCTCTTGCAACATCTCACGGCCGCCCGCGGATATCTGGACAAATTCCATTCCGACGCGCGAGCGAGCTATCGTTTTCACCTGTCCCAAGGTGCGCAAACTCAGGCCGCCGACGTACAGCATGAGTTCGGCGCGGACGCCAACTTCCAGCGGGCAAGGCATCTCCAGGCACAGGCCACCTTCACTTAGATTTCGCGGCCTGCCGAGATAGAGGGCGCCGTCGGAAGGGAGCAGACTGATGCGCGCCTCGCCCCCGCAGGGGAAGCGCCGATGCCGACGACGATCTTCTTCGCTCATAGACACAGAGGTATAGATATATGATCGTTACTCCGCGCGAAATTCTTTAAACCGAAACAGAGTAACCGTTGCGCACACACCGACGTAATCGGCGCCGCGCGCGGATTGGCGATTCACGAGCATCCGAAGCGCCCGCGAAGCGGAGTCTGGTTAGGAGTAGTTGCAGCGCCGCCCGTGCCGACTTAATGAAAGAGCTTCATCAATCCCTGCGCGGGCAGATCGGGAACGAGGAATTTCTCTCCAGTCCCGACGCTTTGGCTGAGGGCCTCAGCCGCCAGGTAGCCGCTTCGCACCGCGCCCTCCATGGTTGCGGGCCAGCCGGTCGCCGTCCAATCGCCGGCCAGGAATACGCGCGGCCATACCGTCGGGGGCTGCGGCCGGTATTGGTCCATCCCGGGCCCCGGCGAATAGGTCGCATTGATTTCCTTAATTACTGTCGACTTCACGAGCTTCGCCTCTCGCGCTGCCGGGAAGAATTCCTGCGCCTCGCGCATCGCCATCTCGACAATTTCGTTCTTCGATTTTTCCACCAGGCTGCGCGAGCAACTCACCACGAACTCGACGTAGCTGCCGCTTCCCTTCTCGTGCGCCTCGATCAGCCGCGACTTGTGAAACATCCACTGAATGGTTCGGTCGAGCAGCACGGCATGATCCAGATCGCTGATCTCGCGGTCAAACCAAAGATGGATGCCAGTGATGGGCGAGGTCGTAAAGTGGGTGAGTTGCGCGGCCAGCGGTGCAGCCTCGGGAGTTTCGGGCAAGAGACGCGAGAGAATTTCGAACGGCACGGCGAGCATTAGGTAGTCGAAAGTTTCTTCTACGCCGCCGGCGATGACGCTTACCGCGGTGGCCTGCGGCCTGAACGATTCGATGCTCGCCCGAAAGCGGATCTCTCCGGCGCGCTGGCGAATGTATTCGCCGGCAGCGCTGTAGAGTTCCGTCAAAGGCACGGTTGGCACGCCCATGCGGCCGGCTCTAGCGGACTTTAGGAATGATTCACGCACCACCTGCGCCGCATAAGGCACCGAGACGCGATCCAAGTCTTCGTTGAGCGCACTGACCAGAATCGTCTTCCAAAATCGATCGATGGCCCGCTGAGTCTGCCCGTGTCGTTGCAGCCATTCCAGAAACGTGCCGCCATGATCGGCCGGCAATGCCGGAGCCAGCGCCAATATGGCGCGGCTGATGGCAAGCTTGTCGGAGAAGTCGAGACACGCCGCGCGCAGGAAGGCTGGACCGGTATGCAAAGGCACAGGCAGCGCGGAGGGCCCAATTACCGACGCGCGCCCGCCCGGTTCGAGGAACGTCAGATTGTCATACCAGCGAACGCGCTTCTCGACACCGGTGCGCTGGTAGAAATCGATGAGATTAGTGCAGCAGCCGAGCAGCACATGCTGACAGTTATCGACGATCTCGCCCGTGCCGGGATGCTGATAAGAGGATGCGCGGCCGCCCAGGAACGGGCGCCGCTCAAACAAGGTCACCCGGAAACCGGCCTCAGCGAGAGCGCATCCCGCCGCCAGGCCCGCTAATCCGCCGCCGGCAATCGCTACTTTCAGATTCTGCATGGAAGATCAATCATTGGTGAGGAGGCCCGCAACGGTCAACCGCGGGCGCGATGAAATCTCAAAACAGCCTTCTCGTCATTCCCCGTGCCAGCACGCTCAGCTTTTCGGGCACCGAGAGCCGAACTCTCTTGCTGAAGACGTCAAAGTCATTGGCCGCAATTTTTCGCAGCAGCCGCCGGTAAATCGTAATCAGCACCCACAGGCCGGGCTGGCTGTCTTCGTTGACCAGCGAAATGAGTTCCTCGCCCCCCCGGTAATATTCGCTCGCTCGCTCGGCCTCGATCATCAGCACGGGCCGCACTCGCGCCAACTCCGGCGTAGCGAGATCGCTCGCCAGCAGGCCGCAGCGCAGCAAATCTTCTTCCGGCAGGTAAACACGACCCATGGCGGCGTCTTCTTTTACATCGCGAATGATGTTCGTGAGCTGGAAGGCGAGCCCGCATTGTTCGGCAAGCGGCTCGGCACCCGGATCACGATATCCAAAAATTCTGATGCAGACCAGGCCCACGACCGACGCGACGCCGTAGCAATACTGGCGGAGATCCTCGAAGGTCTTGTAGCGAGCGACGAGCGGAGTCGCGCTGGCAGCGGATTCAAATCCTTGGGTGCTACTTGCGATTGTGCCGTTCGACGGCTCCGCGACCTCGAGATCGGCAGCCGTTCCGTACGCGAGCTGGTCGAGCAGGCCAATGGGAATCTGGTAAGCGCGCTGCGCATCGGTGAGCGCCATTAGCACTGCATCGTCCGTCGGCTGTCCCGAGAAAGCGCGATGAACTTTATCCAGCCAGTCGGTCAGCTTGTACTGCCGATCTGGAATGCTAAGTGTGCCGTCGTCGGCAATGTCATCACAGCGCCGCATGAAGGCATACACCGCGGCCAGCGCATTCCGCTTGCGCGGAGGAAAAACCACAAAGCCATAATAAAAATTCTTGGCGGACGCGCGAGCAATGCCGCGACAAACGGCGTAAGCCATGTTGAGCTGCGAGCGTGTCGGCGCGAACTGCAAGGGCGCGTTTCCCACGGCCGAGCTCATCGCATTGTCTCCGAGTTCGAGCCGCGCCGCGTCAAACTTTGCAGGGCCGCGCGCGCCAGGAGCGCCAACTTCCTTGCCTTCGAGATTGCCGGCCTCTGGCCCAACACGGCATACTCTTGACGCTTGATCGCATTCAAGACTTCGAGCCCTCCGCGGCTGAAAAGATCGATATCCAACGCGAGTTTGCCATCGACTTGGTCGACCAGTGGCAATCCATGGGCGAACCAGACGCGTGCCCGCTCGACTTCAAAACGCATCATCTCGCGAAATTCCGCAGTATTCTTTCCGTCGCGAATCGTATCTTCGCTGACGCCAAATCGCCGCAGGTCCTCGAGCGGAAGATAGATTCGCCCTTTCTCATAATCGCGGCTCACATCCTGCCAGAAGTTTGCAATTTGAAGCGCCGTGCAGGTGTAATCGGAAAGTTGCTGACGCTCCACATCGCGGTAGCCGCATAAATACAACACAAGATGCCCAACTGGATTCGCCGAATACCGGCAGTAGCCAAGCAGATCGTTGAACGTCTCGTACCGCGTCACCCGCTGATCCCGCCGGAACGCAGTGAGCAGATCCGCAAACTCGTGCTTCGGAATCTCAAAGAGCCGCACTGTTTCGGCCAGGGCAACGAACACCGGATGCCGAGGCTGCCCGTCATAACACGCATTCAATTCGTCTTCCCAGGCATCCAACAAGCGCAGCGACGCGGCTGTATCGCCGACCTCATCGCCCAGATCGTCCGAGATCCGACAATACGCATACAGATTGAAGAAATGCTGCTCCAGATGCGTCGGCAAAAACCACGACGCGACCGAGAAATTCTCGTAGTGCGAACGCGCCAGCCGGCGGCAATACTCTCGCGCCTCGGCTAGTGTCGGCGCAACCGCCGGGATCGCATAGTACGAAGGCAACGCCGACCAATCCGATATGGCCGCCGTTACTATCGCATCGCTGGAAATCGATGTTGCCACGTAAATGCCAAGCTCCTAAAACCGCGAAGGACACAATGGAAGACGAAGGAGTTCAAGCCTGAATACAACCTTCGTGATCCTTCGTGTCCTCGCGCTTACTCGAAATCGGCGGGCCGGAAATCGGTATCCGGAAATCAGTGCCCCGGAATAATCGCGGTCTTGATATCGTCGGAGCGATTCAGCATGTGCCGCAGCACGTCGTGCAACCGCGACAGCGGTGCCTCGCCGGTAATGTAATCGGTTCCACGCACTTTCTTTTCCGTGATCAGACCAAAGGCCCGGCGCACGGACTGCGGCGTGTGATGGAACGTTGCCTTGAGCGTGATCTCGGAATAATGCAACCGATTCGTATCGATCTGCACCTTGGTTCCAGTGGCGCAGCCGCCGAAGAAATTCACGGTGCCGCCCTTGCGCACCATCTGCACCGCCCACTCCCACGCCTCGGGACGGCCAACGGCTTCGATCACCACATCGGCGCCACGACGCTCCGGGCTCAGTTCGCGCACTGCCTCGACCGCATCTTTCACCTGGCTAAGTTGCACCACTTCATGCGCTCCCTTGCGTCGCGCCAGGATCACCTGCGAATCGCGCTTCACTACCGCAATCACGTTGCAGCCGATCGCCTTGGCCACTTGCACAAACATCAACCCGATCGGGCCGCCGCCAATCACCGCGACCGTGTCACCGATCTCAACGCCGGTCTCGTGCAAACCGCGCAGCACACAGGCGAGCGGCTCGGTCATGGCTGCGTCTTCAAAGCTCACATGCGGAGGCACAATCAGCATGTTGGTCTCAACGATGCGTCGCGGAATGCGGATGTATTCCGCATAAGCACCGTTGTTGAACAGCAGGTCTTCACAAAGATTTCCCTGATGTTTCGAGCAGTAGAAGCACATGCCGCAGGGAGCCGAGTTCAGTGCCACCACGCGCATGCCCTTCCGGAAGCCGCGCACGCCCTCACCCACTTGCTCGACCGTTCCTGCCAGTTCGTGTCCGAAGAGCGCGGGCGGCACGATCATGCGCGCGTGATAGCCGCGCTGGTAGACCTTGAGGTCGGTTCCGCAGGTCAGTGCCACATGCACCTTCACCAAAACTTCGCCGTCGCCTACTCGCGGAATCGGCACCTTCTCGATCTTGATATCTTCTTTGCCGTATAAAACGGCGGCAGTCATCTTGCCCGTCACAGTGAATGTCCTTCCCATGAGCTTCGGGTCGCGCTACGCGGCGCGACCGGCGCCCACGCACTGCCTGGCTGGATCACGATCTTCATTGAATCAGGTTGCGGATGGGCGGCCAGCTTGAGCGCTTCCACGCTCTGTTCCAGCGAGAAGCGATGGCTGATCAGCCGTTCCAGGTCCATTTCGCGATTCATCACGAACTTTACCGACTCCTCCTGCAACTCCACGGACGCACTATAAGAACCGAGAAGCGTCTTTTCGTCGACGCAGACCGCGGCCGGATCTATTGTCACTTCGCCACGCGTCGTCTGTGCAAATAACAAAATCCTTCCCCCGGGCCGGGCCGCATCCATTGCCGGCCGCACCAGCCCGCTCCCACCGACCGCCAGAATCACAGCGTCTGCGCCGCGTCCGTCCGTCACTCCACGCACGGCCTCGCCCGCATTGCCCTGCGACGCGTCGATGTTTTCTCTGAGACCGAAGCTTTTAGCTATTGTAAGCCTCGCCGGATATAAATCGGAAGTGACCACGCGCGCACCCGTCCGCCGGGCCAGCATGGCGAGAATCAGGCCAATGGGACCCTGTCCAATGACCAGAACCGTCTCGTCCCGCTCCAGCCGCAGTGTCTCAATCCCTTTGATGCAGGTATTGACCGGCTCAACAAAGCAAGCCTGTTCGAAAGAGACGGCGTCGGGAATCCGCACCGTACCGTGCCGAACAATCCAGTCCATCACCCGAACGTATTCGGAGAAGCCGCCGCCTGAAGGCTCGAATCCCGCCGTGCATCCTACTTTCTTGTACGTGGTGCACTGTGCGAATGTCTTGTGGCGGCAGTAGTAACATTCGCGGCAAGGAATGTGGTGAAACACCATGACCCGGTCGCCCACCACGTACTCGCGCACACCCGCGCCAATTTTGGCAACCACGCCCGAAGTCTCATGCCCAAAAATGCGCGGCGCCGAATGCGAACCGGTCGAAATTTTCTTCAGGTCGGTCCCGCAGATTCCGCACGTATGCACGCGCACCAGCATCTCACCCGGCCCGATCTCCGGAACCGGCACTTCCTCGATCCGCACATCGTCCACCCCGCGATAAACCGCAGCCTTCATCGTCGCGGGAATCCGTCCCACTACACTTTCCTCAGCTATTGTTTCAACCATTGCCATAGTTTTTTGTAGCGCAGGCGTTTCCGCCTTTTGCATCCCTACTTCGTTTCAAAATTCTCGTTCAAATAGCGCTCGATCGCCGCGCACAGAGTCTTACTGGCCCGCGCGCTATTTCGTGCCAGAGTGATCGTCTTTCCCCAAAGCCACGGCCTTAACGCCACATGCACCGCGAAAGCAGCGTGCTGAAACCCTCCCAGCGGCGAAACAAACTCATTCACCGGCGGCATGGCAAAATCGAGCTCGTCGGAAATCGACTTCAACGCCGCAAACTCAATTCCATGAGCCCGAGCGCCGAGCGCCACCGACGCCCCTTCCATATCCACCGCAATGGCACCATACGCCGCGGCCAGCTTCCGCTTCTGCTCGCGATCCGCAACCGCAGTCGAACTCACCACAATTCCGCTTCCCCGCCCCGCATCGGCCTGCGAGCCATCAGCGCCACTCACCACAATTCGCGGCTCAACCACGTCACCAACCTTCAGCGACGCATCCAGCGCTCCGGCATAACCGACAGAAACGATCCTGCCCGGCCGCACCTTCTGAATCACCGCCTCGGCCGCGCGCCGTCCATGCTCCGCGCCAATACCACTGCAAATCGCAACCGCCTTGTAATTCCCGTTCCCCGATTCGAAAAACAAAAACGTCCGGCCGTCATGACTAATCTCTCCCGCCTTCCAATTTCGCACCAGTGGCGCAATTTCTTCCTTGATCGCCGATACCAGCGCAACGCAATTCTGCGCGCCGCCGTCCTCCGGACTAGACATATCCATTCGCCCGGAACCACTCCACCGACCGCCGCAGCGCTCCATCCACCGGAACCACGTGCCAGCCCAGTTCGCGCTCCGCCTTCGCCGAACTGACAAACATCATCTTGCGCGCCAGACGGACTTCGTTAATCGACGTCCGGGGCTCGCGGCCCAGAAGCCGGCCATTCACTATCTCGTAAAACGCGCCCGCCGCGAGCGCAACCATGTATGGCACCTTCGTCGTCGGCGATTTCAATCCGGTAATCGCGGCCAGCCGGTCCAGAATCTGCTTGAGCGTCAAATTCTCTCCGCCCAGAATGTAGCGCTCGCCGCGCTTCCCTTTTTCGAGAGCTTGAACGTGTCCATGCGCGCACTCCGTCGCATCCACCAGATTCAATCCAGTTTCAACGTACGCCGGAAACTTGCGCTTCAAAAAGTCGAGCACAATCCCTCCGGTCGGAGTCGGTTTCAAATCGCGCTCTCCAACCGGCGTGGTCGGATTTACCACGACCACATCCTGCCCATCGCGGGCGGCCTCAAACGCCACCCGCTCGGCCATGTACTTCGACCGCTTGTAAGGCCCGATCATCTCTGCCAGTGAAACCGGGCTGTCTTCATCGGAAAGTCCACCATGCCCAAGGTTCGCAGCCCCGTGATGCCCGTTCGATCCAAAGCCCATCGTTGCAACGCTAGATGTATAAACCACGCGCCGGACGCCATTTTTTTGCGCCGCCCGCAACAGCCCCCGCGTGCCCTCGACATTTGAACGGTACATTTCTTCCGGATCGCGCACCCAGAGCCGGTAATCGGCCGCGACGTGAAAAACCACTTCACAGCCTGCAACCGCCTTCTCTATCGAAGCCGGGTCGCGCAGATCACCGGTCACACGCTCGGCATTCAGATCCGCAATATTCCGCAGATCGCTCGAAGGCCGCACCAGCAGGCGCAACTCCGCGCCGTCAACCGCCAGGGCTCGAGCCACATGACTGCCCAGAAATCCGGTAGCGCCAGTGACGAAAACTCTCAAAACCAGCTCACAGCTCTGAGCTCCAAGCTCTCAGCAAGAGCGCAACAACTCTCCATCATCATCCCCCATCCAAGCTTCGTACGGTTGTGGCTAAGAGCTTAGAGCTTGGAGCTAGCTTTTTTCCGCCATCACCTTCGCATAAGTCGTCAGCGCGATCAGCGGGAAATATTGCCGGTACAAGTGATATTTCAGATAGAACACGCGCGGGAATCCCGTCCCCGTATAGAAGGCCTCATCCCACGAGCCGTCTTTTTTCTGCGTCTTCAGCAAATACGCAATGCCGCGCGCAACACACTCGGTGCGCGTGTCGCCCGCCGCCAGCAAGCCCGTGATCGCCCACGCTGTTTGCGAAGCCGTGCTCTCGCCCTGTCCGCGCAGGTTGGGATCGTCGTACGAGCCGACGGTTTCACCCCAGCCGCCATCGGCGTTCTGAATCATGCGCAGCCACTCCGCCGCCTGCTGGATCATCGGATCGTTCAGATCCACATCCATCGCCTGTAAACCGCGCAGCACCAGCGCCGTTCCGTAGATGTAATTGACGCCCCAGCGCCCGAACCAGCTTCCATCCGGCTCCTGCTCTTTGCGAATGAACTTGATCGCCCGCTGCACCGCCGGATGATGCTTGTCGAACCCATAGGCCGCCAGGCACTCGAGCATGCGACCGGTAATATCGACCGTCGCCGGATCGAGCATGGCATTGTGATCGGCGAACGGCACATACTGAAACACCATGCGGTCATTGTCTTTATCAAACGACGCCCAGCCACCGTTCTTGCACTGCATCGACAGAATCCAGTCAATCGCGCGCTGCACCGACTCGCGCTGGTAGCGGCCGTTCGGATGTTCGACACGGCTCAGCGCTAGGCACACCATCCCCGTGTCATCCACGTCGGGATAAAACTCGTTATTGAATTCGAAGTACCACCCGCCGGGCTCGCCCTTCGGGTTCTTGACCTTCCAATCGCCGGGCTTGCGCACCTGCTTCTGCAAAATCCAGTCGGCGCACTTTACCAGCCGCGGATCGTTTGCCGGCACTCCCGCATCGCCCAGCGCAAACAATGCGTACGCTGCATCCCACACGGGTGACATGCAGGGCTGCATGCGGAACGTGTCGTCTTTCTCGATCCCCAACTTCTCGAACTCATCCATCGCGCGGATGACCTGCGGATCGTCGAGCGAGTATCCCAGACAGCGCAAGGCGATAATCGCATTCATCATCGAGGGATAAATCGCCCCCAGCCCGTCGCTCATCTCGAAGCGCTCCAGCATCCACTTTTCGGCTTTCTTGAGCGCGATCGAACGTAGCGGCCGCACATGCACGGCTTCAAACCAATGCGTCAGGCGGTCGAACACTAAAAAGAAATTCCGCCACGAAATCTTCTTCTTCGCCCAATGCAGATGCATGCGCGACTTGTCACGCCCGCCGACAAACAACTCCTCGACGCCCATCTCGTCGGGAATTTTCTTGAACGGCTTTTTCGCGTAGGCAATCGAAAGCGGCACCAGAATCGCCCGCGACCAGGACGAAATTTCGTAGATATTGAACCAGAACCAGTTCGGAAAGAGCACGATCTCAGGCGGCACCGCTGGTACCGCGTTATAGTCGTACTGCCCGAAAAAACAAAGATAGATCTTAGTAAATGTATTGACCTCGGTCACGCCGCCGAGTTCAAGAATCTTCTTGCGAGCCCGCTCCAGGGCCGGATGGTTCCCTTGAAACCCCGCCAGCTTGAGCCCGAAATAAGCCTTCACCGAGGCCGAAATGTTTGACGGCCCACCCGCGTAAATCCCCCAGCCGCCATCTTCATTCTGATGATTAAGAATGTACCGCGCTGCCTTCTGGAATCGCCCGGCGTTCCCCGTTCCCAGCAGCGAGTGCAGCAGAATGTAATCGGACTCGAGCGTCGTATCGGCTTCGAGTTCGCCGCACCAGTAGCCTTCTTCGTGCTGTTGGGAAAAGAGGAACTTTCGCGCTGCGTCAACTGCGACTGCGACCCGGCTGGCCAGGTCGTCAATCTTGCCGAATCGCATCTGCGGCGCGGAGGCCGATCGATAAGGGGAGGAAGAATCGTCCATTCACACTCCTAAAGCAATATTGCCCCAAATCCGCGCGTCTCCTTTCGCACGCCAACCTGGGCGAAACCACACAAACCGGACACGAAACTTAAGCGCTCGGAGCCGCCGCAATCGCCTCGACAATCTCGGGAGGCAATCCGAAGCGCACGTTCTCGGGCATGATTTCGATCTCCTCGACGTCGCTAAAACCCTTGCCGCCCAGGAACTCTACTACTTCTTGCACCAGGTGCTCAGGCGCTGACGCGCCAGCCGTCAATGCCACCTTGCGCACGTCGCGCAGCCACTCCCCTCGAATGTTGCTGTAATTGTCAATTAGATGCGCCTCGGTGCCCAAACTCCTCGCAACTTCCACCAGCCGCTTCGAGTTCGAGCTGTTATCCGAACCGACGACCAGCAGCAGATCGGCATCCGAAGCCACGTGCTTCACCGCAACCTGCCGGTTCTCCGTGGCATAGCAAATATCCTGCGCCGCCGGACCCTTGATATTCGGGAAGCGCTGCCGCAGCGCCGCTATAATGTCGCGCGTCTCATCCAGGCTCAACGTCGTCTGCGTCAAGTAGGCCACGCGGCTCGGATCGGGCAAAGTGACCGCGTCCACCTCTTCCGGTGAACCAACCACTTGGGTTACCGCCGGAGCCTCGCCCAATGTCCCAATTACCTCATCGTGGTCGCGATGGCCAATTAGGATCAACGAATAGCCTTCCTTGGCGAACTTCACCGCCTCGACGTGAACCTTGGTCACGAGCGGACAGGTGGCGTCAATCACGCGCAGCTTGCGCAGCTTTGAATTCTCGCGCACCTCGGGAGACACACCATGGGCGCTATAAATCACGCGCTCACCTTCGGGCACCTCGTCGACCGAATCAACAAAAATCGCGCCTTTCTGCTGCAACTCCTCCACCACAGACCGGTTGTGCACGATTTCTTTGCGCACATAAATCGGAGGCCCAAACGCCTCCAGCGCAATCCGTACAATATCAATCGCCCGCACCACTCCCGCGCAGAACCCGCGCGGCTTGAGCAGTAACAGCTGCTTACTTTCTGACAATGCCATCCCCCTTACCCAATTAGGGTACTGCCAGCCTGAAAAAGATGCTCTTAGTTATTGTAAAGGGTATCGAAGAATACACCTAGGGGTCAACGTAAGCCTTTGTAGAAGTATAGATTAGCTGCGAATGGAGAATGCGGACAGCGAATGGAATCGACCATTATCCAGCAAGTAATATTTGCTTCCTACCCATTCGCCTTGATCATCTGCTCCGCGTACTTCCGCGAGGTCTCGGTCAGCTTCGCGCCGGACAACATGCGCGCCACTTCTTCTGTCCGCTCGTCGCCTTCAATCAGCCGAACCGTGGTTTTCGTCCGCCCGCCCGCCGTCCGTTTCTCGATCAAATAGTGATGGTCGGCGAAGGTCGCGATCTGCGGCAGGTGCGTCACGCAGAGCACCTGATTCCCTTTCGCCAGCGCCTTGAGCTTCTTCCCGACCGCCTCAGCCGCGCGCCCGCCAATGCCGGTATCGATCTCGTCGAACACCAAAGTCCGCTGCGCCGCCGCATTCTTCTTCCGGCCCGCGCCACTGGCCCCTGCCTCGACGCTCGCCTTCAACGCCAGCATCACGCGCGACAATTCGCCTCCCGACGCGATCTGCTCGAGCGGCCGCATCGTTTCTCCGGCATTTGTCGCAATCAGAAAGATGACTTGGTTGAAGCCGGTAGCAGTCCAGTGGTCTTCAGTATTCGCATTGTTTTCTTCCACCACAATCGCGAACTGTGCCCGCATCGCCAGATCGTTGATCTCGCCTTCGACCATCTTCTCCAGCTTGCGCGCCGCCTCCGATCGCTTGCGTGAAATGCCGCGCGCCGCCTTGCCATAGCGCTCCGCCGCCAGAGCGAGTTCTTCGCGCAGCTCCGCCAGCACCTGATCCTTGTTCTCCATCTCGCTCAGCTTGCGCCGAACCTCGTCGCCGAACGCGATCACCTGTTCCAGCCCCGGCCCATACTTTCGCTTCAACCGGTCCAGCACCGCCAGCCGCTCTTCAATCTCCGCCAGCCGCTCCGGCGACGCATGAATTCCGCCGGCATAATCGCGCAGCGTAGCGCCCACATCTTCCACGCTGATGCGAGCCGATTCCAGCGCTCCCAGCGCCTCCCGAAATTTCGCCTCGAAGCGTGCCAGTTCTTCGATATGTTTCTGCGCCGCCCGCAGACTCGACGACGTCGAGGCATTCCCCTCATACAGCAGGTCGAACGCATTCATCGCCGCGCCATAAATTCTTTCCGCATTGGCGAGTACCAGCTTCTCAGCCTCAAGTTCGTCGTCTTCGCCCTCCCGCAGCCGCGCCTCTTCAATCTCGCGCGCCTGAAAGCTCCACATATCGAGCAGCCGCATCCGGTCCTGCTCGTCGCGCTCCAGTTCCGCAATCCGCGCCCGCAGTTTCTTCCACGCCGCAAACGCCGTCTCTACATCTTGCAGTTCGGTCCCGGCATACGCATCCAGCAAGTCCTGCCGCGCCGCCGCGTCAAAGTTCACTATCGACTCGTTCTGCGCGTGGATCACCCCGAGATGCGGCGCGAGCTGCTTCAGCACCGCTACCGTCGCCGGCTGATTATTGATGAAGACGCGTCCCTTGCCGCCGCCGGCGATCTCACGCCGCAAAATCAGCGATCCATCCCCGCTCTCCGCATCGAGCCCGTTCGATTCCAGAATCGCTTCCACCGCCGTCTCGACCGCGCCTTCGCTCTCGAACACGCCCATCACGACGGCCCGCTCCGCGCCGGTGCGAATCACGTCCGCGGAAGCCTTGTCTCCCAGCAGTAATCCGAGCGCGTCGATCAAAATCGATTTGCCCGCGCCCGTCTCGCCCGTCAAAAGGTTCAGCCCAGCGGCAAATTCGATCACCGCGTTGTCAATGACCGCGTAATTTTCCAGCCGAAGTTCAGCCAGCACAGCCGCTCCTCGAATTCACGCGCAGCATAGCACAGACCAATGCGCTTGGGGCCGCGTTATCGCCAGCGCTGCCGGCGCCAATGTCCTAACGATTTTGAAACACTACCCTGCTCTCCGCGAAGATCGTGCCCATGAAGCCCCTTCCCCGGATTTCATGTAGTCTTTTGCAGTTTTGTCTGCCTTCTCGGCCCTCGCAACAGCCCAAGCCTCGGCGCAGGAACTCGAATGCCAACCCTGCCGTCACGGTTTCGGCAAAATACCGGTCGGGAATTCGAAATCCTTCAACATCAACCTGAAAAACTCCGGCAATCGCACCCTGAAACTCACCTCAGATTCCGTACAAGGCAGTGAGTTCTCCATCGGGCAATTTGCTCTGCCCATAAAGCTCCAGCCCGGGGCAAGCATCCAGCTTCCCGTCATCTCACTCCCACCACCTCAGGGCGCGTGACCGGGAGCGTTACGCTCGCTGACACCGGTAAGGATTCGCAACTCCAGATCAAACTCAACGGAACTGGAGTCGCTGCCAGCTCTCACACCGTCGCGCTCTCCTGGGAGCCGGGAGACCACAATTATGTTGGCTTCAATATTTATCGGGCGACGTCAAATGGCGGATCGTACACAAGAATCAATTCGTCGCTGGACTCCTCGCCCAGCTATTCCGATTCGACCGTGCAGGATGGAATGACGTATTACTATGCCGCCACCGAAGTCGACGCGCAGGGCCAGGAAAGCGCCTACTCCAACATCGCCGAAGTGACCATTCCGAGTTCTTAGCCTGCCGTGGAGGCGAATCGCAATCGCGAGCGTCTGTCGCCAGATGCATCGCGCCGCTTTGCGAATCTACGGTCAATTCCGCATTGATGGATGCGATACCCCAACCTGGCCCTCGTCGCGATGGGTCTATAATTCTGGAGAGGGGTTTCAGCGAAACTCAATGCACTTGCACACCGTCCTCCTGTCTTTTGTTGGCGGCGAAATAGTCGATCTCGTCCTCCAAACCGGCGCCGTTGCCAAGACCGTTCTGCTCGTCCTTCTGCTGTTCAGCGTGCTCTCCTGGGCCGTCATTCTCTCCAAATGGAGCCTCATTAGACGCGCTCGTCAGCAAAGCGCGCGTTTCGTGCGCGCCTTCCGCAAGGCGCAGCGCCTGCAGGACGTGGTTGCGGTCGTCGATCAGTTCCGTCCCAGCCCGCTCGTCGGTGTCTTCGAAGGCGCGGTCGAAGAATTCAAACGCCAGATGGGTACCACCGGAGGCATTCAAAACCCGGTCGCCATCCAGCGCGCCATGCAGGTTTCGTCGTCGGAAGAAATCACACGCCTCGAACGCAACCTTCCCTGGCTTGCCATCACCGCGGCCGTCACCCCATTCATCGGTTTGTTTGGCACCGTGTGGGGTATCATCGACGCCTTTCACGGACTCGGCACGGCTGGTGCCGCTACGCTCCGGGCCGTCGCGCCCGGCATCTCCGAAGCGCTCATCACCACCGCCGCTGGCTTGGCCGCGGCCATTCCCGCCGTCATCGCTTATAACCTGATCATCGGCTCCATCCGTGAACTCGCCGCCCGCAACGACGACTTCACTCTCGAGATGCTCAATCTGGTCGAGCGCCAGCAACCTGCCGCCACCGAGGCGCGACGCTGATGGCTTTCACCTCCGCCAACGGCCGCACCCAAACCGCGCTCGCGGATATCAACATCACTCCGCTGGTCGACGTTGTCCTCGTCCTCCTGATTATCTTCATGGTCACCGCGCCCGTCCTTCAATCGGGCATCGAGGTCAACGTTCCCCGCACTCGCACCGTTAAGGAGATCACCGAGGAGCGCCTCGTCATCAGCATCGATAAATCTCAGCGCGTCTTTCTCGGCAATGATCCCATCAATATCAACCAGATTGGGCCCACGCTAAAGCAGAGGATTCGTGATCCCCGGCATCAGTCAATCTACCTGCGTTCCGATCAGGATGTCCCATTCGGCGCGTTCGCCACGGTGATGGACGCCATCAAGTCGGCCGGCATCGCCAACGTCAGCATCGTCACGCAGCCCATTGATTCGCATGGTAAGCGTTAGCGAACTCGAACGCGGGAGTCTCGGCCGTCCGCTTGTCTGGTCGGCGGGGCTTCACCTCGCCTTCAGTGTGTTCGTGATTCTTTGGGCGACCTACATCACTGGCATTCGTGGCCAAGGTTGGGGCAGTGGCGGAGGCGGTGACGCCATGGGCGCGACCCTCGTCAACTCTGTTCCCTTGCCCGCCAGCCAGGTTCAGACCGACAACGTCGTCGCCACCGAATCTCAGGGACTCTCGCACTCGCAGCCTAAGGCGGAAGAGAAAGAGCCCGACGACGCGATTCCCATCGCGGACAAGAATTCAAAAAAGAAACCGAAGCCGGTGACCAGCACGAACGCCCGCAAAGAAGCGCGCGAGCCGGAGACGAATCAGATACCTTACGGCGAAGGCGGCCCGGTCAGCGGTCCTTATGCGATGTTCAACTCGGGCGGCGCGAAAGGCGGATTCGGCTTCACCGGCGGCGGCGGCGATTTCGGCAGCCGCTTTTCCTGGTACGTACAGGCGGTACAGCGCAAGGTTTCTGAAAACTGGCTGAAGTACGAGATCGATCCGACGATTCACGAAGCTAATCGCGTCTATCTCACTTTCGACATCGCCCGTGACGGCCATCCCTCGAATGTGCAGATCGAGCAGTCCAGCGGCGTGCCCTCGCTCGATCGCTCGGCGGTTTATGCTATTCAGCGGATCGATACCTTCGGCCCATTACCGCCGGAATATACCGGCAGTCATGTTTCGGTCGAGTTTTGGTTTGACTATAAGAAGTAGCGGTTAGCTAAGAGTCGATCGTCGTCAGTCGTTCGATGTTTCCCGTTCGGCGGAGAGAAAATGGATGCAACGGCAAGAGCCGGTTTGCGGATGACCGAAAACCAATGACCGAAGGTCAACCAAGGGAGCAAAAATTGAGCAACGAAACACCCCAACACCTTCATCATATTAGGCAGATACAATTTCGCTCGCTAGGCAAGAGGATTACGTCGCGCCACGATCTCAAATCCCCGCTTAGTCGCCAGAGGCTTATTTTCCTCGCGATCGTCGCATTGTTCGCGCTGGCGGCCACCAGTTCCGCACAAGACTGGATTCGCACTGGCACCGGCCTCGGCGTCGAGAAGGTCCGGCTTGCGGTCACCGACTTCAAAGCTTCTACGCAGGATCCTAAGAACGCCGACCTGCAAAAGACCTTCGACAGCACGCTCTGGAATGACCTCGACAATGCCGGAATCTTCGCGCTCGTCTCCAAGAGCTTCTATCCCGTGGAGGTTCCCGGCCAACCCTCGGAGGTCAAATTCGCCGACTGGGCCTCGCCGCCCCCCGAAGCCTCCATGCTCGCCTTCGGCAATCTCGGCGTCACCGCCGACAAGGTCAATGTGCAGGGCTGGCTCTATGACGTAAAAAATCAAGGCTCGCCGCAGGTCCTCGGCAAGCAATATAACGACGCGGCTACCGCTGACGCCGTCCGCACCATCGCCCACAAGTTTGCCGACGAAATCATCTTCCGCCTCGGCGGCGGCATTCAGGGCATCGCCGAAACCAAAATTTATTTTGTCAGCGACCGCAGCGGCCACAAAGAAATCTGGATGATGGATTACGACGGCGCCAACCAGCAGCAGATCACGCATCTCGGCAGCATCTCGCTCTCGCCGCGCATCTCGCCCGACGGCTCGCGCCTCGCCTTCAGTTCCGCCACCAAGGGTGGCTGGGAAACGCTGATGTATTCCTTCGACCTCAACCGCATGGTCAGCTTCCCACGTTTTGGCGGCATGAATTTTTCGCCCTCCTGGTCGCCCGACGGCAAGATTGCATTCTCGTCTTCTCGCAATGGCTACCCCAACATCTTCGTCGTCGATGCCTCCGGCGGCCACCCGCAGCGCTTGACCAACGATAAAGGTCCCGACGTCGCGCCCACCTGGAATCGCAAGACCGGTTCGCAAATCGCCTTCGTCAGCGGTCGCACCGGGCTGCCGCAGATCTACACCATGGAGTCCGACGGAACCAACCTCCAGCGCGTCACCGACCAGGGTTATGCCGTTTCGCCCAATTGGTCACCGAACGGCCAGTTCTTGACCTTTTCCTGGATGAGGAAGTACGGTCCGGGTGAACCCGGTTCCAACGATCTTTATCTAATGGATATAGCCAGCAAGCAGTGGGTTCAGCTCACGCACGACGCCGGCCGCAACGATTACCCGTGCTGGTCCCCGGACGGCCGTCATATCATTTTTCAGTCGCACCGCACGGGAACCGATCAGATTTTCACCATGTTAGCCGATGGTACGAACGTCAAGCAGTTGACCTACAAGGGCAATAACACCCAGCCCAATTGGAGTTGGAAATAAACGTGCTTTGGGATTTGAAAGGGAGTTTGAAATACTGCTTTCATCGTGGATTTGAAAGAGTGTGGTTTTAGAAGGGTAACGATTTGAAAGGGCGCGGCTTGAGCCGCGCCGCCAAGCAGGACGCCTCCGACGGGGGGCTTTAGCTCCCGAGGTCACAAAAGTTTTGTTCGAGCAGTCGGGTTCCGGAATTTCGGTCGGCCAAACGTGCGCCCCGCCGCGATTCCCGTAAATTTCGCCACAAGCCGGGCGCACAGAAACCTGGAGGATTTCAGTGAAACACCACCTGAGGATGTTGAGCCTCACCGCCGCATTGGCCGCTGTCGTGTTGCTAGGCGCGTGCCATAAGAAAGTGGCTCCGCCCCCACCCACCCCGCCGCCCGCGCCCACCGCGCCCACGGCTTCGCTCTCGGCCGATCCGAACACCATCAATCAAGGCCAGTCGACGACCCTGACCTGGCAAACCACCAATGCGACCGACGTCAGCATTGATGGCATCGGTTCCGTCAATCCCAGTGGTTCGCGTTCGGTCGCACCCACCGACTCGACCACCTATCATCTCGTTGCCAAGGGTCCCGGCGGCACGCAGGATGCTACCGCGCGCGTCACCGTCAACCCGGCTCCTGCGCCGCCTCCGCCACCCCCTCCGTCAGCCACCGAAGAAGAGCTCTTCGCGCAGAACGTGAAGGACATCTTCTTCGATTATGACAAGTCGGATATTCGCCCCGGCGATCAGGCGACGATTCAGGCCGATGCGCAGTTCCTGCAGCAGCATCCGGGAATTCACTTCACCATCGAAGGCCACTGCGACGAACGCGGCTCGACTGAATACAACCTCGCGCTCGGCACCAGCCGCGCCGATTCGGTCAAGAGCGCGCTCATCCAAGCCGGCGTCTCCGGCGATCGCATCAAGACCTACAGCTACGGCAAAGAGAAGCCGTTCTGCACGGAGTCGACGGAAAGCTGCTGGCAGCAAAACCGCCGCGGCCACTTCGTCTACGAAAAGTAAGTGAGCGGATGAAGTAAAAGAGCGCGTTAAGAGGTAGAAGATGATACCCCGTCCAAGTTCTGCTTGGGCGGGGTCTTTCCTAAAAGTCGCAACTCCCGTGCTCCGCAACCGAGAGGGCTTCTTGCATCTAATGCACGAATGCAATCACATTCAGGTCAACTATGAAATCGAAAACTAATTTTCTCGTCTTCGCCGTCGTTCTCGGATCTGTCCTCGCCGCCCTCTCGACCGCTTCCCTCGCTGCCAATCGCGACATGGTGCAGCTCCAGACCCAGGTCGACCAACTGCAACAGGCTATGACCCAGATGAAGCAGTCCTTCGACGAGCGCATGGGCATCATGAAGAACATGCTCGATGACAACAAGGTCATCGCCGATAAGGTCAGCGCCGCCATCGACAACCTCCAGGCCTCGCTCAACCGCCAGCAGACGGACCGCAGTGCGCAAGTCGACCAGATCTCCGGCCAGATTCAGGCCCTCAACGACACCATGGACGAGCTCAAAGTTCGCCTCGCCAAGGTCAGCAAGCAGCTCGAAGACATGCAGTCGGCGCAGCAGACCATGGCCGCGCAACAGGCGCAGGCGCAGCAGCAAGCCCAGCAAATGGCCCAGGCGCCGCCGCCTGACGTGCTCTACAACAACGCCCTGCGCGATTACAACGGCGGCAGCGACGTTGCGGTGCAGGAATTCAACGACTACCTCAAGTACTATCCCAACACCGATCTCGCCGGGAACGCTTACTTCTATCTCGCGGAAATTTCCTACAAAGCCGGTGACTATCAGAATGCGATCAAGGATTACGACTTGGTTCTACAGAATTTTCCCAGCGGCACCAAGGCGGCTTCCGCGCAGTTGAAAAAAGGATTTGCCTTGATCGAACTCGGCCAGAAAGACGAGGGCGAGCAGGAACTGAAGCACGTCATTCAGCGCTATCCGCGCACCACCGAGGCTGCACAGGCCAGAGAAAGGCTGCACAAGCTTGGAGCTCCAGCGTCTAAGAATCGCTAGGCTTCGAGACGATTCTGTTCCTAGCGTCGAGCCGTGTTCGGCACTTCGATTCCGCCTTCGATCTTCGGAATGCCGAAGTGCCCGCCAAGATGCGATAAATCGATTGGGCTGATCGATCCGCTCACCACAAAGAAGTCGACCTCGCTCGTCCGCGCCACCAGAATGGCCACATTGCTTATAGCGTTGTTTTCGAGCCGCACCCAAAGGTCAGTGACGCCCACTCCGCCGTTCTTGTCGTACTTATTCAGCAGCTGCGTCCAGCCCGCCTCGCGGTAATCCTCCCGCACAGCATCAATCGCCCGCGGATCGACACCGCCCGAGCTCGTATAGCGGAAGTCGTGCACGGAAATCCCGTTCACCCCGGCAATCACCCGCCGCAAATCTTCATTATTCGGATCAAGCTTCGCCGCCAGCACCAGCATCGAGTGATCGAGGGTGAACTCGGTTTTCGACGAAGCCCCTTGGCGCAGATCCTCGATACCGCGCGGCATGAGTTCGCGTGTCGAAGGGCGCTCCCTTTGAGCAAAGGTCAGTCCTGTGAGTAAAACACCACACAAAAAGAGCAGCCAACCGCGAGAGAGATTCATGGCTCGCCTCGACCAACGAGATTTAGACGCAGCTCAACCCGCCGCGTGAGCGGGTCAAGCCGTAAAAACACCTCGGCTCACGATTAGTTGTACGAATTTTTCGGAAAATCCGTTTTCCCTAGATCCAAAAGGGCAAAGCCCTACACCGCGTCGGCCGCAGCCGACCTCGCCGCTAGCGCGCCCGTCGAGCGCAGCGTGACCCAATCCGTCTGGACGCTCTCCCAGCCCTGAATCAGGAATCCATACGACTCGAAAAGCTGCCGTATGCGCGGCCGCGTCCATCCCACAATCTCTTCTAGGATCGGCACCAGCGCCGCCAGCGCATTTTCGCTGAGCACCGTGCGCTTCGCGATCTGTGCTACATGCTTCGATTCCGACACGGCGATCGTGAATCCCTCATGCCGGTTCACGTGCAGCATCACGTGAATATCCGAGCTGCCATCGCCCACATACACCACGCGATCCAGTGGCACGCCCAGCTCCTCCGACAGGCGCTCCAACCGTGCCACCTTGCCGTAACCCGCCGTCGCACACACCAGCTTCTGAATCTCGCCGCTGGCGCTGTATTCGAACTCCGTGCCAAAGATGTGGTCCTTCGGCACAATGCCTTCGAGCGCCGACTGAATCACCTCCACCGGCGCCGCCGAGAGAACATAAAAGTCGAAGTGGAATCCATCGATCCGGCTGTCGAGAATTTCGTACACCTGCTCGATATTCTCTTTGAGCCTGATCTTCTTGCCCACGGCGATAAGGTCGTCGCGCCGCACGCGCGAGCGAAACTCCGGATCGTGTAACAGCAGGTAAGAAAGCTCGGCGCCCTGCTGAACCAAGTTCATCTTGGTCATGCCCTTGATCTTGCGCTCGAACTCCGCTACAGAAATGCCCACGAGCTCGCTCAAAACATATCCCGTATCGTTAAAGGTCAATGTCTTGTCGAAGTCGCTGGCGAACAGATAGTGTTTTCGATTTTTACTCACCATGCTCTATCTTAGATTCATATGTCGGTTAACGGACCATAAAATTTCCCTATCGCAGCTATCTGGCAGCATTCCCGTTATAACTCGCTGAAAACAAGGAGATCATCGTATTGCCCGCTTTGGGCTTTGCGTGTAGCCTCATCCTGTCGTCATAAATCCGCAGTGTGAGGTGCAGTCATGCCGAAGAGCACGAGCGATCATCTCAAGAACGACGCCGATCGTGGAAAAGGTTCGCACGAACCCGATGAACCAGGCCAGGAGGGCAATAACTCCATGCGAGGCCAGCTCTCCCACCGCGACAAGAATCCCCTGGTCGAAGGCGCGGACAGCGACTTCCCCGAACCCGGCTTCAGCCCCGAACATTCTTTCGAAGGGAAACTGCAGAAGAAAAAATAGAACGACCTACATCAGCTCTTCCATGCACTTCGCCAGCGCTTCCCTGCTTGGCCGCACTCTCGACTCCGGCAGCGTCGCCAGCGGCTCGTCCGTCACGTTCAGCATATCCACAAAGCTCGGCGCTTTTGCATTGATGTAAAACACGCCGGTCAGCACCTCGCCCTTGGCGTGCGATTCCATCAGTCGCTGCACCGCATGAATCTTGTCGGTCGGATCATAATCCTCTTCCAACTTTTTCAAGCGCAGGCTCGACCCGTCATGCATCGTGACTTCCATCGTCGTTCCCGGATCGTACTCGACGTTGATCTCTTCAAACGACGGCACGAAGCTGACCTCCTGCAACACTTCCTCGTGCGCCTGCATGTACTTATAAGACTTCGTCGAGCCTTCATGATCGTTGAACGTCACGCACGGCGAAACCACATCGAGCATCACTGTCCCATTGTGCGCAATCGCCGCCTTCAGCATCGTGTGCAGCTGTTTCTTATCGCCGGAAAATGACCGTCCCACAAACGTCGCGCCCAGCTGAATCGCCATGGCGCACGTATCGATCGGCGGCAGGTCGTTCACCACGCCGCTCTTCAGCGTCGATCCCAAATCCGCCGTCGCCGAAAACTGTCCCTTCGTCAGCCCGTAGCAGCCATTGTCTTCGATCACGTAAATGATCGGCATATTGCGCCGCATCAGATGCACGAACTGCCCCGCGCCAATCGACACTGTATCGCCGTCGCCCGTCACGCCCAGCGCCAGCAGATTCTTGTTCGCCAGAATCGCGCCCGTCGCCACCGACGGCATGCGCCCGTGCACCGAGTTGAAGCTGTGCGAGCGGTTCATGAAATATGCCGGGCTCTTCGACGAGCATCCAATCCCGCTGAACTTCGCCACCCGCTCCGGCTTCACGCCCATCTCATACATCGCGTCGATAATGCGCTCCGAGATCGCGTTGTGCCCGCATCCCGCGCACAGCGTCGTCTTCCCGCCGCGATAATCAACCACCTGCAGCCCAATTCGATTCGTCTTCGGCGCTGGAGTAGTCGGCGTCGTTCCCATTTATTTGCCCTCCATCATCATCAGTTCATCGGTCACCGACCGCGCATCGATCGGGAGTCCGTGAATGTGGCAGATCGACCGCAGCCGCGGCGTCAGTTCCGCCTTGATATCCAGCTTCAGCAGGCTCGCCATCTGCCCGTCGCGGTTCTGCTCCACCACATACACGCGATCATGCTTCGCGATGAAGTCATGCACCTCGCGTGTAAACGGATAAGCCCGCAGCCGCAAATAATCCGTCTCCATCCCGTACTCGTTCCGCAACTGGTCTCGCGCCTCGATCAGCGCATAGTGCGAAGTTCCGTACGCAATGATTCCAACTTTTTCCGTCCCGCTGCCCATCAACTCCGGTCGCGGCACCGCCGCGCGCGCCGTCTCAAACTTCTTGTTGATGCGCTCCATGTTGCGTTCGAAGTCGTCCGGACGCTCGCTGTACTGCCCCTTCGCATTGTGTCCGCTGCCGCGTGCAAACCACGCCGCCGACGGATGATCCGTGCCCGGCAGCGTCCGATAGCCGATGCCGTCGCCATCCACGTCTTCATAACGAGAGAATGAGCCCAGCCGCGCCAGGTCTTCCTTCGTCAAAACCTTCCCGCGATCAATCGGCTTCTCCGGATACGGAAACGGATCCGACATCCAGTTATTCATGCCAAGATCGAGATCTGACATCACGAACACCGGCGTCTGGAATCTCTCCGCCAGATCGAACGCATCCTGCGCCATGGTGAAGCACTCGATCATCGAGTTCGGAAACAGCATCAGGTGCTTCGTATCGCCGTGACTCAAGAACGCCGTCGAAAGTATGTCGCCTTGCGCCGTCCGCGTCGGCAACCCCGTCGACGGCCCCACGCGCTGAATGTCCCAAATCACCGCCGGCACTTCCACGTAATACGCCAGCCCCGCAAACTCCGACATCAGCGAAATTCCCGGCCCCGCCGTCGCCGTCATCGACCGCGCTCCTGCCCACGCAGCGCCAATCACCATGCCCACCGCGGCTAGTTCATCTTCGGCCTGCACGATCGCGAACGTCGCCTTGCCATCCGGCCCGATGCGGTATTCCTTCATGTACTCGATCATCGTCTCCACCAGCGACGACGATGGCGTAATCGGATACCACGTCACCACCGTGCATCCGGCAAACATGCACCCCATGGCCGCCGCCGAGTTTCCGTCGACGATAATCTTTCCCTTCGTCTTATCCATCCGCTCGATCACAAACGGATCGCGCTTCTGCAAATTCGCCGCCGCATAATCGTGCCCGGCCTTCGCCGCCGCCAGGTTCAGTGCCGCAGCCTTCGCCTTGGTCGCAAACTGCTTCTTGATCGCCTTCTCGATTTCGGCAAACTCAATCTCCAACAGATGCGCGGCCACGCCCACGTAAATCATGTTCTTGATCAGCTTGCGCAGCTTCGCCTCTGTACACACCGCCGCCACCAGCTTGTCGTAGGGCACAGCGTAGTAATTAAGATCGCTGCGCAGTTTGTCGAGCCCAAGCGGCTCGTCATAGAGCACGCTCGCTCCCGGCGCCAGCGTCTTCACATCGTCCTGTGCCGTCTCCGCGTTCATCGCAATCAGCAGATCGATTTCTTTCTTCCGCCCGATGTATCCATCCTTGTTCGCGCGGATCGTATACCACGTCGGCAAGCCTGCGATATTCGAAGGAAAAAGATTCTTGCCCGAGATCGGCACGCCCATCTGAAAAATACTGCGCAGCAGAACAGTGTTCGAGCTCTGCGATCCCGACCCGTTCACGGTCGCGACCTGAATGCTCATGTCGTTCACAATGCGCTTCTTTCCCAACTGGCCCGATGATTCCCGGGGCACAATGTCCGTAGTGGCCATTTCCCTTGACCTTCCTTTGTTCTGACCGGGCACCCCTGCCCGGAACTTCGAAGTGGAGAGCGAAAACTCTTTATTATACTCGCGCAAGCAGCCACCCACAGCCGCTTCCACGATACGCTTTTGATTCCTTGTCCCGTTCCGCCGCCGGCGTCGTACATGATTTTTTGGTGGCGCAGCGCTTCAAGCGCTGCGATCAGAGGCCCATCTGCGACACCGCCTTTAGCCGTTGAGGGGCGGCGTGATCCATTACGCCGGGCACGTCGTTACTCTCGCCCAGATGCTCCGCAGCCGATACAATGAACGTTTAATATCGATGACAAGCGAATCCACACCCGGACAGAGATCCGCCCACTCCGCCACCCAAGGCGATCTACCGGAAAACAAAATCTGGAAAGTGGCTCTTGCCGGCTTCGGAACCGTGGGCCGTTCCGTCGCCAAGATTCTCGTCGAGCGCTCTGGCGCTCCGGTTCGTCTCACTCACGTCTGCAACCGCAACGTCGAGCGCAAAAAGGTCGATTGGCTTCCCTCCGATGTCATCTGGACCGACAACATCGACGACGTCCTCGCCTCCGACGTTGATATCGTCGTCGAGGTTATCGGCGGCGTCTTGCCCACGGAAGATTTTGTCCGCCGCGCCCTCGCCTCTGGCAAGTCGGTCGTCACCGCCAACAAGCAGCTCATCGCGCATTGCGGCCCCGAACTCATGGGCATGGCGCGCCGTCTGAATCAGCACATCGAATTCGGCGCTTCCGTCGCGGGAGGCGTGCCCGTCATCTCCGGCCTTCATCAAGGACTCGCCGGCGACGATCTGTTCAAGATCTGCGGCATCCTCAACGGCACCTGTAACTACATCCTTACCCAGATCGAAAGCAACGGCGTTCCCTTCACCACCGCGCTCCGCGAGGCGCAAAAGCTGGGCTTCGCCGAAGCCGACCCCACCGAGGACATCGACGGCCTCGACGCCCGCGCCAAGCTCTCCATTCTCACCCGCGTCGGTCTCCACTGCGATGTCGCCGCCCCCAGCATCCTCGCCAAATCAATCTCGCCCGTCGACGCCGTCGACTTCGAATACGCCAGACAACTCGACTGCACCATCCGCCAGATTGCGCGCGCCGAACTCAAGGGCGACATGCTCTACGCCGCGGTCCAACCTTCGCTTGTCCCGCTCTCCTCGCCCCTCGCCCGCGTCGAGCGCAGCCAGAATTTGGTCATAGCTACCGGCACCTACGGCGGCGAAACCGTCTTTGGAGGCCATGGCGCAGGCGGTCATCCCACCGCTGTCGCCGTCGTCTCCGACATTCTCGCCATCGTGCAGGCCAAGCAATCTCACGACACCCGGCCGAGCGCGGCTTCGCAGAAGTCACAACCGGTTCAGAAATCACCCACGGTGACCTCCAATTTCACTACTCGCCACTACCTGCGTTTCCTGGTCAAAGACCGCCCCGGCATCATCGCCAGTCTCGCGTCAATCCTCGCCAAATCTGGGATCAACATCGACGCCGTCCTGCAAAAGCCAGGCTGCCCCAAGTCCCACCTGCCCTTCCTCATCACCCTCGAAGAATGCGAGACCGCGCTCGTCGATCAAGCCCTGAAGCAGATCAATGCCCTCGACTTCATGGCGCACCCCTGCCTGCACATGCCGATTTTGTAGAAGGTGGAAGAGCGGCCCTTCAGGGCCGCGTATGACGCGCAATCTCAGGCGGGGCTTTAGCCACGGTGGTTCCTACGCTTCCACCTGAAAGAACTGCGCCATCTTGCGGAACTTCCCATAGCGCGAATCCAGCAACTCGCTGGGGGACTTCGCCTTCAACTCCGCCAAATGCTTCTGCAACTCGAGATCTAGCAATTCGGCCGCTCGCGCATGATCGGTATGCGCCCCGCCCGCAGGCTCCGGCACGGTAGCGTCCACACACCCCAGCTCCATCATGTCTTTGGCGGTAATCTTCATCGCCTCGGCCGCCAGCTCTTTCTTGCTCGCGTCGCGCCACATGATCGACGCGCATCCCTCTGGTGAAATCACCGAATACACCGCGTTCTCCATCATCAGCACGCGGTCCGCTACCGCGATCGCCAGCGCACCGCCGCTGCCACCGACTCCAATCACCGTCGCAATCACCGGCACTTTCAACCGCGACATCTCCAGCAGATTCCGCGCAATCGCCTCGCCCTGCCCGCGCTCTTCTGCGTGCAATCCCGGATACGCTCCATCCGTATCGACAAATGTAAAAATCGGGCGGCCAAATTTCTCCCCAATCTTCATCACCCGCAGCGCCTTGCGATAACCCTCCGGATGCGCCATCCCAAAATTCCGGTACATGCGCTGCTTCGCGTCCCGCGCCTTCTGCTGCCCAACCACCACAACCTCTTGCCCATGGAATCGCGCCATGCCGCACACAATCGCGGGATCGTCACGAAATCCGCGGTCCCCGTGAATTTCGCTCCAGTCCGTAAAAATCCGCTCGATATAATCCAGCGTGTACGGACGTTGCGGATGCCGCGCAATATTCGTTCGTTCCCACGCATTCAAGTGCGACGTAACTTCCCGCCGCAGGTCCTTCAACCGATCGTGGAGTTGCTGAATCTGCCGGTGCGTCTCGCTGCTCTGCCCGTCCAGCGACTCCAGCTTCGAAATCTGCTCTTCGATCTTGTCCAGTTCCTGCTGCGCCTTCAATCCAGAATCCATGCCGATAATTTTTCCATTTCCTCGAGCCTTATGCGTCTCCACGATGGAGAGGAGAAATTCCGCGCCCGTAACGGAAGGATGCTCCGCGCCCGGCTCGGGCTGGCGTACCTTTTTGAGTTTGGCCCGACGCATAGTTCAAAATTCGACGCTCGAATTAACGCTCGAATAAAAGTTCGAATTATCGCTCGAATCGACTCTCGAATCCGTAACCGACTCAACCCTCGAATCAGCGCTTAAGCGAAATCCCGTCGCCATCAGCTAATAACGCGCACACTGCCGCGGCCGCATAACTCCTCGACCTGGCTCACAAAATTGCGGTCCGGCATCACATTATAGCCTTCGGCTTCCATCACCACCATGAAATCGCCATCTCGCTCCAGGTCGAACAACACCTTCGCCTCGCCCTTGCGTTCGTTAAAAAGCGTGTGCAGCGCGTCAACCGTGCCATCCGTCGCGCTCTCCAGCAGCAGCCGGATGCGCAGCGCCCTCGGCAACGGCACCTTCGCCTCATCCAGTGCGATGATGTCGCTCGCCGTCAGCTTCGCATTCGCGCCCTCTTCAATCCTTACCCCCGCGCGCACCAGCACAGGCACATCCAGCTTCATCTTCTCGGCCAGCTTTTTGTAAGCTTCCGGAAAAACCAGCAGCTCAACCTTTCCATGCATGTCTTCTAAAGTCGCCTGCGCCCAAAGCTCGCCACTGCGTTTCGACTTCGCCACCCGCAGCCCGGAAATCAATCCCGCCGTCGTAATCGTCTCATCCTTTCCCGTCGACCTCTTCATCGCGACAATGTCCCCGGTCGAAAGCGCATTCAAATCGAGCAGCTTGTCTTTGTACTTCTCCAGCGGATGCCCGGTGATGAAGAATCCCAAAACTTCTTTCTCCGCCGCCAGCCGCGTCTGCTCATCCCAGTCGGGCACATTCGGCAGGGCATCATTTCCGTTCCTGCCCTCGTCGGCTTGCGCGAAAAAATCGCCCATGAACAACCCATGCTGCCCTGACTCCGCATCGCGCTGCGTCTTCTGTGCCCGCTCAATCGCCTTGTCCAGCGCCTGCATCACCTGCGCGCGCCGCCCAAACGAATCCATCGCCCCGCTCTTAATCAGCGACTCCATCACCCGCTTGTTCAACAGCCGCAGGTCAACCTCTTCGCAGAATTCATACAGCGACCGAAATGGCCGCCCTAGTTTCTTACGCGCCGCCGTAATCGACTCGATGGCATTCCCGCCCACATTCTTCACCGCTGCAAGCCCAAAGCGAATCGCCTCTCCATGCGGCGTAAAATTCGCGTCGCTGATATTGATATCCGGCGCCTCCACGGCAATTCCCATCTCGCGGCATTCGTTGATGTACTTCACCACGCTATCCGTGTCGCCCGTAATCGACGTCAGCAGCGCCGCCATAAACTCGATCGGATAGTGCGTCTTCAGATAAGCCGTGTGATACGCCAGCAGCGCATAAGCCGCCGAGTGCGACTTATTAAATCCGTATCCAGCAAACTGCGCCATCAGATCGAAAATCTTTTCGATCTTCTTCGCCGGATGCCCCTTCTTGGTCGCGCCCTGCACAAACCGTTCCCGCTGCGCCGCCATCTCCTCCGCCTTTTTCTTTCCCATGGCGCGCCGCAGCAAATCGGCTTCGCCCAGGGAATAGCCGGCGAGTTTGTTGGCCGCTTGCATCACTTGTTCCTGATAGACAAATACGCCAAGCGTCTCCTGCAGGATCTCTTTCAACTCGGGCAAGTCGTACTCGATCTTGCGGCGTCCCTGTTTGCGCTCAATGAAGTCGTCGATCATCGCCATCGGGCCAGGACGATAGAGAGCATTGAGAGCCGTCAAGTGCTCGACCGAATTCGGCTGATAGCGCCGCAGCACATCGCGCATGCCGTGCGATTCAAACTGAAACACTCCCGAAGTCAATCCGCGGTGAAAAACTTTCTTGTAGGTCTCTTCGTCCTCTAGGGGAATATCATCCAGCGTCACCGGGATCGGCCGTCCACTCTCATCCACCGCACCGATTCCCCGGGTCTGCTTGATCAGCTTCAGCGTGTCATCCAGAATGGTCAGCGTCGTCAGCCCAAGAAAATCCATTTTGAGCAGTCCCATCTTCTCGATGGCGACCATGTCAAAGGCGGTCACGATTTCGTCGTTCTTCGTCTTGTGCAGCGGCACCAGTTCAATCAGTGGACGCGGCGAAATCACCACTCCTGCCGCATGAACTCCCGCGTTGCGCACCATCCCTTCGAGCTTCCGCGCCGTATCCAGCAATTGCCGCACCTGCGGCTCTTTCTCGTACGCCTCCTGCAGCGCCGTCGACTCTTGCAGCGCATCTTCCAGTTTGATATTCAGCGTCGTCGGTATCATCTTCGCGATGCGGTCCACATCGGCGTATGGCATGTCCATCGCGCGTCCCACGTCCTTGATCGCCGCCTTTGCCGCCATCGTGCCGAACGTGATAATCTGCGCGACATTCTCCCGCCCGTATTTTTGCGTGACGTAATCGATCACCTCGCCGCGCCGGTTCATGCAGAAGTCGATGTCGATATCCGGCATCGAAATTCGCTCCGGATTCAGAAAACGCTCGAACAGCAACTCGTGCTGCAACGGATCGATGTCGGTAATCCCCATCGAATATGCCACCAGCGCGCCCGCCGCCGATCCGCGTCCCGGACCCACCGGAATCCCGCACTCCTTCGCATGGCGGATAAAATCCCACACGATCAGGAAATATCCCGCAAACTTCATCTGCTGAATGATTGCGATCTCACGCGACAATCTCTGCTCGTAATCGGCCAGCGAATGCTTCAACCGTCCCTGCTCGCTCGCTCGCCGCAAACTTTCCATGCGCCGCGCAAACCCCTGCCGCGTGACGTGCTCAAAATAGCTGTCTGTCGTGAAGCGGTCGGGGACGTCGAAGCGCGGGAACGGCGTCGGAATCTTCGCCAGTTCGAAATGGCAGCGCTCCGCAATCGCCATCGTCCGCGACAACACCTGCGGCGCGTCTTTGAACACACGCAGCATCTCGTCGCCGCTCTTGACGAAAAACTGGTTGCCCTCAAACTTCAGCCGGTTCGTATCCTGAATCGACTTGCCCATCTGGATGCACAGCATCACGTCCTGCGCATGAGCATCGTCCTCGCACAGGTAGTGGCTATCGTTCGTCGCCACCAGCGGCAGCCCCAGTTCTTTTTCTAGCTGGAATAATCCCGCGTGGATCCGGTGCTCCATCTCGAGCCCCTGGTCCTGAATTTCCAGAAAGAAATTTTCCCGCCCGAAAATCTCGCTAAAAAATCCCGCCGCCGTGCGCGCCGCCTCGTAGTTCCCTTCCGTCAACCGCTCCGCGACTTCGCCCTTCAGGCAGCCCGATAGCCCGATCAATCCCTTCGCATGCTCCGCCAGAAATTTCTTGCTCACGCGCGGCTTGTAATAAAACCCATGCAGCGATGCCTCTGACGTGATCTTCACCAGATTACGGTAGCCTTCTTCGTTCTCCGCCAGCACCAGCAGATGGTTGTAGGTATCTCCGTCGGGCGGAGTGCGCTGGATGTCGTGATCGTCTTTCTTGCAGATATAAAGCTCGCAGCCGACGATCGGCTTTACCCCAGCCTTATGCGCCGCGTTCACAAAATGCACAGCGCCAAAAATATTGCCATGGTCGGTCATGGCCACGGCGGGCATGCCAAGGTGCTTTACGCGCTCCACCAGCTTCTCAACGTCGCAAGCTCCGTCGAGCATCGAATAATCGCTATGCAGGTGCAGATGAACAAATTCAGACATGGGCTCAAAGTGACGCAAAACTTGCGCTCATTGTAATGGTGAATGCCTCGAGGAAAACCGCCAACTTATCCACAGAACAGGAAAACCGCCCCCAGAAGAGTCAGCAGAAAAGCCAGCAACAAAACTAGTAAGAAAGAATGCCCGCGTGGCTACTGCCCTTCCCTCACGCCAGGCAAATGGAATTCAACTCCCCGGTCTTCATTCGCCCGTACCGTGGCCGGCACGTCAATTACAGAAAGCGGCACGCGCTCCGTGCGCTGCGGCGTAAAGACGTAGATGATGTCATCCACAATCGCGTAATTCTTGATCTCGCGCTGATGCTCGTCGCGATACACCAGCACGGTAGCCGGATCGTTATCGGCTTCCTTGCTCGCCGTCGGCTGCGTCTGACGTCTCATCGGCCGCGCCGCTGCATAAGTATCCTGATCCTGGTCGCGTAACGCCTGCTGCTCCTCGAGATTTTCCTCGTTCATCTCGTTCGCCTGCTCGAGCTGATCCGCGTCATCCGACGGGTACGTGTCCCAATACCAGTAAGGATCGATTCCCGAGAGATAGCCGTAATAAGGATATCCATATCCGTACGGATAACCGTAGCCATAGCCGTATCCGTATCCGAATCGATTGCGGAGCCGGTAACCCGAGCGTCGGCCGTATCCGCTGTGTCCGTAATATCCGCGTCCAGCGCCGAGACGAGAGGAAGAATACGAGCCCGATCCCATCGGCGCTCGCGCAACTACTCCCGAATGCCCGGCAAACCCTCCGCCCACATGACCACCAGAAAATCCGCCACCAAAACTGGCATGTCCCCCGCCGCTGAATCCACCGTGGCTTCCACCGCCCGAGGCATGAGCGCCTCCACGCTGTGCGTAGACAGGGACCACCAAAACAATTAGGAGAAACGCCGCGAAGGCAATCAGGCGACGCATAATGGGATTATACGCCAAATTTGGGAAGGCAGAACCAGTCTAATCCCACGCCCGTCGCGGCTTTTGGCCCGCTTAAAACTCATCAGCCACCCGCCAGTGGAGCGGGCAGCTGCGGCTCGGGTAGATACCCCCCACCCCCCCTATCTCCCAATATCTATTGGAATCATTGGTTTGGGGAGAATTTCCCGTCAAAATCTTGATTCCATTCTGGTTAGAGGCAAAATCTTGAAAGCATGGGAGTTACTCGGGCAATATGGCATTTTGCGCCGGGACTGACTTCACCATGGTTGCGCCTGACTCACCGATTCGCGGGCCGGGTTTTGAAAGAACTTGCTGGCTGCTTGCCTTGGCACTGTGATTAGTTTGGGAGTTTGTGGGCGGGTAAGTCAAGAGAATTTGGTTGGCCCGGAAGATCAGAATGGCGAGAGGCGTGGCGAAGGAAATACGAATCTGGCGGGCGGAAATAAAGTTGGTTTTTGCAGGGTTGTGAAAGCGGTGAAATTGCCGGTTTTTCGTGGGCGCGATGTTTACTTTCTGGTACTGACGACGGTTGTTTCTGACTTATTCGGATCAGGGGCTTGGCGGGATGTTTTAATTTCGGGGTTGAAGGGGAAGGAGTTAGATCGAGATATTGCGGAATAAGGAGTTAGTTGTGGGTTGGGCGTTTTATGGGGGTGGGCGCGGGGTGATTTTTGTCAAGTTGACAGGGCGTGCATTGGGGTGGGGTTTGGGACGGATTTTGGGGCGCGGGGGAACGGCGAGGGCTTGGTGAGGATGCTCGCGGGGGACGGATGACACGGCTCAGATCGACGACATTTTGGTGCTGGGAAGGCAAAACTCATGATGGCGGCTTTGGTGTAGAAGGTCAAGAAACGGGAGGAAGTAATCGGGGAATGTCCCGTCTATCCCTGCACGTCCGTGGTTCTCATTTCTCGAACGGCCGAGACATGGGGCGGCCTTCGTGGGCGATGCCGGGGAATCTCGTTGGTGGTTGGAGCACGGAGGGTATAGGGATCCTTCGACTGCGCGGGGCTGCGCTTCGGTTACCCCGCTTCGCTCAGGATGACAATGGGAAGGATAGGTAGGGGACACGGTTCGCAGGGGTGAAACCGCAGCGCCACCCAAAATGACGTGCGACGCCGAGTTTTTCTTCTTTGCGGCGGATCGGCCGCGGCCTGCCAGAAACACTTCGCTTCTTTGGGGCGAATCGGCCGCAGTTATCAGGCCTTGCCGCTTAGCTGTCCCCAGAGCAGAATCGCCGTCAGGACAATCATGATGACCGTAGTGGCCCAGGCAATTACGTTGAAGGTGGTGGTGTTGACGTATTCGCCCATGAGCTCTTTTTTATTGACGAGGAGGAGCATGAAGATAAGGACGAAGGGGAGGACCGCGCCATTGACGACTTGCGAGGCGACGATAATTTTTACCAGCGGCAAGCCGGGAACGAGGACAACGACGGAACCGGCAACGATGAGAATGGTGTAGAGCCAATAGAAGATTGGGGCTTCGGAAAACTTCAGGCCGACGCCGGACTCGAAGCCGAGGCCTTCACAAACGGTATAGGCGGTTGAGAGCGGCAGGATAGATGCGGCGAAGAGCGAGGCATTGAAGAGGCCGAGGGAAAAGAGAATGTAGGCGTAATCTCCGGCCAGGGGGCGCAGCGCCTGAGCGGCGTCGGCGGCTTCGCGGATTTCGGTCTGACCGTGAACGTAGAGGGTGGCGGCGCAGGCGACGATGATGAACCAGGCGACGACGTCGGTGAAGATGCAGCCGACGATGACGTCGAGTTTCGAGGCTTTGTATTGGCGGCGGGTCACGCCTTTTTCCACAATTGAGGATTGCAGGTAGAACTGCATCCAGGGCGCGATGGTAGTGCCGACGACGCCGATCACCATATAGAGGTAGGAGTCTTGCTTGAAGGCGGCGAGGTGCGGCGGAGTCACGGTGGCCTTCATGGCCTCGATCCATGCTGGTTTGGCGATGACTCCGGCGAAGATGTAGGTGATGTAGAAGAAGGAGGCGGCAAGGAAGATTTTTTCGACGCTCTTATATTGACCTTTGACGATGATGAGCCAGACGATGACCGCACAAACCGGGACGGAATAATACTTGGGGATGCCGAAGAGTTCCATGCTGCCGGCGATGCCGGCGAACTCGGTGAGGACGTTGCCGAAGTTGGTGATGAGGATACCGAGCATCATGAGGAAGGTGATGCGCAGGCCGAACTCTTCGCGGATGAGGTCGCTAAGGCCCTTGCCGGTGACGGCGCCCATGCGGGCGCACATTTCCTGGACCACGATCAGGGCAATGGTGATGGGGATCATGGTCCACAGGAGCATGTGGCCAAACTGCGCGCCGGCAGCCGAGTAGGTGAAGATGCCACCGGCATCGTTGTCGACGTTCGCGGTAATGAATCCAGGTCCTATGACGGCAAAAAACAAGAGGAGCTGGATCTTCCAGCGTTTGAGAAATCTCATGCGCGCAGTTCAGGGGATGAAAAAGAGCTCAACGGACGGTTCAGGATAAATGGAGAGAAGTTTTCTGAACAGGCGAAACTGGCCAGCGCCCCAAAAAAATCGTGGAGATCGGGGGCGCGAGAATCAAAGTTTGGCGCGCAACATGTTGATGACGTCGTCGGGAGTGATGACGCCCATGAGCTGGCTTTTACTATCGACTACCGGCAGCGTGAGGAGGTTGTATTTGTCGAACAGTTCGGCAAATTCTTTTTCTTTTGCGTCTTCGTGGCAAGAGATCAGCGGCTCCTGAGAGAGCGCCAGGAGAGGGGTTGCGGGCGGGGCGAGAACAATTTTTGCCAAGGGGATGGCGCCGGCGAGGGTGCCATGGGAATCGACGAGGAAGATGGTGCTCATGCTCTCCATGCGACCTTCGAACTTGCGCATCATTTCTATGGCGTCGTTGGTGGTGGCGGTGACCAGGAGAGCGATGTATTCGGTAGTCATGCGGCCGGCAGCGCTGTTCTCTTTGAATTCGAGGAGTTCGCTGACTTCCTGGCGCTCCTCGGGCTGCATCTGGACGAGAATTTCGGCGGTGCGTTCTTCGGTGAGATCGGCAAGCAGGTCGGCGGCGGCGTCGGGCTCCATCTCTTCGACGATGTCGGCGGCGCGGTCAGAATCGAGGGATTCGACGACCGATTTCTGAACTCGCGGCTCGAGTTCTTCGAGGGCGCCGGCGGCGACGCCTTCGTCTAAAGTTTCGAAGACGGCCTCGCGTTCATCGGGGGCAAGCTCTTCGATGATGTCGGCGAGGTCGGCGGGATGGAGCCTGGCGAGCTTCTCGTTGGAAATCTTGAGCTTTACGCGGCGGGCGGCGTCGGTTTCAATGAGGTCAACGAAATCCCAGGGAATTTCCCGGGGCGGCACACGCTGCAAGAGGGCGCGCAATGCGGCGGCGGGCACTACGCCTTTAAGGAGACGGCGAATTGCGCCGCGAGCGCCGACGTCGACGCCGCCGACTTTCAGTTGGGGACGGCCGAGAGCGATCTCCTGATGGAAATCGACATCGTTGACGCGAACGACCTTGCGGCCGTGCACATCGATGACCTGCTGATCGAGGAGATCGCGGCTTAAGAGCAGAAGGCCTTCGGCGCCGTCGGCGGCCGTCCAGTCTCCGGCCGCGCTGGTGGCACGAACACCGCCGTTGATATCGGAGACAGCCGTAAGCGGAAGAAGACGGTTGCCGGACGAGGTCTTGACGATGAGGACAGAGATGCGGGTGCGGTCTTCTTGCGGGGCCATGGCAACTTCGCGCACTCGTCCCTGGGCCGCGCCGGTCGAATCATAGACGGGCGAGCCGAGGAGTTCGCTGAGAGCAATGGTGCTCATGGCCATAAGATGCCGAGACGAGAATACAAAAGCGGGCGGCGAGATGCCAGAGGTTTCCCGGACCTGGCGAAAAACATGTTCAAGGATGGGCGCGACGCGCTCGAAGACCGTCGACGTTTGGGGAGAATTCTTGAAGAAAGAGCGGGGTTCGAGGCGAATAATGGGTTTTGAGGAAAAGCGATGACATTTCTGTGAATCGGGCGTCCCGTGCCGCGATTGACAATCACTGTGTGAGGCGGCATTATTACGTACACCAGCTGGCCGAAGAAAAATTTCTTCGCTAACGGAGGGGTTATGGTTGAGTTTTTCCGCAACATCTGGCAAAACGAGGAAGGACAGGATATTGCCGAGTATGCCGTGATGTTAGCGGTGATTCTGGTACTGGTTATTGGAACGGTACGGCTGATCGGAACGAACGCCAATAACGTTTTCTCGAGCGCGGCCAGCGCGATTCAGTAAAGTTCACCCGGCGTAATTCAGGTTCGACATACTCTGGGACACTTTTCGCCGATTTCTTCTCTCAGTGTCCCCGAGTTTCTCCCAAATTAGTTTCTTGGTTAGGGAAGGTCTGATTAAGTTCGAGGGTGAGTTGGGTGGCGGTTGCGATGTTGGCCCGCAGCGGCTAAAGCCGCATATTTGGCGGAGTCTAGCGGCACGGCTGAAGCCGTGCCCTTCCCAACCCATGCAGCGGCGAACTTAATCAGAGATTCCCTAGCTTCCCGGTGCGGCGCGCTTCGACTTACTCTGGCGGTGCGCATTTGCTCGCCTTCGGGACAAGCGCACGGAGGAATGCGCCACTGCGCGCAGGCCGCGAACGGCATCCCTCTTCGTATGTCCGGCGGAAATCACGTAAACTCTCATCATCTCTGATCATCTCTTTATCTCTTTAGGAGGATTTGCGTGGCGAAATCCCGCGGAATTCAAGGGGCACTGAAGAAGCGCGCCAGCCGAATTCAGGTGCTGCTGATGGACGTAGACGGAACGATGACGGATGGGAGCGTTACGCTGCTCTCGCAGAGTGACGGGACGGCGCTTGAGATCAAAACTTTTGACGCTCACGACGGACAGGGGCTGACACTGGCGCGGACGGCCGGCCTGCACACGGGGTGCATCACCGGGCGGGAAAGCGCGGCGCTGTTGCGGCGGGCGAACGAGATGAAGATGGAGTTCATCTATATGAAGCAGGGGTTGAAGATGCCGGCGTATGAGGAGATTCTGCGAAAGACCGGCGCGGGGGATGAGGAGGTCGCATACATCGGAGACGATCTTCCGGATATTCCGCTGATGCGGCGTTGCGGGCTGGCGGTGGCAGTCGGAGACGCGGTGCCGGAGGTGAAGGAGGCGGCGCACTATACGACGAAGGCGCTGGCGGGACATGGCGCGGTGCGGGAAGCGGTGGAATTGATTCTGCGGTCCAAAGGCATTTGGGAGGAGATGATCGAGCAGGCGCGGGCCTGACGAGTCGTCAGGGAGTTAGAGAGCGCAAGAGTTTCGAATCCTGTTCACTTTCATTGGGCGAAAAATTCCGTTTGGGCTTTGTTGCTGGGAAGGCACGCTAGTGGGAAGGCACTCGGTGTCGCATCCAGCCCTTTGGCGCACACGTTAGGACACGACTTCCGGCCAATCCACAGCAATGTGCGCTATACTCGGCGAAAGATCGCAACTTATCGAAAGCGAGTTCTGCATGTCTGCCAAAGGCATCGAAGAGGTATCTGCGCAGGTTCCTGCCGAAGATTTTCAGGCGCTGGAAGAGAAAGTTTATCGCACCATTGAGCTATACAAAGCCGCCAAGGAAGGGCGGGCCAATGCGGAGCGGGACATTGAGCGGCTGCGCGAGCAACTGGAGCAGCGCGAAGAAGAGAACCAGGCGCTGCGCCGCGAGCTGATGCAATTGCGCAAGGACCGGGAGGACATCCGGGGCCGGGTGGAAAGAATGTTGAGCCAGATGGAAGGCCTCGGGCAGGAACAAGCGGCGAGCTAGACGGCGGCAACCTCTCGCTCGAGCGCGAATCATAAACGCGGCAGCGATCGGAGGTAGACGAGCGCAATCCGCCGAGGAGTGAAATGGCGACTGCCAGCAGACAATCACCGAGTAAAGATCCAGCCAACGGAAGCGTACGCGTGGAAATTTTCGACCAGGTGTACAACCTGCGTGGGTCGGACGCGGATTACATCATCAAGCTCGCGGAATACGTAGATGGGAAAATGCGAGCGGTGTCGGAGCAGACGGCAACCGTAGACTCAGTGCGGCTGGCGGTGCTGGCGGCGCTGAATATTGCGGATGAGTACCATCTGCTGCGGCGGAGCCTGGAGACGGCGACACCGGAGGCGAAGCAGCGCGCCACTAAACTGGCCAGCGCTCTGGACGAGATTCTGAGCGAAGAGCGGCGAGCGGCGGGGTAGGTGGGCATGGTTGCTCAAAATCGTTAGTCGGGCACGCGTTTGTGGGGCAGTCATAGTCGGCAATGCCTTACTTGGGCAATCGTTAGTAACGAACGGTTTATGCAGTATTCATCGGGACGTAGACATTTAGGCGAACCTCAGAGCAACCCTTCTGCCAACTATTTTGTTATTCCCTCTTGCGAATCCCGCAGTAGTTTCCTAGCATCGAAGCTGTAAACCGGCCTGCAAAGTTGGTGTTGGTGGACAACCGATTTTTGAACCAATGCCGAATGAACGGGGACTCTACTCGAAAGACGATCCTGTGTGCTACGTTCCGCCATGCGGAAAAGCCTAATGGGTCGCGGAGGGTTCCCACCGTCTTAGACGGGTTCATTTTCGGCCCACCGCACGGCCACGCGGGTCGGTTTTCTTTTGGTCCTCAGTCGTCAGCTCTCGGTTTTCGGTAAAATCGCGGGAACTGATGGCTCGCCGCTTTCCTGCTAGACTCTTTCTAGAAATTCATCGCATCTAAATAAACGTGTTCCCACGACTATTTCAGATTGGCAATTTCTACCTTCCGACCTATGGCGTGCTGGTCGCAACCGGCGTGCTGCTTGGGCTTTGGATCAGCGTCCGCAATTGCGAGAAGCAGGGCATCAACGGCGATGACGCGTGGAATCTTGGCATCTTCATGGTGCTGGCGGGGATCGTCGGCGCGAAGATTCTCTACATCATCAACGACTGGAGCAGCTACGCGCATAACTGGCGCGACATTTTCAGCATCAATACGCTGCAGGCGGGTGGAGTTTTTTCCGGCGGTCTCATTGCGGCGCTGGCGGTTGGTGCATGGTATATGCGAAGCCATCGCATGCCGCCGCTGCGCACCGTGGATGCGTTCGCGCCGGGGCTGGCTTTTGGCCACGTGCTGGGAAGGTTCGGCTGCTTTTCCGCAGGATGCTGCTATGGCAAGCCGACGAATCATTTTTGGGGAGTGACCTTTCACAATCCGCTGGCAAATCTCGTAAGCCAGACGCCGCTCGGAGTGAGGCTCGAACCGACGCAACTGATCGAGGCGGCAGCCGAGTTTTTCAATTTTCTGTTTCTGATGTGGCTGCTCAAGCGCAAGAAATTTGACGGGCAGGTGTTCGCGACATTCATTATGCTCTACGGCGTGGAGCGCTTCTTCATCGAGTTCCTGCGCGGCGATGAAGGTCGAGGCGTGGTCTTTGGCGGCTTGATGTCGGGCACGCAACTGATTTCGATCTGCCTGGTGATTGCCGGCGGGCTGATCTGGTGGCTGAAGAGCGGGACGTCGTTGGCGGCCGTGCCACCGCAGCCTGCACTGGCATCGCAAAAATCGCGGCGCTAACTGTCATTCCCTCGCGTAGCGTCGCTCCTGTAGCATTTCTTTCATGGCCGAGTTCCCTCTTACTCTGCGGGTTTCGCCGGAGGACGCGGACAAGCGTCTGGACCAATACCTGGCGGCGCAGATTGCCGACGTCAGTCGCGCGCGCCTGCAACAGCTGATCGAAAGGGACGAAGTGCTGGTGAATGGCGCCACGGCGAAAGCGTCGATGCGCCTCAAGGGAGATGAGAAGATCACGATCGCGGGCCCGCCGCAGGCGCCGCCGCTGCGCGCGATTGCCGAAGAGATTCCGCTCGATATCGTCTATGAGGATGAGGACCTGGCGGTCATCAACAAACCTGCGGGCATGATGGTGCATGCGGGAGCGGGACCGACGGAAGACGCGCGCAATCGGGGAACACTGGTCAATGCGCTGTTGCATCATTTCCAATCGCTCTCCAGAGTGGGTGGCGAGTTGCGGCCGGGGATTGTGCATCGACTGGATCGCGCGACGAGCGGGCTGATGATCGTCGCCAAAAATGACGAAGCCCACCGGAAGCTGGCCCAGCAGTTTAGCGCGCGGCAGGTGCATAAAACCTATGTAGCCCTGGTGCATGGCTGGCCGAAACGCGAGCGCGGAACGATTCAGAGCGCGATCAGCCGCCACACACAAAAGCGGACGCGCATGACGACGCAGGGTTTTGGCGGACGCGAGGCCGTGACGCATTATCAGGTGACGCGAAAAATCGATTCGCCCTACGGCAAGTTCGCGCTGCTGGAAGTGAAGATTGAGACTGGACGGACGCATCAGATTCGCGTGCACATGTCATCGCTGGGACATCCGGTGGTGGGAGATTCGTTATATGGCGCGCCGGCGGAGTTGCGCTCGCAATCGAACAAACGGCGGGCAGCCGGAATGCCGGCGGCACTTACGCTGGAACGGAACTTCCTGCATTCTGGAGCCTTGGAATTCATCCATCCTCGGACACGTGAACCGATGAAGTTTTCGCGGCCGCTGCCGGAGGAATTGCAAAGCTTACTGGACAGTGTGGAAGGCTTGGCGGCGAAGTCCGAATAGCTCGCGATTTGGGCCGGTCGGATGGTGAACCAAGGTCATCGGGTGGCGCGCTTTTCGTCCGTTCATCGGGGGGTGCGTTCTGGATATAATGAACTCAATTCCAATGAAATCACGCATTCCGTTCTACAGTCTGGTGGTTGTGTTGTGGGCAGCAATGCTCGCAGCGATGAGCTTGGCGCTGGCCGCACAAGATACAGCATCGGCTCCGAAGGCCGCGGCGCAGGCAGCGCCGGCCGCTTCACCCGCGAATCAGCCGTCGTTGGCAGCGCAACAGACGACGTCCCAGGCGTCGTCCCAGGCGTCGGCGCAATCTTCAGCGCAGAGTTCGGGACAGGCTCCGGCGCAGCCGAATTCCGGGACGACGGAGGGGCAACCGGAAGAGCAAATTCCCGTGATCCATAGTGTGACGAATGAAGTCCGGGTGGTATTCACGGTGACGGACAAACACGGGCACTACATCAAGGATCTGAAGCAGAACGATTTCAAAGTGATCGACGACAAGAAGCCGGCGGAACTGCGCAGCTTCCACAGTGAAACGGATCTGCCGCTCGAAGTTGGATTGCTGATCGATGCAAGCAATTCGGTGCGCGACCGGTTTAAATTCGAGCAGGAGGCCGCAATCGAGTTCCTGAACGGGACGATTCGGCGTGGTTATGACGAGGCGTTTGTTGTCGGATTCGACGTGACGCCGGAGGTGGTGCAGGATTTTACCGATAATACCGAAAGTCTTTCGATCGGAGTTCGGAGCCTGAGGGCCGGCGGCGGCACGGCGATGTACGACGCGTTGTACTTTGCCTGCCGCGACAAACTGCTCAAGCACGAACTGACGCGCCAGGTGCGGCGCGCGATTATTCTGCTCAGCGACGGCGAGGACAATCAGAGTCACGTTACGCGCGAGGAGGCGATTGAGATGGCCGAGCGCGCGGAGACGATCGTCTATACGATCAGCACGAATATCAGCGGCATGAAGGGCGCGGGGGACAAGACGCTTGAGCGCATCGCCGACGCTACCGGCGGCCGCGCCTTTTTCCCGTTCCAGATGCGCGAAGTGTCGGACGCGTTCTCGTCGATTCAGGAAGAGTTGCGCAGCCAGTACGCGGTGGCCTATAAGCCGGAAAACTTCTTGGCCGACGGGCGCTATCGGACGATTGAGATTCAGGCGCCGGGCAAGGGATTTAAGGTGCGAACGCGCAAGGGTTACTACGCGCCGAAGCAGTAGAAGAGTTCTCAGCTGTCAGTTCTCAGTTACCGCTGGTCAATTATCGTAACTTCGATGCCTGGATACTCTGGGACTCCGCTGCCGAAAAAGCTGGGAATTAAAGAGGGATTCCGCGTCTCGCTTCTGAATGTGCCTGCCGACGTTAAGAACGAACTTGCCGACGCATTCAAGAAGTGCAGCATCTTGAAGCCATCCTCGGGCGCGCTCGATTTTGTTTTTCTCTTTGCCAAGTCAAGAGCTGCCCTGGAACTAGGACTAGAATCCGCTGCTCGCGCTCTTGCTCCTGCCGGAATGCTCTGGGTTTCATGGCCCAAGAAGAGTTCCGGAATGGCTTGCGATCTTGACGAGAATATCGTGCGCCAGCGCGGGCTTGACGCCGGTCTTGTCGACATCAAGGTCTGCGCGGTCAGCGATATCTGGTCAGGTTTGAAGTTCGTAATTCCGGTCAAGAATCGGCCGAAGGCAAAATAACGGCGCGCGATCCGCGCACGTCATCGATGGTCCACCTCTAGTTTGCTGGCGGGAGCAGGCTGTCCGCATTGACGAAGGCGGTAAAGAGCGCGCCCGGCTGGATCGTCGCATCTTTGCCGTGAACGAATATGCCTACGGGAACGACCGGAACAAACATCAAACCGATCGCTTTGCCGACTTTATCCTGTCCTTCCCTGGCGGCGCCGCCGTAGAGCTTTATCGGCGCGCCATCGATCTGGAGCGCATCTGCTTCAAAGAATATTTCGCCCGGCGCGCCTCCCATGCCGTTCTTATCTACTTCGGTGACGATTCCAGACGCAGGTGTTCCCTTCCTGGCAACGGTCACGTCCCCCACCTTGAGATCCTCGGCGAGGGTTAGCGCAATCTTGTCACCCACCTCGGCGGTTTTGGAGGTCACGGCCGAGGCAAACAGGAGAGGCACAGGCGTACCTTGCAACAGAAGGAATTTTCCGTCGGCAGAGACGGGCGGGTTGTTCGCGGCGACGGGAGCGGTTACGGTTGGGATTGCGGTCGCCGATTGGGCCGGTGGTAGCGACGTCGTCGCGCCATTCAGCGTGTATACCGCTGTGGCGATGCGGCTACGGCCTCCGAAGCGCGATATCGCTATCGCTTGCAACGAGGTGGTGCTAGAAATCGTGATTGGACCGCGGTACCGGTTCGAATTTTCGGTCGGCGTCCAACCGTCGGTGGTGTAGTAAATGATTGCGCCCCGGGTGCGATCTTTGATTTTCACGCTGATTGGAGCGGAGTAACTGCCGGGTTTCACAGAGAAAGAAGGCATGCGCGCGAAACATCCAGCGCACTGCCATGTATTGTCCGATGCCTGCTGGGCATTTTGCATGGCCTGCTGCGCGTTCTGGGAGGCCTGCTGCATGTCTCGCATGGCCTGATCGCTGGCCTGTTGGGCCGCCTGCATGGATTGTTGCGCCGACATTTGCGCCGCCTGCATGCCGGGATCCTGCCCGAATGCGAAGCAAGCTAACGAGGTGAGCGCGCCAAAAGTAAGAAGGACTAACTTGAAGGTTCGCATCACGTACGTACCTCCTGACTAGTCAGAGGGGCGTCTTTTGCCCGTTCGATGCCCCGATCCTAGCACCGGTACCGGCGGCCAAATCCAATGGATTTGTAACGGGTTGGTAAAACTCCGTAAAAAGAGCTTCGCGAGATTAGGTGCCTTAGCACACGTCCGCCGCAACTTGGTCGGCCCATGAGTGTTTGCATGTGCGAGACAGCTTTCGGTCCGGCGCCGACGGGAGAAAGCGAAGGTAACTGGAAGGGGTGACTTATGAAACGCACGATTGCAGGAGTATTGCTGGTTATGGCTCTGGGAGCTGGAACGATGTTCGCACAGGATGGCTACTGGCGCGGCCGCGATGTACGCCGAGATGAAGCGAGAATTGCGCGGGATCGCCGTGAATTGCGGCGCGATCTTTATGACGGCAACTATCGTGGCGCCCGGCACAAGCGGCGCGAACTGCATCGCGATTATCGCGACCTGCACCATGACCGGTACTGGGGACGGTAGCGATTGGCCCACCTCGGGACTATGTCTTTTGCATTAACCATTCCCCGACGTACGTAACTTGAGGGGACCGCGGATCCGGGTTCTGATTACCTGGGAGAGAGTAGAAATGAAAATCGGGACCCGGCTGGCGGCGATGGCCATCGCGACCGCCGCATTTTTTGTAATAGCATTTGGCCAGTCGACTCCGCCGCCGGAAGACGCGAGCGTAGGGCGCGGGCGATCATCGGCGATGTTGGCGGAGAAAGAACTGCTGCTGGCCGTGAACCAGTCTCGCCGGGAGTACGGAATGGCGCCACTGCACTGGAGCGAGTCACTGGCGGATGCGGCGCGACGCCATGCGGCGATGATGGCCAAACACGGCGAGGCGGAGCACACGTTCGAAGGCGAACCGAGCCTGTTGACTCGAGTCAAACAGACCGGGGTACACTTCGGCTGGCTGTCCGAGAACGTGACCGAGGGCCCGAGCGCCCAGTTCATCCACTCACAATTCATGAAGTCTCCGAAACACCGCGGGAATATTCTGGACACGGACATGAATTCGGTTGGTATCGGAGTGGTGGAACGGGGCGGAGAGTACTACGCGGTGGAAGATTTCGCCGAGCTGCACTAGAAAAAATCCAAGCGAACAGCGCACCACCGGAAAAAGAAAAGCGGGCCGCTAAACACGGCCCGCTTTGCGTAACGGAACGAAAACAGTTTAGTGATGCTCTTCCCAGTGGCAGCGATGTTTTACGTCCTCCAGTTCGCGGCGGCGTTTTTCCGCCTGCCGGCTGTGTTCGCCGTGCTTCTCAATGGCGACTCGCAGGTTTTCCTGCGCCTTGTGGACATCCCGTTCACAGCGATCTTCGGCCCGTGCGGGTATTGACGAACCGACAAGACCCACAAGAGTTAATAAAGCAATACAGAAAATTCTGATGGTACGTGTCATGCACTCTCTCCTTTGAAAACGCGTTAATAAAAACCCCACGATGGCGTCCAGCTTGCGCAAACATGCCAGCGCAGGCATTCGATGCCGAGGATATGGGGACTGTTGTATTCCAGTTTGCAGAGCAGGTCAAGGAGCGAAGACCTGTCGGGGTGAATGATCCGACTTGATCAACCGCGCGATCCGCGACTCTTGCCGTCTTGCCCCTGGTGGAGACACCTATTGTCCGGTTCCAGTCAGCTTCATCACGACGGGACTGAGCGGAGCGCTGTTACTGACAGTGACAGCTCCGGTGATCGCTCCCTTCGCGTTTGGAGTAAAGGTTACGCTGAAGGTGCAAGTCGCGCCGGAAGCGACGGTTGAGCCGCAGGGCGTGCTGCCCGACGAAGTGGCGGTGAAATCTCCGCTCGCCGTCAAATCGGAGATCGTGAGCGTGCCGCCCGAACTGTTGGTGAGAGTGACGGTCTTCGGCGTGCTGGTCGTGCCGATGGCCTGACTTCCGAAAGACAAACTCGTCGGCGAAACCGTTACCGGAGCCGCGCCCGTGCCGGATAGCGCCGCGATTTGTGTGCTGCCCGAAGTTGCGATCGCGAGAGCGCCTTTTACCGATCCGCTGTCGGTGGGAGTGAACGTGACGGACAAGGTGCAAGTGGCGGATTTTGCCAGTGCGCCACCGCAGGGCGTACTGCCGCTGGCTACGGCGGCGAAGTTGGCGCTGGCACCAATGCCAGTGATTGTGATCGTGCCTGTCCCGCTGTTGGTAACTTTCACCGTCGCGGGCGCACTGGTAGCGCCGAGGCCGGTTGCGGTGAACGTCACGGAAGCGGGGCTGAACTTCAGCGCGGGTTTAGATCCACCCGTGGCTGCGCCGCTCAGGCCAACCGTCAACGGGCTCAATTCGGTACTACTGCTGATGGCGAGCGCGCCTTTGATGGTGGCCTCGTATTGCGGCGTGAAGGTTACGGTGATGGTGCAGTTCGCCCCTCCAGCCAATGAAGTGCCGCAACTTCCACCGGTGACAGCGTAATCGGCGCTGGCAGACGCACCCAAGGTGATCGAGGACGAGGTGCTGTTGGTGACGGTCACTGAAGCCGACGAACTTGAGCCGACGGCAGTGCTGGGCAACGTCAAGCTGGTCGGACTTACGGTGAGAGGAGCCTCGCCCGTGCCGGTCAGTTTGACGAGCTGCGGGCTGGTGGATGCGCTGTCGCTAACGGTCAGCGCGCCGGTGATGGAGCCAAGGTTGGTGGGATTGAACGTAACGTTGATGGTGCAATTGCTGCTGGCGGCGAGTGAGCTTCCGCAATTGTTGGTTTGCGAAAAGTCGCCACTGGCCTCGATCGAACCGATCTCCAGCGGGCCGGCGCCGGCGTTGCTTAACTTGACGGCTTTCGAAGCACTGGGAGTGCCCGCGGCTTGGTTACCGAATGCCAGGGCCTTTTCATTCAGGCTGGCCGTGCCGCCGGTAGCCAGCAGCACGTAGAACGTGGTCGGAACATAGGCGGCGCAGCTTGCGCCGGATGGGAAATTGCCGACGGCGACCTGGAAAGCGCCAGCGGTAGCGATATCCGACGCGGTGATCTGGACGGTAACCTTGGTCGAACTGACAAACGTTGCCTGGCGATATTGTCCGCCGACGTAGGCAGCGGTCGACGATGTGAAGCCGGCACCATTGATAGTGAGAGTGAAGGCGGCGCCGCCTTCGACGGCATTCTGAGGGCTGATGCTGGTCAGTTGCAGCGGAGTCGTGGTGGTGCTGTAGTCCGACGCAACCAGCACCTCGTCATTCACGGTCAGGTTCTGGGAGTTTGACGTGCCGCTCAGATCGTAGAACCATTCGGTGAAAGTCCAGCCGGTCTGCGGCGTCTCGGTGAAGGTAAGCTGGCTGCCGGTGGGATAGAAGCCGTCGCCAGTCGGCGAACCGGGCGACACGGAAATTGACCCGGCGCAACTTTCGAGCGGGTAATCCGTCACGTAATAGTCACCGGTGATGTTGGAGGTATAGGTGGCCCCTCCGCTGCCGGGCAGGGTGATGTTGTGCGATTGCGCGCCGCCATCGCTCCAGTTGGAAAAATTGAAGCGCGTATTGGAACTCCAGGGATATTGCGGCGAGTCGATATTGAGACTGTGAGAACTCGAAGGGGTCCAGGTCGAGTCGTAAGGCAAGGCAAAGTTGCGCGGCGCGTACCACCAGGTGTCGTCCACTAGAACACCGACATTCGATGCGACCGGATTCGTCGTTACCGTGTAAACGGGAGAACTGGTGAAATATGTGGTCAGATTGATGGAGCTGCCATCGTCCATCACGTTAAAGGTCTTCGGATTCGCCCCGATGCCTCCGGGTAAATAGTAGGGGGAGTTGATGAAGTTCCAGAAATTCTGGCCGGCGCTGGGATTTGCAGTGAGCGTTACCAGTTGGCGAATGATGTAGTACTGGCCGGAAAGTCCCGAGTAAGTCTGCGGGTTGGGCGAGGTGGTTACGGTGCCGGCGCCGGAAGGAGAAATCGCGTTGACGTAAGGAACGAGTTGGATGAAGTTCGCCGAATAAACAGTCACGGCCGGATTGGTGGCGGGCTGGGTGATTTGATTGTTGCCGGGGGTGACGGTGATGGTGTGGGTCTGGCTCGTGGAGTCGTTCCAGCGGCCGTAGATATAGCTCACGCCGGTGCTGCTGAGCGTTTGCGGGCTCGAACCGACACTCAGCGTATGCTGCGAATTCAGAGACCAGTTGAAGACCTGCGGGGTGGTGATGGTATTGCCATCGACAATGACTTGCAGGCCGGGCGGATTGCTGGTGACGGTTACAGCACTGGGGATCGCTCCGTAGAGACGATCAATGCCATCGATGTCGGCGGCGCTGTAGCCGTTTGGGTTCGAAAGCGGCATTCCGGCCGGGATCGATTCGATGCAGGGCTCGCCATTGCGCGAGAAAGAAAATGCGGGATACTCCATGACCGAGGCATAGTCATAAGGGCTGAGCACCTGGTTGTCGTCGAGCAAGATGTCGAAGTTCGAGCGGGATGCCTTGATGACAGCTCCGTAGTTTACGTTTACATAGGTGTCGCGGTCAGGGCGCGACTGCTCGTGCCAGACGCCGACGACGTGACCCATCTCGTGCAGGATCGTCGCAACCGTGCAGGAGGCAGAGCCGCCGACGGTTTGCTCGCCGCCGATCCGTCCTTCGTAGGCCTCGCAGGATCCGCTGTAGTTGTTCGGATCGAAATCGAAATTCACATAATCCGTCTGATTGGTATAGGGGACGAATTGGAGTAGCCCGGCAAAATTGCTATTGAACTGGCTGAGCGCGGTGTTCAGGTTGTCCACGTCGCCCGAGGCCGGATCGATAACGTACGGCACCTCATAGATGCTCCCGACCTTGGGCCAAAGATATTGCGTATAGGCCAGTCCCATGCTGTTGCCGATAACTCTGCCCGAAGGCAACTGATCGACGTGATCGAGCAAGATGTCGCCTTCGAACACAGCCTTGCCCATGCCGCCCGATTCTTTGCTGGGATACCACATGTATGTGACCTTCATGCCGCGGAAAATTCCGGTGCGGGATTCCGGTTGCTGGGCATGCGCCAGGAGCGCGGACAGGGCAAGACACACCATGAGGGCAGAAAGGGCGAGACGGCGCAGAATCACGGGACACTCCTCCTGGGAAGGCTGCTATCGGGGGAACCTGGGTCAACGGACATGGGGGATGTCCGGGTTGGAGTAGTTTTGACCGGAATAGCTCGGAATGTCAAGAAGGGGAAGGACTGAGACATTGAATCATTGAGTCATTGAGGCATTTAGTCATTGGAAACGCCAATGCTCGCAAAGACCAAGAACTGAATGGCCCAATGCTTCAATGACTAAATGAATCAATGGCTCAATGGTTCCTATTCTTCCTGCTTCTTGACCGCATAGTAGCCGCTGCGCGCCTGGATTTTGTAATCGCTCTGCTTCGACTTGATCTCGACTTTCCGGAATCCGCCATCGCGGTTCGAGTTAAGCGAGGTGTAGCCGATGTTGTACTGGCTGCGGAGTTCCGCGGCAATGTCGTCGAAGGCTTTGCGCAGCTTGTCGATTTTGTTGCCGACATCGATGACACGGCCACCCGTTTCCTGCGTCAGCTTCTTCATCTCGGAATCGCCGGAGTATCCCATGCCGCCGAAGCCATAGAAGCCGCGGTCGGCAATCAGCAATACATAGCAGATGACGTCAGCTTTCTGCGCGGCCTCGATCGCATCTTTAAGCTTAAGCCGGCTGCCTTCGTCCTGGCCGTCGGTAAGAAGAATCATCGCCTTGCGGCCGACCTCGTGGCTCAACTCGTCGTGAGAGGCGAGATAGACTGCATCGTAGAGAGCGGTGCCTCGGGGACCGCTCGAGCCGCATGGAATGGGCCCTTGCGGACCCACCGGCCCACCACTACAACTGACGCCGCCGGTATTGATTTTGGCCTCGTTGAGGGCATGGCGGAGGCGGCTCACGGAATTCGTGAAGTCCTGAAGCAGGGTGATATCAATGTCGAAGCTGATGACGAACGCTTCGTCCTTGGTGCGAATAATGTTTTCGAGGAAGGTCGCGCCGACTTCTTTTTCCATATCGAGCACACGCAGCTGGCTACCGCTGGAATCGATCAAAATGCCGAGTGTGAGGGGAAGGTCGGTTTCGGCCTTGAAATACTTGATCGTCTGCTGCTTGCCGTCTTCGAAGATGTCAAACTGCTCCTTGGGCAAGTTCGGAATGAGCGCGCCGTGCTTGTCCTTCACATTGAAAAAAAGCTGCACGACGTCAACATTGACCTTGAGGGTTGTTGAAGGCTCGTCTTGCGCATCGGGGGCTGGAGAGTTGTCGGGCACATGCTCGGTGGAGGTGTTGGACGAAGGCGCATTCGAGGCTTTGGGCAAGTCCTGAGCGGCGGCCAGGATACTCATGATGGAGAGCAGAGCCAGCAATCGAGCGACGGACGCGGTGCGGGCCAATAGTCCAGACGGATAAATAGGTTTCAGCATGGGCATTGTTCTTGGACTTTGCTAGTCTATCCTGTAGAGGACTTTTTGGGTTAGATGCACCAAGACGGCGGCACCGGCATCTTAATGAATAAAAAGCATAGTGCACAAACTTTCGAGGAACATAGGACAAACCGCGCGATGATAAGGGACGAAAGAGGGATTTCGGGTCTGTCGGCGATCGCCAACCGGGCGAGTGCGCTCCTGCTGTTGGGATTGACTCTGCTGCTGCCAACGGTGTTGAGGGCGCAGGAGCAGAAGCCCGAAGAGGTCCCTGACGCCCCATCCGCCGTGCGCCCGATTCCACCGCCGGAGCTACCCAGCCCGAGGCCGGGCGCCGATCAGGGTCAGGATCAGGACTCCTCGACGCCTTCGGAAAGCAGTTCGAAGAACAATCCTGCGGAGCCTCCGCATAGCGCGACGGAAGTGCCGGCGGCGAACCCGGATCAGACTACTCCGCCACCCATGCCGCCGGTAAAGACTGTCCCGGCCGGTAGCATTCCCCGGGATAAGGAGACTGGCCAAAGTCTCGACTACACAATCAAGACGAATGTAAATCTGGTGCAGGTGCCGGTAACCGTGAAAGATCAGGATGGTCGCATGGTCAACGGACTTCTGCCCAAGGACTTTTCAGTTTTCGAAAACGGGCAGCGCCAGCAACTCAAGTTCTTTACCAGCGACCCGTTTTCGCTCTCGGCCGCAGTCATTATCGACCTTGGCATGCCCGACGAGGGAGTGCGCAAGGTGCAGCAGACGCTCTCCGCGCTGGAAGGCGCATTTACACCCTACGACGAAGTGGGCCTTTATACCTTCAGCACGACCGCCGGGCGGATATCGGACTACGGGGCGGTGGGCAAGCAACTGACGGCAGTGCTCAACGAAGTCAAGAGCTACCGGGGCGAAAATAACGGGCCACCTGTGACCAGCGGTCCGCTTGGACCGCAAGGCCCAATCATCAATGGAATCCCGGTCGACCAGCCGGTGATGCCAGTGAGTACGCCGCCGCGGGTAGCGCATGTACTGAATGACGCCATCCTGCTGGCCGCGCGCGACCTGTCGAAACGCCCGCGCGAGCGCCGCAAGATCATCTTCGTAATCAGCGACGGCCGCGAACTGGGTTCGTCGGCTGGATACAAAGACACGCTCAAGGTTCTCGAGACGCAGCAGATCACCGTTTATGCTATTGGTCTCGAGAGCGCGGCGACGCCGGTGTATGGCAAGATCCAGCACATCCATCTGCCCAAGACGACGGCGCTGCTCGGCTACACGGACATTCTGCCCAAATATGTTTCCGCGACGGGCGGAGGCACGGTATACAACGAAATCTCGCCGCAGTCGATCGAGCGCGCCTACAGCGCGGCCCTGGGCGATGCGCGCAACCAGTACACGCTGGGCTATAGCAGCAAGGGCATCGGCGGATATCGCGAGATCGAGGTGCGGGTGAAGTGCCGCGACTGCAAGGTCTATGCCAAGCAGGGATATTATCCGTTGCCATCGCCGAGATGAGACGTACCTAGCTTTGAAATGCCGGCCCGATTTTCGGCGCAAGGCCTCGGCCGTTGAAGGGCCGGAAGAATTGACGGCTGCTTTCTAGTAACCATTAGTAACCTGCATCCCAACCTCTCGGTATGATATAAGATCGATCAGGATCCGATGTAGTGTTTTGTGCGGTTTAAGCGAGACTCTCCCGCTCTGAGGGAGGTGCTCGCAATTGCCATGATGGCCGGTTTCCTGAGGGAGCCTTTTGAGTTTCATCAACTTCGCGGCACGCGAGATTAACTGCAAGATCGTCTACTACGGCGCTGGCCTCGGCGGCAAGACGACGAACTTGCAGCACATCTATCAGAAAACAGCCGAACAGCAAAAGGGCAAGATGATCTCGCTCGCGACCGAGACGGATCGAACCCTGTTCTTCGACTTTCTCCCGCTTGATCTGGGCACGGTACGCGGCTTCAAGACACGCATTCACCTCTACACCGTGCCTGGGCAGGTGTTCTATGACGCCAGCCGGAAGCTGATCCTCCGCGGCGTGGACGGAATTGTGTTTGTGGCTGATTCACAGCAGGAGCGCCAGGATGCCAACATCGAGGCGCTCGACAACCTGATGTCGAACCTGAAAGAGCACGGCTACGACTTCAACAAGATTCCCTACGTTCTACAACTCAACAAGCGCGACCTGCCGAATATCCTGCCGATCGACGCGCTCTCGAAAGACCTGCGCAAGAAGAACGAACCGGTGGTGGAAGCCGTCGCGTTCCAGGGACAGGGCGTGTTTGAGACGCTGAAAGAGATTGCGCGGCAGGTGCTGACGGAACTGAAGGCGGGGGGATAGCGAAAAGGCAGTTCTCAGTTCCCAGTTCTCAGTAAACCCAGATAGCCCTTGCGACGCGACGCGCTTTAGCCCAGATTGCTTAGATTCTTCCCGATTTCCTTAACTTAGAACACCCGACAACTCTTCCCACTCCTTCATCAACTCTTGAAGATCGTTCTTTCGCATGGCAAGTTCCTGCGTCTGGCGCTGCGTCTCTTCGGCGCTGACGAAGTTCTGCAACTGCGTTTCGTAGAGCGCGATAGCGGCTTCGACCCGCGTGATCTCTTCCTCTATTTCGCGGAGGCGGTCTTGCATTTGCTTGCGCTTGATCGGGTTCAGGCGCTTGGCATCGGCCTTCGCCGCGTTGCCGTTGGTCGGCAGTGTCGATGAGCTCGACTGGTCTTTCATCTCGTGCGCCGAGGACTGATTTGGGGAGGACGGATTGGCGGAGGACGGATTGGCGGAGGAGAGAATTGCCGCGTGATGGTTCCTTCCGGAGCGCGCCGCCGAGAGTTCACCCACCAACTCGTTCTTCAATGCCGCATCTTGTTTTGCCGCTCCGCCCTGCTTGCGCCAGAGGTAGTCTTCGTAGTTTCCGGGATAGAGTTCGACCTTGCCCTCGCCGATTTCGAAGACGCGGGTGGCGAGCTTGTCGATGAAATAACGGTCGTGCGAGACGAAGACGACTGTTCCCGTGTACTTCATCAGTGCTTCCAGCAACACGTCTTTGGCACGCATATCGAGGTGGTTCGTGGGCTCGTCGAGGAGGAGGAAGTTCGCGGGATGCAATAACAGCTTGAGCAATGCGTAGCGATTGCGCTCGCCGCCGGAGAGGACGCCGATGCGCTTGAAGACATCGTCTCCCGAGAAGAGGAAACAGCCGAGCAGACTGCGCAACTCGGTTTGCGTGGAGGCGGGCGAGAGCTCGCCGAGATCGTCGAGGATGCGCTCCTCGGGATCCAGTTCTTTGTACTGATCCTGTGCGAAGTAGTCGAGATGAACTTCGTGTCCGAGCTTATATTCGCCGGCGCTAAGCGGCTCGGTTTGAGCGAGCAGCTTGATCAGGGTTGACTTCCCTGCTCCGTTTACGCCGACGAGCGCGATGCGCTCGCCGCGCTCGATCATGAAGTTCACGTTGTCGAACACCTTGTGTTCGCTCGGGGTCGCTTCGGCATAGGTTTTGGTCACATCCTGGAACTCGGCCACGATTCGGCCACTCGGCTTCGGCTGTGGGAAAGTGAAGTGGACTACCTTCTCCTCTTCGGGAATCTGGATGCGCTCGATCTTATCGAGTTCCTTGATGCGGCTCTGCACCTGCTTCGCTTTGGTGGCTGTATAGCGGAAGCGGTTAATGAACACTTCGAGCTGCTCGATACGATCTTTTTGCGTCTTGTAGGCCGATTCGAGCTGCTCTTTGCGGGCAATTTTGGCGGCCAGGTATTGGTCGTAGTTGCCGACATAAGTGTGCAGATGCTTGTTCCAGATCTCGACGATGCGATCGACAGTGACGTCGAGAAAGTAGCGGTCATGCGAGATCAGGACAAAGGCATTCGGATAAGTGGTGAGATATTCCTCGAGCCAGTTGCGGGCTTCGAGATCGAGATGGTTGGTGGGCTCGTCGAGCAGGAGCAGGTTGGGCTTTTGCAGCAGCAGCTTGGCGAGGGCGATGCGCATTTGCCAGCCGCCGGAAAACTCTTCGGTGTTGCGCTGCCAGTCGTTTCTGGTGAAACCTAAACCCGTCAGAACCTTGCCTACTTCGGATTCGAGCGTGTAGCCATCGCGCGCGCGGAACTGATGCTCGAGCATCTGATAGCGGTCGGCGACATCGGCGTATTCCTTGCCGGTGTGATCCAGCTCCGACATCCTGTGCGTGAGTTGCTCCATCTCCTTTTCCATGGCGTGAAGATCGTCGAAGACCGACATGCACTCGGCGAAGATGGTGCGGCCGGAAAGCGCGAGACCGTCTTGCGGCAAATAGCCGGCGGAAATGCCCTTGGCACGCGAAATCTGGCCATAGTCGAGCGATTCGAGGCCGGCAAGAATCTTCATCACCGTCGATTTGCCGGTGCCATTTGCGCCGACGAGGCCGATGCGCGACTCGGGCGTGATGAGCCAGTCGACGTCTTCGAACAGAAGCTTGTGGCCATAGCGCTTGCCTGCTGATTGGAGCTGAATCATGGGAGTAGTTCTATCGTCTCACGAGAGAGGAGAAGGCGAAATGCGGGATTCGGTATTGACTAGTCAGTAATCTATACCCCCTCTAACGATCTATGAAAACAAAGGAGATGCGGGTGAATTTCCGCTAGATCTTTGAGAAATAAGGAGTTAGGCGAAGTTCGTAGATACTAGCTAAGCAATTGATTTTATTGTACTTACATGATTCCTACTTTTACAGTTGAGTTTGTCTGCAAGATATTGATTCTGAAAGAGATATTAGCAAGATATTGCGGGGAAAGGAGTTAGCAATACGTCCCCAGTCCTTGGTCCATCGTCCTTCACTTTTCGCCCTTCGCTCTTCGGTTTCCGGGTGCAAGTCTTCTAGCGAAGGGAGAATGCTCTGGAATGTCCAATTTGTTGCAGGGCGCGGTCGATTACGGCTTGCAATTCGCGGGCATACTTCACTTCGCGGCCTTGCGATAGGATGGCGCGGGCCTCGCCGGCGTCGAACCAGGTGGGATTGCGGCCGTCTTCGCGAGGATTGCGCTGTTGGCGGACTTCCATGAGGAAGGCTTTGACGACAAATTCCTGGACGCCTTTCGGCTGCCAAAAGACGCCTTTGGAGTGGATGTAGACGTGGAAGTGACGGGGCTCGATAGCGCCGATGGCGCCGGCTTCTTCGCGGGCTTCGCGTTCGGCGGCCTGGCTGTGGGAGAGGCGGGTGTCGGGGGCTCCCTTGGGGAACGTCCATTTATTGCCGCCGTTGGTATTGACCAGCAGGAACTCGGCGTGCGAGTTGACTCTGCGGTAGCAAACGGCTGCAACCTGCAAAGGCAAAGCGAATTGGGACCCGCGCGCGGACGCCATGCCAATCCTATCGGCAGTGTACTGCCGGGATATTTCAGGAATGTTAAATGCACTGGAAGTGGGGCAGGTTGGTTACTGAAGGGTAAATGCGTCCTTGGTCCTTGGTCCTTGGTCCTTCGCGATTTCGCTTTCGGCTTTCAGTTCTCGGCTTTCAGTTCTTGGCCTTCGGCTCTTGGCTTTGGGCTTTGGGCTTTATTTGGCGAAGGAGAGGCCGCTTAATCTGCTTAGATTTTCTTCATCTACATTGCGGCTTGCGATCAAGACCTGAAAGGTTTCGCCCATGCCGGCTGGGGTTACGAGGTGCTTGAGTTGGAGGGCTACTTTTGCTTGCTCTTGCGGGATGCGGCAATCTTCGAAGGCGTCGGCGAATTGCGTCTTCTCGCCTATGCCGAAGAGGAATTGGGATTGGGTCACGAGATGCTCGACCTTCATTCCGGCGCTTTCCGCGGCTGCCGTCAGGGCGGTGAGGTTCACGTGCGCGGTCAAGTCCTGCTCTCCCGGAGCTTCGTAGGGATTGGGGCTGGCGGAGTGCTGGCGGAAGGCCATGAGCGTGCCACGATGGCGTCCGGCTTGTTGCTCGGCGCGGGTGTAGCCGTAATCGACAACGACCAGAAAGCCGCGCTGGACGGCGGTTGCGGCCTGGGCGATCCAACGCTGCGCGGCAAGCGGGACCTCGATACGCTCGTTTCCAGTTTCGTAGGCTTCGGGATGGACGCTGAAGCGATCGAGGAAATCGAACTCTTCCGGCGTGGACGGAAGCCAGATTTCTTTGAGGCGATCGGCTTCGAGAGCGAGGTGGAGTTCGCCTTGCGCGCTCAGGATTTCCACGGGAAGGGCGTCGAAGAATTCGTTGGCGAAGATGATGAGGGGAGTTTCGGGCGGACAGGCGCGGTGGATTGCGGCGTTTGGCCGCGCTTCAATCAATCGTCCTTCACGCGGCCGTCGCTCCGCGGGTTGCGCGGGCAAGAATGCCAGCGCCACACGGCCGCTGGCGATGTGATCGGCTAACGTCTCTTCGAGCCTGGCTTGTAGCGCGGGCGAGGATTCCTGGAGGGTGTACTTCGTCGCCGCGAAGAAGTCGGGGAACTTCTTTTTGGACCAGTCGAGGACGTCGCGGGCGAAGAGGCCGCGACCGGGGCCGAGTTCGAGGATCTCGATTTGCTGCGGGCGGCCGAGCACTTGCCACATCTCTTCGAACTGGCGCGCGAGGAGGCGTCCAAAGACGGCGTGAACATCGCTCGAGGTGTAGAAGTCTCCGGCTTTGCCGAACTGCTGGGCGTGGCGCGAATAGTAGCCGGCGACCGGATCGTAGAGGCAGATTTCCATGAAGCGCGAGAATGGAATGGGGCCGGACTTGCGGATTTCGTGTTCGATTTGATCGCGAAGGGACATTGGTGTTTGGCGGCGAACTTGTGGCGCTCGACGCGGGGAATACGCTACGGCTGATTGTTTTGGCGCATCTATTTTGAGTTTATTTCCGTCTTTGCTCCCCGATCTTGCGGCGTGCTAGTAAACATTTCGATGAAGTAGTCGTGCAGGCCGTCGTAGAGTTGGCGCTGCAGTTGCCAGGCGAACTGCGGGTTATCGAGGTCGCGCGGGTGAAGGCGGATCACGTAGGTGTGTGCCGAGACGGTTGAGTTTTTCAGATCGATCAGAATCTCGATGAGCCCATTTGTTTCGCGGGCGGAGAAAGAGAGCAGCGGATGCTCGTAGAGGCGAAGGTGATCGAGAACCCTGGCGAACTGGGGGGAGTTGGGCACGGGGACATTGTAGTGGAGCAGGGTAATAGCGCCAGCTTTGGACATTTATTTTCTTACCGCTCAATTTTGCCAATCGATAAATTAATGGAATTCTCCCGCCGAACTGGGGGTTCCCGGGAAGAAGCCCGCCATAGTTTTGGCTTACGGCACGGCTGAACAGATTGCTGAAAGAGTCGGCGGTGGGGCTAAAGCCCCAATCAAAACAAACGCCTTATCGCAGCGGTGAACCGCTGCGCCACCCAAAAACCGTTTTTTCAACAATCTTTGAAGCGCGTGCCTTTTCAAAACCGATGCAAACCGCACCACTGCCCGGGCTTGGCGCTCTTTTATACTCGGGCTCGCTTCCCTTTATAATAGAAAGATTCGTTAGAGCTTTTTAGGCCTTCTGTAGTGCCGGCGGCGCGGCGCGGCGGAATGGTCCGGCGTAACTCAGGGGAAGATGTCGACTGACAGCATTATTGTTCGCGGGGCCCGGGTTCATAACCTCAAGAACATCGATTTTGAGATTCCCAACAACGCACTTACCGTTGTTACCGGCGTTTCCGGCTCCGGAAAATCGTCGCTCGCCTTCGACACGATTTACGCGGAGGGCCAGCGTCGATATGTGGAGTCGCTTTCGGCTTATGCGCGGCAATTTCTGGAGCGGATCGAGAAGCCGGATGTCGACCTGATCGAGGGGATTGCGCCCGCGGTAGCGATCAAGCAGAAGAACTCGACGCGGAATCCGCGGTCGACGGTGGCGACTGCGACGGAGATCTACGACTATCTGCGGCTGCTGTTTGCGCGGATTGGGCGAACGTATTGCGCGATCTGCGGCGCGGAAGTGAAGAAAGATACGGTTGACGAAGTGGCGGAGCGGATTCTGGCGCTGGGCGAGGGCGTGCGGTTGAATGTGCTGTTTCCGCTGGGCGCGTCTCCGGCTGCGGTCGAAGGAGAAGCGGAGAAGAAATCTCGTGGGCGGAAATCGGCTACGGACAAGAAGCCGGCGAAGTCGCGTGGCGCCGGAGCTGCGGACGATCGGGCCGGAACAAACGCTAACCTTCCGGAGGAGTTGAAGAGTCGGCTATTCGATCTGCGGAAACGTGGCTTCAACCGGCTGTTTCAGAACGGCCAGGTGTTTGAATTTTCAACTCCGGAATCGCTGCTCGATATCAATTTCGCTGAGCCGGTGTTTGCGCTGGTGGATCGTCTGGCGGTTTCTGCGGGCGAGCGAGCGCGCATTGTGGATGCGGTGGAGATCGCTTATCGGGAGTCGGGCGAGGTGATTTTCGAGACGGCGCCGCGGGACGGCGGAGTTCCGGAGCGGCTGCGCTTCTCGCAGCGGTTCGAGTGCAAGAACGATGGCACGCGTTATGAAGAGCCGGAGCCGCGGCTGTTCTCGTTCAACAATCCTTATGGCGCGTGCCCGAAGTGCCAGGGATTCGGCAACACCATCGACTTCGATCTTGATCTCGTTATTCCCGACAAGGCGAAAACGCTGAATGAAGGCGCGATTGAGCCGTGGACGAAGCCGAAGTATCGGCCGCTGTTTACTGAACTGAAGCGGTTTGCCAAGCAGGCGGGGATTCCGCTGGATGTGCCGTGGTACGAGTTGAGCGCCGAGCAGCAGCGGATGATTACCGAGGGCGAAGGGCGCTTTATGGGCGTACGGGGATTTTTCCGGCACCTGGAGCGCAAGAAGTACAAGTTGCATGTGCGCGTGTTCCTGAGCCGGTATCGCGGATATTCGCTGTGCTCAACTTGCGGCGGGAACCGGCTGAGGCTGGAAGCGCGGCAGGTGCGAATCGAGGGCAGGAACATCTGCCAGGTGTGCAGCATGACGGTGGAGGAAGCGGCGCGCTTCTTCGCTGGGCTCGAACTGACGCGGGAGCAAGCGGCGATCGCGGATCGGCTGCTGGTCGAACTTCAGGAACGGCTGCGTTTTCTGAATGAGGTCGGCCTGGAGTACTTGACGCTGGATCGTTTGGCTTCGACGCTCTCGGGCGGTGAGGCGCAGCGGATTCAGCTGGCGACTTCGCTGGGGTCGCGGCTGGTGGGGACGCTTTATGTGCTGGACGAGCCCTCGATCGGCTTGCACAGCCGCGATACGCATCGGCTGATCAAGATCCTGCATGGGCTGCGCGATTTGGGGAACACGATTCTGGTGGTCGAGCACGATCCGGACATCATGCGGGCGGCGGACCAGATACTTGACCTTGGGCCGGGAGCGGGCGAGAGCGGCGGCAAGGTGATCGGGGCGGGAACGTACGCCGAGATTAAAACGATGCCGCAGTCGCTGACAGGACGGTATCTGGCGAACGAACTGCACATACAGATTCCGCAGAAGCGGCGGGCACCGGGACGCTACAAGATTCGCGTGACTGGAGCGCGGGCGCACAATCTGAAGCGGATCGACCTCGAAATTCCGCTCGATATGCTGGTGGCGATTACGGGAGTGTCCGGGTCGGGCAAGTCTTCCCTGCTGCATGACGTGCTTTACCAGGGGATCGCGGCGGCGAAGCGACAGTCGAATGGAAGTACGCCGACTATGCCGCTTTGGGATGAAATTGAAGGCGCGGATTATCTGGACGAAGTTGTGCTGGTCGACCAGTCGCCGATTGGCCGAACACCGCGCTCGAATCCGGTTACGTACATCAAGGCGTTCGACATTATTCGCGAGCTTTTTGCCGCACTGCCCGAGTCGAAGAAACGCGGGTTTTCGGCGGGACACTTCTCGTTCAACGTGCCCGGGGGCCGTTGCGAAACTTGCCAGGGCGATGGCGTGGTGACGGTGGAGATGCAGTTCCTCGCTGATGTCGAACTGGTTTGTGACGAATGCAAAGGGACGCGTTACAAGCCGCAGGTGCTGGAGATTCGCTACAAGGGCAAAAATATTCATGAGGTGCTGAACCTTACCATTCGTGAAGGATTGAAGTTCTTCGCCGATGTGCCGCGGCTGACGGAGAAGCTGCGGGTGCTGGACGAAGTGGGGCTTGGCTATTTGCGTTTTGGACAGTCGGCAACAACTTTGTCGGGCGGCGAAGCGCAGCGGATGAAGCTGGCGGCGCATTTGCAAGGCGGAGGACGGATTGCGGGGATGGTGGGCGAGGGCGGAGAGGCGGTACGACGGAAGCGGCGGGTGCTTTACATTTTCGACGAGCCCACGACTGGCCTGCACTTCGATGATGTGAGCAAGCTGCTATCGGCGTTCCGGCGGTTGATCGATGCGGGGGGGTCGATCATCGTGATTGAACACAACCTTGAAGTTATTAAGACGGCGGACTGGGTGATTGATCTGGGACCGGAGGGTGGAGAACGCGGCGGGCGGATTGTGGGCGCGGGTCCTCCGGAGGCGATTGCCGAACTCGGGGACTCGTACACGGGGCAATATCTGAAAGAGGTATTGAAGGGCAACGGCCATCGCCGGGAGTGAAGACACGTTGAGGCGGGGACCGTTTTGGGGGTAGGGGTCCTTCGACTCCGGTCATCATCTGCTCTCGCAGATGATTCCCTACGCTCAGGATGACAACTGGAAAATTCCATGTGGTGATCGAAATTGTGATGGTTGAAATTGTGATGGCTGAAATTGTGATGGTCGAAATTGTGATGGTTGAAATTGAAGGTTGCGCCTTAGGTTTAAACTAATTCTGCAATCAGCCGCGCCCCATGCCCCGTATCGTCCATTCGCTCTGTCGTTTTTTTCTTCCGCTTCTCGTGGCTGCGGCTGTGTTTGGGCAGACGGTCGATAGTCACACCACGATTCGCCATCATCGAGAAGCTGTTATAGAACAGCCGGCGGAAATTGCGCAAGCGGAAGAGGCAATTCAGAAGGGTGATTTTTCGGCGGCGGAAACGCTGCTGAAGAAAGCTGTTGCGGGCGATCCGGAGGGGAAGGAAAAGTCGGCTTACCAGGCATGGTTCGATCTTGGGTTCGTGCTCAATCGACTGGGGCGCGCGGATGAATCGATTGCCGCTTATCGCAAGGCGGTGGCGGCAAAGCCGGACGTTTTTGAGTCAAACCTAAACCTTGGCTTGATGCTAGAACGCTCGCACAATTCAGAAGCCGAGGAATATCTGCGGGCGGCGACGAAGCTGACGCCAACTGCACATGTGCAAGAGGGCCAGGCGCGAGCCTGGCTTTCGCTGGGGCACGCGCTGGAAAACCGCGATCCGGCGCAGGCTTTGCAGGCTTATGGCAAGGCGGCGGAGTTAACGCCGGGAGATCCCGAGCCGCACCTTTCCGCAGGATTGCTCGACGAGCGGCAGAAGGATTTTGCCGGCGCTGAGGGCGAGTATAAGAAAGTGCTCGCCATCGACGCGCATTCGACGGAGGCGGCGATCGGGCTGACTAATATTTATATGAAGTCGGGGCGACTGGCCGACGCGGAACCGCTGCTCCGCCAGTTGGCGGCTGACCGGCCCGACGACGGAGGGTTGCATCTTCAACTTGGACGAGTACTGGCGGCGGAGAAAAAGAATGATGACGCGATCGCGGAATTTCAGACGGCGCTAAAGGTCTCGCCCAAAGACGCAGAGGCGCAGCGGGAGATCGCCGATTTCTACGCGAGCGCGGGGAAAAACGATTTGGCGGAGGGAGCTTATCGTCCGCTGGTAGCGGCGCATCCGAACGATGCGGAGTTGCACCGGGCGCTGGGCCGGGCGCTTTTGCTGCAAAAGAAGTTTCCGGAGGCGCAACAGGAATTGCTGGCAGCTGTCCGGCTGAAGCGCGACTCGCCGGATGCGTATGTCGACTTGGCCTTTGCGGCGAGCGAGAACAAGAATTATGAGCTGACGGTGCGGGCATTGAACGGGCGCGCCAGCTTGAATACCGATATGCCGGCGATTTGTTTTTTTCTGCGGGCTTCCGCGTACGATCATCTAGGCGATTGGAAACTGGCTTCGGCCGACTACCACTCGTTTCTGGACGGGGCGAACGGAAAATATCCCGATCAGGAGTGGCAGGCGCGGCACCGGTTAGTTACGATCGAGCATAAGAAGAAATAACATCGAGTCAATTCGCGACCCATGCAACGATTTGTCCTGATTCTGATCTGCTTCACGCTCGCGACCCTTTGCGCGGCGCGGGATGAGACGGTAGCCGAACTGAAGGCGCGGCTTGAAAGCGCACATACCGAGGACCGGCCGCAGCTATGCGTGCGAATTGCGCAACTGCAATTGAAGGCCGCCGATCAGCTCTATACCGACGGACATGTGGATGCGGCGCGCGCGGCAGTGGACGATGTCGCGACTTATTTTGAACAGGCGCGAGATGCGGCGATCGCGAGCAAAACCCATCTCAAGAATGTCGAGATCGATGCGCGCAAAGCTTCGATTCGGCTGAGCGACATCCAACGAACGCTGGCGTTTGAGGACCAGGCGCCAGTGGAGAAGGCGATACACCGCATTGAAGATGTGCGGACGGTTTTGCTGAAAGAGATGTTTGCCGGAAAGAAGAAGGAACGATGAGGACAGGGCGGCGGTGTAGGAGTGCGCTTGATATTTGTCTTGGGCTGGGTCTTGTCTTTGGTCTCATGCTCGGACTGCCGCTGCGGGCGCAGAAGAAGAACGATCCGCTCAACCCTCTGGAAATTAACCAGCTGCGGGACGCCATGCTGGACCCGGATGCGAGGTTGAAGTTATACGTGAAGTTTACGCGGGATCGCATGGCAAAATTGGAGCAAATGCGCAGCGATCCGAGGACAACGGAGCGCGGGATCCAAACCCACGACATGCTGCAGGACTTTCTGACGTTGTATGAGGAGTTGGACGACAACATCGATATGTACGTGGGGCGCAAGAACGATATCCGCAGGCCGATGAAGGTGGTCATTGAAGCAGATACGGAATTTCAGGCGAAGTTGCGGGCGCTAAAAGACGCGGCGGGCACCAGCGCGGAGGAGGCCAAGCAGTTTGAATTTTTGTTGAGTGACGCGCTGGACACGGTCGACAGCGGCGCGGAGGATCACCGCAAGACGCTGGCCGAGGTCGAGGAATACATGAAGCACAAGAAAAAGAACTAGGGATGTCCGCGCACTCTTCGCAAAACGCCTCTTCGCCTCTGACCGAGATTTTTCATACCGCGTATGCGGAACTGCGGCCGCGCGCGCCGGTCCCACCGATACACATCCGCTTTTACCCGTTCGTTTCGATCAATAATACGATCCGGCTGCGGCAGGCGGAGCTTTATGTGCGGCTGTCCGATCTGCTGGAAGGAGCGCCGGCGACGGTGCTGCACGCCATTGCGCATATTCTGCTGGCGAAGCTTTATCGCAAGCCGATTGAGCGGGGGCACAGCGCGCGTTACCGGCGGTATATTTCGGGCCACGAGTTGGCGGCGAAAGCCCGGCTGGTGCGGCAACTGCGCGGGCGCAAGCATATTCATTCGGCGCGCGGACACCACTATCATCTGGAGGAAATTTTCGACGACCTCAACCGGCGGTTCTTTCATGGATTGATGGGACGGCCGCAGCTGACCTGGAGCCGCGAGCACGCGCGCAACCGGCTGGGGCACTATGATCCGGCGCACAACACGATCGTCATCAGCCGGGTGTTCGACGATCCGAGGGTGCCGCGTTTCGTGGTCGAATACATCGTTTATCACGAGATGCTGCATTTGAAGCATCCGGTAAAGCTGCGGGGGAGCCGGAGATGCGTGCATTCGCGGGAGTTTGTGGCGGAGGAGAATTTGTTTCCCGAGGCCGTGCAGGCGAAGAAGTTTCTACGGATCATCTGAAAAAGGGGCGAGGGCAGGGGGCGGGCGGATGAATGGGCAAGATGAACTCGGGGTTACAAACGATCCATTCAATGCGAAATCCTCCTAATGTGATGCAAATCACAGCCGAAGGTGACTCTATGCGTTGACCCGTATAGGGTTGGACCCGTATCCTATGAATATTGAAATTGAAATTCATTTTCAACTAGGACTTACCGTCGAGAAAGGTAGCTGGCTTCATGTTGCAGGCATTCATCATTACCCTTCGTGAAGGCGTGGAAGCGGCGCTGATCGTGGGTATAACGCTGGCTTACCTCGGGAAGATCGGGCGCAACGATCTGAGGAAGTCGGTGTACTGGGCGCTGGGGGCGGCGTTTGCCGGATCGATCACGCTGGCCGTCGTGGTGTCGCGGCTGAAGTTGAACGAGGACATTTTTGAGGGCTGGGTGATGCTGGCGGCGGCGGTGTTCGTCATCAGCATGATCGTCTTCATGATGAAGACAGGGCGGAAGCTGAAGGGAGATATTGAGGGAAAGATCGGGCTGTTTGCGCGCGAGGATGCGTGGATCGGGCTGTTTCTGTTCGTGTTCCTGATGGTGCTACGCGAGGGCGTGGAGACAGTGCTGATCCTCTCCGCAGTGACGCTGAATTCGACCGAGTTGATGAGCTTTATCGGGACGATTCTGGGCATTTTGGTGGCGATTTTGTTCGGCGTAATGTTCGTGAAGGGAAGCGTCAAGATCAACCTACAGAAGTTCTTTAAGATCACGAGCGCGATTCTGTTCCTGGTGGCGGCGCAACTGGTGATCGGCGGGCTGCACGAACTTTCGGAGAATGGAGTGCTGCCGTCGTCGAAGCGGGAGATGGCGATCATCGGGCCGATCGTGCGGAATGAGTTGTTTTTCTTTATCACGATTCTGGTGCTGGCGGCGTTAATGGTGTTGTTTGAAATGAAGAGCCGGCAACCGGTCGAGTTGCCCGCTTCGGGTGCGGCGCGGCGCAAGGCGATGTGGTCAGCGCGGCGCGAGCGGCTGTGGATGGCATCGGTCTACATCTGTTCGTTTGTGTTTATCGTGATGGTGACGGCGGGATTTATTTACGAAAAGAGCGCGAGCGCGCTTTCGCCGGCCACCGAGGTAACGTTCGTCAATGGCAAGATTTCGATTCCGATTAAGACGGTTTACGACGGGGATTTGCATCGCTACTCGGCGAAGATCAACGGAGTGGAAGTGCGATTCTGGCTGTACCAGAAGCCGGATGGCAAGGTCGCGACGCTGTTTGACGCGTGCGAGATCTGCGGAGCGGTTGGCTTCTACAAAACCAAGACGGCAGTCGTGTGCAAGAACTGCGCGGCACCGATGAATCTGCAATCGATCGGCATGCCGGGCGGATGCAATCCTATTCCCATGAGGGCGCAGGTCACGGATGACGCGGTGATCATCTCCGAGTCGGATGTGGCGACTGGCGCGCATTATTTCGAGCCCAAATAAATGTTCCCGCGCCTAGTCTACGAATCGTTCCGGCGGCAATCGCGACGGAAGCTTTTGGCGGGCATCGCGATTACGCTTGGCGTGGCCGTAGCGACGGCGATGATCGCGGTGGCAACCGATATCGGCGACAAGATCAACCGCGAACTGCGCACCTACGGCGCGAATCTGGTGGTGACACCACAGGAAGACACGCTGGATGTGGAGATTGGCGGCGTCAACCTGAAGCCGCCGAGTGACGGGGCATTTTTGAACGAGGCGGATCTGCCCAAGATTCGCGGGACATTCTGGCATCACAACATTGTCGGGTTCTCGCCGATGCTGCCAGTGACGGTGGAGGTGGCCGGCGATGCCGACGACGTGACGCTGCTGGGGACTTATTTCAATAAAAAGCTGACGTTTGGGAAGGAAGAGTTCACGACCGGTGTGCGGATTACGCATCCGTGGTGGAAGGTGGAGGCTGGTTGCGGCGCAGCGGGGCGGACGGCTTCTTCTGAATCGGGAGAGGGCTCGGCTTGCGGATGGCCCGATGATGAATCGCAGGAAGTATTAGTTGGTGAAAGGCTGGCGGCGAAACTTGGAAAACGGGCCGGAGATTCGATCGAAGTGGGCGGACGGGCGTTGAAGATTTCCGGAGTTCTTTCGACTGGTGCGGTCGAAGATGGGCAGATTGTTGCGCCGATCGGCCTGGCGCAGCAGATTCTGGGAAAGCCGGGAGCGGTGCGGCGGGTGTTTGTGAGCGCACTGACGAAGCCTCCGGACGCGCTTTCGGCGCGCGATCCGAAGACGATGTCGCCGGAGATGTATGACCGGTGGTATTGCTCGCCGTATGTCGACTCAATCGCGTATCAGTTGCAGGAGGCGATTCCGCATTCTCATGCGGAGCAGATTCGGCAGGTGGCACAGAACGAGGGCACGGTGCTGTCGCGCATCAAGGGGTTGATGCTGCTGGTGACGCTGGCGGCGCTGTTCGCGTCGGCACTGGCGGTTTCGGCGGCGATGGCGACGGCGATTTTTGAGAGGCGGCTGGAAGTCGGATTGATGAAGGCGCTGGGCGCGGGAAATTTGACCGTGGCGGCGATTTTTTTTGCGGAGGCGGCGCTGCTGGCGGTGATCGGCGGCGTGCTCGGATTTACGGCTGGAGCGCTGCTGGCGCGCGAGATCGGGCGGTCGATCTTCAGCTCGGAGATTTCGATTCAGCCGGTGCTCTTTCCGATCATTCTGGCGATTGCGGTGTTTGTGACGTTTGCGGGAAGCGCGGCGGCGATCCGGCGGGCGGTGAAGTTCGATCCTGTGTTTGCGCTGCGAGGTGAGGCATGAGCACGCTGCCAGCGACGTTGAGCACTCCGAAAGAAGTTGCTGAGCGGCGGACGCAGGCGCCGCATACGTCGATGTTCCTGCGCATGCTGGTGCGGGCGGCGATGCTACGGCGGGGACGGGCGGCATCGGCTTTGCTGGCTATGGTGGTGGCGGCAGCGGTGGCGACGGCGATGATGAATTTGTATGTCGACGTGCAGGCCAAGCTGCGAAATGAATTTCGCAATTACGGCGCGAATGTGGTGGTGGTGGCGAAAAGCGCAAATAAGAATTCCGAGGTGCAGGCTTTGCCGCCGGATGCGCTGAGTAAGGTCGAGACGGCGCTGGGGCGGAATACTTTGGCTGTGCCCTTTGCGTATGCGGTGGCGCGCACTGCGGATGGCCAGTCGGTGGTGGTGGTGGGAACGGATTTTGCGCGGGCGCGACAACTTAATCACTGGTGGAACGTAAGTCACTGGCCTGCTCCACAGGAGCTTGCCTACTTAGTAAAATCCCCCGGCGAAGTCCCGCCTATCCCCAGTGAAGCATTGGTCGGCATCCGTGCTGCAGCCATCGTCACACCAAAACACGAGCCCTTTGATTTGAGTTTTCAGGGCAAGACGATTCATCTTGAACCGGCGGGACTGCTGCAAACGGGCGCGGGCGAGGATAGCCGGATTTACCTTGATCAGGCGGAATTTCGAAGTTGGACCGGGGTTGAACCGACGACCATCGAACTGGCGGTGAACGGGTCGGCCGAAGAAGTTCAGGATGGCGTCAAGCGACTGGCCGCCGCTTTGCCGGGCGTCGAGGTGCGGCCGGTGCGGCAAATCATGGAGGGCGAAGCGAACGTGCTGAGCAAAACGCGCGCGACACTTTATGCGTCGGCGACGCTGGTGGTGCTGACATCGGCGTTGTGTGTGCTGTCGACGCTGATTGGGTGGGTGCTAGACCGGAGGCGCGACTTCGCAATTATGAAGGCGCTGGGTGCGTCGGAACGGCTGGTGAATTCGTTTTTCGCGGCGGAAGCGGCGGTGTTGGGCGTGGTCGGCGCGGTGCTGGGATTCGTGCTGGGAATCGGCGTGGCGGCGTGGATTGGGCGCGCGAATTTTCATGCGCCGGTGGTACCGCGGTTCAGCGTGTTTCCGTATGTGCTGGCGGGTAGTGTAGCGGTGGCACTGCTTTCGGCGGTATTGCCGATCGGACTGCTGCGGCGCGTGCAACCCGCTATTATCTTGAGGGGGGAATAGAGGCCGGGGCCATGATCAAGCTGAAGAACGTAACGAAGAGCTATCCCGCGCGCCAGGAAGAGAATGGCGGCAGCGGCCTGATCAATGCTCTGGACAACATCTCTATCTCGATTGCGCCGGGCGAGTGGGTGGCGATGATGGGGCCCTCGGGCAGCGGCAAGAGCACGATGGTGAATTTGATTGGGTGCCTGGACCGGCCGAGCAGCGGCGAGATCTGGCTGGATGGACAGAATGTAGCGAGCCTCAGCGCGTCGGATTTGAATCACGTGCGGGCGGAGACGATTGGATTTGTGTTTCAGCAGTTCCACATGATTCCGTATCTGACGGCGGTCGAGAATGTGATGCTGGCGCAGTATTTCCATAGCATGACGGACGAGAAAGAGGCGCTGGAGGCGCTGGAGCGGGTGGGATTGCGCGACCGAGCCGGGCATTTGCCATCGCAGCTTTCGGGCGGCGAGCAGCAGCGCGTGTGCATTGCGCGGGCGCTGATTAACGATCCGAAGATTGTACTGGCGGACGAGCCGACGGGAAATCTGGATGCGGTGAATGAAGAGATCGTGCTGCGCTTGCTGCGCGAACTGCACCAGCAGGGCCGGACGATTGTGATGGTGACGCACGATCCAGTGGTGGCTCGACTGGCGGACCGCCGCATTGAACTGCATCACGGGAAGATCGCGGCGCAGGAAGTATTTGCGATGGCGGACGAGGAGCAGTTCGACGAGGTACTCGAGGAGATGTATGTGCTCGAGGAGCACGGCGAGATTGCGGAGATCGCGCGCATGGAAGTGCATGGCGCGCTGCCGGTTTCGATTGCGGTGGAAAAGATGGAAGCGATGGGGCTGGTGCGGACGCTGCCGCATCCTCCAGAGCCGCACGATCACAAGCCGTTTGTGAATCCGTGCCACGATGCGCTGAAGCCGAGCGGCGTTTCGACAGGAGAGGGATCGGCGATTGTGGAACTGACGACGCGCGGACGGCAGCGCGCGGCTGACATCATCCGGCGGCACCGGCTGGCGGAGCGTTTATTTACGGACTCGCTGGCGATGGATAGCGAGACGGAAATCGAGCAGCAGGCGTGCAAGTTCGAACATATTCTGTCGGCGGAAGCGACCGACAAAATTTGCGCGTTCTTGGGGCATCCGGTGACCTGCCCGCACGGATCGCCGATTCCGCCGGGACCTTGCTGCGGACGCCAAGTGGATCCGAAACGCAGCGCGGCGTTGCTCCAGCAGCAGTAGGCAAATCTTTCCAATATCATGGGCTCGATGAGCTTGCGTCTTACACAGCGGCTTCGCGAACCTGTTTTTCTTTTGTGCCTGGTTTCGGCACTGCTTGCCTTTGTGGTGCAGTCGGGGGAACTCGGGACCGCCGACACCACGCACCGATTGCAGGCTACGCACTGGATCTGGACCTCGCAGCCGCAGGTTTTTCCTTTTGAATATCCTGAGTTTGGGCTGGTCGGACGCGGCGGGCGCATTTATGGCTGGTTTGGAATCGGGCAGAGTTTGCTGATGCTGCCGGCGGATCTGGTTGGCACTGCGATCGCTAATCTGCCAATGTTTGCGGACTACGAGGATGATCCGGCCGTGCGCAGCATCGTGGTCAGCTATCTCACGAACATTCTGGTCGCGGTTCTTACTGCGCTGATCGTATTTCGATTCTTGAGGCAGATGGGCTTTTCTGTACAGGAAACCGCGCTGGGCGTACTGGCGCTGATGTTTTGCACGACGCACCTGCATTACACGCAGAACATGCAGGAAAACAACTACATCATGGTGCTAACGCTGGCCGGATTTTCGTTTCAGTATGAGTGGCTGAAGACGGGGTCACGGCGGGCACTGTTTTTTGGATCGGCTGCGCTGGGATTGAATCTGCTGACGCGGTTGACGACCGGGCTAGATCTGATTGCGGCGGGCATGTTTTTGCTGCTGGTGCTGTGGTTCGAAGGGATTGGCGTTCGCGAATTTTGGCGGCGATTTGTCGAGTACTTGAAGATCGCGGCGCCGGTGTATGCGTTCTTCATGGTGGTGGATCGCGTTTATAACTTCTACCGGTTTGAGTCGGTCACGACCACTTATGTGGCGAATTTTGCGCGCGAGTATCGCTCGCGGGACGCGAGTTTGCCGGCGAACTTTCCCTGGAGCACGCCGCTGCATGAGGGGGTCTGGGGAGCGCTGTTTACGCCGGAGAAGTCGATCTTTCTGTTCGATCCCTTGCTGGTGCTGGCGCTTGTGCTGCTGGTGATTTTGTGGAAGCGGCTGGCGCCGGTGGTCCGCGGGTATGCGATCGCTTCCCTGCTGCTGCTGGCGACCTACGTGTGTTTTTATGCGCGGTATGCCTATTGGGCGGGCGATTTCGCGTGGGGCGACCGCTATGTTTCGACGGTGGTCGAGATGGTGGCGATGCTGGCGGTGCCACTGCTGGTCAAGTATCGCGGCGACTTTGGGCGATGGTTGTGGGTTGCCGGGGTCATCGTGGTTGGCGTGAGCCTGGTTATTCAGATCGCGTCACTGGCGTTCTGGGTGCCGCTGGAAATTTATCAGATGGAAACGCTGGGACATCCGACGTTTGTGATTGGGCTGCGCTTCAAGAACATGGCGGCGTTTGCGCTGGGCAAGATGGATGCGTGGGGATTGAATAATGACTCGATGGGGCAGGACCAGTGGGATTATGTCCACATCACGTGCTGGAATTTTCTGCCTTCTTTGTTGCGGCGCGTTGGGGTGGCCCCGGCGTGGGTGGTGAGGGTGGCATTCGCGGTATGGCTTGCGGGAATTGTGGCCCTGGGCGCGGTCTTGCTGCGTTTGCGCGAGGTTGTTCGCGGGATTTCCCGGGATGCTCCGCTGGTTGCTTCGTAAGAACTACTTCTTGGCGAAAAACTTTCCGAAGCCTAGTCTTAGCTGCACCGTGTTGATGCCGGAGTTGGGAGTGGTGAGTCCGGCGTTAGAGATGTGCATGTAACGGGCTTCGACCGTCCACGCATGACTCCTCAGGAAGTGAATGCCGAGGGCTGCGCTGGAGGTGAAGTTGATGGTCGAGGTTCCGGCGGGGACTTCGTGGTTGGTGAAGAGCGTACCGCCGTTCAATTCGAGGTAGGGCTGGGCGCCGCCGCGGGTGGCGAAGATCCATTTCAGGGCGAAGGGGAAAACACCGGCTCCGTAGGCGGTGTTGGCCCGCTGAACTACCACGAAGGCGGGCATGGCGTCGACGGCGTATTCGAAGCGGCCGCTGAGAAGGCCGGGCCCGTGAGGCGCGGTGAGAATCCAACCGTAGCGAACGCCGGCATTCCAGACGCCGGTATCTTTGGTGCCGCCGGGCACGGAATATCCGCCGCCGGTCCAGACTTCAAGTTCATGTCCGCCTTCTTCGGGACGATCCTGGGCGGCGGCGAGCGAGAGCATCAGGAGCAGAGAAAAGGCCAGTATCAGTACATTTTTCATAGCGTGGTTCGGACCGAAAATGAACGATACGCGAAGCGCGAGGAAGATACAAATTTATCCTGACGGTCCTATGATTCGTGGAGAACACGAGCACGAACATTTGCGGCTACAGCCCGAGGCCACCATCTACGGCCATGATCTGGCCGGTGATGAACGATGGAGCATTGGCGAAAAACATCACGGCGGAGGCGATGTCGGCGGCGGTGCCGTTGCGGCGCATGGGAGTTTCTTTTGCCATGCGCTTCATGAAGGCTGCGGCGGATTTTTCGCCGAGGTCGATCATTCCGGGCGCGACCGCGTTGACCGCGATCTCTGGCGCGAGAGCCTTGGCCATCACTTTAGTGAGCATGTGAACGGCGGCTTTCGACGAGCAATAATGCGCGTGCGTCGGCCAGGGGCGCAGGCCACCGAGGGAGCCCAGATTAACGATTCGTCCGTGACGTTTGCGCAGATGGGGTAGGGCTTCGCGCGAAACCAGGAAAGGGCCGCGGGTGTTGGAGGCGAAGATGGCGTCCCATTGAGCGACCGTCAGTTTGGCGAACTGGACGGTCTCATAGTTGGCGGCGTTGTTGACGAGGATGTCGATGCCACCGAGTTCGGAGGCGACTTCTTTGATCGTCTCGCGGACGCTGACTTCGTCGGTTATGTCGCAGCGGATGGCGAGAGCCCGGACGCCGTGCCGATCGAGCGCGCCGATGAGGGCTCGGGCCTCACTGGCGGAGTTATGGTAGGTGATGGCTAGATCGGCGCCGTTTTGCGCGGCGGCGATCGCGATGGCGCGACCCAGGCGCCTGGCTGCGCCGGTGACCAGCACAACTTTTCCGGACAACGGTTTCCCGTTCTTCGTCATGCCGGAATTTTACTATGCGAGTTCCGCGGAATCCGGCGACTAAAGGCCGAGCGGAGATCTCTTCAGCTTGGCGAGTATTCGAACGTCACTTGCATTTCGCAATCGCCGGGAACGCCAGCATGGCTCATGTTGAATACGAGATAATCGCCGGCATTGAGGACGAGCGATTGCGCGAGGCGGACGTGACGCGAAGTTGAAGAGGCGGTTCCGTCGATCGGGACCCAGCTTTTGAGGATGATGCTGCAAAAAACATTTTGCAGGAGGTAGCCGTCGTTGCCGACATTCAGGGCATGGGGATTGTGGACCTTGACTTTGCCGAAGTCGGGACTGGGCGGAGAGACAAAGGTCGCGCCGGGATCGCCGTGATTGAAGGTGGGAGGGCCACCGGGAGAGATGGCAGCGCGGCAAAGGACTTCGACAAAGCCGGGGCTGGCCGGCGGCGAGGTGAGCATGAAGGCAAGATCGAAGTCGGCGGCAGTGAGGACGAGACTTTTTGTGGCTTCGAAGAAAACATCAGCGCCGTTGTCGTCGAGATTTGAAACTTCCCAGCCGAAGCTGGCGAAGCTAGGATTGGTCGAGGTTTGTTGGGCCTGCGCTTTGGGGCCGAGACCAGTCAAGGTTCCTGCGACTCCTGCCAGGGCCAAGCCGCTGCCGCCGACGAAGGATCTGCGATTGGTTTTCATGGCTGCACCAAACCCCCGGTCGGGCAGAAAGTTTCGAAGGGCGCTGACTGGAAGAAGGCGTTCGCCGCCGCCGGATGTTTGATTTCGTTTACAATACGTCCCCGATGCGACGCACCCAACTGTTAGCCGATCCGGCGGGCCGATTTGTTCACGATATTGTACTCGACAGTTGCCGAAGGAACGGCGGCAAAACAGCCCTGGCCGATAGCTCATGCGGCCGGCGTGTGAGCTACGCGGAATACGGCGACTTAGTCGAAACCCTTGCCCGTGGGCTGGTTTCGGCTGGGTTGAGGCCGGGCGAAGTGGTTGCCATCTTTCTCCCGAATTCGTGGGAGTTCGCTATCACCTATCACGCCGCTACCCTGGCGGGCGGAATTCCGACGCTCTTGAACCCCGCGTATCGCGAGCGCGAGATTTGTTACCAACTGGAAAATTCCGAGGCGGTGTTTCTTATCACGGATGGCCCGCTGATTGAGGGCATCACTCTTACAGGCCTGCCGCGATTGCGGCGCGTGTTCACCACGCGGCAAGAGCGCGCAGGTTGCGAGCGATTTGGCGATTTGTTGCGGGCGCCAGTTTTCGCGAAGCTTCCGGCGACAATCGACGATTCAGCGCGGACAATCGGCGCGCTTCCCTACTCGAGCGGCACGACGGGATTGCCGAAGGGCGTGATGCTCTCGCACTACAACCTGGTGGCAAACGTATTTCAGTTGCTTGGCCCGGGAGCCGCGATGCTCACGGAATCCGATGTGATGCTGTGCTTTTTGCCGCTTTATCACATTTATGGATTGACGGTGGGACTGACGACTTCGCTTGCCCTGGGCGCGACGCTGGTGTTGATGCCACGGTTCGATGTGCAGCGGCTTGGGACATTGGCGGTTCAGGAGGGCGTCACGTTCGTGCCGATGGTGCCGCCGGCAATCAATGTGCTTTGCCAGGCTGCCGCGGCGGGGACGTTTCCAACGGATCATCGCATTCGCTGGATCAAGAGCGGGGCGGCACCACTTGCGCCGGAGCTGGCGCGGCGGCTGACGGAACTCACCGGCATCGCGGTTAATCAGGGATACGGGATGACGGAAGCTTCGCCGGTGACGCATGTTGGATATCTGGATCCGCCGGAGATGAACCGACCGGCTTCAATTGGGCAGGCGCTGGCGATGACGGAATGCCGCGTGCTCGATTTGGAGGACCGCGAGGTGGCGGCGGGCGAGGCTGGGGAACTTGTCATGCGCGGCCCGCAATTCATGCTGGGATATTGGAAAGAGCCACGAGCGACGGCAGCCGTGCTGCGCAATGGATGGTATTACTCGGGAGACATCGTTCGAACCGACGCGGATGGTTTTTTCTACGTACTCGACCGGCGCAAGGAGATGATCAAGTACAAAGGATTCCCGGTAGCTCCGGCGGAGGTGGAAGCGGTTCTGCTTGAACATCCGGCGGTGCGCGACTGCGGAGTAGTTGCGAAGCCGGACGTGGAGGCGGGAGAAATTCCGTGCGCCTTCGTGGTGGTGCGGGAAAGTATTACGGCTTCGACCGCTCTGGGGGCCGAATTGCGCGCGTTTGTTGCGGACCGACTGGCGCATCACAAACAGCCGCGCGAGGTTCATTTCGTTGACGCGGTACCGCGAACACCTTCTGGAAAGGTACTAAGGAGAGAGTTGCGAAAGCGATTTTGAGTGGGCTCGCCGAGACGATGGCCGCTAAAGCGGAGCGCGGAAATTTTGACGTCCGAGCGTCCGAGCTTTGGAGTGAAATATGCGGGGCTTTGTCGGGCTAGCTGTTCTAGCGAGAGGCGGTCTGAACGCGCGACAGAGACTCGGCACGGCCGGGAATCTGCGGGAGGGACGACATTAGGCGGCGGGTGTAGGGATGAGTGGGAGCGGCGAAAATTTGCGCGGTCGGGCCGCACTCGACGATCTCGCCTTCATTCAGGATAGCAATGCGATGACAGATGCCGGCGACTGAGGGCAGGTCGTGCGAGATGTAGAGAATCGACATGCCGGTCTCGCGATTGAGAGTGGCGAAGAGTTGCAGGATTTCCGATTGAGTGATGACATCGAGGGCGCTGGTGGCCTCGTCGGCGATCATGAGTGCGGGCCGGTGCATGACGGCCATGGCGATAAGCACGCGCTGCGCCTGGCCAACGCTGAGTTGCGACGAACGTTTGTGCAGAAAATCGGGATCGGCCGGGAGGCTGACACTTTGCAGCGCCTGACGCATGGCGAGATCGCAATCGCCCTGGGCGGATGCAGCGCTGCGGTGCGCGCGCCAAGCTTCGCGCAATTGAGTGCGGACACGCAGCGCGGGATTGAGCGAGGCAAGCGGACTCTGGAGGACGAGGCTTAGCGAACTGCCGCGAAGGTTGCGAAGATCACGCTCGCTCATGGCGAGCAGATCGGCTGCCTGGAAATCTATTCTGCCTTCGAGCGTGGCGCGAGTCCGGCCAAGGAGACCCAAGATGGCGAGGGCTAGCGTGCTTTTGCCGGAGCCACTCTGGCCGACAAGGCCGAGGATTTCGCCGGATTTGACTTCGAGGGCGCAGTTGCGCAGGACGGGGGATTTGCCGGGATAGCGCACTGTGATGCTGACGGAGAGCAGGGTGGAGAGATCTCCTGCCGATCCCTCGCTGCGCTCGGGAGGACTGACCTGGACGGATTGGGAGATCCCTGTCATGGTTCTAATTCGCCCGCAAAGCCGCGGCCTGGTCCGCGACAAGAAGGCTCGCGTCCATTTCCGCGTTCTTACCGTTTTGCTGTCGCCGTACCGTTGATGGTCAGGCGTTCGGCGTTCCAGTAGGTCTGCGGAAAGAGGATGCCTGGATTGGCTCCGTTCACCGAGGCCGAGACTGCCGAGAGCGCATTCTGATTGATGAGATAAATCAGCGGCGCCTGTTCGTAGACGATCTGCTGCACGCGATCGAACGCTTCTTTGCGCTTCTTGAGGTTCGGTGTGGATGCCTGCGCGCGCATGAGTTTGTCGATCTCGGCTTCCCACGCGGTCTCTGGCGATTTCTGCTGCGGATTCCAGGCGTGCTGTTCGGCCGAACTAAGCCAGATGTTCATCTGGCCGTTGGGGTCGAGGTCGACGTTGCGGAATCCGAGGATGGCGCACTCGTAGTTGAATTTCTTGGAGATGCGCTCGAGGAGCGACGGGAAGTCGAGAGGAACGAGGTTGACTTTGATGCCGATTTTTCCGAGGTCTTCCTGAATGAGGACGCTCATGCGCTCGCGCGGCTTGCTGCCGGCGTTGGTGACGATGGAGAATTCGACGGGATTACCGCTCTTGTCGTAGAGGGTTCCGTTCTGCTGATGGAAGCCATCGGACCTGAGGCGATCGAGCGCGCCTTGCGGATTGTAGGGCTCGGCCTTGAGGTTGCTGTTGAACCAGAATTTGTTGGCGGGCGAGACCGGGCCGACGCCGGGCTGCGCGTGTCCGTTGTAGACGATGCGGGCGAGGTCGTCGCGATTGACGGCCTCGGAGACGGCACGGCGGAAGTTCGCGGAGCGGAACCAGGCGCGTTTGTACTCCGGAATGGGCGCGGTCGCGACCTGGTTGAACCACATGAAGTCGGAATCGAGAGACGGGCCGGCATCGTGCACGAGCTGCGGCGACGCGGAACCGAGGCGGTCGAAATAATCGGTATCGAGGGTGTTGATGAGATCGAGTTCGCCGCGCTTGAAGCGAAGCATCTCGACATCGCGGCTCGATTGAATGTCGATGTGGATGGCATCGAGATAGGGCAACTGGCGGCCTTGCGCGTCTTTCTTCCAATAGTATGGATTGCGCTCGAGCCTCAGGCTTGCGCCGGCTTTGTATTCGGCGACCATGAAGGGGCCGAGGACAGCAGATTCTTTTTTGGGCGAGTGCGCCGACATGATCGCGACCTCTTCGAACTGGCGGTCGAGATTGACGACGGGGGCGGGAAAGGTGATGGAAATCTGGTCGGGCGAGAGGATCTTGGTGGTGACATCGCCGGGGCCGGTGCGGAAGGCGTCGCCGACCGGCGAATGCACGGACGGATCCATGAGGCGATGGACGGTGAAAGCAACGTCGTCTGCGGCGAACGGGCTGCCGTCGGAGAAATGGACGCCATGACGAAGCTTGAAGGTGATCTGCTTGCTGTCCTGCGAGACTTTCCATGACTCGGCAAGTTCGGGCTCGAGCTGCTGAGTATGGCGGTTGACGCGGGCGAGGACGCCTCCGGTGAGATAACGGATGGCGAGCGAGGAGTCGTCATCGACCAGGAGCGGGTCGAAGGTCTTGGGCTCCGTGCGCAGGCAGAAGCGAAGTTCGCCACCATTTTGCGCGACAGCTGCGAGGGTGAAAAAGAAGGACAAGGCAAGGGCACATGAGATTCCTCGCATCGCTCGGAATGACAGTTTGATAGAGGAAAATAAGGCGCGGCGGCCGATCATGCGGTCAACTCCTCGTTGGATAGCAAGACTTGAAAAGATGTCATGACGACGATGAGTAAAAGCAAAGGAACCAGTCGCCACGGTTCCTCGCGAAATGAAATGAGGCCTTCGAGTTCGCGCAGCAGGCTTCCCCAGGAGGGCAGCGGCTCGGCGACGCCGAGTCCAAGCACGCCCAGGTTGGCTTCGCTCAGGATAAATACTGGAATCGAGATCCAGAATTGCGCGTAGAGAACGGGCTTGAGATTGGGTAAAACGTGAACCAGAAAAAGACGCGGGCCATGCAAACCGGAGGCCTGCGCTTGCAAGACGAAATCGGAATTACGCAAGGCGTCAGCGCTGGTGGATAGGACACGCGCCGACGCAGCCCAGCCAAGCAGACCTAGAATCAAAAACGTTATGAGCACGGACACAAGCGGGGAGACGTTCAGCGGCAAAAGCGCGCGCACGGTAATGAGCAGGAAGAGCCAAGGCAGAGAAAGAAAGAGGTCGGTAAAGGCCCGCGCCAGTTTGAGCCAGATTCCGCCGAGATAGCCGGCCAATCCGCCGACGAGCGCGGCCAACGCGGTTGAAACCAGCGCGGCGGCGGGGGCAAGCAGAAGCGAAATTCTAGTTCCGTAGAGCACGCGAGCAAAGCGGTCGCGGCCGAGTTCGTCGGTGCCGAGAAGATGGGCGCTGGAGGGAGGAGCGGCGGGCGATTCGCGAAATTGTTTGGCATATCCGGCGGGAGCGAGCCAGTGCGCGCTCAACGAGAGCGCGCACACCGCGACGACAATGACACACGCCAATACGCGGGCTGCCTTCATGCTTTCATCCGGAGTGCGATCCTGCGCTACTTTTCAGAGGGCTTTAGTACATGGATCATTACATCGGCGCTGGAGTTAGCGAGCAAGGTTACAAGCGTAACCAGCACCGTGAGGTTAACGAGCAGAGGGAGATCACGCGAGAGCGCCGCTTGCCAGGCAAGTTGTCCGATGCCCGGCAAGCCGCAGAGGCTTTCGATGGGAATGCTGGCTCCCAGGGCGATGCTGATGGTGACGCCAGCCAGTGCGATGAGTTGCGGGCCGACGACGGGCAGCACATGCCAGAAGAGAATGCGGAGTTCGGCCAGGCCGCGGGCGCGGGCGGCGGTGATGTGCGGCAGTAGGTAGGCCTTATCGAGAAGGTTGCGTGTGTAGCGATAGATTTTCGGAAAGACGATGAGCGCGATGGCGAGGTAGCCGGGGGTATTCAGGATGACCGATAGCAGGGCAAGGACGGCCGCGGGGATGCACAGGAAGGCGCCGCTTAGGGTGGTGCCGAAGAGCTCGTATACCGGCTGGCGCCACAGGCTCGCGCTGAATGCGAGGATCGAGGCCAGAAGCCAGCCGAGCAGGAGCCCAGTGCCCGCTATGCGGAGAGTGACCGGCCAGCGCTCGTGCAAGAGCGTGCTGACGGGCTGACCGAGAGCGTGGGATTTTCCCAGATCGCCGTGCATTGCGCCTTTGAGATAGCCGATGTAGAAGCCCAGGACATTGTGTTCACCGGCGCGTTCGGCGCGGAGTGCGCGCAGGCTTTCGGCGTTGAGGCTGGGATCGAGTTCGCGCTCATCGGAGTCGAAGCCGGGGGCCATGCGCACCAGCGTGGCCGAAAGCAATCCGCCGAGCAGAACCAGCGCGACAATGGAGGTCAGATGGCGCGCGATTGTGCGAAGCATGATCGGAGTCCTCAGTTGATGGTTGCGCCACGCGCGCGAGTGCGTGGAATCTCCGGCTCGCAGGCCAGTTCGGAGTGATGCAGCTGCTTCATGGAATACATGCGGCGATCGGCCTCGGCAAGGAGCCGCTCGACGTCGAAGCCATCATGCGGGCAGAACGCAGTGCCAACGCTCAATGAGACCAGATTGCGGCCCGAAATCTGGTATCCCGCTTCGATAGCGAGTTCGTTGAGGCGGCGCGCTTTCTCAATGCTCGATTCCTGAGTCAGGCCGGGAGCCACAATCACAAACTCGTCGCCACCCATGCGAGCGACATAATCGTAGCCGCGGCAAGCTTCAGTCAAGTGAGCGGCGAAGTCCTTGAGCAGATTGTCGCCCTCAAGATGGCCGTAAAGGTCGTTGATCTGCTTGAAATTATCGAGATCGCATACCATGACCGCCAGGGAGGTGCCGGTACGGCGGCAGCGGGAGAGTTCTCGCGACAGGTGAACGAAGAGCGAGCGGGCGTTGGGCAGGCCGGTGAGGTAATCGGTAGTAGCGGAGCTTTCGGCCTGCTGATACTTGAGCGCGTTCTCCATGGAAAGCGCGATCTTTGAGCTGATCGCCAGCAGGATGCGGAGATGGTCGGCGGTGAAGGCGTCCTGTTCCGCACGATACATTGCGAGTACGCCCACCACACCGTTGAGCCCATCGAGGGGCACGGCCAGCACGGAACGGTGGGTTGTGAACTTGGCCGGATCGGGCGTGTAGCCCGCTTCGATGGCCGGATCGCCATTCACGATTGGCTTGCGATTTTCGGCAACCCAGCCGCAAATGCCGTCTCCGATTTTGATATTGAGGGAAGAGAGCAGGCGGAAGTTGTCGCCACTCACAAGCTCCGGGACGAGAGTATCGCCCTTGAGAAGGAAGACAGCCATCGAGTCGTAGGGAACCAGTCGGCGCAGGCGCAGGGAGAGGACGGAGAGAGTTTCGCCGAGGCTGAGCGAATTGCCCAGATCCTGGCTGAGCTCAAACATGGTCTGCGCTTCCTGACGCGCGGAAGCGATCGAGGAGAGGAAGTCCGTCTCATTGGCGGGAAGGCTGCCGGATTGCTCAAAACCAGCGGCGGGCTTGTCGCCGCGCTCCACCCGGACCTGTACGGAAAGGCCGAGCTCAAGTGACTCCTCGGAAGAGTGCGCCAGCATTTCAAGATCGCGGTAGCGGCGCTTCAGTACCTCGATGACGGCTGGATCGAACGAGGTACCTGCCATGTTGGCCACTTCCTGCATGGCGGCGTCGAGCGGCAGGGCGTTGCGATATTGACGATGCGACGCGAGTGCATCGAGGCAATCGACCGCGGCCAGAACGCGCGCACCGCGAGGAATCTGTTCCCCTTTGAGGCCATCGGGATAGCCCGAACCGTCCCAGCGTTCGTGGTGTGAGCGCACGACCGGAGCAACCGGACAGGGGAACGCGACGCGCTCCAGAATCTCGGCACCCACGATGGGATGGATCTTCATCTTTTCGAATTCTTCCGGCGTGAGCCGTCCGGGCTTATTGATGATGTGCTCGGGAACGGCGAGCTTGCCGATGTCGTGCAAGAGAGCGGCGGCGCGCAGCGCTTCGATCTCTTCATTGGTAAAGCGAAGTTCCTTGGCGATCTCTATGGCGTAGACACGCACTCGCTGAAGATGCCTGGAGGTGGTGTGATCCTTGGCCTCGATGGCGAGAGCGAGAGCTTCAATGGTTCTGAGGTGCAAGTGGGCGACGTCTTCGGCATGGCGGCGCTCGGTTTCGACGTGCATTTTCTCGGATTCGAGGCGCTCGAGATAAAGGCGGTAGGAGCGGTAGAGCCAGTAGATGATGGGCAGGACCATCAGCGTGGTCTGCCATCCGGTGTGATGGTTGACGAAGTCTACAAAGAAGATGATGGCGGCGCCGACGAGGTAGTAGGGAAAGGACCAGAAGTAGCACTCCTTCCAAACTTTGCGCGGCGACTTCCCTTCCGTCAAGGAAATGATGACGGAGACCGGCAGGGTGTTGGCGAGAAAGAAGACGAGCGCGGTGACGATCAGCAGCAGGGGCGTGCTTTCGCCGAGAAACCTTTCCAGCCTATGAAATGCGAGATAGGAAAGCGCGATGGCATTGGCCATCATGCTGAAGACGTTAAACAAAACCTTGGCTGGATCGGCGTTCCGGCGTGCGGACCATACGCACTGCGCCAAGCTCGCGGTGCAACCAATCACCAGCGTTTCGGGCAGGCTCATTTCGAGCACGCCGAGAAGAATAAAAAGGAAATTCACCGACATCGTGCCATCGATGCCGGGCAGTTGAATCTTGAGTCCTGAAGCGAGAGTGGCGATCAGTAGATAGCAGAGAAAGCGGATGAGGTTGTCGCTATGCCAGTGCGAGATGGAATGCGCCGTCACCAGCATGCCGACGATGGCGGTGATAGCGATAAGAGCTGTGGCCTTACGCGGCATCACTCCCACTGTGCCTCCACCCGGCTTGCGTGCCTTAGCGTTCGGTCCATTGCTGTCACAGTTCTTCCGCGCCGAAAGACGTCACTCCGGCCAGAGTAGAGCCGGATCCTCATAGACAACACGGGCTTCGCCCGCGATCGGTGGGCAAAGACAGTTTCTTGCTTCTACGCGATGGTAAAAGAGCCGGGAACTGCGGAGTACTTACCGAGGTAATCCGGCACTTCAGCGAGAAGAGCGAGCATGGTACGCGCAGAAGGACTGCCAATTTCATAGTCTCAGGCCTTAACCCATCACGAGCGTGCACCTATGTCGCCAAAGTTTTTTCTCGCTCAGGGCCGTGAAATAGAGGAAAACGCAGGGCGACGGTCCGATTCCACAGGGACAACTTGACACACGGGACAGATCGGTCAGAGCCACTCGCGTCGATTACTTTAGTGCAAAGGGGAGGTGCCGTCCGGTTCACGATGGCGCACCCGTATGTCAGCATAAGTTGGTTAGGCTTCATTTCGCCCCGAGGTTCGCGAATCCGCTGGCATTTCCAAAGCGGATAGTGGATCGAGAGTTTCAATGGATGGCTGGCCCGGCGGATTGCCGCCGGACCTTCAGGACAGAGGAGCTGCAACATCCACGTGTCTTCGCTTACCGACAAGACCAAGAAGCTCGCTGGCGATCCGGCGAATTCCGCGAATTTGGCGGCATCCGTGCAGCCGCCTCAGGAGAGCCTTGATCCCTTGAAAGATGCGGTTCTCACGACCAATCTGGACGGCGTGATCACCGGCTGCAACACGGGCCTCAGCCGTTATGGCTACAACCCGGAAAACCTGGTTGGAAAGACGCTGGCCGATCTCCTTTTGCCGGAGGATCGATCGGTCTTGACCAAGATCGTAGTGCCCGCGGTGCGAGAGAAAGGGCGGTGCGAGGCCACCGTGCACGGCCGAACGCAGCGTGGCGAGGAATATGCGGCTCATCTTTGCATCTCGCTACTGCGAGATGCGTCGTCCAATCCGACGGGCATGGTTGCGATCGTCTCCGAACTTGGCGAGAACAAATCGCAGTCCGCAATACGAACCGCGGCCCGCTCAAAGGGCGCGCCAACCGCTGCCGTACGGCGTGTCATCGAGGGGACGGAATTTCTAATCGCCAGCCCGGTCATGCACAAGTTTATAGGCCTGGTAGACCGGGTGGCCGGCCACACCGAAACCGTGCTCGTGGTGGGAGAGACGGGAACGGGCAAAGAGCTGGTTGCGCGGACGATTCATGAATCCTCATACCGGCACAAGAAGCAGCTCATCGACATCAACTGCGCGGCGTTGCCCGAGCACCTGGTCGAAAGCGAATTGTTCGGCTACGAAAAAGGCGCATTCAGCGGCGCCGATTCGTCGAAACCGGGGTTGTTCGAACTGGCCGATCAGAGCACGATTTTTCTCGACGAAATTGGCGAACTGCAACCGCAGATTCAGGTGAAATTACTGCGCGTGCTCGATGGCGCGCCATACTACCGGCTGGGCGGGCATCGCAAAATCACGGTGGATGTGCGCGTGGTGGCGGCAACGAACCAGGACCTGGATCAGGCCGTGAAGGAAGGCCGCTTCCGCAAAGACCTCTTCCATCGCTTGAGCCAGTTCCAGTTGAGAGTTCCGCCTTTGCGCGAAAGACCCGAAGACATTGCGGCGCTGGCGCAGCACTTCCTTTCCCTGAAGGCGCCCGATAAGGCGTTTTCGAGCGACGCCATCGCAGCCCTGCAAGCCTATTCATGGCCGGGGAATATTCGCGAACTGCGCAACACGGTGGCAAAACTAGCTATGTCGACTGCAAGCAGCGAAGTGAACGCAAGCGACGTGGCAACGGAATTGAATGAACCGGGAATGCCGTCCCCTACGAGGAGCGCGTTGCCGCAGAGCAACCTGGAGAACATGGAAGAGCAGATGATCATCCAGGCGCTCGAACAGACCGGAGGGCACCGGACGCAGGCGGCGGAGCAACTTGGCATTTCGCGACGCACGCTGAGCCGCAAGCTGCGCGAATACGGGATCGACGCGAACGTGGGCGACGGTTCGGGGCCGCTGGGCATCATCAGCCAGGAACAACAGAAGTTTTTCCGCGCGAAGGTGAGCCTGACGGTGACGCTGCGAAACGCGGCGGGCAAAGAGACGCAGGCACAGGCGATCAATCTGAGCACGGGCGGCATGGGACTCGACCAGGTGAACGATCCGGTGGGCTTTGCCGGCGTGCTCGACGTGAGCTTTCTGCTGCCGGAGAGCGAAACCGTAATGCACGCCAAAGGGCGACTGGTTTGGGCGGACGTCGGCGGACGCGCCGGGCTGCGCTTCGTTGTGATTGAGCCCGAACTCTTTCAGCACCTGCAACGCTGGACTAATCAGAAGATGAAAAACGAAGGCTGGGAGATTCCGTCCTGAGGGCAAAACGATCCCAATTTTTGCACAGTTAAAACGCCGCTAATAATGCGTACGTTACGAATCGCCGAAGTTACTCTTCGTCGCGTCTACCGTGTCCTCGAATCGGTTGATTCTCAAAGGTTTTTTCGGCGGCCGAAGTATTTCGCAAATGTAACAATCCTTTCACACCGCGCGGTGACTTCCACCGGCCCCGAACGTCTATATTGAAAAGAGAGAATCCGACAAAGACCTGACACAACACATAGACACCGGGAACTTTTCCCAAGGCAGGCTCGTATGAACCAGAGAGCGGAGAATACGAATATGGAAACGACGAGGATGGAACTCCACTACGAAATCGAGCGCTTGCAGGACGTCGCGATCGTGCGCTTCGCGGGGCGCATGGTGCGGAGCGCCGAGCTGGATGCGCTGCGCTGGCGAGTCGAACAACTGGGCAGCGTGCGCGTGGTCGTGCTCGACTTGTCCGAAGTACAGCAAATCGATGCGGGCGGCCTGGGAGCGCTTCTGCTGGTGCGCCGCTGGGCTGTGCAGAACTCGACGCGCCTCAAACTGGTGAATCCGCCGGCGTTTCTGCGGCGCGTTTTGGAAGCGACGAAACTCAGCTCAGTGTTTGAAGTATCATCGCTCAAAGACGCACTGAATATTCTGCGCCCCGCGTGCACGCGGCATTTTGCGGTGGCGTAAGGGGAACAATTTTTCATGGGCGCGATCCTTTATAATTCGCGCCCATGGGAAGAACACAATTGAGCCACGTAATTGGGCTGGCCGGAACCGCTCCTTCTCTTCGCATTTTCCCGAAGCACTTCCCTTCTTCCTTCCGCCGGCGCTTTCCATCGATTGCTGAAAGTCGCGGCGGGGCCATCACGGGCATTCCCTGCCAACTTATTCGGGCGGGCTTATGGTGAACCGCCTCTCGCGCACGCTCAGCATTGCAGATTATTTTTCGCTCGGTTGGGGAACGATGGTGGGCGTCGGATGGCTGGTGGTGATGGACGATTGGCTGCTCCGCGGCGGACCGCTCGGTGGTGTTCTGGGCTTCGCCATCGGCGGAGTGCTTCTGCTTCCCATCGGTTTCGTCTACGGCAAGTGGGTCATGATGATGCCGGATGCGGCCGGCGAAGCCGCCTACACGGCCAAAGTCTTCGCGCGCCCGGTCAGTTTCTACACTGGCTGGATGATGCTGCTCGCCTACTTCATTGTGTGTCCCTGGGAGGCCGTGGCCGTGGGGCGGCTTGCCGGATTCATTTTCCCAGCGCTGAACAAGGTCGTCCTGTACAACATTTCCGGCAAACCGGTCTATCTGCCGCACCTTGTCATCGGACTTGGTCTCACCGGCCTTGTGACCGCCGTCAACTATCACGGCATCCGGTTGAGCGCGACATTCCAGAACTGGACGGCGTTTGGAACGCTGGCGTTGTTCCTCGTTTTCGTCGGTTTTGGCGTCACCCGCGGATCACCTTCCAATCTTCCGCCTTTGTTTACGCACACTCCATTCGTATCTATTCTGCTAGTCCTGCAAATCGTGCCGTATTTTATGACCGGCTTCGAATCGGTGACCAAAGCGGCCGAGGAAGCCCGCCCGGAATTCCGCGCGCGGGGATTCTCCCTCGCGATTTTCGTCGCCATCGTTGTGGGATTCGTCTTCTACATTGTGGTCATCGCGGCGGTGGGCTTCGTCGCTCCCTGGCGGCAATACACAGCCGCGCCGTTCATGACCGCGGTGGCATTCGAACACGCCACAGGGGCACGCTGGATCGTCAGCGTGATCCTGAGCGCGGCTCTATTGTCTTTGTTCAAGGTCTTCAATGGAAACTTCGTCGCCGCCAGCCGGCTGTTGTTTGCCATGGCAAGGCGCGGTTTGTTAAAAGAACAATTCGCATCTATTCATCCGCGAAACCATACGCCAGCCTCAGCTATCGTGGCCACCGGAATCGCCACCGGACTCTGCATGTTTCTGGGCGGGGCGATCCTGGTCCCGATCTCCGAGGTGGGGTCCGTCGCCTCCGCAGCGGGGTGGTTCGCGGTCTGCGCCGCGTTCTTATATACCAAGCCGCGAACTCGCGATTACCTTATCGCGCTGCTCGGGGCGCTGGTGGGACTTTCGATGATGCTGATGAAGTTCTTTCCCTTCGTGCCTGGGCACTTTTCCGGTTGGGAGTGGCTGGCGCTCGGAATCTGGCTTCTGCTTGGCACCCTCGCAGGACATCCACGCGAACCGCGGCCGTCTGGGAAACAGCTTTTGTCATCGACTGGCGTGAGAACTGATGCTAGCGAGACCGATTAGAGTCTTCACCATTAATTACGATGTAGACTCGTAGATTGCGAATCGCTTCCACAATATTCGGCGGGATCGACAGATCGTTTGATGGGGATTAACAAAGTCGGGTTCGGGCCCAAACTGTTATCACTCTGCTGCAACATTCTCCGGGCGATCCTCTTTTTATCCACGCTGCCGGCCGGTCTCTGTAGCCCACTTTTCGGGCAAGCCGGTCCTCCCTACTACACGAACGACCCCGGAACTCCAGGAAACAAGAACTGGGAGATCAATTTTGGCTATATGCCATTTCTGTTTCGCGGTCAGTCGGTGGCGCATACGCCCGATGTGGACATCAACTTCGGCGTGGGGGATCGCATTCAGCTCACCCTTGAGACAGCTTGGCTGCGTGTCCACAACCCGGACCAAAATGTGAAATATGGATTGGAACAAGACCAATTGGGCGTGAAATGGCGCTTCTATGATACGGGCGAAAACGGCACGTCGATCTCAATCTTTCCCCAGGCTTCGGTCAACAATCCCAACCACTCGGTTCGGCGCGACATCACTCCGCCCGGCGATAGCCTGATTCTTCCCCTTGAATTCACCAAGAAACTCGGGCCGATTGACTTCGATATGGAGGCTGGATACCAACTCGTGCGCCGGGGTCCAAATGGCTGGCTCACGGGAGTGGTAATCGGACACGAGTTCACGAAAAAGCTGGAACTTGACTCCGAAATCTATGCGACGGGAACCTGGCATCCATCCTATGCCCAGCCGATCATCGATGTGGGCGGGCGATATAAGTTGCATCCGCCTGTAATTCTGCTCTTCATGGCCGGTCGCGGAGTCGAACCGGCGCGCAGCAACCAGCCGTTCTTCGTCGGCTACTTTGGCATACAACTGTTGCTGCCGACAAAGCCGTTTGGCAAGGAATAACAGTGGCCAGCCAGGACTACTGTTTCGTGTCCTTCGGAGCATCCGCTTCCTTGCGGCTTACTACTTCGCTTGCCGGTGTGACGTGGGGTTTGGCAAGGGCTCCCCTCAGATTCCAGGATTGTCGGTCGCTGCGCTGGAGGATGAAATCGAGGCCGTCAGGGCCGGCACTCCCCCGCACCAGATAAAGGCCATCACGCGACTCCAGCCGGCCGTCGGGCACTCTCCATGTATCTTTGTCGGTCTGTAGAGTTCCGGTGAAGCGATGCACGAGGAGCGGCCCAGACACGCCGGGCATCTGCACATGCGGGAGGCTGCCATTGCGCATGAGAAATTGAAGTTTGCCGTCGGCGTGTGCAAGCAGCTCGTCGAGGTTTGTGCCCGTGCTCTCGACGTCAAAGCTGCCGTCCGCATTGCCTGTAATCCAAGGGTCGTTCATGAGCGCGCCAACTTGCGCCAGCGAGACATTCTGCCAGGTGCCGCTGCCCCGATAGCGCGGCGGCGAAACCGATGCATCGACCGACCAGTTCCCACGATGTGTCCCTTGCAAAGCATTTGCGCGCAAATCTCCGATGGAGATTTTGCCGCGCTCGACCGTGAGTTGGGCGGCGACCTGCGTCGCCGCAAACTTCTTCAACTCGAACCGTCCAACTCGAAGGTTGCCCCGGGCTCGAAGCGCGAGAAGCGGGGATGGCCCTTGGGCATCGCCCGAGTTCAAAATGCGATACCACGGCTGCTTGGCGGGCTGTGGAATGAACCAACGAACCAGCGCCTCACTCGAAAGACGATCGACGGAGAGATCGAACTGATAGGAACAGGCTGGAGCGCAGTGCCGGGGCGCAGAAAGCGAACCAGTCCAGTGGCTATCTCCCATTTGCGCCACAATCTTCTGCATCGAGAACGTATCCGGCGCGAGCACCGCGGAAGCCGAAGAAATAATGATCGGGGTATTCACCCCGTGCGTCTCCGCTCGCACATTGCGAAGTAGCGCCGTTCCGAGGGCATTGGGCGCGGCGAGTCCCTGCCAGTTGCCCTGAAGGCTGACATCGAGTTTGACGGCGCCTTCAGCCGCCGGTCTTACAGAAGGCAAACCGAACGCCGTTTCCAAACGAAACAGATTCTTCAGTTCGAGGTCGCCGCGCAGAAAGAAACGGTAGGCACTGGCTGAAACCCATCCGCCTGCGGCGGCGGGCGAGGAACCATCGACCTCCAGAGAGGCCGGCCCAATGAGGAAATGCGGTCCGGAGGGATCCGTTTCCGATCCCTTTCCGCCCTTTCCAATGGCGCGAGCTGATTTGTCACGGCGGTTGGCGTCGGCATTAGCGGCGAGGGTCAGAGGGACATTTCCGAGTGTGATCGAGTCTTTCCCGGAATTGGAAATCAGACGCACGTCTGTGGCGGCGCCCGTGCCGGAAAACTGCGCGGCGTCTCCCTCGCGCAGAGCTCGAAACTCCCCCTCGAACGTTCCCCTGGCGGTGAGATCTGGAGGCAATTGTTGTTTCGCTTGATGAAGCAATGCGAGCGCCGAAGCCAACGAAATCTTCTTCGCCGACAACGTTAAGTCGTAAGGGGGATCACTAGAGCCGGCATCCAGAAAACCTTTAGCTGCTGTTCCCGAATTGGCGATGAAGGCTGTTGTGGCGCTTCCGCGCAACTGCAAACGGCCGTCGCCAACCGGCGATTCGCAGAGAATCTGGCGCAGGGATTTTGTCGCCACGCTGTAATTTGCCGTGCAGTCCGTCGTGAGGTTCACGGTTCGGTTGTCGACGATGTCGTACCGCCGGAAACCGCGAACCGACATGCTGCTGACAATCGCCAAATCATGAGGAGTTCCGGAGAGACTCGCGGTAAACGAAACTGCCCCGCGAAATCCGCGGTCCCGCCCGCTTAGAAGCTGAGTGATCTGTCCAAGCTGCCCGTTTTCCCATGCGACGGAAAAACGCAATGGAGTCATGCCCAGATTGCGCGAGCGTTGCCAGGTGGCGTCGATCAGGAGGCGGCCCGTGTCGGTTAGATTGAAATCCGTGCGTACCGGCTCGGCTTTCATGCGCGCGCCCCAGGAGTTTTCCGAGTCTTGCCACAGTGAGACATCGGCATCGCTCAAAGCGTATGACTTCTTCTCTGCGCCGATCTTGAAATTGATGCGCGCACCGGTGGCTTCGAGATAGGGAAACCCGGGGCGCCTTTCCGAAGCCGATTTTTGGGTTGGAGCAGCGGGAATCTGGGCGTTGCGCTCGATAAGGCTGGCAATATTCCAGCGGCCCTCATTGCTGCGAACGACGTTGATGCTGGGATCGGTCGCGCTGAGGCGCGCGATCTCAAGCCGGCCACGCAGCAACGAACGGAGCCGGATTGCGGCGAAGACGTCCTGAGCGCGAATCATGGGCTCGGCGCCGAACGCCGGCTCGTCATAGATCACGATGCCTTCAAGGTCGAAGCCTGGGCGCGGCAGGATATGGATGCGCACGTCGTCAATCGTGACACGGCGGCCAAGCGCTGAACCAATGGACCTGGCGATGCGATCGCGCAACTGATGGATACCGGGACGGAAGAGAAACAAAACGAGCAGCAACGCGGCTATCGCCGCCAGTCCGCGCCTGGAACTGAAGAATTTCACCGGATTATCCGGAGAGTGCGCTTCCACCGCGTCTCATCGAAGAAATGAAGGATGGTATGCGCCAAGAATCCCAATCGGTCGCTCGCGTCGCGCATCTCGTACTGGTCGGGCGGAGTCTCGAATGACCAGTAAATGAACATGGGGCGGCCGATGATGTTTGAACGCGGAATGAAGCCCCAATAGCGGCTGTCATAACTAAGGTCGCGATTGTCGCCCATGGCGAAGTAGCTGTTTGGTGGGACAACGAGATCCTGCCCCACGATGTGCGAACTCATTTCGCTTTCCCAGTCCGGCCACAGATTGTCAAGATTGGATGGCGATAGGGAAGGAAAATTCGCGCGATAAGGGCGACGCAATCCTTCCGGGTCGGTGGGATCTCCCTTATGGCGGACGTAAGGCTCATCGAGCTTTTGGCCGTTGCGGTAAACGACGTCGTCGCTAAGGTGGATACGATCGCCCGGAATGCCGATGATGCGCTTGACAACAAAGAGACCGTGTTCGGCCGGCGAGAGAAAGACAACGGTATCGCCGCGTTGTGGATCGCGATAGGGCAGCAGCGGTCCGAGCCAGCGCGTGGGCGAGGCAAAGCGCTCGCGGTTGACGAAAACGTGGTCGCCAATCAGAAGAGTGTCTTCCATGGAGGAAGAGGGAATTTCGAATGCTTGAAGAATAAACGTGATGATGAAGAGGCCGGTAACCAGTACGCCGGCAATCGAAGCCATGAATTCGACGGCCGACTCGCGCGGCTTCTGCTCCTGTTCTACCGGCAACTTGACGGCCGACTCGCGCGGTTTCTGTTCCCGCTCGGCCGGTTTTTCCTTTGTCTTCCTGGCCACTCTCGCCTTCCCCCCGATAGCCTTGCGTCCGCTAATGCGCGTTCAGCGCGCGTCTCGCGTCACTTCACAATTTGGAATGTGCGTTTCCAGCGCGTCTGATCAAAGAAGTGAATGGCGGTGTGGACCATCGACTGAAGACGATCTCCCAAGCTCTGGTTCTCGTACTCATCGGCTGGCGTAATAAACGACCAATAGATAAAAAGCGGCCGTCCGATCAGATTGGCCTTCGGAATAAAGCCCCAGTAGCGGCTGTCATAGCTCACATCACGATTATCGCCCATAGCGAAGTAGCTGTTCGGAGGCACCACGATGTCTCCGCCCTCGACGTGCGCCGGCATTTCCTCGCGCCACTTATCGTTTCGCACACCCCACCCGATTGAAGGTGGAACCGCTGGGAAATCGTCGCGATAAGGATTGTAGTCGCCGGCCAGAACGTGCTTCACGTAGGGCTCATCCAACTTTTGGCCGTTGCGATAGACGACGCCCTCGCGCAGGTGAATGCGGTCGCCGGAAATTCCGATAATGCGTTTGACGAGGAAAAGGCCTGGCTGCTCGGGAGAAAGGAAGACCGCGGTATCTCCCCGCTGAATGTTGCGGTAGGGGAGAAGCGGACCGAGCCACGAGGTCTTCGGGGCAAAGCGCTCCCGATCGACCAGCACGTGATCCCCGATCAACAAAGTGTTTTCCATCGAACTCGAGGGAATGGCGAATGTCTGGAAGACAAACGTCATGATGAAGAGCACGGTTGCGAGCAAGCCGGCAATCGAGGCAAGAAACTCGACCGGCGTCTCGCTTGGCTGTTCGTTTGGAGCGACTGGGCCGTTCTTGGCGTCGTTATCCATCACAGTAGTCATATCAGCGGTCATCTTACCGAACTATCCGGAACGTGCGCTTCCATCGCGCCGTTTGAAATACATGCGTAAGTGCATAGGCGAAGTGATAAAGTCTATCACCCGCGCTCGGGGATCGGGTTAGATCGTTGTCGGGATTCGATGAAGACCAGTAAACGATCAGCGGACGGCCGATGATATTCTCGCGCGGCACGAAGCCCCAATAGCGGCTGTCCTCACTGTCGTCGCGATTGTCGCCGAGCACGAAATAGTCTCCCTCGGGGACAATCAGCTGATGATCTTCGACGAGCTTCGGCATTTGTTTCCACCATTTCGCGTCGACGCTATAGTCAGGAGAGTCGGTGCGGGGAAAGTCGTCACGATAGGAATTGCGGGTCTTGCTGATGAACTGCGCGAAATTTTGTGTCTGCGGGACGCCGTTGATGAAGACCTGTTTGTTAATCATCCGCACGCGGTCCCCGGGCACCGCGACCACGCGCTTTACGAAGTCCTGCGCCGGGTTCACGGGATAGTGAAAGACTACGATATCGCCGTGCCGGATGGTGCGATAGGGCAGAAGGCGATCCCAGTTGCCGCTGGCGCCAAAGGAAAACTTGTCGACCAGCACATAGTCGCCGACCAGCAGCGTCTGCTCCATCGATTCGGACGGAATCGTGAATGCCTGCACGACAAAGGTGACCAGGAAAATCGCAGTAACCACAGCTTCCGCGATGGCCTGGATAATCGAGGCCCAGTCGCCGGTCAGGATTTTTTCGCTCCACGACATAGATTCGGGTGGACGGGCAGCCGGTCCTACGCGCCTCTCTCTTGCTTGGATTCGACCTCGGGCCGCTTCGTCGCAGGCGGATTTGCGAGATAGTCGAGCAGTTGCCGGGCCGCCTCCTGCTCCGCGCGCTTCTTGGTAGCGCCTTGAGCACGCGCTACAAATCGCTGCGCTTCCGTTCGAGGCAACCTCACCTCGACCGTAAAGGTTTTCCGATGCTCGGGCCCCTCCTCCTTCACAAGCACATAGATGGGCTGCGCTTGTCCCCTTGCCTGTAGGGTTTCCTGCAATGCGCTTTTGAAGTCCATGACGGGGAGCGCGCTGCTTTCGAGGTTCATGTGCTCAAGTTCCGGATCCAGAATCGCCCGCACGATGAAGTCCCGAGCGACCTGCCATCCGCCATCGAGGTAGAGAGCCGCCAGGATCGCTTCCAAGGCGTCGACCAGCAAGCTAGCCTTATTGCGGCCGCCGCTCTTCTCTTCCCCGCGGCCCAGACGCATGTAGCTGCCGATCTGGAGTTGCTCAGCAATACGCAAGAGGTGCCTTTGCCCGACCAGGTGTGCCCGCAGCTTCGAGAGTTGGCCTTCCTGGAATCCTGGGAACCGCTGGAACAAAGTCTCGCTGGTAACGAGGCCGAGGACGGCGTCGCCAAGAAATTCCAGCAGTTCATTATCTCCTCGGCCGAGCAAGGGAGGTCCGGAGGCGGAGGCCGAAGCAGCCGCCGCCTCCGCCTCACGAGCCTGTGAACTATGGGTGAGCGCCTGCTCGAGTAGTTCCCGGCGCTGGAAGGGATGTCCCAAACTCTCTTCCAGCGCCATGAGATCAAGTGACTTCATTGGAAAGCGCCGAATTCGCCGTGCCCTTCCGCCAACGTCATTTATTGGGTGGCTGGCTTTGCGGCGGAGTTTGTGCCGGCTGTCCCTGCGCAGGCGTTTGGCTGGGAGCCGGCGTATGTCCCGTCAGCTTCTGTAGACGATCCTGTTCGCGGCGTGCCGATCCGCCAATGGGGCTGCTCTCCTGGCTCAATTCGACAGCCCGGTTGGCGGCTTTCAATGCCTCGTCATACTTCTGCTGCTTGTCAAGCGCCAGCGCCAACCGCAGGATGTCGGGCGCGTAAGGCTGGCTCGGATAGGCGTCGATCGCCTTCTGGAAATCTTCCTGAGCGCCGGCAAAGTTTCCCTTGTTGTATTCGATCGTTCCCATAGTCGAATAGGCCTGCGAACGCATACCGGCCTTGAAGGCATCAACCTTTTCCTGGGGCGTGCCGGGGGGGATGGCAACGTCGGTATCGATGGTGGTAAGCGCCTTCGCGGCCATTTTAAGGCCCTCTTCAAAGCGTTGGTCGCGATTGATGTCCGACTCGCGGGTGCGCTCGGCGATCACTTCGGCGACTGTCGTCAGAGCGTCCGGGTCGTCCGGATCGATGGCAATTACTCTCCGGCCCAACTCTTCGGTTTTGTCGGCGTTGTTCGCGTTCTGATACTGGTGCATATCACTCTTGAAGAGGATGACGCGAAGTTCGCTGTCGGGAAATTTGGTAGCGAAGTCATCGGCCGCTTTCTCCAGAGCGGCAGCATCGGCGCTTGCAACCGCCGCCTTATAGGCGTCGAACTCAGGCTGAGTCTTGGCCTGCGGCGGGCGTTTTCCGGCCGGTTGAGCCGCTGTTCCCTGCGCTGCGGCGGGCTGTGCCGCGGCCGGCTTTTGCTGTGCCGATCCGGTGCTTTGCGCCCCTGCCCAAACCGCCAGACTGACGATTCCAAAAATGATTGCTATTCGTTTCATACTGTCTCCATTACAAGAGATTTCGCCGCCCTCAATTTTCCATTCGTTTCACAAGAATCTCATGAGCGAGCAATAACTTTACCACCTTGCGAAGCTGCCGCGCCTCTCCTGCGAACCTCCCGACTGCCTCGACCAAAACATTCGCGGCACGACAAAATCTATTCCTGCTGCTTCCGCACGGGCGGCTCATAGGCCTGCCCAATTCCACGCTCCGCCGCCACCTTCGCTTCGGGAAGGTCCGCGCCGGCCGCGGTCAATGCGGCTCGATATTCGACCAAGGCCGCCTCGCGCTCTTCCCTCAAATCGAAAATACGTCCGAGGTAGATGTGCGACCATGCCAGCACTTTTGGCTCATGCGCCGTGTCGAGCGCCTTATGAAAGTAGCCCGTCGCACCGTCCATGTCGCCATTTGCCGATGCCACCTGAGCCAGCACGAAAAATGCCTTGCCCGGATCGTCCTGTTGCTCCTCGAGCGCCTGAAGCGCAAGCTGCTGCGCCAGTTTCGCATTTCCCTCGGAAAGTTCCCGCTCCGCGTGCATGAGGAGATGCTCGCTATTTTGCCGCGCCTGCCGAACCAACTCCGGGGCAGCCTCGCTGGCAAACTCGATTCGCTTCGCCCGCTTAACTTCCTTGCCCACATCGATGGCGCTGAGCAAGCCCGGATAGGCGTTGCGCAAGCTGATGGGATCCTTTTCAAAAGCCGCCAGCAGATCGTAGAAGGGGCGGGTCAATATGTATCCCTCTTTATCGTCTTCGTCGAGCGCCTGCTTGCGTTGATCTTCATTTTTGGACGCATCAGTTCGCAGTTCGATCGCCCGCACCATGCACTCCGTCACCAGCAACGAAATGCTGCTCTTGAAAGACTCGTCCATGGGAGCGGGCTGCACGGCATCCAGCAGCGGCTGCAAGCGATTGAATGAGATATTGCTCTTGAGCGCCATGGGATCGAGCACGTAATGCAGATAGGTGTGGCGGATCTGCTGCATCTTGATTCCCACGACGGGGCTCGGCGAAAAAACGACGTAATAGTCCGAGCCATAATTGCGGGCGTTGGTTTGGGTCGGCGCGCCCATCGCGTCCACATACACTATGAACTCGCGGCCCAGATAGCTGGATGAAGGCAGCTTGAGATAGATCTCAGTGTCAAAGGTCATCTTGGCCAGCGGCTCGTGATAGACCGAGATCATCTGCTGGTATTGGGCCCGGTGGCGCAGCCAGATGTTATGCAGACCGATCTTGTCGTAGAAAGCCTTCATCAGCGGAACGATGTCGGCGACAACGGCGGCATCCGGGGGCAGTTCGTCGGCCTTGAGTTTGGGCGTAAACGTGGGGGCGTCCCCGAGGTAAAGCGCCAGAGAAACGTATTGCGACAAGTCGTGGGTAGGATCGCCCACGCGGCGGCGCTTGTAGAACTCGCACATCGGCGCGACGACCTTATCAGCGCCGGGAGTCTTCTCGATCGCCTTTGCTACCTCATCCCGTATCTGGAGGCGCAATGGGTCTGAGGTCTCCAACTCCTGGTCGTACCCGCATTGATTGATCGTGGTAAGAACGGTGAAGAGGGTCTCACTTGTATCGAGCGAAACCGAGGGATGCCCCTGTGTCCATCCACAAGGAGTCAAGAACGAGGCAAGGCCCAAAAGCAACGGCAGTAAGGGACGTCGAACCAGGAATCTCCTCCGCACTCGGCGCAACGGAACTAACGATAGTTTACGAAGTTGCCAATGGCGAGGTCAAACGGCTGAATGAAACAAGACGCGATCCGGAGGCGACAGTTGAAAATTTGCTACCCCTTCACGCTGATCTTCGAAAAGGAGATCACGGCGCGGCTCGGAATGGGCACGCCCATGGAAAGCGCCGGACTGAAAGTCGTGAAGATCAAAAGGTTTTTAACCTCCGGCAGCTCAGCTTTGCTGTCATCCGATTGGGACAGAATCCTGTAATCCTCGACGCGGCCGTTTGCATCGATGTAGGCCTCGACCACGACCGAATCCTCGCCCACGGAGCCGACCGAGGTTCCGAACGCCGACTGCTTCAACTGCGGCGCGACATAGAGCATCAGCGGCACATCCGAACTGCTTGCCTGTAACTGCTGAGGCAGGGCAAAGAAACCGAGCAGTATGCCAAAAATCAAGACGGCGCTCACCGCCCCGAAGGTAACGGGAACCATGAAGGCCTCGAGCGCATTGCGCAACCTCACCATCGCGCCTTCAAACCGGCGCCTGCGGGCCGTGGAAGTCCCGCGCGAAATGGCCACCCGCAGCTTCAGCGGAAGATCGGCGGGAGCTTTTATCTTCGCCTTATTCAATGCCACGATCAGCTGCAACGTGCGCTGCACTTCGTTATATTCCCGCGCACAACTGGCACAATCCTTCATATGATTCTGGAGCGCGAACATCTCGGCCCCGCTCACCTGGCCGTCGAGATACGGAGAAAGCAGACGCTTGTACTCGGCGCACTTCATGGCGTCACCTCAACTTCTCTACCCTTACCCGAACTAATATGCCGATTTGCGGCGCTTTCCGCCGGAGGTATCAGTCCCATTTCCGGGCCTACCTCGCGCACGTACGCCACCAGTTTCTTGCGCAGAGCATCGCGTCCGCGCGTAATGCGAGACTTCACGGTTCCCAATGAAATCTGCAAGACTTCGGCGATCTCGTCGTAGGACATCTCTTCGAGATCGCGTAATATGATCGCCGTTTTGTAAGGCTCCGGCACATGGGCCAGTGCCTCGGCCACCACGCTCTGCACTTCGCCATGAGCGAATTGCTCGAAGGGCGATTCACCCGGGTCCACGAGGCGTACCTCGTTCGGATGTTCCACCACCCGGCCTTCAGCCGGGTCGATCGGAGTCTCCTGCGCCTTATGACGGAACCACCACCGCCGCCGGTTTGAAGCCTCGTGCAACGCGATCCGGTACATCCAAGTTTTCAGGCTGGATTCGCCATGAAAATGCTTCATTCCGCGGAAAACCTTGAGAAAAACTTCTTGCGTGGTATCGGCGGCGTCCGAAGGGTCGTTTACCAAGCGGTAAACAAGGGCGTAAATGGGCTGGTGGAACTCGCCGATCAGCCAGGCGTAGGCCTGTTCGGATCCGGCCTTTAATTCCGCGATGACCGCCGATTCCTCGAGTCGAGCGCCGATAGCTCCTGCAAAGTCGCCCACTGTGCCAACTCCCGCCATAAATGGCGTCACTTTTATTATACGGTCACAATCGCTGTCTGGAGGGGAATCTTCATGGGTAGAGCAATTCCGAAGCCCCCGCTTAGTTACTTAGACGCCGCTCGGGAACCGCGAGTTCCCGCCGGAATAGCCGGCTCTATTTCGAACCGTTCGGTGGCCAAGAAAGGTCCTGTGCCTGTCCCGCCGCCGCATCGCAAAGGCAAAGAAAATGCCGGACTTCGCCGATTTTAAGAAAGTCTGAGCGGCCCGGAAGACGACGGGGTGTTACTTTCGACCCGGCTGGCCGGGAAAGCGGATAGCGATCTTTTCCCCCGAATCGAGAGAGGCGCGGCCGTCTACTTGCTTCTGACCGCTGTCCTGGCCATGGTCACTCCCTACCACAACGATCGTCCCGTGGTCTTCTGGGGCCGGCGGCAGCGATCTGTCTTGGCGCAGGACTGAGGATTGCGTTAGCCGAAACGGTCAAAGCGCGACCGAGTTGCCCGGGACGGTCCTTCCGCTAGAAACGGGTCTTCGACAGGGACCGATTTCCTACCGATTCGCCTACTGGTTCGGCGACGGATTGGAATTAGCCGGCGCGGCCGGTTTTTTTGCGGGCGGATTCGAGTTGGATTTCGTTGTGGACTTCTTCTTCGCTGCCGGCTTCTTTGGCGCGGGCTCCGTATCGTCCACAATAATTTTCTTCGGCGGCGGTGGCGGAACAGCCGCGCTTAGAGTTTTGACCTGCGCCCGCAGTCGCGTGAGTTCCTCTTCTTTTGAACTAGCCAGTTTTTGCAACCGCTCGCCCATCGAGCGCCGCGCGTTTTCTAGCCCGTTCATGTCGTTGCTTAAACTCTGAAATTCGTCCTTCGATCCGAAGGCCCCGGCATTTTCGACGACCGATCCAAAAACGTCATAGAGGGCGTCGAGGTCGCGATAAAGCTTGAAGCTGGCCGCCACATCCTCCGGAGAAGCGCTAACCTGCGCGATGACGTCGGGCAGGGCCGACTGCAAATTCCGCCGGATCGAGTCCACATTATTTTGGGTTCCGCGCTTGTTGGCCGAGTCCGTCTTCCACCGCTCGATCCGCATTTTTTCGAGGTCGCCCTGCATGGAGGTCGACGTCGTTTTCAGCTGATCCAAGATGCCATTCAGCTCATTGACCGACGCGTAGGGCACGGGAGTGGCAGGAGTCGAGGAGGTGGCGGGCTGATTTTGCGCAACCGCCGGTACAAGTGCTGCCGCCAGCGCGGCGATCGATCCAATTTTTGCCAGACGAGAAAAAATCGCCGGGCGAAATTCGCGGCAAGCAGCCCAGTTTCTTTGCATTTTCGACATGAGGCTCCGGTTCATAGTCTGCCGTTTCGTGCCATTATCCTAGATGAGTTTGACGCAACGCGAAAGCTGGGCGAGAATTGAATGTTCACGGTTCGTGGCTGATTTACTCCGTGGGCCTGTGGCGCAGCTGGGAGCGCGCTTCCATGGCATGGAAGAGGTCGTCGGTTCGATCCCGACCAGGTCCACCATATTTTCAAGTACTTACGGATACCCCCGTTTTCAGTTTGGTGTCATTTGGTGTCAAAACGCTCTGACTTCCTCTCATTTGAGAAGCGGTCCGCCCCTCGTTCACCACGGTTGGTTTCCGCTCACGCGCAGACTTTGATTTCTTCCTCAACTCCGAATTGATGGAATCGACCGTCGCCTGCACGCTCTTCGGAATCTCCTGCATATAAACGTCCGTCGTGGTTGCAGCGCGAGAGTGCCGGAGCAGGCCTTGCACGTCCTTCACCGTACCTTTCTTTTGGGCGAGCGTCGCAATTGTGCGCCGTATGACCTGGAAGGTCAGCTTTGGGAGTTCCAGTTCTGCCGCGAGCTTGTGCAACACGCGCTTGCGATAGTTGCCGGTGTCCATAAAGTCGCCGTTCTTGTCCGGGAAAATGAACGCTTTCGGCGTTGGATCAGGACACTGCCGTTTCCATCGCAAGAGATCGGCCGCAAGACTCTTCGGGATATGAATAACCCCTAGACTCTTTCGGGTTTTGCCCCACGGGCGAATCTTGCCCATGTAGGCTGTTTCGCTCACGCTCATGGTGGATTCTACGAGGTTGAAGCAGTTCCATCTGAGCGCGAACAGTTCGCTGGGACGGAGGGCATTCGTCATGTCGAGTTCCAACAGGACCCGATCTCGAAGATCCAAGCAGGAAAGCGCTTTTCGGAGTTGTTCCCAGCTCAGCGTTGTTTTGTCGGTCTCGCGCAGTTGGGTTGGAACTCTAACCTTGCGAGCCGGATCCTTCGAGAGGAAGTCCTGATCGACGGCCTCCACAAAGATGTCCCGCAAGTACGCCCTCATCTGAAGCACTCTGTCCCTGGATCTCGTTTGCGCCAAATTGTTCAGGTGGACCTGTAGGGTGAACTTGTCGAAATTCTCCAGCGGAACCTTGTCGAATGGATCGATAAGGTCCTTTTGGATAAGCAGTTTTTTCACCTTGCAGGTTTCGTCCTTCCAGTTGGCCTCTTTCAAGGGCAAAAAGCGATTGCGAACGAACCAGCCGAAGCTCACAGAGCCGTCGTTCATCACCTTGCCAGCATCGCCCGTCTGCCCATTCTGTTTAGTGATTTCACGTTCCAGTGCTTCCCGAGCTTCTGATCTCTTCATCTGTGATCTTGGCCCGAGAATCACCGCGACCCTGACGGTCTTCTGCTCGGCCGTCGTCGGGTCATTTACGTTCTTGCGAAAATACCCGTACCATTTCCTGCCGCGAGGGGTAAGGTACCCCCTCTGACTTGATGTACCCATCATTCCTCAATTTCTGTGGCGGGAACAATTGGGCCTGCCCCTATTTTACCCGCGTCTGCGACGCAGGTTGCTGAGACGCTCCCGCTCGTCGATGAACTCCTCTATTCTGCTGGCCCGATAACGTAGAGTCCCGTCGCCCATACGGATAACAGGGAGATGGGGAGCTTTGCGTGACGAATGGTCCCAAACCCAGTCCTTCGTCACATTTAACCTCGCAGCGACCTCCTCGGCGGTGAGGAGAGGATCCTTCGAAGGGCTGCGACCGACAGTTCGCGGAGGAGTGTCAGATTCGATGTTGAAGCCACCAGGGGCTTGACTGGTATCTGAAACAGATTCAAATTTGCCCGGTTGTTCGCCCGAGCTTTGGAGCAGACGCAGGCCTGATCCTGATTGCGAGTTCGACATTGCGGCACCTGCCAATAAGCACCTCATTTGAGGTGGCATGACTGGAATGCCTTTTAAGTCATTTCCCAAATTCGGTCAAACAGAGCTCAACCCATATTGGCTACGGCGTTCTTGTCGCTCCATCCCATCACATTGTCGGAGAACAGCAGAGGTCCGAAAACTGTTTTGCGGACTCCTGCCACCTCTGATTTGACCGAAATTCTGATTCGACTTAATTTCTTCACAATCATGGTTGACCAGATGGTCCCGGGTAAGGAGTGGAGCATGTTTTCGTCCCTGGAACAGCTTGTGCAGCGGCTACGAGGAAGCGGCTACATTGCCGATACGATTGCCACGACGACGGTGTACCTAGCTTCGAAACTGCAGAAGCCGTTGCTGCTGGAGGGCCCCGCCGGCAGCGGAAAGACTCAGTTGGCATACGCTGTCGCGGATGCGGCGGAAACCGTGGTCGAACGCCTGCAGTGCTACGAGGGCATCAACGAAGAGAAGGCCATCGGCAAGTTCGATGAACCCCTGCAAAGGCTTTGCGTTGAACTCAAAGCCAAGTCCGCCAGCGTGGATTGGGAATCCCTGCAGAAGGAGTTGCACAGTCAGCAGTTTTTCGGTGCTGGGCCGCTTTTGCGGGCGTTGCAGTGTGAAAGGCCTTGTGTCTTGCTGATCGACGAACTGGACAAGGTAGACCACGCGTTTGAGGCCTTGTTGCTCGAATTGCTTAGCGTGTGGCAGTTGAGCATTCCGAAGCTGGGCACTATAAAAGCCAGGAGCATTCCCTTCGTAGTGTTGACATCGAACGAAGAAAGGCGCATCGGTGATCCCCTGCGCCGGCGCAGCTTCTATCTTCGTGTTGAACACCCCACTGCGGAGCGAGAAGCAGAGATTGTGGCACTGCGGACACCTGATTCCACACACGAATTCCATGCCGGCATGGCGGGACTCGCCAAGGCTTTGCGTGGATGGAGCATGGAGAAACCGCCCTCAGTCTCGGAAATTCTGGATCTCGCGCAGGCACTCAGAGTTCTGGGAAGTGAACAAATTACGCCGGAGATGAGAGATATTCTCCTGCCTTTGCTGGCTAAAACCGAGGCTGATCGCCGCAAACTGCTCTTGCGGGATGGGTTTGCCAGCTTGATTTTTGACGCGCAGCAGTACAGCGCCGAGGCCCTGCGAGGGAGTGCGGCATGAGGACAGCACTCATCTTCGCGCAATTGCTTTCAGCAATTTCGATTTGCTGGGCACAAACGCCCAAACCTCGGGAACGGTTTGAAGCTGAGTACTACGTCGCATCCTACGCGCGCCACTACAAGGTACCGATCGCGCTCGTGCGTGCGATTGTCGAGCGCGAGTCGAACTGGCAACCATGCGTGGCCTCACCTAAAGGCGCGGTAGGGTTGATGCAGTTGATGCCTGTGACGGCCAGTCGGATGGGAGTAAGAGACCGCTGCAATCTCGAACAGAACATTTCCGGAGGCGTGCGCTACCTCTCGTGGCTGATGCGGGTATTTCAAGACGATCTGAGGCTTGTGGTCGCCGCCTATTATGCCGGCGAAGACGTAATCGGCAGACGAACTCTCGCCTATCGGAATCCCGATGTAGTCGCCTATGTAGCAAGGATCAGAACAGCTTACCTTCGCGAAACAAGGATCAACCCAAGAACCACGAACACGAGTTCGGAAAGAGATGTGAGATGAAAATTTGTTTGAGTTTGGTGTATCTGATAACGATCGGGCTCCTGCTGCCACACATCACCTTTGCGCAAACTGAACTTCCACAGGCGCGAATCGTGAACTTGAATGTCAACCCGGAACAGGTTGTGGTCTTGCACTTACGGCCTGGATATGTCAGTTCGGTGCGAGTCCTCGAAGAGGTCAGTTCGGTCGTGCTGGGGGATCCGGGATCCTTCAAGGCTGAACACTCCGATGCTGAGCCGCAGTTGGTGTTTTTCAAAGCAACCAGCGCGAAACCTGCGGAAACCAACGCCCTGATCACGACGAAGGGGGGCCATGAGATCTCGCTGAGCCTCGTGAGCCAAGGCAAGGCAGACCGTAGTGAACCCGTGGACTACGTCCTCTATTGTGAGCGCCCTCGCAGCTTTCTAATTGCGTCGACTCATCCCATGTTTGTGGTCGGCGAAACAGAGAACGTTGCTACGGAGAGTAAGCCAGCCAGTACTCCCCAAGAAAAGATCGGCGACCAGAAACAGGATTTGGTCAGCGCGAAACGGATTGAGAGTCCCCACTGGGAAGGCAAGCAACTGCAGGTTGCGGTAGGGCAGGCGCTAGAGAAAGAGCAACAGATGGCTGTGCCGTTCGCCGTTCTGAACTCTTCTGCACGGACCATTGAAGTACTACCGCCGCAAATACAGCTTGCGGGGACATCAAAAGGCAAGCATCGAAAAGCGATTAAGGCTGAGCCTGTGGCGATCAAAGACTATTGGATCACCTCGCGTAGGCTCGCGCCTGGAGCTAGGGCCGATGGCATCGTCGTGTTCGATCGCCCCACTTTCAAGGAGTCCAGCGAAAGGCTCCTGCTTGCGGTGGCGCAGGCAGAAGAAGTCGATCGTCCTGTGCTGGCACCGATTGCGTTTGTGGCGCCGGTCTCGGGAGGTGCAAAGTGACTCGTCCCAACGGGCACAGCGACAACGGCAACGCCGGAGCGATTCAGGAACCAGCAGGAAATGAAGCCCTAAACGATGTGCTACTCCCTGCGCCTGTTTCTATTCCACTGCCGGAGGTTGCGACAAGAGCAAAGCAGAGAGCCAAGCAGCAGATCCAACAGAACCGGTTCGTAATCATTGGAGCCGGAGCGATCGTCATCGCCCTGCTGATCTTCGTGGCTACATCTATGCCCCATCGAGGCGCTCCGCAGAAAGTGAAGAGTCGCGGTACCAGTACTGCTGACGACTTGGCGTTGGAGAATGGCAACGCGAGCAATGACAAGAGCTTGTTTCCGGTCACCGATTCTGGCCGGCCCGTCACAAAGGAATCTCACGAAGGCTTCCTCAACGAACGAGATCTACAGCGAACTGCAACCAAGTCGACAGCGAGGGTGCCGGGGGCGGGCGCGGCGGGAACCTTGGGATCAATCCCACCCTTCGGAGAGCAGCAGGCGTGGCAACCACCGCCCTATCAGGCAGGCTCTGGCACCGGCGGTGCCGAGGCTCCAGACTTGGGTAAAGCAGAACGCGAGGCCATGGAGAAGGCTTCGTTGATCTACGTGCGAAACGTCTCGGCCAACTCAGCCAGCACTCAGGCCCGGGATATCAATAATTCAGCGCCGGAACTAGGATTGGGTCTGGCGACGGGTACGCGATTGCGTGCGCGTCTGGAATCAGCGGCTAGTTCCGCGGTGCGAACACCTGTCCTGGCTGTGATCGAGTACAACTATGAGCGGGACGGAGAGATTGTGGTCCCTGCCGGAGCAAAAGCGGTTGGCCACATCCGGAACGGAGATCGTTCAGGTTACGTTGACATCCAGTTTGATTCTCTCCTGATGCCGGATGGTGCAGTCGTTTCCATCGAGGCCGCCGCCACGGATTTAGACTTGCGGCCGCTAAAAGGAAAAGTTGAGGGGAAGAACACGGGAAAGAACGTCCTAGTCAGGTCGCTGTCGGGAATCGGGCAAGTCGGCGCGATGTTGGTGGGACAAGGCAGTCTGAACCAACCGCTGAGTGAGTCGGACTTAATGCGGGAGCGCGTCAGCAACAACGTCGGCGAGGCGGGAGATGAGGAGGTTTCCCGATTAGCGATCACCCAGCACATCGTAGTGACTGTTTCGGCGGATACTCCGATCTACGTGGTCCTCGAGCACACACCCAAGGCCAATCAGGGTCCCCTGCAGCCAGGTGCGCGGAGCGTCCCAACATCCAACTCCGCCAATGTTGAGCAACTGCGCCAACTATTGCAGTTGCAGCAAGAGCTGAACCAATCCGCAGCAATCAACCAACCGCAGTAGAGGACTGGTTCTCACCTGTGAAGGCTCGACGGGATCGTATGTCGGTTGCTTCAGCCGAGGCAGGCTCGCGTTAAAGGGCAAGTGCCGAGTCGCCCGTGATCTACATGGGATCGGTAGCGATGCCGGGTCCGGCGCGAGAGGGGGTATAATGTGTTTGAACGTGGAATGAGCGGAGGTGTGCCCATGGCTTCGCCTCGCGAATCCAAAGGTTCAAGGAGAATCGCCGTCCCGGCGCCGATTCGACGGAAATCGCAACGCACGCGGAATTCAGCGCGTCCACGTCTGGATTCCAAGAGCAACCGGGAGTTCGACCCCCAGGCATTCCTTGCTACCATCGGCGAGGGCAGGAAGGCTTTGCTCTTTCCGAAAAAGCAAACCATCTTCTCCCAAGGAGATCCCGCAGACGCGGTATTTTACCTGCAGACCGGCAAGGTAAGACTCACCGTTCTTTCCAAAACCGGCAAGGAAGCCACCATCGGTATATTGAGCGATGGGAGTTTCTTCGGTGAAGGTTCGCTTGCAGGTCAACCTCTCCGCATGGGCGCTGCAGCCGCAATGACAGATTGCGCTGTTCTGAGAATTGAGAAAAAGGCCATGGTGGACACGCTTCACCGAGAACACACCCTTTCCGATCTGTTCGTCGCATATTTGTTGACGCGGAACATCAGGTACGAAGAGGATCTGGTTGACCAGCTTTTCAACTCCAGCGAGAAACGGCTGGCTCGTGTTCTTCTCCTGCTGGCTCACTTCGGGAAGGAGGGAAAACCCGAAGTTGCAATTCCAAAAATCAGTCAAGAAACTCTGGCAGAGATGGTGGGCACAACTCGCTCGCGGGTTAGCTTTTTCATGAACAAGTTCAGGAAGTTAGGCTTTATTCGCTACAACGGTGAGCTTGAAGTCCACAGTTCGCTTCTCAGCATTGTTCTCCACGACTAGCAGTCCGTATCATCCGATTGGGGCCAGCCTATACGGCGGTCCCGGGGCACGCGCCGCGTCCAATCGCATCCGATGAAGCAGATACGTGCCCTATCCGAGCAGCCCCCGAAGCGGGTAACATTAGAGACGAACGCTTCACGTCCAAGAGACACGCGCATTTGCACGGAGTAACGGAACGGAAATGATGCTTCCGCCACAGACGCGAGATTTGGCGCAGCGCCTTCTCGCTTATCAAAGCGCTGCGGGCAAAATCTCCGAGCCGACGGAATTCGCGGCCTTTGGCGTCTGTGAGAGGTTGCGCCAGCCCCTAATTAACCTCGCGGGAGTTGCCGGTTTTCGCTCCCTCCTTTCTCGTGCTCTGACGCTGGCCAGGGCGGAAGCTCCCAGCCTTAGCGCAGTACAGGTCGCCGCGGATGGCTCGTTACAGGGTCTAGACGGGCTTCGGCCGCATGTCGATGCGGACGAAGCTGGGGAGGCAGGAATAATTCTCATTACCCAGTTACTTGGGCTGCTTGTCCGAGTTGTTGGCGAGGGTACGACGTTGCAGCTGGTGACATCTGAGATTCTTCCAGATTTTAAGTTCCCCTCGAAGAGCGGTATACCCATGGGCTTTGAAGCGATCGTCAACGAAGTCGATGATCTCCAAGGCGTCAGTGCGCGTCTCGAGAGACTCGCGGAGCAATATCCACCCGTCACAGAAGCGCTGCGGAGTATCTCGGGGAACGTCCTAAACACGGCGACGGTATTGGCGGTAGTGGCGGCAATTAAAAGCCCCAAGCCGAACTGAGTACAGAGTTCGCGCCCTGCATGGAAAAGGAAATCGTGAGTCTTCCAGAGTCGCGACATTTGGCCCAACGCCTTCTGGCTTACGAAGCCGTTGCGGGCGAGAACTGCGAGCCAGCGGAGTCTGCGGCTTTCCGCGTCTGTGCGAAGCTGCGCCGGCCCCTGATTACACTCGCGGGAGTTGCCGGTTTTCGCTCGCTGCTTTCTCGTGCTCTGACGCTGGCCAGGGCGGAAGCTCCCAGTCTTAGCGCGGTACAGGTCGCGGCGGATGGCTCCGTAAAAGGTCTTGATGAGCTTGCGTCGCAAACTGACAAGGAGCGGTCGAGGGACGGAGGAGCTATTCTCATTACCCAGTTAATCGGGCTGCTCCTCACGTTCATTGGCGAGGGTTTAACGTTGCGGCTGGTTCAGGATGTGTGGCCGGAGGCCGCCTTCGACGGCCGTGTTTCCGAGAAGGAGAGGAAAGCTTGAGCGCACGAGATCGAGTGATCATAAAGAAACTGCCGACCGGCGTTCCGGGCCTTGATGAAATCCTGGGCGGCGGTCTCCCGGAATTTTCTTTTAATATCATCGCGGGCGCCCCGGGAAGCGGCAAGACCACGCTGGCGCACCAAATCATATTCGCCAACGCGACGCCGGAGCGCCCTGCTCTCTATTTCACCATCCTCGGCGAACCCGCCATTAAAATGCTGCGCTACCAGCAACAGTACACGTTCTTTGATCAGGCCAAGTTAAATACCGCCGTCCGCTTTATCAACTTGAGCCAGGTTGTGTTGGAGAAGGACTTAGATGCGGTCCTAGAGGAGATTACGAAAGAGGTTGAGAAGGCAAGCCCCGGCGTCGTGGTAGTGGACTCCTTTCGCACCGTGGTGCGCAAAGCGCAAGGCGGTACAACCGAAGTGGAGTTGCAATCTTTCATTCAGCGGTTAGCCCTGCTCCTGACCAGTTGGCAAGCCACGACTTTTCTGGTCGGGGAATATGTCGAGGGTGAGATTCGTGACAACCCGGTATTCACGGTCTCCGATGGCCTCTTTTGGCTTTACCAGGCTGCGGAGCGAAGTTCCATTGTGCGGAAACTCCAGATCGTGAAACTGCGCGGGCAGGCGTCTGTGCCCGGACTGCACACCTTCCGCATTACCCATGGGCTACAAGCTTTCTCGCGTACTCTAGGGCTGGCCGGACAAGCAAGGAAGATCCCCAGCACACGACGCCTTTCCATCGGTATTCCGGAATTAGACAAGATGCTCGGCGGGGGCATTCCGGAAGGCGATAGTGTCCTGGTGGCAGGGGCTTCGGGAACGGGAAAATCAGTCTTGGCAACCCAATTCATCGCTGAGGGTATACGTCAGGGCGATCCGGGAATTGTGGTGGTCTTCGAAGAACGGCCACAAGAGTATGCGGAGCGGGCCAGCAGTTTTGGTCTAGATTTGAAAACGCCGCGAAAAGAGAAGAAACTCGAGATCCTTTACCTCCGTCCGCTGGACCTCTCGGTGGATGAAACCATGCACGAGATTCTCGACGCGGTCCGGAGGATTGGCGCGAAGCGCCTGGTGATTGATTCGCTGGCGGGCTTTGAGATGGCGCTAGCACCCGGCTTCCGCGCGGACTTTCGCGAATCGCTCTACCGGATGATAACCGCTTTGACCGGAGTCGGGGTGACGATTCTAAGCACGGTTGAGGTGAACGAGTCTTTTACAGAATTCCCGTTCAGCACCTACTCGATTTCCTTTCTCACCGATGACATTATCCGGCTGCGGTACGTAAACATCGAAGGCCAACTGCGCAAGATCATGGTCGTGATCAAGATGCGCGGTGGCAACCATAGCAAGGATATCCGCGAATATGAAATCACCTCCAAGGGCGTGGTCATCCTGGGGGACCGCCTCACGGATTATCAAGGTCTTATCACCGGAATTCCTGAGCATTTGAACCGATCCGGCAATAATGAAGAACGCTCACATAAGCCGAAAGCCAAAAGCAAAAGCTAGAAGCAATCGCGACTAACGCTGACATTACGCTACTCACAACGGGAGAAGCGGGTCCGGTTTTCTGGTCGTGTCACGGACAAGCCGGAAGTTATCGGTTCGTGCGTCGCATTAGTACCGATTAGGGCGCTGTGTCCGTCAATTGGTAGTTCCGGGAATTGTTGACCCACGCAGATGTTGATTCTCACACCATAGCCCCGTATCGGCTTGTGAGATGCACCAAACTCAAACATCTGTTCATCCCACAACTCTTCTGCTCACACGCGCCGACGGCGACCTTCGTCCTTTGAAATCAATGGGCATCGCAAGACTCGCGAAGATTCGAAAAATCAATCCTGTAGCTTGCAAGCCCGCGACACGATTCTGAACGCACCCCAACCGGCCATCGTGATTTGCCCGAAATCTAAAACGACCGTATGTTCCTGCATGCAACGCGGAAATCAAACTGATGCGCGATCGCGAAAGAGGAGCATATGAGATTGCCGGATTGGAGAAATGCCAAGCGCAGCTTTGTTCTTGTCTATCTGCTGATGATTTGTTCGCTCCAATTTTCTCCCTTGGTGTCCAACGCCCAAAACCTTGGGCAATCGCCACAGACGGGCCAAGCCGTGCAAGGTCAAACCGCGGCCCAACCCGAAGGAACAGTTCTCAATCTCGTGAACTGGGTCGGCAATGTGATTTCTCCTGTGGGGGCGGCCCTGGCGGTGGTCATGGCAGTTGTCTCCTATTCCCAGGGGCGCGGTGTGATGCGGTGGGCGGTGACAGCGGCGGGACTGCTGGTGATCTCGGGCCTCACTCGCCTCATCGAGTTCTGGATTCAAAATGGTACGGCTGGAGTGCAGTAAGAACTATCACTGCGGAGTGCTCGGGCAATGACGCTACCCCAAATCATCGTCGATCTGTTGACACTGCTATTCGACATGGCAGTTCCGGCTGCCATCTGCACGATGGTGCTGGCTGGGATCGCACTGCGGCAGGAAGGCGGCGTGAACTTCCAGGCGGGCGGCAGGTTCCAGAGATGGGCCCTGTGGTCGGTAATTCTCTTGACGCTTCCGCAGTTGCTCTCTTGGTTTGCGGCGCAGGGTATCGCCATGCCTGCGCAAGGCGGGGGCATCAGCAGTGCGTGGGTCGCGAGCTTGCAAACGAGCTTCAGCGGTTTTGTCTCGAACGTCGTGGTTGCCCGGTTGACCCCCGTGCTCGCAGCTTTCTGCGTGCTGAAAGCGGCGCTCGATGCGGCCGAGGGGTACAGCCCGCTCGGGTCCATCGTCTCCGCCATTTTTCTGCTGTCTGCGTCAGGCTCAGTGCAACTTTTCCAGAGTTGGAATAGCGGGTCACAGTTCGCAACGACGGACATGCTGACCGCAGCCTGGAACTTTCTCGCCGGGACGATCCTGCCGGAAGCGGCAGGATTGGCGATTGTGGGAGCGATTCTTAATTACGCGCGCCATCGCCCATTCATGCCGCTGGTTGGATCGGGTCTTGCGTTCTTGAGTGTTTCGGCCATTTGGAAGCTGGTCCAGGCCATGGCCGGCTGATGGGGATTGGAGGTGATCCTGTGAATCTTTCAAACGGGTTGCTCAACCTAACGAACTGGCTGGGCAACGTCATCATGCCGACCATGGCAGGTTTGTTCGCCGCCGCCGCGATTTACCGCTTCAGCAAGGCGCAGCCGTACCAACACCTCGGTTACGCGGCACTGGCTTCTTTGATGTGCTCTGGGTTGTTGCGCGTCATGGAGTCGTTTAGCAATCAAGCATCCTGGAACAACCCAGACCGCTACTGGATCTCAATCCTGACGCTAGTGAACTGGGTTGGGAACGTTCTCCTGCCGCTGTACGGGGCCGGCCAGGTTGTGTTGGCGGTCGTGCACTTCGCAGGGTTGTTGGAGCGCATGACGATCGGCGAGGCCTGGGTGCGCAACCTAGTAGCAGCGATGTGCTGTTTCGGACTGTCGGGGCTGTTGCGCTTAGGAGAATTCTGGATTCAACACGGAACGGCCGGAGTGCGCTAGGAAGGACTTACAAGATGCCATTGCAGGTAACACCCGTGAATCGCAATCTACAGACCCGAGTGACGTTCATGCTTCTGGAATTGGAGGACCTGTTCATCGTGCTTGGCGCGGCAGCCATCATGAACGTGGTCGGTCACTTCGTGGGAGGTGAGGTCGCGGGCGTGCCAATGAGCATTGTCCTCCAGTGCGGAGTGCCACTGCTGATGGTGCCGGTGCTGATGGCCTTCAAGTATGGGAAACCGCGAGGCTACGTCCGTGATCTTGCCTTCTGGTACATGAAACCGCACGCATACTGCGCCGTAGCACGCGACCGCGAAATTCGGTCTGCGTATCTGAGGGAGGCATAGCAGTGCCGGTAACACTTGAACAACACGAGCGAAAACTCCACGATCCGGCATTGTGCGAGCAACTGCCGGTCCGCGACTACCTGGACAACGTTGTGGTTCGAACCAATGGCGCCTTCGTCGCGGGATATGAGTTGAAGGGTCTGGCATCGTATTTCGCGAGCGACGAAGGCCGGGACCGGGGGAAGTTGATGCTGGAGGCGCTCCTGCGTTCTCTGCCGGAACAGAGCATGAGAGTGCAGTTCCGTTACGAAGTAGTGGAGGACCTAGGAGACCTGCTTGAGCGGTATGGCGAAGCGCAGCAATCGGAACGGGCAGAGGTAATTGCACTCGATGAACTCCGCGTCGACCGATGGAGCATGAAAGAGGCGAACGGCCACTACATGCGGCCTCTTTTACACGTTTACTTCATCTGGGACCCGGTCGTTCATCGCCGTATTGACGGTAAACCGCTCAAGCCGACGGGCAAACCCTTCAGCTTATCGGCGCGGAGGTGCATTGAGCGCAGTCATCAGGAGCATCAGCAGCTGCTGGCAGAATTCGAGAGTCTGCTGCGTGGTCTCGAAACGACGCTCGAAGCCGCAGAACTCGGCGCACGCCGGCTAAGCGACGAGGATCTGTTTCTTGAAGCAAAGAGGGCTCTCAATCCCTTGTCGCCGGATCGTCGGCCTTACAGGCGTGGTGAAGAGCAACTGGAATACCGGAGCGCCCGCGAGCAAATTGTTGACACGAATATTGCAGATGAGACGGATTCCTATCTCAATGTCGGTGGAATCCTCTATTCCTTTGTAAGTCTGAAGGAACTCCCGGATGCCACTTTCCCCGGAATCCTCAGAGAACTGGTCGGTCTTGATTTCCCGCTCATTGTCAATGCGCAGATCGCGATTCCTGACCAGGCGAAAGTGCTCAAAGGCTACAAGAGCCGATTGCGCAAGATGCAGGCCGTGCAACGCGACTCGAACGGTGGATTTCGGACCAACGTGGAAGCGCAGGTTGCCGAGTCCCAACTGGTCAGGGTGCAACAGGACATCATCTCGAGTTCGGTTAAAACGGCCAAGCTGAGCCTGGTCATCGGAACGCGCACTTCACGTCCGGCCGTAACGACCAAGGAACTGGAGCAATCAGAGCGAGCCATCGACAACCAGCGCCAACAGCTTCTCTACGCGATTTCCCGCATGAACGGCGCCAAAGCCGTTGCGGAGTCGCTGGCTAAGAAGCGCCTGTTTTTCAGTTCACTTCCGGCAATGGCGGAGCCGGACAAGAGAGACCAGGACTTGCTTACCTCGAATGCGGCGGATCTCGTGCCGGTAGAGACACCTTGGCGCGGAACACCCCGGTCACCGCTGTTTCTGCTAGAAACTCCGTACCGCCAGCTCATTCCTTTCTCGCCCTTCGATCCCGGCTTGAGCGACGCGAACATGCTGGTGATGGCCAAGACAGGCGGCGGAAAGACCGTCATGGTGCAACAGTTCCTCTTGATGGCCGCCCGGAGCAACCCACTGATTTCGATCCTTGAGCGCGGCGACTCGTATCGTCCACTGGTTGAGTTGATGGGCGGACGGATGATCACCATGTCGCTCGATAGCGAACAAACGATTAACCCGTGGGATCTGCCAGAAGGAGAAAGAGAACCGAGCAAGGATCAGGTCGCGTTTCTGAAAAATTTGACGCGCCACATGCTCGGCGAGGGCGGGGCCGAAGACACGCAACTTCTTGACAACCTCATCACGGAGGCCATTCTTCGGACTTATAAGAGGGCGGCAATCCGGCCCTCGATTCCCATTCCAACCTTCTCCGACCTTCGCGACGAACTCTCACAGTGGCGCGACGAGGAAAAGAACCAACGGGTGATGGACGAAGCTCACCTGGCAGCGATCAAGCTGCGCAGTTGGACCGGCGAGAAGGGAGTCTATTCGAAGTTGTTCGACCGTCCCACAACGATCTCACTGGAGAATCCCTGGTTGTTCTTCAACGTGGAGCAATTGAGCGATGACCGGCGGCTGGAAACCGCAATGAGCCTTCTCATTGCTCACTCCACTGCGCAACGGGCAGCAGGCAAGGCCGGCAGACGGAGCATCACGGTTCTTGATGAATGCTGGTTCCTGCTGGATTCTCCGGTGCTGGCGCCCGAAGTCGTCCAACTGTTTCGTACGGCGCGCAAACGTAATGCCAGCGTCTGGGGAATGAGCCAAACAGCGGAAGATTTTGTTGGGACGGAATCGAAGCCCAGGCCGCACGGGGCGGGCATCGTGAAGAACTCGACCACCAAGATCATCGGTCAGCAACCAGGGGACATGACCGCCCTGCGGGAGCACCTGCACCTGAACGAGACCGCTTTGAACCAGATCAAGCATTTCAGCGCTCCCATCAAGGGCAAGAGCGCCGACGCGCTCATCGTGATCGGGGAGAAAGCCGACACCACGCACACGATCCGCATGTCACCGACAACGGTCGACTACTGGATCATGACGACCTATTCGCGGGAACGTGTGTATCGGTCCTGGTGGTTAGAGCAGCGAAAGTCGGTGCCTTTGATCGAAGCCTATCGTGAACTGGCCGAACGGTTCCCGGCCGGGCTGTCCGATATCGATCCACTTCCGGAAGAAATCTCAGGAGAAGTCGCAAGAGGTACACGCATATGAAGATGAAAACTTTGCAGTTCCTTCGCAACTTTCAACACAAATTAAGCCGCAGCAGGCGATGGCTGTTTGTAGCAGTGGTCACCCTGTGCTTGCTTCCCTCGACCACGCAAGCTCAAGGAATCGCAGACATTCTGTTGCTGCTTCATACCATCACAAGCACGCTCCAGGGCCCGATTGGCGAGGTACTAGGCGAAATGCGAAAGGTGAGTGCGGCGGTGAACAATTTTCGCCAGGAGATCATCTGGCCTTTGGCCCTGATCAACCAGACGAGATCGTTTGTCAGTGCAACGCGGGCGCACTACACCGGCTTGATGTCACAGATTGAGGGCCTCAAGAACAACAGCGCGACCCTTGCTCTTCCCATGCAGCTGGAGTCGATGTTCCGAGGCGCCCAGTCGGGTTCCATCGGCCAGATTCCCTCCCTGTACACGCAGGTCTACCAGCCGGTTTCGCTGTCTGGAATTGCCCAACCGGGTCAGCGCAACCTCATGGACATCGACGATGCGATGTCCATGGATTCCCTGAAGACCGCCATGGTCTCTGACCAGACCACTCAGGGGATGCTGACTCTGGCTGATTCTCTCGAACAGCAGGCGATGACTGCGGCTCCCGGATCGGCGTCCATGGTCACCGCCCAGGCTCGCGTCGCCGATCTCGAAACTCAGGCGCAGCTTGCGAAGATGCTTGCTGCTCAACTGCGTCAGGAAGCAACGAAACTGGCGCACCAGAATGCTCTGCTCAAGCAGAGATCCGTGGCGACACAAACTCTGCAGAACCAGATCCAGCAAGTTCTAGGTCGTCCATAAGGAGTTCGAAAAATGAAATTGCCCATGCTCTCACGTACTTGGAAAATCCTTCGGAACGCAGTGGTCGCAATATGCGGTCTGGCCGTCGTGGTCGCCCTGCTCCCCAGTAAGGCCCGCAGCCAGCTTGGACTCGATCCATGCTGCGCCATGATGCAAGTCGGACTCAACACAATCTCCGGCCTCCTGCGGAGCGTCGTTGCTCAGCCTCTTGGTGCCATTCAGCAGAATCAACAGCAGTCCGCGAACTTCGAGCAGCAGGTGGTATTTCCCATGGCTGCGATTACTCAAGCCAGAAACATGGCTGTCCAATTTCAAAGCCAATTCGTCCAGATGCGCCAGTTATTCCAGCTGCCGATATCGAGCGCGACGCTGCCCACGCCGCAACTGCTCGAACAGAGCTTACTCTCAGCCAATCCGGGCGCAATGCCCCAGATCACAAGCAACTACTCGATCCTATACGGCACTGTGATGCCGCCGGCGAACGCGCCCCAACCGGTTCGGAACATGGTGGATATGACCGACGCAGAAGCACAAGCCGCCATGAAGAAGGCGGTCGAAATCGATGCCCTGGCCAACCTGGAGCTCCAGGCGGCGGAACAGATCAATCAGCAATTGCAAACTGCCGCACCCGGAACATCTACGATTTTGGAAGCCGAGACAGCGGCGTGGCTTGTACGAGCGAACGCATACACGCAATCCGCCATGGCGGAACTGGTGCGCGTGCGCTCGATTGAGTTGGCCAACTCGAGTGGCCAGCTCAAGTTCAGCGCTTCTCATGCAGCGACGCTTCAGACTAATGGCAACCAGGTCTTGCAACCGGGGGTTCAGTAGCCGTGTTTTATTTCCAGCAACTCCTGAACACCGCGCTGGCTGGGATCGACGGCACTGCGATCATCTCGACGATCACGAACATCGCGTTCGCGATCCTGCTGATTGGCTTCCTGATCGGCCTCTATCAGGCGGCGTTTCGCGGCGGCGATCTGCAGGCGCTGGCTGGAACGGCGATCAAGTATCTGGTGGTGGCCATGATCGTTTCCAACTGGGCAACCGTGTTTCGCGGGGTCAACGGCTCATTCAACACGATCGCAAATTCCATCGGCAGCAGCTCCGGTGCGGGAGACATGTTTCAGAGCTGGATGGGGCAACTCCAACAACAGTTCGCCAATAACCCCTCCTTGACGCTCACGGACATCATCACGGGCGATGCAGCCGCTACGATCACAGTGGTTCTGCTCGTGGTTGCTTACCTTCTCTATGCCCTCGCGATGATCGTGTTCTGTTTCTTTTACACCTTGTTTGGCGCAATCCTCTACGTGGTCGGCCCGTTGGTGCTCGCGCTCATTCCCATCCCGGGGGTCGGCCAGCTGGGGAAGTCGTATGCCGTCAACGTGATGATCTGGAATGCCTGGGGAATTCTCTACGCCGTGTTCGGCGCGCTGATCACCGCCATTCAGGTCAACCAAGTGAACAACATCCTTGGCAACGGGTTCCTTGGTTTTCTGAAGGGGGCTGGGGACTCGATCATCCTAGGGCTGGTCAGCATCTTTTACGCCCTGGCCATCGCGCTGATTCCCTTCATCGCGAAAAGGATCATCTCAGGTGATGTTGGGTCAACCGCCTTTGCGCTGGTGAGAGCCGGCGGGGTTGCTGCCGGCGCCGCCCTGGCTGGAGTGAGCGGCTTTGCGGCCGGAGCGAGTTCGGGTTCGGCGGGGGCCACGGCGTCGGGTGGCGTGGGCGCTTCGTCCACGTCCACTGTCCTGGCGTCGTCCACAGCGCCCGCAGCTCCCTCGATGCCCGATTTCATCCGCTCCGGAGTTGCGAGCGCGATGAACAGCAACAGTAGCCCAGCGGTACCAACATCGAACGCAAGCAGCCACGAAAGTTCCGGCAAACGAGATCTTGCCGCTGCCATGTCGGGTAGTAGTGGCCGACATGGTTCCAGCTATCGACCCCATTCTGTGACTCAGGTCGTCAGTTTTAACGTGGGGAGGGCGCTCGGAAGAGCCGCGGGAAGGAACAATGCCGATAACAACTAGCTCTGGCAGAGGAGGTTTCTATGTGGAGGCAGCCACCAATCTGGGAGCCGCAAGGGACGAAGTTCCGGCCGTACAGCATCATCACGCTGATCTTTTTCTATATCGGAAAGTTCTTTGGAAGTTTGTTCGGCCGGCGTCATTAATTGACGATTGCCGCCGAACACTAAGAAGGTAGGCGAACATGTGGTTGAAAGAGAAAAACCCATCGAAAGAAACCGACGTGCCGGAAAAGCTTCGGTACGCCCGCTATTACGAACACGACGGAGTGCTGCGTGCGTACGCCAACCGGGCTATGGTTCTGGCATTCCTGTGCGTTCCGACAACGATGCTGGCGCTTGCCTTCGCCGTCTATGTCCGCCTGCAGCCTCCGACGGTCATTCGTGTGGATGAACACGGCCTGGCGACGATCTTGGGCGTAAACAAACCCTCCATTTCGGTGACGCAGGGCCCGGGATCGGAGCCGACCGAATTTGAGAAGCGGGCTTTCGTGCGCTTGTTCCTGGAACGCTACCTGAACTTTTCACCCACGAATGTGAGCCGCAACTGGGCCGACAGCCTGAACATGATGACCGCCAATCTACGCCGCACCGCATACACAGGGATGCAGAAGGATGACTTCATTGGAAAGATTCAGGACGATCAAACAACGTCGGAATTTCAGATGCGTTCGCTTGAGGTCTCGAAGGAAGATCCACTCACTTATACGGCATTCGGGGTCAAAGAAGTCCATCACATTCACGACCACAACGAGACCATCGACAAGGTGGTCAGCGAATTCCACGTAAGGCTGCTCGTCGAGAAACGGTCGGAGCAGAACCCCAGCGGTCTGCTGGTGGGAGAGTATTGGGAGCGCGCGATCGAAGGCGAAAAACGCGATTGGGTGCTGCAGCAGGCCGGGCTGAATAGCCCGCAGTGAGACGGATCAGAGGAGTTGGAAACATGGAAACCAAAACGCCAGACAGCTCTGCGATGCCAGCGACCACAAGCGTTGGTGGCACAAATGCGCGCCGCAGGCACCGTAATGGTAGTGACCCAAATCTTCGTTACTTTCTCCCCAAATCAGGGTCTTCTCCGGCCAAGCCGGAGTTAGGCCAGGAAATGGCGAGTGAAGGTGAAGCGTTAATCGAAGCGTTCAAGAACGGCCAGCCGTTCTATACGTTGACGACATGGAAAGCGGCTCCGGAGATGAGTGGCGGTAGTCCTGTGATCGTGAAACAGGCTGTCGCGCAGAAGCCGACTCAAAGTTAATTCGAAAAGATCAGCACGAAGAGTTCTCAGATGACCAAGCATTGGTGTTGGTCCTTTGAGCGCCCCGCGGCTTTATGTGGGGAAATGTGCTGACCGGGGCTTTTTCACTTGAAGGCCTGGCCGAGCGAACCCTAAATGGGGGCCAGACTAGAGCGAGAAAGCTTGCGGTCACGCAACCTCCTTGACTCTTTCCGGCCTCCCGGAACGAACAGTTCAAGGAGAACAAAAATGACGAAGAATACTACGACGAACAATTACAGAATTCGCGCCGATCAGCTTCAGAACCTTGAGATCGACCGCAACGGACGGGTCACGCCGCGGTTGCACGATCTTGATCCGTTCCAGAACACGCTGCTTAGCGTTCTCTACCCCGGAATCAAGGTAGCGAGCGTGAACGTGCCGGCTGGGCCTCTCGACGATTACGAAGAAGCACAAGTCGAGAACGCCTTGGCCCGGCTCGTTTGGAACGGCGTTCACTATAAATTAGTGGGCGCCAGCGGGTCTGCAAAGAAGGGCAAGTTCTACTTTGTGGACCAGGAGCACAGCCGGGCGATCGCCGAGCGGTTTCAACATTGGCCGCAAGCGGCGATCGTCTACTTCGGAATTCTCGTCTCGCCCTGCAAGGTGATGATGGAGGAACCCGAGGCACGAGTGCTCGTCGTTCCCGATCGCAAATTAGGAACGAACGACTGCCGTGGCTGGATCAGGCGATCGGTATTCCGGCGTCTCAAAGAAAAACACGACTGCGAAATACTGTCTGTCCAGCTTGAACGGCTTCGCCGTGAGCGGCACGGAAAGATAAGCGAAGAAGACCTGGACCGGCATCAACAATCGGCGCTTCTTGAGGACGCGAAATGGGAAGTTGCCCGGAAACGTCTTGCGGAAGGGCGCTTCTATCAGTTCCGCATGGCCTTCGCCGACACCCAGGCGAAAGGCGCATTCAAAATCATGGAGGATGATGTTGCCGACGCGCTCGAAGCAGATTTTGTGCTGCCGGATAGCGCGGTCAAACCAGGGCTGAAGACACCGGCGGTAGTGTATTCGATCTTCGGGCCGGGCAGAAGATTTCGCGGGGATGTCGTGGTCGGCATTCGCGAAGTCTCCCGCCAGCTCGAGTTTGAGTCCAGTTACACGCTCGTAGAACATGCACCTGAAGACTCAATTCAGCTGGAAATCTTACCACAGGCAATGAAGCAGGTGGCCAAGCTGAGTGAGGCGGTAGGCGAGGGCCGCTACGAGGATCTTCTTGAAATCCTCGGGCACCATCCGGATAGGTCTTTGCCGGATGGACTTGGGCAGGACACCAACGAGGAATTCCGGGTCGTTGAAGGACTGCTCCTGGCCGATGCCAGCGGCGAAATCGTCCGTCATCCTTACGTCAACAATCAACTCAACAAACTCCTTGCGCGCTGGGCGTTCAAGGCAGCGACAAGTGGAGGTTTTCGTCTTCCTGCATTTGCTTTGATGGACGACGGGTATCTCTTCCTTAAAGATGGCGAAGTGTTTTGCGGATCCGATTGGATTCCCGAGCACAAGGCCATCGTCACATTGGCTTCGAAACGGGGCCTTTGTGTCCGCTACCCCATACGCATGGTTGACGATCTCCTCCCGTTCGTAAATCTCTCTGACGAGGAGATGATCGCGCAACTCGACAGGGATCTTTGCCGCCAGGAGTGCGCTCTGATCGAGACCGAGCTACGTGACCTGGTCACGCAGCAACTGCGATTGGAGGGCACCTATGTTCTCCATTCCGAGACGGCAAAGAAGAACGGCGGTGACTTTGATTTCGACTGGATTTGTGTGGTCGAGGAGGAGCGCTTCCCGCGATTTGTAAAAGACCGGTTCTCCCGAGGCCTCGGACAGCAACAGGGGAAAAACAAGGCCAACAAGGCCAAAGACCCCTGGTTCAATCTGGAGCACGTGGCCATGAAGGCCAGAGGAAATCACATTGGCTCGATCACCGATCTGATGACCTCCTGCCGCGCAGTAGGCCAGGAAGAACTGGCGGCGCAATTGGCCAAGGAACTTCAGAACGCGCTCGACAGCCTCAAGTGGCAGGTCCAGCCCGATCTCAAATTGGTTGCCGAAATACGCCAGCAGATACGTCAGGCGCCCTGGCTTCGCTACAAGAACGAACGCCGGTGCTCTGATTTACCACTCCATCTGGAGGTGGAGAATACCGACCGCGTCGGCCACCTCTATAACCATGTTCGCAAGCAGATCGAGGATTTGCTGATCAACAAGGCTCCGATCGAGGCATTCAAGGCGCTCGTGGTGGGCGAACAGGTCACCCGCGAGATGCTGGAAGACTGCCGATTCATCAATCGGGTCTACGCCGCGATGGTCGGCAAGATCGCCGAGAGGCGAGAACAACTCAAACAACAACTGGAGAAGACACAGGCCGAGTGGGACACGGTACGTCAGAGCTCCGACAAGGAGCTGCGCCGACAGAAGCTGTTCGCCATGAACCAGGCACGCGGCTCATGCCGTTGTGACGAGGAACGTGGCAAATATGAGATGAAGGCCGTCTTGGCCTACATCCGCATCTGGGCGCAGAACAAGGCAGAGAACCGCATGGGCTGGCTGCAGGCGCTGAACCGCGTAGTGTGCAACGGTGAACGTTCAAGCGGCTCAATCCTCTTTCTTGCCTTTCCTCAGGAACTGATCCTGAAGCTTGCAGAGCGCACGGGAGGCAAGCCAGTTCGCGTGCACGTCCCCAGGCTTTACGAGGGGCTCGTTCGTACTGACTCTTCCGGCCGAACCTTCCTGGTTGATCCACTCAAGGGCGGAGGACAGAAACACACATTCTTGTTCAAGTACAGGGATGGAAAAGTCCTCCTCGACGACGACAAACCCGAGCAGGCCCAAGCACAACCTTCAAGCGAATCTTGCGCTGAAACAGACATCGCAGCCGATCGCGCAATACCAGCTGCAATTGTCGATGAAGCTGTGGAGTTCATTCCCAGCACCTTCAGTGATGAGGATGCGAGTGATGCAGCCTGGGTCATGTGAGGCAGCAACCTCTTTGAGCGGAATCCTTTCGGATTCCGCTCAGGGCCTAAGAAGGAAATATGAAGAGAACTGTTCCGCTCATCCTTATATATAGCCTCTGTGGTATAGCTGCATTGTCCCAACAGTCCGGCCCTCCCAGCCCAAACGCTGTCGTTCATGTGGCGACCGCCCTGAACCACCTGACGGTTCTGGAATTTCACGAGCCGGTCACGATGGCTGCCGCCGGTAGTTCGGATTTTCAGATCGAGCGAGAGTCGAACAAGGTCTTCGTCAAGCCCGTGAAATCGGGGGCAGCGACGGATCTGTTCGTTTGGACGGCTTCCCGGCGCTTTGCTTACGAGCTTGAGATCACTCAAGAGGTAAAGAACATGAATTTTGCTATTGATAATGCTCCACCGGCTCCCGCCCCGCCTCCAAAGCCCGCCGTCGAACCCGAGACAAATCCGTCTGCTGACGTGGCGCTGAGCCGCGCGCTCCTGGGAGCCGAGGAGATCAAACACACGCGCAAACATGCACCGAAAAACCAGGTCAGTCTGCGCGTGGACCAAGTGTTTCGCACTCGCGGTATGGTCTTTCTCCGTTACACGATCGAGAACAACAGCAATCTTTTCTACCGCGTAAATACGCCAGGTGCGTTCGAACTAAAGATAGGCGACTCGCCCATTTCACTGGCGAGCGTGGCCCACACCCAGCTTGACCGAGCCGTGCTCGAACAGCTAGGCGGTACGCAGGAACTCGCCTTGCCTGTCGATCTTGCCGAAACAGAGGCCGACGATCTTCACCCCGGAGAGAGTACCCAAGGAGTGGTTTCCATTCGGCAGGATCTGAAATCACCGGCTGTCGTGCAGTTGGTGTTTCGCGATGGAGTAAAAGCGACCGTCGTTCTCTGAGATGAAAGCGAATACACAACTCGACGAGATGCATGATCGGCTCATTGAATTCCATTCGCGTAGCCCGAAGGAGCGCATTGGCGATGTGCTGCTGAGGTGGGTGGAGGACCCCCTGAAGCCCCGCGATGAGCGCGGCCGTTTCCGCGTGAATCCGATTCTGCTACTTCTGGCAATCGTGTTTGCGCTCGTCTTCGGGACATTCCTGTTTTTCAGCATGGTTCAGTTATGACCGCAGAAAACGAATATCGGCTCGGGCGGCGCGCCTTTCACCAGAACCAGGACGAGAGCGTCGCCACTGCCATCGTCATCGTTGCAGTCTTGCTGCTCGCCGGCGGCTCCTACATCTTGGCAAGCCGTTTTCACGTGCGCTCGGTGCAACTGGTGGAAGGTTCGCTCTATGCGTTCTTCGCCCTAGTTGCAGGCGTCTCGGTTATCTGGTATCTGCTAACGCTGCGCAGACGGAGGGAGATAACGTGGCCTCATCCTCCTTTATATATACGCCAGGCAAAAGACCGCGAGGCCGTCGAGGCCGCATACGCACGGAACGCAATCGTCCTGGGCTACGACGTCCATGGTAAGCCTTGGTTGTGGCCGGACGCGACGCGGGTGATGCAGTCGGTGGTTTTCGGCGCAACCGGTTCCGGCAAGACCACGCTTCTGAAGAACATCATTACCCAGGACCTGTTTCGAGTACTCGGACCTCCCGAAGACCAGCACCGCATTCCCATGCTGATCTTTGATGGCAAAGGAGACCAGGATTTTCTATCCGACCTTCTGCCGGCCATCGAAGCCGCGGGCCGAATGCACCAACTGAGAGTGCTCAGCCCCTCGCGCCCAGACATCTCCGTTCGCTACAACCCCTTCTTCAGTGACGCCGGACTGTACGAAGAGCATTCCAATCTCGTGTTCGAATCGTTCGATCAGGAAGAAGATTTCTTCCGCGGCCATCAGGGCAACTATCTCACCGACATCTCGCGCGTTCTGACCTACACCGGCAAACGGTACAACTTTTACGACGTGATGGTGATGGCGCTTGACCCGGTCGTCCTGCGGGAACAGGTTGCCATTGCCCGCGCCAGGATCCAGACGCTTGAGGGCCTGAGCAATCAACGCCGACTGAACTTCGACATGTCAGCGAAGATGTTGCTGCAGTCGCTGCAAGACCGCGAGCGAATCACCAAAGTCCAGGGTCTGCTCAACCAGTTAATGACTTTTCTTCAGGACGAACTCTCCATCATCACTGGCGCCTACGATGAGATGTTGTCGCTCGACGAAGTCATTGACCAGGAACTGATTCTGTTCGTTTCGCTAAATACCAACAAGAACTCAAAAGCGGTCACGGCTCTTGGCCGGATGCTCCTGCAGAACATGCAATTGATGATTGGCAAGCGTTACGAGAATGAGCAGGAGCGCCGACGCGAGAACCGGCCGATGGTCAGCGTCATCCTGGACGAGTTTGCTCCATTTGCTTATTCGAACTTTGCACAGATCTTGCAGACGGCGCGCGGAACGAACACCGCATTCCTGTTCGCCCTGCAGGCACTGCCGCAGCTACTCACTGTGGGTCGGGGCTTCAGAGACGACGTATCCTCGGCTCCCAATACCAACATGCTATTGCGCACGAAGGATGAGGAGACAGCGCAGTATTTCCTTAAGGCATCGGCGCGTGTTCCGCAGAAGCGGCGGACGTTGACCGTCCAGCGCACCGGAGTGTTTGAGGACAAGTACGAACCCGTCGGATTTGGCAGTGAAACCGACATCAAGGACACCCGGGCGCAGGACGAGCACATCAAGAACCTGCCCGTAGGCCAGATGGAGGTCCTGATGACCGACAACCGGCTCGGGACACTCCATTCCCATTTGCATGTCCGGGTGCCACGCCAATACCGGTTCCCGGGACTTGAACCGAGAATTTATCCCAGGCTCCACGCAGCTTCGCATGTCGAAGGCGCGAACCTACGCTTCAAAGACCCCGAAGTCGTTCGCCGCAATGGCCGTTTGGCCACGCGTACTGGGCGCTTGACATGGATGTGAACCGGACATCCCGGGTTGTCGTTGTCGGCCTCGTTTTAGCCATGATGCCGTTGGTTTGCTTCGCCCAAGAGCGCCGTCCCAGCTACGATCCTACCGGCCATGCGCAATCTTCAAAGCCAAAGGATGGCTTTGTCGATTTCGCCTTGAAGAGTATCAATCCCGCGGACAAGGACTACGGACAGTGTCTTGACGATGGCCGCAAAATGTTGCTCGAAGAGACCGTGAGGAACGGCTACTTCTGGTCAAACCTTGTTGCGTTAGGGCTGCTGGCGTGCCTGTTCGTCATCATTATTTATCAGCACAGAGTGCAGATCAGCCGGGAGTGGAGCGCTGCGGAGACACTTGCACAGTATGAGCAAAGCCTCTCGCGTGCGAACGCCCAGGTGGAGGAGGCCACAAATAGGAACCGCGGCTTGATGGAGGCGTTGAGTGCGCTGAGGGAATCCGCGCTCCGTCCCCGGTCTTCAACTGTAGAAGCGCAGGACCGTCCCGCCGTCGAAGCCGTTGGCAACGGAGCATCCAGCATACCGGCCAGCCAGGTGGCGTCTATCAAGAGCAGCGATACCAAATCGGTTCCCGGCCGTTCCGCGAGGGCAGCGACCGCAGCACCACCAGCCAATCAGATCGGACTGTTCAAGCCAGATGTAGACCTAATTATGAAGGTCAATTCTCTGGAGCAACAGTTGGGCCGGTCCCAGGACGAAGCCAAGCTTTTGCGCCGTCAGCTGAATGAGTCAGACCGGCGACTCCAGGAGGAACAACAGAGGAACCGCAGTCTAAAAGGGGCGTAGCTCGGCACGAGGAAATCAAGAAGGAGTTGCCCAAGAGATGTCGAAAGAAGAACAAGAGAACCGGTCGAAGCGAAGGTCCGGTGCGCTCGACAAGTTCGGACCGTGTGGCGAGTCCGGACCGATCGACGACCGTAACCAGTACGAACAGCGGCTGAATTCCTTGCCTGCTGAGCAAAAGGAATTGGCAGAAGAAAGCACGCGCTTTGCCGACCTGTGCCAGTACTTCTCCCAACAGAAGATGGATATTCCGCCGTCTGTCGTCGAGAGGGTGGGAGGTGTTTCCAAACTTCCACTGCCAGATCGCATTCGCGCCATGAAAGACATCAACCGCGAACTGATGGAGTTCCTCAATGATGTTGGTCAAGATCCTGGAATTCGGCAGTAACTGGTGGGCACGATTCGGCCGCGATCCGCACGACCGTTACCGCTACACGAGGCATGCAGCGTACTTCAATTCTACTGGTGTGCGATGCGGAAGCAAGATGAGACGCTACTGGCTCGTTCCTGGCTTGATCCGGTTCAACGGGGTGGGAGACTTCAACCCGCAGTTTCCCGGCCGCGCTCTCGGGGAGATCTTCGAATGCACCGATCTTGTCTTTGCGTGCGGCGGCAATCGGGTGCTGTTTCGAAGGAAAGTCAGACAATCGTGCCGGCCTGATTACTTTCTGTCGGTCGTATCGAGCGGCAGGTTCGGTGCGGTTAGCTTCGAAACTTCTGACTGGAAATCAGAGTCTCTAGTCCCTATCGCGGTAAGCCATATCCGTGAAACGCAGGAAGCGATGTTGCTCATGAGGGCCGGCGACTGGATCAGAAGCACACTCGGCATCTGGCAACTCAAGGTTGCGCCAAGTCTACGCCATGGCGCTGCACTCGAACTAGTTTGAGACGCGGTTCTCGACTGAGGATTACCGTTCATGCGCTACGCCAAAGGTGGTTTGGTCATCAATCCGGAGCGTGACATCCCTCTGTTGCGTCAGGTCCGCAACTCGCGGTTCGTCAGCCATACCCAGTTGTTTGAACTGATGAGGTTCGGCGGCTCGGATCGTTCCCGAGACAGCTTTAACTGGCGTGTCAGACGGCTGATTAAGTCTGGCCACATCGGCATCTGTAGTGGAGTCTTTTCCGCAGGGTCGGCGGTATATCGGATCACTAGGGAAGGCCTTATCCTGCTCGAACATCATGGACAATTCACCAACGTCCTACATTCGAATACACAACACCTTCCTCACGCCTCCCAGGTGTTTCACGCCCTTGAATTGAACGCAATCCAACTCGCCCTTGCGCACAAGAATCAGCTTGCGAGTTGGCAATCGGAAGTCGAAATTGCTTCTTTCAATACGATCTCGCGTTCTCCGTACGAGAAAGACTACGACGCCATAGTCGACGTGTGGGTCGGGGATAACAGAGCACGCTTCGCACTCGAATATGAGCGCACGCTGAAGAGCTCCAAGCAGTATGAACGGGTGCGGGCTGCACTTCAGGCTGAGCGCCAAATCGCGTGCATCTTGTATTTGACGTCTGGAATGGAAGTGCTAGTTCATCTTGTCCATGAGCTGGATTCAGTGCCCAAGAAGCTCGCATTTGCCAACGCCAAGGATTTCACCCAGACGCTTCTTGAAACCAGGGTGTTTGTTCGCGGGAACGGCCCCGGCACGAGATTCCGGGAGCTTCTTCAATGAAAATCCGATTGGCCGCCTCGGCAGCGCCATCTCTTTGGCTCGTCATTGCCGTTTTCTCGCAGTCTTTAGGCCGTCTGGACGTCGTAGGTATGCCTTTTTTGGGGGTTCGATAACATGCTGCGGTTCAGCCACTTGCGTTCTGACTACCCCCTGAATTTGACTTTGCTTGAACATGTGCCTGCGTGCCCATTGACGTGGTTCTATCTTGCTGGACTCACCCCTCGCAGGATTCTCACTTCGCCGCTTCGACATAACATTCCGCTTCCAATCTGTTCCTACCAGAGGTACTGCACTAACTCTTGCTCGTTTGCATGCGCTCCATTGGCCCGTAAATCGCCGTTCGGGTTGGCGCCTGTACGTGCATCACTGCAGCGAGTTCCGGCTTCCTCTCGACGAGCATTCGACGACTCCAATCGAACATCGATATGCAAATCCACTCAACTCAATATCCCTGCGTTGCAGGCTTCGTCGTTGTTCCGTAAATCAGTAGCATGTGCCGTTGTTGGGTCCCGTTCTGCAGCGCGGAACGGAAGCAGTGCAGTCGGTTGTGTCGCGCTGTCCGTGGACATCGGAGCAAGTCAAGTCAGATAAGGAGGAACACATGATGACTCAGAGCAGAGGAGCAGTGAGTTTTGAACCGCTGTTCACAGCAGAGGAAATTGGGTTGGGCAAGGAGGCCCATGTCGAACACGTGATGAAAGTCTTTGTCACCCTAGGAGAGGGGCTGGCGTCGCGCTGGATCGAAATGCCGAGGGGCGTTTTGTTGCTGCAAACTGTGCCAGACGATCCCGCGTCCGGTGCAATCTACCTGTACGATCGCGAACTGCAAATCTTCTACTTCGTCGTCTTTGACGAAGGCCGGGACGACAGCCTGACCACGGCCGAATTCGATGAGCTTGTCGCCGAGTACAACCTGGTCTCGTGGACGGCGCATCCGGCGCTTCTCCGCAAGGCTATTGGAAAAACTGCGATGGCGTAACGGGCACATCGCGGTATGCGCACGCGTTCCGAGACATCACTGCAAATGTGAGAGGAGACTTTATGAAAGGAGTGGGCCAGGTGAACGCGGAAATGGCAGAGCGATATTTTGCACTTTTCGTAAATCGCCTGGCCTATACCCTGCAGTCGCACAAACCGGGCACGAACGGGAAGTACTATTACTATCGCCCAAAGCAGGACCGGCGGCTTTCGTCCCAGACCATTCGCGAGCACTTGAACGGTCAGCAAACTGTTGGCCTTTACGCGCTAAATCCGACGACGCAGCGCTCCAAGTGGGTGGCAATTGACGCCGACTACGACAATGCGCTGGAGGATCTCCTGAAGTTGCAATGGGAATTAGGTCAGGATGGGGTTGAGGCAGCGCTCGAAAAGTCTCGGCGCGGCGCTCACCTCTGGATATTCGCGGACAAACCATTGCTCGCAAGGCACTGCCGGATCTACATCTACAACCTCGCTCTTCGCCTGAAAGTGCCGGTAAAGGGCGGTTCGGGGTTGGCGGAAGGAATCGAGGTATTTCCGCGTCAGGATCAACTCGGCCCCGACGAATTCGGCAATGCGATCCGGGGGCCGCTCGGAATCCATCGTGCCACTGGAAGGCGCTACTGGTTCTACGGTGCAGACTACCGGCTCGGAGCGCAACTCGACTACCTGGAGCGCCTGCGAAAGATCACGGAGACCGAAATGGGCGGGTTCATCGATGGACTCGAAATGCCGGAAGACTTTCGCCCGAAGGCAAGAGTTGAGTTGCCGCCATACGATCCAACTCGCCCGCAATTTCGCATTCTCGATCACGTCCGGCCGACGTCCAAGCGTGCCGGGAACTACTGGGCACGTTGTCCATCATGCGCGGATCATGGACGGGATCGCAGCGGCGACAATTTAGCCATTTCAGTTTCGGATCCGCGCAAGTACAAGTGCTGGGCCGGGTGCACCAAAGAGATGATACGAGCGGCGCTGGGACATCCGATTCGAGTCAGGAGGTCAGTTGAATATGGAGTCTCAGCTCACGACGCACAATAGGCGAGTGGAAACCGAGGTTCTGGCACGACAGGGACTACGGCTGCCGCTAATCACGTTGAAGTGTCTGCGAACAGCGGGCATCTACTGTCAGCCTTCGGTATCAATCGAGCATCAACACTTGGCAAAGAAGTACGTGCTTCGTGGAGTCGAATCAGGCGGGGCGGTAGCGGAAGTGGGCGCGTATGCGAGCTTCGTCGGTGAACAGGGCGACGCATTGCCCTGGCTTCAGCGCGTCGACAGCATCGGTGTAAACGGTGTGCACGCGGTGGTCGTCGCGCCGGTACTGATTCGGATACAAATGCTTCGGATCGAGCGGACGTACGATCTGTTAATTACCCGGCACGAACTGTCGAAGTCGAGGCAAGGCCAGAGACCACGGCTCGAAAGCTCGATCCTCTTTTACGGCCGCAGGGGCGGCCTGGAGATGGAACTGTGGGGCAAGGACGCCGCGTTCCGCGGTACTGTCTATCCGGTTTTCTACACGCGATCGGGGGAACGTGTTGCCTTGCCAAACAACCTCCAGGGTGCGGCCACGCGAATGACAGCTGCCGTGTGCTGCGTCGGCTGTCGTCATTGTCATTTGCTCGAACCCAATCTGATTACTACGGAGCGAACGGAGAAGCCCAACGGTCTAGATGTAAACGACGAGCGAAGCGCGAGCGTCGATGCAGTTGTGAGCGGAGCGGCGTGAGGAGCTTGGAATGGGCGACGGCTTGAGACCAGTTGATCTGCCTGGCATTGAAGAAGTTCTCGCCGACCCCGCCGCTTCCTATTGGCTTAAGACGGCGCTTCGTTCGGCGCTGTGTCGGGATCCGGTAGACGCCGCGAACGATTCCGAGATTCTGGCTCGACTGTTGAAAGAACGGTGCGACCGAATCCTGTCGGAGAGTTGACCACATCTATTTCGCTGTTTATGCCAGTCATTTTGTGATGCCCATCTCAGGGCTTCCCAGATATTCTGCGCTCGGCAGTATTGTCAGCGCTCGTAGCGCAGTCCACAAAATCCAAGAATCCGTTGCTTTTATAATGTGCCGTCCACAAATCGGGCAGCTCACGTGGCCGCACATAGGTCGCGGGAAAGAAGGGCCATCATGCCTGATAACAGAACCCCAAGTCGCTTACGAAATAGACAGAAGATCCCCCGCATCGGATCGAAAGACGCCGCGCGAGTCTTCGCACAATGCGAGCATCTGCTAAACAATTCACCTGTTGCCGAAAACATGCGGCAGGTTAGCTTCGCCCGATTCCTAGCTCCGCTGCACGATCAAATTCTGGAACTCGCGGTGCAGCCGGACTCGTGGGGCCAGCGCACCAGGGCGCGCCTGATCGCTGAAGTCTCTGCCCGCCTGAGGGGAATTCCAGTCGAACAGGCAAGGATGGAGGAAATTGCTCACGTTTCAAACGTTGTGGTGCCGTGTTTCCTTCTGGAACTGGGGCGCCGTAGACGGCATATTGAGATCGAATTTCCTGTTGATCCATGCGATTCCGCTGCACGGTTTGGCCTCCGTGTGGGGCCATCGTCTCCGAACCATTTCATCAGCGGCGACGAACTGACTCGGCTGGTCGCCGAGGCCGGCGAGGAACTGGTCGGCCTTTGCTATTTCGGCGACCAGCACAGCCGCGAAGGCATCGAGAGGTGGCTCGCCCGCACTTGCCCTACGGTCGATTCCACCACTTAGCCACGCCGGTCGTCTCCTGCCGAAAAGAAGCATTAGAGACATTCGGCTTGGCACCCCTGCCACCCGTCTCCATCGGAACCACGAGTAGTGAGTCTCTCGCTTGGAGTTCTTGAAACCAGCGAAAGAGGAAGGAGGAAAACGTGTTTATCGAATTGATGCCAATGCTCAAAGACCGAACCGTGTTGATCACGGTCGCGCTGATCGAAGGAAAACTGAAAGTGAACGTGATCCCCACAAAGGCCAAGGACTCAGAAGATCAGGCACTAACCACGCCGCTAAGCTACACGGGATCGCCTGACGAATTGGATGCGGAACTGGGCAAACATCTGGCCAGCTACGTGGATTCACACGTGCAACTCGGGAGCAACCTGGCTGAAGCGAAGGCGGAAATGGATGCGGCGGCGAAGGCCGCTCGTCAAAGAGCGAAAGCAACTCAGCAAACACCGAAGTCTGAACAGACCACGTCCAAACAGGACACTCCAGCCGCTACGCCAACCACAGTTGAGACGACGCCCAGCCTATTCGCTCCGCAACAGCAAACTGGAGAACCGCCGGCACAGGCGGGCAGCTAAGAAGGGAGAAATGCCACGTCATGATTCAAGCAAAAGTGATGTCCCGTAGTTTTTCGTACAACGGCGTGAAGCTTCCGGACCCTGATCCGAGGTTGACAGCTGAAGAAGTGAAAACCATCTACAGCAACCAGTACCCCGAGCTGGCCACAGCCGCGATTACGGGGCCTGAGGCCTCAGGCGAAAACTTGCAGTACAGCTTCGTTCGCGCGATTGGGACGAAGGGGTAGCCCCGCATGCGCGGACAAGCAGCCACCGCCGCCCCCAAACTGCAGCAGAGGAAAAGGGAAAAAAAGAATGCCGCCTGCAGTACTCGCCCTAGAGACGAGGGGAGACAAACGGTTCTGCGAGATTTGCGGGAACTTACTCAGGAGCACCGCTCTCGCGATCAGACCGTATTGGGGAGGTTCTTGCAATGTCAGGAACTGCAGGTGTGCTCAGCCATGTTGGGGAAGGCGATCGAACAATGTTCGCGATGGCACCGTGGGCGAGCACTTCCACCTCCCGGAGGGTCCCTACCGCCGAACAATTGATGGCGCCAGAGTGTGGCGTGGTACTACCGCAGCTGAACGAGGTGCCCGTCGAGCACCGGTTCCTGGCGGATGATCGGGAAACGATCAGGCTGGCAGAGATCCTCGTGACATTGGGTATTGGAGCAGTCGAAGACTGGAGTCAAAGCGGAAGGGATCCCACCGAGTACGCGTCGCTGACTCTCCAGCGGTGGATCCGCAATCATGGCGGGGCTACCATCGACCGCCGCTTTGATCTCGACGTAAGCCTGAGCGACCGGCTGGTGGACTACTCGGACGAGCGAGGACCGCAGGAAACGCTCTATCTGCTCGTCGACCCGGAGGCGGCTGCGTTCGCGGTGCTAAGGCCGACTCTAGAGTTCATGGAAAAGATACATCCGCGCCTCCCCGCAACATTCTTTACACATTTCGTGGGGTCACTCAATCGATGGGTTCGCGTGTACGACTTCCACGACGCTGAAGAACGAGTGGAAATACTTCGCGAGTGGTACGAGGGCGAGGCGAATGCGGAGCAATACGAGGTACCCGATGTAGAGGGATGCGTCCCGCAGTGCCTGAAGGAACGCCCTCTGAGCCTGCGAAGTCTCAGGGCGATAGGCGACACGATACGGCGCCACGAAACCAGGGACCTGGTCAATGTCTTGCTAGAGCTGTGCCGGATCTCAAAGCAGGTGAGGCGGCCAGAATTCACCGAGGAGATGGGTGAGCAACTCATGGACAGCAACCCGCCTCTACCGTGTTTGCTGGCGGTCTTCTCGCCGGGCGATGCCGTCGCCGGATGTTTTGACGATGAGGCCGAGACCGCATTGGAGACGACACCCCAACCAAACCTCATCATTCCGCTCAAGCTCACGGAACCGACGAGCGTGCGGCAAGGCTTTCGGACGCTCGGTGTGGTGTGTGAGACATTGGCCGCCGCGAGTCGACTGATCGACCTGATGCCAGGAAACGACGACGGAGTGATTGGACGTGAGAAACAGCCATGACTTCCCATGTACGGATTGGAGACAACCGGATCTTCACGCTTAAACAGGCTGTGCTGCTGTATCAGGATGGGAGCACAACTTTTGCAACTCTGCATGAGGTGAAGAGTCTGCACGAGGCTGCGCCGTATTTGGGTGCCGGCCAGTCGGTCACCACCGGTTTTCTGGAGAGGCTGGCAAGAGGGCTGGGAGCGAGCCTGGCGCCGGAGGTGTTGCCAGCCAACATACTGTCAAGGACGCCGGAGCTGATCGTCTGGTGGAGTCCGGAGAAACCTCGACTGATGTTCTTCAGTGACGCCAACAAAGACACAACGGAGTTGAACGGCCGAATGTATCCGCACCCTGCGTTGGTGTTCATGGTTAACGGTCGGGAATTGTTGGTGCGGGCATTGGGGGAGAATCGGCGGCCGAGGGCAGATACACGTCTCAAGAATGCTCCCTACTGGAACACCGACGCGCATGGACGCGTTTGTCTCGGAAGCATGCGTGTTCCGGAAGAAGTAAGCGCCGCCTCTCTATCGGTTTGGGAGGATGCATATTTTGCCAGCGAATTTACTCATCCGAGTGGTGCTGTCCATCTGACCACCCACCCCGGCGGGTTTCTTGGACTCTGGTCAAAGTTGGCAGGGAGAAACCGTAGGTTTCCAGTGCAGTTTCTTGCCGATGCGAACCAAACGCTGGAGGAGTTTGTGCAGAAACGCGGGGAACCATGAAGCCATGGAAGCACACCATATTCATCCAGAGTTGCTGAAGCAAAGGGTTCGTGTGCTGGTGGTGGGCTGTGGCGGGAACGGGAGTGCGATGGCGGCCGGGCTGCCGTACCTGCATCAGGCCCTCCTCGCATACGGCCACCCGGAAGGCCTCCACGTCACTTTGCTGGACGCAGACGTGATCTCTCCAACGAACTGTGTACGGCAGCCCTTCAGCCGGTCTGAAGTAGGGCTTTACAAATCTGTCGTCCTCGCCAACCGGCTCAATTTGTTTTGGGGCCTGGACTGGGCCGGGATTCCCGAGCAACTTGATACGAAACGCAGGCTGGATGGTGTTGACATCGTGATTGGCTGCGTCGACACACGGGCGGCACGAGCCACAATCGCCAAGTGCGCTGAAGAATGGAGCGAGGTCGACTACTGGCTGGACTTAGGGAATAACGCCGATAGCGGTCAATTCGTGCTGGGAGAGCCGCTGAATCGAAGGAACCGGCGGCGCGCGCTGCGGTTACGCACAGTATCGGAGCTCTTCCCTGAAGTTATTCAAACCGAACTGGACGGAGATGGTCTCCCCAGTTGCAGCGCAGCAGAGGCTCTGGATCGGCAGGAACCGTTCGTCAATCCGACATTGGCCAATCACGCACTCGCACTGCTCGCACGATTATTTCGCTACGGAACGATCTTTTCTCACGGAGGATTCGTCAGCCTGTCCTCGTTACCTAGCGTTCAGGCATTACGTGTTGATCCCAAGCATTGGAAACGGTTCTGCATCAGAGGCCGTCTTTCCAGAGAACCTCTGAAGCCAAAACCCGTGCTGGTAAAGTCTGTTGCCTCAGCGAGATGAGGATTGGAAGGCTCCCACCCCTGTCTGGCCTTGCCACCCGAAACAAGTAAGGGCTAGAATGTAGGTAATGACATTCTATGAGGTAAGGACATAACGATGCTGCATTCCACGGTGACGAGTAAGGGACAAACGACCATTCCCGAGAAAATTCGAAAGGCTTTGAGAATTAAACCAGGCGACAAGTTGGAATACGAAGTGGCGGGAGACCGGGCTACCATTCGTGTGCATCCCGGCATTCGGTCGCTCAAGGGCGCGCTCTCGAGCAACAAGGGAAAGGGGATGTCTTTTTCTGAGATCCGAGAGGCCGCCGCCGAGGCTGTGCATCGTGAGGGCACCCGGTGAGCAAGCAAAGACTTGTCGACACGAATCTGATTGTCCGCTATCTGGTACAGGACCACGTCAAACATGCACGAGCAGCCGGCAAGCTGTTCGATGCCTGCGATCGGGGCGATGTGGTTATCGTGGTATTGCCGGTCGTTCTGGCAGAGTGTGTGTTTGTGCTCGAGTCTTTTTACCGGCACCCACGCGCGGCTGTCGCCTCCGCACTCGGAGGCTTGATCTCCAGTCCTGGCGTCGAGATCGATGAGGTAACGGTCCACCTGGACGCTCTGAACCGTTACAAGGGAACGAAGGCTCACTTTGTGGACTGTCTGATCGCCGCCACCGCGGTGGCTAAGAACCTACCAGTCTCGACTTTTGATCAGGACTTTCGAAAGTTTGGCGACGTGCGCCTGGAAACCGAATAGTTGCACGCGAATCGCTACTCCAGCCCGTGACCGCAAAAGGACGAACACGGTTCGCCACTCTATACAGAACTTACCTGCGAAACGAAAGAACCTGCAAGGCAACCTGCAAAAGCATTAAGACGAGAACTACTTTTTCAAAACGGGTCATAAATAGACCTCCTGACCCTGAATCAGGTAGTTCGTTTATTGCTTTTCATTGTCGAGATTTTCGCCTTCATCTCCTGGGATAGATCAAGCCTGAAACAGTATCAACACTTCCTGGAAAGGATCGTGCGATGGAACAGACGCAACAGAACAATGGCGAACCACTTGAGCGACAGCAAGCACTGGCAAAGGCCGCCCTCTTGGCGGAGTGCGACAGATTAGCCGCCGTGGGACTCACCTTCGTGGCGGTCCACTTTGACGGCTACGGCGATGACGGAACCACCGAAGAGGTGAAGTGCTATGACGGTGAGTCGTATGCGTGGGGCGAGCGCGAGCCTTTCAAGCATGATGGTTCACATCTGCAGGAACACTTCGAAGCTCTCGTACCGTTCGGGTATGAGAACGATTGCGGTGGTTTCGGAGATGTGGTCCTCGATGTGAGGGCGCGCAAATTGACGGTCGAGCGCAACGATCGATTTGAAGATTACACCACGTCCACGTACGAGGTGTAGGTATGGCCCACCCACTCAAACACGCACAGAACAGCGCGAGGAAGTTCGGTGGGAAGCCGGATGACTATCTCCCCATCCACAACTGGTTTGATGAGTCGAAAGCATTCCTGGCAGACTTCCGTCACCGAGCCCTTCGCCACCATGCCGAGGGCATTTTTCTTGCCGAGAAGGTGTTTGGCGTGGCCATCGTGAACAGCGCTGGAACGCAAGTTCCCGTCCGTTATTTGGGAGAACAGCACGTCAAGGAAGACCTGGGTCGGATTCCCACAGCCCAGGATTGGCTCCTGCAGATTACCCCACAACGATGGATGTACGGCCAGCATCTGGACGAAGAAACGTCAGCAACCAGGGAGGCCCCGTTATGAGCGCCGCAAATGGCCATGCACACGAGAATGGTAGGCCTATGACCGGTCCGCCCACCGGCGCAGAAGTACCTATAACCTCTCCGCACTCAGCGGAACGGGTTACGGAACTGGTAGCGGCTCTGGAAGTGCCTTTTGATCCCGCGCAGATCGAATGGCGGGTGACCAACACAACTCAGAATCAGCAGCCTGTTCGCGGCCAGGTGATCCCGTATGCTGACCAGCGAGCCTATACCGATCGCCTCAATGCCCTGCTCACTCCGGCGGGCTGGACACGCAGGTACACAGTCCATACCAGCGCAAACTTTGAGCGGGCCAAAGACAAAAGGATCGTAGCCAAGGTGCTCGTTACTTGCGAACTCACGATCTTTGGACTTGGTTCGCATTCAGCGACAGGGGAGGAGTGGGCGGACAACGATAACGCCGGCACGGCGGCCGAGGCGCAAGCATTCAAGCGCGCCTGCTCTTGCTTTGGGCTCGGCCGTTATTTGTACTACTTCACAGGAACATGGGTCGACCTCGACGAGCGCAAGCGACCGAAGAACATTCCGCGGCTGTTTGGCTGGGCAACTCCGCAGGGCTGGCGCGAGGGATTGAGACCCGGCCAGGAAACGAAAAGCGCGTCGTCCAACCCGAAGCCCGCGCCAGATAGGAGAGATGTAAGTGCGGAGGATGCAAACGCGCTCGTCCGTCAGATTCTGGAGATGGCAGAACCGCTAGGCTGGCGTCTGTATCGCGGGCTATTGAGGACCGGGGCAAGAGTTTGGAATCCAACCGAGATTCGCGACGCGAATCTTCTGCGCAAGGTATTGGCGCAAATGCAGTCAGCAGAACGTGGCCTGCGGCGCCTGGAGGCTGCTCTCAACAGAGTTGGACCCGAAGCTCTAGTTCCGATTCTCCGCTCCTTGCGACTCAATTCGCTCGCCCAAGTGGACAATTTGGAGACGCTCAAGAGAGTCGTGCACGAGGTTGAGAGGTTGGCTGAAAGCGCTCACTGACGTAATTTCGCAGCCTCGGCTAATGGCGAAGCACCTTAGGCAAGGCTCAAAAGCGGGGACACAGCTTATCGAATAATATAACAATATGTGTTATAGTATTCATAGAGCGAAGTAAGGATCACTATGGACGGGAACCTTTTGAAAGAGGCGCGATTGGAGAAGAACTGGACTCAAGAGCAAGCTGCCCTGGCGCTTGATGTCACCCAAGCCTACCTGTCGATGATGGAGAAGGGGCACCGTCCTCTGTCGGAGCGATTTGTACGCAAGGCGCTCAAGGTGCTGAATCTGCCGGCTACGGTACTGCCATTGCGATCCGAGGAACTGGCAATGCCCGTGTCTTCACACAAGCGCGATTTCAGCGCGGAACTCGGGGCGCTCGGTTATCCCGGATTCTCCTATCTTCGAAGCAGGAGACGACGGAACCCCGCGGAGGTCTTGCTTGAGGCACTAAATGAACCAAACCTTGACGCCCGGGTTGCTGAGGGGTTGCCATGGTTGGCTATGACCTACGTTGATATGGATTGGGACTGGCTGGTTCGCAACGCCAAGGTCTGTGACCGGCAAAACCGATTGGGATTCGCTGTCTCTCTGGCGAGTGCAGTGTCTGAGGGCAGGAAGGAGAGCGAGCGGGCGAGAAAGCTTCGGGCGCATTTGGAGGTTCTGGAAAGAGCCCGGCTTGCGCGCGAAGATACCTTCTGTCACGACTCGATGACCCAAGCTGAGAGAGCATGGCTGCGCGAGCATCGCTCGCCCGCTGCGGCCCACTGGAATCTCCTGACCGACATGAAGGGAGAACACCTTGCCTACGCATCCGAATGAAAGCATCCCGGAACCATGGCTTTCGTTCCTGCGCGCATTGGATGCGGCGGCGCACGAGGAGGTTCGGCTGGATTGCATGGGAGGGTTCGTCGTCACTACGGTGTACGGATTTTCACGGCCAACGGGAGACCTGGACGTTCTGGAAATCGCTCCGCGGGATGCTGGCCGGGCCATGCTAGAACTCGGTATGCGGGGTGGTTTGCTACACAAGAAATACAAGATCTATCTCGACCACGTTGGCGTCGCGCATGTACCCGAAGACCACGAAGATCGGCTCACGGAGATATTTCCGGGAACCTTCCAACATCTTCGGCTCTTAGCCCTCGATCCCTACGACCTTGCCTTGTCGAAGCTGGAACGCAACATCCAACGTGACCGAGACGATGTGCTGCATCTTGCGCGAACCGTCCCGCTTGAACTGGAAGTTCTTAAAGATCGATATCAGAAGGAACTGCGCTGGCAGCTGGGCAATCCGGAGCGCGAAGACCTTACTCTCCAACTGTGGATTGATGCCATCAAAGAGGAACGGTCAAAGCAATAACTAGCCCCATACGAACCGATGGGATGTCCTAGCAATCGGTAAGGCTCCCCGGCACACTCTCTTTCTTTCCCTCCTCGACGCGTCTCGAAAGTCCCTGCTCGTCTATTTCTCTCCAAATTCCATATCCGGGAGGTGCGTGTGACGACGTGCATCTCGGCCGTGCAACACCTGCGCAGACTTCGGGGCGGAGCGCAATCCCATCTGCTGCGGGCATCCGATGGCGGGTTCTACGTAACCAAATTCCAGAACAATCCTCAGCACATCCGAGTGCTTGCGAACGAAATGCTGGCTACGAGGCTAGGCCTGGCACTGGGCCTGCCAATGCCAACGGTAGAAGCGATTGAAGTATGTGACTGGCTGATTGACCACACAGAGGATCTACGAATCGACTTGGCCGGCAGAAGAATTCCTTGTCGGAGTGGCAGACAACTGGGATCGCGATACCGCGATTCTCAGACTGCTGGCCTAACGCTCGATTACTTGCCTGACCCTCTGCTCGAGAAAGTGCTCAATATCGCCGACTTCGCGCGAGTTCTCGTGCTCGACAAGTGGACGTGCAACAGCGATGGGCGGCAGGCAATCTTCTGGCACGAAAAGGCCCGAAGCGAGCGATACACCGCAACGTTCATTGACCAAGGATATTGCTTCAATGCCGGCGAATGGACTTTCCCCGACTTCCCGCTAAGGGGAGTGTATGCCAATAATTGCGTTTACCAGGGCGTGCGAGCTTGGGACGCATTCGAGCCGGCCTTGAGCCGGGCAGAGCGCATGGATGCGAACCAGATCTGGCAGCTTGCCGCCGATATTCCCGAGGAGTGGTACGAATGGGACAAGGATGGCCTGAATCGGTTGGTAGAAGCGCTCTATGCTCGGCGTCCCATGATTCGCAAACTCATCAGCGGCTTTCGCAATTCCAGTCGGAATCCATTCCCGAACTGGCCGGAAGGTGTTGGATCCTGACCTCCGTCATCTTCGCTCTTTTCCGTCCTTATTCTTTTCCCTCCTTCCCACAATCACGACATTCGGCAGGTGAACAATGAGGCCCCATGGAAAAACGAAATTGGGATTCTACCCACTGCCCGTCGCGGAAGCCGAGCGCCTTCGAAATTGCCTAGCCTTCCCCCTGGAGTTTTCTGCGCTCGATCCGTGCGTAGGAGATGGCGTGGCTTTTGCGCATTTGCTCGAAGGAACGCAGGCCCGACGCTACGGGATTGAAATTGACGCCCACCGAGCCGAGCAGGCAGCCAGCCTGGGCATCGATACTCTGCACGCAAACACCTCAGATGTGCGGTGTCCGGCAGAAACGTTATCCCTCCTCTACCTGAATCCTCCGTATGACTTTGAGACCGGCCAGACGAATAACCAAAGACTAGAGTTGGTGTTCCTGCAGCACACCTATCGCTGGCTGAAGCCCGGCGGCGTTCTTGTGTTCGTCATTCCGCAGCCACAATTGAGACCGTGCGCGAAGATGTTGAGCGAACACTTTACCGATCTCGTCGTGTACAGATTGACCGAACCCGCCAGCGTCCAGTACCAGCAAGTTGCAGTGTTGGGCGTGCGGCGCAAGCGACACCAGCACATCCAAGACTCCGCGCTACTGGAAGGCGTGCGCTGGCTGGAAATGCTGGCAATTAAAGCCGATCTTGAGGCCCTGGGCGATCCGCCTACGAGCCGCTACGAGATTCCCGACTCAGGCCCCGTCGTTTTCAGTAATGCGGGTATTCCATTGGATACGGTGGAAGACCTGCTGCCAGAGTCATCGGCCTACCGCCAGGCCAGCCGCGTGCTTCTCCCCAAACAACGGGACGTGCGAGGCCGGCCGCTCACGCCGCTGCATGGTGGGCATGTCGGGTTGCTGTGTACCGCTGGAATGCTCAACGGCGTGTTCGGCGAAGGAAAGGATCGTCACATCGCCCACTGGCGGTCGGTGAAATTCACCGACCACTGGGAAGAGCAGGAGGAAGACGGAACCAAGATCCTGCATGACCGGGAACGGTTCTCCCACGAACTCACGCTGGTCTTCGCCGATGGCGAGACGCAGATTCTCACCCACGAAAAGAAGGACTCGCCGTGAAAAACGCACACCTTCGCTTCGGTTGGCTTACCTACGTAAAAACCACAGAGAAAGCCGTGACAAATATCAGGCTGCGCCTGGACCGCTTCATCGGCGAGGTCTTGCCCGACCCTCCGCGACAGGCCAAGGCCCACTTAATCTCCGTGATCGGGGGCGACACACAGATTGCGGCCGTGTCTGCGGCTATTTCCATGGGAGAGCGTTTCATGGTGGAAGGCCCGGGCGTGCCGCCGATTCGCGTTTGCCTGGAACGCAACCCGCAGTGCTACAAAGGGTCGCTGCAACTTGCCGGTCGCAAGAAGCCTCTACGTCATCTCATTGGAGTTTCCGAGGAGTTTGCCGCCAGTGGCACGCTGGCGGGAACGGATCGAACCCTCTTAGCGGACTCCGAAGCGTCCTTCGTGTGGGCGTCACTGGCGCAGATTCACGGCATCCCAGGAATTCCAGATTGGGCCGAGTGGTTTCTGCGGCAACTCGAAAAACGCAAAGCGGTCGTTCCTATGCTGGGGCTTGGATGTAATCCTGTGCTGGTCAAAGGGAACAAAGAGCAATTCCTTTCCTGGCTCGGTGACGGCTTGTGGGGCGGCGACATTCGCTTTCCCGAATATAGCGGTTCAATCCATTGGCCGAGCCTGGAACTGAAGCAGATCGTTCTGCCTGCCGAAAGCTGAACTCCTAACCTTCCTGTTTTCGAGCGTTGACCCTACCGAGATTCTTCCCGCAGCGTCTGAGGATTGCTATGCCCGAGCTTGTCACCATCTACGACTACATGCGCGCCCACGCCACCATGCTGGGAGAACGGATCCTTCAGGAATACCCAGCTTTGCATCCGTTCGATGCCCCGATCTCCACTCGAATTGACCGGCTCCTGCGACGACCGTTTCCGGCGCAGACGATTGCCCTCATGGGCGTTGTAAAACGCTGGGATCTGGCGAGGACCGCCATGGTCGTCGCCGAATGCGGAACCGGCAAGACCCTGATTTCGCTGGGAGCCATTCATGTTCACAGTGACGGGCATCCATTCAACGCTCTGGCCATGGTTCCTCCGCATCTGGTCGAGAAGTGGGCGCGTGAAGCCTTCCTGACGATTCCAGGAATTCGCGTGTTCCTTATCGATGACTTGCGGAACGGCGGTAACGGAAACACTCCGCACGGTGTCAATGAAGTGCGGCTGAAGCAGGGCCGGGTCGTGCGTGAAGGCTTGCACACCACGCTCAGCGACATGCGACTTCGAAAGCAGTCTGCGAGTTCGCGGGAGCGGTGGATGTCCTTGTGCGCGAGACCGGCACTGTTCATCGTCGGGCGTGAGCGCGCCAAGCTGGGGTACTTTTGGCGCCACGCTTACGTGATCCCTCGTTCGGGCCCTTATCTGGGCTGCGTGGTCAATGCAGATACGGGCAAGCCTGTCATGGTGGATGACGGCCGGCTGACCGTTGCCGACTTCGAGAAGTTCAAGATTGCCGAGACCATTGAGTCCTGTGGGGAGAGGTCGTGCCGCCGGGTGCACAGCGCGATGTGGCAGGCCGACCCGGAGAAGATCCGCCGCATGGCTCCGGTCGAATTCATCGGGCGCTACATGCCAGGCTGGTTTGACTATGCGATTTGCGACGAGATCCACCAACTTGCGGGCGACACGGCGCAAGGCAATGCCTTGGGTACGCTGGCCTCGTGTACCGACCGAATCGTTGGATTGACTGGGACGCTGCTTGGCGGGTATGCCGACGACCTGTTCAACACTCTGTTCCGTCTCGAAGCGAGAAGGATGAAGGAGCACGGCTACGAGTGGGGCACTACAGGACGCAGTTCCTTTATTCAGGATTACGGCGTCCTCGAGACCATCACTAAGGTGGAACCTGCAAACAACGCCTGTTCCAAGGCGAAAACCACGAGCACGGTGCGTCGCAAGCCCGGAGCGTCACCTCTTTTATTTGGCGAATTTCTGATGCAGCTCTGCGCCTTTGTGTTCCTGGAGGACATTTCCGGAGAACTCCCGTCCTACGAAGAAACCTACTTGAGCGTTCCGATGGATGCTCCTATGCGCGAGGCATACTCCGAACTGGAAGATGAGATTCGGAAAGCGCTGAAGGCGCACCGAGGCAACCGGTCGGTGCTGAGCACCATGCTCAACACCCTCCTGGTGTACCCCGATCACCCCTACGGGATTGGAACCCTGTACGGCACGGAGTTCGATCCTGAACTCAAGCGCAAAGTTCGATTCGTCATCGCAGAACCTCGTGACCTTCCCGAAGAATGCGTTTATTCCAAAGAGCGCAGATTAGTCGAAGAAATCAAGAAGGAACTGGCTGAGGGGCGCCGCTGCCAGGTGTTCGCCGTCTACACCCAGAAGCACGACGTCACCGCACGAATTCAACGAATCCTGAATGACGAGGGAATCCGCACGGCAGTCCTGCGTGCCAGCGTAGACACATCGAAGCGTGAAGCCTGGTACGAGAGGCAAATCAAGGATGGAGTGCAGGTTGTCATCTGCCATCCCAAGCTGGTGGAAACCGGATTGGATCTGCTGGACTTTCCCACCATCCTTTTCTACGAGTCAGGATATTCGCTGCACACCCTGCGGCAAGCCAGTCGGCGGTCGTGGCGGATCGGACAGCGACGTCCCGTGCGCGTGAAGTTTCTCTGCTACGAAGGGACAATGCAGACCTCTTGTCTACGCCTGATGGGGAAGAAACTCCTCGTGGCTCTCACCATGGAGGGCAAGTTCGCCGGCGAGGGACTGCAGAGCATCGATGAAGACGATGACATGCTCTCGGCGATGGCGCGGGAATTGGTCGAGAGGAACGGTATTGGTGAAACCGCCGACTCCGTTTGGAAAGCCCTCAACACTGAACATCAGAAGCTGTTCCCAACCACTGCGCGTGGCTACGATGCAAGTTCATCCGTCGAATTGCCAGGCGTTCTGCTGGATACCGAGTCGGACCCCGCGAGTCTTGTGGAGGGGGTTATGGATCATGCGCCCCTCGTGGTCTTCGGCCAGCGACAGCAATTATCTTCAGCGAAGCGGCGGCGCGTGCGGGTAGCTGTCCCGGAACAGCCCTCATTATTCGGCTTCAGTTGACCCAAAATACTCGGCGTCAGTCGCCCCGCGGTCCTCGCCAGTCATGAGGGAAATCTCCTCTCCAGAATCGCCCAACCCTCGCCAGTAATTCGGCGGTATTCGCGCCTGTCGCCGATTGTGCAGCTCAAAAGTTTGTTCCAAATCGATGTTTCAAATCAACAAGGAGGAAAGAAGTATGTCAGAAACTAGTACGCTCATCGGTTATAGCGGCCGGACCATTGGCCGCGAAGAACTAACGCTGGTGCCAACACCAGCGGCAACGGAAACTCACCGGCCGATCCCGCATCACGAAATCGTGCAAGCCCTGATCGAGACCCTGGGCTTTCGCCACATCGGAGTGGTTCACGACGAATACGCGGTATCGCCGGACGGCATGAAGGCCTTTGGCGTCCTCGATCTCGCAACCGAAATGGAAGGATGCCGCTTCTCCATCGGGCTGCGCAACTCCCACGACAAGAGCATGCGCCTGGCGATGACCTGCGGCTATCGCGTGTTCGTGTGCTCGAACATGGCGTTCGCCGGGGACTTCACTCCAGTACTCGCCAAACACTCGAAGTCGTTTTCGCTGATCGACTGCATCTCGGTTGGCGTGGATCGCATGCAGCGGAACTTCGAGCCCATGCGCAAGCAAGTGGAAGGCTGGCAAAGAAGTGAACTGACCGATGTGACTGCTAAGGTCGTCATCTACGAGGCATTCGTCGAGGGGAGACTGGAAGCCCCAAAGCACCTCGCCCGCACAGTGCATGACCTCTACTTCGAGCCCAAGTACGAGGAATTCCGCCCGCGAACCATCTGGAGTCTCTCCAATGCGTTCACCTCGGCACTCAAGGAACTGGATCCCATCCCGCAGTTCCGGGCGACGGCCAAGCTGGGCGAATTCCTGGAAGCCCGATTCTCACAATCGTTCTAGCCCGCGAGGGCGGTGTCCATCGCCCCCTTTCCAAGAGAAGTAAATCTCTGCCTTACACGCCCCATGCGGACGCGCGTCGCCCGCGTGGGGCGAAGAGAGGAGTCATGGTCATGTTTTCATTGTTTCCACTTGGGCAAATTGTGGCTACACCCGGGGCGCTAGCGGCGCTGGAGAGAGCGCAGCAGGCGCCTACATGTTTCCTGGCCCGTCATGCAAGCGGGGACTGGGGCGAACTGGAGCCGGCCGATGTGGCAGAGAATCAGTACAGCATTGCTCATGGGTTTCGGTTCCTGAGCAGTTACCAGACCAATGCCGGCGAGAAGCTATGGATCATCACCGAGGCTGATCGATCCGCTACCACGCTGCTCTTGCCGGAAGAGTACTGACGAGTCTCATGAATCGGATCATTGGTAGAGCCCAGGTTCCGGTTCAAATCGTACTCCAACCAGGAAGGCTCTCTTTCCCAATCGGTTCGCGTAATTCGTAAAATACAAAGACCTCGTTTGACGGAAAGAACACTGAGAGCGCTGAAACGGTCGTATCCTCAGCTTCTGCTCGCACAATTGGCTTCGCTTCCCGTGGTTCTTCGTACACAAAAGTGCAAAGACCAATACTCAGCGAGAGATTTCCGGTCGGCGCTTGTAACATAACCGTGCCAGCCTTCTTTCCTTTCTTGATGGGATCGATTGAGGCCTCCGACATCTGGCCTTGCAGCCCCAAGGCCCAGTCGATACTCTGCTCAAGGACGCCACGCCGGGACTGCTGAAATGGACTTTCTATGACCACGAGGATCTCGGCGGAGTCCTCCTTCCACTTGTTGAAGATTGCGACAGCATCCGCTAAGGAAAGAACCATACATTTCTCCGGGCTGCACGATTTCAAAACGGCTCACTTCAATCCCGCCAAGAAGGCATGTCTTGAATATTAAGACGGTACTTGGCTAGGAAGTGCGATTTCGCCTCAGGTTCGCACAAAAGCCTTCTGAAAATCAAAGGTCGAAGATGCAGTGGCACGACAGGGAGTTCGGGATTAAGGCTCTGCAGAAAGCAGTCGAGGTATCGTTCAAACGGCGCGGTACATCACTCCCTGAAACATTCCTTTCGCGCTCAGAAGTCGCCGCACGTGGGATAGCTGTCTAGCAAAAGGCAGCAGAGAAACTCCCGCAAGATTGCCTTTCGTATCAGTCTGAAAACGGCTCCACGAGAATTGCAGCAGCGGCGAATGTCCATTCCCGCCCCCCCGTCTGCCGTAGATTCGCATGCTGCCAAAGGAGGTAGCCTATGAGGCTGCGCCGAAATGAGTATTGCCCCATCCATCGATCACGCTTTTGCTGTGGCCGTGAACAGATCCGGAAAGAACGCAGATTGATGAGATTGGGAGTGCAGCGCATTGAAGATCAGCATCACGCGCGGGGGTATCGAGAATTAAGGTCACCGGCCGAGATGCGCAAACTGCTGAAGCAGAAGATCGTCGATCAGGGCAGAAAGTGCGCGATCTGCCACGAAGAGTTCAGCGACTATAACGACATCGTGCCGGACCATCGGGATCCAAAAGGGATGGGCGGAGCGTGGAGAGATGACCATCCGGACAACATTCAAGCAACCCATTGGTGGTGTAACGGGGACAAGGGGTCAACCAGGATGGTTGACTGACGGCCCATGAGCCGACTAAATTGTCGAACCGGCATGAAATCGGTCTGTATTTGACTCGGAGTGTGTCAGCCGTGTGCCCGATTGCGGCGCGCGAAGTATGATGGCGAGGAGCGTTTGCTCTTGATAACAGATTTTATTGATCAGAAGGAGCGGATGACCGAGCGCCCCTTCTTCTACTGCGAACTGATTCGATCCGGAACCAAACGACTTGGGAGGCATTAATCTTTCGTGATCCGTCACGACGCCCCTCGTTTTATTCGAGACTCCTCGTTTACGACTTAGCGAGACGTTCGCCGACCACAGCGGGATGTGTCCAAGCCGATAAGGACAAAACGTATTTTTGGCGGCCATCGTCCGGCATTTGCATGACTGTCTCGATGAAGTCCTGCTGATGCGGTTGCCCGAGAGCCAGCCTGTACAGCCAACGAAGGCGGCTCAGCTGGTCGAACTTAGTTGTCTGCCGTGATTGCTGCATCACGACGAAAATGCGTTCAATTTTCTCATTTGGACATGACCACCAGGGGCTGAGGCCGGATGCATCGGCGCTGAATTGCTGACTGGCATGATCCTCTAGTACGAGCCACGGGCTTGAACGCGGACCGGTTTCGCGCAGCCCGTGATCCTGAAACAGTCCCGCGAGCGCGGAGCGAACCGACAGCCCGCCGAAGCGCTGAATGCGGCCCTCGCGCTGCTCAAGGTCGAGAGGACTCGGGCATAGATCCCAATGCAGGAGCTGCTTGCACCAGACGTGGAAATCTAACCCCTCCTGCCCAAGCGACGTCGTGGTCAGGACGTGTGGCCAGAAAGGTGTGTTGAAGGCCCGACGCATGTCGTCGGTCCTCAGACGGTCTTCGCCGCCAGCGGCGTTCTCAACCTTTGCATCCGCGAACGGCATTGCCGCGTGACACCGGAGCTGGTATGGATCGTCCCCCTTTCCCGGCTCATGCACGCGATGGCGGCCTTCATATAGGCCGAGAACCCTTTTGAGATCACGTGGAAATCGTGTGATGGCGTCTGCATCCAGCTTGCTCGCGATCCAGAGATGCTCATCGAGCACAGATTCCAAGTTGCCCGCGACAACGGCTTCAGGAATAGCATGTGTATATCTCTGTCCGCGGCGGGTGAGAGCGGCCTGAAAAAGTGAGCGGTTTAGATAGGAGCGCAGCCCGTTCCAGCTGGCGTCCAGAAGCTGACCGTATCTTTCACTCGTGATGCATTCCGGGTCGAAGCGGTGCAGGCATCTGCCGAGCACGACACCGGGACCGGAGAGAGCGAACTCGGCGAGCGCAGCCACTTCGCTCTGCGTGACGGCGCCCAGGCCGGCGTCAGCAGCTTCACTCCATTGTGCCAAGACACTGCGGATCGCATCGGCCTGTTTTGACGCCACGTCCCGCCAATGTCCTCGCAGCTCTTGCCATGCCGGAAGGCCGCTTTCCGGCATGTTCAGCTCGCGCGCGACTTCAAGCGCCGGAAGAAGCTTCCATAGCGGCCTCTTTCCGCCGCTCTTCTTGATTTCCACTCCCAGCCGTTCCCGGAGCAGATGACCGACTTGCCGTCGCATGGAATTGCGCACATCGGTCAGGGAGGTGGGCTGGTCACGCCGGGGGTCGGTGAATGCGATCAGTGTAGGGGACGCGAAAAACAGCGCTGGCAGCGTTGGCCGGTCCTCCTTGAACTGGAGCGGCTGAGCTTCACCGGCGCGTTGATAATCCCGGCGCAACCGATGCGCAAACGACGCTTCTAGGTTGAAACTCAAAAGGCTTGCAAGCGCGGGCGGGACGGCTTTGAACCGCGTGAAGATCAGCATCTTGCCCCCTTTAGCTCCGGGCGCGGCCCACGGTCCCTGTAAATCCCACCAAGGCAAGGACGGCGCGATCCATGGGAGCGCCAGCCGGGACGGCGGTACGATACCGTTCAGCGCGCGAAACTGCGGATGCGGCCATGATTTTGGCGCATTCAGATTATCGCGCTGCGTCTTGCTAAGTGTCGGCTCATCGCGCCGTTTGCGCGTCTTGTCTGCGCGACGCCAAGCCATGTACCCCTTGCCAAGCATCTGTACTGGCAACGGAACCGAAAGCCAGAACGGCACGGCAAAGCTAACTAGATCGACCTTGCCCCGCTCGTTTTTTTGTCCTTCCTGCAACCGCGTCGCCCAGTTCCGGAAAACCCGTAAATCCTCCGGTAGGATCTCGGAGCGCGGATGGTTCTCAAGGTTCTCTTGCAATGACGGTCCTGCATTGTTAGGACGTTCGGTCCGGCTCATCACGCGCCGAAGGCGCCGTTGAATATCGCCCTGAAGATCCCCGAGCACCTTAAGGTCGGGGGACTCCTTTGCAAGCATCATGCCGCCGAAATCGAGGAAGTCGCGCTCGATCTCTTTCGGCAGCCTGCTGTCCGATCCGAAAAGGAATCGAATGAGCTCGAAGAAATCCTGATGGTGCGATGTTCCGGCGGCCTCTTCCTGGCGCGTGGAGTACAAACGGTACGGGGTGGCCGAGAGTAGAAGCACGCCATGGCCGTTGGAACTGCCGCCCCTGAGCGCGAGCGTCACAGGGTCCGGCGTCGCGCCCGGGGAATCGATCAGCATCTCCCTGAACTTCTGAAATTCGTCGAAGATGACGATGTCTGGCTTCACATCGCGAAGGACCGATATCGCGAGCGCGGTACGCAGGCTCCCCATGAAGTGCGCCGGGAGCTTCTGTTCGGCCGCCTGCAGTATCGAAGCGGCGTCCACAGTCCCAAGGTTCAGGTGCTTGTCCTCAGCAAGAGCTTCGAAGAAGCGATCCTGGAGGTCACGAACGCCCTTGAGGTCTTCATGATGGCGCAGCGCCCGATTCCAGCTGTCGTCCCCTGCCTGATTGCCCCGGCACTTTTTGGAGAACCATGGTATATCGAGCGTTGGAAAGCGGCCCCTGAGAAGCCGCAGTATCAGGGCGCGCTCTTCGAGCCGGCCGAATCCGCCCCGGCGCCGATACATGGGAACAGAAGTGTCCGGCGTCAGCGTATAGAGGTGTAGTTTGTCGTGGTTGGGACGGTACCTGGGATTGGCAGCCAACGTCAGCCGGTCCGCCGCAGCTGACGCCGCGTCCTGCTCTTCTTCCGTCGGTAGCAGTTCAAGAAGCTTGGCACGGTTCTGGTGCGCAATGTTGAGGTTGCTTGATACGTAAAACACCACCAACGGGCGTCGACGGCGCTTGATCAGCTCCTGAAGGATCGTTCGAGCGACGACTGTTTTTCCCAGCCCCACTTCGTCCGCCACAAGAAAACGGTGCGGGCCGTCCTCGGACCCCAGCGTTTGGAGGGCGGCTTGAGCCGTGGCGAGCTGAAAACCTTTCGCCTCGCTGATCCTGCGGATGGTCATAGCAATTCTCCCGCCAACGTCTCCCACGTCTTACGGAACGTTCGCAGCAGTTTCGCATCTGACCCAGCGTCCGTTTCAGCCGCTCGTCGTTCAAGCTCGGACAGGTAGGTCCGGACCTTCTCGTCCGCGTTCCTGAAAACCGCGGAGTCCCGTGCCCAAGCACGCAGGATTTCCTCGACCGTCGGCATGGCATCGGCATGAAGCGCACGGGAACGTTTCGGTGCCTTGCCTTTCGGAGGATCATCGTCGGAATCCCAGTCTCCGCCGCCATCCGACGTGGCATCGGTAAGGAGGCTGCGCATCCACCACATGAATGTGTTCGGATTCAGATACTGAGAGATGAGTCCGGTGTCGCGTGCATCGTCTGGTGGGGGATCGCATGGCGCGACCTGCACCCAGGCGCAGACCATATCGTGAAGCCTCACCCGAACTTGAACGAAATCCGTTCTCTCCCAATCCCTTACCTTCGCGAGCGAAACACGATCTGCATCAGGCGGCCACGTTTTCCATGCGCCGCCCATCACCGCCACCTCGACGGATACTTGCGGATCGGCGATTGGCGGTGGCGATGGCGCCACAAGTTGAAGCTCGCCGTCCCGGAGGAGCTGTCGGAGAGGCCATGTGCCGCTCAACGATTTCCGGGCTTTCTCCAATGTCCGCTCGTCTTCATCCTCCTTTGACTCCGTCACGACAGGGTTGCAACGCTCGCAGGTATCGACGAATGCGTCGATGCCGTCGGCAACTTCCTGATTGACCGCGAGCTCTGCCACAATCTCGATGTTGCGGCCTTCCCATCCGCGTGCGGTTGCGTTGGCGCTTCCAACCCACAGCTGGCGGCGTTTGCCTTTCGCGGCAAACAGCAGCTTCGCGTGCAGGCCTTGCGGCGGCGCCCCTTCACTCTCCGCGACTTCGACGGCGGCTCGGCTCTCCTCCTCGATACTGACAGCGCCTTCCGCCGGAAGATCGGGGAGCGGCTGTCTGCAAAGATTGCTGAAGCCCTCAAATACGCTTCCGTCGTCGCGTAACAGCCGCTGAAATTCGAGGTCGGTGGAAACGAGCGTTCGGCGTGTCTTCGGCCCTCCCCATTTGCCCGCTGTGCGCACCGTCGCTGCATCCAGAAAGGGGCTGACGACAAACATGCGTTCGGTATCCGCTGGAGGCTCGGGAAAACCGTGATCTCCCCCAGGGCCCAACAGGCTTACGTGCCTGACTTCGCATCCGGGAGGACACTCCCATGTCAATTTCGACAGTTCAGCCCGCACGCTTCCCGGTGTCAGCTGTGCCAGCTTTGCGCGCGCGGCGAACGCTTCCACCACACTTGCGAGGCCGTCGATCTTCTGCCCTTTCCCGTCCTGCCCGCTGGCGATTATCAGTCCGGCCTCCCAATTCATGGCCCGCGTCAGATTGCGGCTGCCAAACCAGATCCGCCACTGGCTTTCGCTCGGCTGGTCGATTTTATGAAAGCGCAACAGCACTGCCTTCGCATGGAAAGAGCTTTCCGTCTCGTCAGTGACGATGGTCAATAGGAATTTGTCGAGCAACTTGAGAATGGGGAGCTGCTTGGAAGGGATTGGCACCCTTCCCTCCTGTGCCAGGATGCGGACACGGCCCCGGAGCCCCTCGATGGCCCTGACGAGTTCAACACGACTGCCTGGGCGGTCGCCGTCGAGGTCATAGCCGCCCAGAGCCAGCAGCGACGTCACGATCACGACGACATCGGCGGAGTATGTGCTCAGGATGGCATGATCCGTGCGCCATCCGTCAGGCGGCTTCAAGATTTCCGTAAATGAGAATTTCGGCCAACTCGCGTTGCTCATGACTGGCCACTCAAGTCGTTCAGCATGTCGCGAACGATATACCAGCGGTAATGCAGCGGATCGGTATTGAGCTTGCGGTCCCACTCGGCGCGCCTCTGGGCCGCTCGGACGGTGTCCGCCAGGCGGGCACGGCTGCTTGTCTTTCGCACCACTTCCGAGCGCTGATAACAAACGCGCAAGGAGAAGTAAGCTTCCGGCTTTCCGTTGCGAACGAAGGCCTGCGTCTTCTGGAGAACGTCCCGAACGTAATCAGGAATAGAGGGTAGAAGCACCTCCAGCCCCGCCAGATCGCAATGGGCTGCAGCGTTCCCATACTCGTCGAAATGCGAATGTAACTGCAGGCGGAACGTCTTCTCTTCCGGGCTGCCGTCCTCGGCCCTCAAATGTTCGACAAGAGCGCCGTAAACGGTCCTGCCGATCGCAGCGAGAGCAGCGGCATCCCTCGCGATACCGAGCGCCTGTTTGTCCGCAGCATCTGCGCGGGCGTCCAATTCGCGCGGTAGCCCGTGCGCCGTCGCGGCAAAGAAGTCGCGGGCCTCTGCGAGGCGTGCGAGGAGCGCTGATGCAGTTTCTTCAGGGCGCGTTAGCTGGCCCAGCTGCCGACGCAGAAAATCCTGCTCTTTCGTGCTCAACTTGAAATCCAGCTTTCCCTCGGGATCGTCCCAGCCCGCGGGCGGCTTCGGCAGGGTGCAGAATACTTCCGTCGAATCGTCGTCGAGGGCGCCGCCGTCATCGTCGAGCGGCGCGGCATTGGTCGAAGCTCGGAGCCGCCGAAGCGCCTCCGAGCGTGAGCCGACCGACGGCAGAAGTAGGCACCATTGTCGCAAGGCTGTCCAGTAAACACGGTCGGGCGGCTGAGAGGTCAGGTCGCCGAGCTTGTCGCCGCCGATCACGCCATAGCGCTCCCCTCTTTTCAGGCGGATGGCAAGCTGGATCAGTTCACGCCGGATAGCGGTCTCGACCTTAATCCCGCGTGGCTTGTGATCCTTGGCATGCAGGAACAGCCATGGCACGAAAAGCGCGTAGCGGACTCGCGTGTGCAGCACCGAGGTGCCTGGGAAGAAGCGGTCGGCGAATCCTTGGTGGATGAGCAGAAAGCCGATCTCGTCGCGCGTGTCCTGCTCACCGCTCGCCAGTCTTTCGGCCTGCCGCATCTCGTCGCGCGACAGCATTGTCCAGCCCAGTGTTGGGTTCATTCGCACGCGATCATTCGGCCCGCCTAAGTGCGGCAGTTAGCAATATGTTTCAATCCAAGCGTCAGAAAGCGCTACGGCGGGCCTATTCTTCTATCTCTTCGGGGAGACCGATCTCCGGAAGCCCGGTTTCTTCGGCTTGCTCCAATGAAGGCGCTGCGTTCATCTTTCCGGAGATCCGCTCCTCAAAGACCGATTTTGGAACCGGCTTTCCTCCCGTAAGGCCATCGACAGACCGCTCCAAAGTTGTGTAGCGAACCTCGTCGCGAACGATCCGGCTATATTTGCTGCCCGGCACTTCCTCAAAACGCACGATAAACCAGGCAATATCCGCGTTGGAGATGTCAGAAACCCTATCCATTTCTCCAACGGAATCGAAGAATGCACGATCCACGACCACGGCCATCTTCCGGCCCCAGCGGCGGAGAGTCGGCACCTTTATTTGAAGTTGGGGCATGAGGCGTTTCGGTGCGCTGCTGCGATAGTCCGGTCGCCGCCGACCGGCTGGAAAAATAACCCAATCCACGCTTTCATCCGCAAAGGCTTTGAATTCCCCCCGCATCGCATCTCCCGAAAAATAAACCGCTTGAACCTCAAGCGCGCACCATTCCATCGGCGCGCCTTCCACCGGCTTGTTGCTCACGAGCACCATATCGATCCGGCCAACATCATCGCCGCCTTCCGCATCGGTCGTCGCGCTCGCTTCCAGGAAGCCAACTTCGCCGACAAGTTTTGGATTGCTGTCGCCCAGGATGGTTTCGCCTACCCAATGGAATACGTCGAGCGCTTCATGGAAGCGGTATGGGCATGTTGCGCGCAATTCACCTTGGGGACCGGCCACAGGCTCCCCCATTGCTCGCCCGGTTTTCTCGTCAGTCTTATATGAATACAGGCGGAGAGAACACACTCCGCCCTCTTTCGTACACTTCGCATCCTGTTTACGCGGCTGGAACGGGCAAGACTGTTTCTCGCGGAGTTTCTTTTCTTTTAGGACTTCCGACGCGTAGTACCGCCGCTCCGTACTATCAATCTGGGTCAGCACTTTTCCGAACCATTCGCCAATTCCGAAGCGAGGGGTGAGGTCTTTGGGCCTCTTAACCTTCGGTTCTGTCGCCTTCGGGTTCTTCGCCATCGCCTGAGGTCACTTTCCCTTGCCGCAAGATTCTGAGACGGGCTGGCAAGCACCACTCACATCTCAGCCCAGTTAACCCTAATAAAATCAATCAAATCGTGCAAGCGAACCGATTCAATCCCCCATGGACACTCCGAAAACCCCGTCATGTTCCGTTCGGACACAAGACAGCAAGCTTGTGCGCAGGGCGAAGTTAAAGTGGTTTTGGGGACAGATTTGCGAGCCAGGCGATGGGCAGACCTTCTTATCGAAGTGCCCCGGACGTTTTTCTCCGCCGTTTCGCGTTGCGAAGGAACGCCGTCAAACGCTTCCTAAGGAGTGCCTCATTGCGTGTCTCGCATTCCCAGATAACAAGACATTGCCATCCACTTATTTTGAGCATTTCAATATTCCTTCCATCCCGCGTCTTGTTCCGTTCAAGCTTAGGCACCCAATATTCCCGATTCGATTTCGGAACATGCGCGGTCTTGCAATTGTGGGAATGCCAAAAGCACCCGTGAACGAAAATCACCTTCCGGCGAGGTCCAAAAACCAGATCGGGTTTTCCAGGGAGATCTTTTCGATGCAGCCGGAACCGGTACCCCAAGGTGTGGACGAGACTTCGGACCCTTAGCTCGGGCCGCATGCCTTTACTGCGGATCGCCCGCATATTGGCGCTCCGATCCATCAAAGGTTCTCCAGGTGACAGACGAAGACGGCATCAGTAACCGCGGCCCCGGTTGGGCCAGAAGATGCCAATGACGGTCCTAAGCGTGCGCGGCTTCTTGCAAGCTTTCGGGAATGGCCCCATGCTCTTCGAGATGCGAGCGGATTTGAAGCGCGATCGCTTTAGCCATTAGAACCGGCACCGCATTGCCCACTTGCTCGTACTGCGAAACGCGCGGTCCAAGAAATTTGTATGTGTCCGGAAAAGATTGAAAGCGTGCTGCTTCACGCACCGTCAACGACCGTTCCTGATCGGGGAGAAAAACCGCTCCCCAATGCGGATCACACTTCGTCATCACGGTGCCAGCGAGACCGTCATTCCGAAGCCGACCGTAACGCTTCGTATGGTCTGATTTGCGCGCGCGCTGCATCCCTTTCGGCAGAAGGCGGTGTGGAATGTCCCGCCATGATCCGCCGGGTCTCACATACTTCATGCGTTCGATGTTCTGCTTTGCGAGCTTCGCACCGAAGTGATTAAAAGTCACCCCTTCGGTGTTCCGCATCATGCGCGCATAGTCGCTATGCGCATCGAGCGTGTAGCCAACGATCTCCGATCCCTCGCCCATCTCAAGACGTGGAAGATCGCCGATTGCCTCACCCACGGTCACGGCGGGCAATAACTTCGTCTTGTCGGCTGCGTTTAACTGAAATGTAAGCGTGCCGCCGCCGCGGAAATTGGCGCGGCCGGTTGCGTAGTGCGTTGGTTTTGGAGGCGTTATCTCTCCCATTCTCGAACCCAGCAGTATCAAACGCCACCGCTCCTGCGGTACGCCGTAGTGAGCTGCGAAAAGAATCTTTGTGGCGACGTGATACCCATGTGCCTCAAACTCGCTCAGAATTTGGCGATAAACTTTGCCATCTCCTAGCGACAGCAAGCCTGGCACATTCTCGAATAGAAAGGCCTTCGGTTCAAACTCTTCAAGGAACCGCAGATAGTCCTTGAAAAGCTTGTTTCGCGGGTCGCTTAAAAACCGGTCCGGCGCATTGATTGAGAACCCCTGGCACGGCGGCCCTCCGACGAGGACATCGAGTGCACCTTTTTTCAAACCAAGCCGTTTGCGCACTTGCGCCGGAGCCACATGTTCGATGTCCCGCGCCTCGCTCCAGGCTTCGGGATGATTAAGTGAAAATGTCTCAATTGCTTCCGGCATGCAATCATTGGCGTAAAGACAGTTGTACCCTGCCTCGCGGAAACCCTCCGTGATGCCTCCGGCTCCGCAGAAAAGGTCAATGGTGCACATCGGGAATAATGACCGTTGCAATTTGTCGGCCACTGCCTTCTTGCGCGATGAAACGAGCCGCAACTTTGTACCCTTCGTTTTCATTGCCGCGCTCCCGCTGTCCCGCCGAACAAGGGCCACTTCTCCCCGATGTACTGTTCCGCTGCTTCCCGGACGACCCATGCTAGAGAAACCTTCTTCTGTTTGGCGATGCTATCGAGAGTTTCGTAGATGTCGGGCGGAAAACTGATTGACGCACGGATGGCGGCGGAAGTTTGAGCCTTGCTCTTCTTCCCATTGCCCTTCTTGGACTTCATTGCTTGCTCTCCTAAGGTGTTCACCACATTACACCATACCGGTGAAACCGTAAACCCCTTACTTCGAAGCGCGCAAAACACCTTGTTAATAGGGTCTGCGCAAGACCTCGAAAATCGATTTGCAAGTAATTGTTTGCGCCCCGGCGGCTTGTGCCTGAGCATATGCGGCGGCTAGCTGAGGGCAGAAGTTGTTCGGATTCCGGTTCCAGAGCGGATGGGTGATGATCTCCACGATATTGCCCCTCCGTCCTGCCGGAACACCGGCAAATGTCACAAACTGCCATTGAGATTGAGACGATACGTAGGCATTTGACGCCGTGGTTGCCAGAGGTTGCCAGTAATGAACGGTAAAATCGATCGCGGCGTTCGGATCGAGCGAAAGACGTGCGAGATCGAGGCCAAGCCGCCAATCGAGAATATTGTGGAAGGCGAGATTGCTATAGTCGCGCAGGCAATCAGGGCATGACGTTTGACACGCATCTGAATGAAGTGGGGCCACAAGCGGCGTATAAAAGCTCGGGTCACCCTGACCAGCTAGAAGTCTCATCAGGCTTTCGGCTTCTGCTGGCGTTCCTAGATGCGAGCTGTATCCGGCGCCATTTTCTAAACTGTCGGAGATGAAGATTTCACCCCTCACTTCATTCGCATTCTGGACAACCCGCAAACCGACATTAAGTTCGCGCTCGTCAATGTCGAGCCGCTCGGCAGCTGCAGCCCTCCGCATCATAAAACCCAGGGAGTAAAGCGCAGCACGGCCATTAACGTCCACCGGCGAATAGATGATCCCTGGAGGCCACGCCTGAATTCCAAGTACCAGAACGTCGGTTGGCTTGATCGAGGCGAGCGCGCGCCGATCATGCCCAGCCGCCACATTAATCGCAGGATTGCTGACGCCGACTTGCGCAAGTGCTTCGCGCGTCACCCAGGTTTCTTCCTGACTGAGCTTCTCAAAATCGAACCCGCTACCTGCGTTGTCGTTGACGATGAAAATGGTTTCGACACCCGACCAAATACCGAAATTGGCCCTCGGCGTTAGTGTTTGGAGAGTCGCACCCATTTTGGGACGTGATGCGCGGGGCGTCCACTCAAACACACCGTCAAAATCGCGGTCGCGGTTAAAGAGGGTTCTGAAGCCGAGAGGCTGAGACAGTTGGATCACCTCATAGCCCGGCTGGTTTTGCGGCGTCGCAAGGCAAACCGGACATGCTGGCGCTGCATTTACATCGACCGCTTGACACCTTCGGCAGAACCCGATTGGCTGGGGTGGTCCCAACGGGTTTGGCTGTTGTACGACCGTATTTCCTTGAGGACGGTAGTTCACAACTCCAACCGATGTATGAATAAGACCGTCCTTAACAGTTTCCGCGCCAGGAGCGAATTGGCTTATGGCCACGTCCAAATCCCTGTCAACAACACCCTCTTCCGGCGGCCAGTCGTAACCTGCGAAGGGACGCTGGTGAAAGAGATAGCGGACCCGTGTCGGGAAGCCGAACATTGGGAGCAAGCCCACATTCGCGAGGCGCTCACTCAGCGCATCTTGCGGCAGCACCGGGTTGTTCGCGGTCGCCGTGATTCTTCCGATCAGCTGATGATTGACAAAATCGATCATGTCTTGCCGCAACGCGATCAGGTTCGGATCTGTGTAGGCCAAGAGGACATCCGTTATTTGAATGATCGCCGCTTGGTTGTTCTGAATCCAGATTGCAACCTGCTGTTCAGGGCTTGGGCTAGGAAGGCCGCCAGCTTGAACAGGCGGTAGCGGCTGATTCCATTGCAGTGCGGTGCCGAATTCGCCATGAACGCTGTCCCCCGTTTGCCCGCCGAACAAATTGAGTGATTCAAATGCCTGCCTCAGAACCTCTTTCACGAGCACGCGCTGAATGATTGCCGGTCGCTCGACATCAACATAAGGCTGCGGCGGCGGGTCTGCCGTAATACGTTGTGGGCGCTGAAAGTAATAGTCATCGTGGCTGCGGCCCCGGCAGACAGTCAAAGCAACAGAGAGCCCTGCCCCGCGCCGTCCAGCGCGCCCAACCCGCTGCTGATAGTTAAAACGCATCGGCGGCATGTTTGCCATCATGACGGCAAGCAGCCCGCCAATGTCCACGCCAGCTTCCATCGTCGTCGTCACACTCAGCAAGTCTATCGGGTCTGTATACGCGTTTTCCGAACCTGGCAGAATGATGTCCTGAAAGAGCCGCTGCCGTTTGCGCCCGTCCGACTTGTTCGTTTGCCCTGTCAGTTCCTCACAGTTGAGGCGGAACACTCCTTCCGTCTGCGTCGCAAGATACGAATAGTAGTCAGACGCAAGCTGCGCTGCCGTGAGCGCTTGCGGCTGTCCGAGCGTTGTCAGGCAGTCGGTGCACACGCCACCAGCAGCGTGAAGATGAATTCGCCGGCATTGCGGGCATTCATAGAAATCCGCACCTGGCCTTGCGAGACACAAGGTTTGCGATTGCAGCACGAACTGATTCAGGACACCGGAGTTCGTCAGGTAGCTAATCACATCGGCTTCGAACGCCGCTGTATTAAGCCCCCTCAGAATGGCGACTTGCCGCAGGTAGTTCCGCACATAGGCCGGACAAGTTTGCGGTGGTGACGCATCGTGCGACGAAAGCTTCTTACGCGAACCGAGGAGACGGATAACGCCATCGGCAGCCTCTTGTACGTTCTGGTCTGGCGCTGGAAAACTGAGGCGGTCGGTAGTTGCGAACGCAATATATAAAGATTCGAGGCTTCGCTGCCCTGAAAACACAGTGTCCATCAATTCCACGAGCGCTTCGTCCCGGATTCGGGCCAGGTGAGCCTGTTGATCGTTAGTCAGTTGGCCGTTTGGCCTTGCGCTTGGAATTCCCCCTGCTGGCCAGTTGAAGAGTGCGCTCCAATGGCCCGAGCGGTTTAAGGGATCTGTCCACAGAACGTCCTGCGAATAACCGCCTGGGTTTATTCCTCGTCGCAAAAGCTGCGACGATGCATCAACCGACAACTGCGAAATTGCGTGAGGGCCATGAGCAGCGCGGAGCCCGATGCGATGTGCAGCCTGTTGGTATGTCAGCGTGGGAAAAGCCGCTGACGGCTGACTGGCCATCGGGCCTTGCGCCATCGAAAGAGTCAATGCTTCTGACGGATAAGCCGCTGCGTAGGTATTCGCGCTAGCCTGTTCCTCGGCACTCAATGGCTGACCGTTAAGTTGGGCAATAAACGCGAGTGCTCCGGCACCCAGATTCGCTAATCCGCCCGCAACGGACTGACGGACGGAGTCAAGGTAGTGCGCAAAGCGCATTCCGGCTGATAGCTTGGCTGCGTCTTGACGGCTGTCTGAAAAAACAACCAGTTTTCGCCCGCTCGGATTCTCATCACCAACCTCGCGCAACAAGACGTCAGACAGTACTTGTGCCAGTTTTTGAAAGCCCGTCCGTTGGGTCCGCACTGGAGAGCCAATGCCTCTCCGTGCCCAGTTCGTGTCGCATCGTGGACAGCGAGACGGATAGGCCTTACCTGCACTCGCCGCGAGGCCTTGGGGACGTGGATCGAGAATCTCTCCGCTTGGCCCGTGCATCTGCGGAACGCGGTACAGATAGCCGCGAACTGCTTGAGGATTACCCCCATGCGCAACACGCCCCTCTGCGGGAACAAAAAACGCCGCCTGCCATTGTCTCTGCGCGAGGTCCTGACTCCATTGCTGCGTCGCCGGTTGCAAGCCGTTCGGAGCTGGCCAGAACACAGCATATCTCGCGTAATCGCGGTCCAGAGAAGCCATGTCTGGCGAGGCCTCCAAATCCGGATGATCAGGGCTCAGATACCATTCATTTGGGTTTACGCCGCCGCTCCGGTATCCTCCCAGAAAGACTTCTCCGCAGGCTTCGCAATAGAGCAGCTCAACCACTCGTGATCCGCACTGGCATGTGAGCGCGGGCGTGTAATGAAGTTGGCCGACCGGGCACGCGAATGTCCGGGAAGGCGCAGCGTTGCAATGCGGGTGCGAACACGCCCACAGCCCCTGAAGATTTCTGAAGAACAAATGTGTGCGCACGGGCAGCAACGCAGAATCCTGAGCATTCCGCGCTTCGCAAATGCCTCCGATCAATCCTTCAACAGCGGCTTCGCGCTCGGGGAGCGTGAGCTCCGGGAATAGCTGGTTGCCAATATCCACGGGAAACCGGGGCTGTGGAACTGCTCCTGCCCCTGTCATACATCCAATCCGTAATCCATCTGCCGCCTGAATATGATGCAGCCCCGTATAGATAATCTCGTCAGGAGGCGCGCCAGCCGGAACAGGCGGGGCTCCGACTGCGTCATGAAAGGTTTGCGCGACCGCTGGCAGCCCTGCCGCTGGCGAGGTGCGCAACCCCTGCCCCAAATCGCGTAAGGCCGCCGCATGAGCGCCAAGAGTTTGCACCGCTGCTGGATCTGGAGTTACGGTGTTACCGCCGATGACCCGAAAATGGCTCCGGTTGCGGCCAAAAAATGCTTCGAGGTAATCGAGGCCTGCCGCGTCACTGGTCAACGACGCGCTCGAAGCGATGATACGCAGCTGACTCGAATCTGAAGTCAGCCCCAGACGATCAAGCAAGACACGGATCAGGTACGCCACTTCGGTTCCAGGGGTGCCCCTATATGTATGAAGCTCGTCCACGACAAGATGGAACAACCGGGACTGGTCACCCGCCAGCCATTGCCGGGTCGTATCGAAAATCGGTGTCTCCATGCTCCGCATGAGCATGATGTTCATCATCGAGTAGTTTGTTATAAGGATGTCGGGCGGCTGATCCTGCATGTCCCAGCGCGACCACATCTCGCCTCCGTCCATGCGCGGAAAAAACCGTGCTGCTGACGAACCTGCTACTTGATGCGCCTCTTGCTGCATCGTCCGGAGTTCTTCGCGGAGCTTTGATGTCTTTGCCGTATTTCGCTCGCCGGATACGGGTGTGCGTCCGGTATACCGGCCAAAGTAGAAGCGGTTGCCGCCGCGCCTTGTTTGCAGCCATGTCCGGGCACTATCACTATCGAGAGCCGTCCGCATTCGTCCGAGCTGGTCTTCAACCAGTGCGTTCAACGGATAGAGAATGATTGCGCGCATCGCCGCTGGGCGCACCAGAGGATCTTCATAGCTGCGTTGTGGAATACGCGGCAGCCACCGGTTGGATGTTGGGCTCAGGCGATGGTTCCACCAGTCCCACCGTGCGTCACGCGGGCCAGGCTGGCCCCAGGATGATGACTCACGGATGAGCGCCGCGATGATGGGAAGCAGGAAACATTCTGTCTTGCCAGAACCAGTGCCGGTCGTCACGATTACGTCATTGCCGTTGACGACGGATTCCGCAAAGACCTGCTGCTGATGCGCATATGGAAGGCGGCCCGGCGGGAACAGTTCCAGCGACACGAAATTCGCAAGATCGGCAACGTCCGCCGCATTCCAGGACGGTCCTAATAATGACTGAGCAATTCCTTGAAATGTGTTGTTACTCGATTGGTAAGCGGGGATCGGCTCGATCAACGGCTGGCGAAAGAGCCTCCCATCAATGTTGAGCAGATTGCGCCGCTCGGCCACGAGGTCTGGGTAGCGCAGATCGAAAGGGCTATCCAGATAACGCAGATACATCTCGCGCAAGTCATCAAAAAGCGTAAGCGGGTTGCTCATAGTAGATCCTGTCTGAGAACCTCAGCAGCCAAGCCTGCAACTTCTTCCGGAACATCGCAATAGGTCAGCCTCGGACGCCCGTAGACCACATCAAACAAAGGAGGGAAGCCGGAGCAAAGAACCAAAGCACGCTCGGTCAACAGCGGCGGCCGGAAGATGGCCGGCAAAATGAGGCGGCGTTCCGCACGGTTGTATCTCATGACACGGCGTTGACGGCATGACAGGACATAGTATTTTCCAACCGCGCCCGACAGCCGGACCGTCTCCTCACCCTCACGCAAGAAATACTGAGGCGTTTGGTAAAGAGTAAAACGGAACAGGCCGCGTGCGCCCGGCCCGTTCGCCTCCTGAAGCGTAATCGTGCGCCACCTCATAGCTTTTCCTTGGATCGTGAACTGTTTCACGTCCCAATCTCTACCTCCGGCTGGTAATGATTCACGCCTCAATCCCTTCAGCGAACCAATGCGCGGCAGATGTGAAAGCAAAACCGTCGGCGCGTCCAGTTGACGCAAAACCCCCGCGCGTTCTGCCAACTCTATTAACGCTTCTGCGTTGGAAGCGTGAACGCGGATGATGTCGGGGCACTCTGCTTGAGAGGTTCGTTCCAACTGCACACCTCCCCCTGCCCGCTCGAACCGCTCCACGACCTTAGGCGTGCGGGCGCCGCATAAAACACCGGTGGCCATGCCGCTATGATCCGATAGAGCCAGCATTGGAGGCGCGGCGCGCCAGCCCCCCTCGCACTCCCCAGCATCAAACTCAACATGGCCTAGCCGTTCAAGGTTGTAACGAATGCGTTGATGGAGCGGAAGCGAGAGATCTTCCTCGCCGCGCTCAGCCGATTCGGCCAAGTCCAGCGTTTCAACGGCCGACCGGAACTGAACCCAAGATCCTTGCTTCCGCGCCGACATCCACAAGAGCAGCTCATTCGGAGTCATCGGAGACCTCTCCAGATGCTTCTGGCGGTCTTCTTATACTCACTCCATCGCTCGGCTGATTCCGCAGAGCCGCCCTCGATCCGAAGCCCTTTCCGCGAGGCATCCAGGATCGCGCTGCACCATACGAACGGCCGCGTTCCGGTCCGGCGGGGCATCAACGGTTTATCGGCGAACTGGAGAATCCGCGCAGTCTTCTTGTTGCACGTCAGCGGTAGTGCAGGCAGCGCCCACACGACATCAAACGGCACGAACCCTCTCCAGGCGGCAACGCTCCTGGCCGAACAGCGGAAGACTTGACCCGGCTCTGCTCCGATGAGAAGCGGGTTCGACATTGGAACAGTGAAAGCTGGTCTTCCCGCTTCTTCGGGCGGCAGTTGGACCAACGCTCCGCAAATCTGCGCTTCGCCGAATTGGTATGCAGGCCACGTCTCCCAAGAATCAGGGGGCTCCTCAACCGAATAGGAGCGCGACACACCGCCGCAGTAAACGGAATGCGATCCCGGCAATCCGTACCCATCCACTACCAAGGAACCATCTTCCGCAGATAGGGCTTCCTTCCCATCGATCAGAGCTTTTATCCCGGCGCCAGGCTGGCCAAATAACTTGATTCTTGGCGGATAGCTCGCCAGCCAGACTGAGTTGCGCAGGCGAACACCCGCTTCAAATTCGATTTCAATATCAGAGGCGGGCTTAATTGCATAAAAAGGATCGCTGATCCCAGTCTCGACAGCTATCACGTTTGTAGGCGATACGCCGCGAAACCCAGCCCAGCCATCAGGAAGGCCATGCGTTTCGTCCAGCTTTGAATACCCCTGGCATCCGGCCTCTTTCAGAACGGTTTCGACCTCCCGAATCAAATTATTGACGCACAGCACAACATGGGAGCGTCCCAAGAGAAGCCGGGTAGCGGAGACGAAACCATTCGCGCGCGGATGAAATGCGAGTACATAAACATCGCGGCCTTTTAAGAGCCATCGCGCCCGCCTTTGGTCCGAAAGAACCCCCTTCAGTTCAAACCCATCGCGCAGGTATCGGCCGGTTTCGGAAAACGAAAGATCTTGATACCAATCCTCCTGTGCCACAAGTTGCAAAGAGGCCGTGCCCAGCTTGACGACAACATCATCGTTCAATTCCGCCGTGCGCCCCGGCAGGAATGTGACGTTGCAAAAATAGAAACGATCAAGCGTAAGACGAACCCGGATTTCGAGCGTAACTTCCGACGAGGATGCATGCGCCGTTGTTCGATCCACCGGCCGCGTTGGAGCTGGCCGTGGCGGTTTTTGCACTGGCGGCCTGTAGCGCGGAAGTGTTTTTTCTGCGCCGCCATTACTGGGTCGCTCAACGGGTTCAGAAGGCCCTGCGTTTCCAGATTCGCCGGTTGCTCGACGTGGCTCTTCCGTGTCAGACAGGGCCGAGAGTTCAATACTCTCAGCCATTGGCCTATCAGCTTGCAGTTCCTGATCGGTTGTAGCTGGAACGGCGGCTACATTGCCCGCTACTTCTTCGTCTAAGACGGGGCCGCCGCGGTCCGATAGTTCCAGAACGGCTGATACGTGCCCCTCTTCCTCAGATGATTTGATCAGCAGGATGGAAGTATTTTGACTAACTTCGGCAGACGAAAGCTGCCCGGCGGGTCCAGCAACAGCCAGGACAACGCTTTCGCGATTATCGTTGCCGGGAACTTGCGATTCAACCTCGGGGTAAGTTGCCTTGTCAGGCCCATTCGGTATCTCCGGTTCGGTATTAACCTCAACCGCATCCACTTGAGCTGTTTCCGCTACTCGCGGAGCATCTTCGGCTGCGTCAACCTCCAGCTCGCCTGGAATTGACGGCTCCCCGCCGTGCTCAACTTCAATTGTCGTTGTTCCGCTTTCATCAGCGATGATGTCGGGGGATAGACCCCGTTCCGCAGGTTGCGCGTCTACACGATCACGCGTGCGCCGTCTCAAGAGCCAATAGACGAATGGCGATGCCACGATCAAGGCTATGGCGAAAAGTGTCATGCCGTTTTTCTACTTTTGGCTTTTCACAAGTTACCCAACTTTCCCAGCCCGAGCTTTCGACCCCCTAAGGTAACGTTTTCAACGGAGTAACGCCACTGCGGTCTTAAAAAGCGGGATTTGGGAACTCAAATCTCCGATTGATAGCTCCCATTTCACCCCTCCACATACCCCACAATCCTCCCAATTCAGTGTTCTTGGCTGAAGTCTTCGTTCTTTCATTTTTTTCTCCACTCCACCTGCGCCTCCACGACCGGCATTATTCCAGCGGTGCTCCCGGTCAAGGGTCTGCGATGAACGCGAGAATGCCGCGCCCTTGACCGGTCCGCGCCGCTGAACGCCTCCGAAATCGTCGCGGCTTTACGCCAAGAAAGAATTCATTTCGAAGGAGAAGAAGACAATGCCGAACACAACCGAAAGCAGGACGGACGCTGAGCCTCGGGACGAAACCCCCGAGGGTCAGCTTTCCAGGCGCCCGGACCGCGATATATTCAGGTGCCCTGAATCCGCCTCAGGATTTAACATTGACAATATGTCGAGCGGCTACAAACACTGGATTGCAGAAGTCAACGAGGCTTTGAGGTCCATCAACATGTCGATGGACGATTGGCAGCCTCGCTGGCCGTTCGATTTTGCAGCTGAATACAAGGCCGGGACCAAGGCAGATGATGCCGCCATGAAAGCAAATCGTTTCTGGTGGTTCGAGCAGAACAAGTCTCTACAACAGGACTGTCGTGTTACCCCGAGCTGCTGGCTGCCCCGTGGTCATCAGGGGATCTGCCAGCCAGCCAGGGAGCCGCGTTATCGCCCCGGAGACTACGTCAAGGTTGAGTTTCCAGACGAAACTACGGGGATCGGGGAGTGGATGTGGGTAAGCCAGCTCGTGCTGCTCGCGATCGGGGCATATCTTTGTTCCGGTCTCGCGCTTTGGGCGCAAGCTTCCGATTCCCAAACAGACGAAGCAAACAATTCCTGGACGGCCACCACGGACTTGCACCGCGAAAATTCGGATCCCATGCGCACCATTGAAAGCCACACCCACAGCGGCAATCGCATCCTGGACAAGCAATCGGTCCAGCGCCGCGGGTCTGACGGACTTTTCGAACCTTACCAGGACATCGAAAAGGAAACGGTGCAAGTGGACGCTGTCACTGTCCGAACCATCACGCGCACGTTCGGTCGAGATGCCGATGGCGTAAAAACACTGGTGGAGGTGATCGAAGAGGAAAAGCACACTCTGGCCGGAGGCGACTCGAAGATAGTACGCGCCACCTCGGATCCCGATGCCAATGGCAATCTTCAACTGGTCCAGAGCCGGATTGAAGAGACGAAAAGGACCAGTAAGGATGTGGAGGAGACGGAAACCACCGTGATGGTCCCGAGCGTCAATGGCGGTCTGGTTCCAGCTGTGAAGGTGCAAGAGCGCCGCGAACAAGGCGCGAACGGCACGATTGAATCTCAACAAACTACGCTGCTTCCCGATGGCGCCGGAACTTGGCAAGTGGGGAAAGTACGGCGAACTACTACCCGACAAGAAGGCAACAACCGTAGCACCGAGGAGCAAGTCTCGCTTCCCGACTCTGAAGGCAAACTCGGTGAAGTATATCGTACCGTGAGCCACGACGCGGCGACTGCTTCTGGAGAAAAGCGCAACACAGTGGAAACCTATTCCATCAATGTCTTAGGGGCGGTCGAGGATGGCAGCCTACGCTTGGTTAAGCGCGCAACGACCGCCGAGCTCCCCAGTTCAACCGGTCAGCAAACCATCGAACAGCAAGTGGAGCTGGCGGACCCCGGCGATCCGGGCGCAGGTCTGCGAGTGACCATACTAACCACCGACATAATGCGCCCAAGCCCTTCCGGAGTGCAGGCCACGCGAATCGTTCAAGTGCGCGACGCAAACGGCAGTTTTGGAGTAGTTTCCGTGGACACCACAAAGTCCGACAACATTCACGCCATTCAGGTTAAGATCGCGCCTTCGGAAGTTATAAAATAGGTCGTACACTGGCGGTTGCGTCCCCAACGGAGTGACTGCACGCGGTAGCCCGAGCGAACCTTTGTAGTTTGGCCGACTTGGAAGCTACCCCGGCCTGCCAGATGCCGCATATGTAACTGGGATCTCGATACTCGCGTCAAAAGGAAGAGCGGCGCATGGCCGAATCCACGCGGGGAAAAGACGTGACCCAGACCACGCGACAGGAACTGGAAAACCTGCCGCCGTCGAACGTGAGAACGATTCCGGGGCCACCGGTGCGCAGGGAGCTCTCGAGGGAGAAAAATAATGGCAAAGCTGACCAAGCCAGCTCGTGATCGGATATCCGCAACCAAGTTCGCTTTTCCGAAGCAACGCAAGGAGCCGTTAGAAAATGCCTCTCACGTACGCAACGCTGTTGCACGCTTCAACCAGGTGAAGGGCGTCACGGAAGCGGAACGCCGTGCGGCGTGGAAGCGGATACAGGCTGCCGCAAAGCGATACGCAGTGGAACTTGAAGAGTCCGCCTAGCCCGAACTCGGCACGCTGGATGCTGCCATGGCAGCCGGAGTCGAAAGCGCTTTCATCCAGTCTCCGGAGCTCGTCACTCGGGTTCTGCAGCCGGTGCGTTGGCTGCTCATCTTCGATGAATTTCCCGCGATCTTGAGAATACGCGTCACAAAATGGGAGGGCACACTCTTCAGACTGTTGTCCTGTGAGGGGAGCATCCTAAGTCTCATTATGGGAATTGCAGATAGGCGAACGCCACTGCATTTCGGCAGTGGCGTTCATGGTTGCGGGGGGCGGATTTGAACCGCCGACCTTTGGGTTATGCGATCTGACTCACCTTTCGATGAGAGTCGGACTGTACCTTCACCCCCGAGGGGTGCTCGCCATCCAGTCTCTACGCCTTCCCCCACCATTCCGGGGGCTTGGTTCGGTATTGCCCTATCGCTCGCGCGACGTAGGTTTCACCGACTTTGACGAGTGATCTTCCGGTACATTGCTGCGCCGGACGCCCAGTTTGCAACGCTCGATTAGGAATTCCAAGATTCCAAGGAACTCTTGGGAATCCTAAGGAGCGGGAGGTTATGAGCCCAAAATGATTAGTAATTTCAACAACTTACAAGACGCGGGTGGCCCTCGAAAAACCTTGTAAGGAAGACTAAGGAACCGTTATTGGACAGTTAAAGGACAGGCGAGTTTTTGAGGTTTTCACGACCACTCTGGAGTTTCGGAAGGAGAATCATCACTACCCAGTGCGTACCACAATCAGATTATAGTTATCTCCCGCTAATTCTAGCCCCACGGCAATAACCGCTGAGTGAAATCCGTCATCACGACGCGCATTTCACGTACGGCGTCCCGGCTTTCTTCAACATTTTGGGCCCGTCATCCTGTCACAATCCCGAAAGCGCCACAAACAACTTTGCAGGAAGTCACCCGTGCGTGACGCGAGCTTCAAGCTCTGCCCGGACAGCAATCGCTCGGAGCATTCCCGCAAAGATCCACCGATGGGCGGGATACAGCACATACCAGTAGACAAGACCACCCAGTCCCGCAGGGTCGAAAATGGCGGTCTGGCGGATGGTTGATCCCTGGGAATTTTGCTGAGCACCGCTCGGCTCAACCTCGAATTGGAGCCAAGCGCGTCCCGGCACTTTCATTTCGGCGACCAGTCTCAGACGACGGTTGGGCTCGAACGCTTCCACTCGCCAGAAATCTAACGCATCCCCCACCGCCAGGGTCTGAGCATTGCGTCGCCCCCGCCGCATTCCGACGCCGCCTACTAAGAGATCCAGGAAACCGCGTAACCACCACAGGAAACCCGCAAAGTACCAACCGTTCGCTCCTCCGATCTGTCGGATGGGAGCAAAGGCCGCTGCCGGCGTTACCGAGACGCGTACAGTGCGGGAATCCACGAGCCGGGTTCCAAAGCGCACGCCGCCCCACGACCGGGTCGTTCCCGCGGAAGAGAGGGCGTCCGACCATGACGTCTCCGCAAACTCAAGGTTCTCGTTGAGTAAGGCTCTTTCGATCGCATCCTTCAAACCTCTCGGCCTGATGTCGAACACGTTCAGCGCTGACGGATTCCGGACCAGCGTGGGGTTGCGCATGCTATCAACAAGCTTGCGTCCTATGCGAGAGTAAATAGGAGTGACCAGGCCCAACCACAAACTGGAGAGGCGAGGTGTTAAGACTGGAACCGGAATCATCCATCGGTGGAGGCCGCACTGTCGCGCGTACTCTTGCATGATTTCGCCATAGCTCACCTGGTCGGCACCGCCGATCTCGAATACGGCTGCTTCCCCAATCGGGAGCTCAAGTGCCTCTAAGAGGTATGCGATTACGTCTTCGACTGCGATTGGCTGAGCCTTGGTGTCGACCCAGCGCGGGCAAATCATCACCGGCAGGCGCTGAACCAGAGCACGAATCATTTCAAAGGAAAGACTCCCCGAGCCGATCACAATCGAGGCCCGAAACTCGATGGTGGGGACTTCAGAGGAACGCAGAATGTCCGCTACTTCTTGACGGCTGCGCAAATGAGCAGACAGCGACTGGCCCTCTGCCCCGAGCCCGCCTAAATAGATGATGCGGCGCACACCGGCCTGGCGAGCGGATGCCGCGAAATTGCGGGCGGCTTGACGGTCCTCCTCTTCGAACTTACCTGACGAGCCCATCGAGTGAACCAGGTAATAGGCTGTGTGCACTCCGGCCAGCGCTGGCTGGAGTGAAACCAGATCGAAGCAATCGCCCTTTACAACCTCGGTGCTGGGAGCGACCCGCGGTTGCAGAAATTCAGGGTGTCGTGCGAGGCAACGAATTGGGCACCCGGTCTTCTCAAGAGCCTTGAGGAGACGCCCTCCGATGTACCCAGTGGCTCCAGTCAGCAGGACTAGCGGGCGGGCAGCGGAATCAGATGAGGACTTCGATGTCAGGATTCACTCCGTGAATCATCTCTTTGGAACCCAAGGAACGAACACGCTCGTTCTTCTTCTGTACCCCGCGAAATCAGGATTTTCGGCCATCTTCTTTTCAAGCATTGGAATCCCGGAAACCTTCAGGATCAAGAAAGTGATGGTGAGGGGCCCGACAATGCTAAACCAGCCGCCCGGAACACCGACCGCCACCACCCAAATGCCCCACCACTGCACGACCTCTCCGAAATAGTTGGGGTGTCGGGTGTACCGCCACAGCCCGCTTTGCAGTATCTTGCCCCGATTGTGCGGGTCTCTTGCGAACCTCGCAAGTTCCGCATCCCCGACCGATTCGAAAAGGAACCCAAACAGCCAAATACAAGCACCGATGCCGTTGAGAAAGCCGAACGTGGTCCCTGTGCTTCGATTAATCATCAGCACCGGCAACGCTACGATGAAAAGAAGCGCGCCCTGCAGGAGGTACACCTGGGCATACGAGCGAGCATAGAACCACTTGCCCCATTCCCGTCTCCAGGCCATGTAGCGGAAATCTTCCGCTTTGCCGCGATGGCGGGCATGAATGTGCCATGCTAGACGCAGGCCCCAGATGCTCACTGAGATGTCCGCCAGTATGCCTCGCGTTCCCGACCCGCCAGATAGGAAGAAAGATGTCCACGCCAGAAGGACAAAGCCGAGCCCCCACGCGACATCGGCAACATCGTTCCTGCGCTTGATTACAGAGACCAGGAACCCCAGCGTCATGTATCCGCATAGCACGACGGCCAATGTCGAGTAGTAGTTCATAGGCCGAGCCTATGCGCGATGAGGTAGGTTCCAACAGATACAGAGCCTGCCAATATCGTGCCCCAAATCAGGTCCACTACTGTCAGCGCAAGCGGCCAATCCTTGAGCGTGGCGAGATTGGTGAGATCGTAAGTCGCATAGGTGATGAGACCGAACAAGGCTCCGAGCATGAGCGCACGCACCCATGAATCTTTTTCGACTGCTGGAGCAATGACGAAAACCACCAGGCCTGCCAGGAAGAGTAGGTAGAAGAGGATGGCGGCCACCCAATTGACCTTGGGAGTCATCAAAAATCCGATCTGTTTCGTGTAGAAGTTCTTGGCTGCTACGCCGAGCCAGACCATATCCAGGCCAAAGAAAATCGGCAAGGCAATGAGATACAGTTTTAAGAACATAGCGTTACCAATTAATAAATACCGAGATCGAAGTCTGGACAGTCCGCGCTCCACATAAGAACGGCCCTCACGCGGCCTTGGCCGACGACCCGGCACCGCACTGATCGTGGTCTTCTGATTCGGCGCTGAATCCAGCTCTCGCCCTGGCTACTGAGATTCGCCGGCAAGAAGCGCTGCAGTACATGACTCCGTCCCAGTTGGTGGCTCTCCATCTTCGCCACACGATTGTCCCGCCACAGACCGCACAAGCTTTCTGCGTTGTTGTCGGATTGCTTAGTTGAGACGGAGCAGAGTGGCAATTCATTGGCGATGTTCTCCGAGAGCGCTACGCAGGCTAGCTCCCTTGGTTTCGTCAAAAACACCCTCTGACTTCCACAGCACGTTGCCCTGGCGATCCACAAGAAAGGCATAGATCTTCTTTTGGTCAGCAATCAGCAGCGAGTCGAGGAAAGGCTTTTTCTCCAGATACAACGTGATCGTGCGTTCGCGAGCCTTGCGATCTGGGATACCGTGGCGCATGCCAGTATCGATAAACCAACGCATGAAAGCGCCAGGCCTTTGAATTGCAGGCAGCTCGTAGTAGTGAAAACCGGGATCCAGTTCTTCGAATCGCTTCATCTCTCGCAACCAGGTGTCCACATCTTTCTGCTGCTCTCGTTCAAATGCGACCAACAGGAGGTTGCGGTCGCCCTCGAAGTCGGCCGGCAAATTGAAGTCACGCTTTTCCAGGTTGGAGGCCTTCACACTCGGGAAATGTGCTGCCGGCGAGTTCTCGGGTAGTGTCGCGCCAAGACCTTCTTTGGAACCCGCTATCAACGAAGCCAGAAGGGATGCTAGCGTCCAAATAACAACTTTCATTCAGTGACTCCTATCAAGCCTGGGAAATCTAAGTGACCTCGGCGGTATTGCTGTGCGGCCCAGAAGACACGGCGACTTGGCGCAGCGCCCGGGACAGAAGGAAATAAATAAGAAAGATCGCGGGCGAACCGATCAGCAGCCAAGCTGACATGGCGTGCACTTCCGCTAGCCACAGCGTCGAGATGGCATGCGGCAGGTCTGCGCGCACCATGGCCAAAATCTGCGTTAGAGACAACTGCAGAGGCGCAACGCGAAACAGCTTCTCCCCCATTCGGATGAAGGGCAGCAGCAAGAACAACTGGATGGGATAGATAACGTAGTTCACCAACTGGATGGCAGGTAGGTTCAGCCCGAAAATCAAGGCTGCGACCGCACATAGAACGGTAGTTGAACCGAGCACCGGAAAGATGCCCAATACAATCCCAAAAGCCAGGCTCAAGGCAATCTTCTCCGGCGTGATCCCCTGGGTAAGAAGGGCGGCGATTGGCGCGACGACGCGGCGATGAAAGAACCCACGTTTCATGATGCTGGCCTCGCCACCACTGTCCATTACGATTCCCGCCGACGATTGGATTGCTTTTGCCGTAGCTAGAACCTTGCTCCCTGCGCAGCCAGTTGGTGCTCGAGCGCGGAGAAATCCTGCACCGCCAGCCAACGAGATCCCGCCGATGCCTGGTCCAGGTGCAGTGCTGGAGAGCCTCCAAGCCAGAGAGCGGCGGCCCGGGGCGCCTTACGGGCGATGTAATCGAGATCGTCCAGCGCTTCGGAATTGGGCACGGACGAAAGGCTGAGCAAGACGACATCGGCTTCACTCTTTCGCGCCGCCAGCACGATGTCCGCCGCTGGCAAATCCGTTCCCAGATAAATTGCTCCCATACCTCCTGCTGCGGCGAGCATGGCGGCGGCCAGAGTGGGAAATGCGTGGCGCTCATTTCTAGGAGTGGCCAGCAAGACTCGAGCCGGCGGATTCGACGGAGAATAGGTTCGCACCAGCGAGGCTAGCACGCCGGTGAGCAGGTTGGTCAGCATGTGCTCCTGCGCAATGCTGCACTTGCCCTCATGCCAGCGCTCGCCGACCGTCCGCATCAGGGGTAGCGCGGCTTGATGAACGAAGTTTCTCGGGCTTCCCAAGGCTGCTGCCAGACGGTTGATTTCACGGTCGGTCCCGGCATAGTCGAAGCGGTCGAGGGCGTGTAGAACCGGCGCCAGCACGTCACTCGAATCGGTTGCCTTGGCAGCGAATTCCCCGGTTGCCATGGCGGAGCTTTTCTCCAGCAGTTCCCGCAGTTGCCGGTCTCCGAGTGCGGCTACTTGCCCGATGCTGTGTCCCTGTTCGACCGCCCGGCGCAGCAGGAGCAGCTTTTGGATCTGGTCTTCGGAATAGACACGTCCGCGTCCGGCCCGTTTAGGAATGACCGTGCGGTATCGGCGCTCCCAGGCACGCAGGGTATCCAGTGGAATCCCGGTGAGTTTGGCCACGGCACTGATCGGGTAGGAGGTCGCCATCTGAAAGGATCCTATCAGGACCGAGGCTAGTGTGTCAAAGTAATGTCTTGGACAAACATTTGACAACTACTGCCCGGATTGATACAACAAATCAGGAAGCAATCCGCGCCCTGCCTGAGCGCGTACTGACTAAGAGCGGTTCTCGAATCCAAGTCAGAAGTCAGAGGCAAGAGCCAGGAATTCTTTGTGATCAAGCAACTGCACGACTACAGTTTCGGTACGGTCATTCCCTTTGTGCTGCTGCATGTGGGGTGTATAGCCGTGTTCTTTGTCCCTTTCCGCTGGTCATGGGTGTGGCTCATGCTGGCGATGTACGTCGTGCGCATGTTCGGCATAACGGCCGGATACCACCGCTATTTCAGCCACCGCAGCTACAAGCTAGAACGCGGCTGGCAGTTTTTGATGGCCGTTCTGGCGGAGACTTCCGGCCAGAAAGGCGTCCTTTGGTGGGCGGCTCATCATCGCGTGCACCACCGGCATGCGGACCGGGATCCGGATATTCATTCTCCGTTGAAGCATGGATTCTGGTGGGCTCATGTTGGGTGGGTGCTGTCGAACGAGTACGACACATACGACCCTGCGCTCATTCAGGATTTTGGCAAATATCCGGAATTGCGCTGGCTGGACAAACACTACATGGTCCCACCCGTCGCGTTAGCGGCGTTGCTACTAGTCGGCGGCGGGCAGGAAGCTTTTGTGTGGGGATTCGTGGTCTCGACCGTTTTGCTGTTTCACGGGACCTTCACCATTAATTCTGTGGCGCATCTGTGGGGATCTCGACGCTTCGACACGGCAGACGATAGCCGCAATAACTTCGTCCTCGCCATCATCACCCTGGGAGAAGGCTGGCACAACAATCACCACAGATTCATGTACGCGTGCCAGCAGGGACTTCGCTGGTGGGAAGTGGACGTCACGTACTACGCGCTGAAGATGCTGAACTGGCTGGGAGTAGCCCGGGATCTGCGAGGCATTCGGCTGCCACTTTCGGGAAGTGAGGCGCGATGAGCCGGATCGCGGTGATCGGAGCAGGCATCTCGGGAATGGGCGCGGCGTACCTACTCAGCCAGAAACACGAAGTATGGCTGTTCGAAAAAGAGGCTCGCCTCGGAGGCCACACCCATACCCATCAGATGGAAACCAGTCGCGGCGTTTTTCCGATTGACACCGGTTTCATTGTGCATAACGACCGCACGTACCCGAATCTGGTTCGCTTGTTCCGACAGATGGGCATCGTCCGGCAAGCGAGTGACATGTCGTTTGGTGTTTCTTGCCGGCAGACTGGCTTTGAATACAGCAGCCGTGGCCTGAGCGGATTTTTTGCGGGCAGGAGCAATTTGTTTCGCCTGGGACACTATCGCTTTCTGGCGGAGATCATGCGCTTCAACCGGGAAGCAAGAAGGCTTTTGCAGGATCCGGCCAGCGCGGAAATCAGCTTGAGGGACTACCTGCGTGCGCATCAGTTCGGAGGCGAGTTCACGCGCTACTATCTGCACCCCATGGCTGCGGCGGTGTGGTCCACATCGCCGGAAGAAATCGAAGACTTCCCGGCCTTTACTTTGATTCGCTTTCTCGAGAATCACGGACTCCTCGGTCTGACGACGGCGCCTCAGTGGTACGCGCTGCAAGGCGGCAGCAGCGTTTACATTCCGCCGCTGACTGCGCCTTACCGGGAACGGATTCGTCTGGGCGCAAAGATCGACGGGGTCAGGCGCACTGCGGCAGGAGTGGAAATTGGTTTTGAGGACCGTCCGCCGGAGTCTTTCGACGAGGTCGTCTTCGCCTGTCATGCGCCGCAAACGTTACAGCTACTGAAGGATCTGACTCCACTGGAGCGGCAGGTTCTTGGTGGTTTCCGCACCAGCCGTAACGAGACCGTGCTGCACACCGACCCGAGCCTGCTGCCCCGGCGGCTGGGGGCGCGTGCGTCCTGGAACTATCATCTCGGGACGCGGCGGCGGGCTGCCACGCTCACATATCACATGAACCGGCTGCAGTGCCTGCCCACACGTGAAGATTACTGCGTCACGCTGAACGACACCCAGTCCATCGACGAGCGCCGCGTTCTGCGCGAAATGACGTACTTCCATCCCCTCTATACTCTGGATGCGGTGCGGGCCCAAGCGCGTTGGCAGGAGATCAGCGGCCGCAACCGTACTCACTTCTGCGGCGCATACTGGTTCTACGGGTTCCATGAAGACGGATTGAATTCGGCGATCCGGGTTGCGGAGAAACTTGGCGTGGCCTGGGATGAACCGAGAGAGGCGGCGGCCTGATGGAATCAGGAATGTATTCCGGAACGTTGCGTCATCGCAGGTTCAGTCCTGTCCGTCACGAGTTTACTTACCCGCTGTTCATGGTCTTCCTCGATATCGACCGTCTACCGGAACTGATGAAGGTGTCCCGGCTGGCGGGATACAACCGGAGGAACTGGATTTCCTACCAGGAGCGGGATCACTTCGGTGATCCGGCGAGGACTCTGCGCGAACGCGTATTGCGGGATGCTGACAAAAACAGCGTGATCCTTCCCGAAGGGCGAATTTTCCTGCTCACTCATCTCCGCTACCTGGGGTACAACTTCAATCCCGTCTCTTTCTTTTACTGTTATGACCGCGAAGACAAATTGCAGATGGTCATGGCCGAAGTCAACAACACCTTCGGAGAAACCGCAAACTACTGGCTCACGCGCACAGTCGAGCGCCCAGCCGGTGAAAACAAGCGGTACCGATTTCCGAAACAATTTCACGTCTCGCCCTTCCTGAAGCTGGGCCAGGAATACGATTGGACGTTCACGCCGCCCGGCGAGCGGCTGATCAGTGAGAGTGTTAGTTATGAGGACGGGCGGGAGATCTTCGATTCCACGCTGAAACTCGAGCGGCGCGAGTGGTCGCGAGCAGAACTGCACCGGGCACTGCTGCGATTTCCCTGGATGACGGCCAAAGTAATCACTGCAATTCATTGGCAGGCGTTGCGGCTATTGCTGAAGCGAGTCCCTGTGGTCAGGCATCCGGGCGCAGGCCAGTTCGAGCGGTCGACAGTTCAGCATTTGGGGGCGTCATGGCGAGCGGAATAACTACGAATATCGCGAAGAGAATATTCCTGAAGACCTTGGCTGGGCTCCGGGTGGGCTACCTGGAGGTTGTTTGTCCCGAGTACACGTACAGCTTCGGCCAGTCACACGACCCGCTGCAAGCGGTAATCGCCGTACACGAGGAGCGCTTTTTCCTGCGCGCGCTGTTAGCGGGAGACGTCGGCATCGGCGAAGCCTACATGGACGGCGACTGGTCTACCCCCGATCTGGTCGCGGTAGTTCGGTTGGCGGTGAGGAATCTGGATCAACTGGACGGCAGCAATCGCCTCTTGACGTCCTTCCGCAGGCTCGCTGACTTGATCGAGCATCGCCGCCGCGGCAACACCCAGGCTGGCAGCCGGCGCAATATCGCGTATCACTACGACCTGGGCAACGACTTCTACCGCCTTTTCCTCGATCGCAGCTTGGCCTATTCCTGCGCCTACTACGAAAGCGCGGACGACCCTCTGGAACAGGCACAGATCCGCAAGTTCGATCGCATCTGCCGCAAACTCCAGTTGGGATCGCGGGACCATGTGCTCGAAATCGGCACCGGCTGGGGCGGCTTCGCGGCCTACGCGGCCGAAACCTACGGGTGCTGCGTGACGACCACGACCATTAGCCAGCAGCAGCACGACTACGCGGGTGAAGTGTTCTCACGGAGCAGGGCGGGAGAACGCATCCAGTTGCTGTTCGAAGACTACCGCAACCTGCGAGGACAGTACGACAAGATCGTCAGCATTGAAATGTTCGAAGCTGTGGGCTATGAGCACTACGACGACTACTTCGGAGCTTGCGATGGCCTGCTGAAGCCGGACGGCAGCATGCTCCTTCAGACCATTACCATCCAGGAAAAAAAGTTTCACCAGTACCGCAAGCAGAGCGATTGGATCAAGAAGCACATCTTTCCCGGAGCTGAGCTGGCTTCGGTCATCGCGATCCAGCAATCGCTGGCCAGAAAAACCCGCATGCAGCTTTTTCACATGGAAGACATCGGGAAGCACTACGCTCTGACCCTTCACGAATGGCGCCGCCGATTTCTCGAACATCTCTCCGAAGTACGCCAACTCGGATTCGACGATCGCTTCGTGCGCATGTGGGAGTACTACCTGGCGTACTGCGAGGGAGCATTCCACGAACGCTACATCAGCGACGTGCAACTCGTGCTCGCCAAAGTGACAAGTGAAGTTCATCTGATGAAGGAACCTGAGATGCAGCCAGAATGGCAGGAGAGATCGTAATGACGTATCGAACACTGATAACGGCGATTTCTGTGGTGGCCATCGCACTCACGCCGATGGTGTTCGCCGCTTCCGTGCCGTCGGTGGGCAGCCTGGCGCCCGAATTCACACTCACCTCACAGGAGGGTACGCCCGTCGGCCTGAAGGACTATCGCGGCAAGTGGGTGGTCTTGTACTTCTATCCCAAAGATTTCACAAGCGGCTGCACGATCGAGGCGCACAACTTCCAGCGCGACCAGCCGCAGTACCAGCAGAGGAATGTAGTGGTGCTTGGCGTCAGCGTCGATAGCGCCGATTCCCACAAGCAGTTCTGCACAAAGGAAGGACTGAACTTCAAACTGCTGGCCGACACTGATCACAAGGTGTCGAGCGCCTATGGCTCGTTGACCAATTTCGGGCTGGTGAAATTTGCTTCCCGTCACACCTTCATCATCAATCCCGAGGGCAAGGTGGCCAAGGTATTTACCGAGGTGAATCCTAACAAGCATAGTGAGGAAGTCTTGGTAGCTCTCGCCGAACTGCAAACGCAGAGCGAAGGTTCCCGGTAAGACCTTGAGGGCTAACTGACGACCCCATGAACTACGACGCGATCCTGGTTGTTTCCTTCGGAGGCCCCGAATGCCCCGATGACGTCGTGCCATTCCTGGAAAATGTCTTGTGGGGCAAGAACGTGCCGCGCGAGCGCATGCTGGAAGTGGCCGAACACTACTACCACTTCGGCGGTAAGAGTCCGATCAACGATCAGAATCGGCAACTCATCGCAGCTATTAAGGCGGAACTGGCTCAGCACGGGCCTCAATTGCCCATCTACTGGGGAAACCGCAACTGGCATCCCATGCTCACCGACACGCTGTGCCAGATGAAAGCGGACGGGGTCCACCGCGCGCTAGCTTTCGTGACGTCCGCTTATAGCTCGTACTCGAGTTGCCGGCAGTATCGGGAAGACATAGCCCGCGCGCAAGAGGCAGCAGGCGAGGGCGCGCCAATTGTGGATAAGATTCGCGCGTTCCACAACCATCCTGGATTTGTTGAGTCCGTCGTAGATCGCTTGCAGCACGCGCTGGCAAAGATTCCAGAGGACCGGCGTCAGGCGGCGCACCTTATCTACACCGCGCACAGCATTCCACTGGCGATGGCGCAAGGCTGCGACTACGAAAAACAACTCAAGGAAACTGGCAGGTTAGTCGCGGAAGAATTGGGACACAAAGAGTGGCGACTGGTGTACCAGAGCCGAAGTGGTCCAGCATCGCAACCTTGGTTGGAGCCAGACATTCTTGATTGCCTGCGCGAAATCAAAGCGCGGGCAGGTAGTTCGGATGTAGTGATCTCTCCGATCGGTTTCGTCTCCGACCACATGGAGATTCTTTTCGATCTTGATACGCAGGCGCGAGAGCTCTGCTCGGAGTTGGGCCTGCAAATGATGCGAGCGGAGACCGTCGGCACGCATCCGCGCTTCATACGCATGATTCGCGAACTGATATGCGAGCGCATGGACGAAACCACTCCCAAGCTTAGTCTGGGAGTGTTAGGTGCTCGCCCTGACTTTTGTGCCCCTGACTGCTGTCCAATGTCCGGCCGAACGGCAGCCGGCTAAAGGACCCCGTGAAAGAGATTGATTCAACGCCTTCCGGCTACAAAGCGAACAAGTTTCTTGGCAAGAGTGAGTGTTTGGTGTTGCTAGCGCATGGGAGTAAAGACCCTCGTTGGCGTATTCCGTTCGAGCGGATTGTCGACGCCGTGCAGGGGCAATCAGAAAAAACTGTAGTGCGGCTGGCCTACATGGAATTCATTGAGCCGACCCTGATGGATGTCGCGCGCGAATGTGTCGGACAACAAATCCTGCGTCTGAGGATTCTTCCTTTGTTCTTGTCGATTGGGGCGCACCTGGTGACCGACGTCCCTGAACAAGTGAATCAGGCGAAAGCGAAGTTTCCCCAACTTGAGGTCGATGTGCTCTCACCCGTCGGCGAGGACCCCCGTTTGGCTGGATTGATTCAGAAGATTGTGATTGAAACACTGAGCCATTGAAGAGCTGTGATCGAAACAGAAGGGCAAAGTTAGAGCTTTCTACTCGCCGATCAAGCGTCAGGTTTGGGTGGTCACTTCGTGTGAAAGCACACCAGAAATTGTGGTCCGTTAACAGCTTACGAACTGTTTCCGAGGGCATTAAAACGTTTTTGTAGCCCCATCCGTGCCGCGTGTTTTCAGTTAGTTACCGTTGAAGATTTCGCTGTCACGACTGCGACTAAACAGTTTGTGCGAATCAATACTGCCTCACGCACTTCTGGGAATCTTGGGCGGCTTTTGGGACTGACGCCTTCGTAAAAGGCGAACGCCACTGCATTTCGGCAGTGGCGTTCATGGTTGCGGGGGGCGGATTTGAACCGCCGACCTTTGGGTTATGCGATCTGACTCACCTTTCGATGAGAGTCGGACTGTACCTTCATCCACGAGGGATGCTCGCCATCCAGTCTCTACGCCTTCCCCCACCATTCCGGGGGCTTGGTTCGGTATTGCCTTATCGCTCGCGCGACGTAGGTTCCACCGACTTTGACGAGTGATCTTCCGGTACATTGCTGCGCCGGACGCCCAATTTGCAACGCTCGATTAGGAACTCCAAGATTCCAAGGAACTCTTGGGAATCCTAAGGAGCGGGAGGTTATGAGCCCACGGATAATAGGAATTTCAACAACTTACAAGACGCGGGTGGCCACCTTAAAACCTTGTAAGGAACGGTACGGAACCCTTATTGGACAGCTAACGGACAGTCGACTTCGGGCGACATTTGCTGCCGGGCTCGGAGTGAAGCTATGAGACTTCGTTCGGGTTGTCCAGGGGACTGCAAGTCTTCAGACTAGCCGCACTTTTCGATGGTGGGACCTTGGGTCCTTCCAGTCAAGCGCGTGCGTGGATCCTCTTATCGTTATCGCGAGGGCTCCCTTGCGGCAACCACAAGAGCCAAACGGAGACACAACGAAATCCTCGCTAGTGTTTGTCACATTCCCAGCGCCCGCCGATAGCACGTTGGAGCCATTCCGCACGACAGCGAAGAACACTAGCCTGTGATTGAGCAGTTTTCGGGGGAGGGCTGTTCAACGATAGCGCCCCACCGACTGTATTGAGTCTGGGGCGCTTTCGTTTGTGGGTTCTTGCCAACGTACCCTGCAAGTCGCCATGTGCAGGGGCACTGCCACGGTTCAAGCGGCAGGTCGGCTTCGGAAAGGAAGATCAGGACTTGGTTTCCGCGTCGGCAACCGCGAAGCATGTGTCTTGCTGTCGGTGTGCGAAGCGCAGACCCGGTATTCTTGACCGTGATCGTCTAGTTCCAAGTAGTCCGCCACTTGTTCACAGCCTTTGCGATCACATAACACGGTCACGTCTGGCGGATGATGAAGCTGGAAAAACTCCATGCCTATGATTTTACGGTGACTGAATATGCGGCACAAGTCGTTCAGATCAAGTTGCCATGCATGGCGTGATCGCCTTGGGAATGGGAACGGCAATGGAGGCTAGCTGACGCCGACTGTGCCTGCGCCCCTATGGACTCAGGGCGCTGCAACATGCCAGGGTGCGCGGGTGATAGAATGAAATTGAGGTGGTTACCACCTTCTCCTCTTTCAGGTTCCCTGAACTAAGTCAGCCCATCTGAAGTTTTCTCTCCTTAGGCTTTCAAAGAAAGCCGCGTACCCCATGCATTCGAATGCGATCCTGCACGAAGCTCAGCAGCTCCACAACGTCAGTGACCGTCTTGACACGCTGGCAGAGCAACATCCTCTCGTCTCAGAAGCGCTCATCACTATTGCAGGAAGCGTTCGTAGCACGGCAACTGTGTTGGAGGTGCTGGTTGCGACGAAAATAGCGCCGCTCGCTGGATTAGACCCAGCAAGTGCCTGATTTGCTCATTGCTGTCTGGCTGCTTTTGTTTGTGGGATCGGAGTCGGGGCGCTAGTCGTGTAGCACGACTTGGAGAAGTGAGCTGTGAACGTGCAATGCATCGCCAGCCCGATAATCAATGAACCCCAACTTCCTGAACCTATTCATGAAAAAGCTCACCCGCGACCGCGTCGTGCCTATCATCTCTGCGAGGGTCTCCTGACTCATCTTGGGGATTAGGATTTCGTGCTTACCTTCCTTGCCGAAATGAGCCAGCAATAGCAACATCCGAGCTAGTCTTTTTTCACTGGAATTGAAAAGCTGGTCGACCAAATCCTCTTCGTATCGGATGTTCCGGGTCAGCAAATATGCCACGAACATGTCGGAAAACGCGTGTTCTCGGTGAAGCACTTCCATCATGTACGTCTTGTCGATTCGCATCACCGAGCAATTGGTCATTGCGGTTGCGGAGCACATGCGGATACGCTGCCCTGTAAGGCAACCTTCCCCGAAGAAATCACCCTCGTTCAGAATGCCTATGGTGGCTTCCTTCCCGCTCTGCGACACAACGGTGAGTTTCACCTTTCCTTCCTGAATGTAAAAAACACAATCAGATGGGTCGCCCTGAACAAAGATTGTCTGCTTTTTGGGAAAAGCTGCGATCTTCCTACCGCCGTCCATGGTCGAAAGGAATGCCGTGGGATTGAATTTGCTGAGTTTCTTAGCCGCTAACACGGGTGTCATGATCGACCCCCTCTCAAGAGTTCCGAATGCGCAGAAGGTAACTTTCTAGGATGAAGGATGAATAAATGCGGAAAAAGGAGCGGCCACAACGTCAACTTTGCGGGCAATGCTGCTCCGCACTCGACGAAATAATGATTTCACCCTTGTTGTCTAAAAGTCAATCCGCCCCATCTTGCTGACTTCGCTGCCCTTGGCCGACTGCCGATGGTCGGCGCTGTGCCTGTCACTCCTTTGCCAATCGTGTGTTGCGCGTCTCGGGCATGAAGGAATAGAGGATAGCGAAAGCTGCCGCCGCCACCCCCGCGAGGAAAGAGGAAGCCAGCGTGAAATCCCACGTGGTGAACGAGGGCTACGGGCGATGATTTGGCTCAGAACCGCGCCGATACCGACCACAGTGGTGATTGCTCCCAGCGTGAGATTGAATCGGCCGGTGCCGCGCGTCAGATCGGCGATCAGGAGCACGGACACAACGCCGAAGATCCCAGCCCCGATGCCGTCCATGACTTGGATAGCCATGAGCGGAGAAACCGGCAGAACCGTAATACGCGGCGCAATTTGCTACCAAATTGCTACCAAAAACATGGCAAGTAGGTTCGGGCTGAATCGTGCGGGGATATGCCGCTTCATTATCATATTTGAACACGATCTTCAGTACTGAGCCGTGCTCATCGCCCTGCGTGGACCGATTTTTGATGTACCGACCACAAAAAAGAGCGTCCCGAAGCTGTCTCAGTTCAGGACGCTCGTTGGCAGCCCTCCCCCGAAAGCTGCCCACTACCATGACCAGCAAGAAGCAGAGTTCTTACGCGGCGGCTCCGCTACGCTGGCACCGTTGCTCCGAACGTGGTCGGAGTCTGTATATTCGTTCGATGATCGGCACTAGCCTTTCCGGCAGTTCGCTCTTCATCACGTATTCGTCCACCAACCACAGGATTCGCTCTGGCATCTCGCAGTACGCGGAAAGCAGGATGATCGGCAGGTTAGGAAAGCGTTGCTTAATATGGCAGGCTACGGCTTCCACGTCCATGCCTTCATGTTTGTACTCCAGCAGAACCGCAGCCACCGACGTTTCCTCTAACATCTTCATCGCAGTGTAGCCGCTCGACGCGATTTTGACGGAATAACCGTGAGATTCTAGAGTTGCTTTGCGAAGCTCCAACACTTGTGGACGGTCGTCGATGCACAACACAGTGGGGGATTCCATTGCCACATCTCCTTCGGATAAATACCAGGATGTTTGGCTCGCAGTTGCCCGACGTGCATCATACGCAAGGCCGAATACAGCCGCCGCGGACCTGACGACGCATGCAGTCGAGAAGAGCCTGCCGCATAGCAGACGGCTATGCTTGCACAATAGGCAGCCAGAGGATACGTGTCTGTTCAAAATTGACCACTTTCCGCAAGATGCCCACGGGCGTAGGGCACTCAATAAACATTGCAGGCTATCGCGCTGACAGTTGCTTCAACTCGAATGGGTCATGAGCTCGTGGGCTGATGCCCCCCAAAGACCCGGCAGACACCTCACTATTGAAGGCTTAGGTTCATCTCACCACGTTTATTGAAGTGGATATGCAGCACCTTTTCTTTTCCGCTGGCAAACTCTCCGGCCACCGTCCCGGATTGGTCATAGGAGTCCACGGCAGATACTACGCGTACCCGGACACGGTGTTCACCGGGGGCCAGGTGCGTCACATGAGAATCATGGCCTCGGACGCCGTGGAACACGACGAGGCGCTTCTTGTCGCTTCCTTCCAGTAGGTGGGTATAAGTCGAGTGATCGTCCACCCAAACTGATAGTCGGGCCTGAGTAAAGTTGTGCTCAACCTCGATGTCCAACGTTGCCGGAGGAAACTTTGCCAAATTCGAGTGCGCCGCCGTACTCCCCGTCGCAACCGGGCCCGGCGCAGTCTCGGGTGATAGCGTGTTGACTCCGTCAGCCCCCGCCAAACTTTTCGATGCTGGTTTTTGATACCAAAGTGTGTGGCTCAACCCGATTCCAAGAACAAGAAGGCCGCCCAAGAGCAGGGCCAGACTGGCGAAGGAGTTCTTTCGCATCTTCTCCCGCAACTTCGCTACTGCATTGCGCCCCAAGGGCAAAGTGCTGGTGCTTAAACCGGGCGTAGTCGTGACCACGCGCTGCCCCGCGGCCCAAGATCTGGCCCTTGCATTTGCTGTTTGTGCCGACCCTGCCTCGGGAGACCAACCCGGCTGCTTTGTCGTGCTCCATGGCTCTCGGCCGTCTCGCAGTGCTTGGATGTCCAGCACCATCTCCATGCCCCGTTGATAACGCTGGGCGGGATCTTTCGCCATAGCTCGCGAAATGATGTAATCGAGTCCGGGCGGTAACTCTGTGTCGAGAAGGGTCGCCGGCATCGGGTCGCGGTTGACTACTTTGAACGAGACCGTGACCGCGCTATTACCTTGAAACGGCCTGTAACCCGTCAGGACCGTGTACAAGATCACACCTAGAGAAAACAAGTCGGACCGACCGTCCACGGCTTCGCCATTCAACTGTTCCGGCGACATATAGGCGGGTGTGCCCAACGCACGCCCCGCCAGAGTGTGGTTGGCGAGGTTCAGTTTAGCCACTCCGAAGTCGGCGATCTTGGCATGCCCGTCGTCAGTGATCAGGATGTTCGCGGGCTTGAGATCGCGGTGAACCACGCCTTGACCGTGAGCGCAATCCAGCGCTTCCGCTAATTCGAACGTTAGCTGGAGTGCTGTCTGCAGTGGTAACTTGCGGTCGTCCCGGGACAGCAACTTGTCGAGGGACTGTCCCCCAACAAATTCCATCACGATATAAGGAGCGTGTGTCTCTGGTTCCTCGCCCACATCGAAGATGGTCACGATTCCAGGGTGCGACAGACATCCCGCAGCTTCCGCTTCCCGGAAGAAACGCTGGCGATACTCTTGTTCTTCTTCGGGAGGTTGGCCTACCAACGATACGGTCTTGACCGCTACTACGCGGTTGATTTTAGGATCGCGCGCCTTGTAGACGACACCCATGGCTCCCCGTCCCAGCTCGGCTAGGATCTCGTAGCGACCAAAGCGTTCGCTCCTGCGATCATCCATAAATATACGTCTTAGCTTAAGAGTTGGGGTTTGACCTCATCAGCCTGACGCCGCTTCCGTCTTGTCATCCGATATGGTAGTAACGAGCATGCCAATCACATTCTCATTCAGCACGCTTAAGATTTTCTTCGCTTGCTCTGCGGTGATTCCGTTCAGCATCTCAAATCCAACCTTGACGCCTCGAAGGGCGGGAATGACGTCATGGTGGGGTTGAACTTCGAGTATGATCGACCCACCTTGGCGGCCAAGGCCGAAGCCAACTCCTGCTCTTTCAACTTTAGTTGCTGCCATGTGTGGCACCTCACGTGAAGTACATGCGTTTCAGCGCATAATTCTCCCTGTCCCCGAGCGACAGGGCTAGGGCGCCTATCTTTAATTATTGTCGACTCGCAGGACGAAGCGTCCAAGTTACCGACGTGCTCGGCGCTGTCGAGTAGCCTGGGACCCGGAGATGCGAGAAAGGGTCCCGGAGTAGCCCCAGCCGCCTTCGACTTAGGCTCGGCCTCCCACAGGCAAAGGTTAGTGATCTTAATCACACTTTTTCGGTTCGCACACTATCAGTCAGTATGGTAGTAGTGCAGTTTGAAATCCACAGGGGGTAGCACCGCAATCCGGTCTGTGGGAAACTGTGGGTATGGCAGAACCAAAGGCACGGTATATCCCGAGGATGAACGATCCTGTAACAGTCAACGGGGTGCAGGGCCGATTTGTGGTGGTTGGAGTTGACGCAGGCACAAAGACCACCCTAGTGCAGACGGTGACCACGCCTCCAGTGGTGCTTAAGGCAGCATGGACCGCCATTTCCCCTCTTGACGAGAGCCAGAACGCTGCCCGGATCGTGAGAGAAGCTACTGAGAATCAGTAAGCGTTCCTTCCTCTGCCCCTCTTGAAAGGGTAGCGGACGAGTGTTCACACCTCGCTGCTCAACGTAGTTCTGCGCGATTAGCTGTTCTCCCCAATTTCCAAGAACCGCGACAACCTCTCTTCTGAAATCGGGGCCAGCGTTCCACAGCAAGTTAGCCGCTGAGGTGTCGGTCGCATCGTGGTCCAGTTTCCAGCGAACATGGTGTGAGCAATTGTGAACAGTTTTCTGAGCGGAAGAGTTGAAAATTATTTTGAAGGTGAAACCATGTCCGCGGCGGTTTATCCGGTACTCCAAAGCGCGGTCCTGCTTTGTATCGACGACAACGAAGACCTGCTGGAATGCGAGAGATCATTTCTCGAAAGCTTCGGCTATTCCGTTCTTACCGCTGACAGCGGTGGCAAGGGATTGGAACTAGCCTCCAAGCACTGGGTTGACGTTGTAATTCTGGATTACTTCATGCCCGAAATGAACGGACAAGAGGTCGTCATTGAGATGAGGCGACTAAGGCCGGAGGCGGCAATCATCATGCTATCCGGAGCAGCGGATGTTCCCGAGCAGGCCTTGAAGTGGGTCGATGCCTTCATAGCCAAGGATCGTTTGGCCAGCCAGTTGTTGCCGACGATCACACAATTGTACGGATACGGATCAACGTCTCAGCCTTCGTGTGACGCATAACGGCGGATGAGCCGTTTATGAAGACCATGCTACTTGCAGGCCTGAACTTGAGCGGCCATCCCGGCAAACGTCTGAATCGGTGTCAACACGTTTGTAACAACTCACCAATTACCAACAACAGCAAGACTAGCGAAGGAGAAACTAAAATGTCAGATCAAGAAAATCGCAACCCGCAACATAGCGATCCGCAGAAGCCAGCCCCCCCGGAGCAGAAACCGGTAATCCAGCCGAATCAGCCAGTGCAACAGAAACCGGTGGTCCCGATCGCACAGCCCAAAGTTCCGCAGTCGGAACCGGAAAAACACGATCAACCGCAGAAGAAACACGCCTAGGCTGCAGTGGATTTGGAACTGATGAAATGGAAGGTTCAGGACGGTTCGACTGAATCGAGCCGTCCTGATCAGCGTGGAAGTGATTTCAGTTTCAAGGCTGCTGGGGTGAACACGCCGGATACAAAGGCAACGCTCTGGCTGTCGCGTCATCGCCGTTTTGAGACTCCATCTCGAATTCATAAAGGAGAAATATGAAAAAGCTCAGATTGTCCGTGGTTATGGTTGCGTTGCTCGCTGTCGGGATCCTGGCCGGATGCTCGCAGACGGCCACGAAGTCACCTGACGTTTCGGACAGTATTCGCAAATCGCTCGATCAAGCCGGCTTCAAAGACGTTACCGTCAGTCAGGATCGCGACAAGGGCATCGTGACCCTCGGGGGACAAGTCGCCAGCGAGAACGACAAGTCACAAGCCGAATCGATTGCAAAGTCTCTGGCGGGCGTCCAGGTTGTCGCAGATCAAATTGCCGTGATTCCCGTGGGCGGAGAAAAAGAAGCAAAGGCCGTGAACTCCGATCTGGATCAAGGCATCGAGAAGAATCTGGACGCTGCGCTGATCCAGAACAAGTTGCATAAGAGCGTGAAATACGAAGTCAGGAACGGCGTAGTTACACTGACTGGAGAAGTGAACTCAGAAGACAAGCGCGCACGCGCCGAGAAAGTGGCAACTGGAGTGCCCAACGTGACGCAGGTCGTGAATAATCTGCAGGTGAAGAATCAGAAAGCCAGCTCTTCGCAATAAGAGCTGCACGGTTGATCCACCGCGGAGGTTGGAGAGCGGCCGCGTCCATGGTTGCTCTCCTGCAAAGTCAGCAAGAGGTGAGGTCTTGGTCACCAGCATGAATGCAGCGACCGCCCCTTCTCCGCTTGCCACTCTTGGATTTTGCAACGGTGTGCAATATTGGACAGTCGAAGCATTGTGAATCGCTTAACATGTCGCATTGTGTGGAGGAGCATGATGAAGAGAATCTACTTTCTAGTTGCTATTTCGACGACCTTGGGGGTTGTAACGTCGCTTCCCCTATCGGTTCGTGCACAGACCGCGTCGGACACTCCTTACACGTCGAAATGTGCTGGCTGTCATGGAAGTGATGGTACTGGTTCAGCAATGGGGAAGACGATGGGCGCCCACGATTTCACATCGGCTGAGGTGCAGCAAATGTCGGACACGCAGCTCTCAGATATCATCACCAACGGAAAAGGCAAGATGCCTGCGTACGGAAAGTCTTTAAAGCCGGATGACATTAAAGGGTTGGTAGCTTATATCCGCACTCTGAAAAAATAGTGCTGCAAAGTCCAACCGGATGGGGCTGAACACAAGAACACAGGAAGTGTTGAACCTGGCTGTAGAGCCAATTCGTCAACGGTGTGGTCTCCTACCCGCCGTGTAGCTCTTTCCCGTGGCTCACCGAGTCACCGTCTCCTCTTTTCAATTCGCAAAAAACGATCGTGGAGAGCAGTGTCATCAAGCCCAAGACAAAGAATGCGTGGTGGATGCCGCGAATGAATTGCTCGGTATTAGAACGATAGCGACTGGGAAGAAAGAATACAGTTACCAGCGAAGCCGAAGCGACCCCGAAACTGATGGCCATCTGCTGCATCGTGCTGGCGATAGAGCTTGCTCCGCTCGCCTGTTCTTCCGTGACATCGGCATAGACAAGCGTGTTCATACTTGTGTATTGCAGCGACGTGAAGAACCCGTAAAAGAAAACTTCTGTGGCTATCAACCACACCGGGGTAGCCTTCCCGATGGTCGCAAAAAGCAGGATCATCAGGCCAATGACCAGTGTGTTGGAAATCAGCACCGCACGGTATCCGACACGACCCAAAATTCTCGGCATTGCTACTTTCAGGCTCATGGCAGCGATCGCCTGCGGCATCATAAGCAGGCCGGATTGAACCGGAGTGAACCCGAGGCCAACCTGATACAAAAGCGGAAAAAGGAATGGAATGCCGCCAATGCCAAGACGAGTCACGAAACTACCAGCCACGGCAGCGCGAAATGTACGAATGCGAAACAGGGTGAGGCGCAGCATGGGATATGGGCTGCGCGTCGCGTGAAACCCATAGCCTGCGAGGAGGAGGATCGATACCGCTAGCAGCCCCAGAATTTCGCTCGTGCTAAGTGTATGTTCGCCGAACACCTCCAGCACGTACGAAAGCAGCGCGACTCCGGATCCGAAGAGAATCAGGCCGGTTACATCCAGGGGATTGGTATGCTCGTGGTAGTCCGGCAGGTGCCAGTACACCAGGAACAAACCCACGAGGCCAATCGGAATATTGACGAAGAAAATAAGCCTCCAGTGAAGATATCCGACGATCAGGCCGCCCGCGATCGGTCCCAGCATAGGACCAATTAAACTGGGGATAGCGACGAAACTCATGGCGCGAACCAGTTCGGACTTGGCGAACGTCCGCACCAGGGTGAGCCGGCCGACGGGCACCATCATCGATCCACCGCAGCCTTGCAAGATGCGGCACGCGACCAGCAAGTGGATGTCGCTCGATATGCCGCAGAGAAACGATCCTAGCGTGAAGATGCCAATGGCGGACGCAAATACCCGGCGTGTTCCGAACCGGTCGGCCATCCATCCGCTGATCGGAATGAACACCGCAAGGCTCAGGGTGTAGCTTGCGAGCACCGACTTCATGCTGAGCGGAGCAACGTGGAGGGCCGCTGCGATCGTCGGCACCCCGGTATTTAGAATCGTGGTGTCCAGAGACTCCATGAAAAATGCCACCGCGATCAGCCACGGTAGCAGCCGCCTGCTCGAATCAGGGAGCGACGGTTCCGGAAAGGAAGCTTCGATCGGACTAGACTGGCTCCCATTTGTCGAACTCGGCTGCATCGGTCTCCGTGGTCGCGTTCATCACTTCGTAGAAAAACAATTATCGCTGATTCGCAGAGCGATTCGGGTTCATTGAGGCCAGTCAGCTTCGCATTCAGCACCAGGTCAACGCCAATTTTCATGTGTGGGGTTTTCGCGCTACACAACGCAACGTTTCACCGCTGGAAACGCGCAATAGTGCTCATTTTCAACACATTAGCAGTCGCCGATTTCATTCTGCGCACAACGGCGCTTCTTACCAGTTTTGAGCAAAAGTGAAATCATTGGAATTCAGCACTCCGCTACGATGTTGGGGAGTGTAGGTCGGTCTAAAGCGGGAGAACACTTTGGCCCTGCCAACCAAATCGGCTACTAAACTTCACGACTTCGATCCAAAGGAATTCCTTGCCACCATCGGGGAGGGTAGGAAAGTCGTGGCCTTTCCCAAGAAACAAACAATCTTCTCGCAGGGGGACGCAGCTGACGCAGTCTTCTATATCCAGCAAGGCAAAGTGAAACTCATGGTCGCTGCCGATAACGGCAAAGAAGCGACCCTGGGCATATTGAGCGCCGGCGACTTCTTTGGAGAGGGTAGCCTGGCGGGACAAACTCTACGCATGGGGTTCGCAACGGCAATGACGGACTGCGAACTTTTGCGCATTGACAAGAAAGCCATGATGCTGGCGCTTCACCGGGAACACACTTTCTCGGATCTGTTTGTAGCGTACCTGCTGGCGCGGAACATCCGATACGAAGAGGATTTGGTGGACCAACTGTTCAATTCCAGCGAAAAGAGACTCGCTCGGCTCCTGCTGTTGCTTGCTCATTTCGGGAAGGAAAGCGAGCCCGAGACTGTAATCCCCAAGATTAGCCAGGAGACGCTCGCGGAGATGATAGGCACGACGCGGTCGCGGGTCAGTTTTTTCATGAACCGATTCAGAAAGCTAGGCTTCCTTGACTATGGCGAGAGCGGGCTTCAAGTTCATCGTTCACTTCTAAATGTCGTTCTCCACGACTAGCTTCCAAGCGGCAATTCCACAAACTAGGGCTCCCCAGACGGCGATGAGCAAATCAAGCACGTGCTGGATGGCTGGATCTAATTTCGGACGTGTATAAAACTGAACATTTGTCGGAACGGTTAACAGGTACTCTGGCTCAGTCTGGAAGCCGCAAGAGAAGTCCAATGTGCGGTTATTTCGGCGCCTGCAGGACCATTCTAGAAAAACTGGAGAACTCAATATGGCAAAAGACGCGCATCACAAAGCCGCAGCGGAACACGATAATGCAGCCAAAGCACACCGCACCGCAGCAGAACATCACGACAAGGGCAACCAAAGCGCTGCTCTCGACCATTCAAAGAAGGCACTCGAATGTTCCACCAAGGCACACGCATGCTCCGTCGAGGCTCACAAGAAGTCAGAAGAAAAGGCTCGGGTAGCTGCGTAGAACGACTTATAGATCTAAGGTCAAGCCGCCCTTGTGGGCGGCTTTTTCAGTATTTACGAGGGTGTGGAAGATAGTTGCTTTGCCGGACATCAAAAAGTGAAATGAAACGGCTAAATGATTCAACCGATCCGTTGGTGATCGACGGTCATCACCATGAGCGACAAATTCAGGTTAGTGCAGAGAGTGGCGGCATTTTCGTCGCAACCAGCACCTCCAACACAGTTGCCGTGCTACGAACGCTTCCCGAGTTGGTGGTGAGTGCTTCTGAAGTTAAGCAACGCTACAGCGTGAGTGACCGTCTTGACTCGCTGGCGGCGCACCATCCGCTTGTTTAGAGGACTTCAGACGGGCCCTTATCTGTCGGAAAAACTCAAAAAGGGTTCGCGGTCTATTTCAAAGTCCGGAACCCTCATGAACGCCATCAAGGTGTGTTAAGCGTGCATCGCGTGTTCGTCCTAGCCGCGCCAACGAGAGTATCCCCAGCCCCCGCCACCGAGCAAAAACAGCACTAAAAGAACAATCAATACGGTTTCCATTGTCGTACCTCATTTGTAAGAGGAAGCTGGACTGACCTTTGTAACGGCCATCTCATTTCTTCACTACAGCTCATGGTATAAGTGGCCAGGACGCGTGTCTGAGCACATTGGACCACTTTAAGTGCTCGATTCGTACAGCGCGTCATCGTGGATTGTGAGTAGATTCGGGTGCGGTGATTCGTAAGGAGATCCCGGTTCGACTTGGAATTCTAAACACTCCGACTCTTTCGTGCCGAATTTTGCCCCATCTCGATGGATGCGATTGCTGTTGAAGTCGCTCGGTCCTGGCGTTATCACTGGGGCCGCCGACGATGACCCATCCGGCATTGCCACATATTCTGTTGCCGGCGCACAGCTTGGAACCAAGCTGCTCTGGACCGCGCTCCTGACGTGGCCGCTGATGGCTGCGGTTCAGATGATGTGTGCCCGCATCGGCAAGGTGACGGGACAAGGCTTGGCTGCGAATTTCAAGCGGCGATTTCCACGTTGGTTGCTACTCGGAGTTGTCACGGCTCTGCTTGCGGCCAACACGATCAATATCGGAGCGGACCTCGCTGGCATGGCGGATGCGGCAGAAATGCTGTCGGGGATCAATTCGCACCTGTTTGTAGTGGTTTTCGCACTCCTGATTTCGTGGGCGACGATCCGACTCCACTATCACCAGATAGCAAATGTGCTCAAGTGGCTGGTGTTGGTGCTGTTCGCCTACCCGATCACCGCGTTTGTGGTTGGAGCGGACTGGGGCGGAGTGGCGCGTGCGACCTTCATTCCGTCGATGCCACACACCAGAGATGAATGGTCGACGCTGGTGGCCATTCTCGGCACCACGATCAGTCCATATCTGTTTTTCTGGCAGGCAAGTGAAGAGGTTGAAGAGGAGAAGTCGGCAGGCCAGAGTACGCTTGCTCAACGCAGAGGAGCGACGCTCAAAGAACTTGAACTGAGGAACTTTGATGTAGGCGTGGGTGCGTTTTTCTCGAACATGGTCATGTTCTTCATCATCCTGACCACTGCGATTACCCTGAACCGCCACGGCATCACGCACATCGAGACCACTCGCCAGGCGGCCGAAGCCCTCCGGCCTCTCGCCGGCAAGTTCGCTGCGACCCTGTTTACCGTCGGCATTGTCGGCGTCGGATTTCTTGCCATTCCAACACTGGCGGGATCTGCGGCATACGCCTTCGCGGAAACGCTGGGGTGGCGCCAAGGACTGGACAAGAAATTGAAACAGGCACGCGCGTTTTTCGCTCTCATTCTGTTCTCGACCGGCGTAGGTGTCGGACTGGACTTCGTAGGCATTAACCCTGTGAAGGCACTCTACTGGACAGCGGTGATCAACGGATTGTTAGCTCCCTTCCTTCTCGTCGCAATCCTGGTCGTCGCCTGCGACAAGAAACTGATGCAAGGCCAACCGAGTTCACGCTTGGGATGGATCGTCGTAGCGATTACCACAGTGGCGATGTTCGCCGCGGGCGTGGCTATGTTTGTTGTATAGATTGCCGATCTCGCAGCCGTCGAACCGTCGAACTGGCGCTCGCCCGGTTTCGCCAACCTAAATTGTCAGAACTGTGCAGTTTGGACCGGTCGCACCATTCTTTCCATGCCTATGCTGTATCTATCGAGCCGATGAAGAGTCGTGCGAAAGTGCGACCCTCCGGCTGCGTTGGAGAAAAAGCTATGATCCATCGCACCAACAAGCTGACACCCAAACTACGTAAAGCTCCCCAACCACCCCTGTCACACGCTGGGGCGATTCCAGACTCAGACCGTGCCAAGAGACCACCGCTCTCCGAGCCCGCTGCCACTGGCCAGGAGTTGATTCCCGGAGATCGAGTAGAGGGTCTGGGCAACTTCGGAAAGCCGACTGGAGAATTCGGCACAGTTAAGGAAGCTAACGAAGATGACGCGGTCGTCAAGTGGGATGATGACGGTCGTGTGAGGGTCCACCAACCGTCGCTCAAGAAGGCCTAGCCCGTTTTGGCCAGGGCGATCGCATCGAATGGGATTACGGGCATTGGGTGACTTCGCCGAGATTGAAGGAATAAAGGAGGGAAAGCTCAATGCGACAAAAACTCGTGCTCTGGTTTCTGCTGGTACTTACTGGACTCGTGATTGGGTTCATCCTGCAGTATTCCAGACTGCAGCGGGTACAGGAGGAACTGTCGGCCTCGACAAAACAATTGGGATCCTGCAAGTCCAGCCAACAATTGGCACAGCTTCGCGACACAACCACGATGATGTATCTGGAAGTGGTGCAGAAAAACTACGGCAAGGCCGGTGAGTATTCCGGGGAGGTTTTTGATCAAGCCCAGCAAATTGCGAGTAGCACGGAGGACCCTGCACTCCGCAACTTGCTTCGTGAAGTCCTGGTGACGCGCGATCAGATCACGGCAGACCTGGCCAAGGGAGATCCCGCCGCACTTTCAGAAATACAGCGACTCCTATCTAACCTCGAACAGACTGCGAAGCATTGACGGACTGGCTCAAGAAACCTGCGAGACACTCAGGACAGGTATAAGCGGGAGAGCGTTGATCATTTGTTCCTTTCAGTGCTCCGACACGCTCGGCCAGATGCCAAGCACTGATTTACAAGACGATCAATTCTGAACAGTTTTCCGAAGCACGAAGTTCGATACTAGCGGTTCGCAAGGTCTGCCAGTTTTGGGGAACGTCGTGGATATCTTTAGGTTTTACGAACATTCTTAATGCCGGGAGGTTTCAATGAATCTAAATTTGCTGGATCCGAAGCTGATTGCGCTCGTCGCCGCGGTGATTGTGATCGTCGCGGTTCTTGTTTGGCTGTATGTGCGAAAACGCAGGAGTACGACGGAAGAACTGCGGCAAAAGTTTGGCCCGGAGTATGACCGGGCGGTGCTTAAGCATGGTTCAGAACGAAAAGCAGAAGCGAAATTAGCCGATCGCGAGAAGCGGGTGGAAAAGCTCAACATTCGGAATCTTGATCCGATGGAACGCCAACGTTTTTCGAAGCAATGGGAGTCCGTACAGTCTCGCTTTGTCGATTCCCCCAAAGGGGCGGTTACAGAGGCCGATGACCTGGTCTCCTCTCTGATGAAAACTCGCGGCTATCCCGTATCCGATTTTGATCAACGTGCCGCCGACATTTCTGTCGATCATCCCCGAGTGGTGGAGAACTACCGCTCTGCGCATGAGATTGCGCTTCGGGTTGGGAAAGACCAAGCAACAACGGAAGACCTGAGAACGGCGATGATTCACTACCGCTCTTTATTCGAGGAACTGGTGCAGGTACCGACGATTGTGGAAAGGAAAGAGGTAGCGTAAATGGCTGAACTGAAGAGAAAAGAAGGAGAACTTACGACGGCCGAACTGGCGGGCTACGGCGTTGCACAAAAGCAGCCCGAGGGACCGAAGCTGGTGAAAGACCAAGAGCCGGAAACTCTGGATAAAGCAGCTGCAGTCTCAAAGCCCATGCCCTTGTTTTCTGAATCGGAGATGGGAGATTTTCGATCGCAGTGGAGCAAGGTACAGACTGGTTTCGTGGACGAACCGCGCAGGACGGTCGAAGAAGCAGACAAGTTGGTAGCCGCGGTGATGCAGAAACTCGCGGAGGGTTTCGCCAACGAACGATCGAGCTTGGAAAAGCAGTGGGACAGCGGTGACAACGTGTCTACCGAGGACCTGCGGCTTGCCCTGCAGCGCTATCGTTCTTTCTTTGACAGACTGCTGAAACTGTAGGGGACGAACGCGCCTTCGGATAAGGGAAGAAAACCTGAACATGGGGATCCGCGGATTTGTGCTATGCACTGACAAGGAGAAGACAGATGAATACGAGTACGAAAGATGAGATTAAAGGCACCGTTCATGAAGTGAAAGGCAAAGTCAAAGAGACGGCCGGCAAAGTCACGAATAATCCTAACTTAGAAGCCGACGGCAACGCCGAAAAAAACACCGGCAAAGTTGAGAAGAAGGTCGGACAGATCGAGAAAGTGTTCGAGAAGTAGATTTGGCGGTGTCTGTCCGAAGCGGGTTCGGGCGCTCGATAGGATTGATGTACCATCGCTCGCCGCTCGGTACTCCGAAGACCGGCGGGCGTCAGCCTGGCGATCGGAGTTCTGCATTCGGCGGGCCATGCTCGTCAGCCGAACGGACCAACCACCGGGTGCACGAACCCGCTCCGCCAAGCCTGTGGACAATCAAGGGCGCATCTGCGCGCGGGAAACACATGCCTAATCAGGTTACGAATAAGAGCGTGGTTGCTGAACAGAGTCAGGTACGCTTGCTGGAGATGCCCCCGCCGTCTTCGATCTCATCATCCGACAAGCTGCTCAGCAGAATCGCGATTCTACTCTTCATATTGGTCGCGGGCTTGCTGACGGTGTTCGGGTACTACGCCAGCTCGATTTGTATCACAGTCGTTCTGGCGGGATTTCTGGCGATCCTGTTCGACCCCCTGGTGGTGAAACTGGAGAGACTGCATATTCCGCGAAGTCTGGCCGCGGCGGGCATTGTGCTCGCAGGTATCGGACTGATCGGCCTGCTGGGTTACGCGCTCTACGGAAGAGCAACGAGCTTCGCGGAAGAACTTCCAGTCTATGCCTCGACGATTCAGCAAACTATTGCGCCCATTAGCCGGAAGATCCAAAACTTTCAACAAAGTGCGGGCAACCTTACGAATGACGTGCATCCCACCCAGAAAGTCCCCGAGGTTCGGCTACAGGAATCGCCAACCTGGCCCGATTATCTGGTGCGCGGAGTGGGATCTGTGTGGGGAGCGCTGATTATTGCCGGCGTGGTTCCATTTCTGACGTTTTTCATGCTCTGTACCAAGGAACAAATGGCCATCCGAACGAACGGCCTCTTCAGTTCCAGGATAGACTCGGCGCGGTTCATCACGAACCTGAACCAGATGATTCACGGTTTCGTAACTGGGAACCTTATCGTCGGCTCGCTTATGGCCGTGGCGACTACGCTGGTCTTATGGGGCGTTGGCGTGAAAGGCGCCATACCTCTCGGGATCGCCAGCGGACTCTTGAATCTTCTGCCGTTCCTCGGACTGATCGCTGCGCTTGTTCTTCCTCTTGCAGCGGCCCTCCTTCAATTCAACACACCGGGCCCATATATTGTCATCACTCTCACCATTGTTCTGCTGCATGTCGTGTCCGCGAATTTTCTTATTCCGAAATTTATTGCCAATCGTGTGAGTATTGGGCCGGTGGCGGCAACGGTTGGGATTCTCTTCTGGGGCTGGTTGTGGGGTGTGATGGGCTTGCTGCTTGCAGTGCCGCTCACAGCATTCATTAAGCTAGTCGCGGATCTGCATCCGTCCTTATGTCACTTGTCCAACATGCTGGCGCTGGCGCCACGTCCGACTCCGCGTTGGGTGCGCTACAGCGAAACGGCTTTGGAACGGACGATTCCTTACTTGCGACGCCCGTCTGGGAAAGCTCCCGCAGACGCGACCGAGAACTGAGGGGCCATTGATAGCGTAGCTAGTTGTGTTTGGGTCCCTGCATGATCTTTTGCGGTCAGACCTGAGCTGAGCAGTCACGAGGCGAGTGGCAATTTAACCTATCGATTAGTAGCGGACGCCAGTACACATGAGTACCTCTGCGCTAAAGACATCGTTCATCGTGAGTCTCACATTTTTCGTGGGTATAGCGACGGCTTCACATGCGCAGGCCACCAAGTCAGCCCCGCCCACCCCGATCGATGAGAAGAAGGTCGAGCTCGGCGAAACGCCCTGGAATCCACAATGGGACCAGATCATCGAAAAGGCCCTGCCGCCTGAAATGCTTTCTTCGCAGGTTCCGCGGGGCGTCCGTCGATTCTGCCCGCGATTTTACGAGATGGGCGAAACCGACAAACGCGCATTTTGGGCTTACTTCTTCCAGGCTCTTGCGGGTGCTGAAGCCGGTCTGAATCCGAACACGAGCGTCCGCCACGCCAAGCCGGAAGTCGCAAAACCCGATAAGGTGGAAGGAATCGCCATGCGTCGCGAAGGATTGTTGCAGCTTGCGTATGCAGACCAAAAGCGCTACGGCTGCGATTTCAATTGGCAAGTGGACCGTGCATTAAAACCGCACGATCCGGCCAAGACTATTCTTCAGCCGAAGAACAATCTCGAATGTGGAGTGAAGATTCTGTTCAACCAGATCATTGTCCAGCACAAACCCTTGCTGACCCGGTCGGGATACTGGTCGCCGTTGCATCCGGACGGGCCGAGCTACCGTGTGTTCGCCAAGCAGATGACAAATCCGCCAGCTGCATGTGGTCTGTCCACCAGGTCGACGATCGACAAATCGGCCACGACGAAGTCCGTGCAGGACGACGCAAGCCGAGGTGAGACTCCCAAATAGTTTGGCACCGAGTGTCCTGTGAGCCAACCACGATGATCACTCCGAGCGAGCGAATCAACGATTTGCGCGTTCGCTAGCAGGTGCATCGGTACTGGATCAGGTTGACTATCCACTGGCCAAGATTGACGGGCCCGGGCCTTCCCAATGGGCCGAGCCTATTGAGGGAAGCTCATAACGCCGGAGTAGGTGCTGGAAGCGGGGATAGGAGTTCGATGGATCCCAGAAGCTCATCCAACTCTCTCAGATGATTGCAGTCTGCTGATGAAAAATGGGCCGCCCGGTTAAGTCCAGACGGCCCGATTCTCTACTTAAGCGGCGGTTTTCGTCTTGACGGACACTTCTTCCCAGTAAGGCGTGTAACCGTAGTGCTTATAAATGTTGGTTCCCCAGGTCGAATCGGCCATGTTCGGCCAGTTGTCCTTATCGAATCCCGGAGCATTCTCCAGTTGTTTCTTGTCAAGGTGCAGGACGGCGTGCTTTTCCGCCAAATTAAAGCGGAACGCGTTCCACGGAATGGCGAAATACTTGTCACCCATCCCAAGAAACCCTCCAAAGGATAAGACCGCGTAAGCGATCCGGCCGGCTCCAGCGTCGATTACGAGGTCTTCGATTTTTCCGAGGTCCTCATTCTGTGCGTTGACGACTTTACTGCCGATCACCGTCTTCTTGGCTGGAACTATATCTGTATACCCGACGATTTTTTTCCCTGCGATGGTTTCCATGGTTTTACCTCACTCCTAAAAAGAAGCTGGCTGACTCGCCTGCTTCCTCTTCGGCATCGTAAAAGCGGCGAAGATGGAAATCTGGTCAATTCGAGACACATCTCCTGTAAGGGTATCGTTTTCATCTCCTAGAGGATGGGATTTGTCCCGGGGCTCTGCGACTTGCCGAGGACTCGTGAGTGCGCGGTTTTGACCAGCTTTTGAAGTCCCCACGTTCCATCATCGAAAGGTGAGGAACTAAACGGCGCCGATAGCGACGCGGATCTACGAACGGTTTTTACGGTTCATCTCACTGGAAAAATGGCGGCATGAACAAATGGATAAAAACGTGTCGCGCACGGACATCGCCATCGGTTGTGAGACTGAGACACAGCCCCGTGCCTCTTGCACTGGCGGTGATCCTGCTTAGTTTACCCGCACGTCCTCAGTCCGTCCCCAGCAGCCAAGTGTCGGCCAACGATCTGGCACGACGGGTGATCACGAATGAACTAACTTTCCAAGACGACCATACCAATTGGATGTACCGACTAGAAAAAGAACAGTCTGGAAAGAAACGGGTCGAGGAGATTATTGAGACAAAAGAAGGTTCTCTCAGTCGACTCTTATCCATTGACGACCGCCCCCTTAGCGCGAAACAGCAGGAGGAAGAGAACAAGCGTGTTCAGGAGTTGATGACCAGTCGAAGTGCGAAGCGAAAACTGCAGCGAGAACTGGAGGAGGCGACCCTACAGGGCAGACGGCTGTTCAAGATGCTGCCTGATGCATTCGTGTTCGACTACGCAGGTGATGACGGGAACATGGTAAAGCTGAGCTTCAGATCAAACCCGAATTTCCACCCGCCTTCGATGGAGGCCCGGGTGTTCCACGACATGGAAGGCGAGATGTGGGTGGACTGCAAACAGGAGCGACTGGCTGCGTTTAGTGGTCACCTCACACGGGACGTGAAATTCGGATTCGGCCTGCTAGGACATTTGGACAAGGGAGGCCACTTTGAGGTCAGGCAGGCAGAAGTCGTCCCAGGACACTGGGACCTGACTAACATAAGTGTGGAGATCACAGGGAAAGCTCTCTTTTTCGCGACCATCGGAATGCGGAAGAAGGAAACCCATGGGGACTTCTACCAGGTACCGGATGATCTGACGCTTGCTGAGGCCGCGGACATGCTCAACAGAAAAATAGTTGTAGCGGATAGCCACTAAGGGGGCACCCTTGTCCATGGAGCGCTCGTTGATTTCTGAACGCCTCACGCGGCGCTGAGGCGCCGCTCTCCACGTAACGGGTGCGGAGCGTCTGCGTCATGCAGAGTGGTGCCGTTTGAATTCATCAATCCTGCCCTTGGCCTTCTCTTTCGCGTCATCCACAGACTGGCTGAACTTCTCCCGGCTCTGGGTGCCCTTCTCGGAAGCGGCCTTCTTATGCGATTCATGGATCTGCTTCGCGGCGTCCTTGGCATCACCCCAGGTTTCCTTCGCCGCACCTTTGACCTGATTGACCACACCTTTGTTGGCCAGTTTCTGATTGCCAACGCGTTCTCCGACGCTCTGCTCCACTTTTCCCACTGCCTGAGCGATCTTGCCAGCCACCTAATCCTTGTTCATTTCTAAGTTTCTCCTGATCCCCTTACATCCAGATCACGCTCTCTTGCGGGTTTTTGCCGTCATCTTCCTCGCGGCGCGTGGTTTCTTGCGAGCTACAGCGACGGTTTTTCTCTTTTTCTTGGTTGCTGCTTTGACTTGAGGTAGCAACGGCAGCCTGGGCTCTTTCGCCTTGCGATGGTGGCCATGGTGCAGCGGCTGGATGCGCGCAGCTTCTTCTTCCGTTCGCAGCTGGGTGTCTGCAGCTTTTTGGCGCTCTTCTTCAAGGTATTCCGGAATCGTTTGAACTGTCATGGCTTGCAGTGTGGCAGAACTATCTCCGTCCAGGCTGTGCAATTTTGGCCACTCCGTGACAATGTCACGCGTACACGAGGAAGCGGGGTAGTCTGCGCCACACCGAAGTCTCTGAGCCTATGAAGGTTGCAATTGGGCTAAGGTCTTGCCGTTGAGAGACCCGCTTCACGCGCGACGCACGAGCCACACAATCACCAGAATCACAATAATTGTTCCGACCACACCCAGACCTAACATAGTTCCTCCAGTCGAACACGTAGGGCATCGAAGTCGCCCATGCAGACATGATGGGCTAGATTCCGGCTTTCGTCTGAGCAAAACAAAACACTATGCAGTCGGCCTTTGGGTATGCTGAAGGAGGCCACCATCCGAAACAAGATAAAGGTAGATTTCTTCGCGTCAATATGTCGGGAATTTCCGTGTGCTAAGCGTGAGCATTTTTGCTCAGACCGGTTTAATCCTGATTTGCTAAGGTCGGATTGATCCTTAAGGTGTGCGCGAAGTTAGATCCGGATTTGTGTGCAAGACACAGCAGTACGAAGCCGGAGAAGCGGCGCTGAGGCAACAGAAAAACAGAAAAGAGGCTGTCCCATGAAAAAAGTAATCTTCGTACTTGCGATGTTTGGTCTCGGCACGCTGTGCTGGGCGGGATCGGCACGGCAAGATGCCACCGACCGACTGGACAACGCAACTAGCGTGATGCACGAAATTATGGGGATGCCAGACAAAGGAATCCCGGAAGAAGTGTTGCAGCATGCCAAGTGCGTGGCGGTTATACCCCACATGGTTAAAGGTGGTTTTGTCTTCGGAGCTGAAGGAGGCAAGGGCATAGCCACTTGCCGCACGGCGGATGGCTGGAGTGCACCGGCGTTCATCACAATTTCGGGTGGAAGCTGGGGGTTGCAGATCGGGGTGGAAGCTGTGGACGTGGTAATGATCTTTCAGAATGACAAAGCCATGCAAAGGTTGCTCTCCAGTAATTTCCAGGTTGGAGGGGACGCTTCCGCGGCAGCGGGTCCAGTTGGACGGCATGCCGAGGCCGGTACGGATTGGAAGTTGGATACAGAGATCCTGACCTACTCCCGTGCCAAAGGCGCGTTCGCTGGGCTCACGCTGACAGGCGCATCGCTCCGCCAGGACAATGATTCCCGGCGTGCGATATACGGACGCAATGTCACAACTCGGGCGTTACTGTTGGGCAAAGTGCCGGTTCCAGCCGTAGCCGAGCCGTTCGTTGCCGAAGTGCGCGGAGCCAAAGCTGAGGCCAGAGTCAACAAAGAATAGTGCTTCTGGACTCGACCTCTGCTGTTGCTTGTCAACAGCCGACACCAGCGGATTCGAGCGTGCGCAGAATCCATCATTTGTTGTTCTATCCGTTCGCGCGAAGCGGTTTTCTTGCGAACGTTTGGATAAAACTCACATTCATGTGCTCGCGAATGAGCACGGGAGGTTGAAATGCTTTGGACCATTTTCGTTGTCCTTCTGATTTTGTGGCTTCTGGGTTTCAGTTTGCATTTCGGCGGAGCCCTGATCCACTTACTTCTGGTTGTGGCGTTGGTGGTTCTGGTCATCAACTTATTGAGCGGACGCCGAAGCGCGGTTTGAAGTTTGAAGAAAGGCTTACAAGTCCAGCACGCGGTCGCCGTAAGCGGGACCCACCACGGAGCACCTGTTCATCGCTCCCCATCACGCTGGCGATGACGACCGCTCGGTAGAGCACTAGGCCCCCCACGTCACGCATCAACGTGACGGGGGGCAAGCGTGCCAATGCCCCGCTGGGCGCCGCGAGTCGCGCTGAAGCTTCCGCGATTTGATCCTGTCGCCCAGGCATCCTAACCCCAATTCTCACATGTGAGCTATTTTGCTCAGACGCGAAAGACCACACCGGTCATTCTTAATTTTGCTGAGTGTGTCGAGAGAGCGACGGCCGCTAATTCGCACCAGCTCCCATTGTTAGGTTGCTGCGGGTGAGATCCCCGACTATTACATCGAAGCGACCACATCCAGCTAATTGGCCTTCCTCACCCGTGTGTATGCCATGGAAGCTCCGGCGGACCCGATCGACCTTAAAAACTCTCGGACATTGAAATCGGGGGCAACGTCTCAGGGCGGATGAGAGGTCTTAGCCCGCGAAACAAGAAAGGTGAAAGCCATGCCTTTAATTCAACTCCTGGAAGTTCTCATTGTGGTGGGTGTTCTCCTGTGGCTGGTGAATCGCTTCATTCCCATGCAGGGAACCATCAAGTCAATTTTGAACGGCGTCGTAATCATTGCCGTGGTTCTGTGGCTACTGAATGTTTTTGGGCTGTTTCACTCACTTTCCGGTATACACGTCGGCAAATGATTCGGGAAAGGATGAGGTATGGCGAGAGGCCACTTAGGAAAACACCAGTTCAGGAAACTCAACACTCTAGATGAAGCAAACGGCAGACATCTGCCAGAAGATCCGTGCGCGACTACTCCGTGCAACAAAGGGTGTTGACGAATTCGGTTTCGGCCAGAGGTTTCGGCAACAGTCTGCCAGTAGCTTCAAACGATAACTTCTCCGGACGGCAGCAGAACCGGAGAGTTGACCTTCTCGAAGCCATCGGCAACCCAGTCAATGTGACAACGGCAAGCTGGCTGCAGAGCAAGCGTACGTAACGATCGACAATGGAGGCAACACTTATGAACTTAGTTGGATTTGTCAGCACAGCAGTTCTGTCTTTGACCCTCGTAGCTGCGGCTCCGGCGTTCGCCCAGCAGGAGCAGCACGAGCAGCAGGAAGAACAGAAAGCCAAGCCTGCCGCACAGGAAGAGAAAAAAGCGCAGCCGGAGAAGGCTACGAAGCAAGAGGAAAAACCCGCTGCGCAGCAGGAGAAGAGCACCAAGCCCGAAGAAAAGAACGCACAACAGGAGAAGAACACCAAGCCTGAAGAGAAAACCGCACAGCAGGCTAAGCCTGAACAGCAGGCCCAGCATGCCGCTGGTGGCCGAATTCCCGCAGACAAATTTAAGGCCAATTTTGGGCAGCAACACACGTTTCGTGTCAGCCAATCCGATTACAGCAATCACCGCTTCCAATACGGGGGCTATTCGTTCGGATTCGTTGACCCGTGGCCCAGCAACTGGCTTTACACGCAAGACGTTTATGTCGTCGAAATTAACGGCGTATATTACCTGTGCAACGCATCGTTTCCTGGCGTTAACCTGGCACTCAGCTTCACACCATAGCGGTCCATTCGGTGTGGCCTGGGTCGCAACCAGGTTAACTAATTTCGGCGCGGGTGCATTGCTTCGGCTCGCGCCGGTTTCTGCCCGGCACCAGCAAGCTCATTTCGGGAGAATCGATGCCAACCACAAATATCTCCGAACGGGGTGGACGTGGGCGACCTGCACGCGTTTGCCGTCGATGTAACGACGGACGTCCTCGCCCGTCACGTGCTGCGCGTTTGAGCCGGCTCATGCTACTCGCGATCGGGGCATATTTTTGTTCCGGTCTCGCGCTTTGGGCGCAAGCTTCCGATTCCCAAACAGACGAAGCAAACAAGTCCTGGACGGCCACCACCGACTCGCACAGCGAAAATGCGGATCCCATACGCACCATCGAAAGCCACACCCAGAGCGGCAATCGCACCCTGGACAAGCAATCGGTCCAGCGCCGCGGGTCTGACGGACTTTTCGAACCTTACCAGGACATCGAAAAGGAAACGGTGCAAGTGGACGCTGCCACCGTGCGAACCATCACGCGCACGTTCGGTCGCGATGCCGATGGGGCGAAAACACTGGTGGAGGTAATCGAAGAGGAAAAGCACATTCTGCCCGGCGGTGACTCGAAGGTAGTACGCGCCACTTCGGATCCCGATGCCAACGGCAATCTTCAACTGGTTCGGCGCCGGATTGAGGAGACGAAAAGGACCAGTAAGGATGTGGAGGAGACGAAAACCACCGTGATGCTCCCGAGCGTCAACGGCGGTCTGGTTCCAGCTGTGAAGGTGCAAGAGCGCCGCGAACAAGGCGCGAACGGCACGGGTGAATCTCAACAAACTACGCTGCTCCCCGATGGCGCCGGAAATTGGCAAGTGGGCGAAATACGGCGAACTACTACCCGGCAAGAAGGTGACAACCGTAGCACCGAGGAGCAAGTTTCCCTCCCCGACTCTGAAGGCAAACTCGGCGAAGTGTCTCGTACCGTGAGCAACGAAGCGGCGACTGCTTCTGGAGAAAAGCGCAACACAGTGGAAACCTATTCCATCAGTGTCCCAGGGTCGGTCGGGGACGGCAGCCTGCACCTGGTTAAGCGCGCAACGACCGCCCAGTTTCCCAGTTCAACCAGTCAGCAAACCATCGAACAGCAAGTGGAGCAGGCTGACCCCGGCGATCCGGGCTCCGGTCTGCGAGTGACCATACTAACCACCGACACGGTGCGCCCAGGCCCTTCCGGAGCACAGGCCACGCGAACCGTTCAAGTGCGCGACGCAAACGGCAGTTTTGGAGTAGTCTCCGTGGACACCACAAAGTCCGACAACATTCACGCCATTCAGGTTCAGATAGCGCCTTCGGAAGTTATAAAATAGGTCCTACACTGGCGGTTGCGTCCCTAACGGAGTGACTGCAGCTCCAGTAATTCCTCCCTGATGGACCTAATTCGGGATTTCCATTTTGGGTCTCGGAGTTCGCCGACGGTACACACAGGGTTTCGATTTTAGATTCCTCGCGGGACGAGTAAAGCATTGTCGGTGTCGTCGGGTCTGTTCACAATTGCTTACTTTGGCAAGAGATCAGTTCGGAATTTCAACTGTTCAACTTGTTCAACTGTTGTTGATCTTCTTTTAGGCTTCTGGCATCCTCTTACGGACAAATCTCTTCAGCCGGAGGCATCCTGGAAATGTGGCGTGCCCTTGTTGCAGTTCTGCTCGTTGCGGGAGTGGTTTGCGTTTCGGTGTCACAAACGCCAAAGGCGGTCTCCAGCTACACTCTCAATAGTTGGCAGAATCAGCCGGGCAAGACAGATCGAACAGATCACAAGCCAGTTCACGAAGGCAATCTCATGGCTTGTACGAACGTTGAGCCTAAGAAGGACGGCAACGAGTGCTTATTGAAATACGGAAACGATGGCAAGATGTACCTTGAGTTTAATCAAACCATTACCGCTACTAGCACCGACGAAGTGTATCTCACTTGCGTGAGCAAAATTCCTGCCGAGCCAATATCGTGTGAGGCGACAATAACCGTACTAAAATAGCCCAGCAAAGCTCTGATTTCGCTGGAAGCAGAACCGATTCTTAAAAGTTGAAAATCGCGGTTCACGCAAACGAAAGCGCCCCAGACTCCGGTTAGAGTCATGGGGCGCTCGTTCGAACAGCCCTCCCCCGAAGTCTGCTCACATCCAACCGTTTTCACGAAAATGCATGGCGCTTATAAGGGAGCAATGAATAATATTGGACAGTGCGCAGAGCCCAAGTCGGAGCTTGTGGAATGCGCTATTGTTGAATTGTTGGACATAACCCAGCGCCAAGGCATTACCCCCGCTGATTTTATTCAATTGCTAGACTCTGGAATGCGAATATCGGATTTCTTGCGTGCGATGGACCCGTTTATAAACGCCGATCACACCATGGATTCCGATTTTTCTTAGTGCCGTCCTCCGCCTAACTGCTACGCAGTAGAGGTTCTTGTCGTCGGGCTTTGCCCGGGTTCATCTGATCTTGGCGTTGGCTATTTTCACCGTGCTTGCGGCGGTTCCCCGTCGCCGTCAGCGATTGCCTGTGAGCCGCGTGGCGAGAAGTAACAGCGACAACCCGATGGCAGCAATGCCGTTGGCCCGAATCGCACGACAGCTTGCCGCCCAAGGGAACATTAAGATTTCGAAGAGTGGCATGAATCTACCAGGCCAAAATAGTGCTGCCAGTCCGCATGCCAGACCCAGTTGGACAACAAAGCACAGCCCCAAAGTATTCATGGCAAGGATTCCAATGTGAGAATTCCCTTTCATTGGAACGCGACCGAGGCATTGAGGGGAAGTTACGAAGGTTACATTGGCGGATAGCACGCTACCCCGGCGTGTTCAGTGGACGCCGCCCGCTTAAGAAATTATTCGCTTCAGTTGGCGCTGGAACTTAACACGGCTCGGTGCGTGTGGGCGGTACCGCCGCATTGTCATGCTTCTCCGCTGCCACTCGTGGAGTTTCAGCTTTGTCGGCCTTGCACGCATACCGGGTCGGTTTCAATACGGGCGTTGGTGAAGGGCGTTTCGACCTGCGTCGGCGTAGGAACAGCAAGCAACTCTTGCAGCCGTCTCCTAATCTGAGCCCCTTCTTCATAAGGTTGCTGGGCTGAGCGACGACGGCGTTCTCGTATCGATGCGAACAATTCTCCGAGTGGCATGGTGGAGTGCCTTTCTTCTTATGGCGAATTGCGAAAATGGCTAGCTGGAGCGTAGTTCCTTGGTATCGCCTCGTCAAACTCACTAGTTCTTCAGAATTCCCATCCTGAAGGAAGCCAAAGTAGAGGACCCAGCAGGAAAGAAGCGGTTCGCTGCTTCTCGCCAACGCAACCCAATTTTATTTGAAACGACACCCTCACCGTGTGGCATAATACGTCCCACCTCTCCGAAGAGCAGTTCCCACCGTGGACGCAGCACCCCCTGAGGCGAATGACCTGAATCCCGAGGTGGGGTCGTGAACCAGCTACGTTGGAAGCTACCTGTTGTCCCTCCTGAGAATCCAGCATACGGACTGTGAACCTTGCAATGCTCCTGAAAAATACGGAGAGGAGATGCGAAGGCGGCTGGAAGAGTTGAACTGGCGGACGCAGCCGCATCCGCTCAACCATGGGGATCATGGAGAGGTAATGGGGGTCTTCGACTCCAAGCCCGGCGAAGTTGTAGCAAGTCCGCCAGTCCGCCTGTTTCGTTGAAACCGGAGCAGAGGAAGACCGCTTAGAGCCCACGGATCCTGCCAGCAGTTACAGGAGTTCGTTCCTCTGCATACTTGCTCAGCAGGGACAGCGCATCTTCTAGCGTGACGTTCATGGCTTGTGGAATGGCGTCTGGCTGGCTCGCAGCAAGATCGGAAAGGAAGACAGCGAGTCCGACCAAATCAAGTTTCGGCTTTCCGATTGCGAATTTGCATACGGCGAGTTTCGGGATGAAGAATCTGCTGCCCTCAAGTTTGAGGGATTTTAGTCGTAGGGTCCGAGAAGGGCGACACGCGGTCCCTTTTTGAAATGAAAAGCTGAAATTCAGCACACATGAAGCGGTTGATCTTAGGTCTGGTGTTAGCTTAAAGGCCTGCTTCACCCGATTCATGAATAATGCAGGTAGGCTCTTACGCAGCTCTTGTCCAAGAAAACACACACTGGGAGCAACGAACTATGCGCGCATGGCTGATGGACTCATATGAGGACGTCGAAAAACTGCGGTTGGGAGAGGTGCCGGATCCTCAACCTGGTCCGGGGCAGGTGCTGTTGAGGATCAAATTCGCGGCGCTGAATCCGGCGGATGCTTTCCTGGCGCAGGCAATGTACCCGGCTAAGCCGTCTCTGCCGCACATTCTCGGTCGCGATGGCGTGGGTGAAGTCGTGGCCGTTGGCCCCGGCGTGGAGAACGTGCGCGCCGGCGAGACGGTGGGCATTTTGCGCTGCGACGCGGGCGTGGAAGCCTGGGGAACGCTTGCTGAGAAGGCAGTCGTTCCAGCCTCCAGTGTTGCTCCCGTGCCTCAAGGCTGGTCCCTGGAAGAGATGGCCGGCGCTCCTCTGGTCTTTCTCACCTCATGGCAGGCTCTGACGCAATGGAGTGAGCCGCCGGCGCCGCCTCGCGAGGGCTCGGTGCTGCTGGTGACCGGGGCTTCCGGGGGCGTCGGGGCGGCTTCGGTCTTGCTTGGGAAGTCGATGGGGCTTACCGTGGTGGCTTTGTCTCGCAGCGCCGAGAAGGGAGCGAGGTTAAAGGAACTTGGAGCTGACTTCGTCTTCAACCCGGCGGACGAGAGGGTGCGTAAGGCAATTATGGCGGCGATCAATCCGAAGAAAATTGACATTGCCGTGGACAACGTCGGCGGAGCGCTGTTCAACGAAGTGATAGCGATGTTGGGATATGGCGGCCGGATTAGCGTTGTCGGCAGGAGCGGCGGAGCGGTGCCGGAGTTCAACACCGCAGCAATATTCTTCCGGAGGAACCGGATTGGCGGGGTCTCGGTGGGAGACTATACGCCGGAAGCGGCACAGGCGGCGTGGCGGCAGATTGTCGGTCGTCTGGATGCGACGGCAAAGCGCCCGGTGGTGGACCGAGTCTTCGCCTTCGGAGACGTGAAAGTGGCGTTCGCGCGATTGGCGCAGGGGCCGATGGGAAAGGTGCTGGTGCGCGTGACGGACTGAACCCTTCGGATGACCTCCGCCGCTCAGTTCACTCGGGGAAGAGGGCCGCCGTCAAGGTTAGAGCAGATCATGGGCATGTTCCAGTTTGAGCGCGCGAGGTTGGCGACCTGTTACGTGAGCACCTTGTTCAGAAACTTGAGCGTTCGCTCCCACGCTGTCTTGGCGCAGGCTGGGTCGTAAACCTCGGGGCGGGCTTCGTTCATGAACGCGTGGTGCGCCTCGTAGCGATAGATCTCGAACTCCGCTTTCGACTGCTTGAGCGCGCCCTCGAGGTCATTTACCTTGGCGGGCGTGCACCAGTCGTCCTGGTTCGCAAAGTGACAAATCAGGGGAATCTTGTTTTTCTTCAAATCGGCGGCGTCGAGGGGCGGAATGCCATAGAAGCACGCGCCAGCGTCCATCTCCGGCACCCGGACAGCCGACAGGATCGTCAGCGCCCCACCCATACAGAACCCGCCCACGGCCACCTTCTTCGAGGATTGTTTTAGGTACTGCACGGCGCCGCGGATATCTTGATCGGCGGCATCGGGGAAGTTGAGGTCCGTCATCATGTGGTTGGCTTCGTCGGCGGCCGTGGTCACCTTGCCCCGGTAGAAGTCCGGCACGAGCGCCCGGTAGCCAGCTTCGGCGAGCCGATCCGCGGTCTTCTTAATCTGATCGTTGAGCCCCCACCATTCCTGGATGACGACAAAGCCGGGCGCGCTTGATCCTGCTTTGGGAGGTGCCAGATAGCCCGGGCAGGTCTTTCCATCCGGTCGCTTGAACTGAATCATCTCGCCCATCGGATCCCTCCACTGGATGCAGCACTGCCAGCCTCATACTATAACTTTGTGGCTTTTTTCGCCGGGGCACGACCGTAACGCGTCAGCTACCCGCTCCTCTGGAACGACAGTCAGCGGCGCGGATACGTTTACCACATCCTCGCTGCCAGCAAGACGCGTGCAATGAAAACCATCGCGTTCACCTTCGCCATCGAGCATGGAATCGTCCGAAGGTGGATTCCCTCGCCTCAGCTCCCCTGTACGGATTGGTTCGTCTTCTGCAACTTCCCGGGCTGGTACCCCAGCGTCTCAACCTGGCGCAGAACTTCCTGATATGTGGTTTCCTCCATGCTGGGTGTGCGGCTCAAAATCCACAGGTACTTCCGGCTAGGTTCACCCACAATCGCGTACTGGTAGTCAGGGCTCAAGCCAATGACCCAGTAGTCGCCATAAAACGGCCAGAAGAATGTCACTTTCAGTTTGGCATTGGTCTTTTTGTCGACTACCTTGGCCGTGCCCCGTGCGGTGTTTACCTTCCCATTCTTCTCACGGCACGCATTCACGACTTGGACCTTTCCGTCATCACGCAGCGTGTAGATAGCAGTCGTATCCGATTGACATTTACGCTGGAAGCGGTTCGGATAACGAGCAATCTCGTACCACTTGCCGGCGTAGCGGCGGAGGTCAACATTATCCACCGCGGTCAGTGGAGAAGTAGAGGTGGCTTGCGCAGAGCTGTGCTGTGCCCCCAGCAAGGAACTTGCGAGAAACGCCAACGCCCCAAACACGTTCATGGCTAGCTTCTTCGGCACGAGTTGTACACACTCATGCAGCAACCGGATTCGCCTTGAGATAGTCCTCGATCTCGAGAACCTCATCCGGCCTCAGACGGAATTCTGCCGAGCGCACGATCTGCTTTGCCTGCTCGGCAGAACGCATACCCACAATCGCTCCGGTGACGACTGGATCACGCAGAGTCCAGGCAATCGCGACCTCGCCGGGTGTTCGGTTGTGACGCTCAGCAATCCCGCGTAGAACTTCCACCACGCCAAGATTGCGGCTCAGCAGCGGTTCCTGAAAGCTGGCGGTTTTCGGGCGAAAGTCATCTGGTGGCAGCGACGCGATGCGCTCGCGCGTCATTTTGCCGGTCAGCAGTCCCGACTTCATCGGGGAGTACACGATGACGCCGATGTTCCGCTCACGGCAAAACGGAAGAAGGTCCTTTTCGATGTCGCGGGTCACGATGTTGTAGTTCGGCTGCAGCGAGGTGATGGGCGCGATCCTCTCGGCCCGCTTCATCTGGGCGACATTGAAGTTCGATACGCCAATGTAACGAACCTTGCCTTCCTTTTGGAGTTGGGCCAGCGTCTGCCAACCCTCTTCCATCTCGGGCTCTGGATCAGGCCAGTGGATCTGGTAGAGATCGATCACATCCACCCGCAGCCGCCGCAAGCTTGCTTCCAGTTCGCGGCGTACGGAAGCCGCTTTCAGGCTGTGCCCGATCTCGCGCTGGTCATTCCACACCAGGCTGCATTTGGTAAAGACGTAAGGACGGTGTACGCGTCCCGCGATCGCTTTGCCGACAACCTCTTCCGAGTGCCCCAGTCCGTAGACGGCTGCAGTATCGATCCAGTTGACGCCCGCATCGAGCGCCGCGTGAATCGCTGCAATCGATTTATCGTCCTCCTGCCGTCCCCAGGAGAAAGCCCAGTCGCCGCCGCCCATCGCCCATGCGCCAATACCGATGGGAGTGATCTCCAAGTCGGAGTTGCCTAGATGTCGAGTCTGCATAAGTTTTCTTGGATGATCTTAAACCCAGGAAGATGCTCGCATTTGCATTTAGCTCGTCTCTGGCAGTGGTGCAGTGCAGAACCTCGCTTTGGCATCAGGTTTGTGTCAAGCTGTGGGTATGGCAAAGAAACGCACCAAAGCCGACAGATTAGAGCGGCAGACTGAACAACTGGGGAAAAAGGTAGATCGCCATCCAGACGAGATCGAGAAAAAGAAAACTACCGGCGACGACGTGGACCAAGCCCCTGCCCAGACCGTGAGAGAAGTGACAGAAGGCCGTTAATTTGGCTGTTGTTCTTTCGATCCTCATTCTCTGGACTCGTGACTGACGAGGCCCTCCGCTGCCCATATTGCATGCCGGGAATCGAGTTCCCGCCAATGATCGCCCAACAACGACGGGCGGCTCGTCTATCGCAACCGCGCCCACACGCGCCGGCGTGCTCGACTACAGGTGCATCTGCCGCACATGCTTGAGGCTGTCGCGAGCAAAGCAAGAGAATATGACCTTAGTCGGGAAGTTCGCTGGCGCGTTGTTAGCCAATCCGTGTGCGGCTTGCAGGAATTCTGATGGAGAGACCAATTGCTCGCATTCCTTCAGCCATGGAGCGGCTATTCCCTCAACATCGAAAGGGTGACCGCCATCACTGACGAGAAGACGATTTCGGGCGAAGCTAATGCGAGCGAGGTATTCCCCCATGAAACCAAAGCCGTCAACACTCGCACCGAAGTCGGACGAGCCGACCGTCCTGATCCCGATTGAGCAGCAGATTCAGCAACGCGCCTACGAACTTTACGAGCAACGCGGAAGGACAGACGGTCACGAGTTGGACGACTGGCTTCAGGCCGAGTGCGAGACAAAGGGCACGCAGGCGAACGCAGCAACGGCATAGCTTCCGATAGCCCTCAAGAGCGGTTGGTGGGTCGGCAGCGCTTGTCGCAGGTGCCTTCGGGTGTCGAGGCAGGCAAGGGATACATGTGAAATCCTTTTCTTGGGCGCTCTGCCTCCTGATGTGCGGCAAGACCGTCGCAAATTGCCGAGTTGTCGGGGCTGCTATTTCTCTCGGTGCAACTGCTGCGTGAGTCCATTGTCTCACTTCCACTGACGACGAAAAGTGCCGGTTCCCGCGGGGAAGAGTACAATACAACAAAGAGAACTTCCGAGCGAAGAGTAGGCAGTTTCCGAGAGTAGCTCCTCGCCAGTCACCCTCGGAATACATCGCAAACCCTGGATTCCCGTGATACTTCACGGGCGCAACCCTCCACCGCTTCAGACCAAGTTCGGAGGATTTCATGCTCGCCAAATGCGCCAATCCAGCCTGTTCCGCTATATTCCATTATTTCCATGAAGGAAAGCTATTCACGATTGAGTCGAGGATTGACTCGCCAAGGACGGGACTGCCTACTAATCTGGAATACACGGGTAGGGCTCACCGTCTCCAATGTTTTTGGTTATGCTCCTCATGCTGTTGTGCCATGACGGTTCGATGCGATGGGGATCAGGGAGTCGTCCTAGTGCGTAAGCAAGGGATGCCGCCGAATTGTTCCGTGATGAAGGATCGCCCTCAGATGGTAGCGTGAAGCCCTTCATCTCTCGCCCGGTATCTTGGGGTTTGGGAGGTGTGTATGAGAAATGTTGGGAACACACTCCGAGTTCTAAGAAATGAGCTGCAGTTTGTACAGAAGGGCGGCTACCGCGCACCGCTGGTATGGAGGGCTCCTCTGATCTTCGAAGACTCGCCAACCTGCTCCCCAAAAAGCTCCTCTGCTTGCCCGGATACCGACTGTGTGCTTATGAGTTTTGTTCCGAAAGAATTTTGTTCCGAAGCTGTACCGTGTCGTCATATTCCCCTGAATGAAACAGGCGAAACGCTAGACAGCCTGTACCAGACAGGGACGAACGAAGAGATTGAGCAGACGCTTCGAAGCTGGCTGCTGGAGACCATCCGGCAACTGGAAGAATCATCCGAAACGCGGTGTATTGAAAAAGCGGCTTAAGGACGTACAACTCGCGTCTGTCGAGCAGATCCGAAGATCCCGAACGATGGATGCTTTGCCCTACGCAGTTGCTTTGGGAGAAGACTGTGAGGCCTAGCTCACGTTGGTACATGTCGCAGAGGAAACCACGATGGGTCCTTTCTACTGTGGAGATTCCAGAAGTGTCGTATTCCGAAAACGGATCGGCAGTCTAATTCCGGCGAGAAGCGGCTTCTTAGGTGAATCCGAGTTTGTTGTTGGGAACGGTGGCCCGGGCGGAAGGACTGGTTAGAGTTGCGGCGAATCTGAGTGCGGGTGTGATTGTGATGGCTGCGCGAGGAACTCCAGCAGAGGCGTTCGCCGGGTTGCCGTCACTCATCGGTGGTCAAGTGGTCTGCCGCGCGCACTGCCCAGTGCTCACTGGGCATAACTGAGGGTTCGAATATCCTGATGGTGTCGCCTGGCCTAGTGGATTTCTCGGGAAGAGCTGCGGACTGTCCGGAACAGAGACCATGATCGCGAGGGCATCGAAGGAATCAGTTGCGGCACTCTGATTCCTTGTGCTGAGAGCGGTAATCACCGCCGAACTGCCGGAGCGTCGATCGAGCACAATGCCGCATCCTTCTTATCGCACGCACGCTTCCGGGTGACCTAACTCAGCACCGTGAGGCTCCAATGTCTCAAATGCGCAAAGATATCTTTACTGGCAGCTGGGTAATCGTGGCCGAGACCAACACCGTGCGGCCCTCGGATTTTCACTTCAAGAGATTCGTGCGGGAGACGATGTTCTGCCCATTCTGCGAAACCAACGAGGCTGCTACCCCGCCGGAAGTCTTTGCCATCCGAAGTCCGGGCTCATCCCCTAATGGGCCAGGGTGGTCCGTGCGGGTGGTCTCCAATTCCAATCCGCTATTGCGGATCGAAGGAGAATTGGGACGACGCGCTGAAGGGTTCCACGATCTGATGAACGGCGTGGGCGCCCACGAGATCATCGTGGAAACACCCCGACATGACCGTAGCCTCCACGAACTGGAAGTCCATGAGATCTCTGACGTCATCAGAGCTTACGTGGCTCGCATCACCGACCTGGAAGGGGATAAACGGATGCGCTACGTACTCATCTTCAAGAATCACGGCGAAGGAGCCGGTGCACACACCATTAGCCATTCAATCTCGCAATTGATGGCCCTGGCGGTAACACCGCGCTCACTTAAGACAAAACTCATAGTCGCTCGCGACTACTTTGCCATGAAGGAACGGTGCATCTATTGCGACGTGCTCCAGCAAGAACTAAAGGGCCGGCGGCTAATTGCCGAGAATGCCGATTTTGTGGCCTTTGCTCCATTCGCCTCGCGCTTTCCGTTCGAGATGGGAGTGTTTCCCAAGTCTCACAGCAGCGCGTTCAGCCGGATCAGTCCTGGGCAAATTGAAAACCTGGCACGGATTCTACGCGATGTCTTGCAGAAGTTGGACCACACGCTGGGCGGCCCGCCCTACAACTTATCGCTCCAGGACAGACCCTTTCTGCGACCGAGAGCGGGTTATTGGAACACCATCGAAGACGATTTCCATTGGCACTTGCAAATCTTGCCGCAAATCGTTCGCGTAACTGGGTTCGAGTGGGCATCCTGGTTCTTCTACAACCCGGTACCGCCCGAAATTGCCGCTCAATGCCTCTCGCCGTAACCGACCGTGACTATTGGGTTTCGATCACTTCCACGTCTTGCAACTACGGCGGACTCCGACTCTGGTTCATCCGCCATGGCTGGAAGAATGGCATCTCCTGCCCAGCGCCTTTGCCGGAAGTTGTATTTATCCCTGAGGAGACACGTTTTTGCGTGTCGAGTGTGCACGAGCTCACCTACGACAGCACGTCGAACTCGCGCAGCCTTTTCTAAGAAGTGGTCGAGCGGCCGATGAAGATCCACGAGTTTCACAGGAAAAGGGCCGCTGAGACTCTCAAGGGAGGATTTCACCTTGCTCCCCGAACTGTTGCAATCGCTCTGGCCAGCGCGGGATACGGGCTCCCGAGTGTCTGTATGTCGCGGCAGCTGCACCGCGAGCAATTGCGGCCAAGCGCACTGCGGAAGGCGCGATCCTCTGGAGCGAACTCCCGCGCACTTGCTGCGCGACAACGGTGTAGGCTGCATGCGCTGGTTAGTTGGCACATAACCGCGCCGGCCTATGTCGCGCAGTTTTAGACTTATGGTGTGCGGATGCCCCCGGTCCGAAGCGGTCGTGCCTGATAATGAAAAATGCATACGAAAACCCAGGCTATCTTCAGTTCTACCAATATCGGCTCTGCGCTCCAAGGGGTCGGTCCGGGTTTCCGTTCGGAGCGAAATTTCCCTCGCCCACTCGATGTTTCGTTTCGCCATCGGACTGTGAGGATCTCACAATCCCCACGCGCATTCTAGCAAGCCATTGGGCAAGGGCATCTTGGATTCCAGTGATCGTGGGGGATCCGGAATTCAATCAATGAGCAGCATCTTCGGCTCTGGCCGAATGGACAACCTGTTGAAAATCACATCTAGCAAGAGGACGCGCTGCCCCGAAGAGCGGCGAGGGCTTCGTGCAAGCTATCAAAGATGCGGCTGGGACCAATGACTTCGGTCAGGTGATGACGGTCCAGATCAGGCTTGAGATCCGACTGGACATGAGCAAAGACTAGACCCGTGTCCTGAACGGAGAGGTCCTTCTGGAGTTCGCGCACAATACGAGCAGCGGTGAAGTCCACATTGGTTGATGGCCTCAGCATCAACGATCAACCAGTGCAATGGGGGAGGTGGCCGCCGCTCAGAACTTTGGCATGCCTGGATTTCTTGCAAGGAAGGTATGTCTGCCGGGCCGCTCTCCGTAAATTCCCGCGACCTTAGCCCTGGTGAACTCTTTGATCTAACATGGTTGAAGGCCCGGTCTCGGTTCTGGCTGTTCAGGCCACCTGACAAACTTCGCCACGATGACTACCACAAGCCAGCCAGAGTCTAAGCAGCAGGCCGACAAAACGATCACGCCGCTTCGCGCTCTGGCGGAACAGGCTTTTTCCCGAGCTGCGGGGGCTCCCCTGATCCCGGGGAATAAGATGGGTGTCCTTCGGGACGCCACCGAAAACTATCCTGCATGGCTGGAAGCGATCCGTTCAGCCGAAAGCAGAGTTCACTTCGAGAACTACATCATTCATTCTGACGATGTCGGCGAGCAGTTTGCCGAAGCGCTGGCTGCCCAAGCACGCCGAGGGGTCCGGGTAAGACTGATCTATGACTGGTTGGGAGCACTGGGCGCAACGTCCAACCGGTTCTGGAACCCACTGCGGCAGGCGGGAGTGCAAGTTAGGGTTTGCAACCCGCCGCGCCTCGATAGCCCTCTCGGCTGGTTGAGTCGCGATCACCGCAAGATGCTTTCGGTTGACAGCCGGATCGCTTTCGTCAGCGGCCTGTGTGTGGGTCGCCCGTGGCTGGGCGATCCAATCCATGGCATCGAACCCTGGCGTGACACAGGCGTTGTGATCGAGGGACCTGCGGTCGTTGATATCGAGCAGGCGTTTGCAACCATGTGGGCAACCCTCGGCTCGCCGATCCCCGAAGAAGAACTCCCTCACGAGAGAGAAGCCATTCCGGCGGCTGGGGACGTGGCGCTACGCGTCATGGCCAGCATGCCCACGATCGCCGGTGTTTACCGGTTGGACCAACTGATTGCCGCGATTGCCCGGCGTTCGATATGGCTGACAGACCCCTACTTTGTAGGAACAACGTCTTACGTGGAAGCCCTGAAGGCTGCGGCGAATGATGGCGTGGATGTAAGGCTCCTGGTGCCACGGGCTAGCGATATTCCGATGATGCGTGCGGTGTCGCGAGCTGGGTTCCGCGGACTGTTGGAAGGAGGGGTACGGATATTTGAATGGACTGGTTCCATGGTGCATGCCAAGACGGCAGTCGCTGATGGCCGCTGGTCGCGGGTGGGGTCGACTAATCTCAACCTGGCCAGCTGGATGGGAAACTGGGAACTGGACGTGATCGCGGAGGACGAACCGTTTTCACAGAAGATGGAGAATATGTATTTGCAGGACTTGGCCCATTCGATCGAGATTGTTCTGCGAGACAAGAACCGCGTACGCCCAGCAGTTGAGCGAACGGGGAACGGGCCTCCACAGAAAACCGCATCCGGAAGCGCCGGGCGTGCTGCCGCCGGAGTTCTTCGGATCGGCAACGCGGTGGGAGCGGCTATCACCAGTCATCGAGTCCTGGGCCCGGCTGAGGCCAGAATCATGTTTATCGTGGCCTGTTTGCTATTGCCACTGACGGTGGTCGCGATTCTCTGGCCTCGGGTGGTTGCGGTTCCGATAGCAGTATTGGGTGGGTGGTTGGCAATTTCGCTGCTCGTAAGAGCCTATCGGCTGCGTGCCAGGCGCAACTGATAGTCACGTGTCGGATCGCCGCGGACAAGAGTCGCTGAAATGGCAGAAAATTCCGGATACTCTCCGCCAGCGCATCCTTGGGAGTAGTTATTCGATTCGGCAAGCCCGACGATTAGTTCTTGGGCCCCGCAGATCCGTCCCGACAATTGAGATAACCGTAGTAGCCTAGTCTCGTACCGCCGCGCGGGCCGTTGCGGTCTATGTTGGGAGCATTCTCTACTTGTTGACTCGTCAGGGTCACATCCAACCGCGTGGTTCGAGCGGGGCTTAAACGGGGGTATAACTGCTTCGGCTGGGCCGCCGTAGCGTTGGAGGATGAAGTGCTCAAAGATGAATATGCAGCTTGGAAGGGTCGCGATTGACATCGCTCCCAACAAGGACATGCCAAGGAACTGTCCTACAAACCCAACCACAGATCTCATTCCTCCACCCGCTTCATGCGGAAGAACTGGTCCACATTTCGATTCACTCATCACCAAACTCTTTGCGCGAGCGCAGGCACATCACGGCTGCGGGTTCGGGGTCTACGAACATGCGGTCTTCCCAGGCGGAGGGGCGCGCTCACGCTGTCACGCACTTCGGATCGATTGTACCTTAGGCGCGATACCAGTCTTCCCGCGTCAGTGGCAAACCAGAGTCGCCAGTTGGCTTAGCGAGCAGCGTTTGGTACACGTTCAAGCGACCAGTGTGGAATCCATGAGCAGAACCGGCCATATAGAGGCGCCATATCCGGTAAGTTCTATCATCCGTGATCCTGCGCGCCTCTTCTGCATGAGCTTCCAGACACCGGACCCAGTGGTTGAGTGTCAAGGCATAGTGCTCGCGAAGGCTCTCTAGATCCCTGACCTCAAAGCCACTCACTTCCGCCGCTCGAATGGTGGCGTTGATCGGGATTATATCGGCATCGGGAAAGACATAGCGGTCGCTAAAAGACGGTCCTTGTCGGCGGTAGGTGGACGAATACGCAATCCCATGATTCAGAAATACTCCGCCGGGCCGCAACAGCTCATACATTCGGCTGAAGTATTCCGGCAGGAACGCTTCGCCTACGTGCTCACACATCCCCACGCTGACAATCTTGTCGTACGGCTGGCCAAGCTGAATGTCGCGGTAATCTGAAACCTCCACGCAACAGCGGTTGCTTAAACCCGATTCGCGCACTCGTTGTTGGGCTAGTTCCGCTTGCGGCACGCTCAGCGTGATTCCTACCGCTTCCACGCCATAGTGAGCGACGGCGTGCATGATCAATCCGCCCCAGCCACAACCAATGTCCAAGAGACGGTCGCCCTGGCGAAGCCGCAGTTTTCGGCAGATGTAATCCAGCTTGCGCTCCTGGGCCGAGTTCAAATCTTCTTCCAGCGTTGCGAAGTAGGCACAGGAGTAAACCATGCGCTGATCGAGCCACAGCGCGTAAAAGTCGGCCGGAAGATCGTAATGATAACTGACGGCTTGCCGGTCTCGATCTCGAGAATGAACCGAGCCGCGGAAATTGGCCGGCTCCCAATTCTTATGCGTGTGGTTGTTCACCGGCAACTTCTGCCGTCATTTAGCAAGATCAAAACTCGTTCCGAAGCTGCGTTCCTGCTGAAGTAGATGTAGGCTTCTCCAAGCGTGAGTTCGCTGGGGCGAGAGAACATCGCACGCAACGCTCCCGGATGCTTGAGCACCAACGTAAAGCGCGGTTGCCCTCCCACGCCCCAACTGGTGTTGTCCCAGAAACGAACCTGAAAATCTCGCTTCGGGCAGTCTGCTAGGAGCGCTTCCAGGAACTCCGCGCTGGTCAGGGAAGCTTTCTCCTCAAATGGAGAGTTCGCCAAGGCTGCCATGCACACCTCTCATTCATTAGGTGAAATCAGCCGAATGATACCCGGCACGAATGAACCTAATCCGTTCAATATTGAACAGTCTGCGTAAACCTCTGACGCCAGCTCTTGTTCATTCCAATGCTGCGAGCATCGCTAACATCACGAAACGGTTCTCGGAGCACTACTGGAATCCCGCTCCCAGTCGCTGAGATGCAATGTCATCGTTGACGAACAGCAGCTGCATAGCCAGAAGTACTCCGCCGTCGTGACGTTGCACGACCTGAGAATCGGGTAATTTTCGAAACGAAAGAGTCTGCCCTCTTTGAGAGAGCGAAACGAGGCGGAACACGAAGGGTTGGTGCGCTTGCCGAGCATTTCAAGACCTCCATCACGCTCGGATGCTGACGAACATCTTCCTTTGCATTGCGGCTTGCTGTAACGCACGTCACGCATCGACGTGACGAGTTGAGCACCGTGAGTCGCGCTGAATCCTCCGCGATTTTCGGAGAGCGCCACTCCTCCATTTCACGCTGAGCCAAAACAAAGCTTCAAGCAACAGTGGAAATCGCCCATAAGGAGCACCTTTGTTTAAAAAAGTTATGCCGCCGCTTCCAACTTGCCGTGGTCGTCGCAGTGCTTCCCGTGGGGATGATGCAAATGGCCCTTCACGAGATAGTCCACATGATCCCCGTGCGGCACACGCTCATGACCACAGTCTGGACTGTGAACGTGGTTCGCCTCATGTGCACCGCAGCTATGCTCCGGCGTGCACTTGTCTTGATTGGCGGCATTGGTTGACACCTTGTGTTCATCGACGTGGCTCTCGTGGACGTGGTGCAAGTGCCCATCGTGGAGATAGTCCGTATGGCCGTCGTGTTTGACGGCGGGGTGGCCACAATTCGGGCCGTGGACGTGTGAGTGCTCCTCATGTTTGGTGCATGTTGCGCTCATAGCTTTGTACCTCCGAGGCATCTAAGATGTAAATTTCCTTTCGATTCCACTGCGTCAGTCCGCAATACTGTTCGGACGGGTAATTTTAGAAACTGGTCTTCCGGATCACTGTTCCCTTTTGAACACTCTCTAAAATCTGTGTTAGGGATTTCTTCCAGTGCACTGGTTCTCGCCAGGAAGCTCACCTACATCAAGTATGACGGCAGACTGCAAGAGTTTCGAATCGCTCTCCCATGCCCTCAACCGAGTTGAGATACCGCTCAACCAGCCGACGAAGTTCCTCCTTAGCCCCCGATAGTCCCGTCTCCAAAGGCCATCCTCGGCGTCCCTTTCCGCCGACTAGCACGCTTGTTCCAGGGTGCCAGCGCTATCCAACTCTTCCCCTCCTGAAAACTGTACCCAGGACCTCTGCTTCAGCATGCACCCAGTCTTCTTCCGCATGGCCGTCCTCGCGTCCCCGTTTTTCGTACAGTTCGTAGGCACGCTGACGAATGATGTGCTCAGCGGGCCCCCGCGTCGAAGAATGGGGAATGTCTTTATGCGAGGTGCTCGGAACGGAGAGAACGTTGGAACGTGTTTCCTTCTGAGACGTGACAGCCGGAATATCTCCTTGTGACGCTCTTTTCTTATCATGTCTAGACATGAGTAGCCTCACTTTCGTTTTGTCCAGTTTGATCGTGTTATTGTCCCTCGCTGGTAGCGGTGGGGGGGGCCGATACTGCAATTAATTCCTCCTGTAATCTTATGCCTTCAGTCCGTCGCCGGCCCGCTCCGGATGCGGCGCCTCTTTCTTGAGTTGAGGTCCGCCCCGTATGACCAACACGGGACAGCGCGCATGAGAAACCACATCGTAGGCTGTTGGTCCAGGCAAATGAGCAGCCACTCGCGGAAAGCGAGCACCGCGCACACCCAGCACGATCAGTTCGATCTGTAACTCGCCGGCGGTCTCCAAAATGCATTCGGCACGCACCGGATTAAAGTCAACGCGAAACTCGGGCGTCACTCCTTCTTCCAATACCCAGTGTTTTTCTGCCAAGCGTAGGCTGAAAAAATCGGCAGCCTGCATCCTGGTCGTGATCGGCTCTTTCCAGACATCCTGAGCGACGTGCAGGAAAAAGAGCGTGGCCTCATACTCCTTGGCCAGAGTGCACGCGTAGTGCATCGCAGGCTCGGACTCCGGGGAAAAATCCGTCGCGTAAAGAATGCGCTGCGGTTTAGCCTCTCTTTTTGGGGCTATCGAATTCTCTGGCCCAACCATCAACAGCGGATCTTGCGCGCACCGCAGGATTTCCTCGGCAATCGATCCCAGCAGCATCTTTTCGACGCCGCGCCGGCCGTGAGTACCGATCACAATCAAATTGATTTCGTGCTTTTCCGCCATCGCCGAGAGCATCGGCCAAACAACTCCGTGATCGACAAGCACCTCGTGCGAAAGTCCTTCGAGAAGCGGCCTTGCTCGCACCGCGGCCATCTGTCCTTCCGCGTGAGCCCGTATATTTTCGAGGGCGGGATCTCGCTCGTCCACTGGAATCAAGTCATACGCATCGGGGGGAATCACGTACGCCAGATATAGTTTTGCGCCAAAGTGTCGAGCGATGGCCGCGGCGTAGGGCAGCGCTACTATCGAGGCTGGTGAAAAATCGGTCGCAAAAAGGATACGGTCAAAGAGAATTCGAGTCACGGGTCGGCTGTCCGTTTTTATTGAGAACCGCTGTCATACAGTTCTTACATGCAGGACGTAGATGTTTTCTGCTTTGTGGGCTCGCCAAGATGTTGGGGCAAAGATGATCCATAAGCGCTACTTGGAAGCACGCCTCGACGGTAGCACTCCAGGAGAAAGTCGTCTGAGCAAGAGTGCTCACCCCCGGGAGGCAGAGACTCCGCGGATCCTAGAAGCAGTCCCGGGGGACTGCGCCCCGGACTCCGCTTGGCCCGTATCCTTTCGCCGCTGAGATCGAAAGTTGCGATATCGCGGATATCCTCTTTGCGCGCTTTGGCATCTCGCGGAGGCGTGTGAAGCGCCAGAGCAGCTGAACCCGACAGACGACGCCACCTCTCGCAGACAGCTAATCCTCCGTACCAGTGGCGCAAGTGTTTTGAATTCCTAAACTCAGATACTCTTACACTCTTGCTTTCGGTGAGTCTGCAACGCCCTCCGGCGGCAAGGCATCCGGCAGGTCAAGGCGTGCCACGCCGATCCGGTAGTCAGCCATCCCGTAGTAAACGTCGAAGCGGTTCGGTAAGCCGAGATCGTCGCGACGGTCGATGCCTGTGGGGAACACGACATGCGGGACCGTACCGTGGCATTCCTGCGGCAGCGCCGGCGTCAACACCGGTTCTGCCGAACGATAGCGAATCATCTGTGGATGCTCTTTCGAGAGCACCATCACCCCGGCCGAGTAGCACAGTTGGTGCGCGTTGTAGTTGGCTTTGTCGATCTCGCTGACGCCGTGATAGACGATCAGCCAGCCGTGCCGCGTCAGGATGGGCGGAGCGCCTCCGCCGATCTTGAGCCGCTCCCACGGGGATACTGGGGCGGCCAGCCGATGATGCGAATTAAACAAGCCGAGGTGACTAGGTTCGGGGCCGGCCAAAGCTATCGGACAGTAGGAAATCCAGATGCTTTCATGATTAAGGTCCACTACCCGCGATGCGGCTTGGCACGCCGTTTCTTCGGGACGAGTGCCAGGGAAAAGCGGTCGATGGAGGAGGGCCATCTGCATTTTCCCAGCGTGATTGGGAATGGCGACCGGGAAGAGGCTGGCATCTTTATTGTCCACGTGAACGAAATCGATGCCTTGAAACTCAGCGAAGGTCGCGAGCCCCAGTCGCTTCCAGTGAAACAAATCTTGCGATATTGCCAGGGCGATCCGTGGTCCACGGGACGAAAATGCCGTGTAAGTCATTATGTAGCGCTGAAGCGGTTCCACAAACGTGATGCGCGGATCCTCGCAGCCGCCACTGCCGTCGAGGTGCAGCTCATAATCGGCTTCCGGTTCCAGTGCGATGCCGAGCCGCTCAACGGCTGCCGGATCGCCGGCTTCATTGAATCGTACTCGCGCAATGCCGATGCGCGAGTAATTCCCCCGAGCGACTAGGCGCGGGAACAGGTAAAGTTCACCATCCGGGCCACGAGCGGCGGCCGGATTCAGGACGCCTTCGATCTCCTGGGGATTCCCCGGCTCCGGCTCCATCAACATTGCCAGGCGCCGCAGCTTGAATCCGCTTATCAATGCCTCCTCGATTCTCATCACGCGGCCTGATCGCGATCCGCTAAGCAAGCGATGATTGCTTGGATAACTCGCTTCGTCTCCTCGGGACCCTTAACTGGGATAGAATCCACGCCTGCTTTTTCGGCAGGATAATCATTCCCTCCCACGAATAAGGCATCGCCGATGTAAATCATCTCTTTCAATGAAATATGCAAGAGGTCTCGCAGCTTTCCGATTCCGTATGCCTTGTCAATGCCAGGCTTCGTGATATCGATCGATGTCGAACCGCCGATTCGGACAGAAAACTGGGGAATAATTTTGTCAAGAATCGCTTTGATCTTTTTCCGCTTGGTGTAATCGGGGTCCCATTTATTTTTTTCTTCTAACGGCGCCTGCTGACCTAACGCGGAAAATGTTATCTGGCTTCCCCGGTCTTCGATGACTTCTCCCCACACCTTTGCGACTTTGTAACCAGCTTCTCCCAGCGCTTGTTTGAGAGAGCTGAGTATCTTCTCTCGTTCATCCCTGGTGAAATCTTCCTCATAGAGTTTTTTCCACTCTCCTGAGTACTGGTAGAACTTTGTTCCACAGGTGGGGAGCAGGGATAGCTCCCTCAGGCGTTCATCATGAGGAAGTTTAGAGATAACTTGCTTTTCAAACTGCGGCCAACCGCCTCCGGAAATCACGGCTACTTTGACAATTCCGAGAAGGTCGTGCAGTAGTCCCGACATTTCGGGATCAACAGCCGATTTACTCTCGGCAAGCGTTCCGTCCAGATCAAACACGATTAGCTTCTTCACCATGTTCCCCCTCCGCCTCTGAATTCTCGATATTTCAATCGGGCAGCGCAATTTCCAACAAGTTCACTGCGCTGCAGGGCCAAAAAGTACACGCACCGATCATCGCCGGCAACAGAAATACGTCGCCTTTTGCGACAGCGTAAGTGGCCCCTCCGTGCTCGACCTGTCCACCGCCTCCGATGCACACCAGCAAGTGCGGCACACCTGCGACGCCGACCGTGAATGGCGATTGTCCGCGCAGGCGCCACAACCAGAAATGTTCGCAGTGAAACAGTCTCTCGCGTTCAACCGGGGTCTTCGTCTCCACCACCGGCGTCACCCGACCGACCGGACCTTCAGCGAAATCAATGCAGGCCATCGCCTGATCGACTTGGAGTGCCCGCGGCTTTCCCGTCTTCGGATCAATATGGTCCCAGTCGTACAGACGAAACGTAACGTCGCTATTCTGCTGAATCTCGAACACCACAAGGTCGCCGCCCAGAGAGTGCGCCGTTCCTGCGCGGAGGAAAACGGCGTCGCCGGGCTTCGGAGTCAAATATGCGAGGTAGTTCGCCACCGTCCCATTCGCAAGCGCCCGCCGCAGATCGGCTCCCGTTGTCTCTGGCTTGAGGCCCGCATAGATGCGGCTTTCCGGCCCTGCCTCAAGCACGACCCAGGCTTCGGTCTTCGCGGTCTCACCAGCGGGCAACAGGTTCTTGTTTGCTTTCGTCGGATGCACTTGGACTGAGAGCATTTCATGTACATCGAGGAACTTCAGCAGCAGTGGAAATCGTTGAAACTTGTGGGCCAGCTTTCCCATCATCTGTTCTGGAAACTGCTTCAGCAATTGACCGATGGTCTGCCCTTTGAGAGGCCCTTCGGCCACTTGGCTCTGATGGTCATCGCGATCGCTGAGTAACCACGCTTCGCCGACCGGTCCAGTAGGTAGAGGGGCGCCAAGCAGGTCCGCCAAATGCCGTCCGCCCCACAGCCGATACTGATAGATCGGTTCGAATCGCAAAGGATACAGAAGGGCCTGGTTCAAGCTTCCTTCCCTTTGGTCGACCTCCAGACTTAAGGTGGTGTCGATCATGACTGGCCTGAGAATGTCGGCTCGCGAGGAGGCGGATCAGTCCTGTGCGTCCGTTGATCGTGCAATTTGCCGAGGGTATGCTCGATCAATCTAGCTAACTTATCTGCGGCGCCGTCGACGGCCAGCTCCAGAGTCGACGATTCGTCGGTGACCGCGATGGGCTGGCGGCCTTCGAGGCGAGCCTCCATCATGCAACGCTTGTCGTTCTTGCCGCTCTTGGGGCCGCGTTCGTCGGTCAGGTGGACTTCCACCCGCGTGATGTGATCGCTCATTCGGCTCAGGGCGCTCTCCACGATGCCCCTGATCCGAGCGGCCAGCGCCTCGTGACCTTCGATCGTATGGTCTGTATTGACTTGGATCTGCATGCTGATCTCCTGCCTGATTATTGAATCAAGGATGTTTCTTACGCTCATACATTGCCGCTAAGCCGTTAGGCACCAGGAGTGGTTGAGCGTTTAAGCCGCAGTTGCCAAGCTCAAACGTCTCGTTTACGAAGTTCATGGAACTCGGCTACCAGCCGGCATCTGCTTCTGGCGCCCAGAAGGGACCATCGACAAGTCATTGGTTCCGACGTAGATACCGATGGCCACAAGAATGGCGATAAGACCGAACCAGAAGCGCCAATCATGATGCGCACGCCTCCAGTATGGAGTTTGGCCGTGGCTATGATGACTCTCGCCCATCGGATGCAGGTGTCCGGTGTTGTTCATCTTGCTGGTCTCCAGAGGGAACGGTCAAGGTTTGGGATGGGACGCTACGCTACAAGTGAAAATCATGGGCAGCCGTCTTACCGGATGCCCATGCCCTACTTAAGCGCCGCTTAGGGAAAAAACAGGCTTTTGTTCGTCTTCGTGCACCCAATAAGGGGGCCGGCCATAGTGACGGTAGAGCCGGTCTTCATATTCACGAGTGAGTGGCACGGAATCGACGAAGAGGGGCGCCGTCTGGATCGCATCCCGGTAGAGGCCGACATACACCTTGGAATCCACCCAACTTACCTTTTGAATCCACGCGGGTGAAACCAGTACCTTCTTGCCCGGCCACCAATTGCGCGTTGCCACCTCAATGTAGCGAATAGCCCAGGTTTCATCGTCCATGAAAAATCCAGCCACATGGCCGATTTCGCCATCCATAGCCTCGATGTGATAGCCAGTCACGGCTGCAGTGTTGCGCAGATGTGAATCCGCCGACTCTTTCTGGATTCTTTCCAACGCTTGGGTCTCCTTCGAAGCAGCGACTTCAGTAGCCAATCCCGACGGGTAATACCCTGGTCCCCACAAAAACGTACCGCCCCAATAATTGGGATACCCGTAATATCCCAGGTATGCTGCCTCGTGCTGCCGCGAGACGGGTTTGTCAGTATCGATGTCGGGGCTATTCTCCACTTGCTTTTTCGTCAGCGCCACGTACAAGCGCTTGGCCGGCCAGTCGCTGTGGGCGACGGCAATTGGCGAGATCAGCACTCGCCGGCCGCCAAGCCAACCGCCGGTCTTAACCGTGAGATAACGGATCGCCCATGACTCGTCGTCGAAATATAATTGATCTACGGTTCCAATCTCGCCGTCCGTGGCCTGAATCGCAAGACCTTTCAAATGGTTCGCATTGTTTAACATTAGTCTTTGCCCTCCGGATTCTCTGTGATTCGACCTTAGCAGCGGTGTAAGCGCTGTTCTGAGCAAGAGTGCACACTCTCGCGTCAGCCAATCCCATCCAGTTTGCGTAAGGAGTTTGCGGGCGCCCCGTCGCCTGGAACTTTGAAGGCGCAAATTAGGAGCAAGGGGTCGAGGTACAGCCAGCGCGCCTCAGCGGTTCTTGTAGATCTGGCTTCGTTTCAGCGCACTCCGGCTCGGTGCTCAAGGCGTCAGTGTGCACGTCGCAAAATTCCCCGATCGCTGCGCCACAATCAGGACAAAGTACGCGCAATATCTGCCGCAAGGCGGATTTGTTCGCTTTCACAGCCCAATCATGCGACCTTCCAGAGCCGGAAGATGCTCAACATTGCTCACGTTGAATCGATCCGCGAAACGGTCAGCGTCAGCGAGCCTCATGGCGCTTTTTTTACAGTTGTGTGCAAAATTGAATATCTTCGCGATGACGATCCTGGCAAGAATTTGCAGAGTGTAGCTCCACCCGGAGAAACTCTTTGATCTCCCGCCTAATGAGCCGAGAGAAAGTCGCTTGACCTGGCGCTCGCTGCGGATGCGTTTCGCGGCTATAATGACCGCGCGCGAAGTTCTTCAAATCGACGATCAGGGCGACGATGCTTGCGCTTCACGAGGAGTTCAAGTTATCCGATTTGTTTGGCTGCCCGAACTGAAATGCCATTAAGCCATGCCAAAACCCTCCTCAGATGCACCTACCTCTCGTGTCTCCGGCACAATCAGCTCAATAACGCAGCAGCGTTGTCATTCTTCTTTCTTCTTTCTCTTTCGCCCCTGTTGATTTTCCTGGTCAGTCTCATGGCCTTGCTTCCAGTCCACAATCTGGACAATCAAATTCTTGAAACGGTGTCCCAAATTGTGCCGATGGATGCTATGAAAGTAGTGGGCCGTCTACTAAGGTCCGTTTTTGACAGCAACCGCCACCTGCTTTCGCTAGGGATTCTAGGCGCTATATGGGCCGGGTCAACGGGTTTCTACGCGATGATCGTGGCACTCAACAGTGCTTACCTGGCAAAAGAATCTCGGCCTTTGTGGAAGAGACAATTGGTGGCCATCGGGCTAACCATTGTGGTCGGTGCAATGGTCATCTCTGCGCTATTCGTGCTGCTTCTGGGGGCTAGAATTGGATCCTGGCTGGCGGTCCGTTTGGGAATGGATTCAGTGTTGACAGCGGCTTGGCCCTTTGTCCGTTGGTTGGTGGTGGTGGGATTTACAACTTTCTCGGTTGAACTACTGTATCTTATTGCCCCGAACGTGAAGCAGCGTTCCTTTGCTCAGATCCCCGGCGTTGCCGTGGCGGTCGTGTTATGGCTGGTGAGTTCTTTTTGCTTGCGACTGTATTTGCGACATTTCGTCGAATTCACAGCCATTTACGGCACACTGGGAGCGCTGATTGCTCTCATGTTGTGGTTGTATTTCAGTTCCCTAGCCATCTTGATTGGGGCAGAGGTCAATGCACAGATCCAGCTGACGAATCTTTCGGATCGCAGAGGTTGATGTAGCTGGGCAGGAGGCACGACAAATGTGCGGGCGCTCAACGGTGCCTTGGCTCCAGTTCCGTTTCTGACCTATCCTGAGGCTAAAGAGTTTATCCAGCAGCGCGGGCGTGCTCAGCGCGGATCCTCCATCTCATTCATCTATTCCGGACCGACCTCTGTGGGACGCGATTCTTCATGCGCTTCCCTCGGAAATCGTTGTGCTGGAATGCGAGATGATCCAAGAGAATGTTCGCACCGCGCGGTTTCTGAGTTTGTTGACTAATACCACGTGCATCCAAGTCCAAGTTGCGCCAGTCCTGCGGCTGTTCTCTCCTTGAGCTATCCCGAAGTGAATCGCACAGACATAAAGGATCCTTGTCACTGTCAACACAAGGACACGCTTGCATTCTCCGCTGCCACTGTTCAATAGAGAACAGTTTTCCTGGTAGCGCGGTGTCAAAGTTTAGTTTCGGTACTTAGCTCGATGGCCGGAGAAGCAAAAGGAACGTCCCCGAGGAGGATCACGAAATGTCTCCAAACAATTCAGTCGTTGCGATCTATCGCCAACATAGCGACGCCGATCTGGCAATCAAGGAACTGCAGCGCGGCGGAGTTGACCTGCACAAATTGTCGATCGTCGGCAAGGGTTATCACACGGATGAACAAGCTGTCGGCTACTACACGGCCGGCGACCGCATGAAGTATTGGGGCAAAGTGGGTGCATTCTGGGGAGGTTTCTGGGGACTCTTGTTCGGCTCCGCTCTTTTCATTATTCCGGGGCTCGGTCCAATCTTAGCGGCGGGACCGGTAGTGGCATGGATCGTGGCAGGGTTGGAGGGTGCGGTGGAGGTGGGAGCGTTGGGTGCCCTGGGAGCTGGCCTCTACAGCATAGGCATTCCCAAGGACAGCATTTTGAAGTACGAGACCGCGCTCAAGACCGATCAGTTTCTGCTGATCGTTCACGGAACGGCTGCCGAGGTAGCGCAGGCTAGGGACATCATCAAAACTACGAATCCGGTTCAATTCTCGCTGCACTCCGACGAACCGGTAGTGGTAGCCGCTTAGCCTTCCGCGTGGGTCGTATCGGCGAGGCCCCATTGAGGGCCTTGCCGATTTCCACACCGAGTCGACCGAAGTCCAAGGAGCGCCAGGAATTTGCAGCGCGTTGAACATGAAGAGAAGAGTATGACCAACAAATCGCACCCCGGTAAATCACGATCCGTCCTGGTCGTCGCAGCCAACATACTCGACAGAATGAACGAGACCGACGCCATGATCGCTCAGCGCGCCTATGAAATCTATCAGTCGCGAGGATGCGGGCACGGTTCTGACCAAGAGGATTGGTTCACCGCGGAAAAGGAGCTTCTCCCTCCCCTTGCGGTCGAGCGCCATGTGACCGACACCGCATTGCGATTAACGGCGCAAGTGCCAGGCTTTGCGGCGAAGGACCTGGAAGTGGAGGTGGGGCATCGACGGGCCGTCATTTGCGGCATCCACTCGGTTTCAAGTCAGTTAGCGGACGACGGTCGCAGGCACAAAAAGGTTATGCGCGTTGTCGAACTTCCTTTTGAAGTTGATCCTGCACTCTCCGCGGCAACACTCCAGAGCGGAGAGTTGCAGGTCGTATTTCCCCGCTCACGCTAAGCAAGTTTCTTTCAGTCACCGAGTCGCCACAGCATCTGACGAGGCCATCTTGAAGGTAAGTGCCGAGAAATTATGACCGACCAGAACCGCCTTTACTCGACACACAGATATCTACCCACCGAACTTGCGGGATTCGACTCTCTGGCAGAACTTGCGCTGGACCTGCGCTGGTCGTGGAACCATGCTACCGACAGTGTGTGGAAGGCGCTCGATCCGACGCTGTGGGAACTCACGCAAAACCCTTGGGTTGTAGTGCAGACGGTCTCGCGCAATCAGATTGAGCACGTGCTCGCCGATCCTGTTTTTCGTAAGAACATCGACGAACTGCTAAGGGCCAAGCATCAGGCGGCGGAGAGTTCTGCATGGTTCCAGCAAAAGTATCCACGAGCCCCCTTGACCTGCGTCGCGTATTTCAGCATGGAATTCATGTTGAGTGAAGCGCTCCCCATCTATTCGGGAGGACTTGGCAATGTGGCCGGCGATCAACTCAAAGCAGCCAGCGACTTGGGCGTGCCGGTGGTTGGAGTTGGGCTGCTGTACCAGCAGGGTTATTTTCGCCAGGTGATCGATAAGGAGGGAGCGCAACAAGCTCTTTATCCCTACAACGATCCCGGACAGTTGCCGATCACTCCGTTGCGTCAACCAAATGGGGAGTGGTTGCGGCTGGAGATCGCGCTGCCTGGTTACTCGGTCTGGCTGCGCGCCTGGCAGGTCCAGGTCGGTAGAGTGAAGCTGTATCTGCTCGATAGTAATGACGCGGCGAACTTTCCCGCTCATCGCGGGATCACGAGTCAACTCTATGGGGGCGGGCCGGAGTTGCGTCTCAAGCAGGAATTACTTCTCGGGATCGGCGGCTGGCGGTTGCTCAGAACGCTCGGACTTAAACCTGAAGTCTGTCACCTCAATGAAGGTCATGCGGCCTTTGCAGTGTTGGAGCGTGCCCGAAGCTTCATGGAAGACACCGGGCAGTCTTTCGAAGTGGCACTGGCCGCGACTCGAGTCGGCAATCTGTTCACCACTCACACGGCAGTGGCCGCCGGCTTTGACCGTTTCGATCCGGCGCTCATTGAGCAATACCTCGGTAATTATGCCAAGCAGAAACTCGGCATAGAACTCCGCGACTTGCTGGCCTTGGGTCGTCAGAACCCGAACGACTCCTCCGAGAGTTTCAACATGGCGTACCTCGCCATACGCGGGAGCGGGTCGGTGAATGGCGTGAGTCGCTTGCATGGAAAAGTCAGCCGGCATCTCTTTGCGCCGCTTTTCCCGCACTGGCCGGAGGACGAAGTTCCGATCGGACATGTGACCAACGGAGTCCATATGCCAACCTGGGATTCGGCGGCGGCCGACGACCTTTGGACCTCAGCCTGCGGCAAGGGCCGTTGGCTGGGGACGACGGAGAACTTAGAGCAGGACATTCGTCGCGTCTCCGACTCCGCGCTCTGGAAATTCCGCAGCGCCGCCAGCGAGTCCCTCGTGCAATATGCTCGCGGACGGCTATCCGGGCAACTGGCTGCTTCCGGCGCTTCGGCCGAGGCGATTGACCGGGCGAAGCATCTCTTTGATCCCAACGCGTTGACCCTGGGCTTTGCGCGACGCTTCGCGACCTACAAAAGACCGAACCTGCTGCTGCACGACCCGGAGCGATTGCTTCGTTTATTGAGTAACCCAGAGCGTCCAGTGCAACTCATCATCGCTGGCAAGGCCCATCCGGAGGACGATGCGGGGAAGGCCCTGATTCAGCAATGGGTGCAGTTCATTCGCCGGCCAGAGACACGCCCCCATGTCATCTTCCTGAGTGATTACGACATGTTTCTGACTGAGCACCTGGTGCAGGGCGTGGATGTGTGGATCAATACGCCACGCCGGCCCTGGGAGGCTTGCGGAACGAGCGGCATGAAAGTGCTGGTCAATGGGGGCATCAATCTCTCGGAGTTAGATGGCTGGTGGGCGGAAGCCTACACGCCGGAACTGGGGTGGGCATTGGGAGACGGCCAGGAACATGGCGACGATCCCGCCTGGGACGCTGTCGAGGCCAACGCACTCTACGATTTGCTGGAACGCGAAGTGATTCCCGAGTTCTATACCCGAGATCCGCACGGCATTCCTACTGCATGGATTGCACGGATGCGTGAAAGTATGGCGCAGCTGACTCCGCGTTTCGCTGCCGACCGTGCCGTGCGCGAATACACCGAGCAACACTATCTTCCAGCTGCCACCGCCTACCACAACCGCGCGGCGAACAAAGGCGCCGTTGCCAAGCAGTTGCTGGGTTGGCAGCAAGACGTCGATCGAAAGTGGGGATCGTTGCGCTTCGGAGATCGGCATGTCGAAACCACCGCGGATCACCACGTGTTTGAAGTCGACATCTTCCTGAACGATCTCGGCAAGAATGCAGCGCGAGTTGAGCTGTACGCGGACGCAATCAACGGCGGCGGTCCCGTGCGACAGGAAATGAAGTGGGAGCGACTGCTTCCCGGTGCACCCGAGGGCTGTGTCTACCAGGCGACGGTACCCGCTGCACGACCAGCAGGAGACTACACGGCGCGAGTGATACCTCAGAGCGACGTCACTTCGGTTCCACTGGAAGACACCCGGATTCTATGGCAACGGTGACGGAAATGCCGGAGCGCGAGTTGCACGATTACATCTCGGACATCTCCGCGCACGCTGACGTTCGTGCGGGATCTCCTCTGCCTTTGGGAATCCAGGAGACGGGCGGAGGAGTTAATTTTGCCATTTTCAGCCGCTACGCCACCCGTGTTCGACTGGAGTTGTTCGACCATCCTGAAAACGCAGCACCGGCTCGGGTAATCGATCTGGACTCAGCGCGGAATCATACAGGCGACGTATGGCATGTTTGGATAAAGGGGATCGAGCCTGGCCAACTCTATGCTTACCGCGTGGACGGGCCCTACGAACCTAGCGATGGACATCGGTTCAATTTCAACAGGCTTCTTCTCGATCCCTTCGCAGCGGCGATCTCGCATCTGCCGCCATGGGATTTTGCTTCGGCGCTTGGATACAACCCGTCGGCGCCGGGGAAAGACTTGGCTATCTCGAAGCTGGACAACTCCGGGTCGATGCCGAAATGCGTCTTTGTCAACGAGCCCTTCGAGTGGGATGGAGACCAGCCACCCCGGCACCCGTGGTCGAAGACTGTCATTTATGAAATGCATGTTCGCGGTTTTACCTACCATCCCAACGCGGGCGTGGATCATCCGGGAACCTACCGGGGCGTGACGGAAAAGATTCCCTATCTCAAAGAGCTAGGCATAACCGCCGTGGAATTGATGCCGGTACAGGAATTCAACGAAAGCTCTGTCACGCGCAAGAATCCGCAAACAAATCAGAAGCTCCGGAATTACTGGGGCTACGATCCCGTGACCTTCTTTGCGCCCAAAGCTTCCTATAGCAGTTCGGGAGGTTTGGGCCAGCAGAAACTGGAATTCAAGGAAATGATCCGGGCCTTTCACCATGCCGGAATCGAAGTGATCCTGGACGTGGTGTTCAATCACACAGCGGAAGGAGACGAACTGGGTCCCACGCTCTGTTTCCGTGGGATGGACAACGCGATCTTCTATACGTTGGCCGGCGACAAACGTTACTACAAGGATTACACGGGAACCGGGAACACCATCAATGCGAACCATCCCGTCGTGCGGGACCACATCTTGGCCGCTCTCCGTTATTGGATGGTCGAAATGCACGTCGATGGTTTTCGTTTTGACCTGGCGTCGGTGCTCGGTCGCGACGGCGCTGGCAAGCTGCTAGCCAATGCCCCTCTTCTCCAAAGGATCGCCGAGGACCCGATCTTAAGAGACGTTAAGCTCATCGCCGAAGCGTGGGACGCCGCCGGCGCATACGAGGTTGGCAGTTTTTCAGAGCGGCGTTGGGCGGAATGGAATGGCCGCTACCGGGACGATGTCCGGCGTTTCTGGCGCGGCGATGAGGGGATGCTCGGTTTATTTGCCAGCCGAATCTGTGGCAGTGCCGACATCTACGGCAGGTCGGGCAAAGGCCCCGAGGGCAGCATCAACTTCGTCACCTGTCACGACGGTTTTACTCTGAACGACTCGGTGAGCTATCGCTCCAAGCACAATGAAGGAAACGGAGAAAACAACCGCGATGGGACCGATGCTAACTTCAGCGAGAACTATGGCGCTGAAGGCGAGACGACGGATACAGGGATCGAGACCTTGCGGAAACGCCAGATCAAGAACTTCCTTCTGACCCTCCTGATCTCGCGTGGAGTGCCAATGCTGCTCGGCGGGGACGAATTTCGTCGTACGCAAGGCGGCAACAACAACGCCTACTGCCAGGACAACGAAACCAGCTGGTATGACTGGAGCTGTCTGGAACAGCACAGCGAGATCCACCGGTTTACCTGCGGCATGATCGCCTTTCGTCGAGCGCATCCGATTTTGAGTCAGGAACACTTCTACAGGGACGCCGAGATCCATTGGTTTGGCCGACAAGGACGATTGCCCAACTGGACCGACTCGAAGGAAAAACAGTTCGCCTGTTTAATCCACGAAGATGAGCAGCAAGCACTTTGCCTGATGTTCAATGCCGGCGCCGATGCGGTCGATTTCGGTTTGCCGTCTGTATTACAGGGGATGCGCTGGCATCTGGCCGTCGACACCTCTCGCGAAGCGCCCCACGATCTCTTTGCTGCCAGTGAGGAACCGCTTTGGGAAGATCCGCGAACTTACCGCCTGAGCCCCCGATCCAGCGTCGTACTTCTGGCTCGTCGAATGAACGGTAAAAACTTTCAGACGGTGTCGACAGAGGCCAAATGAAAAGAGCGATCCCAGTCACGACGCTGTTTGTGGATGTTGGCGGAGTCTTGCTGACTAACGGGTGGGATCATCATGCTCGCCGACGAGCCGCGAAGAACTTCCAGCTGCCGTGGGCGGAGATGGAAGAGCGGCACCGTCTGGTCTTCGAAACTCATGAAGAGGGGAAGCTTACGTTCGAGGAATATTTGGGTCGGGTGGTCTTCTACCAAAAGCGGCCATTCACCCGCGCTCAGTTTCGGGACTTTATGTTCGCGCAATCGAAACCTTACCCCAGGATGATCGATCTGGTCGCGCAACTCAAGATCCGGCACGGCCTAAAGGTCGCCGTGGTCAGCAACGAATCGCGCGCGGTGAATGCGCATCGCATTCGGAAGTTTAAGCTCAACGAGTTTGTCGACACCTTTATTTCCTCTTGCTTCGTTCACATCCGCAAGCCCGACGCAGACATCTTTCGGTTTGCGCTGGACATCGCCCAGGCACCGGCGCGGCACGTCGTCTATATCGAAAATACTCCGATGTTCGTTCAGATCGCGGAAGGTTTGGGGATTCAAAGCATTCTTCATACGGATTACAAGTCCACCTGCACCAAGCTGGCTTCGTTCGGATTGCAGAAATGACGAAGGAATCATCCATCCAACCAGTTGACCCGCGCATCCCGACGCGCATTCTTACGATCAATGGCGGCTCGTCGAGCATCAAATTTGCGCTGTTCGATGCAGCGGATGCAGCGCGACGGATATTGCAGGGCGGCATTGACCGCATCGGACTGCCGCATGCCACCTTTCAGGCAAAAGGTCCGGATCACGCAGACAACTTTTCGCGTCCAGTGTCAGCGTCGAACCACACCGAGGCGGTAGGTGCACTTATGGATTGGATCGAACAGCGCAGCGGGCGCGATCCATTGACGGCGGTGGGCCATCGCGTCCTACAAGGCGGCCCGAAGTATTACAAGCCGCAGCGAATTACTGCGGAGATGGTTGCGGAGCTGAAACAACTCAGTCCATTTGATCCTGAACATTTGCCGGAAGAGATTCTGTTGACCGAGGCGTTTCATCGCCGCTTTCCTGACCTGCCGCAAGTAGCGTGTTTCGATACTACTTTTCACCATGACCTGCCGCGCGTGGCGCAAATGCTGCCGATCCCACGCCGCTATGAAGCGCAGGGCGTGCGGCGGTATGGGTTCCACGGCTTGTCGTATGCGTTCCTTATCGAAGAACTAGCCCGGTTGGCCGGACCGGAGGCGGCACAAGGTCGGGTAATCCTAGCCCACCTCGGTAATGGCGCTAGTCTGGCGGCCGTGCGTTACGGCAAATCTGTCGACACAAGCATGAGCTTCACGCCGGCGGCCGGGGTGCCGATGAGCACTCGTTCCGGCGATCTCGATCCCGGACTGGTTTGGTATCTGGCGCGCACGGAAAACATGAGCGCGAAGCAATTCAATGAAATGGTCAATCTCCAGTCGGGGCTGCTCGGCATATCCGAAACCAGTTCCGATATGCGCGATTTGCTGAAAGCCGAAGCACGCGATGTGCGAGCGGCAGAAGCGGTCGCGCTCTTCTGCTACCAGGTCAAGAAATGGATTGGCGCATTCGCAGCGGCGTTGGGTGGACTGGACACGCTGGTGTTCGCTGGGGGCATTGGAGAGAACGCGCCTCCGGTTCGCGCCCGGATTTGCGATGGAATTGGATTCCTTGGAATCGAACTTGAAGAGAAGCGAAACGCTGCGAATGAAGGCCTGATTTCTCCGGAGCACAGCCGGGTTGCGGTCCGCGTCATTCGCACGGACGAAGAAGTAATGATCGCCAAAACAGTTTGCCAGGTTCTCGGACTTGGCTGCAAAAACAAGAAGGAGAACTGAACTATGACACCCGATACACTCACTGCGGAACTGCTCGACCACGAATCCGAACCGGCTAACAAGGAAATATCCCTGAAACCGGCCACGAAAACGGATGCGCTCACTCCCGAGCTGCTCGCCAAGATGAACGCTTACTGGCGAGCCGCTAATTATCTTGCGGTCGGTCAGATTTATCTCTACGACAATCCATTGCTGAAGGAACCGCTGAAGTTGTCGCACATCAAGCCGCTGGTGGTAGGGCACTGGGGCACGGTGCCGGGCCAGAACTTCATCTACGTGCACTTGAACCGGGTCATCAAGAAATATGACCTGAACATGTTCTACATTGCCGGTCCCGGCCACGGTGGCGCGGCGCTGGTGGGCAACGTCTACCTCGAAGGCACATGGAGTGAGGTTTATCCCAACGTCACGCAAGACGAAGCGGGGATGAAGGAACTGTTCAAGCAGTTCTCGTTCCCCGGCGGGATTTCCAGCCACGTTGCGCCCACGACACCCGGATCGATTCACGAAGGCGGCGAGCTGGGATACTCGCTCAGTCACGCGTTTGGCGCGGCGTTCGACAATCCTGATCTGATCGTCGCTTGCGTCATCGGAGATGGCGAAGCGGAAACGGCCTCATTGGCGACCTCGTGGCAATCCAACAAGTTTCTCGACCCCGTTACTGACGGAGCCGTGCTGCCCATCCTGCACCTCAATGGCTACAAGATCAGCAATCCAACTGTTCTGGCCCGCATCGAGCACGAAGAGCTGGAACAATTTCTGCGCGGCTGCGGCTGGACGCCCTACTTTGTGGAAGGCGATGAGCCAGAAAAGATGCATGCGCTCATGGCTGTCACTTTGGAAAAAGCCATCGAAGACATTCGTCGAATCCAAACGAACGCTCGAAACAACAACGACACAACGCGGCCGCGCTGGCCCATGATTGTCCTCAAGTCACCGAAGGGCTGGACGGGTCCGAAATTTGTCGACGGCCTGCAAATCGAAAGCACGTTTCGATCACACCAGGTGCCGCTTCTGGTAGACCCCGAGCATCCCGCTCACGTCAAGCTGCTTGAAACTTGGATGAAGAGCTACAAGGCGGAAGAGCTATTCGATGCGAACGGGCGGCTCAGACCGGAATTAGCCGATCTGGCGCCGAAGGGCGACCGTCGGATGGGAAGCAATCCTCACGCCAACGGCGGAATTCTGCTGCGCGATCTGCGCATGCCGGATTTCCATGTTCATGCGGTGAACGTGCCTTCCCCCGGTGCGGTCAGCGCCCAGGATACGCAAGTGCTGGGTTTGTTCCTGCGCGATGTCGCCAAGATGAATCAGGATCAGCGTAATTTCCGTGTCTTCGGTCCCGATGAAACCGTCTCGAATCTGCTGGGCGCTGTATTTGAAGTCACCAACCGGCAGTGGGACGCGCGCGAAGTTTGTAACGATGAGTTCCTTGCGCCTGCCGGCCAAGTGCTGGACTCGATGCTCAGCGAGAACCAGTGCGAGGGCTGGTTGGAAGGCTATCTTCTGACCGGGCGGCACGGCCTGTTCAACAGTTATGAAGCCTTCATTCGCATCATCGACTCGATGTTCAGCCAGCACGCGAAGTGGCTGAAGGTGTGCCTGGAACTGCCTTGGCGCCGGAAGATCTCATCGTTGAACTACCTGCTTGCCTCTCACGTGTGGCAGCAGGATCACAATGGATTCACGCATCAGGATCCAGGTTTTCTCGACCACGTCATCAACAAGAAAGCAGACATTGTGCGGGTTTACCTTCCGGCCGACGCCAACTGCCTGCTGTCGGTTTTCGATCACTGCCTGCGGAGCCGGAATTACGTCAACGTGGTGGTGGCGGGCAAACACGCCCTCCCGCAATGGCTGACCATGGATCAGGCGGTGGTGCATTGCACAGAAGGAATTGGCATCTGGCAATGGGCCAGCAACGACCAGGACGCCGCCGAACCCGACGTGGTGATGGCCTGTTGCGGAGACACACCGACGCTGGAGATACTGGCCGCTGTTTCCATCCTGCGCCAGCATCTACCGGAACTGAAAATCCGAGTGGTCAACATTGTTGATCTCATGAAGCTGCAGCCGAGCACGGAGCACCCGCACGGGCTCAGCGAGAAAGACTACGATTCGCTGTTCACCAAAGACAAGCACATCATCTTTGCCTTTCATGGATATCCGTGGCTGGTCCACCGGTTGACCTACCGCCGCACCAACCGCAATCTGCATGTGCGCGGCTACAAAGAAGAGGGCACGATCACCACGCCCTTTGACATGCGAGTGCAAAACGAGCTGGACCGCTTTCACCTGGTGCTGGATGTGGTGAATCGCCTGCCGGACCTGGGTTCCAAAGGTGCCTACCTGAAGCAGCAGATGCACGACAAGCTGATCGAGCACAAGCATTTCATCGACAAGCACGGCCAGGATATGCCGGAAATCCGCAACTGGAAATGGAGCCAGAGCAGAACGCAAAAAGGAAACTGAATCGAATCCAAGGAGTTCAAGATGCCCATTCAAATCAAGCAAGAAAACGGCGGAAAGTTAGTCGCCGTTCAAGTCACTGGGAAGCTGGTAAAGGCGGATTATGAGGACTTTGTGCCCGAGTTCGAGCGGCTCGTCCGGCAACACGGCACATTGCGCGTGCTGTTCGACGTCGCCGATCTCCACGGCTGGGACGCAGGGGCGGCGTGGGAAGACATCAAGTTTGACATTAAACACTTCAGCGACATCGAACGGCTCGCGATGGTCGGCGATAAAAAGTGGCAGCACGGCATGGCGATGTTCTTCAAGCTGTTTACGAAAGCGACGATTCGATACTTCGATCAAGCCAATGCAGCGGATGCGCGGAAGTGGTTGCGAGAAGCGGAGCGGCCTGCCGCCGTGACCGCGTGATGGCGCGCAATCTCCAGACGGCACGATCAAGACAGGTCGGAATTCTGAACTGGAAATGGAGTAATGCCCAATGACACAAGCGCTGATGGATACCGCACGAAAAATGGTCGCCGACGACAAAGGACTGCTCGCGATGGACGAGAGCAATCCAACCTGCAACAAACGATTTGCCCAGTGGGGGATTCCTCAGAACGAGGAGACCCGGCGTGCCTATCGGGACATGATTGTAACGACGCCCGGTTTGGGCGAATCGATCAGTGGCGCGATTCTCTACGACGAGACGATCCGGCAGAAGACGGAAGATGTCACTTCTTTTGTGAAGACACTCATCGACGTGGGAATTATTCCCGGCATCAAAGTCGACATCGGGGCTAAGGACATGGCCGGCCATCCCGGAGAGAAGATCACCGAAGGGCTGGACGGATTGCGGGAGCGCTTGGCCGAATATTTTCAAATGGGCGCGCGCTTCGCCAAGTGGCGAGCGGTCATTGCCGTGGGAAACGGCATTCCCAGCCGGGGTTGCATCGAGGCCAACGCGAATGCGTTGGCTCGCTATGCAGCGTTGTGCCAGGAAGCCGGACTGGTTCCCGTCGTCGAGCCGGAAGTGCTCATGGCGGGCGATCATACTTTGGAGCGCTGCCGTGAGTTAACCGAAGAAGTCCTGCGAACGGTTTTCAATCAGCTTTACTGCCAACGCGTGCAGCTGGAAGGGTTGATCCTGAAGCCCAACATGGTGCTCCCAGGGTTGAGCTGCCCCAGCCAAGAAGCAGTGGACGAGGTTGCCGAAGCTACGGTGCGTTGTCTGTTGCGAGCCGTCCCCGCTGCGGTTCCTGGGATCATGTTCTTGTCGGGTGGACAATCCCCCGAGTTGGCCTCGGCTCGGTTGAATGCCATGAATGTCAGATTCAAGTCGCGGCTGCCTTGGGCGTTGGCGTTTTCGTTTGCCCGTGCGATTCAGCAACCGGCATTGGAGATTTGGCGCGGCAAGCAGGCCAACGTTCCGGCAGCGCAGAGAGCTCTCGATCATCGAGCCAAATGCAACCGGGCTGCGCGTCGTGGCGAATATAGCGTCGCGATGGAGAGCGACCAACAAGAGACCGCACTGCGCGGGGTTGCGTCGCTGAAACACGCCGGGAGTTTTTCATGAGGCCGACCTTACGTCAGAAATCCGTCGTTGGTAATTGGAAGATGTACACCAACACTTCGGAGGCCAAGCGGTTGGCTAAGGCCGTGGTGGATGGCATGAGTGCGGAGGAGCGAGTTTCCGTCACTCTCTGTCCGCCCTTTCCCTATCTGGCCCTTGTCGGCGAAATTCTGATGGGCAGCCGCGTCGCGCTTGGAGCGCAGAACCTCTATCCTGAAAAAGAAGGTGCTTTCACCGGCGAGGTCAGTCCGACGATCCTACTTGATCTCGGCTGCAAATACGTAATCCTCGGACACAGCGAGCGCCGGCACAAGCTGGGCGAATCCGATGCCTTCATCAACCAAAAAGTGAAGGTTGCCCTGGCCGCTGGCCTCGACGTGATTCTGTGCGTCGGCGAGACTCTCGAAGAGCGTAACGCCAATCAGACGGAGGCGTTACTTGATCGACAAATCACCCTTGGATTAGCCGACGTGTCGGCGGATACCTTGACCCGCTTGAGCATCGCGTACGAACCGGTCTGGGCCATCGGTAATCTCGAACACCATGCCACTCCACAGCAGGCGCAGGACGCGCACGCCGTCATTCGGCGCCGCTTCGGACAGATGTTTGAAGAAAAATCGGCTCAGACACTTGCCATACAGTACGGCGGTAGCGTCAAGCCGGACAATGCCGCAGCGTTGTTTTGCCGGGACGGCGTGGACGGCGCCCTCGTCGGCGGCGCCAGTTTGCACCCCGATCAGTTTCTGGCCGTCGTCCAAGCGGCGATCAGTGCGTCGCGAACCCAGGAGAATTCAGCGGAAACCGCGGCATAACACAACCACAAGGAATACTCATTATGCAAGCCACTGCGGACCAGTCCAAAGCTAACGAAACGAAGCCGGGATCGAAGCCCAAGCCCGACCCGAAGGACGATCTTAAATCTCTTCCCATGTCGGAAGTGGAAGAAAAGTTGGGATCGTCTCCGAAGGGGCTGAGCCAAGCCGAAGCGGTGAAGCGCCTGGCACAATATGGCCCGAACGAAATCAAGGAAAAGAAAGACAACCTTCTCCTAAAGTTCCTCAGCTATTTCTGGGGACCTATCCCGTGGATGATTGAAGGGGCGGTAATTCTGTCGGGGGTGGTGAAGCACTGGCTGGATTTCTTCGTCATCCTCTTCTTGCTTTTCTCCAACGCTTTAGTCGCATTTTGGGAGGAACATCAGGCGGGCAACGAAATTGCCGCATTACGCGCCAAGCTGGCAACGACCGCCCGCGTTCTGCGAGACGGAAAATGGGCAACCCCGAAGGTGTCTGAACTCGTTCCCGGCGACGTGATCCGCCTGCGGCTGGGGGACATCGCACCGGCGGATGCGCGCCTGTTGGCGGGCGATCCGGTGCAAGTGGATCAGTCCGCGCTGACCGGCGAATCATTGCCGGCGACGCGCAAGCCTGGCGAGGCAGTTTTTTCGGGCTCGATTATCAAGCGTGGCGAAACCGACGCAATGGTTTACGCCACCGGGACTCACACCTATTTCGGCAAGACCGCGGAACTGGTGCAGGATGCTCATACCGTCAGTCATTTCCAGCGCGCTGTGCTCAAGATCGGCAACTACCTGATCGTTCTTGCAGTGGCACTGGTGGCGGTGATTGTTGCTGCCGCGCTCTTCCGCCATGATCCAACCCTGAGCACGCTGGAATTCGCGTTGGTACTGCTAGTGGCCGCAATCCCCGTGGCCATGCCTACCGTGCTCTCTGTCACCATGGCGGTCGGTGCGCGCCTGCTGGCGAAAAAACAAGCGATTGTGACGAAGTTGTCGGCGATCGAAGAATTAGCCGGCGTGGATGTCCTATGCTCGGACAAGACCGGCACTCTGACCCAGAACAAACTCAAGCTGGGCGACCCATTCTGCATCGGCGGCACGGCCGTCGATCAAATCATCCTCGACGCCGCGCTGGCCTCGCGTGCCGAAGACAAGGACACCATTGACCTCGCCGTGATCGCCGGCGTGAAGGACGATAAGGAATTGAAGAAGTATCAGATCCTTCATTTCCAACCCTTCGATCCGGTGCATAAGCGCACCGAGGCGACGGTAAAAGGTGCGGACGGAAAACAGTTCAAGGTGGCGAAGGGAGCGCCGCAGGTCATTCTGCAGATAGCCACCAATCTGGCGGAAGTAAAGCCCGCCGTCGAGAAGGCCGTCAATGATTTTGCCGCACGTGGCTTCCGCTCGCTGGGCGTGGCCCGCGCCGATCAGGACGACAAGTGGCAGTTCGTTGGTGTGTTGCCCATGTCCGATCCGCCGCGCGAGCAGGCCAAGGCGACCATCGCCAGCGCGGTGCAGATGGGCGTGAAGGTCAAAATGGTCACCGGCGACCAGTTGGCCATAGCCAAGGAAATGTCTCACGAGCTGGGCATGGGCACCAACATCCTGGATGCCACGGTATTGCGCGACAAACAAAAGAAAGCGGAGACCGCGGCGTCCATCGAAAAAGCGGACGGCTTCGCCCAAGTGTTTCCAGAAGACAAATACAACATCGTCGACGTCCTGCAGAAGAACGGCCATATTGTCGGCATGACGGGCGACGGGGTGAACGATGCTCCCGCGCTCAAGCAAGCGAACTGCGGCATCGCGGTTTCCGGAGCGACGGACGCGGCCCGCGCGGCGGCGGACATCGTGCTGCTGGCGCCCGGCCTCCACGTGATCATCGACGCCATCAAAGAGAGCCGCCGCATCTTCCAGCGGATGAACAGCTACGCGATCTACCGCATCGCCGAAACCCTCCGCGTGCTTTTCTTCATGACGCTGGCGATCCTGGTCTTTAACTTCTACCCCGTGACCGCCGTCATGATCGTGATGATCGCTGTGCTCAACGACGGCGCCATCCTCTCCATCGCATACGACCACGTGCATTACAGCGACAAGCCCGAGAAGTGGAACATGCGTCTGGTGCTCGGGATCTCTACCGTCCTGGGTGTTATCGGCGTCGTGGCTGCGTTCGGACTGTTTTATCTCGCCGAGCGCGTGTTTCACCTCGACCGCGCCCACGCCCAAACGCTGATGTACTTGAAGCTGTCCGTGGCTGGGCATCTGACGATTTTCTTAACTCGCACACGCGGACCATTTTGGTCGATACGCCCGGCTCGGATTCTCTGGATAGCGGTGCTCGGCACGCAAACCATAGCGACTCTGATCGCAGTGTATGGTTTGTTTATGACGCCGCTCGGCTGGCGCTGGGCAGGATTCGTTTGGGTCTATGCCTTGGCTTGGTTCCTGGTGAATGATCGCGTGAAACTGCTCGCCTATCGTATTTTTGATTCGGCCAAAACGGGGCCAAAGGCTGAAGCCAAGGCCGATTCTAAATCTGAAGCCAAAGCTGGAGCCACACCCGCCAAGACTGAGGCGAAATCTGAAGGCAAAATTGAACCAACGCCCGCGGTCAAAGCCGAGACTACACCCGAAGCCAAGGCCGGCTCCAAATCTGAAGCTAAAGCTGGAGCTGCACCCGCCAGGACTGAGGCGAAGCCCGCCCCTAAAGCCGAGCCGAAGCCTGAACCTCAAGTCAGGACCGAGGCGAAGCCGGAAGCCAAAGCCGAGCCGAGGTCCGATTTGACAACGCAGATCGCCAAGCGAGCCTATGAACTCTACGGCAAGCGTGCCCCCAATGACGGTACGGCAGTTCAGGACTGGGAGAAGGCAGAGCGCGAGATTCGGAAAGATGAACCAAAAGCTGGGGCGAAGCCGGAAGCCTTAGGTGAGCCGAAACCTGAGGCCAAGGAGCCTAAGACCGAAGCCAAGTCTCAGCCGAAACCTGAAGTAAAGGCCGAGCCCAAGCCTGAAGCCAAAACCGAAGCGAAGCCTGAAGCCAAAGCCGAGTCTAAGCCCGAAGCCAAGACACCGTCTGATTTGACGCCGCAGATCGTCAAGCGAGTCCATGAACTCTACGAGGAGCTAGGGCGCGAGGACGTTCGAGAAGTTGAAGAATGGGAGAAGACGGAGCGCGAGACTCGGAAAGATCAGAAGGGACATAAAGATGTTGCGTAACCCTTCTCTCTGAGCACCGGAAGTTGCTAAGAGCATGCACGCAGTTAGTGACCACCGAAGGGAAAAGATGAAAATCCATTCAAAAGCGTTTCGTGTCCTGCCAGGAAAGACGATCAAACTCAAACACTTGCCGACGATCGTGAAGCCCTTTTGCGACTCAAAAGAGGGCTATAAAGAACTCCTGGAAGAACACATTGCAGAGTTGAGCTCGCTGCAAAACCTTCACTACGCCTCCAACCGCTATGCGCTGCTGCTGATCTTTCAGGGTATGGACTCAGCCGGCAAGGACGGTGCCATCCGGCACGTCATGTCGGGAGTCAATCCCGAAGGCTGCGAGGTCTTCAGTTTCAAACAACCGAGCGCCGAAGAACTGGAACACGACTTTCTCTGGCGCACGACGTGCCGCCTTCCCGAACGCGGACGGATCGGCATCTTCAATCGTTCCTACTATGAGGAAGTGCTCATCGTTCGGGTGCATCCGGAGATTCTCCGCAGCCAGCGGCTTCCGGAAGAGTTGCTCGACGAGAAAAACATCTGGAAGGAGCGGTATCGGTCGATCGTGGACCTGGAGCGCCACCTTTATCACAACGGAACACGGATCATTAAGATATTTCTAAACCTTTCGTACGAAGAACAGCGCAAGCGGTTTCTGGCGCGCATTGAGGAGCCCGATAAGAACTGGAAAGTCAGCTCATCGGACAATCACGAAAGGAAATACTGGAAGCATTACATGGAAGCGTATGAGGATTGCCTGAACGCGACCAGCACCCATCACGCCCCCTGGTACGCCGTTCCCGCCGACGATAAGGAAAACGCCCGGCTGATTGTGTCCCGTATCGTCCTCGATACGCTCCAGGATCTCAAGATGGCATATCCGAAGACCACGAAAAAGCGTCGGCAGGAATTGCAAGCGATCGGCAAGGAGCTATCCAGAGAGAAGTAACGGTGGAATTGTGCTCTCTTAGCTGAGGAGTGCTACCACGCAGACTCAAAGGTTGACAACTCCTCTTTAACTTGGCAACCGCCGTGAAGAATGCACGTTTTTCGGTCGAGACTGTGGCTCGGGGAACCACGCGGGCTTGGCATCGCACCGGAGGTGGACATGGAATCGACTGGGCAGGACCTGTCGGATGCGGCACAGCAACAACCTGTGATCGAAAGACAATCAGCGCCCGATTTTTTTGATTCCTCCCTTGAGTGGCGACGCGTGTTCGCGGAGGCCTGGGGCACGTTCCTGCTTGTGCTGGTCGCTGCCGGTGGTGGTGTCGTTACGGCGATGAGCGGTGGCAGAGTCACCCTGGGCATGATGGTGGTGGCACCGGGACTCATGGTGATGGCGATCATCTACTTCATGGGTGCAGTTAGCGGAGCACATTTGAACCCGGCGGTCACGCTGGCATTTGCCGTGCGGCGCGACTTCCCTTGGAAGAGAGTCCCGGGCTATATCGTCGGACAAGTCATCGGCGGCATTGCTGCGGCTGTTTTCCTTCGGGCTCTGTTCGGGACGATTGGCGCGCTCGGCGCGACGCTGCCGGGTCGTGGTGTGACCAGCGGGAAAGCTCTGGCGATGGAAGTGGTTCTGACGGCCGGGCTGGTGAATACTATCCTCGGCACTGCGTCCGGTGCGCGGAACATCGGCACGAACGGTGCCCTTGCCATCGGCGGGTACATTGCTCTGGCAGGACTTTGGGCGGCGCCGCTTACCGGCTCCTCGATGAACCCGGCGCGTTCGCTGGCGCCGGATCTGGTGCGCGGCGACCTTCATACGACTTGGATCTACCTCGTCGGGCCAGCGGTGGGCGCCTTGATCGGAGTGGCTTTCGAGTGGATCCTTAAGGGGAAGCCCACAGCGGCCGGCCGGATCGCGGCGCAGGGCACGGTCCGTGTCGATGATGCGCCCGGGTCGGATACTTGAGCGCGACGAAGTGGCTACTCCACGCGGTTCCCCCGTGACGGTCTCGAAAGGCATGTTGCCAGGAATAGTCCACTTTCGCTCAGACCTGAAGGAGTTGAGGCCTTCGTTTTGGATCTCGATGCCAGAAGACTTCCATAACCTTACCTCGCTTCGCGCTTTCCCTTCCGGTTTTTTCCGTCGCCGTATTTCGTCTGCGGCATGCGCAATGCACCGGCGCGCACATCCTGCGCTTCCCGCGAACCGACCCGGGAATGGCAAAATCGCCGGGCGATGCCCACAAAACGGCTCGAGTCCCGAAAATCACGATCAAGGAGATTCCTAATGCAACAAGTGACTGCCTCCCCTTTCATTCCCACAAGAATTCTGGTGCCATTGGACTTCAGTTCATCCAGCGACGCCGCGCTCGAAACCGCATCCGACCTCGCCCAGCACTTTCACGCCGAAATCTTCCTGCTGAATGTTATCCCCATGCTTCCCATGGGCACAAAAACTGTTTCCTTCCCTGAGACCGAGTATCTTCACAAGGCAGAGAACGACGCAAAGCGGCAATTGACTGCGTGTGACGCCTCACTGGTTACCAAGGGGATTAAGGCCACTTCAACGATTGAGATTGGCAACGACGTGGCGGGTAATATCATGCTGGCTATAAAACGTGAGCATATCGACATGGTCGTGATTTCCACCCACGGCATCTCTGGCTGGCGCCCGCTGGTTTTTGGCTCGATCGCAGAACAGGTGGTCAAACGCGTGGAGTGTCCGCTTTTGCTGCTGCGCTCTGTCAAGCCAGATGGCGTTGTTGCGCGGGAGACGCAATCCTGATGGCAATTGATTCGAGTACGACCGGCCAGCCAGGACCAAAATCGCCCTGGTTCGGAATTGGAAGACTCCTGTTTGTAGTTATCTTGGTAATCCTCTTTTTTCTACTGGGGCAGAGCATGTTGCGGCATCGCTTCTTTAGAGGCGGCTCGGTCAATCGGAACGGCTCTCTCCGACCATAGAATCTGGTGAAAAAGTCTTGCTATGAAGTTGTAATGCGTAAGCTCACTCTCAAAGTATTTTTTGACGTTGCAGTAACCAAGCCGGATTACGAACTTCGGAATGGAAATGGGCATAATGAATAAAATTCTCCTTCCAGTTGATGTTCCTAACGCCAAGCTCAAGGCGGTTCGTCAAGCCGCATTCTTGGCTCGCCATTTTCATTCCGAGATCATACTGCTGCATGTGGTAGCGCCAATGAGCTATCCAGTCGGCACCGTAGAGATTGGGTATGAACTCACCGGGGATTTGCATGCGGAAATCATCAAGCGGGCACAGAAAGACTTGGATCAATTACTGGGGTCCGAACTCAATGGAATTGCAGTCAGACCCTTGTTGCTCAAAGGAGATCCGGCCCTTCAAATCGCGCGGACCGCTCGCGACCAAAACGTGGACTTGATCGTACTGTCGACGCATGGCCATGGGGTGTTTTACCGCTTCCTGCTGGGCTCGGTGGCGGCGAAAGTGCTGCACGAGAGCGCTTGCCCGGTTTGGACCGACGACCACCTGGAGGAAGCGCCAGCAGGCAAGTTCGGTATTTACAGCGTTGTTTGCGCGGTTGACTTGAGTCCGCACAGCCGGAACACAGTGTTGCGGGCAGCGCAGATAGCCGAAGAGTTTGGTGCGCAGCTCACCCTAGTTCATATCACCGGTGGGGTAGAGATTTATGGGCCCGGAACGCCCCATATCGTTCCCGAGTGGAAGGCAGAAGTCGTCGGCTATGCCACCCGGGAGATCGCCAAACTTCAGGAAGATCTGGGCACTAAAGCCGAAGTGATCATTGATAGTGGCAATGTCTGCAAGCTGCTGAACCGCGCCGTGGACCAGACAAAGGGAGATGTTCTCGTTATCGGGCACATGCCTTCCGGCGGTCATTTGGGGGAAAACGGGAGTGGCTATGCGATCATTCGCGAGTCGCACATCCCGGTGCTAAGCGTGTGATGGTCCAACGATCCGGGGCACCGCGCGATAGGCGAGTGAGAGTAACGCGCGTGCTTGCCGCCGCGGGCGGAGTACCGAAGTCAGGGCATGAGGAGCGTCTTTTCAGGACAGAAGACGGTACGGGCACGAGGCCTTAACTGCGGCCTGGACAGGGAGGTTCGAAGGTTCGAAAGGGATTCGATAGCAATCTTCGACCGGATCCCCATAACCAGTGCCAGTCTACGGTTGGTTGGCCCCTGACTCTGCGCGACGGTGCGCCAGAGCTTCCCGCGCCCTCGATGGTTTGGCCTTCCCCAGCAACATGCATCGCACCGTACGGAATCTCATGCCCAGCCCCTTGCGCTTGGATTGTACCCATCCCATCCACGACAACCTGGATGGAGCGCCTTTGCCTAGATCTGTGCGCTTTCCGGATATGGTTAGCCGTCTTTTCATCTCAAGACATGTGAAGTCGTCCGCGGAAAGCAGGATGATCGGCTGGTTGGGAAACTGTTGCTTGATATGGCAGGCTACGGCCTCTGCATCCATGCCTTCCTGTTCGTACTCCAGCAGAACCGCAGCCACCGACGTTTCCTCCAACACCTTCATCGCAGTATCGCTGCTCGCCGCGATCTTGACCGAATAACCATGAGATTCTAGAGTCGCTTTGCGAAGCTCTAACATTTGTGGACGGTCGTCGATGCACAACACAGTGGGGGAGCCCATTGCCAAATCTCCTCTTTCGATAGTTACAAGCAGTATTCGGCTGAATGCCGGTCCTATGCGGCGACTGTCTTTGCCTTCCGTTGCGTTACCTCCGACTCTGCTTGCAGCCAATCGTCTAGTTCGTGCTGATCGTCTCTGCCGCGTTGCTCGTACAGTTCGTAGGCACGACAACGGATTTGCTCTTGAATATGACTGGTGGATTCGGTTGTTTGGTCGATTGTCCTTAGCGGAGGGCGCTTTGTGATCGTAGGCTTCATTGTGATGTCACTCCTTTGCAAGTAATGGTTGACGGCCTCTGTTGACGCTCCCTTGCCGCCCCCGGCTATGCAGCTTGAACCTTCGCCAATGCCAATTCTTGTGTACCGAGTGAAACATTAGTTCGTCTTCAGGGACGGTAAAGTCGATTTCGCAGCGCGGGCACGTGAACTCCCATGGCTCGGCATGGTCACGTCCCACGCCATCCATTGATCTGTAGGCAAACGCCAACTCACCGCAGTCGGGCATCGGACAACTCGACCCTGCCGCAACGTCATCGTGCTCGTCCCAGTCATCTGACACGGTGTCCCTCTTTCAGCCGCGTTTTTACACGACCTCCGAAGTGCTCTGGCAAACAGGAACTAACGCCACGGAGCAACAGCCCTCTTTCTCGATTTGCCGAGGTAAGGGCGACACCATCAGGAACGCCACGAATCGGCTCTGGGAGCAATACTGGAATCACGCTCCCGTCTTCGCTGAGGTGCAATGTCATCGTTGACGAGCAGCGATAGCAAAGCCAGAAGTATTCCACTCGGTTGGATTTCGAACGGAGCGCCGGATCACTTTCGAGGCGAAAGAGTCTTCCGTCTTCCAGATAGCGAAACGAAGCAGAACACGAAGCATTGGCACACTTGGCGAGCATCATTATGCTCCGAAAGACTCAAGATGCTGGGATTGTTGGCAGTCTTCGTGAACCGCCCTGCCGTTGTCATCGGTTGGCGTGTTGTTCGTGAGCCATACTGGCTTTCGGCAGATGGCGCAAGGGTGGGTGAGTTGTGAGTAGTTCTTGGCGGTAAGCAGCTCTGCGAGCGTGACTGTTCCACTCATTGGACGGTTTTCCTCTCTGATTGGGGATTGTGCGCCGAGGTACGAGTTGAAGCATGTTCACAATTGACCAAGCCCTATCTCATATTGGCATCCCGCAGAAGTTTGGTCCGCCGTTCTTCGTATTCCTCACTTGTGATCTCCCCGGCGGCATATCTCCTTTTCAGGACCTGCAAAGGCGATTGCATTTCCCGGTAGGTAGTCCGCCTCACCGGCATCATGAAGGAAAAGAACAACATCCAGAGCAGGATCCAAAAAAACCACCAATACCAATGCATTCCCCAAAAGTAGTACATAGCCAGCCTCCGAAAGCGTGCGGGTTATCGTTTCCCGCCTAGTGACGATGAGTTGGAAATGTCTTCATAGGTCAGCGCGAGCTACTCCATCGGCGATCCGGGCCGCCGCTGACGACTCTCAGCAAGAACTTTGCGAGCCTCTCCGAAATCGACTGCGATAACGGTAGAGCTGGCAGCCATGGTGCGACTGTTCACTATTGGACACTTTTCACAAAGAAATTACGGGTAACTATCTTTAGCATGAATGCGCGGCACTAGCCCGTGCGGACATTAACTCCGGGTTGCAATCGAACTTTCGAAGGGATTCGATAGCGATCCTCGACGGATCCCGATAACCAGTGCCCGTCTAGGGCTGACGCTGCGCAACGTGGCGCCACAACTTCCAGCGCCCTCGAACAGGCTGAGATTGGCCTTCCTCCGGACGAACCGATACGGGCGGCAAAGAAACACTTTGAACTCAACGCCGACGAGGTGAATGCCGCATTCTCCGGGCAGATAAGTACCGGCGATTCTGTTCTGGTCGTCCGCGGCCCTGCTCCCCATTAAGTCACAAGGTGGTCGGGTCCTCTGCGGGAAAGCTTGTTCCTGCAACCTGAGCTAAGGTGTCCCCCAATCACGAGAGGGGCGATCTCAGCCATTGCCGATTCGGCATGAGAGTGCACTGTGGCGAGAAATTCACTGGATCCGGGCGTGCCGTGGCAGAATGTCTGTTGAGCAAAATTGCGGGGAGTCCGAGTGATGAATGACTAGGCTTGGAGCAATTGTGTTTAGCGTTGACCGCACAGCACCGGCGACGCGAAGGGTCGGGCCGGCAGTCTTGTGGGCGCTCTCCCTGCTGGTTGGGATCGTGGCAGGTCTGGGGGCCGTGGCATTCCGAGCGCTCATTGCGATTTTTCACAATCTTTTCTTTCTGGGCAGGCTCTCCGCAGCATACGACGCGAACGCGCATACACCAGCAGGCCCCTGGGGACGATTGGTGATTCTTGTCCCCGTTGTCGGGGCCTTCGCTGTGGTTTTCCTGGTGAAGAACTTCGCGCCAGAGGCGAAAGGCCACGGCGTACCGGAAGTCATCGACGCGGTTTTCTACCACAAGGGAGTGATTCGTCCGGTCGTGTCAGTCATCAAGGCACTGGCGTCCGCGATGTCGATCGGGAGCGGCGGATCCGTTGGCCGTGAGGGACCCATCATTCAGATTGGTTCTTCCTTTGGTTCGACCATGGGACAGCTCTTGGGTCTGCCTACCTGGCAAGTTGTCACACTCATCGCGGCTGGCGCAGGTGCGGGAATCGCAGCTACGTTCAATACTCCCGTTGGCGGCGTGCTGTTCGCGGTAGAGATCGTCATGCACGAAGTCAGTGCGCGAACTTTGGTGCCAGTGGTCACCGCTACGGCGACGGCCACCTACGTGGGCCAACTCTTCTTTGGCCCGCATCCATCTTTCTCCATCCCTGCTCTTGAAACGACATATTTTCGGTTGACGGATCCGAAGGTGCTTGTCGCCTATGCCATTCTTGGTGTGATCGCCGGTCTTGTTTTTGCACTGTTCATTTACTCCATTTACGGATTCGAGCACTTCTTCGAGAATCGTGTCAAAGGCGGATACTACGTGCAGCACGCCACTGGAATGCTGACGGTGGGGCTCATGCTGTATTTCTTTATGCGCTTCTCTGGCCACTACTATGTGGAAGGCGTGGGATATGCGACGATTCAAGACGTCCTCGCTAGCGTGCAGTTCCCAATCTACTTTCTCGTTCTCCTGTTTGTAGCGAAGCTGCTCGCCACCTCTCTGACACTTGGCTCGGGGGCGTCGGGCGGCGTATTTTCACCGGCGCTGTTCTTGGGCGCTACCACTGGAGGCGCATACGGCGTCGTGCTTCACGGGTTGTTCCCCGCACTGGACGTCAGCGCACCTGCGTTTGCCGTCGCGGGAATGGCTGGAGTTGTAGGTGGGTCGACGGGGGCGGCTATGGCTGCGATCGTGATGATTTTCGAGATGACACGCGACTACACAGTGATCATTCCGATGACCTTGACGGTTGCAATCAGCTATGGCATACGGAGAAGTGTCATCAAAGATAGCATCTACACGCGTAAGTTGGTTCTGCGGGGGGATCCAGTGCCCGAGTCCCTGCGAGCCGATCTTCAATTCACGCGGCGCGCTGCGAGTATCATGAATTCGAAGCTGGAGATCCTTCCTGCAGCAACACGTCTACTAGATCTCCCATCCAATAGGAATGACGCCTTCATCGTCATTGACGGGTCTGGCGCCGTGGAGGGAGTGGTCCCTGGAGAGAATCTAGCCGCCCTCGCCCATGCCAGTCCAACAGCAGTCATCGGAGATGTCGTGCAGAGCAACTATGTAGTGGTGGAGCCGGGTGATTCCGTGTGGGACGTTGTTGCTGCGATGCGCTCTACCGACTCGGCCATCGCGCTGGTCGCTGCGCACAAGGGGGATTTGTCAGCTGGTAATTTGCAAGGAATAATAACCCGCAAGGCCATCATGGACGCCCTCGCAGGCGATATGGAGGTGTTCGGCGTCTAAGATTGTTCACTGAATTTGTTTGTTCTTCTGGATGAAGCGATCGCTGACTCCAACCGATCACTTCATGTAAGCCGAAATCCCATTCCTGCCAGGAGCCGACGACAATGCTCGTGACCATCGAGGGGAACGGGCGAAACCGCAATCACGCCTTCGCCCTTGCTGGTGCTGCGGCGGTAGCGTCCGTAGTTGCAGGGTGGTTTTCCCATCCTGTTCTTCTCTCGCTAGGTCTCTCTCCGTTCATCTATTGGTTGGTTCGACGGCGATGCATAAGGCGGTTGAGGATTATGGAACAACCGTTCCCCGCTTTGTGGGAACAGGTGCTTGAGTCTCACGTCGCCTTTTTCCGAGCGTTGCTGGCAGATGAGAAAGAACGATTTCGACAGCTTGTCAAGGTTTTCCTGGCTGAGGTCCGAATCACCGGCATCCAGACCGAGGTCGACGACACCGTTCGGGTTTTGGTTGCCGCTAGTGCCGCGATTCCTATCTTCGGATTCCACGATTGGGAATATCATCGCCTGGGAGAAGTGCTGGTCTACCCTGACTCATTCTCTGAGGAGTATCAAACAACAGGGACTGCGGACAAGGATGTTCTTGGCATGGTCGGACTGAAGCAAATACGTGGTGTAATGATTCTGTCCAAGCCGTCACTACTCGCGGGGTTCGATACTGTGTCCATCAGGGACAATGTGGGTATCCACGAGTTCGCGCATCTTGTGGAACTGGAAGAGGCCGAAAACGGCCTCCCGCCCGAGGTTCCCTGGCAAGCCGTTAAGCACTGGGTGGAATATGTTGCACGGGAACTTTCCCATCCTTCCAGGAATCACTCCTACATCCGGGGTTACGCATACACGAACGAACATGAATTCTTTGCGGTGCTGGCGGAGTATTTCTTCAAGTCCCCGAAATTGCTCGAAGAAAAGGATCCTGAATTGTACGGGATGCTCGAGGAGATGTTCCATCAGGACACGGCATCTCTGATGGACCTGACGTTCTCGCGCCGCGCGAGATACGGTCGAAATGCCTCGTGCCCATGCGGGAGCGGGAAGAAGTACAAGCATTGCTGTCTGTTGGAGGCTGTTGAAACGAAAACGGCAAATGCGATTGAAAGACAGTCAGCGCCTAAACGAGTTCCATGAACTCTCTTCTGCGGCGGAGCATCCGCCGAAGGTATTCCCACCGCGGACATGTTCAATTGTTAACAGACAGGCTTTCACTCGTTACCTAAATTTGAATGATCTGAATTCTTTCAGCGCACTCTTCGTCAACTTCGTCATTAGGTTGTTCACGCCGTTGCGCGAAAAAAGACGCCTTGAACCGTCCCAACCGTAATCGGCCGCCAAATCAACTGCCTACTTTTTCCCTTGAGTCACTGAGCGTTCGCTAAGAACGTAGTGGATATGCGACAGCGGAATAAAATACACGCCATTCTTAAGAGCAGAGATTCTGGTCTCGACGGCCTTGGGGAGTTCGATCGAAAATTCAGAAGGCGATACTCCGGCTTCCATTGTGAGCCAAAGCCCTTCGTCCTCCGCCGCTATAATTGTGCCGATTGTTGGCCGATCGTACCACGACGGCTTGATGACCACCTTCTTGCCTTTTAACTCTGCGTATTTTGACATGGGTTCCTCTGTACGTTGCAAAAGGTGACCTATGCTTCTCTTTCACTCGCGCCGCTCGCTCGATACTTTCCTCCGACGCCTGATCGTTTGCCGAGCACGAAATTCTGACACCCCACGTAGAGCGAACGGGGTGAACCTATAGTAACGCGAAGAGGGCGCTGGAAGATGCGTGACCTCGCTCGATCGTGAACGAGAAAACCCATCGGAGTTCCCTACTCCTTAGAGAGGCGGCGAGAAATAGGTATAAAATGTGAGCCATCAGAGCTTCCTGGAGCTTCGTGTATGCCATCTTCTCGCAGGTTACCAGCACGAAAAGGGCGAGCCCCAAGAAAACCAACCAAACGTTTTGACCCAAGAGTTTTATTAGCGAATATTGCCGTCGGCGGGACTGTTGTCCACTATCGTCCGAAACAAGCCATTTTTTCGCAAGGAGATCACGCGGACGCTGTGTTCTACATCCAGGAGGGGAGGGTGAAGTTCACCGTGCTATCGAAACAGGGCAAGGAGGCCACCATCGCACTGCTCGGTCTGGGCGATTTCGTGGGCGAGGCATGCCTCGCCTCAGATCAGCCCCTCCGCCTAGCAACGGCTACAGCAATTACAGAGTGCTCAATTCTAAGAATAGACAGGGAACTGATGCTGCGCACGCTTCACAAGGAACAGAGGTTGGCCGACGTGTTTATCGGGTACATGGTCGAACGACACAATCGGACGCAAGCGGATCTGGTCGATCAATTATTCAATTCCAGCGAAAAGCGGCTGGCACGAGCGCTCTTGTTACTGTCACGCTTCGGAAAGAAGGACCACCCTGAGGAAGTGATTCCAAGCGTGAGTCAGGAGACTCTGGCGGAAATGGTTGGTACCACCCGTCAGCGAGTGAATTACTTCATGAACAAGTTTAGAAAGCTCGGCTTCATCGATTACAAGGGCGGGTTGGGGTTGCAGGTGAACAATTCGCTTCTTAGCGTCGTCCTGCACGAGTAATTGTGACTCACCTCGCTTAACGTCCAGCATCGTCCCAGGATTCCGACGCGACTACTCCATGAGGGACCGTCAGGGTGTCCCATTTGGGACTGACAGAAGTTGGTTGAATATTTTAAATGTTTGGCTAACGGTTAAAGCTGCCTAGCTGCAGACAACAGGACTGCTGCCTTTTGAAGCCGCGCAGGACGGTGTGGAATGAAGCTTTCAGCTGATCGACCACGCAACCAAAGACGGTGGGGACAGATATGGCAAAAGGGACGGAGAAGGACGCTAAGGTTACCGTCTTCTGCAGTGAAGATGCCGGCAAGAAATCGCCACTTCTTGAGGGTTGAAAGTGGATCGTTAATCGCGACGAATCGCGTGGGTGCGCCGCCGCAACTGGGGTCTGTAACACATGCTGGATAAACCACCGCAGTCCAGGAGCATGCGAATGCGAATGCCTGGAAATTGGAAGGCGTCTCGGATTATTCTGTCTCTTATTTTGTTTTTTGTCGCGGGCCTGGCATTGGTTTCTGGCCAGAGCAACCCGCCACCGCCGGCTAAGAGCGTTCAATCCAGTAACGCACCAGCTGCCGCTGCAGCACCGTCCCCTGAAGATTCCAAGTATGTGGGAGCGGAGACCTGCAAGACCTGTCACGAGGAAATTTACAACGCCTGGGAGAAAACGCCGCACTGGAAGACCACCCTGAACAAGGAACCGGCGCACCAAGGTTGCGAGGGCTGCCATGGTCCCGGAGCGGAGCACGTGGCGGGCGGCGGCGACGTAACCAAGATATTCAATCCCGCGAAGCACTCGGCCAAAGAGGTTGACGCCAAGTGCCTGACCTGTCACGCGGCAGCGCACCCGAACTTTGACCGCTCGCCACACGCCAAGGCGAACGTCAGCTGTATCAACTGCCACAGCGTTCATCAGAGCAAGGAAGAAGACAATCTGCTGAAGGCTCCACAGCCCACGCTCTGCTTCCAGTGCCACTCCGACACTAAGGCGGCGTTCAATATGCCGTTCCACCACAAGGTGAACGAAGGCTTGATCGTGTGCAGCGATTGCCACGATGTGCACGGCACCTTCCTAGCCAACAACCTGAAGTCGACGGCCGACCAGAACGCAATCTGTACCAAGTGCCACACCGAAACGCGCGGGCCGTTCGTCTATGAACACGTCGCGGTCAAGGCCGAAGGGTGTTTGGGATGCCACACTCCGCACGGTTCCCAGAACGCCCGCCTGCTGAACATGCCGGCCATCAACCCGCTGTGCAACCAGTGCCACAGCGGTGTAGCTAACAACACGGTTCACGGAATGGGCGCGGGGTCGTCGGAAACCATAACTTGTACGAACTGCCATACCTATATTCATGGCTCGAACATGAATGCGGCGTTCCTCAGGTAGGAGTCATGGATTGCAGCGCGCCTGGAGAATTGCGGAGGCGCGGCCGTGTTTCGATTGGGTGTAGGGATTCAAGGTCTCGACGAGCAATGTTTTTTCAATTGAGGCTTTCATGATGAACCCAGGATGGATTTCCCGGCGGTTGAGTGAAAAGCATTCTCTCGCGGCGGTGCGACGCATTGCCGGGGGGATAGCCGCAACCATTTTGGGTTTGACAGCGGGCACTGCCGTCGCACAGGTTCCAATATTTGTGTCGAACCAAACCCCTCCGGACGGCTACACGCTTCACGAGTCGATCGATCTAGGCGGACATGTGGCCAATGTCGACGGCAGCGGTGCCATGTACGACACTCTGGTCAACCAGCAGTCCGGTCCGCGCATACTGGGCGAGACCTTCGAACTGCGCGCGCTGCCGAACACGAAGAACACGGTCGTCGATCGCTTGAAAGCCTTTACCACCGGGCTCGGCGGCGATCCGTACAACGTTGCCAAGCTGGACTTTTCCAAGGGCAAGCTCTACGAGTTCTCCGGCTTGTTCCGCCGTGACCGCCAGTACTTCGATTACAACCTGCTGGGCAATCCGAACCTTCCCCCCGGCCAGTCGATTCCATTCGTTCCCCCCGCGACGGGTTCCTACCCGTGGTCGCAGGTGACGCAGTCGCCGTTTTTGAACAACTCGGTGCGCCGCATGACGGACACGAACCTTACACTGCTTCCGCTGTCGAAGGTGACCTTCCGCGTCGGCTACTCGCAGAACGTCTTCGAGGGTCCCAGCCTGACGCCCAGCGGTTATCAGTTTGCCGGCGCCTACGACGTGCTGCTCCAGGAGTATCAGCGCAACAGCACCGATGACTGGACGGGATCGGTCGAGTGGAAGCCCGTATCGCGGACCCGGTTGACCTACGAGGAGCAGATCACTCACTACAAGGGCGATTCCTCTTTCAGCATGGCGCCCCAGTATTTCAACCTGCAGGAAGCGAACGGATACAGGGTCGCAGTGCTCCAGAGCTACGACAATCCGATCAACCAGCCGGTCGGCATCACCTGCGCCCCCGGCGCTGGAATTTCCCCGGCGCAGACTCCGAACGGTCTACCCATCGTCGATCCGACGTGTAATGTGATTACCAGCTATTCTCGTTCCCAGCCAACCCGCGAAATCTTCCCGACCGAAATCTTCCGGTTCCAAAGCTCCAGCATCAAGAACGTTACGATGAACGGCAACGTTCGCTACACCTACGCGAACACGAGCCTGCCGAACTACTACGACGACTTCCAGGGCCTGGCGGGAACGAGCCGCGAACTCACGTATGCCGGCAACGCCAGCGCCAAGCGGGAAGCGATCGCCACCGACTACGGCGTCACCTGGCAGGCGCTGAAAAAGCTCAGCATCTCCGAGCAGATCGACTACTCGAATGTGCACCAGCCGGGAGTTGCGAACATTACGAGTCTAACCACCGTGACTTCGACTTCCGTGCCCCCGACCATCAATAGCGCGACGTCAACCACGGTGATCAACACTCCGATCAACCCGGTTACGGGCAAACCATATTCTACGTTTGAAGGCAGTCCGACCGTCGCTACGCCGCTGTTTGATTTCTTCGGCCAGAAGTTCATCACGAACAACCTCACAGTGGCGTACGACCTTACGGATCGCACCATGTTCACGCTCACCTGGCACCACCAGCAGCACGATATCGGCGAAGGTGCCGCGAACACCACGGGATACCTGTCCGGCATCTCCAACTTCACCATCAACGAGAACGGCGGTACCTTCGGCGTCAATATGCAGCCGGCCAACAACTGGAACATCAAGGGTTCGGTCGAGCTTCTGTACGCCGACAATGTCCTCACCCCGGTCGCACCCCGCCAGCTTCAGCATTACAGAATTCACACCACGTACCGGCCGAGGACCTGGGCGACGTTTTCCGGTGCGTACAATGACCTCGAACGCCACAACAATACGAACAATACAGGCATAGCGTCTGTTGATGGCCCGCTCCAGCACGTCGATCATAGCCGCACGATGAGTTTGAACGCCGACTTGATGCCGAACGAGCACTACGGGTTCGACATCGGCTATGCCTACAGCGACGTGTACACAGCGACCAACATCTGCTTCCTGGGCACGGCCGCAAGCCCCACCATACCGGGCGCCGCGACGCCCACCGGCGCGGCCTGCCCGTCTCCGACTCCCCGCGTGCCGGGGACTCCCTATACTTTTGGTCCGGCTAAGGACTTCATGAACGCTCCAACACAGTACGCGTCAGTGGCTTTGGCTCTTTCGCCGATCGCCAAGTTCCACGCCAACATCGGCTACCGAATAAGCTCGGTCAACGGCAGCCGCTTTTTCAACGATCCGCGCGATGTGAACGGATCGCTGGTCTCTAACTACCAGTCGCCTTTTGTGAATCTCTCCTATGCGATGCGAAAGAATCTGATCTGGAAGGGGGAGTATGACTACTTCGGCTACGGCGAGGGTGGTCCTTCGGGAGCACAGTATTGCAATCCGTCCAGCACGCTCCCGACGCCGACTACCCCGGCTCCGGTGCTGCCCTGCAGCACGCTGCCAAATACTGCGATGAGCGGTCCGGCCTACGGGTTCACCGCTCCTCGAAACTTCCATGCAAACAACCTAACCGTTGGAGTGCATTACGAGTTCTAAAAACATCCGTTAGCCTTACTCACGGCGTGGCCGAGAAGATCTGCTTCCAAGTCGAGAGCGTCATTTCAGATAGTGGATCTGTAAATTGAAAACACAAACGTGACCACAATCAAAGGAGCGTGAATGTGAAAACGATCAGAAAGCAAGTCTTCGCCACGGTGACGGCGATCGCCGTCGGGTTTGTTCTCTCATTGTCGGCGCAAGCGCAGAGCGCCTCGGCAACGCTCTACAAGGGAAAATGTGCCGCGTGTCATGGGGCTGACGGCGCCGGATCGGTGATGGGGAAGAAGATGGGCGCGCACGATTTCACAACTGCCGCCGTGCAGGGAATGTCCGACGCGGAACTCACAGACATCATCACGAATGGCAAGAACAAAATGCCCAAGTATGGAGCGTCTTTGAAGCCGGAGGACATTAAGGGACTGGTCGCTTATATCCGGACCCTCAAAAAGTAAGCGGGTGTGTTTCCCCCGACTCAAGGTGATCACTCCAATGGAACGCTTTCGGGGTGTCCCGTTTAGGACAGACAGGCGATATCCAGATGACCTAAAAAGTTCCGTTAAACATCGAAGCGTATTTGAACTCGTCTGCACTTGCCGCGATTGAAGTGCTATGGCCGCTTATTTGGCAGGCGATTTCGGGCAGCCACGGATAGTTCGATGCTTGGACATCTAGTCATCAAGAGTCAAAGTAGCGCCAGCGATGGCGGGGCGTAACCCCGAGTTCTTCGAGAGGTACGAACATGGCAACACTGCGCAACTCACTGCCTCAAGCTTTGAAGTCTCGCGGCGTGTCGCGCCGTGAGTTTGTCAAGTTTTGCCAGTTGATGGTCGCCACGCTTGCCCTCCCAACGCGATACCTATCGGCGGTGGAAACGGCCCTCAGTCAGGCGAGACGTCCTGTACTGGTTTGGCTCGAATTTCAAGATTGTGCTGGCAACTCGGAATCGATGCTCCGCACCAGCAACCCTACGGTTACTGAGTTCGTGCTTGACCTTCTTTCTTGGGAATACCACGAACTGATCATGGCGGGCGCGGGCAAACAGGCCGAAGCCGCCCTCGAACGAGTCGTTCAGGAGCACAAAGGTGAATACATCGCCGTTGTGGAAGGCGCGATCCCAACCGCGGATGGTGGGGTGTACTGCACGATTGCCGGCAAGACTGCTCTCGAAATCGCTAACCACGTTTGCACCAATTCGGCAATCAACATCGCGGTGGGTGCGTGCGCCTGGGATGGAGGTTTGGTCCGATCGAACCCAAATCCGACCGGCGCCGTCGGGTTGCAGGAGGCGGTGCCGGGCGTGAAAGTGATCAACTTGGGCGGTTGTCCTCACAATCCGGCCAATACCGCGGCGGTCCTTGTGCATTATTTGACGTTCCACGACTTTCCCGCCCTTGACCAGTACAACCGCCCGCTTTTCGCGTACGGAAATATCATCCACGACCAATGTGAGCGGCGTGCTCACTACGATGCGGGCCGCTTTGTAGAGGAGTGGGGAGACGAGGGACACCGTAAAGGTTATTGCCTCTACAAAATGGGCTGCAAAGGACCCGAAGCTACTTACAACTGCCCCACCGTCCGCTGGAATGATGGAACAAGTTGGCCGGTAAAGTCCGGCCATGGATGCATTGCCTGCGCTTCGCATCGCTTCTGGGATACAAAGTCACCCTTTTACAAGCGGCTACCATCGGTGCCGGGATTCGGCGTGGACGTCGACGCGGGGAAGCTCGGTCTTTATTTGACGGCCGGCATGGCAACCGCTGTGGGCTTGCACGGGATCGCCAGCATGGGCCGAGCGCAGATGCGCCCACACGGAGAGGAGCCGCGCGGCGGCCCAACCGAGATCGCCCGGGGAGACAGCCTGGTAGAGCGCGAAGGACCACCGGAGAAACCTTAACCAGAGTCCGCTCCCGCGCTTGGTCATCGCGCCGGGACGAGATAGGAAACAGCGGTGCGGAGAACCAAGTCGCCAGCGTCGGGGTTGTCACACCTTTCGAAAACGGAACTGGTCCGCACCTACGTCTGGGAGAAGCCAGTTCGCGTAGCGCACTGGTTGATTTTCTTTGCCTTTATCTCGCTTTCCTTCACCGGCTTTTATATCCACCGCCCATTTCTGCTTTCCTCTGGTAGCGCGGCTTTCGTGATGGCGAAGATGCGATTCGCTCACGTGGTCTCAGGGTTCGTGCTGATGGCAGCGTTCATTCTGCGGCTCTACTGGTTTTTCAGGGGGAATTTCTGGTCGAGGTGGTCGGCTTACATCCCCATCCGCCGCGAGCAATGGCGGGGCATCGGAGACATGCTCGAGTTTTACTCCTTCCTGCGATTCGATCCGGGCATGAGCGTGGGCCACAATCCGCTTGCCGCGCTGTCGTATTTCGTCATTTACCTGCTGATCGGGGTCGAGATCCTGACGGGCCTCGCTCTGTATGACCAGGTTTTGCATAATCCCGTCCTGCATCAGTTCATCGGTTGGCTGCCGCTGTTTATCGAAATTCCTTATCTTCGCCTGATTCATTATTCGCTGATGTTCGTGTTCTTCGCGTTCGTCATCTTTCACGTCTATGCGTCGATTCTTGTTTCGCTCGAAGAAGAAAGCGGACTGCTGGACAGTATCTTCTCAGGATGGAAATTTGTGGCCGCCGGCGAACTACGCCGCGAGATTAGGAAGAATCCGGATGCCAAAAACTTCGCCAAGCGCCACGAGTTGCTGCCCAGCGGCACGCCAGAGGAGGAGCGTACGGGGAAGACAGCGAAGTCTCGTCCCGGCCCTGGCCCATTGACGCTCTATCGTAACTGGACCAGTTATTTGGGAACGGGAATCGCCGCTGTCGGTGTGCTAGTGTTTGCCGTTCTGACTGCATATCACACCATCGGAGGCGGCGCGCTCACTGAACCTTATGGAGATCTCGTCATCTTTTTTGTGCCGCCGATGTTCGTGATTGTTGGCATAGTGGTCGTGCTGATTGGCATGTACTTTCAGTGGATCCGGTGGCGGATGCACAAGCCGCTTTCGTTCGCGCGCTACCCCAAGTGGGATCTGAACCTGGCCGCCGAAAGGAAGGCACTCTTGGCCGTTGGCATCGGAGCTGCGATCATCTCCGTTCCAGCGATTTACGGCGGCGAACAGGCGTATCGCTACACCGATGCAGTTTCATTTTGTGGCGCCTCCTGTCACTCCATGACTCCCGAGTTTGTCACGTATCAGCGCTCTCCGCATGCCCATGTCGAGTGCGCTCAGTGTCACGTCGGGCCCGGAAATTTGGGTTACGCGGAATCGAAGATGCGCGGAATGATTGAACTCGTCGAAACCCTCCAGAACGACTACCCGCGACCGATTCCCGTCCCGGTGACCGACCTGCGTCCAGTGAGGGCCAATTGCGAACGTTGTCACTGGCCAGCTAATTTCTTCGGTTCACGTGAGGTGCACTGGTCGCACTTCCTTTCCGACGCGCAGAACACGCGCTGGGAGATCGACATGTTGGTCCCGATTGGCGGCGGCGGTGGCGCGCTCGCGGCTGCGTCACGGTTGGGAATTCACTGGCATGTCGCGAGCAAGGTCGAGTATATAGCCAGCGATCCCGATAGACAGAATATTACGTGGGTGCGGTCCGTGGATCCTGAGACCGGCGCGGCGAAGGTGTACACATCCTCGGCGCAAGCACCGAACGCGGCGGTTGCCGGTGAGATCCAAACGATGGATTGCGTGGATTGTCACAACCGTCCAACCCACATCTTCCGTGCGCCGGACCGGAGCGTAGATCTGGCACTTGCCGATAACCATATCGATCCATCGCTTCCGTACGTTAAGCAGCAGAGTGTGGCAGCGCTTACGGGAAGTTACGCCAGCCGGGACCAGGCGATGCAAGGAATAGACAAGACTCTGCGCGGCTTTTATCGGAAGAGCTACCCTCAGGTGTACGCAGCCAAGCAGCGGGCGATCGAGAGTGCCATCTCGTATCTGCAGAGCACTTATGATCGCTATTTCTTCCCGTCGATGAAAGTCCGGTGGGACACTTACGCCACCAACGACACCCACTTCTATTCGGTAGGGTGCTTCCGCTGCCACGACGGCCAGCATAAGAGCGTGGACGGAAGCGTCATTTCCTCCGATTGTGGCACCTGTCACACGATTCTGGGACAAGGCAAGGCCGGGAGCGTCCAGTACGCCACAGGGCCGCAAGGGCTACCTTTCAAACACCCAGTTGACGTCGGCGGTATTTGGGCGTCACAGCCGTGCAGTAGTTGCCATACAGGAGGATCGTTGTGACCGATTCGTAAGGTAAATTTCGCGAATCCCGCGGAGTTGATCCGCGGCCAGGCTGTTCCCGTAATACGCATCGGGAACTTGCTGCTGTATGACGGAACAGTGGGAATCACCGGAAGCCGCGGACCCGAGCGCAGCGGCCGAGACTTTAGGAACACGAGCAACTTAGGAGATGCAAATATGAGCGGACATCGAGCGTTGAGGGTTGTTGCTTTCATGTCGATCTCGGTTGGCGTCGGTATCCTCAGCCACGCGGCATGGGGATTCGTCATCTTCGGCATACTGGTATTAATTGACAACTTTGTGTTCAAAAGCGATCCGCCCGCGCCACTGGACCGTGTCGTTGACGAAGAAGAAGTGGTGAAACGGTAGCATCGCCTCGGCTTCGAAGTCACCCATTTATCGGCTGGTGTAATTTTGGCGACGCCGATTGTTGTGGACGTTGATGGAACGAGTTCGTATGGGTCATGACGGGAGTGGCGGCGGCGAAATGGTTGCTCAACCGACCGTGTGTGTCGGGATCCGGACGAAGACAGTGCCGGTCGATCACCAGCAAGTCGCTGGATAGCAGCGAAGCGTAGGGAGGACAGCATGGCGCGGATTGTGGTCGATCCAGTGACGCGTATTGAGGGGCATCTTCGCATTGAGGCTCAAGTAGACGGCGGCTTCATAACGGATGCTTGGAGCTCGGGAACGATGTTCCGCGGAATTGAGTTGATCCTGCGCGGCCGGGACCCGCGCGAGGCTTGGATTTGGGCGCAGCGGATCTGTGGCGTTTGCACCATGGTCCACGCACTGGCTTCGGTCAACGCGGTCGAAGACGCACTGGGCATCGTAGTTCCCGACAACGCGCGCCTGATCCGCAACATTATTGCGGCCACCCAGACGATTCAAGATCACGTGATTCACTTCTATCATCTGCACGCCTTGGATTGGGTCGATGTGGTTTCGTCTTTGAAGGCAGACCCGGCGAAGACTTCACAGTTGGCGCAATCGATCTCCGACTGGCCCAAGTCGAGCACGACGTATTTCAAGGGCGTTCAGGAGCGCATCAGCGCTCTGGTTGCGAGCAGGCAACTGAGCCTTTTTGGCGCCGGCTATTGGGGACACCCCGCCTACCATCTTCCACCGGAAGCCAACCTCATGGCGGTTGCTCATTACTTGGAAGCGCTCCAGTTCCAGAAAGAGTTTATCCGGATTCACGCGGTACTCGGCGGTAAGAATCCTCACTTGCAGACGTTTCTGGTCGGAGGCATGGCCACGTCGCTCGATCCGAACGAGCCGAATGCAACTGTCAATCCCGAACGAATAGATTTTTTGCTGCAGGTAGCAAAATCGGCCCAGCCATTTGTAAGTCAGGTATTAATCCCAGACGTGCTGGCGGTCGCGGGCTTCTACCGCGATTGGTTCGGACGAGGCGAGGGACTCGGAAATTTTATGTCCTATGGCGCCTATCCTCGGGCCAGCATTAAAGACACGGCGGATTTTCTCCTTCCTCGGGGCATCATCCTTGGCCGTGATCTTTCTCGTGTCCACCCTGTGGATCCTGGGAACATCACGGAGTATGTTGCTCATTCATGGTACGAGTACACCAGTGGAGACCAGACTGCCAGGCATCCTTACGAAGGCGAAACGAACCCGCGTTACACCGGTCCCAAACCCCCGTACGAATATCTCGAAATTGACCAGAAGTATTCCTGGCTGAAAGCGCCGCGCTATGAAGACAAAGCCATGGAGGTGGGCCCACTCGCGCGGTTGCTGGTCGCGTACGCCTCCGGGCAGCCAGACGTGAAGAAATTGGTCGACTCTACGTTAACCAAGCTTAAGGCACCGCCCACTGTTCTGTTTTCCACTCTTGGACGCCTCGCGGCGCGCGCCCTCGAAACGCAGCTCCTAGCGGATCGCTTGGTGGGATGGATCGAGGAGCTAGGAAACAATTTGGCGACAGGGAATCTGCAGATTCACAACGGGGAAAAATGGGACCCCAACTCTTGGCCCGAAACGGCGCGAGGATTCGGTTTCTTCGAGGCCCCACGCGGGTCGCTGGGGCACTGGGTCGAGATTGAAGATCAGGCGATCAAGAACTACCAGGCGGTGGTGCCTTCGACCTGGAATGCAGGCCCGCGCGATGCTCAAGGCCAGCGTGGCGCATATGAAGCCGCGCTCCTTAAGACACCGGTAGCGGATCCAGAACGACCGCTTGAGATTCTTCGGACGATTCACTCGTTCGATCCCTGCTTGGCTTGCGCTGTCCACGTGGTCGACGCTCGTGGACGGACTTATACGCGTGCGAAAGCCGGGGTCGTGGGAATTTGGGGATAGAGGGGAGAATCGCGAGGAGACCAGCAGAGAGAGACAAATGGACGACTGGCTTATTTCGGGTACGGTAGTGATCGGGGTTGGCAATATTATCCTTTCGGACGACGGCGTCGGTGTGCATGCCGCGCGAAGGCTGCAGGATGATCCGAGACTGCCCGCAGACGTGTCGATTCTCGACGGTGGGACTATGGGTCTCGAATTGGGGCCTTTCGTTTCGGATGCTTCTCGCGTGCTCATCCTTGATGCGGTGAACACGGGTGAAGCACCAGGGACCCTTACGCGAATGACGGGGAGGGATTTGCTGGGCACGCCACGCGGACGGAGTGTCCATCAGCTGGGCGTTGCTGACCTGATCGCAACACTGACCCTAGCATCGACTAAGCCTCAGGACATTGTTGTACTCGGTCTGCAGCCCGCGAATACCGATTGGGGTACGACTTTATCTCCTGACGTGGAGGCTGCGCTCGGGGGCTTAGTGGAGGCTGCCTTGGCTCAGCTGCAACTCTGGCAGGAAGCACTGGACGTTAGTCTGAAAAGCCACGCTACATCGTTGCGAGGCCAATCCCTAGGCCGAAAACTCCCCAAAGCTTGCGGTGAGGGAGGCTTATAACATGTGCCTTGCCATTCCCGGAAAAATCATCACCAATGAAGTTCAGAACGGCATTCGCGTGGGACGTGTCCAGTTCGGTGGTATCACGCGGGAGACCTGCCTGGATTTTGTTCCCGAAGCGGTAGTCGGGGATTATGTGATCGTGCATGTGGGATTTGCAATCAGTCTTGTGGATCGCGAAGAAGCGGAGAGGAGCTATGAGGCCCTCGAATCCATGGGATTGCTTAAGGACGAACTGCAGTCCGATTTAGAAGATTCGTAAGCGGACAAGCAAGGCAAATTGCTGGGACGGTCCGAGCACGGTGCGAATACGGAGAGCCACTAAGGAGATGTTATGACTAAATCGTTTGAAGTAACGCAAGAGTTAGAACGCATGCAAGAGGCTCCGCTGATCACCCCCACTGACCTGAAGGCTGGAGCGACCAGGGATATCGCCGGAGCGATGAACGCCATCCTGGCGGACGTGTTCGGGCTCTACCTGAAGACCAAGAACTTCCACTGGCACCTGAGCGGGCCGCATTTCCGCGATTACCATTTGTTGTTTGACGAACAGGGCGATCAACTTTTCGCTATGACCGATCCTATCGCTGAGCGCATCCGCAAGGTTGGGGGCACCACGCTCAGGTCCATCGGCCATATCGCCCGCTTGCAGCGCGTATTGGACAATGATGCCCCGTACGTCGAGCCGGAGGATATGCTCGCCGAGTTGTGCGAGGACAACAAGACCCTCGCCGCGCGCCTCCGAGAGGCCCACGGCGTCTGCGAGCAACACGAGGACATCGCTACTACGAGCCTTATCGAGGTTTGGATCGACGAGACCGAACGACGCACCTGGTTCCTGTTTGAGGCAGGCCGCCGAAAGGATTCTACCGGTCATTAAAGATTAACCGTGTGACCAGTGGTGATACGGAATGAAGTACTTGGACGAATACCGGAATGGGGAGATCGCCCAGGGTATTGTGGCGAAGTTGACCCGCCGCGCTACGCGTCCATGGGTGTTGATGGAGATCTGCGGAGGGCAGACCCACACGTTGATGCGTTACGGCATCGACGAGATGCTACCCGCTAGCATTGAGCTGGTCCACGGGCCTGGGTGCCCCGTGTGCGTAACCTCACTTGAAACGATCGACAAGGCTATCGAGATTGCTTCGCGTCCCGAGGCGACGTTGATTTCTTATGGTGACATGCTTCGCGTGCCGGGCTCCCGTACCGATCTGTTCCATGTGAAGGCCCAGGGCGGAGATGTGCGAGTGGTTTATTCTCCCACCGAAGCGCTTAAGTTCGCTCGTGCTAATCCCGGCCGCAAAGTGGTGTTCCTTGCAGTCGGTTTTGAAACCACGGCTCCCGCCAATGCCATGGCCGTCTGGCAAGCAAAGCGCGAAGGGCTTAGGAATTTCTCGATGCTCGCGTCCCATGTCCTCGTGCCTCCCGCCATTCGGGCACTCTTGAGCTCAACGCGCAATCGCGTGCAAGGCTTTATTGGTCCCGGTCACGTCTGCACGGTCATGGGCTATCGGGAATATGAAGACCTCGTCCGGGAGTTTCACGTTCCGATCGTCGTAGGCGGATTCGAGCCGCTTGATCTGCTAGAAGCCATCCTGATGCTGGTGACGCAGCTCGAAGAAGGGCGGGCAGCAGTCGAGAACCAATATGTACGGTCTGTGACCTACGAGGGAAACCTGCGAGCTCAAGAAATATTGGCGGAAGTGTTCGAGGTGTGTGACCGGAAATGGCGAGGGATCGGCGGAATTCCTGAGAGCGGCCTCAATCTCCGGGAGGAATATGCTGAATTCGACGCAGACCGCATTTTTGGGACAGAAGGAGTGACTGCGGATGAGCCCGCAGAGTGCATTAGTGCAGAGGTGCTCCAGGGACTGAAGAAGCCGACGGATTGTTCGGCATTCGGGACGCGCTGCACGCCGGACAATCCGTTGGGAGCTCCGATGGTCTCTTCCGAAGGAGCGTGCGCCGCGTACTACCGGTATCGTCGGCACGCGATAGCAGTAACGGAGAGCCATTGATGCCGCAAGACGCGAAACTCGAGATGGCCTTGAAGTGTCCGATACCGATTGCAGACGGGGAGTCGATCCTCATGGGTCACGGAAGCGGAGGCCGAATGAGCGGAGACCTCCTGCGTAATATCCTCCTACCGGCTCTTCAAAATCCCGTGCTCGAACGCTTGGATGACCAGGCGATCGTCGAGCTTGGTGGATCCCGAATTGCCTTTACGACGGACTCGTTTGTTGTGAAGCCGCTCTTTTTCCCTGGCGGCGACATCGGAACGCTTGCGGTGAACGGTACCGTGAATGACCTGGCTATGGGTGGGGCCAAGCCTCTCTTTCTGAGCCTTGCACTCATCCTCGAAGAAGGGCTTCCGCTCGATACCCTGTGCCGGGTTATGGAATCCATTCGTGTTGCAGCGGCTCTGGCAAACGTCCTCGTCGTCACCGGGGATACAAAAGTAGTCGAAAAAGGAAGCGGAGACGGGTTGTTTGTAAACACCTCGGGAATCGGGCTCGTCTCGTCCGGCGTACGGCTCTCCGCCAATCAGGCGCGTCCAGGAGATCTCGTGCTGCTTAGCGGGACCATTGGAGACCATGGGATCACGATATTGTCCCAACGGGAAGGTCTCGAATTCGAAAGCGCCGTCACCAGCGACACGGCGGCGTTGCACACCTTAGTTGCCGCCATGCTAGACGCGAACTCTGACATTCGTTGTCTCCGTGATCCGACGCGGGGTGGCCTATCGAGTTCCTTGAATGAGATTGCGAGCCGCTCACACGTGGGAATTGAGCTGGAAGAAGACGCGATTCCGATCCGCGAGGAAGTCCGAGGCGCGTGCGAGTTGTTAGGACTCGATCCCTTGTACGTGGCAAACGAGGGCAAGCTCCTTGCGATCGTTGAGCCCAAGTCGGCCGGAGCGATTCTCGAAGCAATGTGGCAACATCCACTGGGAGGCAGCGCCCAGATCATCGGGACAATTACAGATTCCCATCCGGCGATGGTCACCATCCGAACACGCTTAGGAACATCGCGGATCGTCGATCTTCTATCCGGCGATCAACTGCCGAGAATCTGCTGAGCCGATGCACAATATCGAAATTGGCGGACAGTCGAAGGCGCCATCGAATCGAGTGGACGAGGCAGAAAGAGCGTTGAGCACACCATTCTTGGCGCCGGTGCGGGTGCGCTGCTTGGGGTGGCATCTTCGGAGGCAGCAAAGGTGCGGGTATCGGTTCCATCGTCGGGGGTGCGGGTGGTTTGGCCACCACGGCTTTCTATGGCATCAAAAGATCACGCTGAACAGCGGTCTTGAGATGTTGATCCAAATCACGGGACGCTGACTCGCCGCTTCTGCACAAGCTATTCGGCTGCTAGAGACAGCGGAAGCATCGGGTGAAAACCATGAAATCGCAGATTAAGCTGGGCACAATATTCGGAGTCGAACTGGGCCTGCACTACAGTTGGCTGGTCATAGCCCTTCTGATCACTTTTTCGCTGGTCGCGCAGTTTCACGCCGTGAACCACGATTGGAGTGATGCAGTGGTGTGGAGCACAGCCATCATCACGGGCCTGCTTTTCTTTGCCTGCTTGTTCGCACACGAGTTGTCTCACGCGGTCATTGCCAAGGCCCACGGGATCCCAGTTCACAAAATCACTCTGTTTTTGCTGGGAGGAGTAGCCCAAATCGAAAAGGATGCGGCTGACCCAAAGACGGAATTCTGGATGGCCATTGTCGGCCCTATCACCAGTGGAGTCCTTGGGTTGGCCATGTTGGGTTTAGCAAGGCTTTCTGGCTGGACTCCATGGACTTCGGCAACAACACCCGGTACAGCGCTTCTGGTATGGCTGGGCTACATCAATCTTGCCCTGGGCGCATTCAACATGATTCCAGGCTTTCCGCTCGACGGTGGGCGAGTGCTGCACGCCATCCTGTGGTGGGCGATGGATGATGCAGAGCGCTCAACGCGGGCAGCGGCCATCGTCGGGCAGATCATCGCCGTGTTCTTCATCGGCTTTGGAATTCTCCGATTCTTTCAAGGGGCAGGTCTAGGAGGACTCTGGATTGCTTTTATCGGTTGGTTCCTTTTGCAAGCGGCCGGCGCCACTTACATGCAGGTAAGATCACGCACACTTCTCCAAGGCATGAGCGTGAAAGATGTGATGTCGACGGACAGCTATACCATAGATCCCGAGCTTTCATTGCAGGACTTCGTTCACGAGCACTTGCTGAAAAGCGGTCGGCGTTGCTTCCTGGTGGTTCAGGACGGACGCCTGCTCGGCCTCATCACGCCCAACGAAGTGCGCACGGTCGAAACGCGAGCATGGCCGTTCACTCCCGTTCGGAGCGTAATGCGTTCCGCGGATAAGGTCCATTACGTTTCTCGCGATATGCCGGCGATGGAAGCCTTAGAGACCATGGGCCGCGAGGACGTCAATCAATTACCCGTCATGTCGGGCGGACGCGTTGAGGGTATTGTGTCCCGTGCTCACGTCCTGCAGGTACTACGATCACGTGCGGAATTGAAGTTGCCCCCAAGTTTACCGCGGGCCGCATGAGAGTGTGACATTGGAAGACACAACGATACGGCGGCGCGACTCGGAAAAAACCGATTTCGGAATTGAATCAATCGCACAGAGACGCGCTGAGTCCTCCAACTCGTTACATCGAGAAGGCTCAGTTAGAGCTTAGACCCGCTGACTGCGAGGAGCAGCAAACCTGGAACCAGATGGAGAGCATGACAAAGCAGGTTATTTTTGTTGCGGTGCTGGCCACAGCTTCCTTTGCCCAGCTTGACGTCGAGACGATCATCCAACGTTCGGTCGAGGCCAATGCGGTGGATTGGAAGGCTGCCCCCGGCTACGATTACGTCGAGCGTGACCGGCAACAAGGTGGGGGAACCAAGACATACGAAGAGCTCATGATCTTGGGTTCTCCCTATGAGCGACTGATAGCCGTGAACGGCAAACCGCTGTCGCCAGAACAGCAGGCGCAGGAACAACAAAAGCTGGAAGCGACCGTTGTTGAACGCCAGAAAGAATCTCCGCAAGGAAGGAGACAGCGGATCGCAAAGTATGAAAAAGAGCGCGAGAACGATGACCTCATGATGGAACAATTGACAAAGGCTCTCGACTTCAAGCTGGTGGGAGAACAGGGAGAACAAAGACTGGGTGCACAAGACGTTTATGTGCTCAAAGCGACACCCCGTCCCGGCTATAAGCCTCCCAATGCCGAGGCCAAGGTGTTGACGGGCATGGAGGGCAAACTTTGGATCGAGAAGCAGACATTCCAGTGGGTCAAGGTCGAAGCCACAGTCATACGCCCGGTTTCAATTGGAGGTTTTCTCGCCGAGGTCGAGCCGGGTACACACTTCGAACTGGAGAAGATGCCTCTGGCAGACAGCATCTGGCTTCCCAAACATTTTGCAATGAAATCGCGGGCCAAAATACTCTTCTTGTTCACCCGGAAGTCGCAAGCGGACGAAACCTATTCCGGCTATCACAAAACTGCGCCAATTCAAGCCGTCGCCGCTGAACGATGAGCTAGCCGCCAACTCTTGGCCCAGCGCACGCCCATGGCAAATCCTGCTGGAGTGTTCCATTCTGACCAGACAGGCGTTCCTCGGTTACTCAATACTTTGAAATAACTGGCCCGGAGCGTAGCAGAGGTCTGTGAGACACAGGAGGATTTATGTCCCGTTTGCGGATGTTGCAAGGTTTAATGGCGACGGTGGTGCTGAGCGCCGGATTGGCTGTTGTGCCCGCTGTCGCCGCGGGCACACCCCAGACCTTTACCGGAAAAGTCAGCGACGCCATGTGCGGCGCCAAGCACACAGAGGGGCTTGCCCCCGCAGCCTGCGTTCGTGCCTGCGTAAAGAAAGGCGCCAAGTATGCTTTGGTTGTCGGCGACAAGGTCTATACCCTTGACACTTCGGATCAAGCGACGCTAGACACGCTCAACAAGCTGGCTTGGGAGCAGGCTAAAGTCACGGGCACGGCCGAAGGTGCCACCATTTCGGTGAAGTCGGTGACTGCCGCCGAGTAGGTGGCGGAGAGAGGGCGTTCACTGATGCCGTGGGTCGATCCTTAGTCTTGGGGGCTTCTAGCGGCGCGCCCGCGATGAAAGGCCGAGATCATAGGGCAAGAGGATGGCAATCAACCCCCCGTGATGTCGGACGGTCGGGTTGAGGGCATTGTTTCCCGTGCTCACGTACTGCAGGTATTGCGGTCGAGTGCCGGAACTACAGCTGCCGCATCGCGAGCACCCAAGCTGGTGCGGAGGCCTCTGATGACAACTGATTTGGATACAACGGGGCCTGAAGAACGAAGGTCCATTGGGTTTGGGGATTGGAAAGTTCCTGTTTATCCTTGTCTTGGCAGTCCTCTTTTTTCTGCTTGCCCACAACATGGTGCGTCACCGCTTCTTTAGAGGAGGCTGGAGCAACCAGCACGGCTCCATCGAGCCCTGAAAACACTTGAGAGGCCTCCGAATAATGGGACGAGCGGATCATAACGACGGGACGCACGACGTGAGGAAGTCTCATGCGAAACAATCTTATTGTCTGGCCGATTCTGCTCATTGCAGGTTTTCTCGCCGGGTTCATTCCGCAACATTCCAAAGCAAACCGATTAGAGCAGAAAGTGTCAGCGTCGACGGCCCAGATCGAAGCATGTCAGCTCTCTGAACAACTCTCTCAGCTTCGCGATGCAGGCACGCTGATGTACCTGGAGGCAACGCAAAGGAATTACGGAACTTCGGGAGATGCTGCCAACCGTTTCTTTGACCAGGCCCAACGCCTTTCGAACAGCACCCAAGATGAAGCCCTGCGCAATCTGCTCGGTGAGACTCTATCAATGCGCGATCGGATCATAGCCGATTTGGCAAAAGGGGATGCCTCTGTCGTTTCCGAGATGCAGCCCATTCTTTTAAAAGTGGAGCAAGGCACAAAACGGTAGGAACTATTGCAGCAGTGACGCAGCCCGGATCATAGAGCCCACCTGTCGGATTCGGGTGGGTATTCCGGTGAAGGCGAACATCGATTCCGAAAGGAAGGCGAACGGCATTCCGTAGCGAAGGTGAACAGCAGTCGGAGCGAAGCGACGCTGTCATGGTGATTGTGGAGTAAGTGTTCGGAATCGTCAAGCAAGATCGTATCGTCCGGAGCGAAGCGGAGGAAGGTTCGGCGGGGATTGGGGGTGCAGGGGAATGGGGCGCAGCCCCTTTTGCCCCAGCTTCCTCCGTGTAAGGCAAAAGGCCAGGAAGACGATAGTCTGTGACTCGGGATCTTGTTTGAGGCAAGACGCCGTTCACACGGCGGAAAACAAATTTCCTCGATCAACCCCGGCCGCAGCAAGGCACTCGTCTACCCTAGCCATCGGTTAGCCCGACTCAAGACTCCACTTCCCCGGTGGTGGCCTTCAAAGGAAGCGGATGGGGATTACGTTGAGGATGTCCGACCAGGCATGCGAGATCATGCCCGGCCGCAGGCTCTTGCGCCAGTGTGCGAGGATTCCATAGAGTACCCCAAGCACCGCGATTACAATCACCATCTTACTTCCCTGGTACCAGTGGCCGGCGCCAAAAAGCAATGCCTGAGCCAGCACCGCGAGCGAGGCGCTTCCCGTCAATGCCAGAAATTGTCTTTGTAAGTAACCGCGAAACACCAACTCTTCGCAGAATCCAGAGGTCATTGACATCATCACCCACAGCGTGACTTCAGCCACTCCTCGCGGGTTCACAAATCCGAGGGACTTCGTATGGCTGGGCCCCACCACAAAATTCATGAAGAATCCCACTCCGGCAAATACAACCCAAAATGCCGCGGCAATCGCAACGTCGCGCAGCACATCTTTCAAGTTGCTCCAGCGTCCACCCACGAGATCGCGAAACCGGGTTGCACCGGGGATCAGCCCGCCGAGCCATACGTAAAAAGTCAGTGCCCACTCGGCGACAATTACAGATAGATAGTGGATTACGTTTCCGTGGTGCTGCCCGCCGGCTGCCAGGCTGCGGCTCTGCATCCATAAAAGAGCCACAGAGATGGCTAGCAGCCCCAGAGTGTGCCATAAAGGTGCGACCAGCTTAGGCTTCGGTTGCGGCGTCGACACTGTCGCACTGCTTGCCATAATCATCCGCATTCAAAGGCCAGCGCCCTTGGGGTTCGCGCTCCTCATTGCCGGTTCGCCTCTAGCTAACTATTTCGGCCTGGTCGATTTAGTACATTCCGCTTAACCTAGTTCATTCCTTCTTCTCGTCCTGTGGGGGATTACGTTTCTTGCGCATCGATTCTCCGCGCATCTCGATGCGGTGGGCGTTGTGCACCAAGCGGTCCAGGATGCCGTCCGCGATGGTAGGATCCCCGATCTGCTCGTGCCAGCGCGAGACCGGCAGTTGGGAAGCGAGGATGGTGGACCGAGTTTGGTAGCGATCTTCGCTGATTTCCCAGACTTCGCGGCACTCGCTTTCATTCAGCAGCGCCGCCACTTACCTGGTGTACGATCAAGATCTGAGCCGCGAGGGCGCGCTAGGAAACCGTCGACTAAACCCTCAGAAGGCGCCGGTTGCCCCTCCGGGGCGCGACCGCTATTGTCCGTCCTCCGGCGGAATGTAATCTGACCGGGCACGATCCTCACTGATGCGTACAGGCCTCTCAGGGTGGTCATCAGCATCCTCGACACCGCTGACGGCCTCCGCCTCGTATGCTTGATCAGTATCGGCGAGTTCTTCGACGCTCTCGTCCGCAGCATCTGCGATTTGCGAGAGGCCCTGAGTATCCCCGGATTGCCCAGCGCTGTCCGAGCCTACTTGCCCGGGATCGCTTCCTAGTTCATCAAGCTGCGCCTCGTTATCAAGCGATCTACGCTTCGCCATGGAACCTCCCGATAATTATCCCCAACTTTCAACCTCGTCTGTTATCCCATTAGGCATGTCAGCTTCGTGTGCCCCGTCTATCGAGGCGGCGTAGCCAGCAGGCTTTTGAGGGAATCGATTGCTTTCTGAGCTTCCGCAAGTTGGGCCCTGGCTTGATCCAGCACCGCCTTCGGCAAGAGACCTTGCGTGCCACTGATTTGTCCCGGTTCCGACGGTTGTCCGGGGGAGGTTCCAAACAAGGAACTCAGCGCCTCGTCGAGTGTGGGTTCCATCACGACTTTATCTCCTGTCGCCACGATCACGCGTTTCAGTTGTGGGAAATTTGTGCCTTCCGCCTTGAGATATAGTGGCACCACATAAAGAAAAGAATTCTCGATCGGAATCACAATCAGCTTGCCGCGAATTACATTCGATCCTTTTTGGTCCCAAAGCGTGAGTTGTTGAGAAATAGTCGTGCTCTGATCGATCATTGCACTGATCTGGTTGGGTCCGTAGATCAGCTTCTCTTTCGGGAGCTCGTAGAACAGCATCTTCCCGTAGTCGGGGAAGTCGCACCTGGCGGCGAGCCAAGCGATCATGTTATCCCTGTTCTGCGGCGTGAAAGGAGTCAGGATGAGGTACTCGAGTTGATCGCTCCCGGGAAGCTTCATCAAAATGTAATAAGGCTCCATAGGGTTGACCGCGTTATCGTATTTTTCCTTCGGTGCAACCCAAAGATCTTCCCGGTTGTAAAACACCTGGGGGTCGGTCATATGGAAACTCTCGTATTGATTCGCCTGGATGGCGAAGAGATCCTGCGGGTAACGCAGATGGCTCTTCAGATCCGCTGAAAGCGCACTCAGATCCTTGAAAACACCCGGGAAGGCGCGCCGGTACAATCCGAGCACGGGATCTTTCGAGTCCATCACATAGAACGACACGGTTCCGTCATACATGTCCACGACGGCCTTTACGGAGTTGCGGATGTAATTGACGCCCGCTGCCGAACCGGTAGCTTGCGGCTGTGAGTAGGGGAAGCGGTCCGAGGTGGTATACGCGTCCTGAATCCAATACTGCTTCCCTTCGCTCACTACCGCATACGGATCTTTGTCGAGGAGCAAGAAGGGCGCGACTTGTGAAATACGCTCCTGCACGCTTCTCCAAATCTGAATTTTGCTTTGCGGCCTCAGATAAGAAGTGAGCAGAATATTGATGTCGGTTTGCGTCCAGGAAAACATAAGCCGTTTCCAGATGCTGTCCAGCGGAATTCCGCCCTTCCCCTGGTAGCTCGTATAAACGTTCTCGTTGCCCTTGGGATAATCAAACTCTTTGATTCCGGTCGCCACGATCTTATAGCCCGGCGTCACCTCTCCGTAGTAGATGGCCGGCTGCGAGATGTTCAGGCGGGCATACTGAGATTCGGGAGGAATGTTCTTAATAAGATACTGCGGAAAACCTCCCCCTTCGGTCTTCGATACAAAGTTCATGACCAACCCATCGCCATGGGTAAACTCCAGGTTCTCGTTGACCCATGTCTGTGCCGCTGCGGGTAGTTGTGTGGCAAGTTCCCGGGATGCGAGCATCACCTGGTGATAGCCATCGGCCAGATGGTAGCGATCGGCATCCACGTTATAGAACTGGTAGTAGAGACGAATCGCCTGCGTTTGCTGATAGGTCTGAAGTAATGGTCGCGAATCCCAGAGACGAATATTCTGGATTGTGTCTTGATTTCTAGCTAGCACTTCCGGAGTCAGATCCGTGAGAGCCGGATAAGCGGTTTCCTGGATTGCCTCAAGATTGTAGGCTTTTCGAGTGAACCCTATGTAATGTTGCAGGTACGGCGTCTCAAGGCTTAGCTCGCTTGGTCGAACGACAAACGTTTGAAAAAGGTAGGGCAACGCCAGCACTCCGACTACATACAGTGCCGCATAAATGCCAATACCTACGGCCACCGCCTTCACTCGCGGACGACGGAATAAAGCGAGCACGAGAAGCGCACATGCCAGCACGGAGGCGCCGAGCATCGTCCAAAGAGCAATCTTGGTCACATGCGCCGCTGCATAGCCCGCTCCGTAGACAACCCCGAGGGTCGAATAGACGAGCTCGTAGTGATCCAGATAAAAGCCCCACCCGAAAGTGCCAGCCAAAATGAATAGGAGCACGACCAGATGCCGAGCCGTATTGTCGCCGATTGTGAATTTTTGGCCGGGTTTAAACTGCCGCAATCCGAGGAGGCCAAAGAAACCAACAATCGCAAGAGCGGCCACAGTCAGAAACGTCAGATTGCTCTGCAGTAGCTCATAAAACGGAAGACGGAAGAAATAGAAGCCAAGGTCGACCCCGAAGAGAGGGTCGGCCAGCCCAAACGATCCGCCATAACGAAAGCGGAGATACGTGTCCCATTGCGTGGAAACACCAACCGCAAATATCACGGAGACAAACATCACAGCTACCCCACTGGCCAACATCAAGACCTTGGGGCTTATATCGATGTTGAGTCTTCTGAGCGCATCGGCGGAGGCAGCGACGACCCTGCCGGAAGTAGAGGCAGTGGCAACTTTGAAGGAAGGACCTTGCTCCCGTGAAATGTCGATGCTCTTGGCTGCAAAGAGGAGATTGATCCACAGGTAAAGAGATGAAAGGACCAAAGCCACGCCGAACATCCCCCACTTGACCGAAAGAAGGGTCCAGAAGATGCCGGCGTAGTCAAGCTCGCGCATCCAAAGCCATTTTTGGATTAGGCCAAGGAAGACTGTCAGAACGATGACGCATCCGATCAGTGCAAGTAAACCCCACCTCAGGAGATGCCTTTCCCTGGGTGAGGGACTTAGACGGACAGGGCCGCGCGGTTCATTTGGCAGGTGCGCTATTTTCTCAACGGCTGTTGCGCTCATTGTGCATCCCTCCAATCGGTTTTCTTAAATCCTGCTAGGTCGCGGCCTGTCGCCGTATTCACAAACTCCCTGTCTGGCGCGCGAAAGTGATTGGCGACGCGCACGCACTGTGACTGGTTCGCGCCGTTTATTTCTCCGGCATTCACACGCTGTGGCTCCCTCCGGGGAAACCGCATGACCAGGGATGCAATTCGGGGCACCAGTACGAGGACACCCGCAAGAATACGGGCGTTCATCAATGTTTCTCGTCAGGCGTCATACGAAAACGGAAGGATCGATCCGCATTCGTGTAATTGCGCGATCACTGGCAACAACTGGCTTGACAAATGATCTTTAGCTATAAAAGCATCCACTAGCTTCAAGGCTTGCTCAGGAACATCCACTGCTGCGGAAAGCATAATGATTGGCGCTTGCGGCCTGAGCAGTCTCATTTCGATTGCAAACTCTTGCCCGTTCATCTCGGGCATGAAATAGTCGACGATTACAACGTCAACCGAATGGGTGGAAGCCATTTCCAGTCCTCTGGCGCCGCTGGAGGCGGTCAGAACGGTATACCCGAAGGTTTCGAGGAATGCCTTTTCGCATTCCAGCACATTTTGGTCATCGTCGATGCAGAGAACTACTCCGTGCGATAGCTCCGGGTAAGCCGAGGGTGGCATGATTCACCTGTAAGGACCAATTTTCAACACTTCGGCTCGATAAGCTGTTCAAAACTGCTCACTACCATGTTTTTGGCAATACTGTTGCCGATCACCCTGCAACCGATGTCCCACCCGGTTGACTTGCTGTACAGCGCACACACCTAACTTCGCCCGATTCATTGCCATCCGGTTCCATGTGGAATTGCTCTATGGAAAACATCGAATCGTGCAGGTCGATGTAAACTTCCGCGCGCCAATCTCACGGACTCATTCCCAAGGCAACCACAAGCAAATCAGCCCACTCCAAGTCGTGTCGACATTTGCCAGAGGCGGAAGGAGATCCAAAAGTGTGTAACTTTGAACAGATTTGCCGCCCCCCGCATGTTCCTATTGGGGCTTCGGATTTCTGAAAACAGACATTCAAGCATCGTGCAGGGCTGCTGGGAGCCGAAGCGGAACATCGTGATTTGAGGATTTCCAGTGAGCACTCGTCAAAGGCAGCCAGTTTGATGGCCGGGCACACACTCGGCTTCGTCGCGCTTGCTAAATCACATCAATAAGGAGAATTGACTATGAACAAGATCAGTACATGCGCATTTGCTCTCGCAATTACGCTGGTTGGGCTTGCCGCGTTCGCTCAGAATAAGCCTTCCGCGCAAACTGCCGCGGACCGGGATATGGGAAAGCTGTCCAAAGACGGATACAAGGCGATGCGCGATGTCAGCCTAGCCCGCCTCGCAATATTCAACGGAGAGCCTGCCGAGGCCAAAACCTATACCAATGAAGCAGAAACAGCTTTAGAGAAGGCTAAGACCGATGAGACTGCCTTCACCAAGGCAGAATCAGATCTGAAAGCTCCATCGGGCATGGTCCAGCGCGGATCCGGCGCGACGGCAAGCACCACGCCAACAATCTGGATTCCTGTGGACGGTTCCTTGACGCTTGGTGAGGACTATATTGAAACACCTGAAAAATCCGCCGGCGTCGCCAAGGCCAACGAAATGCTCAAAAAGGGCGAGCACAAGAAGGCGATGGAGACCCTCAAACTAGCTAACATCGACGTTAGCTTCGTAATGGAAGTGGCGCCCCTCGATAAGACCACGAGCGGGATCAAGGAAGCGGCGAAACTTATCGAGGCCGGAAAGTATTATGAGGCCAACCAGACCTTGAAAAGCGTCGAGGATGGTGTCCGCTTCGATGTGACGGACGTTGACTCTACGCCGAAGAAGTCCGCAGGCGAAACGTCCAAGCCAGCGACTACTTCAGCATCTGCGAAGAAGTAGTGGAACAGAATGTTCGAGCGGCGTCTGCTCTTGGGCCGACGCCGCATCACTTCGACAATGATTGCGTAGGCATGCTACGCCGCCTTCCCCCAAGGTCGCTTCCCTGGAGAAGAGACCCAACGCCACCGGTGTCATGCCGATCATTCACTTCAAGAAAGAAGAAGGCTCGAAGCCACAGGAGAACAAAGGTATGTCCAAAGAAACAAAACCCACCCTAGACTATCGTCGGGCAAGAAACACCAAGCCGCAAACCCCAAAAGCCGCTACGCCAGACTCCATAGGCTTTCCCTGCGGCTCTGTAACGGGCTCAAGACTGGCTAACGAGAGTGGAAAAGCTCCGAACATCGGCGTCTCTTCGCAGGGAGCGCTACCGGTTTTAAGCATCCCCGGCGGAAATCAAACGGACTCGAAACCGGCCGACAAGAATGGAGAAGACGCGAACGCCGAAGTTTCTTCGCAGGGAACGCTACCGGCCATAAGTGTCCCAGGCGGTTCTTAATCGGATTCTGCTGCCCATTGATTTGAAACGTCCGATTTCAAACTTCGGAGTCGACCTTCATTCAAGCGCACTCCCGAAAGACGGCCAGCCTATTTGCTCGGGCTAGTGCGACCTGACTTCTTCGAGCAATCAGCGCAAACATGGGACATAAATTCCTTGTCCCGCTGCAACTCGAAGTTGCGCAGCATTTCAGCGAAGGAGGTGCCGGTGGGCGTTCCAGAAGGTTTGAACCGCCAGCCGCATTCGGAGCAACCAAAACCCCGAAAACGCTCCGCATCGATCCATACCATCTTACGGCTCACGGCCGCCTCTGTCGCTGCGAGCCAATGAGTGTCCGCTTGCTGAGAAGAAACGAAACGTTCCGATCCGCCATTAACGGCTCCTTTCGCGGCGGCGCTTCCCGATTCAGTTGATAAACCGCCACTCTGTCTGAGCGTGGCGGAAGATGCATAAGGGAATCAGCAAATTTTAAGTGCGCCAATTTGGTCGATCTGTCGGGCATCCTACATACATAAACGCAAAGATTCTGGCGCGGGCTCCCCTCCGGGTTCGGGACGTTTTGAAGTCGTGGAACCACCTAAGTGGGCTGTTTCTTGGGGGAATCCTGGGGGTGCCAATGCTGCTCCACCACTCTGGGCACGTTCTGCGCCATGGGTTTGTTCCTCGGATGTGCCTTATTGCTCAGACTCGGTTTTGAATCCAAAGTAACTTGTGGAGTTGTGAGAGGGGAATCTCCCTATGGCCGCGCAACTTGGAGATGGAGGTTGGCGACCCATTGCAGAACAGGTTAGTGAAGAAACGGACCCCTCGAAGTTGATGATCCTGATTGCAAAGCTGTGCTGCGTGTTAGAAGTTGAGCGCAGATAGGATTGTCAGCCCGGGAGCGTCATCCTGAGGGAACAGCTTAGATCCTTGCTCGGCGATTAGGCGCAACCAACCACTACTCACAGAATGATTTGTAGAAAGGAAAAGCATCCGTGCAGTCTGGCAAGAGGACGAATACCGCGGGGAAACCGGTCAGTAACCTAATACTTCTGTCAACCTCCGATAGCGACTACAACTCACTTCGTCCTCATCTCGAATACATCAGCTTGCCAAACCATCTGATCCTTCACGAGGCCGGAAGGCTGGAATTTGCGTATTTCCCGAATCGAGGTTTGATTTCTCTGGTAGTCGTTATGAAAGACGGAGAGACCGCTGAAGCCGGCATCGTCGGCAAGAAGGGTTTTACGGGAATACCTGCGGCTGTTGGCCTGAACCGGAGCACGCTTCAAGGGGTGGTACAGATCACTGGAGATGGGTTTCGCGTAGCGGTCAGGGCTTTACAAAGGATTTTGGAATCCGCTTCACACCTGCAAATGATGTTGAGCCGCTATGCAGTAGTTCAGGGAATGCAGGTTGCACAAACAGCCGCGTGTAATCGGCTGCACGATGTTGAGCAGCGCCTCGCGCGGTGGTTGCTAATGGTTCAGGACAGAGTGGATTCGGAGTCGCTGTCCATCACTCATGACTTTCTCGCAACCATGCTAGGCACAGATAGGCCTACCGTAACCGTGGCAGCGGGTGTTTTGCAGAAGAAAAAGCTCATCGAGTACACCCGTGGTGCAGTGAAGATCGTGAACCGCAAGAAACTTGAGGAGTCCGCATGCGAGTGCTACGAGGTGATCCGACAGTACGATGCTGACTTTGCCTTGAAATAAATCCGGAAACGCTTATCCACTGAAGAACGAAAAAGCTCAGAGGCCAAAGGAGAAAAAGTATGTCCAAAGAGAAACGGAACCTGTCCTGACCATCGTCGGGCAAAAACCACGCGGGCAGTAAAGGTGCTTCGCCAGATGCCTTAGGCGTCCCTATCGCTCTACGTGGACTCAAAACTGGCCGACACGAGCCACACGAAAGTCGAAGTCTCCTCACAGGGAGCGCTGCCGATCATAAGCGTCCATGGCGGTTCTTAACTGCGCTTGCTTTTCCATGCGAGTCAGTTGACCACGAACCGGTCTTCAATACCCACGACGACGCCTACGCATGTGAGCAGCCCATTTGACGAGCAAGTCTCCACTTTCACGATCGGAGATTTCGTCGTGCTGTTTCTCGTCGAGGCCTGTCGCGCCAACGGTTCCCCTCCGCGGATGTGCTGTTAGCGGAGACAGCACAAGGCGGCGATTGCAGAGTCTCAATCAAGACTGACCAGCATGCACCGCCTTGCTTCCGGCGCTTTCGTAATTACACACCCACAAACTCAGGGCGGTAATCCTTCCAGATTCCGGTCGCTGGCGAGATTATTCGGACAGGGGCATCTTCAGCATGTTTCGCAGTCCGCGCCCACTGCCACGCGTGTTGGATTTCAGAGGATTCGAAGTAATGCGTCTCGGACTGCAGAACGGCGGCTCCCGCGGTTAGAATGTCCACAATCTCTTCCCATCGATGTGCCCCGACAACCGCCATCCGGGCGATATGGTCGG